>Ga0207886_10071_pt1 | contig 220189 bp, 223 predicted proteins | sample LinPmetageLP35_FD_184048 | JGI IMG/M metagenome (GOLD analysis project Ga0207886, IMG submission 184048) | Marine viral communities from the Pacific Ocean - LP-35 (SPAdes) | ecosystem: Environmental > Aquatic > Marine > Oceanic | place: Pacific Ocean | collected 2009-08-31 | reverse complement strand
TTTTTTTTTTTTTTTTTTTTTTGGCTCTCGCGTGTTCCTCATGAGATTGCTTGATAGCATCGCAAGCGAGAGCACCCAAATGAATTGTTGCCCGCACATAAAGTTTACTTGGCCCCTCGATAGCATACCTATTATGAAGACTCTTCATACAGTTGAACGAGTAAACCTGCTCTGCAACCAGCAGTCTCTTCTCATAACTCGGAAAAGGAGAAGACTGTACGCTCAGTCTGTAGGTGTGCCAACACAATCGGAGATGTAGACATTCAATGTGACTATACGTGCAGCCTTTCAGTATTCCAAGCCTAGCAGTAGATTAACTTGCAGTCAAAAGTGGATTCCACTGCCCACAGTCTTTGTCGAAGAAGTGTCATGGTCACAGGATGTGAATGCGCGAGGAGGGGTTCTTGTTTTGGCGTCACAGATAAATCGGTAACATCAATAACACTGACGTGACTCATTAGCCTAGTGGCTTTCACTATTCTGTGTACTTCTTCAGCCAAAACATAATGACTTTGGAGTGTTATGCATCGGTTCCAGTCGCGGTCGTCGTGCTTTGCCTGTGTTCCCGGGCGAATCTGAACATCACAGGATTATATAGGCCAAAAGGCTGTCAGTAAATACAAAGTAGGTATATATCCAGACAGATTCAATTTCCCAGATCCTGGCTGCAACTTGTTGCGCAATCTAGTCAGGTTAGGTATCCCAACCTGTACTTTTGCTCCGAATCGCAATCATGTGACACGGCATTAAGCGAGCTCCTATTGAACGATCAACAAAACCGAATGTGAGAAACGGGGAGACAGAAATCGACCAGAATAACGTAGACATTGACAGACGAGAGAATATCCAATCAACCCAAGTGAGTTTGTCTTGGCCGCAATGCATAATTGTAAGACTTGCCTTGCAGCTATGAATCGGGTGATTTCTGAAAGGTTTGCGAGTGTACGTCCAGCAGTCGATATTTAAATCTCAAAAAGCATGCTTACATGGATCCGACACTTGGTATCAGCGTGCTTCCCAAAGCACTCGCGTACATTACGACCTACGCTTAAACCACCTCAAACAATAGCCAGAGATATTTGCATCAATCAAGCAACCTAGTCAGGAACTGTAAAGTGACAATGCTCAGAGAGAGTCCATCTTTCAAGTGTGATTCCACTCCAGATGGCTATAGTTTTATGATAAGATTGATCGGAACAGTAGTTCGTACAAATGAGATATATCAAAAAAGATGGGTGGTCAACTATGTGGAAGCCTGAACCATCTGTGATTTAGCTTCAGTCCATGCTGAAGTCCGTCATCAAAGACTGATCGATGAGAGAGATGAAGCAAGATAGGATGAATACATCTAATCAAATCTTGGTATGATGTAATGTAAAGTTAAAGCTGTATCTAGGTTGGATAGTTTTGATTGACGATCATAAAGCCCTTGTATGAATTCCAGCAACAAGTATATATATGGCATTCTAACCTCGGCCTCGCTTGTTGAGGAGCTGAGTGCAGGTAATGAAGCTGCTGAACACGCGGTTTCCAGACATCATAGCTCCCTTATAACCACACAGAACAATCAATTCTGGCATGTTGAGGATATACCCAGAATTGGATGGCAAGGGAAACAAGAGAAGCATGCCGCTCTGGGCGAAATCTGCATGCGAAAATCAGGGCATGAGGACCTCGAGCTATCCAGAGCAGCTTGAAACGCAGACGCTTGGACTTCCGCCAGCTACTATCTTCTATTTCTTCTCGCACGAGCTTCAGCCACAATCTCTTGCCTTTGGTTTTGGTGACCTGGTCATATTACAGGGACCAGAGTCGCACGCGGAGAATGTGTTTGTTTGGTGAATCTCAGCAGCCCTTGCAGCTGACTGGCAAAGTAGACAGCTACTTGTGCGACTCACTTTCGGAAGCTCGGCTAGCGTATTCATTCTCGCTCTTATAACACCCTTCTGATCGAGGGGCTCAGCCTCGTCGCGTGGCCTCGTTCTTCGATGTCGCTTGCTCAATCTTCGCCTCCCAATTTCCAACTCCCCTCGTCCTCAATCCCAGAAAAGTTCGCGACGAAACACAACAAGCCCTTCAAATTTCGCTATCAGGCAAATTGCACCGAATCTCTGCACTCACGAACACACGGCATCATACGCGACTTCGCAGCTACTGCTAGCAATCGAGACAAGTGATCACGCAGCTTCATTTCCCCTCCTACCGCATTTCACATCCTCAGATTTTCGGACCCCACCCTCGATCTCATATCTGTTTGCCTCTTGGTAGCTAGCCGACATGCCATCCAAAAATATGGATCAAATCAACCAAGAATGGATGAATTACGTCCTCGCGAATCCACATATGTGCCGTTGGGTAAACTCCAAGCGTGGAAAGGAGTTTCCGCCACTCGGACAGATGAAATGGAAGAACAAAAAGGGCAGAAACAAGCGCAAGTTCGAAGCCAAGCTCGCCTGGGAAACCGAAAAGAAGCGATGGATCTTGTACATCTTGGACATGAGCAATGGAAGCGCGGAAATCTCAGCGAAACCAGTGGTCATTTGTAATCAAGGTAGGTCGAACTCCTTTGCAGCTATTCGCTACTGCTCATGCTAACCTGTGCAAGGTATTTGGAGAGTTTTCGCCCTTTGGATGGCCGACAAGAAGAAATCTCCAGCAGACGTGGCAAAAGACTTCGTATCCAAGTACCAAGGACTGAACAACTACGACGTGGAATGGATGGTGAAACAGTTCATCGATTTGAGCGCAGAGGAGATTCATAAGACGGAAAGAAGGCTAAGAGGCTATGCGAAGTACAGCCAGCCGAAAGCGTTCCCACTGGCTCAGAACATATTCACACCAACTGTTGAGAAGGCTCAGAAGTCGACATCTAATAACCACATTAGGCTGGAAGGAGATGTGCAAAAGCCCAAGAAACATGTTGATTCCAAGGTAAGGCCCAAAAAAATATGGACGCTGACAAATCGATGCTTATACTTCATCCTAGGAGAATCGCAAACGACCTACCCCGGGCGCGTACCCTATACTCAAGGCAGTCGAGGCCAAGATTGAGCCAGCAATTAAGCCTGTGGCCTCGAAGTCTGAAAATTACGACGATGCTGGATCCAAAGACTATGAAAGCGAATCGGAACGCTCTAGCGCTGACAAAAGCGACGATGAGGATGCTTCTGCAGACGAGGAGAACGTGGATTATGGATATGAGCAAACGAACAAGAGCGCCAAATGGAAATCGATCCCAGATTTTCCACTTCCTGCTGGAGCGAAGCAGATTTGTGTCGTTGAGGACGATTGGCCTCAGGATTTCAATGTTGCGGCCGACTCCGTGAGAGCCTACACTATTGAGGACGAGGACGGAACGTTGAAGACACGATATTTCTTCCATAGGCCCAATGGCGCCTGGATTGAGTACTACCCCGCTTCCGAACTTGAGTCTACGCAGGAGCCTGAGCCAAAGCGTAAGAGACTACGTGGCACTGGCCGATTGCTTCCTCCCAACACCAGTTATAAAGAGATCCGACAGGCAACACAAACAACAGGCTTTATCAATGCTCGCTGGGGTTAAAAAGTCCAGGCACGACCAGAGTTGCCAAACTTTCTCAACGCGATGTGGACTCCGCTCCGTGGACTGCAGCACTACCCATACCTAAGCCTCCGACCGACAAAAGGCCCCATGCAAGGGCAGCAATCTCTAACTGTTCCTCGGTGTTTTCGTCGCCCTCCGCAAACCTCTCATCGTCTGATGGAGAGTACTCATCATCATCTGTTGCATTTCTGCTAGCTGGGACGCCGCGTCGTGTCACCGTTGAGGATGGTGTTTTTTCATGCGTTCCTGTACTCTTGCTTGTTCCTATTTTCTTTGGTCTTCCAGGACCTTTACGAGCCCGATCCGACATTTCACCAATCCTGTAGTTGTCACCTGTGGTAAGCATTGGGTTTGTGGTGAGGAGGGGTCTGCATCTGTACATACTTTCGGACTGCATTATCTGCTTTTGTCTTGATATCCCCAGACTCACTGTTGACCAAACCCTCAGAGGGATTTTTCTTCGAGCTACTCATGAGAATCATGCTTGATCTTAGCATCTCCATCGCATCTAGACCTCTAGTAGCTGCCCATATCCCAAGGCTGAGACCGGTGAGAAGAACATCCCAAGACACAGATCCTACAGCAGGATGGTCGCCCATAGCTCCAAGAACTCGACCGATCGCCGTGGATCCACGGCCCAAGGTCGTACGATGCTCCTCTTTGAAAGGATGTAAGAGGCTATGTCGGTAGTAAGTGCTGTCTGGTGCGTTATAAAAGACTGCGAGAGCTGTTGACTTTAGGTGAAGAGCTGCCGACAGGGTCGATATAATTTGAAACAGAGTTGTGTAAGTACGTTGTGAATCATGAGGGTGGTTTGCCACAGTGCCCCATGCTGCAGGTACCACGTATGGTAGGAGCAGGAAACAGAATGGCAATATCCCTGAGAGCAAAGACACGTTCACAAACGATGTTGTGTTTGCAGCATACGGTATGAGGAACGTGGTAGCAAACGAAGTGAGCAGCAGCGAGATATATAGAGCCGGCTTTGGAAGGAACCCATCTTCTCTCGTTGGGATTATCTTCTCAAGAAGATGAGAATATCTATCTCAAGTTAGCAATGGTACTTTCAGGAGAGGGAAAGTCATACCTGCTTGAAGTGACCGGAATCGAGCTTCTTGTGATATCGCGAACGTTTCCGGGGAGCGGTACGGGAGTGAGGAGCACGGCGACGAAGAAGAGGTTCTGTGCATATGACAAATTGACGAGATTGGCAAGGGCCAAAAATGCCCAGAGATTTGAGATCTGGAATAACATGTCAATAGGCGAATCTTCGGGTACAGCAGTTTCTTCCTGTTCGAAGTTGAATTCTCAAGCTTTTCAAAATTCGTACCTTTCGTCTCTGGCCTTCAAGAGCTAAGTAAGTACTCCAAGATATGAGTCCAAGGTTGACCTGTTGACCCCACCAAAAGTGACGAACCTTCTCGGCCACAATCTCAAGAGAATCACGATAGAAAGGTGTATCATTCAACCATCTCACAAGATGAAAGCGTCCAGGATGTTCTCCTGCTCTGAAAGCACCTTTGTCGCCGAAGAGACTAATAGTTGATTAGCATATCTACAACATTGAACGGAGGCCTTCCACAAACCTCTCAGGCAAATCAACACCTCGTTCAGTAGCCCAAACTCGATAGGACAACAGGGAGAATTTCACCCCAAAGAAAGCAGCTGTGATGAGGCTGACAAGTGCTAAAATGGAGAAAGTCTGGACATATCCTTTCCGCAATGGTTCCCGATGTCTAGTAGCTGAAGATGGTGGAAGAGCCAGGTACGAGCGATAGATGGTCCGACTCGCGACAAGTGTGAGGTACACGACCGAGAAAAGATGAGCTCCCACCACAGCTGTGGGGATGTAGCTATTCAGAGGTCAGTCATTCATGCCAGAAAGAGCAAATACATTTTTAAGCAGTGCCTGACAATAGCTATGGAAGCATCATTTTGAAAATTGATTATATGCATTTCTCTTTTCAAGACCTACCTAGGTGACGACTCAAGAGGAACCGGTGCCATGATTTCGGTCACTTTACTATCCTCAGCACGAGATGTATCCACGGCCGGAAAGCTCGAAGGTTTCGGAAGCAAAGTCAAGAGATAAGTTGTCTTCATGAAAATCTCCGCAACCTTTGTTGGTGGTTGGAATGTTATTCTTCACACCCTCACACGCCACCAAAAGAAGGAGTGTTGGAACCCGTCACTTCCCCAAACTTGGCACTGATCACGTGTGACCGTTTCGCCAAGGATCGACAACAGTCCGCTCCGCCTCAGCCTTGCAGGAGTGCAGGGGTTCAATGTCCAATTGACACAAGGGCCACGACCCTCGAGCTGGACTCCCATACAGCGCATCCGGCGAGGCTGCCTATGAGCAAGACATTTGTGAAGCTGGACAGTGGAAACTCGATTTGTGCAGGCCTCACTCTCCTTTTGTTCTTCTGCGCTGCAGTAAACAATTCAAGATGTATCATCTAGCGAAAGGGCTATATCTGTATGCGACGAGCAAGGAAGGTATATCTTCATCTCTCATTCCCATGCTCATTCCCCGTTCCGTCCGAAATTCTTTCCAATTATTTCCTACCAATGCTCTTCTCACCTCTTCTCTTAACAAGCAACTACTAACACCAAACAGAGTACTCCGTCCTCCTTCTCGGCCTCGACAACGCCGGCAAAACCACCTTCCACGAACAAGTGAAATCACTCTTCCTCCCCTCACACCCCAACCCCAAGCTCAAAACTGTTCCCACAGTCGGCCAAAATGTCTCTACAATCACCATGCCCGACATGTACCTCAAGATGTGGGACGTTGGCGGACAGCACAGTCTCCGTAAGCTCTGGCAGAGCTACTACACGTCCTGTCACGCCATCGTCTTCATAATCGACAGCACAGATATTGGTGACGGGAATCTGGAGCACGATAATAGCGGGCGGTTGGAGGAGTGTAGATTGGTGCTGGAGGATGTGCTGCAGCATTCTGAGACGGAAGGGGTTCCGCTGTTGGTGTTGGCAAATAAGCAGGATAGGGAGGATTGTGTGGAGGTGGTAAGGATTAAGGAGGGCCTTGTGAAGAAGGTTTTTGAGGGGGAGAAGGGGGCGAGTATTAGAGATAGTAGGGTGTTGCCGGTGAGCGCCTTAACTGGGACCGGAGTCAAGGAGGCAGTCGAGTGGGTGAGGAGTAGGGTGAAATGGAATAAAGAGGGAAGGCCGCCAGTTATGAGGTGATGATTGACAGGTTGTGGATTTCTGGAGTTATAGACAGCGAGGCGTTCGGAATGGTCTGAATCAGAGGCATCTAACGACTAGAAGGAGAGGCATTGGATCTCATGAATTGATTGAACTTTAGATATGTACAAGCATATAGGACTTCGCATGCTGAGCCTGCATCGTACTCTCAATCGGCCCCCACTACCTCTTTTAACAGTCCTGTCTCAGTATCCTGAACGAATCCTAAAATCTGCATTCCCTTGAAGAAAGGGCTCTCCTTCAAGATACCCACATCTTCCTTCACGCTCTCATCGGGACTATTCTCGTCAACATCATTTCCCGGACCTCTCCCAAAATCTCATATACAGAAAGGAAACTCACCTCACAAACGCCCCAAACCTCACCCCATCCAGAATCTTCCCCGCCTCAGCATCAACACCACCTCTCAAAGCCTCTCTGATTGCCTCCTCGTCCGCGGTCTGCAATCCACAATCCGTATGATGTACAACCATAATAACACCTTTCTTACCCAGATTCCCTACTGCTGAGAGGACGAGGAGAGTAGACATGGCGGCGTGAACACGGCCGCCTGCTGTACGTACTACGGTTGCTTCTTGAAGGTAGTGTTAGAATATGAAACCTGCGAAATGGTAGAGGAGATACAGGGGAGAGAAAATGATGAGAGTGAGAGACTTACTACTTGATGAATCCATACCAAGGAACTCTTCTGGTGTTACTCGTGGGTCTGTACATGCCACTATTTCCTTCCGTCAGACAAGCTTTACTCGGTGGAAGATGTACAATTTGTACTTAGCCAGGGTACCTTCTCGATCCAGCCCCTACGGATAGAAACAGAATAGGAACAGCAGGCCAAGAAAGTAGAGGAAGGCAACATTCGAGCGTGGAGGGTAAACTGACCCTCCCCTTTCCAAGATCCTTTCTCACTCATCTGAAGTAAATAAATACACGGACTGCTTGCGAACCCAAAAACTCAACATTACCGCAAAAAGAAACTGAAAATCTTCCACATACATGGTCGCGAAATCTCCGTGACAAAGACAGCTACCAACCCAAAAAAACAGAAGTAACAAAATTTTAAACCAAATATAAAAGGGGAGAGCATAAAACCCACCAACAATAACCGTCCCATCGACCCTCTCCCTCCCCTTCCTCTGCATCTCCACAAACGGTATAGGCGGCACATAATCTTCTCTCTTAGCCCACTCCCTGTTTCGACATCAACATCATCTCCTCTATATCCAGAGATAACTAGAACTGAAGGATAGAAATAATCGACAAGCCAAGCAAAGGATGCCTTTGCATCTGTAGTGGAGACATGGATTATAATTAGGTGAAATATGGCAGACATACCTATTCCTCTCCAAATACATCTTAATCCTCGGATCCATATTGCACTTCTCTTCAAACCCAATCCAGAAGTTTCAGCTTCCAGCTCAAATCCCAATCCTCGTATCTCCCAATCGGCTTAAATCTCCTCTGCCAGGATTCAAATACCAGGTACCAGATGCGTCAAAGCCCGAAGCAAGGAAGCACTTTCAAATCCTACTCTACTCCACACGCAAGATCCAGTACAACAAACCCACAAGGCTCTGTGCAACCTACGCAGAAGCAAGGATCTCTCTCTCTCTCTCTCTTGGTCAAAAATAGAAATAGAAATAGACTCAAAAAAACGATATCTGATAAGTCACCCTTCAAAACAACCCAGCCGGTCAAGAGAAATCCAGTCTGTCGGGTCACTCAACCCCCACGTTTCAACGCTTATCTCTCTCCCTATCCCGCTCGCTGCATCTGAGCCATGACATACTTCCACATCCACATCCACATCCACCATCCCACTACTAGCGCCTATCGGTGCTAGTGAGGGGTAAAGATTGATAGATAGGATGAGAGATAGAGAGATAGGTGGATAGGTAGATTAAGGGGGAGATTTAGCTTGTGATTATTGGGATGAGGGGTACTGTCACTGTAGCTTCCAGTCGTGTTGCGCTATCGTATCTTGGAATCTCAAGCTGGTGTGTGAAAGGAGGGCGATAGCGGGAAAAGTCAATTCAGTTCACACGTGGGAAAGAATTTGTTTAGATAGCGGACTTCAGCTCGACAGGCCTCGATTGTGTCTTGACCTTTTTGCAATAGCATATTGCGGGAATCATAGAGCATTGAAGTTCATGTCCGAAACAGATTGGATTTCATCGAATTGCATTCTGCTTCCCTAACTGCTGTAGTAGAGACTACGCATCTATCCATTGATACCATCGGCATCATTACCACATTAACAAAGCTGCCCTCCATCCTCCTACCAATCCATCCGCGATCCATTCCAACCCAAGCCTCCTATCAAGTAAACCACCCTCCACCGGATCCGCCTACAGAAACGCCAGAATCAAATCCAGAAAACGCCAGAATTACCCCTCCCGTCCCATCGAATCCCATCCCATCCATCTATCGCATCGCTAAATCACAAAAAAGAGGACCAATTGTTCTCATATCTAGTAAAGCAAGCAAGCAAGCCCAGAGGGCCGCTGAACATCCGAAAAGCTGACTTGATAGCCGAAAGATAAAAAAATGTAACAACCAGCGCACGCTGGCAACGCAATTTGTGGTATTGAGCTCGAAAATATCGTGATCGTGATCTTGATCCGTCGCCAGATCAGATCAGATCAGAGGTACGCACGCTTTCAATCGGGTATCCATTCTTCTCGGTCGTCGTGTATGGTGTGTATTGTGTGTGGTATTTCCAACTTCCCAAGGACAGAGCGAAATCGAATACATGTATCTATTCATCCATGCATCATATCGTTTCGAAGTCGGCCCTCTCGTCGTGAAAGTGGTAACGTATGTGTGCTGCATCCTTATGCGTTGTAAAGGATGTTCAAAAGGTGCTCCAGTTCCAATCCCGAGGCACGCTTGCTCCCAGACTCTCTGGTACGCCGGTATTCTTTTGTCCAAAGACACTGCCAATGCGGCTGACACGGCTGCCTGCACAGCTAACTGTGGGTGTAGAAGGTGTGTCCTGATCGTGGGAGCTCTCGCTGTTGGAACGGCTCGAGCGTGCGATCTTCCATCTCAAGTAATCTGTAAAGCAGTGTTCACAAGCACGAACTTTGGCACCTTCAGGGTGGTAGTTCGCATCTTCGTCGAGAGGGATAGCATGGCTAGAGTGTCTGTCACAGAAGATGTTGCCGCATCGTCGACAGTGATGCTTTCGAGAGAGGAAGCCGAAGTAGACCTGGCAGGTTGTGTCGTCGCAAACAACGGATTCAGAATCAGGCTGCAGGAGAAATAGGCAATTAGCATGAAATACGTAATGGGAAGAGACGAGGCAACGAGAACCAAAGGCTTTCGGGCGTGAGCATATGCAATTTCCTGGAAAAACCTGCAGGGCACGCGAGCGTTTGTTTGGCCAAGCGATGCGCTGAGAATGTTTGTTGCATGGGTTGATACCCTTCACAACATTATTTCAGCACGCAATACCCCTCAAGGTATCGCGACATCAACCTTGAGACACCATATATACCCAAGCGTATCCCCACCTTGGTTTGTCCTAGTTTTGAGAAATTCTGCTAACGTACCTTCCAGTGTTCTCTTGTGGGCATGCCCTTCACCTTGCCGAAGCCCTCCAGTCCCTCAGAACTCCATTCAGCTTCAACTATTGCGCCCAAGCCACCCTTTCCGCTGTCACCAGTCGAGCGTCTGCTCAGTGTCCGCAGAGTGTCCGAGTCATCGAAACTGTTGTCCTTGCTGTGTGGTGGGGTCAAGGGTGATTGTTTGGCTGTTCTCTTGGGAGGATCTGTAGGTCGCAAGACCGCTGGCACATAGAGGGGAGACTTTGGTGGACGCAGCTGTCGGGTATGAGCTGAAAGGTGCGCAGGAATGCCTGCTCGAGGAGATGTGGGAGAGGTATTATTAGGCGTGGCAGTCGCAGAGTTGATCGGAGAGGTTTGTTGTGAGTTGAAGAGACTATACTGAGTCGGCGACGCTGTGAACTGTTGCACAGGCATCGCGAAATCCGTTGCCATATTCTGTGTTGTTTTCTGGGAGCGCTCGAGATTATCGTCTGACGTGGAGGAGGTAGGAGGGAGGATCTGCTGAACCGACTTCTCGAGAAACATTCAGATGGGAGACGGGAGTCGGTGTGCAGAGAGACTGAGCATAAGATTGGGCAAGATCGGAAGCAGTATTATCGCAACAATGCGACAAGAGCTTGGTGCCACTGTCAGCTCACGGAGTCAGAGTCAGAAGTCGGATATCATAGGCCTAGCGACTGATACAGCCTTGTCGAAATTGAAGTTGTACAATGGATGAAATAGCAGCAAGAGTGGGCAAAGCGAGAACCACGTTCCTTGCAGACCTGTATATCCACGGATTGATCTGCGGATAATACGTCAAGAGGGTTGTAACGTTCGCGTGTAGTGTTCGAGTGTGTTACGTCGGAATGTCGCTGCAGATGAATTATCGTGGCTTGCTCCTGGTGTTTTGGTGCTTCGAAGGTGAGCGAGGATCTGGACTCGGACCGCGCCTAAGAATGACGAAGGCGTTGATAAGCCTCGTGGTAATTGCTCAATCAAGCAGACGGGCAACTCTGAGGCTATTTTTGACGAAGGGGCTCTGGATAAAGTGGCTGCACAAGCAAATGTTGGGTTTGTTGCGAGTATGAAGTGAGGGAAGTGTTGGCTGTCAATAATGAACTTCACGGCGGGACAGAGTACAGTACGGTAGAGTCCTCGTAGAGGAGGGCTGTCGATATGAGCAGGGAGGGTCCTTCCTCGGGTGCAAGTACATAATAGCTGCAAAGTATCGAAGCACTAGATCCGCCCCTTCAGTTGATATGGGCCCAAAATTATCAACGGTTTGCCTGTGATTCGTCCATCTGAAGGGAGCCAACAGGGATATGGGGCAACATCGGAGCGCATCTCTCGAGATCCCTGGCAATTAACTTTAGACTTTCAGGGTGGCATCGGCCTTCGACGGTAGATGGGAAGGTTCAGCCACACCGCACGTGCAAAGTACGGGCTACCAGACGAGCGGGCTTGAAGCCGTCCAAATCATTTTGCTTCAATTCAACTTTCCCCCAGGTTTCGACCTTCAAAAGAGAGCATGTCTCACTCACATCGCTCCACGATAGCAACTCCATTCAGCCGCACGACGTCTGCGTATGAAAATCGAAACAATCGGCCCATTGGAGCGGCAGTCGGACAGGGGCCAGCGCTATCGATAATCTCGATTACTTTTTGATCGTCCGCAAGTCTGCCAGTCTGCGACCCACTAACAAAATGCTGTCGCGTGTGCAGCACGCTAGAAACCTCGGCCAAGGGTCCAACAGAGGCTACCAGAGGCTACGAGGCTTCTCACTGGCTGGCCTGGCCGTTCTTATCGCTGAGAGATGAGTGGCCAGAAGCAAAAAGCAGTGACATCTTGCCTGTCTTGCCTGTCCCCTGTCCTGCCGGTGCCATCCCGGCCGAGTGAGCGAGCGAGCGAGGGGCAACAATGGAACCTTGACTGCTGCACACTGGTGGAGCTCTGCAGCGTCCTGTCCCGCCAAGCAGCACAGCCAGTGGACGAGACGCTGGAAAAAAGAGGCGACTTGCGACGAGAACGACGTCGACCTTCTTCTCCGATTGCTGCATCTAATCTTACCGATTCGCTGCATCATCCATCAACCATGTTTGCAGCAAAGGGAAACCGTGGATGCTCATCAAAACGATCGCTGCCACTTCGATGATGGCCCATACAAGCAGAAAAGGGAGAGAGCCTCACTTCCCAGGAACCTCCTCGTTAGTCTCCGAGTTGCACTTTTAACATCTCTCGAAACCATCCTGACAGAGCAAATCTGACTCGTGTCCGCGGGTCTGTCATTGGCGGTGAACTGCGAAAGATGCCCCGTTTGGGAGAAAGGTCATCATAAACGCCGTCATAGGGTCGCTACCTTTTTTTATTAACGGCACGCGAACAAACCCGCTATTCGGCCGCGAATCCATGCAGCTAAACTCAATTCAATATTGGGCGAACTCCCTCGGCTATGGAGGGGGCGCATTGAAGCCGCTCTGTGGCTGAGGGGCTGCGCTGGCTGCGCTGTCGTTCATGTACCTCCGTCTCCGTCGTCCAAATGGAGGCCGCTTCCATCCCTTCATTAATTTATCACACCTGCGACGGAGGCACATCTTTCGGTATTCTGGGGGGACTGTACCGTGAGTTGTGGGGAAGCTTGGGGGTTTGAGTTGATCGAGATATTAGGAGTCCGGTTAAAGGCCGAGGGTGTGGCAGCCCAACGACTTCGAAGAAACTTGACTGGATCATGCTGTGAAAGATGATATACCGGCAATCTCGGACGCGAGAGAAGGCGTCGAGCCGTGGTAAGAACTGACGAGTCCAAGCAATCGAATATTCCATGAAATGACGCCCTAGTGTTATTGTGGATGGTAGTACAAGCGAACTTGGTGGTATGGGAGTATCTTTGTAACTGACCCGGAACGCTCTAATAGGTGAGGAAAGGATGTACGAGGTACGGCGCCGGCAATCCTTCGTCGAAATGATAATGAGGTGGTTGATCGGACCGTCGAGGATAAATGGTGGAGCCTTCATTAGTCCTTCGATCATATTCCCTCGAGAGCACTGCAAGCAGCTGTGAAGATCTTAAAGTGACGGGAATAGACGTCGAAGATCGTAGCATGCCCGTCGAAGGCGATTATTCTGTACACCTTGTTTGACTTGCCTATCGTGGAATGAAGAAGCGAGAATGGTCGACATCAAAATAAGGTCGAGATTCAACTGGCTGGAGCTGAAGGCCTCAATATGGGTAAAGTCCAAATCTGGATCCCAGTTTCGTCCAATCTGATATAAGATGGCTTGAGAACGCCGAAGTACCTCTCACCAAACGGAGGTACTTGATCTATGTGCAGAAAAAAGAAGGCTGGAGCGAAGGAGTGGCGAAACCGAACGCGATTCTCCTCCCCAAAATCGACGAAGATCTTTTCAACTGTCTGTCATAACCCGGTCCAGTTTCTACGGCCGGCGAACTCTGGCATACCTGGGTCTGGGAGGATCAAATATCTTTTCAGCTTGTGAACACTACCTAGAGGCACTTGCTAGTTCTCAGCCCAGTGTCCTTGAGAAGAGGAGCTGCAGCACTCTGGCAGCGAAAAAATGGGACCAGCTCAGAACCTTCAAATAACTTCAATTGGTGGAGACCGTCCAGTGACATTATCACATTACCATCCGCGTTGATGAATCAATATCAAGGTGGGAGGAGGTCGAGTTTTTGGCATCAATATATGCTTTCGTTCTCGACTGAAAATAGAACTGTATCGGAATATCGTTTGTCCTTCAAGCTTTCAAGGTCACCTGGAATGCGATACTGTCCTGGGACGGGTCGAAGCGACTAGTCTTGTTACTCTAACCTTCAGACGAGCACCTAATTGGCCAATCTTCTTCTCAAGCGCAAAGTCACAATCGTATTACTTTGCCAAAGCTTGGTGGTCTTACTGACTTGATTCACTCTTGGGTTCTCCCAAAGGAAGGTTGAGCCTTCACTTGGTAGAGATGTGAAAGCCTATGCATCGTTGTCTTCGAATCTGCATCCCGGGTTCAACCCCGCCAAGCTTCTCGCTTGTCCCCGCAGTGACTATTGCCAGCCACTCTTCATTTTCATTCGCTGGGTCGCAAGAGCTCCAAGAACATGTGGACCTCGGTCTCCACCTGTTCAACGTCAAAAGAAGAAAACATGGTCAAGATGTCATGTTCTTCTTCAATTCCTGATGGATTTTCAAACCCTTATGCCGGGTATCTCACGTCAGAATAACCTACTCGTGGAACTCTGGATGTATCTATCCTTACCCTCACATTAGATGCTCATTACCCCACGTTATCTTGTGGAACTCCAGAGCTCAGGGGGGCTGTGCCTCAGCAATCATGCCGAAAAAGACCAATATGACGTCCAAAGTAAACGAAGTCGTTGGACATCTCCCAACACTTCTTCCAGATGGACCAGAAGAAAGTCCTTTCACAGAAGCTAATTGGAATACACTGCTAGCTATAATGGATACGGTCATACCTTCGATCAGCAGAGAGAAGAAAACTAGCAACTCTAACCAAAGACCAATTTCCGAGACCGAATACCAAGCGACTGTTGACCAACTTGTTGTTGACCCACCAAATGAAAAAGATCTAAATGACTACTTCAATGAGCGCGCCTCGGACATTCCCGCATTTCACGAACTTCTCAAACGAATGCTGGCCCATTACACACCGGAAGACTCGAGGAAAGGACTAGGTTTCATCCTCTCATCTCTCAAGTATATCCTCCCCATCTCTCAAACATACAGTCAGAGAAGCCAAATACCAGAGCTAACCTTCATACAGCAACCGGGTAGGATCCCGCATCCTCACCGGCTACACAACCCTCTTCCACGAGCAGCCCATCCTCATCCGAGAAGAAATCCTCGAGCGATGGCGGCTCTCCTATCTCCCACCACTAAACCTCGTCTACAAACAAATGACCGCATTAGGCAAACATGTCTGGCTCAAGACCAGTCCTACCTTCCCAAAAGTCACAGGGTACACGCCTCTCCCGCACCATGTCAAGCCCAAGTCAAGTCACGAGTACGATTTTCTGCAATTTTCACCGGGGGAAGAACCAGAAACGATCGAAACGGATGTCGTAATTGTCGGCTCTGGCTGTGGTGGAGCGGTCTGTGCTAAGAACCTTGCTGAGGCTGGTCATCGTGTACTGGTTGCTGATAAAGCATATCACTTTCCTGCATCGCAGCTTCCCATGACCGAGGAGGCAGGCGGTGTCCACCTATACGAGAACGGAGGTGCTGTATACAGCGATGATGGATCAATAGTCATCGTAGCTGGAAGCAGCTGGGGAGGCGGAGGCACCGTCAACTGGTCCGCAAGTCTTCAGACGCAAAGCTTCGTCCGGAAGGAATGGGCTCAGGATATGGGTCTTACGTTCTTCGAGACTGCGGAATTTCAGGAATGTCTTGATAGAGTGTGTGATCGTATGGGTGCTTCGGCGGAGCATGTTCGTCATAATCATGGGAATCGTGTGCTCCTCGAAGGGTCTAGGAAGCTTGGGTATCATGCTAAAGCTGTACCGCAAAATACTGGCGGTACAGAGCATTACTGTGGGCATTGTACCATGGGATGTGGCTCAGGCCAGAAGCAAGGTCCAGTTGTGTCTTGGTTGCCAGATGCTACAAAAGCCGGAGCTGAATTTATGGAAGGCTTTACGGTGGACCATGTCATATTTGACGAGTCTTCAGGCGTCAAGAAAGCCGTGGGAGTGAAAGGGAAGTGGGTGTCACGGAGCGCGAATGATGGTGTGGAAGGTCCACTTTCCGGACGAACAGTACGAGAAGTTATCGTCAGAGCGAAGAAGGTCATCATCTCATGCGGCAGTCTATGGAGTCCTATCATCCTTCTCAATAGTGGTCTGAAGGTCAGTAATTTATCTCCAATTCAAAAAGAGCACGTCTAAACCCTCCAGAATCCCCAAATCGGACAAAACCTCTACCTCCATCCAGTCAACACGGTCACCATGGTCTTCAAAGAAGACGTCCGACCATGGGAAGGTATGTTCTCCCCCCCCCACTCCCTCCACTCACTGAATCCAAATAATAACACCCCGACCTCAGGCGGCATCCTAACCAGCGTGTGCACCACCTTCGAAAACCTTGACGGCCACGGCCACGGCTCCAAACTCGAAGCTACAATCATGCTCCCCTCCCTCTCCCTCGTCCTCCACAACTGGACCTCCGGCCCCCAATACAAATCCCACGCCCTCAAATTCCGGCACACCAATGGCTACATCTCCATCGCCCGCGATCGGGACTCAGGACGCGTATACAAAGATCCCGTGAGCGGGACCCCACGCATCCAGTATACGCCAAGTGAGTTCGACCGCGCGAATATCATGGAGGGCGTTGTGGCGCTGGTGAAGATTGCGTATGTGGAGGGCGCGGAGGAGATCCATTTGGTGAATTCGGGGGTGAAGCCATTTATTAGATCGGAATCATCGTCTGAGTCCTCGAATGCTGGGATCACGGACCCGGACTTTACGGCTTGGGTGGCGGAAATCCAGAGGATAGGCAATAAACCTCCTATGGCAGGATTTGCATCCGCACATCAGATGGGCACGAATCGTATGAGTGTCAATCCGAGAGATGGCGTCGTTGATCCCGAGGGAAGAGTATGGGGAACGGAAGGGCTGTATGTTGCGGATGCGAGTGTGTTTCCCAGCGCGAGTGGGGTTAATCCGATGATTACGAATATGGCGATAGCGGATATGATATCAAGGGGTATTGGGAAGGAGTTGAGTGATGACTCTGACGAGATGGAGGAATGAAAGGGTGGTGTCGTGTTAAATATTGTGACTTGTATCATATGATCCAGCGACACTGGGGAGTGCTTATTCAAGACTGCGTTTTGCCAGCTATGTGTCACTTATTTTATGCTTTCAGCGAGCATTCAGGTTGAAATCTTGGTAGATTCTCCCATTCTATTTCCAATGTCAAGATCGACATCCAAGACTCCGCTCTAGATGAACGTACAAGCATAACAACATTACACTTAGGAATTCGCTCGCTGAATGTATCAGTATCCTACCAGTCATGACACCACTGTTCCCTTCCTGCCTTCCCATTGTTATGAATATTCTCCTAGGAGAAGTTCACTGTTCAGTGTAGACTATGTAGTTAGTCGAATCTGATCACGCTACAAAGCCTACAATTTCCTCTCCAGACAAGCAATCAGACATTGGCAATATCGACGTTCTCGAGAGCAGCCACCTGCCCCTTTTGCTTTCGCAACATGCCCGAATAGAAGAACCCCATATTTCCCTTCAAAGTAGTCAACATGAGTCGCGGAGAGGCATGCAATGAGGGTCCTCAGATTTGATACAAAAATAGTCATGGAAGTATGATTCAACTCAAGATATACACAACACTCATGATTTGCGTCATCACTAATTACCCTTCCTCGCTGTCTTCTCTCCCAAAAGTCCAAAATCAAATCCCACAAGCAGTATCCCAAACAAAAAACCCCCAAATCAAACAATCCCAACCCCCTCACAAACCTCCTCAACCCAACCACCAAATCCTCCACGCCCTCACACCTCCAAAACAAATTCTCCAGCATCTCAATCGCTATTAGAAAACCCACGGTGCATGACTGCCACGACATCAGTTCCAATACAGAAAATGCTAGGATCTAGAGGAGGACGTACGTACCATGCTGGACATGAAGGTTCTCTGGTATAGTCGAGCTGGCTGGATATCCATTCGCCGATGCATAGAGTGCAGTATACTTGACTACAGCCGTTGGGGCTGCGGCAGTGAGCTGTCGTGGTGGTGATGGTGGTGAGGGGTTGACGGCATATGTGGCAGGATGTGTTGGTACTGGGGCGTGGGTGAGGGCGAATGCTTGTTTCGCCGGGGCGAGTGAGGATGGACCAGCTTGATGGTGTTGGTAATGCAGGTGGGAATGACGATGAGGGAGAACGAAGTGTGGGTGTTGACGTCCCAGAAGATGATGGAGTCATGATCGTTGATGAGGTAGCCGAGTCTGATGAAGTCTGAGTAGAAGGCGGCGTCATGATGGCTGATGATGTGGAAGAGTCGGATGAGATTGACAGTGGACCAGTTGGAACTGAAAGAGGAAGCTGGGTAGAAGATAGGAACAACCAATTTGGGCTCCTCGGCTGCGGTATAGATACATCTGAGGCGGTGCTCAATGCTGGTGAGCTAGGAGTATGTCGCATGGGTCGAGAAGATATATCGAAAGACCTCGACGATCGTGATGATGATGCGTTGTTGGCTTGCAGTAGCCGAGTTTCCAAAAATTCGATACGATTCAAGAGAAGTTGTACGCCGTTGCGTGTGATAGGTGAATTATCAACGAGTGTTGACTCACCAGAGCTAACTGAAGATGGAGGGTGAGTCGTTGAAGCTGGTGGTAAAAGAGGCGGTGTGCCGATTTGACCATTTCGTGACGGCGGTGCTGGATCGGTGCCACTATCATGTAAAGTTCCGCGGGGTTGTGGATGACTTTGATTGATATGTGCATTGTTTATAGTGACGTTCAGATTTACGTCCGTTGCAGCTTGAACAGATCCTGATAGAGCAATTCCAACGACTGGTCCATGTCCACGAGTCGATCGAGTGGATGCGTGTGTGCGCCGAGAAGATATCGATGATGGTGATGTTGATGTTGATGAGAGCGAGGAGCCTGTGATCGACTGAGTCGGCGAAGACTGCTCTGGGCCAGTTAGTTGTGTTGAGCTTCTTCTAGACGGCAGCCAGCTCCAAGATGTCATCGTTGTAACAGATGATGGATGCGAAGATCCAGAAGAATGGTTTGTTTCACGTGAAGGAGCCGCTGAGCGTCTCATCCGCGATCGTGAGGACTGGGCTGATGGAGTTGGTGGAGGCGATGGAAGATACCGTGTTGAATTAGACGATGTTGGAACACTTCTGATTTGTTGAAGTGGTCCTTGATGAGATTCCGCTTCCGATCGAAGTATGTGCAACCATTTATGTGCCACAGCGTCAGTTTGTCCATGCCGACCTGGCTTCTGATGCCAGCGAGGGCAGAGGGTTAGCCATGAAATGGTGCTTAGGACTGCTAGTAGCCGAGCTTCGTCTGCTACATGCCGCACCAACGAGATCTGGGAGAGTGAATCAAGAACATGGCCAGCCTGTAACAAGTGTTGGCGCTTAATGAAAGAATTTCTGCATCGCAAGCCTTTCTGAGTGGTTCCAATACAAGTGAAGTCAGGCTCTTCGGGGTAGACATCCAGGACAGCACGGGCGTTCCAGAGTGACATGATGAAATGTAGGAATTGGAAAGAGAAGTATAAATAAATGGAGGGTACGAAGACAATGAGAGCTTTCTTCTGGAAGTCTTTTTTATCTAGATCTTTGAACGAGGCTTAGAAGGCTGACTTGCTTCGCTGCCCCAGTGGCCACTCCTACCTCCACATGGGCCCAAAGCCCACACCGAAGTACTTCCTAAAGGAGCTTGCGGATCTCCCTATCACATCCATCCTTGAGTCCTTCTAGGGGTCGCTGTACTCGACTAGAACCAATGTTTGTAGCTCTTAGTTCTGCAAGTCCTGACGAATGATACCTCTTTCACACCCTCCACCTCAGTCCCGACTAGATACGACAGTCCTGCCGCAGCTCCCACCAATCGTCTTCTTTTCATCTTTTATAGGACATGGATACGACAGCAAACGAAAGAGCCAACAGAAAACGAAGGAAGGCAGCGAGCACAGCAGATTGGAGGAAATGTTGCTCAACCGCCTGACCGCGTCGGACTCGGGGCGGGCTTCCTCGACTGCCACACCAGATACACGACCACCGGCCAAGGAATACGGGAATAGAGCGGCTACCAGGAAGTGCAGCTAGCAATTGAGACTTTCAAGCTTCATTTGCAGTGAAATTTCCCTCTTAAGCTCCCCAGATGGTAGGCGCTGCCATTCTGCAGAAGTTCTGAGACGAATGATGTATGAGACCCGTGAAGAGACCTTCGCACGCATGCTCACCCAGCATCCGAGAGCAAAAGCAGCAGCATCTCTCAACTTCGGAGATGTGCTTCCAGGGTAGACAAGTAGGGCAGAATAGAGAGATGGGAAGTCTGCCTACTCGGTGGGTCCGTACTCATTTCTAAATCTCGTCGCAGTCGAGATAGAAACGCGCAGAAAACAAAGTCGAGGGCCTCCCAATTGCGGCCGCAACTCGCAATGAGCAACACCGGGCAGTGTCACATCACCGTTCTGAGAGTACAGCCGGGGTAGAATATCGGAGAGACGGCGGAGACATTTGCCTGAGAGATGCTAATGTTAGTGAGCAGGAAGTCGAGAGAGAGTTTTGCGAATTAACACAAACCTTGAATTGTTTTTAGCGAGGTCTGCTGACCAGCCCCTACGAATGTGACTTTTGCTAGAAGAGTAGCCTTTGCCGAGAGTCCTTTCCTCGTAGAAGATAATGATCCAATGGCAACTATTTGACCCCTCAAGGGAAGGGCCAACGTTTCAATCTTGACTCAGGGTTGGGCAAAGAAGGAAATCATGTGACCATGAACCCCCCTGAATCTTACAGGCAAGAGCTCTCTCAATTTTAATCTCGGTGATGAACCTAAGTATTCATTATTTAAGCCTTCACTAGTTCCTCAAACGGCGAGACTTTGCGACTTCCGTAAAATTTCTTTCGCCCGGAACTTTCATCTTCTTCTAATGCAGGCAAAGAAGACTTCCGTATGTCTACATCGCCGTTCCCTAGTGAGTGAGTAGGTTGACCGAGTCTTACAGGCACTTTAGAACAGTAAATAGCTCGTCAATCGGTGGTTGAGCGTGGATTTGATTTAAGTCCAAAGGGAAAGTTCTTTCCCTTCTCATTCATGGCCGAAGACATAAATGACCACATACATTCACCAATGTGGGATCATCCCACGATTCTCCTGAGACTTCCATAGCGATACGCTCAATGCTCTCATTCTCGATCTCGGAGTATGATAGTAACTTTAAATGTTGAACTCAAAAGCCCAAGCGGTCTTAGCATCCGCTTGTGTTTGGTACACCGGAAACCGGAGTACACCTCCAGAGTAGGTATGAGTGTAGAGTCCACGGTTGCTGGGGCCTGTGACGACACTGCGCAGACCAGGATCGTCGAAACCCAGTGTTTGAATGGTGATAGACCCAGCTGCTGGTAGGCCAAGTGCTCCCAGATTTCGAACCTCGATTTCCCAACTTCCCGTCTGAGCGCGGACACCTGTGAGGATTCGGACTTTTCTGTCGGAACCTATGGTAGCAAAGACATCAAAGGCACGATCACCTGAGCCTGTTGTCGCTAACTTTGTCCCAGTCATACTTTGTGCATAGTAGTTGTACATTTGCCATTGACCATTGGGCTGATAAGGGGATTGTGCATTCGGTCGATAAACAAGTTCAGCGAGGAAATCATGGAGCTCTCCTTGGCTCAGCCAGTTTGCTCGTAGTCCAGTTGCATTGTAGCGTTCGAGTCGTGCCTGATGGAACAACGTCAATAGCTGACATCGAAGAGGAGAGAGAAGGAACGAACCATGTGCCACACGTTGGCGGAATTAACTCGATCTTCGCCGGCATTGATATACTCATTGATACAGTATGATCGTCTTGGAGCACCATAACGGGCGAAGAATGAGTTCATTGTAACAACATTGACCTGAAGGTCAGAGACAGGGTTGGTAGCGGCCGCAAGGATGTGCCAAGTATATTGATCCGGGATTACATTTTGAGCCACAATGTACTGAGATTGTGTTAGCAAATCGAACATAAATTACATCTTCTTGAAAGGCTAAGCAGTACAAAAGAAGCAGCGAACTGACCTGCATGAATTCAGTCCACCAGGGATTGTTGTCGGTTGGCTCGGCTGCATGGGACGGGCCGATGAGAGGGATGGCTCGCGTGACCCCGTCGGCTCTAAAAATGTATGAGTTTGTAGGCTTAGAACAGATTCCAGATGCGAAGGGGACTCACCTAAATCTCTGGTATGTCCTTTTCCAGGTCTCAAGGTATTGGGACAATGGTCTCTTCCAGAAGATAGTGTTGTCAGCTTCGTTCCAGATATCAATTTTGAGTCCGGGAAGCATGTTGTTCGCTTTAATATCGGCGATGAGCCTGTTCAGGAAGGCATCGTAGCTAGCCCAGTTGCCATTATCACCCGGCCAGGCCGTTGAAATGTTGGTTGTATCAGTTCCCCAAATATCGTGTACAAGAAGCTGAAATTCTCCTCCGTATTTTCGGGCAGTTTGGTAATTACTCAAGGTCGATTGAAACCGTGGTCCGTATTCTCCCCAATGCCAGCCACGTTGACCAACGTTGAAGAGCTGGGCACCACCTGCGCGGAAGTATTTCAATTTCGGACCAGTATAAAAGTTATCTGGGATCTGATTGAGCGTGTCGGGTGTCCCATAAATGATGCCGCTGGCAAGTTGTTGAGGAGAACCTTGTCGTCCAGCCAGATCAACAACAGCTGTCCGTCCAGTCTGTCGATTCTCGAGGTCAAGAGGCGAAGCAGCCACAGAATACGCCAAAATTGAGGTAAGAAGGAACTTCATCTTGATTTTCGAGCGCCTTTCTGCTTTGAAGAAAAGTGATGAGGTTGATTTTGATTTTGATGTCTATGTTTGCAGTGCCTGGCCTGACTTTATAGATGACTCTCAACAGACTTCTGAACGGGATGTTACGTTCAGCTACCCCACAATACTACCCCGCAAAGAAATGAAATCGTGAGGAGAGAAGATGCCAATACTGTAAAGGTACGGTCATGACTTAAAGAGCTCCGATGGGGGTGGCAAACCTGAGCATAGAGGGAAGGTGACTTTCCATGATAGTGAATGCTAAGACACTGTGCCATAGCTATCGTTTTCTTGGACGGAGGCTTGGAGATCCAACATACATGCTCAACGTCGGCTCAGAACTTAGAGAGAAAGAAGGTGATTATCCGACAGAAGTCGATCACAGGCCGGCGCCTTGGCCACCTGACACGCTCTTGTCAACAATGACAGATAATATTCCGCTGAATAGTAAGGCTCGGCACTGCCTGATACTGGATCGTGTCGTCGCAAGGCAAGGAACTGGCAACTGCCATCCCCCACATTTCTTGGCCACCCCTCCGGAATGGCCAAAAGTACTTGCGCTCCAGTAGGGTAACGGGCACTAGGCAAAAACACTCGAGTGCTATGCAACGAGGCCACGGAATGAAGCACGAAGCAGAGTAGTCTTTAGTTGAAAGGAGTTCTTGTTGACGGCTGTCGTGGAAATTCTCAAAAGATCTCAATCACCAACGAGACGCTTGCTGAGGCCACGTCGTCTCATGTCTTCTCAACGAGAATCGCCAGAATCGTGACAGTAGGTGCCGAACTCCATCTCAGAAGATAGATACATGGCAAGACGATCACATCATGGTTTGATATGTTTGGCGGGGTATAAACAAACCTCTTAGAACATGTACGAGCTGCGAGAGAGCGGGGATTTTGGATGACCTGCCATCATGTGACCAAAATTTGTCCTGGCCTTAGCATCTCCTTCAATATCTGTTCTCGGTTGTGCTCTCTCCAGGACACAGACATTCAAGTCGAAGCGGGCATTCACGAAGGTCCTTATCTTCCTCTTCATTTTGCTTCTCCCTCTAGGTATGCAGCCATTTCGTATATAATTGCATGTGTCTATCATTCTGTCTTTGACCTAGGCGTATTTTGCAAGTGCAAGGAGAGTGTATTGTCCGGGCTGCTACAGAGCATATCATTCTAACTACTTGAACATATCTTTCGACATACTCCACGCTCAGCGAAACGTAAAGATATTCAGCTACGCATAACGCCATCCCTTCAACAATTCGTCGAGCTTTCGAGAAGCTATAGAAATGGTTGACTGTGAGACGTCACATGGATAAGAGCCATTCGGCGACGATGGTTGATCTTATTGTCTCATCAGTATCACGAACTGACATGCTTGCTTGCGTTACTCAACGTTGAAGAGACGTTTAAAGATCGATTCGCAATTCCTTTGTACCCAAGTTTGCCTCGTCGAGGTTTTCAAGTTCTGTTGGTCACCTTAGGTCTATGCGAGGCAGTATTTGGATACCCCTTTTGCTGTAACATACTCAAACAGCATGGCTCGTATGCTGATTGTAATTGCAGCTTCTTGTGTGGTTAAGTTCAGTTGCCATTCAGTACTCACCTGTCCTAAAAGTGGGGCCATGTTGGCTCCTCCACTGTTGACTGCAACTTCATCCGGCCTGATCGGATTCAAGATCGAAAGTCTTCATAAATTTTCAATTGGCTTGAATTGAATGCAGAATAGAGATTACTCATTACATCTACAATAATCACTTTCGGAATGCGCCTCCTTAACACCACCACTTTGGAGCTGGAAGAAATCATCGGAGACCGTCCAGCATACGCGATCCTTTCCCATCGGTGGCAAGATGACGAGGTTTCCTTTCAAGATGCGATCAAGGGTAAAGCATCCGACAGAGCTGGACACAGCAAGATTGATATGTGCTGTCGCGAGGCCGTGAAGCAAGGGTTGAAATATGTCTGGATTGATACTTGTTGCATCGACAAAAGCAGCAGCGCAGAGCTGACTGAAGCCATAAATTCCATGTATCAATGGTATCAAGATGCAGAAGTATGTTTTGTGTATCTTTTCGATGTCGATGAGTCCGAGGTCGGTACCCAGAATACAGAGGAGCCTGGTTTGCAATTCAGCTGCAGCTCGTGGTGGACCCGAGGATGGACACTGCAAGAGCTCATTGCACCACCGACTTTAGAATTTTACAACTCGACCTGGAGCTTTCTCGGATCGAATCATGACCTGGTTGACCTGACCACAACGATTACAGGTAAACACAGTAAGATGCTCGTCGGAGCAAACCCGGACTCGTTCAGTATTGCCCAAAGAACGTCATGGGCATCAAAGAGGACTACAACGAGGCTTGAAGATGTTGCATACAGTCTCCTTGGTATTTTTGGCAATATGCCGATGTTATACGGCGAAGGGAGCGAGCTTTCATTAGATTGCAGGAAGAAATCATGAAGCACTCGAACGATCACTCTCTATTTGCATGGAGCGTTGAGGGAGAGGGTGATAAAGGTCTCCTGCCAAAATCTCCTGCCAACTTTCGACATTCGCACGATGTCGTCCCTTCAATCAATAGACTCAGCCATGTTCCATACTCTGTCACAAACTTTGGGCTGTCCATCACATTGGCTTTCGTGCCTTGGGCTATGGAGACATATTTTGTAGCACTCGATTGTGAAAGAGAGGACAAATATGACAGTCGGATCGGTGTATACCTCAGATTACTACCAGAGAAGGATCAAGCTGCTAGAATATCTTTGGATGGAACAGACTTCAAGACATTTGAGGTGAGGAGCCTTCCGCTAGTTCATCTTCGGCAGATATACGTTCGTCAACAAGTTTGGACCGTTCCTCCTCAACCAGAGCGACTCTATGGCTTCTGGATACGAACTCTTCCTTCAATGATCATGTTTGCAAAAGGTTCCAGGTTTGCTACAACGGACTGCAATCAACCTATTTACAGAAAGGAAATTCTATCGAGATATAGGTGGGATGATAGGGAGCGTTTTCTCAAACTTGAAACGGGAGAATGTGGTACAGCAGGCAGGATTTGGTACGAATCAGAGGACCAACGTCTATATACTGTATTCAAGATCGGATTCGATGACGGGTTCAATCCTGTCTGTCTTTGTTCAACTCACGGGGTGGAGGAGTCGTTGCGAGCCCTCCCTGTTTCGGATAATAAGTGGCTACAATATCCAGTAGGAAGGAAAGACCGATATCTGCAAGGCGATAGGTTTATGGGCCTTCGTGAGACTGTGCACCTTGTCACAGTTTCAATAATTAGGGAAGTGGCTGGTGGCAGAGAATGTGGGTGGTTGATATCCATCCTGTGTTAACTGACGAAGAGAAGAGCAAATAGAAGATGTGTTGTAATTTTTGACACAAAAACAAGTAATAAGTGGAATTGTATACAACAGAGTAAGACTCACAAGACTTTATTGAGGCACTTTTACGACACGCCGCACGTCGTCGATCCTCGCTTCGCCTCGACCTCATGACAACGACACCTGTCTACGCCACTCATGCGCAGACCACAATATCAATAAAGGCGCATATTTCCGGAACAAAATCTCCGAATGCGATAGTTTAGAGTCTTGGGAATGCAGGCTCATTCGTTACGGCGTTGAATGCGTCCCGCACCCCGAAGAAACAAAGTCGATGACATGTTGCATTTGACATCATCACTTCGTTCGCGTAACAGACGCGGTAGGCATCACTATCACAGCAGCACATAAATATCACCACGACTACCATTTTCATTGCAGCCATTTTCTCGATGTTTACCACCAAGACAAATAAGCATACACCAAGATCAATTTTCTACAAACCATCTACAATCATATCACGCAAAATGGCGCAGGCTTCTATCCCGGGAGAGAACTTTGAGGTTCGGCAAACATCAGCAACCGAGGACTGGCACCCAGATGTGAGTAATCGGAAAGGAGACACCAGGAGACATTTATTCCGATAATCCAAATATATGAAGCTAGCCACATATCTGGGGTTCTGCCACTGACTTCGCCACAGCCATCCAAGTCCCTCCCATTGGACAAAGCCAGACAGGCGCTTATTGATGATATTATTGCTCTGTACAGTTGTGAGCCGACAATCGAAAGAGTCAAGAGATATACTCCCGACTGTGTGTACGATGACCAGTTTGTGTACGCCAATGATCGGTAAGCTTCCCTGCCCGCTACTGAGAGTAGAGCTAAACATCGGCTAGCTACAAGATGGCAGGTCAATGGTTTGCCCTTCCGAAGCTCTTCAAAGCTTCCAAGAATGAAGGCTATGAGATCGTTCGCAGTGACGACGAAGTCATCCAGTTCAAGAACGAGCAGGTAAATCCCACCACTTCCCCAAAGCAACCAACGCCACTTTCTGACAACACCTAGTCCTGGACGTTCAAGATCATCCCTAAGACTGCAACTATCAACGCTCTCGTGACTCTCTCACTTGACCCAGAAACTGTCCACAGTGACTTTATCAGGGTCAAGTACCACAAAGATCAAGCGAACGACAAGGATTACTCTCACGAAGGACTTGGCTTCACTTTCAAGAAGTGGCAGGCTGATCAGGTGGCGAAGCACATGGACAGCAAAGAAGTCGAGGCGTTCGAGGCTGACAAGATTGCCGGCAAGGAGCATGTGAGAAAGTATGGCGACGGAAAGGGAGAGGCTCCCCAAAAGAATTTGTAGGAGTTGTGCAACGTGAGAGGATCTTGATTATTTGAAGGCATTGGCGGCATGGATCATCGTAACATTGAGACAAGTTTTTAAACAAACCTCGCTACGTGAGTATCCGCTCGTAACTACGGATTTTGCCATTTATTGTTCTCTTGATGTATGAATCAAATATTTCATGGCGCCTATCCAAGCGATTAGCCCCATGCGGGCGGAGTTTGCCAGTAGAACATTCTCTTGACCTTTCAAGCGATACATGAAATCTTAAAACTTGAGGGTCTGAGCCATGTGTATTGGCTCAAGCATCATGTCATACTGTTTTTGTTGTTAATATCGGCGAAAGATGTGTTTGAAAGCTATGCACACGATTAACAACACGATCAACTTGCCAGAACGTTACTTCCGTATGCCACAAGCATCATAGTCTACGATCAAACCCGTTTTGATGCAACTGTCAAATGAGAACTCTTTAACAGCCGTGGAGGATGAATCCCGGAGTTATCTTTGTTTGCCGCCAGAAGGCTTTAAGCGAACAGACCCCTATTCTGCATTGGAAAGCAATCTTGAAAGGGACTCACAAGTATTTAAAAAGAAACACTCATCTCGCTAAATTGGATTTCATCTCATCCTCATACCATTCACCTCCCATCAAAGTCTAACCACAATACTAAGCGACACACAGTACGGAGTAGGACACTACAGTTTCTAGTTATCTTATATATTGGCGTCTCTAGTCAAGGATTTTTCTCAAGTCCAACTCAAACAACAATTCCGAACTTCAAGCAACGGATCAACAACAATCTCTCATCGATCTCGGGAGAAAGCCCAGAGACTCAAACCATCACACAATAAGCGAAATCCAACAACTCAGCCAAGATGAGCAAGCGAGAGATCAATTCGGTCCAGGATGCAGAGCTCCCTGCAACCAAGAGGCCAAGTACCACACAAACAGCTCAGACCACAACGACAACGAAGCCAGTTAAGGTGTCTCATCCCATCAGCTACTTCGGCAAAACAACCAAGAGAGGTCTCGCGTCCGAGAATGAAGAGCCAAGTCCAAAAAGACAATGTATTCGTCCCGTCGGAGAGACAAAAGAGACAGTGGTAGCGACCAAGGAGACTCTCGTAGCGAAAGCCAACACCGTCGAACAACAGTTCAGCATGGACGAATTTCTCGATACGTGGTTCGGACCAAACAGAGAGCAAATAAAGTCTCTTCGCTTCACCGGTTTCCGTCGCGTCCGAAAGCCCATTGCAAAGAAATTCGACCTTGGCAACATCAAAATCGACCCCATCAGTCATGGACCTCGTCCTAAGATCAAGGCGACCAGAAAGAAGACTGTCAAGAAGGGCGACTTTGCCATCTTCGAAGACGATACCGCCACAAGAGCCACCAACCCAACACAGGACGATACCAAGAACAACTCTGCGTTCCAGGACTTTGTCTCTCTAGACGCAATCGTCTCATCCACCAGTTACATCAGACGAGGCACCAAGACAGTAATGCAGCTAGCCGGTTGGAAATACGCCAACTACGTTATCGAATGGCTCACACCATTAGCCGACTATCTGGACTTCATAACACCATACAACGGCCCAGGATTCGAGGGACGAATCTGTAATTGGACGTACAGATTGGAGGCGAGACGAGAAGAAGGTGTTCCTCAGCTCAGAGGAGCTCGATATTCGACTGTGCAACACCTCCATCCCGACAATGAGGAAGAGTGGTTCAAGGTGGAGGACGTGGAGGAACTAGCTGCGATCATGGAGGATATACACCAAGTCGTGAAGCATTACATGAAAAACGGGGTGCTTCAGGAAGGAGACATAGCTCAGATGAGAGAACACAGCAGGAATACACTTGGGATGATTGCTGGGTATTGCTTTACTTTTGGCGGAGGCGTGGATGTGGGTGGTCTCATTGAAATGGGCTATCTCGAAGATGGGAAGAGAGACCCGGATTTTTTCAGACGACTGATGACGGCGTGGACGAGGATCGTGGAGTTGTACTTGGATGAACACTTCGAAGACTACTGGTGCAAGATGTATAGGTTGCATGTTTGGTGGGTTAGAAGGCTGAAGAAGAAAATTGGGTGTTATGAGGTGAATGATTTCATCGATTGGGCGGCGATGGAAAGCTCCTGGGGCGATGATATTCCGCCGTGCGAGCACTTTAGAAGATTTGGAGGAGTGGCCAACGTGATCAAGGAGATCTATATTCAGAAGAGAGGTTTCAGATGGGCATCGACGAGTTCGTGTATGACTAAGTTTGGTGGAGATGGGCTTGAAGGACACAGGAGCGATCAAGAGGTGGCGGAAAAGGAGTCGGAACGAATAAATGCAATCAATCCCAACCTCAAGATTAAACTTGCTCGTGATAGCTGCTTCCCTTTGAGACGTGATGATTCTTGCAATTGTCACCAAGCAAGCACCCCATGCCCTCACTGCCATGATTCTGAGTGCACATTAAGCTGTAATCAAAATTTGTGTACAACGAGCAGGGAAACCTTGCTGATCGTCTGGGCGTTTAGAGGCCCACTGAGAATTCTCTCTCCATCCCATCTGCCAGACTCCAAGCCACTTGTCTTTGTCTAATCAACCAAGATTTTCTCCTCCAACTCTCCGAAATTCTCGAAGAAGCTTTCGAATAATCTCACGCCATGCTCAACATCGTAGACACCGCCGCACTCACGAATACTGTGCATGCTCAGTTGGGGATTACCCAAATCCAATGTACGGACACCCGTGGCAGCGCTAAGCATTGGACCAATTGTGCTCCCGCAGCTCGAATCGTTTCTCACAACGAACAGCTGCAGCGGAACACCAGAACTCGTAGTCGAGTCTGCAGAAGGTTTGGCGCGGCGAGCGACCTCTTGTAAGAGGACGATACCTGGAGAATTGGTGGCATATCGCTGGTTTGCATTGATCTTGATTACGGTGCCCTTGTTCATCTCTGGGCGGTGATCGGACTCGTATTTGTGAGCATAATTGGGATTTACGCTATGTGCCATATCCGCAGAGATGAGGAACGATGCGCTGAGACTTTGCTCGTAAGCAGTGGCTAGATCTAATTCCTGCTCCCGGACATGTTCGTAGGAGTTATCGGATTTGGAATCGTGATTGCCTGGGAGGACGGAGAGACGCCGAAGTACAGCAGGCAGAAGATTGGAAGCGGCTCCTTGCGCAGACGTGCTACCGATCTCTTCGTGATCGAAACATGTCGTTAAGCGAATGCAGGACTCATCATCAAGCGCAGAAGGTGAAGAAAGAGATTCGATTAGACCTTGCACGGCGCAGTAAGTCATGCCGAGGTTGTCCAGTCTTGCAGAGAAAATCAGCTCGTTGTTGATTCCTCCAATACACGCTTTCTGTGTATCGTAGAGAACCATTTCGAAATCGACGATATCTTCTACTTCCACGCCTGCATGTTCTGCGATGATCTCTAGGACATATGGGTGATGTCTTTCGCTCATCAATTTTAAAGGCTTGAATTCCGCAGCATCTTCTCCCTCATCCTCCTCTTTCTGCTCCTTCTTTCCCGTACGATTCAGTTCTGCAGCAACGAGACCGGCGATAGGAAACAACTCCGTCTCTTTATTCGGGTCGAAAGTTGCGGAACGGTCGAGGTGGATCGCCAGAGTTGGGATTCTCAGAATCGGCCGCTCAACCTTGACCAACTTCTGCACATAGTTGCCTTTTCCATCTTTCACCATCGCCCTCCCAGCAATACTGAGATCTCTGTCGAACCAAGTGTGCCAAATTCCTCCTCCGTACGTCTCGACTCCGACTTGCATGAATCCAGCACCAGTCTTCTTGCTCACAGGCTTGAGCCGCAGACAAGGCGAATCCGTATGTGCCCCAATCATGGCAATAGGATTGCCTGGCTTCCATTTGTGTCCGATCGAGAATGCGACAATTGATGATCCGTTTCGAGTGAGGTAGAATTTCCCGCCAGGGCGGAGAGTCGACGCCCAACTATCCCGCTCTCTAACCTCCGAGAAGCCCGCTGCATGCAGGCGTTTGATTGCAGAGTGTACCGCATGGTAGGCTATTAAAGAATTAGAAAAAGATGCGGCCAGACTTCAGAACAGAGATTCGAAGGAGGGGTACACGTACGAGTAGGTGAAGCATTCACGAAATCGATGAAGTCGTTCGCTTTCGCAACGGCTGCAGAGACCTTCTTGGTAGCTGCCATTTTGACGGGAGTCGTAGTAGAATATGAGCGTCGGAATAAGAATGGGAGCAGGAAAACGTTCATATGGAGGAGGCAATTACTATTCAGTATATCTGCGATACTCTAGTCGGGCGATGAGGTTGGAAACCGCACCCCACTTCTTTCCCCATTGAGTTTAGTCGCACCTATGTAAGATTTCTTGGGTTGAGGCTGAACGATTCTGAGAGACAAAGGCAATAGAAAGAAAATGAACCCAAATGAAAGTAGAGACGAATCTTGGAGCACTGATCAGATGCGATATACTTGCTCTATCTTCAATGAGCTGCGAATTGTTCTTGCTGCAAGTGAGAAGCTTGAATTGCGGGGACATAACAGGGCTGCTGCTAGAGGCTTCAAGAAAACCAGGAACTTACAAAAGCAACAGGTAAAGGAAGTCAGTACGTGTATGGAGAGAGCAAGGAGAATACTGCCCTGTAGTGACGGATTAATAGACGTTTGTTTACTTTCGTTTACATGGCCACAGAAGTAGGAGCAACTTGAGCAACATTACGCTAGTCCGATTCAGGATAGGATTGGAAGTACTTGCTGGCAGTTCGAGGGTCACGCTCACCGTTACTCAACTTCCAGAAACCGGGTTTCCTTTGAACTTCTTCTTCTGCTGTCCGTTACCCAGTATAATTCAGGACTCGCAGATTGGCCGTACTCCCCCAATGCCTTTACGCGTTGTCTCGATCGGACACTCAAATCGAGCATCGTCTGCCCTCACGTGTCGCGTGGTAGAAATCCAGCGGGAATAGAGTTGTGCCTGCGGGCTGTTTTACATGGCCGTCGGCGAGCCACTTGCAAGCGCAAGCTACCAAAGTAAGAGCTACTCGTACTTGACACTCGTTGTCTGGAGTGTTTCAGGAGACTTGAAGTCTCAAAATAGTTGATCTAAAAGAACTCTAGTCACCGGAGCGACCCGAAAGACACGAGTGTCTCTCGATTCCCGCTCTTCTTTCCGCTGTCTCACCATTGCCATTATTCCCCCGCGGGCAAAGATGCTCTCTTGCTAGCAAAGTACACGTATCTTGCCGAGGGGAAGGTCTCAAATCGTCGATCGTTGAGGATATATTTCTGAAGATCCCCTAGCAGTAGCTTCTCGTGGAAATGCACTTTCAAAGTTTCACTTCGTGCACTTCGTGTTCGCTCTTGTCTCGTTGTTTCTAGATGCCACCCAGGCAATTATCAACTGTCACCCCCGAATCGCCGAGGTTTATTCGGTACTTTCTCAATGCATGAGATGGGGACATGGTTTCTCTTCCTTCGTTCTCAATTCACAAGTGCCGAGGTGTTTTCGAATTCACTATATGGATTTTCGGCACTGGATCTTAGTCCTCGAGAATTCTCGCAAGCTAAGCAATGGTGAGGCGAAGTTCAAGACCAAGAAGCCAGAGGAAACGGGAGTGTTCAATGCTACGAGAACGACTACGGGAGAAAGTGCGGAGCATTCTTTTTATTCCCTAGCTTCCAAGACGTTGGGGAGGAACACAAGATGGTGCTACTGTTAGAAGAGCTGTGGCATAGAAGACTAGCATAGGTAGGGTAGTCGTCTTTGCCATCTACACATGTATCTTTCAAGCATGCTGCTTTATTCTATATTTCTTATTCCCAGCATTTTTGAATTTCTAGAGATACCTCTTCGGTACCAAAAATGCAGAAGGCCTCGCGTACTGGGCGATATATATTTGGCTGAATTGGGGCCGTTTGACAATTATTTCTCCTGCATGTGTGCATGCATGGCATCTGCAGAATGATCAAAGGTGTGTTGCACGACAGGAATATGGAACAAGTGAATTTTTTTTTGGCATTCTGGTGTTGGTGAAAACTGGAAAGAACAACTTGCTGTTTTCCTTCTTCCAGTGGGCTGACTAAATGCGGACGATTCATGCATTGATGCCCAGACCAGCCGATCCCTACACCGACCGACAACTCCCAAAGCCGGTGCTTTCGGATGTTGGCATGGCTCGCGATAATACATCGGTTAAGGTTATTTTTATTCGGATGGCAGAAAGTTTGTTTTCACAGAGTTCGAGCTTGGCTGTGGGTGTGATCTTCGGATGAGCGGTGTTGGGATGAGGGTTTGGTGTTGTTGGATCAATGCAAAAGGAAAAAGGTCACTGGTGCACTGCTGCTGCCCCTGAATCCAGTAGGTTCCAGCCTCAGCAAAAGGAATAGGTTGGAAATGGCTGGATCATATATCATATCCTAGTGATAACGCCAGGTCTCGGTATTTGGTGCTTTCTGAGACCGGAAGTGGAAGTGGACGAGGCTCCTGTATTGGGGCTGGGGCGGTGGTTGGATGGATGATCTGAGTTGTCGTCCGGTTTGAGATTTTCATCAGATCAGATCGTCGGATTTTCTTCAGTGAGAGACAAGTCCAAGGGGGACCGTTGGTGGCTGGTCGATAAGATCTCGAGGTCAGACGATTTGGGCCGAGCGGGGAGGCAATGATGGGGAGGGGCCGAATGGCTGGGTTCGGTCGGATCTTTGGCGTCATGAAAAGCAAAGAAACGTCTGAGAGGTCAACTTGATCGATGTAGTTTTTCTTTGCGTCGGAGGATTATTAGAAGCCACGAAGAGCCTGTGCGGCGCTCAGATGTTGGGGGTTGGAAAGAAGTCCAGATGGCTGGACCTCGCATGGATGTGGACATTTTGTTTCGACGTGGACGATGGTTGAATAGAATTGAAGGCTAGTCGTGTTGTTATGTGACAATTATTATGAGATGAGTGAATCAATTCTGATGGCACGCTGTCTAGTGAGGCAATGTGCGTTTCAGTGATTTCGCGGCAGGTGCTTCCGGAAGCTATTTTTCAGATGCCACAAGTTAGAATTGGGGCCTTCCGGGTAGAAAGGCAAAGTCGGAGGAGAACGCCGAAGAGCGTTGAATTTTGCGAGGTTTCCTCGTGGTTCTGAATCGATTTGGTTGACGCAATATGTTTGCAACAGTGGCGCCGCGTCGCCAGTCTCGAAGTGTCAATATTACGGCTTCATTATTGCTGCATTGGGATGATCTCTATAGCACGATGGACGCTGAGTCGGCTGGTAAAAGGGAACGACTTTTCTGGTACTCCAGACCCCAGTGGGGAAAGTCGGCGACCAGAATTCATCTCGGATGCAAATATGGAAAGATCAACGTCATAAGACCGTTTCTTAATGACGGTAAATTTATATTACCACAGTACAATACCAGACCTCGTTGATGGTTGTCGCCGTTGACGTACAACGACATACCTGGCATGCAGGCCAAACCATCTTGAGCTTCGTGCAGGTGCTGGGAAGTTCTGTCGGTACCAGTGGTCCAGCGTATCGACATCGACCGAGAATGGTTCCAGGGCTTTCCAAACAATTTATCCAGTCCAGTTGCAGTGCAGCAGCTCAAATCCACTTTCATATCTGCTCATCTACTCTTACTAATTGCATGGTCTCCTCCATATCTCCACCTGCTTTTAAAAGCCTCACGCATTACGATGATCTTGACCAGTTTACTAAGAGAAAGCTGGCGAGAGTGTAGCTTTCCTAGGGGCAGAGCTGCAGAGGTGGAGAGACCTTTGGTGTCTTTGGTACGTACAGTATCCATTATTAACACCAGTACCCGGGCCAAGCTGCTCAGGAACACACCCACTTTCGTGTAGAAACTGACTCAAACTCAAAAGACCCATCTGAGACATCACTATCGCGATGGACCCTGAAAGCTGCTCATTCAACGTTAATTGCTTGGCCGAGGACCATCCTCAAAGACCTCCTTCCAGACCAGGTCATGCCTGCCTTTAATGAAGCCGGGCTCGCCTTCCTTCAGTGGGGAAGCTGTGGGAGATTCGACGACGGCGAGGTGTGGGTGGAGCTTCCCATGATGCCGGGAAACGAACAGACTGGAGAGCAGGGAGAGCAACGACCATCTCCCTCATCCCCCATCCGCCGAAAGCAAATCCACTTCCAGCCACCAGATGGACGTGCGGCTGCCAACCATTTCCCCCAGCGCCAAAGAGCGATTGATAAACGCGGTGGCCATGGCCAGAGTTCAGCCATCTATGATGGTATGGTACAATAGTGACAATCTGGACGTACTGGAAGTAATTTATCATGACCAAACATCTGTCATCCTCGTTTTCGTATGTCAATGGGTTTCCAAGGCCTGGACCAGGGGTCGACGTCGTTATTAAAGTGACAGGCAGGGGGCATTCTAGGCACTGGCTTGTGATTTGCCAATTCGGGCTTTAAACAACCGCGAAGGCTTCTGAGCGAGCTAGGGCAGCACGCTCAGCATACCCTGCGAAAACTCCAAAAGCCCAAGGCCATGCCACCTCCACTTCTCCCCCCGGTGTTTCTTCGCTGCAGGAGTCGGTGCTACAGCTGCATCCAAGCTTCATTTGTGATATGATTGATGATCTCCATTCTTCTGTGCGCCGCGGAGGAGTCCGTCCCTTGCTCGCTCTCCTCGCGTCCACAGAAATCGCTGCTCTGGTTGACGAGGCGTCGAATGCTACTGCATACTTGCATACTTCTGCATACGGCCAACCTGCAGATGGAAACCGCTGGTCCGTCTTGACGGGTACGGACGAGAGAGCGAGGACACATATGGCAACTCAAGAAAAAAAGACCAAGAAGGGATGACAACGGAATAACTTTTACTTGCAGATGAAGAAGTCTCATTGGTCAGTTCGGGCTGTTCAACAGCTTTTTGTCGGGCATCGTGAGCTCACTGTTATCTTGATCAGCTTTGCAGCTGCTGTATTGGTCAAGTAGCTTGGAAATATTCTGCAAAGCTGCGTAATTGTCCAATCTCAAGACTCGGAAGATGAGGCCTCGAAACGGAAGCTCACAAGAGCCAGACGTATTCATCCAAAATGGGACATTATTGCTCGTCGTCCTTTCAAACAAAGTTCGACGGAGCCTAGATGTCGAGGGATGCAAAGGGCGAGTGATACCGCAGAATTCTGTTCCACGCCTGTTACAATATTGAGGATTCTCCCAGGGATTTCCCGTGTGTCCCAGTTTTGGAAAAGGGAAGGGATGAGGATTGAAATAATGACAGCTCGCATTCTCACACGTTATTCGAATCCCAAAGGCGCCAAAAGGGTCCAGAGGGAGATGACAACATCGTGAGGAGCACGCTGGCTCACGCAGGCCAAGAAAGGCGTGCTTAAGATCATCATTTTGCTCTCGTGTCTGCTTGATCCCATCTGCCATTCGCCATTTCGTGTCCCGAACATCTTGCAAAGTCTCTCCCTCCTCTCGCTGCGGGCCGCCATTATTCAAGCAGTTCTGCAGCTAGAGGATGCGGCTTTCTCGAACACGGCAAGGACGGGAGAACGGTTCTTGCGAAACCGAGCGAACAAGCTGGTGTGGTGATAGTGGTGAGATTGCACCAACCACCGGTCAGTCTGCTCCAGGGGTCTACATTAAGCGCGAGCAGGTACCGAAGCCGTGGGAAGACGGCGCAGGTTCGAATAAGACATGCATTCGAAGTCTACTTTTTGGACGGGCCAAGAGAGAGACCGCGTAGGCAAGTCTGCGCATGTGGGCTGTGGCAGTTGAGTACATTGCAGTATTAGCTTGCATACTCTTGAGGATTTGCGGCCGTGTACGCTGCGCTCATGCTTCTTGCTGCTGTCAGGCACACCGCTAGAGAGACCCTATCACCCGGGTGTGGATAGCTTCAATGCGCTCACGCAAGGCGAGCAGTCCACAGGCCTTAAAAACGCTGGTGGAGCTGTATCTAGTGCGGGCTTTCTGCAGGAGGTTGGAGTTCTCTGTAGTCACCGGCATTGATACGGATGCTGGATGTGAAGCTGCTGCACAGGGAGGGGGGGGGGAGACAAGAAGATCTCGAAGCTAATAAAACCAACTTGTTCTGAGAAGGGGATCGGTTGCGAGACCGTCAGACGTGAAAATCAGCGAGAGTTGACGTTTGGTATTTTTGCTTCGTCAGGAGCAAGCAAAGGTGATTCAGCTCCCACCAAGCAAGGCAGTTCAGGCTCTATCAAAGACTGTTTTCGTGATTTGGTACCTCCCTAGGGTAAGGAATGCACTCTCTCTCCAACCAAAGCGATGCCACATCGAATTTCGGCAGCGCCTCACGGGTGCTTGCGTTGCTTGTCTTCTCACCTTTCTCGCCGAGGTCACACTGTTTCTGTCTGTCTCCCTCCTGCCTGAACGGATCTCCAGTACAATCATCCCGAATGATAGCCACGCAAGACTCAAGACTCAGGAGTGCAAATCTTTATCGTGGCGGGCTGGATAGCCGTTACAGCCATTATCCATCGACAAGAGATACAGCACGTCAAGTGAACTGGAAGTCAGTGCAACAAAAGTCTCCGAGTGAGACATTTCACAATCAGCGGCGGCTGGCGTTGTCTTAAGTGCAAAATGGGGGAGGCAGAGGAGCATGGGTAAATGGGGGATGAGCGAAGGGGGGAGAAGACGAGACCGTTCTTCGCCCCTCATCCTTTGAGTGATGGACATGGCATGGGATGATGGGAGGAAGAAGTCGCCCCGCTCTCTGTGCAACAAGAGTGCAGATGTCCTGTATTCCTCTACCCTACCGGTTTCTTCTGGATGCCACGATGATTCCCAATTTGTCCGAAATCCATCCCAAGTACCCAGAACGTTGGCGATATATGGCCTCAGGGGTAAAGTCGGACCTTGCATGGGCTCCAATATTATTCCACTCCTAGTGCCCACACAGCCAACCACCGCAGCTGTAGTCTCGTTTCACAACAAATCACAATCGCTCGCTAGTGCCCCTGGAGCTGCTCGATTAATTATGCTCAAGTTCCCTCCCCTCCCTCTTTCACTCCACCAAACGACCCTCCAAGTCAGGTCCACTTTACATCTACTTCTACGAATCCACTCTTCTGCCCTGCCTCACTTCTCCGACCCCAGTCGCTGGCGAGAAAAGCACATCCCGCTCTCAAAGACATGGGTTTGGTTCGCCAGCCCCAGCGTTGACGTTGCCCTGGTCTTTGCTCCCCTGTTCCCCTCCCTGTCTCTGTCTTTTCCTCTGGCCCTCAGGGCCGAAGCACCAGGTTCCTTCCCTGCAGTACCTGGTCCCAGAAGGTCCCCCCAGGTCTTGGTTTTCTTCAAGGACCAGGGCCAGTTAGAGGAAACTAGAAGGCAGGTAAGACCTGGCTTGTGCTGGCCCGCACAGGGCGAGCTGGGATCAGTGCCACATAGGCCAATCCTTCCAGAAATAATGTCGTCTGTACTGTTCCTGGCGTCCAGAAGTCAATGTGACATTGGAAATATCCTCATATCAGGTCACTTGCAGCCGCCCAATCTTGCTCGGAGATTCATCCTGCTAGCATATCTTACGAATTGTTTTGTTACTCTTGTCACTTCTGGTACCGTCAGACTCCTCTGCATGTCGCCGGTCAGTGAGAAGCAGATCTGTTCGCGAGAGGTTCCTGCTTCCGTCCTTGCATGAAAGAGGGCTTACTCCAATCTGCATCGTCAAGGAGAGCTCCCTTCACTGCTGCAGCTCCCTCACAACAGTAGCTTTTCTCGCATCTCAGCCCACCAGAACCTTTCGACCTACGCCCATTGGTCTCGTTTACGCACTGCATTGTCCTTTATAGCATGTTGTATTGAAACTATTTCTCCCTACTCAGGTACGAACACTTTGACTCCTTACTCACTCCTGTCCTATATCAGACTTCTTGTGCTTGAGATGTGCCAGACGAACATCGCATCTCTTGCTTCTTCTTCTTCCCTGCCCCATTCGGACACGATCATCCTTGTGGGTATACCACGGGGAATCAATTTCCTTAACATCAACCTTCGATCACATCCATGTTATAGCACGATCGTTATAGGGCCCGCATACTAAGAACACCCCAGCCAGGACGCCATCTTGTACAAGAGCAGAAGGTTATCAACCCGTGCCGCCGTCTGGCTCGACAATCGAATGCGGAACGACCTCGACCAAGACTTCTAAGATATATCTCAAGCAGCGTGCTGGGAAAACAGTTGTTAGGCTGTCCATACCTCTGCCTTGGAGCCGACACGCGACAGCAATATCCAACACACTAGCTCCGGCATATTGGTTGGGTCCCCCCAGTTCCATCATCAATCCTTTAAATATTCCTCTCCACCTGGATCCAATTATTCGCATTTGACTTCGCCAGTTGTCGTTCCTGCAATCTACCCGATTAACAACATGTTCACGTTTGGAAGTGGGAAGGCTCCTTACCCCACTGTCTACACCGTCACCTCACCGAAGAAGTCATCTAAGAAAGACACTCCTCCCCCGTCTCCTCTAAAAGAAACTCCTTCGTCTCCGGATTCTCTTGAGCCTGCAATCGATGGACCGCCATCTCCCGAACGGATACGAGCCTACACCGAGCAGATGAAGCGGAGCTCATTGTTCGGCAACAATTCCAGGACGAATACACTTTCATCTGGTGCCTCTTCGTCCCGTTCTCGCGAATCGACCATTGCCTCAACGGATAATGTAAGCTTGTCTAGACGATCATCTAGTCGATCCAACGCCAGCAGTATGCTTCGCCATGACAGACCAGAGAGTGTTCAGATATTCGGATCGCTGTTTTCCCGAAGTTCACGAAAGACGAAAAGGGACGCACACAATCTCGGTCTACGCAGTGCATCTTCACTCGGTCTAGATGAGATGGTAGTTGAGGAGGGTTCTGCAAAGGATCATTACTATGGCAAGAAGAGCAATTCCCGACGTCGGCATCTCATCTCAGGTCCATACAACTTCCAGCATGTTACTCACACGCGGCAAGATCATCTTCCTGACCTTGGACGAACGAGCAGGACCGAACTCGTCTCGGAATTCTCAGCCATTCGAGCCTCCCAAGCACCAACGCATGGTGAGTTGAAGGGTATCAGAGCTGAGGACTTGCATTTCGAGAACTTCTCGTCGGAAGCATTGAGCGTTCTGCCAAGCGAAGAAGCTCCTCCTTCAACTTCTCCTCAAACAAGTCCTCAACGACGCGTACTTCGCAAGTCTCTTCAACCAGCGCAAACATCTCCCCAGCGAGCAATGCTGTACACAAAATCACATGACAATCTGAGAATAGCACCGCCTCGGCCGCCTCGCTCTCCACTGTCGCCAACATGTCCACTTGCGCTGCCAGCGAGGACATCCTCACGCACAGCTTCGGTGCTATTCGACACATTCGATCCTCTCGCCACCACAACGATTACGAGACCTCACACGAATGCCGGATTCCGCAAGCCAGCTCCTTTCATTCTTCCTTCGCCGCCACCGACTTCGGATGAGCAGGAAGACGATGGCGCGCATGCGGTGACAACACCAGGGGACGAAGCATGGCCGTTGACAGCATCATTATCTGGAAATTTTGGTAATGAACTGGCCGACGTCCAGGAGGAAGAAGAGGACATTATGTCGAAGAGGTCGTCGCGATTATCGACCGCTAGCGCCGAGCTGAGAATGTCTCAGTCCGTGCCAGCGCTTCGACTCAAGTCACAGGCGCAAGTTGATAGGTCCGAGGCACGCATGTCCACGACATTGGGACAACCACTGACCGCAGCTGCATTCTCGGCCCCCAAGCAAGTCCAAACACCGACCGGCTTCCAATTTAATGATTCGTGGGAGTCCGATATTGACTGGTGTTATGAGAATGGGGAAGAAAGTTGTGATTATGACCACTGCTCTGAGGAGGGTGACACTCCTACAGAGACTGTCGCAACAGTCGTTGAAGAACCGCTTCAATTGAGCCTTCAGACAGAAGAGCGTACTTATCGCGGACGCTTTCGACCTTCACTTTTGGTGTCGTCAGCTTTCGATGCACCTGAGCTATCGCCAAGTTCCAATGACTCTACCCCTTCATCCGATCCCCGAACACCCGCAAACTTCTTGCGACCAAGTCATATCCGATCTCCTTCGCATGCTTCGTCGTTCAAGGAGTCTCACGGCTTCCACCTCTCACCTACGCTCCTCATTCCTGCTGATTTCCAGTCACAGATGGAGCAAGATGCCCTTTACACTGAGCACTACGGCAACGACTCGTCGAACGGTGCTATCTTCATGCAAGACTCTTATGTCCATGCCATCTCTCCCATCGACGAAGGCGAGTCAAGCACTTATTCATATCGCTCATCTGATTTCTCCCGTCGTTCTGCACGCAGCTCATCAAGCACACGTGCGTCTGGTACATCGAGAGGAAGCCAGGATTCGATGATGTTGCTTCGCCGCTCATCGAGCATGACCCATGCCCACCATAGCATAGGGTCTAATTCCTCTCTCCCAGACCTTGTCCCTTCAACACTTCGTCAAATTGATCATGATTTGTCTACAAGCATATCTGTGTTGACGGTCTCGGATGAGGTTGTTGACTCTGCTCCTTCTCCAGAAATCGGAGGTCCACATCCTGCTCTTGCTTCGATGCAACACCGCCGCAACAAGTCACTTGTTCTCGAGAGAGAGCTCCGCAATGGAGAGACTCAGTTGGTCCTTTCGAATTCCGCAGAGCAGAAGAAGGACAACACCGATGTGCTAAGTAGCCTGAGCCCAGTTGCAGAGGTGTTCCCTCATGCACCTGCTGAGGGCAAGTCACTGGTACACGGAAGAAAGACCTCTGCACCAGAGGCAGTCGCACCTCTCCGGGAATTCAAAGGACGAGCCCGAGCCTCAACTGTCGGTGGAAAACGAAGAGGAAGCTACATGCTCTTCCCCCAAATATAAACAACCTCATATCTACTCACCTGGATATGAACCGCGCCAAATATTGCGCGACACAAGCACCCTTAGCAAACCCAGAACATGTCTGAGTTTGCGATGATTGAAATGTTTGATATGATTTTATGTATTCCCTTGTTATCGTTTCTCCCTTTTCGCACACACGTGTGTCAATTATACCGGGCTGGCTTTTGGAGTGTATCAGAAAGGACGGGCATAAAGCTAGCTGGGTCAAGCTTGCGGGAAAGAGAAAAGCAGCATTGCGTTTTTAGGTATTTGGAGACTGTACTGTGTACCACTATTCTCGACTGTCTTTCATCGACCTTTTTGTTCCAAACATTATTTCTGGGTATCTCGTTTGTTGATCTTTCATTTGTTGGCGAAGGATGGGCATTTGTATGGTATGGATCTGGGTATTCATTTGGGCAGGGCCCGGGCCTGGGTAGGACCGAATTCTGGGAAAGGAAAATGCTAGGTGCGAACAGGATACAGATGGCATCTGGGTGGTGCAAGAGCAAGCCCATCTGAGATAGCAAAGCCACGAAGGCTTGTTGATCGGCTTACTGGTATGGAGATGGGCATTTTTGGACGGTGACGAATGAGATGACATTTGTTCTCTTACAGAGAGAGGATGGTGAGGGTGCTCGCCAGACAGAGAGTAGTTCTTGAAGGCGGACTATTTGTGTGATAAGAAGGACACGGGGAAGGAGGAAGATATTGTTCAGCTTCTTATGCTGCATTGGAGGAGCTTGTTGTTACTATAGACAGACAGACAGACAGCAAACAGTAGACATTCTACCCCTTTTAGGGGCCTCTTTAGGCGGGATTCGAAAATCGAAAATATCAAAACACAACCTGTCCGTTTCTCTTGCTCCATCCGAACTCATTTGCTATTGATAATCCAGACTAAGCTGCACCTTCCCATCATGTTGACTTCGAAGTACCAGCGTACCTGCTTCAATATCCCAATGTCTCAGTCCCCCCCACTCAGAAGAAGATATCCCACGAAGTCTGCTTCCAGTAACTTGCCTGATCCGGCAGTTCCACCTTCCGTACCTTCCGCCTTCATCGGACGTCCTTGCATACATCTAAGACTCAAAACTTTGAAAAGATAGGCTCTGAAACACTGCTCTTTCAACCTGACTGCATATAGTCGGCCGTTTACATTTCTGACCTGATAGCACCAGCCGTCCACATTCTTATTCGAAAGCCATCCTCAAACCCAAGCCACGAAAGAAGTTTGCCAAGTGTAACATGACTGGCATTGAAAGCCTCATTCAACGCCTTCATGTACATCTACTATAGGTCTGTTTATGAATCTTCAGTACCCCTAGCCTGAGTCCCTCTCATCCCGTGTATTCCTTCCACTGTTCAATCGTATCTTGATTCCAGCCTTACAGCCCTTCCAACTTCCAGCCTTCACGCATGATACCCGCACAGACATCCCTAATCTCACGATCTCAACCTCAATCTTCAGCCTCAGCCCAGCAATCACTGCCAATCACTCCCATGGACCGCCCAGCGGCCATCCAAAATGCAAAATTGCTCACGTTCTCTTTCCCCCACTCCCTGAATATCAAATTCAAGATTACATTTGCATGATATGCATCATCATCAGAGCCAGCCCTACCATAAACAGTAATGTGTTCCCATCCGATACCAGAATCGCGGGTTGGTATCAGATCCGTGGGGGTGGGTATCCGCAAGTCTACGCTACAAGCCGACGATGCTATAAGTTTAGTAGTTTACACAATGAGCAACACGGCAAGACACGAAATACACGGCAAGCGGACGTAATCCAACACTGCCAACGGATCGAACCTCAATCCCAACCTCAATTCGTTCAGAACACAATGAGCAACACGTTCTTCACTTCGTGAACAAACCAATCACAACCTCCAGCTCGTGAGTCCCGAAACCGAAAAAGCCATAGAGTACCAATATCGAAAGCCAGCAACCACCGAGGAGAGATGGCCGTAACACAAAACAGATTTCATACCGCGCCCCTACATATCTACATGCCGACATACATACATTATGCAGCAGCTGCATCGACGCAAGCCACCAAGCCTCAATCATCAATGACTGCATCGGACAGATAGCGCAATAGGTCATCTATGCCGGTATTGAGGCTTGCGCGTGGCATGGGCATGGGCATGGGATGGGCATGGGATGGGCATGGCTCTCCCTTCTCTGCACGTTCTTCGGTGATGGTCTTGGGGCGTTCGTTCCCGAAAACCTGGTCCGCATATGTAATAGCAGGTCTATAAATCACACACGGGCGGGACAAGCACTCATTCCGCTTGGAAGGAAAAAAACAAAACACGGAAATCAGCACCCTAGACGGGAAGTGCTCCTCGCATGTATAGGGTTGCAGTACTAAAGCACGGCAGAGCCTTCCCGTCCCAGCATCGCATCTGGATTCTGAGAAGTAACAGTCCAGATCGCAAAAATACGCAAGCACCGCCCTGTCAGATCGCCGAAAAAGCAAGTGCCGTTCCCGGGAATGTTCAAGCCAGCACCATGTGCATGTCTGTTGACCAACCAACTTCAAATCTCGCATGCACATATCATACTATGCTCATGTAGTGCACTTAGAACTGTTAGAGGTGCTACTGCACTGTAAGCGAGGGAGCATCGGTTGGTATCAGAATTGAGGTTATATTGGAGTCCTGTTAAGATGAGGCCCACGCCCAAATTGTGTCCCAAACACGGTCGATCTCCATATACTTTTTACAACAAAAACATACATGCCTCCGTCCGGCTGCCAATCGCCCCAATGATCTACGTCGCCACTATTGAAACGCAACGATACGATGCGACGTAAGGCAGCCCCAAAGCAACACTCAGCTGTGCAAGGAAGAGAAGGGGGATGTCAGATCATTTCTTGCATTCTTTTCTTACTCCAGCCATACTGCGACGCTGTCCCCGATGCTCTGGTCTGGTCCTCTCCATCAATTCCCAACAGTGTCATTGCAGCGTGACATCCTAGAACGCGATCTTGCAATTTTGCTCGTCTCCAAGAACGTTGCATGGGTGAGCAGGAAGGCTATCTATTCGTCATCTGAGTCCGCCATTGGTGTATCGGCACCGTTAGCCGTTGCGGGCGAGTCTTCCTTTGCAGCCTCAACATCAGCTTCGAGAGCAGGAGCAGCAGCAGCAGCCTCCTCATCTTCATCCTCATCATCCGAGTCGATCATTGCCCGTCGACTCTTGCGTTTCGAGGCTGCAGGAGCGGAAACAGTCTCGTCCTCACTTGCTGCATCAACGTCCATCCCGTTTGTTTCATCCTCAACATCATTGTCCATCTCCCTTGCCGCAGCGGCTGCACCGTCATCATCGTCGCTGTCACTCTCCACCACAATCTCGCTACTCTTGAACTTGTTGGGCTTCTCCTGGGCCGCCTTCTTCGCCAATCTTCTCTTCTTTGGCTTGGGCTTCTCCTCGTCGCTGTCTCCACCACTTCTCTGGCGATTCCGTCTTCGGGGTTCAGCTCCGCTCTCTTCATCATCTGTGATACCGTCCTCATTCTTCTTCTTCCGCTTTCCACCAGCGCCACCAGTACGAGGCTTCTTCTTCCGCTTGACCTTGTCGCCCGTCTCACTGTCAGTAGTGAGCTCTGCAGCTTCTCTAGCTCGTTCTTCCTCGTGGCGTGCCTCGGCCAGCTCTCGGTCCCTCTCGAGGATCTTCTGTCTCTCCTCGGCAATTTTTAGTTTGCGTGCTCGTTCGGCCTCCTCGGCGGCAATTCGGGCGTCTTCGCGTTTCTTGAGCTCAATTTCTCGGGCCTGCTTCGAAGCGAGTAATTTCTCGGCGTTTTTCTCTTCATACTCCTTCTGAGCTTGAATTGAGCGCTCTAATTGCTTACGCATGGTATTTCGTGCCATGTTAGCTCGCTGTTCGATGTCGTGTTTCGGGTATGGTGTCGCTGGATGCTGAGCGATAGCTTCTAGCGATTCAATAGCCTCCTCAAGACCATCAGCAGCGGCCTGCACCTCAGCTAGTGTTCTTTGCATTTCGGTAAGACTGTAGACGGTCGCAGCAAGCTGAATCTGCACAAAGGCAACATTGAACTTGAAGTGGATTTGATCTGGGGCGATTGCTAGTGCCTAAAACTTGTCAGCATAAATCCGAAGGTATACTGAATGGACAACTAACCTTCTGAGAGTAATCCAAAGCATTGCGGAATGCCTGCGAACTCTTCTCTGCCTTGCCCTTTAATAACCACGTCCGTCCCAAGCAAGCCAGAATCTGCGCATCGTGTGATCGGTCTTTTGACAACGCAAGCTCGTAATGCTCAATGGCCTTAGAATACTGTCGCAGTTCTGCGAATATGTGACCAAGGTTGACAAATACGCTCGGGTCTTTGACAGTGTCCCTGACCTTGATGAAAATCGTCAAAGCAGTCTTGTAATCTTTCTTGTCCTCGACCAAGGCAATGGCAATACCTTGAGCAGCATATGCATTCTGGGGGTCTAATTGAAGTGCCTTTTCAAAGAACTCGACGGCTTTCATGTACATGTTGCTGCGCTTCTGCTTTTCCTGCTCCGTCTCACGACGCATCTCACGAGCGCTCGCCAGATAGAGGTTGCCCATACCAATCAAGGCATATCGATCGTGCTTCTCATATTGCTGCAGGGTGTGCTTGTAATGACGAAGCTCAGGATCCTCGGAAATGTGAGCCTTCTTCTTATTGTGAACTTTGCCGAGGTACCAGCCATACAAAGCTCGGACTTCGAGATCTGCAGATGAGTCCTGGTAGAGTTTGGCAATAGCTTTGGGGCCATCCTCTGTTGGACTTTGACGAAGAGCAATGTACGCAAGTCGAGTTCGAGCATCAGTGTAGTCGCTGTGACGGGTGAGAAGTCCCTCATAGACTGTGTTGGCTTCATCGAGCAGTCCGCTAGCCTCATAAGTTCGGCCCAGATTATAGCTGATCGTCGTTACAAGAGCATCTGTGTCCATCTCTTCTTGCTTCTCTCCAACCTTGATACAAGCGCTTAGAGCAACTTGGAACATGTCTCGGGCCTGGTCGTACTTCTCAGCTTGGTAGTAAAAGCACCCGATATTGTTGAGAAGTTGAGGTGGCAAACCCTCTCGGACAGTACTCTTGAAAGTGGTCTCCTCTTCTTGATCCTTGGGCTTCTCGTCTTCAGGGATCTGATCAAATTCGAGTTGCTCAACTTGCTGCAGGCACTGTAAGCTCTTCTCGGGCTGGTCAGTTTCGTAGAGGCGTGCCAGATTCAGAAGTACAGAAGCATCCGGAACCAAATTCTTCTTCGAGTCCTTCCAGGCTGTTCGTACACTCTCCAGATAACCAACAGCTTTCTTGAACTCTGTGGACTTCTCCTCCTTGGCTCCAGTTGGCTGGCTGTGGAACACCTCTTCAGCATACAAAGTTCCTAGGAGGATCATAGCTTCGACGTTTTTCGACTGCTGAATGATCTTCTCCAATCTCAACTTAGCCTCTCCAAAGTCGCTCTTCAGAACTGCAAGCTGAGCTGCGCCAAACTTTGCAGGAAGATATCCACGATCAGCACCACCTCTGGCCTCGTCGGCTCGTCGGTAGTAATCTGCTGCCCGTTCGTAGTCGTCTTCATAGTGTTCCTTTCGAGCCAAAAGATACCATCCGTCACTTGCAATGGCATTGACATCTGTGTACTGAATGGCCTTGTGGGCAAGAGTATCAACATTCGGCAGGGATTTTCTTGATAAGAAGTATCCAGCAAATGTCGCACAAGTCAAGGGAAGGTCCTTATCCGCCTTGAACGCCTTCTGTGTATATTCCGTCATCGCGCGCTTGTATAGTTTGAGGAACTCTGGTCCATTTGTCGGTACGTGAGAGCTGGAATCGAGGTAGAAGAGGCCGAGGAGAATATTCGCAATCTTCGACTCTGGATTGATCTCTAAGGCACGCTCCCAGGCGGTCTTTGCGTCCTCCTTGAATCCCAGCATCCAGAAACAGCAGCCAATTCCAATTCGTGGATCGGGGTCTACCAAATCTGGCATCCTATGAAGAGCATCTTGGTATCCCTCCAGAGCCTCCGCATATTTCCCTAACGAGAACAATGCCCTAGCTTTGCCCAGTTGTGCCATCATATTTCTCTGCCCGGAGACTCGAAGGGCATCTTCGAAAGACTTGAGCGACGCTCGGAGAATATCAGCCTTGTCTTGATCCAACGCGCCAGGTGCTGAAGACTTCGACGGAGGCTGTAGAGAAGCTTTGAGGAGCTGGAGGACGCCGCGTGCTAGGAAAAGAGGAGGAAATCCTGGGTTGATTCGTAATGCCTCATTGAGTGTCGAAGTCGAGAGTTGTAGATAGTATTCCTTCGTCTTCGCCTCTGACACCAATGCGCCTTCCGGAGCAACTCGGGGAGCCTCTCTGCTCTTCCACAGATACATCCAGCATAGACATGTGAGCATACTGAGCTTCTCTTTTGGTCCGCCCTTCATGGCCTGCCCTCCCTTGATCAGCATTTCGATTGCGTGATCCACTTTCTTCTGCTTCGCGTATGCCAGGGACACCGTCATCCAGTATGTTCTTGCAGCGCCTTCGTTCTCCAGTAGTGTACAAAGTTCCGTCGGATCATCCAGCAGATCTTCGAGATCAACTTCGACAGCTTGATCATCGTCTTCGCCCTGCACGGGAATATCGACCGCTGAGGGAATATCCGAGAATCGCTTGCTCATCACCCTATGCCCAGGAGAGATAGCAGTATGTCCATTTGGTTCGCCGTTCGGAGCTCCATTCTCAACAGCCGCCATTGTAGGTGTAGGTTGTGATGTAACTTTGTCGAGATGGGGAGATGTGTTGACTTGAGCTCGAGCGCGTCGCGGCGCAAACGCTTTCGGAAGAGGGAAAGAGCGAGTTAATGGACGTGGTACATCTGATCAGAACAATAGGTTGATCAGCAATGAAGAATTATTGTCTGCGAGAGTCCGCAAAGGGTTGTGGTTGATGGTATTGTTTTCGTGAGGCTGCAAGAAATTTGGGTCCGCCCAAGTCGCGCTTCAGCTTTCAGCCTCGAGCTAAGCCTATTTGAAATCGGCAACACCACACTTGTATCACCATACCCGGGCCACGAGAGTGACACTTTCAACTCTGTAAAGTGAAGAACTGATACGGCAGAGATGAACCCCACCAAAACAACTCACACAAGACAAATAGGCTCTGGAAATCATTGTTCAAGAATGCTTTTGGCCTTCGAAGCACCGCAGTAGTTACCTAAATAGAACTAAATAGGTGACCTCGTAATCGCAAACAGACAGAGAAAAAGATTTCCAGTGAATCACTCAATGCACTACAAGTCATACATATTCATTGTCTCTCTAAAGTACAGTCTAGGCGATCTCAGCCCAAAGTAAGTCTCCAGAGCCCCACGGCGAGAGATTTTACTGATCTCCAAATGTTTTCGCCTAACGCCAAGTCTTATCACTCCGTACCAGCAACACCAGATATGCAAACTCCTCCTCCCAAGCAACACATCACCCTATCGTATCCCTCCAGCCATTTCAAGACCAACCCTCAATCTATTCATCATCGCTTTGACGACCACTGCTCCCACCGTTCGCAAGTGCATTCGCATTGAAGACGAGCTTAATCTTGCCGTTTGATGGACCCGGGACTGGAGTGCCCGCATTTGTCGTCGGAGCAGTTGAGCCGCCATTTGGTGAGGAGTCCTCTCTATCACCAAGCTCAGGATGCTCCCTAATCTCATCTTGAATCATAGACTCAAATGCATCCTGACAATCGTTAGCATTCTGTTGATCTGTTGAACGTTCCAAGGTATGAACTTACTTGAATCTTGACAGCGTCGATACAAATAGCGCTAGCTTCCTCATTGTATGTCTTCGCGTTGCTGACCATCAAGCGAACATCCCTCAACAAATCGCCCAGACTTGAGTATTCTTCCTTGTTGATCTTCTTCTCCATAGTCTTCAAGGCAATTGGTTCCTTGATGATGCCGTAGTAATCTGGGAATGCTTTCTTGGATGGCAGAGAAACAAAAGGACCAACGAGAACGTATGGGCCCTTGTTCTCATCACTGGGGCCTTCTTCATCGCTTTCATCGGACTCAGACTGCACGACGACAGTGATCTTCATGACGGCATCGTAAACTTTGCGTAGGCTTGCTTGGAGGGTGCTTCGGTGCTTAGGAGTCATACTGTCGTTTGAAGCACCTCCCTTAGAAGGCCGACCTGTTGGGCCGCGCTTCCGCTTAGCAGGCGGCTCGTCATCAAGGTCATCAGCCTTGCGCTTCTCAACCTTTCCAGGCTTCCGACCACGTCCCTTCTTTGGTGTTGGCTCAGGCTCAGGCTCCTCGGTACTGTCGCGACTGCCGGCGGGCGAGTTCTCGATGGAGCCAGGGAGCTCGCCTGCTCGCTTAAGTCGATTGTTCTCGCGACGTTCCTTGCGGGCTTGCTTTCGAGCGGCAGCAGCCTCTGGGGAGTCCTCGTCATCGTCCACAGCTTGAAGCCACTGCTCCTCAGTGAGACCATCATCGTACTTGACACGAGTACGCTCACGAGCACCACGACCCTTGATCTCCTCTGGCTCGTCCGAGATTGGATTGCCGTCAGACATATATATTTCAGGAAGTTCGCTCTCGGCCATCAGACGTGGGATGCGCTTACTTCCAGGGCCGTTGCCGTAGGTCATGTCCTTGGCTCGTTCCTTGTCCATTTCATCGAAGATGGCCTTCTCATTATCACCACGAGCAAGGATCTCGTTGAGCTCCTCATCGTCCATCTCTTCTTGTTCCAGAGTCTCGGCGGCCTCGGCAGTCTCCAGCATGACACGGAGCATAGCGTCACGATCAGTTTCGGAAGACTTGTTGTCGAAACGACCAGCTTGAATAACCTTGCCATCCATGTCAAGCTTGAATTTAGCACGCTCCAAGATCTTCTCTTCCACCGAGTTCGAACTGATGAGTCTCAAGATTCGGACCTCGTTCTTTTGACCAATACGATGAGCACGATCTTGGGCCTGAAGATCCTGATGAGGATTCCAGTCAGAATCGTAAATGATAACTGTATCGGCTGTCTGCAGATTCAGACCTAGACCACCAGCACGGGTAGAGAGCAAGAACATGAAGTAAGGCGAGTCGGGCGCATTGAACTCGCGGAGAAGATCTGAACGATCATCAGACTTCGTGGTACCGTCCAATCGCATGAACATGATGCCTCTGTATCTCAAGTAATCCTCCATAATGTCCATAATTGCAGTCATTTGGAAGAACATGAGGACTCTGTGACCAGTACGCTGGTATTTGGGGAGGATACGATCGAGAAGCTCGAATTTGCCAGATGTTCTCCACAAGAGGTCGTTACTGGTGTTCAAGGGATTCATCTGGTTTTCGACCTCATCGAACACGAAAGGATGATTGCAAAGCTTTCGAAGCTGCATGATCATGTTGCTGAGACCTCTGGCACCTGTCTTTCCTCCCTTGCCATCGCTGACGACGAGTTTGTTGTGTGTAACCATCTGCTTGTAAAGACGAGATTGTAACGAAGAGAACTTGCACTTGATGACTTTCTCGGTCTTGTCGGGAAGATCCTTCTCGACATCCTTCTTCAGACGACGGAGCAAGAATGGACGCAGAACTTTGTGGAGACGACGGATGACAAGAATTTGTTCTTCTTCTGTGAGTTCCATCTTGTCCTGACCACCGGTATTTGCAAATGGTGTGTTGAACCATTCATCGAAAGACTTGACGGATTTGAAAATCGTTGGAAGGACGAAATTGAGAAGAGCCCACAGCTCCGGAAGATTGTTCTGTAGCGGAGTCCCAGTGAGAATAAGACGATACCGAGTGTTGTAGTATTGCGTCAAGGTGGCGCTGAGCTTCGAAGAGGAGTTCTTCATACGATGACCTTCGTCAATGATCATATGAATCCACTTGATCTTGCTCAAGATAGGCCTATCCTTGATGATATACTCATAGGTCGTCAAGAGAACTTGGAAGTTGCCGTATCGGATTTGTTGCTGTTGTTGTTTTCGAGTGGCGGGAGGACCCTTGTAAACCACCTTTGCAAGCGAGGGAGCCCACTTCTCAAACTCAAGGTTCCAATTGGTCAAAGTACTCAGAGGTACAATGACAAGGAAAGGACCATTTTGCTTCTTCTTCTCAACAAGATAGGTGAGCAAACTGATCGTCTGAATCGTCTTTCCAAGACCCATCTCATCGGCAAGAATACCGTTCAGGTTGTTGTTGTACAGAGAAATCATCCATTGCAGACCCTTGATTTGATACTCCTTGAGAGTGCCGCCAACAAGGATTGAGGGCTGTGCTGAGACTTCTTCCTTGATGCGATGCGCAACAGCGTAGTAGTCGATTTTGCGGACGTCTTGCTCCTCTTCTTCATCATCATCAGAAGAGTCATCCAGGAAATCATCGGCATTGTCCCCATAGCGCTCGGCAGCCTTTCTTTGTTGCTCCTTGACGGAAGATGCAAGTTGCGACAAGAAACCATCGGTTTGGCGGAGCAAATGGGTGATACGAGTATCCTTTGCCTGGTCAAGCAACTTCAGGTAAGCCTCTTCATCGTTGGACTTCAGAGCCTGGAGACGTTGCTTGGCTGTTCGCTCAATTCTCTTTTGCTCTTCCTTCTCGATGTTTTGGTGTTGTAGAACCATCATGCGGCCCAGCTTACCAATCTTCACTCTCTGGTTGTTAGCCGCAATGTTGACCTCGCGGGCATGATTAAGCACAGTCGTGAGGTAGTCGTTGTGCTTCTTCTTTTCACGAGACTCCCGAGCATCGCGTTGCTGCTTCTCAAGCTTCTCTGTGATACGTGCTTCACGTAGAGTCTGCTTCTTCATGCGCCTGTAGTGGCTTCGGTTGGCGGTCATGGCAAGATTGTCGTATTGAATCATTTGGCGTCCGATTCGCTCCCGCATATTGCGTTGTTTCTGAACCAGACCAAGCATCTTCATCTCAATCAAAGCCTTACGCTTAACGGATTCCTCGAGAGTCAACTCATCACCTCGCACTTCCAAATGTGCCATATTGGCCGGAAGAGCTTTGAGGTCCGCTAATCTAGCTTGAATACGGTTGTAGATAACAATTTCCCGTTCCTGTCTGATCTTCTCGACGTTGACACCCGATGGCATAATGCTGGGAATCAGAGGTCTCGTCTCACGCTTCTGGTGGCTAGAGTAACCAATCTTATCCTTGAGACCTGAGCGTGGTGACGCAAAGCCGCTATATTCATGGATCTTGATCGCATCAACGTCCTTGTTTCCGGCAGCTCCATCAACTCCGTTTGTGGTCGGTTGTGCATCATCTGCCTTGGTCGCTGAGACTTCCGGGGCACCATCAACTGAAGGTGTGGGCTTTTTCTGGGATGTGAACAGTTGTTGCTGTACAGCTTGTGGGATACCCATGTTCTTCGACAAGCACTTAAAGGCAAAGATCTGCTGCTTGAGTATGCCCAACTGCTCGGGTGAGAAGTATCCTCCACTTCCTGCCGTTGTTGATCTCTGAACGCCTCCCTTTTGCGCAGATGCGAGCGATGCTGTTGCAGGAATTGCCGATGGGCCAAGCGAGGTTGTGGCAGGAGCTTGTGTGGTAGGAAGGGCAGATGGTGCAGGAGCAGTTCGTGTACCGTTCGTACCATTCGCCACAGAGCTGGATGCATTCTGTTGATTGATCATCTGCTGCTGCTGCTGCTGTTGTTGCTGCTGTTGCTGAAAGGCAGCCCGCTGTTGTTGATATATGCGTTGTTGCTGCATCGACGTAAGGTATTGGTGAAGTTTAAGGAGTTCAGGGTCTTTTTCTGATACACCTGCATCTTTCATTGCCTTGTATTTCTTCTATGAGTTAGTATATAGCAGGTGTCCTCAAGTGTATTGACTACTTACTTGAAGAGCGTTCTTCATGTTTTCTGGTGTGCCTATGGGCATGGCAGAGCCAGGCTGCTGAACGGGCGGCGCGGTCTGAACAGAAGCCATGATTGCGACTTGAATGGATGATCAGTTGCAGAGGGCTATCGTGGTTGTGCTGATTAGCTTGGGCGCATATCAGGATCCAGCCTTGCGCATCAGGTTTGATGTGACAGACGAAGCCGTTTGTTGGTACGCGGATGGACGAAGGCGGCAATGGCCAAAACGAGAGTCGATAATGGGTCGGGAAGGCGAAGGATAGATTTGTCGCGCGATGAAAGTGTGCGGCGCGTCCAGTGTTGATGTTCAACAAGTTTTTGTAGATGCACGAGCTTGGCGCGATGTCTTTCCTGTCGTTGGACGTGGATGGCCGAATCGAAGGATATTAGGGGATAGGCAGAATTCCGTCGAAAAGGGTATATGGGATAGGGTATGCGACCAGCAGTCGCGTAGAATGCGACGTGGTGAATGTCAAAAGTCTGGATACTGAAGCTAGGGAGGGGGGATTGGCGGCGCAAGCGGTCTCGTCGCGGTAGAATCTGCCTCCTGCTCGTGGATGGACCTGGAGTTGTGATGGAGAAACTGGCGAGTTGGGCCAAACGGCGGGACTTGTGAGCATAGGGAGGTTTGCAGCACGCTAAGCAGATAGTCTTAGTCATTGTCACGTGAATGAGGCTCTGGCGTTCTCCAGGCTGCTTTCTGCGCTACCCAGCTGAATTCACCCGACATGTCGGAACTCAATACTACTTAAGGAAGTCGCAACTCCACGGGGCATTCAATGCGGTACACAATACACAATGCTACGCAGATGATTGGCAAATGGTAATCAGACGGAGAAACGGCGATAGCTCTGTTATATCACGTGGGGCTCGCTCAAATGCAGGTGGATGGCCTTATAAATATAGTAATTCTGCGAAGTCGACATAGCTTCTCTTTAAAAGAATTTCGTTTGGCATTTGCATCTTGCCTTCTAGATGTCACCTAGAAGACAACAAATGGAAAAGCGCTATCGAGGAACAGGTGTGCGTTTCTGCCATTACGCGTGCTTTCGGCTACCCTAATGAACTCTCCCATAAGAACCTCGAACCAGTGTTACCTACCATCTCCATCTTCCCATTGCAGCAGGCCAAAATTTGATATCAGGCCTTAGCTTCTAACCAGATTTATTTGCCATGCATTGACGTCTTCCACTAGGCATCCGGGTCTGTACTGACAACATTATTGTTTGCATTTGAGCATTGGTCCGCAAACTCCCCGTCTCACAACGTGCTCAGCAGACATCAACATGTCCGCCCAATCAACCCCTCATTCGCTCCAAATAACCTCGCCAAACACCACAGTCAACACCCCCTCCCAAATATCCATCCACCCCTCATCCACCTTACCCTCCGCCTCGCACCACCTCATATTCTTCATAACCGGCAATCCCGGCCTAATCGGCTACTACAACACCTTCCTCCACAGTCTTCACAGCATCCTCAGCACAGCCCAAGCAAGTCAAACCATTTACCACATCCATGGAAAATCCCTAGCCGGCTTCGTCGACTCGGCTACTGAGACTAGAACAGCACCATATAGTCTAGAAGAACAGATCGAAATCACCCTTTCAGCACTGAAATCCCAACGGGTCCTGTCCGGACCGAAGAAAGACCAAAACTATGATAGCGTGATTCTAATCGGACATTCAGTCGGCTCTTATATCTTGCTGGAAATCATCAAACGACTAGGCAAATCTTCACCTGTCAGGATCTCAGCTGGTATCCTGCTCTTCCCAACCATCACGCACATCGCCAAGTCTCCTAGCGGTGGCAAAATCAGCACGTTGTTCAGGATCCCGGATTTTCCAAAGAAAGTGGGAACTGTAGCTAAAGGGCTGGTGTATTTGGCGCCTGGAGGTGTGTTGCCATGGCTTGTGGGTTTGGTGGCGAGGATGCCGAAGGAAGCTGCGGAGGTGACAACGAGTTTTCTGAGGAGTCAGATGGGTGTTTGGCAGGCTTTGTAAGTGGGGTCACGGATGCGAGGGAACGCATGTACTGACTTGACCCAGGCACATGGCTAAAGATGAAATGGACTTCATCACCGAAGACAAGTGGGATGAGGATATTTGGGGTATCGAGCATGAGGACCCTGACACGAAGTCGAGATCACCAAATTTGATCTTCTACTTTGGACAGAACGTTCGTCCCCTACAATATTTTTGTCCTTTTCATTCGCTGACAAGAATCAGGATCACTGGGTAGCCGACCATACTCGCGATGCGCTGATAGCCGCACGAGGCCGCGAAGAAGGAGACAGGCAGAGCTCAAAGCCGATCATGATGATTGATGAGAGTGGTATCCCGCATGGATTTTGTATTCGTAAGTGCTTTCGTTCCGCACACCTTTCACAGTACTAATTCGAAATAGGTCATAGCGAGACAGTGGCAGAGAAGGTCGGTGTATGGATCAAGGAGCTGATGGCGGATTTATGAAAGAGGCTGGTAATGAAGAAATGTCCCGCGAATCTTGAAACCTTCAAGAGAATGTGTATGACTAGATAGACAAAATAGACTAATACAGTGGTTCAATTTGCATGCCATCGCGGCAAAGTGCTGCGTGCATCCAGCGCGCCGGTGGTGCACAGTAAATTTTGATATCATGTCTATGTCATGATGTCACGAAACAAACGGAAAAAATTAGCACCTGCTTGCATGTATGGACTTAGGTACATGTATATCTTCGGTAGTGGTCTGCTCTACTCATAGGCCGTGTCAAAGCAACGCCATCCACATTATGCTTATCTCATTCTATATTTAGGCGTATTCCAACCGACACATGGAATGGGAACGAGACAATACGCCATCTATACACAGCTCTTCTGGCCAGGGCTGAGAGTGATAGAGTAACTGGTATGCTATCCATTGGTGAAGATTGTAAATTTGCGTCTTACTATCCTACGTACTGGCTCCAAATCAACTCTCAGTCACCGATGAAAAAGTTCTACTAACAAAGCTCTTCTTGAATTGAATCCCTTCGCCGCTGTACTCCCTTACCCTGGCAATCTCCTCGACAATGTTTCCTCTCATCGCGAGACATCCGTCACCAAGACTCCTGAAATTGAAGTGCTTGAGATCATGGAATGTGCCATCGACCTCGCGAACTGATCGCAATTGATTTATGATGGATAAGCCCTGCGAGCATAGTCCTATGAGACCTCGCACCCAGGAAGCATCGCTGGCACCGTCGTGGGGGAAGGTAGTCGCAAGCCGATATTCTGCCGGTCCAGGTTAAGCGAGATCTCTCAGCCAACGTTAGCAAACAAACAATCGGCTGCCAAAATCAACCACAAGTCAACCAAAAAATCTCTAAGAAATTCAACGCAAGCAAATAAATAACTGTAATAATGCTGGAAACAGACTCGAGGATCATCAAGGTGCTATGTAACCTGCTTTTGGAGTATTACCTACTAAATGCAGCAAAGAACTCGCCTGCAACATCACAGAGCCCAAAAAATCATGCCATTGGTGCAGCGCTCTGGATTGGAGTTGGAGCTGTTTTCTTGTGAGCGTCATTTTCAATGTCCTGGAGCACATTCAGTACATAACAGAGATGCTTTTCGTACCCAGAACAGAACCTGCTGCAGCCGCCCTCCAGGAAAACAAGTCGTGGGAACGATTACTCCGAACGAACACTCTCAAAGCCAGAATCTGGTCTCTTTTCATCGCGACCATGGCTCACCGGCAATATACTGACGTGGAAAGCGGCGAGACGAAACACGCGAAGCGAGGCCGGCCCCAAGAAAAGCAAAAAAATATTGAATTGAACCACGCGTTATGTTTCGACAAATTAGTATATACTCATGAGAAGAAGAAGATCTTACCTGTTCCATTTTCTTTCTTTCGTGAAGAGCCTTGTTGGGCGTGCCACGACAAGTTCCATGGTCGAATTCGGAGACCGTACCAGTGGATGGTCTTCGTGACGTGAGGAGCAGTGAAGCTCAGATTTATTGTGATGTTCTTTCTTCGTAATAGGAACCAAAAGTAGATCCGTGACCATCATAGCAAAATGAACAGCACCATTGCGTGTTTCTCCCTGAGGTCACATCGTGTACCCATATTTGCATTGCTTCTGAAATGGAGTCACATGTCCTTCCAGACTACCATGGTGTAGCTTACTGACACTGCTAATGAGGCGGCCTGTGCGATCCTGAAGGGGCTCTACAGTTGAACGTCCTTGCGCATGTCCTTAATTTTGACAACAACATAGGGAAGGGCTTTTCATGATCCTCCAGAAGCTCCTCGGCTGGTTAGTCCGCGCGACCGGGAAGCTGCCGCGTCGACAAAATTCTGTCGTGAGGTGCGGCACGTACACTGCGACCCAAACCCGCGAAGCGAGGCCTGGAATAAAAATAAAAATGAAACTAAAAAAAATACGCACCTTTCCTTCCTTGCCGCACGCGAAGCAATGGAGGATCGGACACTCATTCGCAACCCTTGGTGTGATCCCTCTCTGAGCGGAGCTGATGCACGAGAGACGGTATGAGACAGCACCCGCACGAGTACACCATAAAGACGTTCCTCGCGCAAGTTGCTGCTTGCGTGTTCGTTTTCGCTTACTTCGATATACGTATGGCCTACCAAAATTTAGCGGCATGGCTTTACTTGGGTGGGTGACGAGGAACTTCTCCGCGCGATCCTCACCACGCCCATGTGAACTCAATGATGTTTTGATGATAAGATAGTCTTCATCTCTCGATGCTTGTTTTTTTGTGAAACTATCTACTGCAAAGTCAACGGAAGATCTGCCTTCATCTTAGCCTCGATCTCAACGTCATCTCATCACATATGTTCACAAGGCCAATTCGTGTTTGTGCTGCTACTTCTCAAAGGAGCAGATGCACGTTGAAGATAGCAAGAAGTCCCTCTGGAGAAGAAGTCATAAGCTAGACCTTCCTCACATGGTCTATATGCACGGTACAAAGACATGACTATGAGGATAATTCAAGCCACGGAATGGCTGTCAAATTGACTTGTTGACTAGTCCCTCTTGTCCCCTCTTCTTTGAGATCTTGAATGCGAGCAGTAATTGCTTCTATCAATTTTTCCAGGACAGCGCCATTTCTCTTGGAGCTGTCCATCCAGAGACACGATAGCAAACCTTGGCGCTCGTACGAGGACATTATCCGTTCTGCACAAACGTGTCACCTTGCTGGTTGGAGTCTGCTGGGAGAGTGGTGGAGTATCGCCGCTGCACACACTCCCCAGGTCGAGATTGAGAGTACGAACTTGGCTGTGGATAGTACAATGACGCTTATGAATAATGAGTTTAGACAGACGAATTTTTCCATCCAAAATGGTAGTAGCACCACTGTCCCGGGAGGAGGGATCGGCGATGTTTCCCACCATACAGGCTCTTGCTCTTTCTACATATTCGTCAGATAAACCGTTCTCGAGGTTTCGGCCTCTACTTGGGAAGATCGTATGCGTGATGGCTTCCATAACACCATGACAAGTATACTTATTGACTTTGACGTGGCGTGCCATTCCATGGATTCACCGCTCCTGCTTATAGTGACTAATTCCGCTGCCCAATGTGATGAGATTTGTTCATTATTTGCAATCACAGGGAAAGAATGAATGATGGCCAAACATTCTACTGATACCCCTAATACCCAACACATAACAACTGCTCACTCCCGACACCATTTTGACTGTAGACGTCGAGGACCATGGTTGGTTCTCACTTTACAGATGGTCTCACCAACTGGGAAGTGGGCAAAATGACAATTTGGGTTGAAGTAGATGGCCATTTTCTGCATATCGCTCATGCGCGAGAACCCCTTGACCAATGGTCCTAGAGAGCGTAACGCTACGAATGCATCTGCCAACACTATTTAAGTTACACGCATCTGGTAAATCCAACGAAAATAATGCCAAGCTGTCTCAGGATCCCTTCCTAGAGTCCACCAATGCACCGTTTGAAGTAACACGAGACCATGCAGGGGTATCTTTTTCCATCAACGCCTCGATCAACCTGATCATTGATATGAACAAAATGAAGGATGGGGAAATGGGTAAAAAAAAGCAAAGAAAATTTAAAGCTCCAGGTCGATGCGAAGGTAGGTGTGGGTGCCTAGTCATTCTTAGAGGTTGAAGCCGGACGGGTGGAGGAGCTTGCGGGGCTTCCAGGTCGATGAGACTCTTCCGCCTGCTTTGCACCAAGATCCGCATGCTCCGAGACTCGCTCATGACCGTAGGCTGACTTAGAGACTGGAGGCTCGCCCTTGGAAAGACGGTTGCGATTGATCCGGGCCAAGAGCTCCTCATCGCTATTCTTAGTCACCTTGTGAGTCTTGACCTTTCTGCGAGAGCCCGAGCTTGAAAATTGACTGTTCATCGCCTGGAACAAAGGGGACTAAAATCGAGGTATGTTAGCACCCAGATTTGAATATCCGCTTCAGAAGTCGTGTGAAGTTGTTGCTACGTTCGCTAGGAGCAGAGTTCACGGCAGGAGCTATGGCAAATGTTAAGTCTGCAGCAACGCCCTTCACTGTACCTCCATCACGTTGTTCAGCCAACACTCTGTCGCTCGTATCGTTCGCAGTGATCAAATCTTGCTCTTGATCTCTGTAGGAATCTACTGAATCCGATCTGCCTCCAACGATGATCAAGTAATTGTTACACATGTAACGCTCGAGTTCACTTTGAGAGAGATCATTGAAGAGTCCTTCAAAGAAGGACTCTTGGGGCAGTAATATCGGCTGTGAAGTTGAAGTCATCAGACTAGTCTAAGAACTTTCAACAGCATGTGCCTCATCTTGGAAAGGACTAGAGGGTAAGGGCAGAGAAAATTGAGTATCGCATACAGTGTGTTGACCAGAGCCCAGTCCTCGGCAATTTAGACCTTGGAAGAATTCGTCGACGCTCAATTTGGAGTCAATTAGCTGGCGACCCATCTCAGGATTGGCGACGAGCATCTCAGATACCAGTTGCTCCTGCTGCTTCCTATCAGCCAGTCCTGAGCGGTTGGCGATGGCGGCTGAGAGTTCCTTGGAGACGGCCATTGCTCTGGTATGGATAGCGTCGGAAAGTCGCGATGTACTGGACCCAATGCGGTCGCTCGATTTGTAGGCATCAGCGAGCTTAGGAAAGAATGAATATGTAGACTAAGGGACAAATCAGCCTGACTGTTAGTTGATCAGATGGACTTCAGTGTCACTTACCTTCCGCGCGTTTGACTGACTAGATCTACCACTGGAAGCTGGCAGAGGAGCAACTTGGTTTGGAGTACCACTGGCAGTACGAGCACTAGATGTCATGATTGCTTGACGGCGGACCTCTTCAGCCTTTCTGTAAGGAGATGGGAGCTTAGACAGAGCGCGAGTTCCTGCACCCATGATTGGCGGATTGCTGCCATCAAAGCCACTAGAAGCGAAAGATGAGCTTCTGGCATTTGAAGGTGGAGTAGAGGGTCTTTGGGTAGCTCCCATTGGCGGACGGATCGAGGCTTGGTTGCCAGGGTTGCCATTGTCATTCGACTGTGGTCGAAAAATCACAGGAGGAGCAGGTCGGTTCGCAGACTGGTTTACGTGTTGAGCATAAGACGGCGTAGCGGTAGTTGGGCCTGGTTGCATCTTGGAATGACGCGGACGCGGTGTTTGACTTTGTGTGATTGCAGATGAATCAGGCTGCATCGTGGACTGAGCAGATTGCTGGGCTTGAAGCTGCTGGCTTGGAAGTAGGCCAGCTTTGGCAGGACGCTTCAGTCGCTGACTGGACTCTTCAGCGGCAGTTCTTTTTTCTTCGACCGAAAGTGAAGTATTATCTTCGACCTCAAACGAGTCTGTCTGAACAATAGAGCGGATTGTGGCAGTCTGAGCCTGAAAACTCAAGATCTTGTCAAGCACGGCAGGATCCATGCCTCGAAATTCGGACAGGTCTCTCTGTGGGATGTTCTTGGGCTCGAAGAGGAAGTCGCCAATGCGCTTTTCGGCAGCTCCACGCAAGTTGCGCTTGTCAACGACACTGGAGGCAAGTTGTGACTTGAAGACTGTCTTGTTGTGGATATTTGCTTCAAATGTTTCTCCACAGACAAACCGGTAGACAAATGTTGGCTTCTGCTGTCCAATTCGGAAAGCTCTACCGACGGCCTGCTGCTCGTGGACTGGATTGTATCTAAAATCAAAAATGACAACACGGTTCGCACTTTGCAGATTGAGTCCAAGACCGCCCGCAGTGGTTGAGATGAGGTAGACGTCCTGATCACCGGCGTTGAAAGCCTTGATGCGTCCTTGACGCTTAGCCATTGGGGTCTTACCGTCTATATTATATCATTAGCTCTTGATGCCTTCTCAATGACCAGCGAGAAGACGAAATCTTGAACCTACCAAGACGAGCGAATGATCGACCTTGTCCCTTGAGGAGCTTCTCGAGGAAGTCAAGGGTTGGAATCGATGAAGAGAACACCAAGGTCTTGTCTCCAGCAATCTTTGCAGCATGTAGGACCTGACAAAGAAGTATAACTTTGTGAGACAAGCCAATATTGTCCAGGTCTAAATTCTCGAATAACTGCGTAACCTCTTCAACGAAAGCGGTGGATAATGCGGTCTTCGATGGTGGGCCATCAACGGCGCCAGGAATGGCGTTGTCATCAGTGGCATCATCCGGAGTGGTTGACTTGGGTTTCGCTCCCGCAACTTCCTGCACCTTGGCATTGAAACACCATGGATGATTGCACAGCAGAGTAAGCATTGACAGCCACTGCCAGATAGTCGTTTGCTTGACCTCTCCGTCGCTTGTGAGCTGCTGAGTATCAACTTGCAAGGATTTTACGTATAATGTGTAAACCTTTCGCTGGAGGTCGGTAAGTGGGACAGAGATCACGAACTCCTTCTTGGGGGGCAAGTCGTTCTTTAGAACAGAGATATCCATTCGGTGAACCTTAAGCTTGAGCTCCTCATTGAGTGCCCATAAGCGTCTGCGGGACAGCTGAACTTCCCAAGGGGACGAATCCTGGAAAAGGCCAGCCTAGGTTAAGAAGCAAAAGTCAGCTGTAGACTCACAAGATTGAGAGACGGAGGTTCGGTAAGCAATATCAGACATACCTCAATTGGTTCCTTGTAATGAGCACGGAACTCGACGACACTACCCAAATAGTTTGGTGCGACAAAGTCAATCATTGAATGATACTCCTCAACGTTGTTGGCAAGCGGGGAACCTGTAAGAGCAATGCGGCGCGTGGACTTGAATTGCGAGGCAGCTACGGCAAGACCAGATTTTGCATTCTTCATCTTGTGGGCTTCATCGGCGACGATCATGTCGGGACCTCTCAGAAGCTGTTCAAGAACCTGATCGTGCTCGTTTTTCGTAAGGGGTGCTACGCTGTTGGTCTTCTCCTTGTTCTGGACCAAAGATCGCAGCATCTCGTAGCCCATAATGAGAACTCCACCAGCCTCATGCCAAGCATAAATCTCTTGCAGTCTCTCGGCGATCGAAAGTGCACTGCTGACCTTGTATAGACCGCCAAGAACAGTACCGTTCGAAGAGTTCTCTGGAGCCCAACGCAGGCATTCATCCCACCAGTTGTCAATTAGTCCAGGTGGACAAAGAATCAGAGTTCTGGTATTACCCTTCAGGCACGAGGGAATTTGGGACGAGACGGATGGATCAGGGGATGAAGCTGCTGCTTCGATCGCAACGAGTAATGTGATGACCTGCATGGTCTTGCCAAGACCCATGGTATGAGCCAAAAGACAGCCTTGAGAGGAAGCATCGTCTGCACCGGGGATTACTTGGTTCCACATGAAACGCACACCTTCGACTTGATGAGGCTTGATACTACTGGCAATGTCTTCGTTGACGTAGACATGTCCTTGGTCAAGAGCGGCGGCATCGTTGATGATGTACTTTGCCTTACCAGTGCCGAAGGTGTGACCAGACTGTGCAAGGGCAGCCTTGAGAACTCTGCGTCGCTTCTCTTGTTCAGCCAATCGTTCATGGTTTCTGGTACGAAGGTTCCGAGCATTCAGATCTTCTGCAACTGGTCTCTTACGCTTCATGTTGGGCGACAATTGTTCTGGGATGTCCTCCCTGGCTGTGGTCGAGTCTCTGATGCGCCGACGCTTAGTAGGGCCTTCGTCATCATCGTCGCTCTCGAGATGCTGGCGCTTCATAGGCTTGAGATTGGCAAAATTGCTTAGCAGCAAGGGGGATCCAGGTTCAGAAACATACGAACCATCCAGGAACTTTTCCATGCGTGAGCAATGCTTGTAGAAGCTGTGCCACCAACCCTTTGCATTCAACAAAACATTGCAGAAACCCTTAGACATCTCTCGACCCCATTCCGTGAACTTGCATTCCATGTACATAGCAAGAATTTGGGCAATCGCGTAAAGTCTATCGAAATCGGTAGAAGTCATTCTATCGACCTCCTCGTTACCGACTTTAAGAGCCCGAATAACTTGGCACATGAGTTCCCAGAGCTTTTCTTCATTGCAGTGAGCGAAGAGACTAAGAATGTGTTGGGGATTTCGGAGCTTGTAGAAGACACGGATTAACAATCGCTCAGTGTCTCTAGCCTTCTGCCAAAACTCATATGGGAACTCTGCAATAGCCATTGGGTTATTGAATGGTGGCAACTCTACGTCGGAATCGCTGGAGATGGCAAGAGGGCTAATGCTTCGGTTCATCAGCTTCACCTTCGGCACCTTAGGCATAGCAGGCGACGTCTTCTCGGGAGTGACAAGATCGATAGGTCCTGACGGCGGTGAGTCAGTCAGATCAATGATCTCCGAAGTTCTCTTTGTTGAATGTGACTTCCGCACTGGAGTGCTGGGATTTTCGGTTGAGCTGTTCAGGGTACGCTGAGCTTGTGTGGGACGATCGCCTTCGACAAGCTCATCATCCGAGTCTTCCATGTTATCTACCATCTCCTCTTCCTCACTGCCCTCTGCATCAAAAGCTTCGTCATCATCAGTGATGAAGTCTCCCATGCCATCATCGATAGTGTCCTCTGCCTCAGAAGCTCTGGGACCCTCAATCTTTGGTCTTGAGACGCGCTTTGAGGGACGCACGAATGGCATTCCAGGGCTGGTCTGCTGCTGAAGTGTATCGATAGTCCATTCCAGAGTCTTAATGCCGAATACAGTGTACTCTATGTTTCTGCAGCCTCTGGCAGCTTGACCCAAATTGACCCAGTGGACACTAGACCATTCGACGTGTAGGTTGGCAAGGCGGATCTGAAGAGTTTGAATATCATTCTGAGCAGCTTTGACTTGGATTCGCTTCGTACGAGTTCGGCGAGAGCCTAACCAGATGCCAGCGGCTGTCTTCTCGAGCTTCGGAAGCTTCTCCTGATGCCACTTCTGGGTGTAATCACTAATTGCCTGGTTCCAGATGTTGTGGAGCTGGATTGGATTGAGCCGAGTGAGTGGTTGTCCGGTACGCCGACGACGAATTTCAGCACGCTCTTCGTCAATCTCTCTCCATGTGGCCGAATCGTAGCAACCTTCATTCCCAGATTCACCCCACAACGGCAATTCCTTTCTACCTCGTCTACTAGTAACCCAGTGTCGAAGGGCATCAGGCTCGGCGTAGGGGTTACAGCTGTCGAGATTGCGGCCGATGAGCTGCAAGGGATTATATGCTACGAAGTTCTTCGGATCCTGGTTTCCCATGAGCTCCGGCCAATCCACAAGCTTCTCGCGACGAGCACAAATCTTGCCTTCTGGGGTAGTATAGTACAGAGTGAAGGAAGGAGTGCTGAGCAAGTTCATGAAAGTGATCTTCCCATTGCCTTCAGGGTAGGTGCGGACGGCAGTAAAGCGGGTATACACCTTGTCATCCACGACTTGTTCTTCCGAAATACCATCGCCAGAGTGTGTTGTCTTGGAAGCTACTGCAGGAACTGCAGAAAGAGGAGTTGGCTCTTGCTCAGATGTTGCAGCAGATACAACTCGTAACTCTCTGGAAGGGAGTTCATGATTTGGTGCCTTCTTGGGTTCTTCATCGGATTCTGGCACAAAATCTTCCCAGACACCATTCGCGAAATAAGCTTCCCAATCGAAGGGTACAGGTGGAATGTGCTTGCCATCTGCATCGCGCGATACGTCAACGGCCAATAAGGTAGTCGAGAACTTTGGGCCCAAGACTCTTGGTCTTCTGTTCAGATCTTGCTTGCTCAACATGAAGTTTCGCATCATCTTGCCGACATACTGGACTTGACCGGGGGGTAGTTGGCGCAACTTTGTATGACTGAAGTACTTGTCTTCAGGTTCAATGGTGTCAACTGGGAGATCTGCACCAAATGGTACTTTGCCGTAGAATATGTCATCAACAGTGAACTTCTCTCTTTGCAGATACTTGGCAGCTCGAGTGCGACGACAACGTGTTTGAGTTACAGGCTGCGGAGTAGGGAGAACGGTTCCGAGAATGACTGGATGTTCTGATGGCTCAGAACCTTCTTGGTCGGCTGCCTCAACATCAGATTGTTCGCTTCCGATATCTTCTCCATCGGACATTGCCCACGCAGACTTCGCGTATACTTCGCTGTCAACGGGCAGTAGTTGAGGAGCGACTCTCTTCTGGTTGAGGGTACTAGAGTCGGGGATATCAAGTCCGAGAATATCGTCCTCGTAGGTTGGAACGGCGCGATTTCTGTATGGATCGATTTCGCCGACATGAGTGAGCATTCCCAGAGCCAGTCTCTTGGGCTGCTTAGGTGGTTCAACCTTTGATTGTGCGGCTGAGACGTTACCATCGTCCTGAACTGGAGGAACAGCAGATGTAGCCTCAGGAAGCATAGGAGTGCTAAGTTGATTGATGGACTCGTCGGCATGAGCAGAATCAGCGTTGAGGCTTTCGACATTATTCTCCAGACTCAAAGAAGCGTGAGATTGAGCAGAAGAGCCATGGGTATGGTTTTCAGCGGCAGACTCGACTGGCTCAATACTCGATTCTGGATCTTGGGTGCTAGGTTCTGGTGATGGAGCAACGTTCTCACTATGAGGATATGCAGCGTCTTCTTGAGTGCCATTCGCGAAGAGAGGAGCAGAATCACTTGCAGGAGCTGCACTGTCGCTCTTATGACGCTTCGCAGCAGGCTCATCTGATTCTTGTGTACCGCTTGCTTCGCCCTCCGCAGCATCACGTTGTTCACCATCAACATTCAATGCGCTAATGACAGGAGATATGTTCTGTGGAGAATTCGATTCCACAGCGGGTACTGTAACTGCAGGAAAAGGAAGCGGGGCCACAGGGGTATTAGCCACTACGCCAGGAAGTAGAGCAGCGATTGGAAGTGCGGGGAGTGCGGGAAAACCAAGCTGAGATCCTGGTTGCAGTTGCGGGTGATTCTGATATTCAGGAAGGGTTTGTAAGTATGCTCTGAAGGTGGCATACGCTTGTAAGAGCTGCTGAATTGTTTGATCCTGAGTGATAGGGGGTATGTGGGTTGCTGAATACTGCGGGCTTCTTGCTCGGAACTGGCCGATGGCATTCAGGAACCAGCTCTGTTGATTGACTACGTAGATGTTGAAGGTAAGGCTCAGGTATCTCCGATTAAAGTCGAATGTCAGAAGCATATGTCCAGTCACACCGTGTTGTTGTAGCTTTTGACGAAGGTTGTCGAGATTAGGTGATGATAGTGCAGAAGGGGTCCAGGACCGATTATTCGTGGTGAGCTCCTGGCAAACTCGGCCCACAGTCCAGAACCATGGGTCGTCCACATTATTGGTGACCATTGTAGAGGGTGACCATGAGGTCAAAGGTCTTATCGGAGGGCTCTTGGGTGGGATTGACAAAGGATGCTTGCTTTCCCTTGACCTGCAATGTAAAGATTAGCCATAAGATCCGTGAATCTAGAACGGAACACGAAGGGGGAAAGTCGGTGGCAACCAAAGAAACGACTAGGTGGAAGAAACTGAGCTCAAGAGAGGAAAGTCGAAGTTTTCGAATTGACTATGGAGATGGTGCGGCGGTTTTGGACGCGTTCGCGAAGAGGAAGAGTGGTTGTATGGGTGAAGTTGAGAAGAAGCCCAGGTATCGCGGGGTTTGAGGTGAAGGTGTAGACTCGAGAATTTGGGGCAAAAGAATGTGCGAACTTACTATGATAGCAAGAAAAGCAAGCTTCGAGATCTGAAGATCTTTAGAATTCATGCGGGTATCCGTAGGACAGCGCGTTGCGCTCAAGTCTTGTCTCGAGTTTGGCACAGCGCAAGTGCGCAATCTTTTGGAAGGTGATCGAGTCAACCGTGAGAGCGCAGGCGCAAAAGCGTACGTAATTCGTAAATCGTGAACTTCGTGAAAGGGAATTAATCGTGCTGTCGCGAAACAGAACGAAGGTTGAGTGAGGAAGTAAGGAAAGGAAGGAGTGTGGTGTTTATGTTTGAAAAGAGAGCGGGAGAGTTGAAGTCGACGAGGCTACCTTAAACTCCAAATCGCGGTCGCGCTTCTTATCTTAGCTTACTTCGCTGATAAGGAGCGCTATCACGTGAGAGCTTGAGTGGGAGATTTTGTGGGGGTGAACCACAAGCTCGACGGGATCTAGGATGGGATGTCTTACAAAGCAGCCTCAAATTTGGACGTCATTCAAACACTCAACTACTGGTACCTATCAATTCTGAGCTTCAATTCTGCATCTATATGAAGAAAGTGGCGAAATAAAGGGAATCTGTGATTCAGCTTGTCACCTTCAACAGAAAATTTCAAAATGGCTCCTAGTAGAGCGGCAGAGCCTTACCCTCCAAATTTGCATCCATCAGAAGCTGAGCAGCTGGTTGCTACTATAAAGGACTGGTCGATAGCCCATGGTTTGGCAGTCAGACCACCGCCAGCTGTCATCTCGGCAGAAGCAGATCCACAAGGAATTTTGGCAACAACTGTCCCAGTGACTTTGTTTCCCAGTCCATTTCCTCGAATATGTTTTGAGCAAGCCAAGTCTATACAAAAGGCCTACAATAAACTCTATGCCTCCATTGCTCAAGATGAGGGATTTCTAGAAGAGATCGTTCAGCAGTAAGTTCCTTCATATCCGTTGTGTCAATTCCGAGTTTATTCTGCGCCATTTCTATGATAGGCCTAGTAACCGAAAATTTTCAGGATCATTGAAGTTGACGACTTCATTGCCGAGCTATGGCAGGTACATTTGAAGGTTAAAGAAGAGGGCTATGTTCAGGTATGCTGCCATTCTTTCATATCAGAATTCCATTAACATCTGAAGAATCTCTCTCTTGGCCTGTTCCGGTCTGATTACATGGTTCACCAAAGCACCGCCGAGGAGATCCCTACAATAAAACAAGTTGAATTCAATACTATTGCTTCTTCTTTCGGCGGACTTTCCTCTCAAACATCGAAACTCCACAAGTAAAGCATTTCTATCTCAACCATTACTCAGTATGTCATTCAGGACCCATGAGACTAATTCCCGCTTAGATACCTTGCTGTCAGTGACTATCCTCTGTTTAAAAAGTCTCTGCAGACCACAGAGTTGGATCTTCCGGAAAACCAGAGCACCAAATCTCTAGCGTTAGGCCTTCGTTCTGCATATGATGCATACACAAAATCCGAAAACATCCACCCGTGCTGCATTATCTTCGTCGTACAAGATCCCGAGCGAAACATCTTCGATCAACGCCACCTTGAGTACGAACTGCAGCAACACAAATCACCGATTTCGGTGTTCCGTGTTCCTTTTGCAGAGACTCTCACTCGCACATCTATTGCGGAGACATCAAAACGCCAGCTCCTTTATCACCTGCCAAGCAATCCATCGAAGGTATTCGAAGTTGCAGTGGTTTACTTCCGTGCCGGATATGGACCAGGAGACTATCCAGATGCATCTGCATGGAATGCACGTCTCCAAATCGAGCGTTCCAACGCAATCAAGTGCCCAACAATTCTCACACAGCTCGCAGGTGCAAAGAAGGTCCAGCAAGTCCTCGCAACACCGACATCATCCTCTAACCTATCAATTCTCACCCGCTTTATAGAAGCCGAGGATCCTTCAATTCATGGTCTCGAAGACACATTCACAAATATCTTCCCCCTCGACGACACACCCGCCGGTCAAGAAGCCCGCAAACTTGCCATCGATCCCGAGAAGTGCAAAGGCTACGTCCTAAAGCCTCAGCGCGAAGGAGGAGGGAACAACATCTACCGCAGCGCCATCCCACCTTTCCTAAAGTCTCTTCCAGAGACGCACTGGAAGTCGTTCATTCTGATGGAGATAATCATTCCGCCTCCAGTACAAAACATCATCCTTCGTAATGGCGCCCTGGAGCAAGGCGGAGTCATCTGCGAGCTCGGAGTCTATGGGACATGTCTCTGGGATCAAGCCACGAAGGAAATTCTGCACAACGAGGAAGCGGGATACTTGTTACGAACCAAGGGCGACAAGAGCGAAGAGGGAGGAGTTGCTGCTGGGTTCGGAAGTATGGACAGCTGCCGCTTGGTTTGAATTGGGCGCTATTGCGGCCTGATGATGCCTCCATCTGCAGGCTGCAAGCTTATTGTAGGTAGTCTGTAGCTTGAGCCCAAATGTCTCCAAGGAGAAAAAAAAAGCCTTTTCGCATTACGTGGTAGTAAGCCACAATTATTGCGAATATTTCAGCTGCCCAGGATATGCTTCTTTCCTTCCTGCCTGACACCTATATCAAAATCTATTTCCCTTCATGACTTTCTTTGGATAGTTCCATCTTCTCATACTTGCAATCTCTGCGTCATCTTTTACTGTATCTATTTGCCATTTTATCATTTCGAGATTTTCAGCTGCCAGTCATGCACAACCCTCTCTGCCCGACACTCCCTATATCCTTCCTCCCAGTTTTCTTCTTTGGTAGTTCCAGCTTTTCGATATCTTGTACTTCTTTGCCATTTATATCATCTATTACATAAAAAATGCTATCTAGTTGCCATCTATTCGCTGCTTGGAAGGTTTTTTTTTTTTTTTGAATATCTTCGCATCTCGCGCCTTCAAATCAGCTAGCCGCGCTCTTGGCACTGTGTTGCTAGCACCATTTTGAAGGCCATGGCTAGTCTGTGCGCTCATGAGAGCTTGTGCTGGTCATAGGTAGCTCCTTCCTTTCAGGAAATAGGTACGCTTGCTCGGCCGTATCGTAAGGCACTCACAGCGAGGTTCACTGTAAAGAACCCTGTCTGTCTCTGCTGCAGCGTGGCCAGGCTTGACTTTCAAAGGGATGCCTCCCTTCCCTGATACTCAGAGGCTGGACGTAGTTCAGTAAACCATTCATCAAGGCTATTGCCCCTGCTTGATTCAGTGGCACCATACATCGCACTGCCCGCCATATGTTTGTCTTCATGGTGAGAATTGCCAGGAAGCGTCGTACGCTGTTTCGCTGGCATCGGTGCGCACTTAAGTTTCACCCGCATACAATATCGAGATATCTCTCGAAGTCTCATCGCCCACTGGGGCAAGCCGCAATTTGACAATCTACGAGGCACTCAGACCGGCAATCCCAGCGGCACCAATGCTGCAGCGCAATGCAGCAATTTGCCCACGGCATAACAGCATGAAGCCTCATAGTCGCCTCTCATTAAATGCATGATTTCTCCAAATCTTGTTGCACATCGCCAGCAGGCCAGATCTCCCCAGACCTCGCTCATTCCATAACCTTCTAACCCAGACCAGCACAGCGCACTGCTAGTCACCCTGAACTTGCAGGGATCCCAAAAAGCCCCCCAAAGATTCTCAACCCTCCAGAGATTTCTGTTGCACATCGTCACTAGAACCTACTGCGTATACAGGCCTACCCTCTAGCTGTTTTAGCTGTAACCCAGAAACTCTGTTGCACATCGTGACCAGGGTCTGCTACTTATACAGGCCGAAGTTCTAGTTGTTTTAGTATTAAGACTGAGCACGTCAGACACTCCGTTACACATCGTCATTAGACCTGAATCTTTCATCAGCCATCTTTCAGGTCTCTGAGCAGCAGACTTGGGTATTCCGACATAATTTGTTGTACATCGTCTCTAGGCCTAGTCCTTCTACGAGCCATTTCATTAGATGTAATCAGCAGTAAACCCGAGGTTACCCAACCCACGCTTGCAAAGTCGAAGCCCAATGACATGCCGATCCATGAAAGACAAACTCAGGCAAACTCATCGCAAGGCTTTGTTGCATATCGGCAGTAGGCATAGAATCTAGACATGTAGGCTTCTACATAGTAATTCCTTTGCGCACTTGTGGGTGCTTAGGCCAATCAGTGAGTCGTCCGTGGACGAGAAACGACTGAGAGATCTTTGTTGCACTGTAGTGATGATGGGGTGCTGGCTGTCGCAAAAGTCGCCCTGTAGACATGCCTCGCCTGCTGAGCCACGCGGGGCGACTCTCATCTGTGAAGCTGTAGCTTTGGAGGTAGCACCTGGCATTTCGGTTCCTCTGTGCTGTTGTGTCTCTACCGCTTCTCAAGGATCGCCGTAGCATCATGGTCGCCGCTTCCTTCTGGCATGGAGCAGGCAATGCAATGGGAAAGAGAGGACCCGGAGCGCGAGGTTCTTATTCCGCCCCTTCCCCACTCAGTCGATGATTACTTTTCTCCATGCACAGAATAATCGCGGCTTCCACAATGATTCATTGTGCAACCGCTGGTTGAGAAAATTACAGGCTTCCAAAGTAAATGCCGGCCAATCGCCTGACAATGTTCTTGCTACAGGGCAGGCGCGGAGATATCACAAACTGTGGATTTAATACCGTGAACAACGTTTCTGTGCTATCACAAGTCTCTGGCGCTTTCTGATGAAAGTATCATCTCAAAATATTGCTCATATGTGACACCGCTTAAATTTCCAATCTCAAGATCTTTTGATTATGTTCCGGAATGATATTCAAGGAGAGCCAGAATTCGTCTACCATCGCGCAGAAACATCCTGTCATACACTTCGATTTTCGTCAGCACACTGTAAGTACATCTCTCTCCCGAGCCACTCAATCATCACCCAAAGCTCTGAACAATCATCATACGTCTAGGCCTAGATTTTCTAGAGCCTGAAAGTTGATCTTTGGGACCGCAAATATAGTTTATTTTCATCTCTGACTCACTTCAGTATTTATCTTCTGCGATGTTCTTATATTAGTGTACCATGTTGATGGGTAGCCGGCTTCGAGTCCTGCTCTAGTCCCACAGATGCCTCGCTTAACATTTTGTTCTATCGGCAATTTCTGAGTGAAGAATCAAGCTCAAGACACGGTCCTGAAGAATATATCCTCATTCTGAGTTTCAAGAGGGCAAATTAGTACTCTAAGAATTAGATGTACACGATGATTAATATGTTGCTGCGGGGGCAAGCTACCGAAAGCTCTCCCACTTGTGGAACGTGCCCCGCTTACAACATCAAATTCTATGTCCTGATGTACACAGGCAGAGTACCTCCAGAATTGCCACTAGTATAGCGCAGCGATTCCCATGAATCGCCTATCCTGTCACTCGTCATTCCCGCCTGTCACGAACATGTCAATTATCATTCTGGGATTCAAGTCTGGTTCCAGGGTTTCCAGCGCGCTCTAACTCTTTCGCTTGTCAGATATCTGCTTTCGGGAGGACCCCTTAGCAGCTATACAATTCTTTGGTACTGCCATCAATCAGGCTAGTATAGCAGTATTCTAAACAGTCGAGATGGAAGTTTTGGTCAAAACATCCACGATCTAAGGATCTGAACCAGCTCGGAACCCAATCATTGAGCCCAAAGTAGGTACGCTTAACGCACAATGACTTTGGCAGTAGATTATCCCATTTTCAGACTGGAAGATGTATGTCAGTTGAGATTCCAATTGCCCAGGTATATCAATTCTAACCGCTCCCTGGAATTCTCAACTTTTCTAATCACCCCTTTCAACTTCTTCTCTTCTCACATTCCCCCTTCTTGCTTTATCCACTTGATCAACTGCCACTTACACACTTCCACTCTCACTCTACTTCTGCGATCACCGAACTTCCATCCCTTCATCACCACCATCACCAGCACCACCACCACCACACCAACATATCTTCTCCTCGTCCACAACAAGAACCAAAGAATACCTCCACCATGCCGACACTACGCCAAAATCCCACCAAGACCGCCAAGGCTTCCACCAGTACAAATACTGGTGCGAGCTCGAATGGTTCCTCCAGAACATATCCGGTAACATCTCAGGAACCCAGTCAAGGTAGTTCTCAAACCGCCCCGGAAGTCAAATTGTACGACCCGAAGGACCTCCAACACTATGCCAGCAGATCAAATATGATACTCCCAGACACGAATGTGTACACACACCTCGCTTATTTATCGGAAACACCAACTGGAGAGCCATTTCGTACTTATTGGTATCGCAATATCAATGGTCTGCCTTCGAAGACAGATCGGGAATTCAAAAAAGACAAGAATTATGGATACCAGCAAAATTTGAAAGCAGACTTGCCAACAGCCGCAGATATAGAGACAGCCATTTGGGACAAGTTCTTAGGAGGCTCAACAGAAGAACAATCTGTCGCCAGGATCTTGGTCGACATGAGGGTGCAAACACGAGAACTGGAATCTGCTCAACTGACTCATGAACTCTCCTCCGCTCGCGACGAATGTCCTCCAGCTGATCTGGCACATCAACCCCTGCCAAGAGATGACTTTACAACAATGAGGGCTGCCTTCGATGTTCTCAAGAGCACAGTCGCCAGAAAGAAACAAGAGAAGCATCAAAACGAAGCTCCATGCGACTGCCACGAGAAATTGGAGAGACTTCGTCTCTGTCGATGCGCTACCTGTCCACAGATAAAGCTACGCCATCACACGTGGGACGCCTGTCACTGCGTTCTTAAGGATCCTGAACTTCACAGAGAGGTTTCCTGCCAGAAACTGCAAGCATTACATGAAAACGCTTCGGATAAACAGGTCCTGGCCTATGTGGCTCAGGAAGCAGAGCTCGCCGATCAAGCCGCCCATGAGCGTGGAGAGCTGATACGTTTGAAGAAACAATTGTATGAGATGTATCCACACAGTTGCGGCTATGTCAACTACTTCAGAGTCTCCGAGGATTCCAGAAAGGACTTCAGAGCTGACCATTTCGCTGGGAAGCTGTACTCACAATTCAGCAAGCTCGATTCTGCTGGTCGTTGGGAGATGGATGGCTCGCAAATGGAAATCGACGGCTTCACAATCATCGCACAGCCCATCATTCAAGTTCAAGATGAGAATCATGATGTTGAAGACAGTCCGACTGAAGCAGGCATCTCCCCCAGGCTGACTACACCTACCAAGGACAGTTCTGTGAAAAAAACTCCACCTCGCAAAGAACTTCTACCGGCTGCTGAAGAAACGCTACCAGCTGAAGCAACTCTATGCGACGCAGGATATACACCTACCGAAGAGAGTCATATTTCTCAGCAGGTCCAAGTCAAGAAGGGAAGGACACTTCTTCCAACGAGCCGACCTCCACCTTACAACGTGAATGAATACCTTCAGTGGAGAGATGCCAAGAATGCATCCAAAATTACCGATAAAGAGGCTACTATCGAGCCAACTTACATGATGTTTAATGGAAAGAAGAAGCCGACCATGAAATTCCCGCTGAATAGAAGGGCAGATACAGAAGCAGAGAGCTCGCACGTCTCGAAGAAGCAGAAGACAACAAACTCCGATGCCAATCCTACCACTCCAGTCGTGCAGGGGCCTGCCAGTACGAAGAGAAAGTCAGCTCCCGGTCAGTCGTCAACACAGCGCTCAAAGAGGCAGAAGACAATGACACACTCGTCATCCTTGAATTCTCAGCAAACGCTTCCAGCAGCCAGTTTACAGCACTCAACCATGGCCATGGCATCGACTGTACCTTCTCAGCAAACGCCGTCAATAAACAATGCCCACAACGCCCAGAACACGGCAATGGCTATGACGCAAAATGCACCTGATGTTGATCCAGCTCAACCAGCGAGCTTTGTAGCCTCGGCGTCTGATGTAGCGGAGTTACGCTCGATGGGTCTCACTTCAGGCGTTTGGAGGGGTGACGAGATAGCAGACCCTCTAGTGTGGGAGCGACCTGCTTCAACTCTTACAAAGGGCCTCCCTTCATGGAAATGGGTTGCCTGGGGGATTCTGGTCAGAGCTCCTGGATACTGCCTGCCTCTCACAAGGATCGTTGAATTAGGAAAAGCATGGGTCCCCACTCTAGCGCAAACAAAAAATCAGACCGTTCGAGCGGCCTTGTCAAGGGAGGTCCAATTTATCAACCAGGATAGAAGAACTCACATATGGCGTCTAACAGGAGCCTATGAGCCTTCGCAACGTCCAGGGCGTGGCCCAGCAAGGGGGCCGAGGGCTGGACGGGGTCGCCAACAGAACTTCGACCAGGACTCCAAAGAGGACTCCGAACAGGACGAGTAGCTTTTCCAATCAGTCATTACCGGCCATAAGGAGTAAATTGCGCCATGTACTCTTCCACAATAGGCCAGATACAGAGCGCAATACCCTTACAAATAACATCCGCCTCCATGGCCATGGTCGAGTCCATCCTCGACCTTGGCTATGACCTCTGACCACGCACACTTGAGCTCTTGACGCTAACCCTCTCTCTTTACTGACCAGAGGCCACACAGCAAGAAACAGTATCGAGAATTATCCCCACCCAGAAATTCCAAAGAAAAATTCCCACCCAAAAAATCGACTTGACCTGAGAAATGGCATGCCTATGGAAAACACATCAGACAACATCGATTCTCAACATATCCGACATAGAACGCAGTCAACAATCATCAGTATTACCTGATCATGCCAAATCTCTATCAAGTCACCAAGAAAAATCGAAAACCAGAAAAGCAATCACAAAAAGAAATTATTTGATGATTTATTTATTTCTTTTTGCATTTGTACTTCACCAAGTTTGTTTACGAGGGTCCAGAAGAAAGCCGGATAGAGTCATATATTCTCCGTGCTGCGTTATTTCCTATTGCATTTTATTTTGTACTTTGCCCTCATTTGAGAGCATGTAAAATAGAAAATCCTGGATGAGAACGAGTTAGATTCGATGGAGTGATGACCATTGGGTTGGACTTTGTTGGGTGGAATATTGTTTCTGACCTGTGGTGGGCAAAGGGGCAATAGAACAATCAACTATCATTCTTTAAAACTTCTCTCATGTATCCATCTTGTTGATAGTGAAATGAGATGGTGATGTGTTCAGTATGAAGCTTTTGAGAATTGGTCCTGAAGACGGTTGGTGTTTGTTGATAGCGAAGCGAGATTCTGGCTGGACAACACCAAACCTTGGCAGGAGATAGGAAGACAAAGGGTTTCGAAGATAAAATTGTCTTTAGCAACAAAGAAAGCAGTCAAAAATAGCTAATATGCTAAAGTCACACACATTACCTGACTGGTTTTTCATGCCCAGGATAATTGAGCTGGCTGTCAGGTACGTCTCAATCTTGCCTGCGTTTTAGATGTTGAGTGAGACTTGAAGAAGGGGGAAGCCATTAGAATTCTAGCATGAATTATCACGAGTCCTTAAGTAAATGCTTCATTCTCGTAGAGTTGTGATGAACCTTCGCGAAGTTATGGTCGGCGCGAAACCTGACCACTAAGAGGAAGAAATTCAACCCACTGAACTTTGGGAGCTTGGTCACAGATTTCGACTACCTCCTTGTCATGGCCTATGTACGACTCTATACGTCGTGAATATATCACATGATGCCGCAACCTGGAAGCACAGATATTGTGTAAACTTTTGTATGCCTGGTTGCGTTGCTGAGAATATATAACAGAGCACTGAACATTCAAGCTACGTCAGTCGGCATGCCTGCAGGAAATAGAGAGCAGCGAGTGGCAACATAACGAACAGAGAGATCTCCGATACCTCATGTTGCCATATCACTTGGAATGTGTCGTTAGGTGGCGGATGATAGCATTCAATCCTTCCTGCCTGTTTGACGTATTGTCTGGGTTCGCATCATTCTTTGAATCTGTAGAGCAGATACCGACCATGTCGCACACTCATGTATAGTCGTAAACGGCTTGGAGAGTGAGAAGAGATTCATTGCTTCCAAACAGACACACGCTACCATTGGCATCCCCTCCTGTCCGTCAACCCTCCAATCTTACAAGTGAGATTCACATAAAGTCCAGCCAACCCTACCGAACACGCCAACGCCGAATTATTCGTACCAAGTAACGATCGACAAAGGAAACCAAGTAGTATGTATCAGTCTGCCAGGGGCCCATGTAGGCAGAGAACGGGTATTCGTGGAAGTTCGGTTTACTGAGCAGCGGGCTTCTTTGGAGAGAGAACATCGAGTTGTCCTGCAATGTGTTAGGTCTTTCGTCAACGAGGAATCGGGCTAGGAAATCTTGTACGCTGGACAATGCTCAAAGAGCTTTTTGGCTTGCCCTCGGAGTCTTCATATTGGCTCATCGAGGCCTCTCCTTCGACGTAGACAAGGGTTCTAGCAAGGCACAAATTAGCAAGTACACCGAAATTTCATTGAAGTCAGGTCCCGCTCAACCCGTCCCTCTGTACCAATCATACCAACCTACCCAATAACCGGGACCTTAACTTTGAATTTACATACCCTTTATCCAAGCCTGCAATGAAATCCCTTTGCGGTCCCTCGGGCAAGAAAGCAGTCACACGGAACCAGTTCGTCTTCTGGTTGTCCCCACGTCCACTATTTGTTCCGACCGAGTATCTAAGGATCTCCTTTCCCGTGCTTGTGGGCAGAAGCTCTGGAGTGTCTGCGAGTCTGCCAACGATGGTCATCTTCGCGAAGGACGATCGAAGTGCGCTGCTCGAGAAGGTGCGGGATAAGGGAGCAGCGGTGCGCAGTGCGCGGCGGGCGAAAAAGGAGGACATTTTGGGTCTCTGAGGTAGGATGAAAGATTTGCAGATGGATGGACCTTGTGCGGTAGGTGAAAGAATTATGTTGAAGTAGTGGTTGTGTGAGGCGCAATGTGTACTTTGGATCTTCAGAAGACGCGACTCACTTCGCGATCAGGGGTTTCGCCAAGAGTTGTTGCTCAATCACGTGACTATGAGACACACGAAGAGAGGGATGGCTCTGCTTTCATGACGGAGAGATTTGCTTGGTATTTGTCTAAAGTATTGGTTGGAGATCATTATGGACCTTGTTTCAAGGAAAAAATTTCATTTGAGAAAGGTTCTGGTTCCCGAAAATATGCAATCAAACAGAATCCATTGTTCCTGATTCCAAGCGAATATCAACATGGGACGTATCGAGCGAGCTAGAATTTCCCGTGCAACTGGTGCAAGGTTTAAGAGACTGGTAATTAGTTGTTGGTGCTCGTCCATATGATATGTACGGAAACAGGAAAATTGTATATCCGGCTCTTTAGCTACTCAAGTAACCTGATTGCTTTAGAAGAAGGAGACTAATTGCCACATACGGCATAAGAGAAATTAGAACAGGTGGTTCATCAGTTAAACTGCTGCTTTTGGTCCAGAAAAGGATTCCTCTTCATAATGCGACTATTTTGACCATGCGCTCAAGAGCATGAGTCGATGACCGGTCAACAAGCGAAGAAACACTACTCTCGAACATCCCATCCATCGTCCACTCTCTTCAGCAACGGACACTCGAAGACCCAGCAAACTTTCCCAGCCTTCTCCTCTCCCAGTACACCCTTCCATCTGCTGCCCTGATTCATTACAACTCCGCAGCCAACGACCTCACATCCGACTGCTTCCAGGAAATCCCAAGAAGCTTTCAAGGTCTTGCCAGAGCTGACAGCATCATCGACGATCATGACTTTCTTTCCCTTCAGTAGCGAGACTTGATTCGGATCAAGATAGAGTTTCTTCTCGCCCAAAGGAGAAGTGATAGATGAGACTTCCGTGGACAGCGAGTCTGCGTACCAGAACTTCCGGGAGTACCCCAAAGGTACATATCGTTCTACATGAAGTAAGTAGCTGTATTATTATAGAGGTAATAGTGAGAAATGTCTTACTATGACCTAAACCTTTGGCAATTATGGGAGCAAGAGAGAGTCCGAGGGTTGGAAGTCCAACAATAATATCTGGGTTGAATGGCCGTACTTGATTGACCAAAAAGCCACTAAGCTCATCCGTGACACATATAGCAGCCTGGTTGATGATTAGCGATGCAACAGCTTCATCCGCATTTAGAGCTCGGATGGGTAGCCTGAGAATTCTTTGATCTGGCAAACGAGCAGGATAGCCGAACTTCCAGGGAGATGGAGCTACTTCAGTCTCGGGAAGGATCTCCTGCCAGTACTCCGTGGTCGGCTCCGTAAACGCTTCATTTGACATCGTGTGCGTTGCTGGAATCGCGTGGTCTCGCTTTGGCTCGAATGATTCTGCAATCCCTCAAGTCTTCAGGCAGTCTAGTCGAGGTTGGTATTAGATGCCTGGAGTGTATTTGACTTCAAGGAATGGGTCACTTGAATTAAGCGAAGTATGTTGCTCCTGGATTAAATGCTAGAAGGGTAGTTACAGTAGGTAAACACTGCAGCCGCCCCCACTTTTGCAGAACCTCTGGCACACGAAGTTCTAGGACGCTTGACAAATCCCAAATGATAAGATACTGCTCTGCACGACTTTATACAACCAAGAAGCGAATCAAGTGAAAATCACGAAACCACCACAAAGCAACCTCCAGTTTGGTACTAGACCGATTGCAAGCAACAACTTGCCTAACAAGTGAAATAGATTGAAGGCAGACGAACCTCTGTTATCGAGATCGCAGTTGCGAAGAGCTTGGCATATGCCTGGGAGAAGAGACTTGGTACGATGCGCCCCTCGACATCGGGATTTTACGAATAACCTTGAGGACTTCGAATCGCAGGTGAGAGCTGTCAAAACAATGAAGATCCGCACCCAAGGAAATTAAGCGACACCAAAAGAGGGGCCAATATGTGGCTTAAAAGAGTGGCGTTGCGGGGTTGAAATCGTCCGGGTTGAGATAAGCCCAAACAGGCAACAAGCGTCATTGATATCGAACCCGCATTCTACCTATCAACGTACATCCGGCATCTTTCCATTTTATATACTCTACCTATCTCGGACTCCAAGTCCTTATGCCCCTAGTCAAGAACCGCCCTTTTCACACCTTGCCGGAATCCTATGAACAACAAAACCAAGACCCAGATCAATTTACCAGTGTCCAAGTCCCTCAACGATGGCCGAAGAAAGCTGTTGTACTTGCGCAACACTCCTTAAGAACGTGCTGCCGCAATACGATGAGAAGAGTGAGAAACCGAAGGGTCATGACCGACGACTGGAATGTTGTGGGAGGGTCATTTGTGGGAACTGCATAGCTGTAGGCCAGATGTATATGTTTCAGTGTTTCTTAGAACTAATACCTTGATACCTAGGACAACCAGCGATTTGCTACTTATTGTAAGTCCCCCTTCCTGCTAGACATTTTCTCTAGATACCAATTGATAGCTTCCAGGTCCTTTCTGCCAAGTATCCACGAAACCATCCCCCTTGCCACAAGGTCTTCGCGACCCTCCAACCTACACACCACCCTCCTCAACCTCCAAACAACCCCAAGAACCCCCCGCATATTCCGACGAGCTCCCTAGCTATTCCTCCCTCACGAACCCTCAAACCGTCCTCCCTGAGAAATTCTCCGATACAGCACCCGCAGAAGACGTCCTCCATTTTCTAGACCACGAAAATGATACCCTAACATCATTATCCTTCCGCTATGGAGTCCCCATAGCAGCTTTGAGAAAAGCGAATAATATTACCTCAGACCATCTGCTGCTGGCCAGACGGACGGTCGTCATACCCGGAGAATTTTATAAAGGCGGCGTGAGTTTGAGTCCGCGGCCGGTAGAGGGAGAAGAAGAGGAGAGGAGGAAAGGAATCGTGAGAAGGTGGATGGTGGCGTGTAAAGTCTCGGAGTACGTACTTCTAGCTCACTTGAGAAGACTGGAAGAGGAAGAGAGGCTGACGACGTAGTGTTGCTCCGAAATACAGATATGATGTCGCTCTGGTATATTTGAAACAGGTCGACTACGACTTAGAAGCTGCAATAGAGGCATATAGGGAAGATGAGAGGTGGGAGAAAGAGCATCCGATAGAGGCAAATGTGAAGGGGAAAGGAAAGAGGCATGATGTTGGAAAGAGGAGATTTACTGGCCAGAGATGATTGTTGAATTTGCACGGACTGACAAGGATAGACATTCTGCTTTCAAGAGTTTCTATTTTGTATCATAGTCTGATTGATTGGATGTCATGATCTTCATGACTGGTGCAGACCGTATGCACGCCCCTGTAATGTACACATAACCCAAGTTTACCACCCCAAAGCGCCTATTAGTATGCTGAACGTGTCCGAATATCCTGGAATGATGTTAGTACTTGGGATTCGATGCTGGACAGCGACAGCGACTCACAGAGATCTTCCGTTCGATTTCCCTGACCGACCGATCCAACTCCCCAGCAATCATTTGTTTCTTGTCCGTAGGCAAGAGGGTATATCTTTCACACAAATCTCCATCAATGACTCCTTTGACTGGAACATAATAACTCCGGTAGATGAGATGATCTCTTCCAGCCAGCGGAGCATCCTCTGATCTGAGATGCTGCTCAAGAGTCTGGAAGAAGTCCACATCCTCGCGACTGACGAATGGGATGAGAATACCGAGAGTTCCTTGGATCCCACTCCATAATATGCAGTCTCGTCCTCCGGCAACGAGATTGGTTTTCTGAATGCTCATTGGAATATCTTGGGTGAAGAAGTGAGCCATCAACGTCAATCGATGAGGTGAGCCTTGGAGATATGACCGCTCATGTACAAGATGAGCTCCAGAGCCCTCTTCATCGGCTTCCTCGCTTGCCTTCGCAGGACACCTAAGAAGCCACAAGTTCCCAAACTTATCGCCACCAGCAACGGTTTCATAGTCCACCATTGTCGTGCAAGAAGTCCATCGGGCAATAGTGTCATCCACAAAGGGAATAAGCTTGTTCTCTTGGAACTTGTATACAACCATCACGACACTCTCTTGGACATCGCTGACGACAATCCGGCTTCCTTGTGTCTGAAGGCCAACAATCAAGTTGGGCACGACCTCGGCTTGAGCCTTCCGGAGAAGTTGTCGCATACCTAAGTCGTAAATTCTCAAGTCCTTGCCAATGCCAACCAACAATCTACCCTGGAAGGCGAGAAGAGCCATTGGCGGTTCTTCGACTTTCGTCTTATGAATGAACTCAATCTCCTTGCCGTTCTCATGAAATCGATAAACATGTATGAAACCGGATGTCGAAGATCTGGGGCTGACGATCATATCTTTACCTGTTCCGACAACCAGGAAGACTTCGTCATCTTGACTGGCGAAAGAAACCGTGGCGATACTGACTGCAGCTTCGTTTTCATCAAGATCGATTTTTTGGAGAACACTCTTCTCTGTGACGGGGTCGACAACAGAAATACATGATGCCCAGTGATTTTTGCCACGTGGGTAGCCAAACTCTTCAGCTGGTAGTACGGCAGCATCACCATTGACCACCGATGGATCTTCTAGGAGCTTAGCTTTGGTTGCCGGGGAGAGAATGTTATTATCGGATTCGATCGTGTAAAATAGTGGGTGTTCTGGGTGTCGTACGAAACGTCGAGGTGTGTATGTGAGTGGTATAGTTTCTTGGAGTAGGTTGTCGGTAAGTTTGTCGATGGAAAAAATTCTAGCAGGTAGAGAATGTCAGTAGCTGCCATTTCTCAAGCCTAAAGAACTAAATGTGTGGGTTATGAGATGCTCAGAAGGAACAATTGGATTTATAATAATTAATCCGCATGGTCACATTGGACTCGGAAGTTAACGATAAGAAAATCATCACAGTATCTCTTGGGGTCGCAAAAAGTATTGTGAAATAGACGTACCTTAGGTTTTGTCCCTGGATACCGACCATGCCTTCAGTACACTGTTCACTACTGAAATTCCAGCCCCATTCAAGACCAGGGTAATTCAGTGGAGTGAGCATGAAGCCTTTCGTGACTGGATCTGAGTATCCAAGCCATGGTCTCGAGCTTAAAGCAAGAACAGCAGTCTGGCCTTGTACCGAGACTCGGAAAAGCTTGGCGGGCTTTGGACCAAGGAATCGGGTCCGAGTATCTGAGAGCTCTCCAGTAACTTCATCCAACACAGTTCTCAGATACACTCCCGAATAAAGTCCAATATGCAGGTAGAGGGTGGAACCTCCAGATGACGAATCGGCCATAGCCATGATGGAAAGGGCGGAAGGAGCCGATGTCAATGCTTGCACAGACTTATTTTCCAAGGTGGAATCGGGGTCAAGACTCAGAATGCGTACCGTCGAATCATCGCAACCCACAGCAAGGAATTGACTGCGAACTCGTCCTTCTGGGACCTCACCAAGACTTAGGCAAGTAACGGTACCACTCATCTCCTTTTTCTCATCGTACTCGGCTAAAGATCCGTCAGAATCCATCTCGAAGTAAACGATCTCGCCAGAGCTAAGAGCAACAGCGACCTGTCGTTCGTTTGTAGTAGCAGCGACAATTGATCGATGCTGAGGAGCAGCCCACTCGTTCACGCGACGATCAGCTCTGATGTGTCTGATACCCTTCGGGTGAACTTGGATCAAACCGTCTTCGCCAAGTTGCTGCACAGCCAAAGTTGGCGCACTGGACAAAAAGCCAGTATCAGTCACTTCTTCGACGGTTTCGCCAATGCTAAGGACCAGCGTGCCATTGGTGAAGGATAAAATGATGTAAGCATCGTAGGTGTCATTTCGGGTTAGCTTGGTAGTCCAAACGGCAGAAGGTACACCAGGTAATTCGGACTCGACAATCTCGGAAACTTCCAGTCCATGTCTCAATGTTCTGAATGTACTCCGGGCTCCAGTGCCACAGATGGAGTAAATTTGAGGCGCATCCTCTTCAGTCAAGTTCGCAACCTTGCATTCCATCAAAGGATTCATGGAGTCGATGCTTTCCACCAAACTCAAATTTTCCGCTGGGCGCGGGTGGAAATAGATAGGCGTGTATGGTTCGGTGGGATCGGTAGGGAAGTTGTCGCTAATGAACTCGATTTCCTCATCGTCATCACCGAGCTTCTCGAATTGGTAAAATTGGTGATTACCAAATTCGCTGGCAACGAACAAGAAACCGCTCTTCAAGATGCAGAGACTTGTGGCGACAGGGACGGTATCAAAGTACTTGATCTTGAGACGTTTGACCTCTCCAGTGGGTTGGCCATCGTCGTTCTCAACCATTTCAATGGTGACCTTGAAAAGGTCTCCGTCATCAGTTTGCAGCAAGAAGAAGAATGCACCGGCTGCACCCTTCAACTTGTGCATGACACCTCCAACGATGACCCGCTTTCTTTTTGGATCTTCAGTGGCTCCTCGTCTTCGAGGAATGGCAACTCGGAAAGCTTCTTGGTTCGAGTGTCGATATGTGATGTTGTCTTCGCCGCATACCAAGACTCCACTAGGACCATCAGTACCTCCTGGGACCTGGAATAGAATGGTGGCTGTCCGGTCCACTGGATCCGACCATTTCCGAACCACATGGTTCAGCCCGAGGTCTAGTTCGTAATAGACTAAAGTCTTTTCGATTTCATCGTATGCTTGACCTGTTGGGTCTTGATCCGAGTCACCATAATCGACCTCAAGGGCAGCAAAAACTGGATTTGCGTAGCCAACGTCCAAAGCACACATAGCAAATACCAAAGTTTGAGCTTTGTGGGCCTCCAAAGGAGACGAGATCGTGAGTTCTGCCTGCGCATTGCGATTGAGCACATAGACAAGCTTATTCTTCTCCACAGAAGCGATCAAGCAGGCTCTTCCTTTGGGGTCCACAGCCAAGTACTGTCCTGGAATGACTCTCCGCACACCAGACTTTCCAAACGTTTCCAAATGCAATCTGTTGAACTTGTTTTGTGCAGGAAGGAACTCGACGATTGTAATTCGGCCGGAGTCGGATGTGATGATAATATAATCTAAAGAATTTGTTTAGCAATCATTCTTCAAAACTGCCCAGTTTTCTATACCACTTTGTGCCGGTGACGATTCATGGTGGAATTTCTAGTACTGCCATCCATGCTTCAAATCATCACTAAGTGAAGTTCAAATGACAAGATCGAATGACTTACCCTTGTTACTTCCAGCCAGCCTGAAGGCTGCTATGGCTCTGATGATACCAAAAACATCGTGCGAAAGGGCTGTGACAATCTTGCCCTGCGACGGGTCTGGTCGGTGCAATGTGAGGCGGGAACCCGACGCAGTGATAATCTGCTGCTCTTTGGTGCCCGTGAATTGACCTAGAATAGCTTGGGTTGTTGCGGTAGGAGGTTGAACCGTCAAGCTGTACATGAACATAGAAGAGGTTGTCGCCATCTTGTCGCTGGCGCAGACAGTCTGCGCAATCTATTCGACAACAAGAGCGACTACTGAAACTGTTTTGACGGTTTTTTCTGGCTGATTGAGCTGACAAGGCAGCCTGTCGCAGCTCAAATCATGTCGAGACGTTGCATTTCGCACCAACAGTCTCGAGGTTTTCTACAGTGAGCTCTCTCGCGCCTTTCCCAATTGGTACTAGTCACAATATTTCTAGGGCCTCATCACTCGTACCACAATATTCAGAGCTTCATGATCAACGCAAGGAACTCCTTACCGTTCTAAGATGCGTAATTCAGCTTCTTATACCTGTCACAGGTGCTTAAACGCTCTCAAAAACACGTCTCGAATTTCACAAAGACCAATAATCTCTTCGCGAGTAGCCTTTGGCGCAAGGACAATTTCAACAAGCCAGCAAAATGGAACCAAGTTGCCAGGAAGGGAGGAAACAACACAGAAGTCGATCGGTAGAAGGGCTGTATCGTCCTTCGGAGGGCAAGGACAGAAAGTCAAGAATGAGCCATTCGAGTTTCGGACCCCTGGTGGCCTCGAGTCAACTCCAGCTCCTGAGGTCGAGGGCAGACCTCTCTTGATGCCAAACAACCTCTTCCACCCTTTCTCCAGCTCCCCTTCACCCGAAATAAGGCGAAGAGCTGCATTCATGAAGCAGAATGCATACTGCCCGCATCCTGATCACCACCAGACCCGCCTACCTATGAATCCGGATGATCCAGAAGCACGAAAGTCTGTTAAAGGACCCTTACCTCCTGCACATGTGGACTTTGAATGTCCTGACTGTGGTATACCGGTTTCTTGCTCGGAGGAACATTGGGCAGACGATTATGAGGCACATCTGGAAATTTGCGATACACTGAGAGAGATCAATGAAGACGACCACGATTTGCGGTCGGGCAGGTTCTTCCCAGAATTTGAATACCCTGGCGATCAGATTGAGGAGGCAATGGTCAACATGACCAATTGGGATACCTTCCTGTTTTCGAGAGAGTTCAAGGCAATCAATGATGAGAGAAGCCTGCGACAAGCGACACGGCTGTTGACATATCCAGTCACAATTGGCAGCATCTTACATGAACTCAGTCCGTATAGCATAAAAAAAGAAGGGCGTTTGACTGTGGAGGGACTGAAGAGTTTGAGTGGTACGTATACTCTGTTGCTGGGAGACGCGAAGCTAATAGTGGCAAGCTCTGAGATACTCTCTTCATCCACCTCGTTCAGGAGGGGGCCCGGATGTGAAGGGACTGAGACCGACTCCACCACCAATGAGAATCTTCATTCTGGGAGCACGCGCAGAATCTTCTCTCCCACGAGAAGTCTGGGTGCAATTGACCCACCTTTTCCCCCGAGTTGCATTCCACCTTGTCTTCATTGGTCCTGAAAGTATGGCAAACAGAGATGCCGAATTTCCGCTTCCACAAAGAACTCCGAGCAACCCATATGGAGCAGTTGTGGAAGATCGAATTACAAATTCCATGAAAATCAGCACGTATGTTGAATATTACCATACACTTCACGAGGCTGGTCACTTCTACCCATACGATCCATATTTTGACTGCTTCATGCTCTTCCATCCTGGTCTTGGGCATCCTGCCAGCTCGCATGAGTGGGAGGAGACGATTCCTCAGTTACTTGAGACCAAGGTACCAATCCTGGTCACAGGTTACACGCAGTACGACATGGAGAGGGATATCGACTGGGTCAAGCAGAAAGTCGGAGGCGAGATGGATATGTTGATGGAACCAGGCGAGAATCGTTTCCGAAGTTTGAGATGGGATCTCAATGACCTGGATCCTCAGGATATCAGTTGCGGTAACTGGGGAGTATGGGCTTTCAGAGGCAAGAGGTATATCGATATTGCTCTTTCTTATCACGTCATTTCACTAACATTTCCATAGATACGAGACTACCAGAAAGGGCCTTGAAGCAGAGTCATGAGTTGATAGACTTGCTGAGGGATGAGATGTATTTTTGTTGGGGGATGTACAAACTTTGTAGAAAGACAAATGATGGCTTTTGGCCACTGTATATTAGGTCACACAACTCTAGGACACCCCGAATATTGGAGCTTTTGGGTCATGAAATCAACCGTGAGTTGGTTTCGACACCTAGCCACTTCCTGCAAGAGCCCAGCAAACCTACATATGCAGGAACACAACAAAATCTGTTCCGGCGAATGCTCAAACCAATGACAGCACACACTCGTCAAAAGACCGCCACCACCAACAGAATCAAGAAAAGAGAATTCAAACTTCTTCTAATGACTCCCCTCGGTTCCCTTCAGGTGTGCTTTCCTTCCAAACCAGTTAATTAATGATACAAGGAGTATAACCACTTTTGTGTTGCCCCCACTCTCAAAACAAGCCTCCTTATCGAACAGCCGAGGCTAAATAAATATCTCGATAAACTTCGTCATCGAACCCTTCGAAACTAAAACAACCATGAGTCTCGAAGTAATTTATGTGACCCGCCATGGGGTAAGTCCTCCAAAAAAAAATCCATACCAGATCCATTTCAGAAGCCCATCAAGAATTGTTCTAGTATTGAACATGCCTCACAGTTCCGCTCCAACTGGGTCGTCGACCCCAAAACCGGGGAATACTCAACATCCATCCCCTCGCCCACAGGAATAGCCAGCGACCCCGAGCTGGCCGGCTATGGCGTCGCCCAATCCAAAGAACTCGCCTCCCACCTCCTCACCGTCTCACCACCCATCGAACGCATCTACTCCTCGCCCTTCTACCGCTGCATCCAAACCATCACTCCGACCGTCACCGCCCTCGCCTCTTCCCTGTCCCCTCCCACATCCCCTTCAACAACCAAAGTCCGCGGCGAAAATGGCATCGGAGAATGGTACGGCATGGCGCGGTTCGACCACCCTTCTCCCGCTGAACCTGCTGTCCTGAAAAACCTATTCCCGCATTATGACGAGGGGTATAAACCTGCGATTAAGCCGAGCGTGAATGGTGAGACGATAGACGAGTTGCATGATAGGACGGCGTATGCGCTGCATAGGATCATTGAGCAGAGTGATCGCGAGGGCGTGAAGGCTATCTTGCTGTGCACGCATGCGGCGACGCTGATTGCGATTGGGAGGGCGCTGACGGGGAGGATGCCGGAGGATATTGCGGAGGAGGATTTCAGGCCATTTACGTGTGGATTAAGTACGTTTGTGAGGAGGGGGAAGGAGAATATGGAGACTGCGGTCAAGGAATGGGAGGGACCTGAGACGGACATTCCGAGGGTGGAGTGGAAGGACGGTAAGGGTGTGGCAGGTGGGTGGAATATCACCGTTAGTGGTGACTGTACTTTCCTGAGTGGAGGGGAGGAGAGAGGGTGGAGGTTTTCTGGGGATGAGTCTTTTGATCTGACTGCTGGAGCTGCGCCCTCGTTGGATGCTGGCTCAGGCCTTGGAGTTGTGGTCGAGGGCAAAAAGGCACAGAACACTTCTGTTAGCCCGTCACGTTTGTAACATTTTTGGAATTAGTGGGTCTTATGATTTCCGGCATTCTAGAGGAGAGCATAGTTCGATTGGATTGGGATAGATACCCCGGCACATGGCAAATAATATAAGGAAACCATGCATACGAACGATTTCACTCCATGTACAAAGGTCAAGAGTCCTTGCTATGTCCAAGTTGCCTTTCTTTAAACACCGGCCATTGCTGCATGCGCCAAACGCCAGGTTAAGCATACGAATATGAATATATGGCATCAGATGATATATACCTTGACAGAAAATCTAGTATCCTGAAGGTTCTGGCTTTTCTGGAAATGCGGGTGCCTCCAAATTACTCAAGCATTCCTGTTTCCAATGGGATGGGGTGTACTTATCAACTATGCTCTTGAAAGCTTCCTGTTGGAATTGTGAGTATGGTAGTCGACTTCGCTTAGAAAGAACAACTTACAAGCGTACAGAAGGTATCATCTCCTTCAAGGTGTTTACCTGCAGCTTTGCAGCCTGGGACAGACATAACCTTGTCATTGTATCGTATTCTGACAAAGTAGCCATTCAGCTTTGATCGGTCAGATTCCTTGAGTGTTTCGATCTTTTGCCTAGCTATGGCGGTGGGAACTGGTTTTGATCCGCTGCCAAATAATGATCCGAACCAGCTAGATGAAGCAGGGGCCTGGGCTTGCGGTTGAATAGCAGTTTGTGGTTCCAACCCAGATTTCTTGAACACCTCAAATGCGATATGGCTCGTGTATGGTGGCCAAGCCTCTCCGTCAAATGCTCCTAAGCTGGCCAAAATTCCAGCTAGGGTCGTGTCGTGGCATCCGCGAAGGGCCATCTTGATACCCTTCTCACCCCCTCTTCCGTGTCCGAGAGCTCCGTCTTTGCCTCCCACCTCCTGATATAGGTCATTGGCGTTATGTTGAACACTACCAACAATTTGCTCAACAAGATCGCCCATCAAAGCACCAATGCCCAGAGTTCGATATTCCTGAGACTCCTGGTATCCGCTATACCACTCCTCGACAGAAATCTTATCGATGATCTTCCTACCCTTCGAGTCATAAAACTCCTTTGGAAGCATGGTAGCGGGGCCATGAGCCAAGGTTGAGTTGACAGTGTCCATAATTCCAGAAAGGCGTGGATGAGAATCAACCGCAACACGCTTACTAGACTCAGGCATCCACTTGCTGATCAGTTTGTTCAAGTACTCCATTTCATCCGTCTCGTTCCAGCGATCCGCAGTTCTTTGAGCAAAGGCTCGGGAAAGCTGTGCAAATCTCCTACAGTTGCTGTCATTTGGGAAGAGCGTTTCGTCTGCTGGAGCTCTTGTGATGATAGTAACCGGCGGGAATGAAGCAGCCCGGACTTTTGCAGGATACATTCCCCAGAAAACTTGCTGAAGAGACTCCAGCGCTCTTGGCATTGGAGTTGCTCGTAGGTATATCATATCCGCATCGTGAATCATGGACGGCATATACTGCAATTGATCCACGTAGAGATGTCTAAGCCTTCGGCCGAGTTCGAAGGTCGTTTCCCTTCCCTTGTCTGTCAATTCGCCCAAATTGCAAATCGCGTCAACATGTCCTCCAGGTCCAGAAGCAATCACGGGGTTGTCGTTACTACCGAAGGTCTCCAGCCGTTTCCGCCATTGCAATGGTGACCATTTCCCTTCAGTGGCTTCATAAGTTGAGCTGATCATCTGTCTAGCAACAGAGCAATAAGGCCAGTATGCATGAAGTCCTGCATTCTGAAATCTCGCGGAGACTGGTGAGCGTTCGCCGTGACGTAACAGCACCTGAACCAGCTGAAGGTCCAGACCTTTAGGATAGAGCTTCTGAAGCTCTTCTTGGGAGTAAGGACCCCGTGGCTGAAGAGTTGTCATAGCGATTGACAATTAATACACCAACAGCCTGAATAGGATGTAGTGGATAATGTATTTACTTTGACCGCGGCTTGGAAGAATAGGTTGGTATGAAAGGTGGGCGGGTTGTGACTCCAAAATAATTGAGGTTGGAACCCCCACCAGAGCTCCAGTTGAGGCTTGCAGGGATTTGGCGCTTGGCAAGGACCTACAGTCGCGACTTCTGGGGAAAAGTTCCCGGACGAGATGCAACTGAGCACTTGCGGACACCACAACTCACCTGCTCTTGCGAATACCGACCCTTCGAAGCCGCGAAGGCAATGGGCTCCCCTCACATCTGCCTGGCATGCCGTCGAACCATCCGCCAGCTGCGTCCCACGACCGTTGTGCAATGGAAGCCCAGAGCTACCTTCATTTCTCTCAGCAACAATAAACCTCGCAGGACAGGTAGCAGCTCGCCGAAGGGGGACCAATTGAGACAAGAAGATGAAGGATATCCAGATACGCCTCCGAGGAGGAAACCTTTCCGAACCAGGAAGAACGTGCCTGGAGATGTTCTGGAATCTCTCTTCGAGCAGACCATCCACCCGCAGCCATTAGAAGAAGAACAAAACACAGATCATGAATCAATACTGGAACCATACCAAAAGGTGCAGGAGTTAAGCAAGATGATGAAGGATGGAGCACCTTACCCGGACCAATGGGCTTTCTTTGTCGAGAACTTCGGTCCAATTGCGCAACGATCGAGAGGCATAGAGCGAATATCTATGCCTTCATTCTTACGACCAACAATTAGCTCGATGTGGCACGCAATTGTACAAGCTAAAGAACATGGCCACCCATTACCAGAGTCACTTCCTACCACCACAGAAATTTCAAGGGTCTTTATGGAACTAGGTTATCTGAATGGTCATGACTGGATTGAGATGGTGTCTCATCCTCTCCGAACCATCTTGAAGATGAGGAACGGGGAGTTGGACGACCCGGAACTCGAAAAGCGGCTCACTAAAGATCTAATTGGTGCCTGGAATATCGCATGCCGAGGCATTGGACAATTCGAGAACTTTCATGAGAGCAATTCCCCCTTATACTGGTCAACGCTGCCATCTATTTCGACAGTTGACGCCATGAAAGTACACAAGAAAAGAGGTTCTCACGATGTCTTTGGACTTTTGGCTCCTTCTTTCGTACTGGGAAGTCTGAAAGCATTCCCTATAGTTGCCCTCACCACCTTCGGACTTTTGACAGAACGGACTGTGGCTACAGAAGAATTGAACGTAGATTTGTCACCTCTATTGATGGTCATGAGCAGAGTGATCAGCATTCCCGGTCTGGATTTCAGCAGAATTCACTGGCCGTATTATGCATCAAATGTCGCTCAGTGTTCGGACTATGTCAAGACAAATTGGAGTGACATTCGAGCAAGAGCAACAGAAATGGCACAATATCACCATCCCGAGGTTGATAAAACCAAATCAGAACGCATGTCGCGTGCTTCAGTGCAGATCAGTGTAAGCTACATCAATAGGAGACTACATGAGGCTTTCACAAAAAAGAACTTGCGGCAAGTTGATGAGATCTGGGCAGATGTATCAAAATGGCCAATCAACACCTCAGGCGTTGAGGGCTCATCGGCCGAGCCAGGAACCATGTCAATCGCCCTGGCCAATTATCTGATTCTTGTCTACATGGGCCTTCGCCAACCTAACCGTGCAATAGATGTTTGGAATCATATGGTACAAGCCGGGCTGACTCCAACTTTGAGAACCTGGGAGTCAATGATGACTGGCACTATCAATGCTAGAGATCCCCAAGCACTCGAACAGGTCTGGACGAAGATGAAAATGGCACAAGTCGAGCCAGACACAATCTGCTGGGCGACGAGAGTCGGGGGACTTCTCACGTGCAGAAAGACCGACGCTGGAGTTGCGGCACTTGATGAGATGGGTCGCATATGGATCGAAGCTGCGAGACAGAAGTATCCAAGCATGGATCTGGCTCAACTTCAATTGAGGAACGATATTGAAGGCGCCGTCAAGCCTTCAATTGAAGTAATCAATGCCGCAATAGGTGCGTTGTTCAAAAACAATGTGCCCAAAGCGGCCTACAAGGTCCTGGCCTGGGCTGGAAAGTTTGGCATTGCACCAAATGTCGATACTTACAACACGCTCCTCAGACCCCTGATTCGAGATGGTCGTTCACAAGAAGCTATGGCACTGTTGCAGCGAATGCATAAGACTGGCGTGCAACCAGACAGCTACACTTTCACGACTATCCTTGACGAAACTTTCCGTTCGCTGGACGGATATACACCAGAAGAAGCCAATGAAATCGTTCAGAGTGTCTTTGCGGAAATGGAACTGGCCGGTGTTAAGCCCAACATCCAAATATTTGGCAAAATCATTCGTCAACTACTTCCCCATGACGGTGTTGCTCCTGGAGAATTGGCTACAGTCAATGCCGTGATTGACACCATGAGCAAGCAGGGCGTAGAGCCCAATGCCTTCATATACACTATGCTTTTAGAGCAATACTTTGCTCAGAAACCCCCTGACATGGACGGCGTGCGGAACACCATCGAAAGGGCATCCAATACTAAAGGGGGTACCGACGAAATTTTCTGGGACAGGGCCATTGAGGGCTATGCTCGTCTCAACGAGACCGGCCCCGCCATGAGGATACTTGGAAGGGTTCAGTCTTCGAAGGGCAAAGTAGGCTGGACGGCCATGAGGCTGTTATTGCTGGCCTTGGTTGAGAACCAAGAATCCGAACTGGCAAGAACGCTGGTCAGCAATGCTGTTATAGATAATGGGGCGCCTGTGCCACTTGAGGTCCGGGGTCATGAGCGGCAGTTGAGCTGGGACTTCTGGAGGCTGGCTCGCAGCTTTGGCCTTGTTGACCAGGGACCAGAACTCAAAGCACAGCATCTTAAGGACACGCAGAAGTGATGATCACCAAGCTGTAAATTAGAAGATCTTACAACCTGAATAGTTGATATCATGTACAACTAACAAGTGGCAAGCCCATGAGTTTGGAACTCAAGACATACCAAGTCGTAAACCATTGCCCAGAATCATTACTCATCCCAAAACTCCATAGGCAGCAAAACCGAGACCTGTGCCATCCAGAACCAGCCTTGTGAATCATTTGAACACCATTCCCAACCTTTCACACAAGCAGATACTTCATGGACCTTGATCCATAGGATCTCCCCCGCCAACCATACCCACCACTCTCTCCAAATCCTCCACCTCGCCTTTTCCCAACTTCCGCCCCTCTCCCTGCCACTCTCCATCTCTCACCTCTCCCATCTCCCCCAACTCCAAACCCCTCACATTCTCCAAATGCCTCTTCGTCTCCCTCTCCACAAACTCCAACCTTTCCCTCCTCCACGATTTCTCCTCCTCGCCCACCAACCCCTCCTTCCCGCCACCATTCGCCAACTCACCCAACCTCGGCTTCAAATCCTCTAGCAAACTCTTCAGCGCCGGGAGCTGCGAAATCGTAAACTCCGTTGTCGTCGTAACAGGATGTTTAACATCTCCAGTCAACTCCCCCTTCTTCTGCAAAAACGCAAACGGCGCAGAAGTCTGCGCTTCCTCCAATCCCGGCTCCACCTTCTCTACCTGATTCAACAGCAGTGATTTCAAAGATCGTATCGTCGCTTCATTCCTCGCCGATTCTGCCCGTAACAAAGCATGCAGTTTCTGCGTCTCTCTCAACTTCCTCCTCTGCAATGTAACACTCTCTGTATTCGGCGCCTGCTCATCCTGCACGAAACTCAACCCCTCATAATGGCTTAATCGAATCCAATCTCGTACTTCGGGTGGCACGCTGAGGATATTCCGCAACGCGTAGATTTCTAGCTTGTCGAAGTTCTTGTCGATTTTCGCCTCCAGAAGGGTTTCGAGCTGGTGTACGCCATTCTCGATTTCGTGCTTGGCTTTCTCGACGATGGCGAGGGAAGTGGCGCTGTCGGTGGATGTGGATGTGGTTTGAGGGGGCAGCTTGAAGCCCAGGTCTTTGGGGTCGGCGGAGAGGAGGCCTTTTTCGACGGCTTCGGAGGCTTTAAATGCGAGGACGTTAATGCTGAGGTTGTGTAAGCATTGAGACTTTTAGTGTCGTTGGAGAATTGACGGACCTGTTTACTATGTCATCAATTAGGGCAGCTGGTCGGTATGTAAGGTGCTCTGTCAGGAGAGTGACATCTGAATTGATTGACGCGCTCATGATGTCTGTTGGTTCTGTCCAGAGGACTTTGCGCCAATCCTAAGATAGGGCGCAAATGAGGTCGCACAATGATGGGAGATGGTTGTATGATACCGATTTCAGCATAATTACCCGATCAGTTGTTGTGATTATCTGCCATTGTCTGTTGCGTGCGTCCTTTAAGTGAAGTTGGAAGGTTTCCCGATGTTGACATTTACTTTGCTGGGTGACGCGAATTGGCCAGGGCTAAAATGCTTGGCGCGACTGGACTTGAACTTCCTATAGCTCCACATTTTCTTTGGCTTCGAGACTTCTCAATTCTGGACTAACATCATAAATATTTGCTATCAAAACTACCAAGTTATTGTTTATTCTCGCCCTTGTGCTTGCAGATCAAATTATCATAAACCTTCCCAATCAGTGTTTCCCATTCAGCCATCCGAACCAACACACCCAAGATTTTCGTTTCAACCTCACCACATGAAACATCGAAACAATCCCAGATCTCTCACCAAACCCTCAAGGATGCCGAAAATCTTATGATCTACAAACGCACCGCCTGATAACTGTATCAGAGACCCATCCCCGTCGCCATTATCCGGATTCCGACATTCAGGGTCCTGAAACCCACGAGATGCAGCCCCCTATAAGCCCAAAGAAGGCTGTCAGCATTCTGATACAGGTAGGTGTATGTACTTCGGTTCGAGAAAAACAGTATGAGAACTCGGAACCCCTGAGCTGAGAACGCCGCCTCCTGAACACGGCATTGTAATCACGAGCTTGCCGTACCCTTCCGTACTGCGCCGCCCCCAATTTCACTTGGGGTTTGCTTGGGATTGGAAGGTAGAGGGTGCTTTTGGTGGCCGGGAAGCATAGGTGAGTTGTAAGCTGACGGTTCGAGACTTGGAAATGTCGGATGTATGGTTTCCCTGTCATGGCGTTACAAGCAGTGATGGTCTTGAAGGGGAAAATAAACTTGAAGAATGTTCAGATGTTAGAATTCTCATTGGGTATGTCGTATTTTCTGTTTGTTCACTCAAGTCTGTCGGGTGGTTTGACACCTCTCCTGCTTCGTGGCTGAGTGTCACATACTGCGAGCGCGAGCCTAAAGACCAGGGTATGTTGGAAGGGCAAGTATTGGAGTCGGCAGAGGTGGCCCGAGATTCTATCCCTCTTGAGTCTTCTCGGAAGTCTTCTGTTGCCATTGCTACTCGTTCGGGATTGGAATTTTCACAGCTCCATCATAGTGGTCTTTACTGTTTATTCTCTTTCAAGTGATGGACATCGCAGTCAGCCAATATGGGCCAGTAGATCGGAATTTAACGAGTACAGAATTTTTTTATCCCGAAAATATGTCCTTGCACACTAGCATCCAACTGTCTAGATCACCTCCCATCAGCTTCGGATGAGATGGCCTGGACGTCGCTTTCAGGCTACTAAGAGTCATATCAACACACGGCACTCTGTTACTTCTATAATAACTTCTCCCTAAACATGACATCGACTCCACTGACTACCTCATAATCTACCTGAAGTAACCGGACCTAATTCTCCCTGGTGAGATTTTCTAAATCACAGAATATCACCCACCGAGAGAGTCCAAAATGTTTCCGCCAAGCCTCAAGACATCTCGAAACATCAGCCTACACTCTAGCACGCACAGATTCTATAGTCTAGTAGTCTAGCAGGACTCGGTTCGGGAGTTGGCCGTGGCTTTTCTCTTCGATTCCTCATCCCAATCCCAGCCGTTTGATCTCCCTTCCCCTTGCACCCCTCCACATGTTTCATGTGCCGGGAGAACTGAAGATGAGATGGGATGGAATCCAACGACGACAGTGCGGTATGGGCGAATCTTGGCTATGGTTCAATGACTTTGCACGAGCGTATTTGTACGTACAAACAGCATGGAGATGTGTTGGTATGCAACGGTACCGTACCATTCTCGTGTGTACAAATATGGTTTTCATTCACTGGGCTGCCTGTGCGGAGGCACAACTCGGCTGAATTGTTGGTTCGGGTACTTCTGAAGCGTAGTATTGTACTTACTTTACAAGTACACTCTATGAATGAGAGTGTTTCAGATACGTAGGTACCTTTGTAGAGGATGGTTCTGATTCGCCAAGTGTAGCGAGGAAGAACTGCACTTGGACATTGACTCTGGATGAAGAGTTTGGAGAAAGGTTATTGAGAAGCTTATTTCGGCTCTGCCAAGTGAGAGAGAGAGATCCTGAAGTAAGTTGGCTGGATCAAGACTTTACTAGATGATATCGTATTCGACGGACGGACTGTTCACTAAGCGATGCAAGAAACTGGATGGGACTCGGAAGAAGGTTCGAAGAATATGTTCATGCTATTAATTGCCCTGCTATGAATCAATCCAGCCCAGCCCCAAGCCCAGCCCAACCCTACCCATGTCCCACATTCAGCCCAGCCCGGCATCGCGACCACCCTTCCGTCAATTACCCACGAACACCATTTACCCCTGCATGCTCATCGCTGCCACTGCTCCGTGCGCCAGAATAGGTAGATAGTCGTCAAGGTGGGTGGTGAGGTAACAAGTAGCAGCGTGATGAATTATCGTATCGTATCCCTCTTCTTCGTAGGTATTGTAAAAGTATGCCCGCCCCAAATGTCGCGCGAGCGATGCGGAGCGGAGCCGAGTTTTGGAAGTAAATTATATGGTTATCGCTCTCTCTCTCTCATCTATGATGTGTGTGCGCAAAAGTTGTTTGGTTTCATACTGCGTAGAACCAATACCTTTGGAAATTGTCAGTATTAATCAAGAGATTGTTTGAGGAACGGGTGTGGACGTACTCAGCAGCGTACTGGACCTCGAAGGAAGCGGGCATGCCGGTGCATGATGTAGGTGGGTTTCCTCCAGCAGTATTGATTCTGTAAACTTCTTGCAGACCACCGGTTGCGCCGTCCCGAGTAGTGAGCTTCAACCAAGCAACAGTACCGAAACCCTGATTGCCTTGTCCTTTGGTCGTTCCAGCTGGGGCGGGCACTGCGGCGTTTTTCTGGCAGGGTGCGGTGCCTAGATCTTTGCCGGCGGAGTTCAAGGTGAAGACTGGGGTGGTACCGTTGGAGAAGAAATGGTGGCCGCTGATAACGAGGTTGGATGGAGAGAGGGAAGCTTGGTTGACATCTGTGAGGTTGAATTGGAGAGCGACGTCTGGGAGAGCAGCAAGCAGATCTGGATATGATGCGGCGACACATGAAGCGTTGTAGAGAGTGGCCAATGCTCCCGTTGCGACTGGAATGGCGGTTGTGTTCTTAGTATCGCAGGTGTAGTTCTGTGTACCTCTTCCAATCGCTACATGCTTCAAGAAAAGACCCTCAGTGACATCTGGTAGTGGTGTTGGAGCTATGAAAGTATTAGTATGCGCATATGTGACGAGTCCTTTGGTACTTACAAGCAGCAGGCATCTTCGCGTTGTCCAAGTTGCAAACAGGAGCTACTGCCATGTTCTTTCCAGCCTGAATCTTCTTGCCCAACATTTGAAAGTAATCAGAGAGGATCTTCATGTCTGCTGGCTTTTCTGCCGATCCAGCGGAGTATGTGAGGGTTGGAGCAGCGAGTGCACCAGCGCACAGCGCGGAAACAATCCAAATTTGAGAAAGCATGTTGATATATGCGAAAGGAAAAGAAATAAATATTAATGATATTAGGATGTTGAGGCGGACGAGGTGTTAGAGGAAGAAGACGTTCGAGAGACGAAAAGAAAACAACGACCACAACGATCTTCGAGATGAGCGACCAGATATATAGATGGGATGGATCAACTGATGAGAAGGGATAGTTGATAGGTAGGTCGGTAGGTAGTTGGAAAGCGCACAGATGATATGAGAATAAGGCTGCTTACCTGGCTGGGTCTGTGAACGGTCTTATACAGGACATGAGTATGTGCAATTTCGAGCCCAGTTCCAGTTTTAGAATGCAGAAGGTTGGTTTGCCGGACCGCGCTGCGAATAATCCTGGGCAGCGGTAACCATGTATTCTAAAACGGGGTGGCCCATCGCAGGCGCTGATTCGCAATAATTCCCCTGCGGGCAAGAAGCGAGGATGCGACCTCAGCCTATCGTGTTGGTGCACGCTGACAGGAGGAGGCGGGTGGTGCGTTAACCGAGAGACAAGGGTGGGATGTTGGAATCAAATGTATGGAGGCCGTAGAATCATTGACGCTCGGTCGCGGAAGAGCAGACCGCTTGCTGAACAAATGGGGAGGGGCAGCTTACTCCCCCTCTTCTAGTATTCCAAGGCTGGAGCACTTGGAGTTCTCGTCAAGGAAACACTTCGCGTCTCGAAATCTTCTCCTTGCAGCTGCCCAGAGCATCAATCGCCGTTCGTAGATCCGCCCCCTTCAGCGTATGCTGGTTCAACTGAAGTCGTAATCAGAGCTCCTGAACGCTGCAGCGATCACATCACTTCAGCCTAATCCTGCCTCTGAAATAGAAGAGGTAAACAATCCTCTGTGCATCTTAGAATAGGCTTTGTCTAATAGCGGCCGTTTGGAGTAAGAATTACGGGACCCCTCCACCCGCATATTCTGACCATGTTTTTCGAACACTAAACATTTGTAAGGCCGGATGCACATGCTGCACACTGGAGCAGATTGGAGCAATCCACTAAAGGGAGAATGTTCATTGGCAGCTTGCTTGGCTCATAGCAGGTCATGGTCCTGATAGGACAGCGTCTAGATATCGTGTAACTTAGAGACCTTCAACCGCGAAGTTCATACCAAGACCACCACGTATTTCTTGCAGTGACGCTCCCGAACCCCCGTAGGGTAAACATGGGATGGAAAAGAGGCCTTGGCTGTCCTCCCAATATTTTGATGCTCTCCAAGAGGTCGATAGCCGCGATTGATTCTTCGCCGAGGGTGGGATTGTTGGCGCGGTAGAAGGTATTGGACGGCAGGCAATCTTGAACGAAAAGAAGCTATTCATAGCTGCCAGATTGCCAGCGCTTACAGAAAGTATTTTTGGCTCGTGGCGTGCGGCTCCCCGCCAACCTTATCTAAGATGGCCAATGGGAATAGATGTTTGTTCTACCCGAAAGATGATCGTCTTAAATTGCGGGTCGGCTTGAGCCAGTGGAGTTGAAGAGGGTCCTCCAGAGCGGGAAGGCTTTTTGTAGCTATTATTATGCAGGCGATTGCAAGAGCTTCTCGAAGGCGTTTGGAAGTCCAGGAAGACAATCCCGATAACTAACGATGCACCCGTGACGCGCGGGCTTGAGGACTCGCTGTGCCGCTGGATTTGAATATGTTAAGAGTTGAGACTTGGCCCATTCTGCTCGTCAGTCCCCACAACCACATGTTTTCTGTCAAGCGAAATCATGGCCAAGCTTGAGGTCAACACTTGGACAATGGTAGCCATGCACACTTCTTTCCCCAAGTGCCATGGACCATCTCAACTAGATTGAACTTGTACGACTCCAACGACAGGCTAAATTACCCCGCGACCAAGAATAGAGCTTTCCCCAGGAACGATCAAGGTCAAATCAAACAAGCATCTCATATGCAAGAATCTAGAAACTGATCAGAAACTTGGCCTTGGCCTTTATTGTCACAAATAATACATCCCTCTCACATTTTCACGACACTTTGTCGCTGAACCCTGCCTGCTTCCATTCGCCGTGTGCAGTAGAGTCTTCTCCGGGACTTGCTAGGACCGGACCCGCTCCAGCGGCAGCAACTGCTCCCAAATTGCTCCCCGCATCCCCTGTACCCAACCAGTATAGGGAAAGGAACACAACGAGATGCAATGCTACGCAATACCCCGCAAATAGGTTGCGACTCGTTCTGGTAGCCAAAACCATTCTGGTTATCGAAAATACTATGCGCTCTGGCAGGCTCATGCGTTTGTACGCTCGAGCGGATTCCCGTCCTCGGAATGCTGCAAATGGAGAGATATTTGATTCGTAAGCTGAACGATAACGATCCAGGGCAAGTCCAGACGACGTGGAATTGGACATCTGAATTGTCGAAGGGTTGGGATTTGTAGCATATGACGAAGCAGAGGACGCTGTCGGCCCAGCTCTGTTGTATGTCGAGACATACCGTGTCTTCTCATACAGATTCAGATTATCCTTCTGCAAGGATGCTATTTCCTGTCGCAAGGAAGAGACTGTACGATGAATCTCCGAAAGCTCATTTTCAAGTTGGGTGTTCCTTTTCTTGAACCGATCGCGCTGTGCTGTAATCATTGGTAAGATGCCAGAACCACCTCCAACTGGCTCTCCAGATCTCAAGGCCTCCAAAGAGGTCGTGCCCAACGATGCCGATCTTGGATCAAATCCAGAAATAATCGAGGAGGTGGGCGATACTCTGCCCTTCCGACCGAAGTTGGCCGACGATTGGGGGTATCTGCTTGCGTAAGTTCCAGCAACTGATGCGCCAGAAGGATAAGCATTTGCAGTGTCGTGAACATTCGCAAGGTCATTCTCTAAGGTAGAGTTCAGATGTTGAGCTCTCTCAAGCTCGGTGTTTGTCTTCGACAGTTCCTCCTGCATTGACTGGAGCCGGCTCTGCAAATCTTGGTGTGATACTCTAAGAATAGTCAACTCATCACTGAGCTTTTTGTTCCGGGCAAGTAGGAGCTGCTCTAAAGTATCCCCTTTGCCTTTGGCGCCATTCTCTGCTCCGGCCTGGGAGGCGGGTGCTGCATCAGCAACATCTGGGTCATCATCGTCTCCTGTTGAAAATTCGATGCTCTTCAACACTTCGAGCTCCTGTTTGACGTCTTCGTAATCGCTCCATTTCTTTACCTTGGTGAGCAGCGTATCACGCTCTTCCTTGAGCATTCCAATTTCTCTCTCAAGCGTTCGAAATTTCCCGTCCAATTCTCGTTTCCTGGAGTCTCGTTCGACCCGAGCTGCATCAAGCTTCCGCAAAAGGGACGAGTTCTCGGATCGCATTCTCATGAAAGATGGATCATCCTCCAGATTTAAGGCTGGTTGACTTGGTACTTGAGATGCTGATTGTGCGAGCTCAATTCTTAGTTGTTCATTCCGCGCTTCCACCTCTGCCAGTCGTACACTCGTCCGCTCAAGATCCGAGTTGACCATTTCCAATTCCGCGCTGGTAACATTTCCCCTGCCGCCTTCATTTTCGGACTCGGACTGTCCAAGGCGCTGGGTGACTTCATAACTAGCCTTGATCTCGTTCAGCAATCGATCTTGGTTTTCTACTTTCTCTTCGAGAAGTTTTTCTTTGGCTTCCCAGTTGTCCTTCTTCTCTTCCAACACAGCTGCCCATGATGTCTCGACCTCCTTCACTTTTGTCTCTAACCCCTCCTCAACTCCCTTTCGTGTAGCGCGCTCGGCCTCTAGTCGCGATTCCGTATCTTCCAACTGCGATGTAAGCTTACTGACACTCTTTTGAAGATGTTCATTCTCCTGGGTGACCTTTGGGAGGGTGTCTTCAGAAAGTAGTAAAGAGTCCACCGATGCCTCCAGAAGTGGGTATGGATCAGGCGCTTCGGAAAGCGAGGAGTAAACTTGCAAAAATGCAGAGTTGGTTGACTTGGAGTGGTTCGTAAGAAGGTCGATAAAGGTTTGGTAAGCTATAAAAGACATAAGTTTCTTGACCAACATGTAGCTTCATCACACCCACCTTTAAGGAGCCCTTTGATCTCCCCTAGCTTGGCAGAGTCATCCAACTTTCTGAAATCCTTCGTCTTTTGCGCCAGGTCCTTCCGCTGCACTGTTGAATCTCGTTGGTATTGCACAATCTCCGATGCTGTATTGTCCAGGGATGGGATCATGGTCGTGAGGTTGATGTCTTGCTGGGATTAGCATTTGCTCGATACCTAGGAATCGAGAACCTACTCCGCCATGCTGAGATCGCCTTCTGGAATTTGTTGTCGGTATCCTGCCCTGAAGCTCCATGATGTTCGCCAGCAGAAGACGAATTCGCAGCCTCCGCAAGGGCCGCGTCTGCTAAATCGGCCATAACGGATACAACTTCAGTATGTAATCATGAGATGGTCCTCGAGATTTCTGCGTCTGCTAGAAAGCCTCTATAGCCCATGAATTGTTCTAAGCCAAGCCGAAGTATTGTACAAACAAGCAGTCGAGATGTTGAAGCGTGTTCTCAGAAGTTCAGGCACCGCAGCACCAACACAGCCCTGAAGCTCGGGCCAGCAGCCCCTGTTCATGCTCGTTTCCCCAGACTCGTTTGAGGCTAGCGCCTCTACATTGAGTGACTTTACCTACCAACAACTTCATTTTATCTTTTGATTCTATTTCGACTAACTATTCTTGTTATCAACTCAATACATGATGAGCAACATTGCAATCAATTGAAGTTCTTTAGACTTTCCCAATATGCGTATATTGACGCATACTTAGTACATGTTTCGGTATCCAGATCAGATCAGGGACAAGTCTTTGTCGTTCCGAGGCATATTAAATGCTTCGAAATAGGCCACCGAATGGAAGAGCAGGTGAGTTCACCAGGATCCAGGATACCTATTTTACTACTGCCCCATCCTGAGATCATGCAAGAATGCTTCTCGTGGGTTTCTACCTAGGTAGGTATCCTTCTCGTGTCTTCGCCATTAGTGGGCTGCATATTCACGGAGCTAGCAAGCCTTCATTAGGCAGTGCCTCTCACCGAGTATCCAGCAAAGTTGCAAGACTCCGGAAAGAGCACAGCTCTTGACTCGATGGCTATGCATGTAATACGGTCGGTCTTGAGTCCAGTTATCTCTGATTCGATATGAGACGGAAGAAAGCACGTCGGTGGCCTACTATGCTGCATGAAATAGTATGGGGGCTGAAAATGGCTTGCAAATCTACGATAAGTGTCTGAGCATTGGTTCGCGCAAGGCCGTCTCGTTGCCTGCTTTTCTGCCTGCAAGGCTTACACAGCCCTAGAGACATATGCGGGGGAGCGAAGTGATATATTCAGTTTCTTCCTCAGCTTCTATGTCTTTGATCTTTCCTTATCACCAGCCTATTCCTGCGTTGTCAAGCATAATATTTGATTTCCCGGACCTGAATTTCAGAAGAGACTCGATCAGCGCATTTCGTCACCATGGCAGCTACAAGCACTCATCCTGGGGATTCCATCCTGGCGATTGGAGAAACCGGGAAGACACTCATGGCCTCATTCACCAAGTTCATAACCTACCGGAAAGTTCATGACAGGAGGCTCGAAAACCTGTATGCTACTCTTTCGCTCACAACGAATATGCTCACAGAGCTTGGAACTACGATTAACACTTACGAAAATGACTTCCACATCAAGGATGAAGTCACCCGTCCGATCTGCGAGACTGCCAAGATCAACCTAGAAAGGCTTCTTGTTATGGTCAATGAGGGTAATGCCAATGGCGTTTGGATTAGAGACGGAACCATTGGCGGAGTCGCTGTTACTGCTGAGATTGATCCGTGGTTCCTCATCACAATAGCTCTTGGTGGTCGTGAGGAGGCAAAGATGTACTGGAAGAGTCTCGATGATACCCGAGATACGCTCCTTGAGCTCAACGACATTGTCAAGTACAGAATTCTCAACACACTCAGCGACAAGTAAGTTCCGAGATCTCTGTATATCTGACCCTACGCTAATGCGAGTCCAGAGATGCCCTCAAGCCAGAACAGACCCACGAGTTCAACAGACTGACCTCGCTCCTCCCCCACCTCCTCCAAAGCATCGAGAAATCCGAAAAAGGGAAGAAGCTTGAAGCTGAGGCTGCTGCAAGGAAGGAGAAATTGGAAGCCGACATGAAAGCTGCAGCTGCGATGCCTGATCTCTATCGAAGGGATTCGAACGTCAGTGACCTGACTTTAATTGTCGAGCCAACAAGAAAAGGGACTACAATCGTCAAAGACATCGATTGCGAGTCCATGTCATCAGTCAGCTCGTCCAACTCCGAGTAAGTAGGAATTGACTCTGTATGATATGCTTTATCTAATATAAACTGTAGTTCACTCATAGATATTCCCGAAATTTACGAGGAGTGGTCATTTCGCTGGAATGAGCCTGTCAGAAATGTCAATCGAAGCTGGGGCTTCCTAGGAATAAAGTTCAAGTCTTACTATGAAGACCCCGGCTTCTGGGAAAGCGACTCCGAATATAGGACTCAGGGGGAAATGGAAGAGCAGCACCATTTCGCTGCCGGTGACCTCTCTCCTGCAAAGCATAAGGAAGCAATGCAAAAGGCAATCCAAGCAGTTCCAAAGAAGTTCGGGTTTGAGATCGACAATCTCATCGAGTCGCGAAATGTTGCCTCTTCGAACGAAGGAGCGAAACGGCAATGGACTGTCGTCGCAATTCGTCCACAACAGAAGTATCCCTACGGCTCAGCCAAGAAATGGGGCAAAGATCCAGCATACACCAATTGGTTGGTCACCATAAAGGGCGAAACTGTTGATAAAGTCGAACGGAGTCGTGCTTTGACCAGGCGAGATGACCCGTGGAGAAGACAGCGTAGCTATAGTCCACGCTCTCGCAGCCCTCGCCGTCATTACCCTATCATTCACAATCGTCCACGCAGCCCACGCAGTCCTGTTCGTATCCCAATGCCGCGACCCCCTTACCGTGGCCCGCCTGGTCCCCCACCACCGCCCGCGTCATTCCGACGAGAAGCCATCCCAGACGAGGGTTTCCGTCGAGGCACTGTTTACGTAGGCGAGATTCTCAGCAAGGAGGAGGCTGTGAAAAAGATGGATAAGGTATGGGAGGGGATGACTGGTGTGAATGAATCTACTGAGCCGAAGACTGTTGATCAGAAGGCTTCTGAGTGAGCTTCATAACACAACCATCCATGGCATGATGATCCCCTTCTAGGGCTGAGACCCTCTACACCGATTTTTGGAATTGCGGGTCCTTCTCTTTCGCCTTGGTCTTTCAGCCTGACGAGTTATGATATTCGATATTTGGCACGTATGTCGGCAACAGCAACGAAATTAATTTAGTGACTTAGTAGTCTGCGGTAGATAAACTTTCACCCTTGCAATGTGGCAGGCAAATGTTTCACAAAGTAATAAAGTGTGTCTTTCACTACTCGATCAATTTCTTGTTGCTCTTTACTCCGCCGGAAGGATGCTTCCTTTCAGAAGGTCATAATCAACATCCTGGTCACCTCCGCAGTCAGCATATAGGCATTCCGATAAGCCCCAGAAACCAACATTTCCATGTCACTACGGGAATTATGGAACGGTCTTGTTCACGATTTGGAGAGCGTGAGCTCAAATGTGCTGGCGCTTTCTCCATGGACCTTCGTCTCCCATCTCTCAGACCCTTTCATGCACCCTAGATAAACTTCCCATGCGCTGCCCAGTATGCAAGTCAACGATGATCAAGAGTGTGCAGACAACATCGCTTTCGGCTTGGTCGACATTTGCGCAGTACCAACAAGTTTGACATTACTTGAGCACGAATGGGTCTTCTGGCTCTCAGTCACGACCTCAGCGACATTCGTCGTGCTTGCCATTCCTCGCATCTTCCACCTCATTTTCCGATGCCCACGAGCGACCATCTCACGCGCGCCAGTATTTATTCTTGTCGCAAAGATCATAATCAGTACCATACTCACTGGTCTTCGGCTTGGCCTTTTCCTCATCTCCATTCAGAAATCCGACGGACACCATCAGCATGTTCGGCGTGTGGCCTCATCGTCTTTGGATTTTACAGCTTCCTTCTTCCTCCTTGCGAGTACTCCACTTGAGCACCTGAAATCTGCGCGTCCTTCTTTTCTCAATTGCATGTATCTTCTGCTCACTTTCGTCTACGATGTCACTCGAGTACCCTTGTTGTGGCCTACCTACCAGCATCATAGCGCCGAGCCTCGATCCCACGCCTTTAAGGTTCTGTTTACAGCTATCGTAACCTTTGATTTTACGTTCTTGGTACTAGAGAGCACTCGAAGGCGCACGTGGAATGCCTGGAATGCAGAAGATCATAGCCCAGAAGAGACGAGCAGTGTTCTGAGCCTTGGCATTTATGGATGGCTCAACCCACTGTTATGGCGTGGGTACCACGAAACGTTGACGATGCAGCATCTCTACGCATTAGACCAGAAGCTATCCATTGTTACTCCCAGTAGCAGGAAATCGGTCCACTCAAGAGAACACTCGACAGTAACACCAGACTGGCAACTCATATGGTGGCTCGTCCGATCTCTAGGAAAGTCTTTTGTATTTCCTGTCCTCCCTCGCATATTCCTCCTGGGCTTTACATTGTGTCAACCATTTTTCATACAGCGACTGCTTCATTTCTTGTCCTCACCTGAAGACGACACATTGACGGCATCTGCACTTATCTCGGTGGCTGTTTTCACGTACATGGGAATTGCTGTCACCACGGCATTGTACTGGTACTATCAAGAACGATTTCAGTCTATGTTGCGTGCCTTCCTTATTTCATCCATATACCAGAAGACAGCCCACATTCAACACAATGGCGATGGCGACCCAGCTGCCGTCACGCTGATGGGTACTGATGTCGAGCGTGTTTACACTGGCTTACGACTCATGCATGAGATATGGGCACACGCAATTCAGATATCTTTATCATTATGGCTGTTATACCGTCAGGTCGGACTTGCTTTTCTCGCACCCTTGATTATAGTCTCTTTCGGGTTCGCAATATCCTTTGGTCTCTCGAAACGAGCTGTGCCATATCAAGCAGCCTGGATGGCTCGTATACAGAAACGAACCGGCGTTACTTCCAGTGTACTGGCACGCATTAAAGATCTTCGGATTTACGGAATGACAAATGCTGCAACAGCTCTTGTCAAAAGCGAGCGAGAAGCCGAAATCAAGGTTGGAGAGCGCTCCCGAATCGTTACTGCTGTTAGCGCGAGTCTCAGCCAGCTTCCCCAAGCAGTTGCTCCTGCTCTTCTGTTTGCATTCGGACCACACAAGATTGATCACACACGAGCATTCACTGCATTGTCACTGTTAGCATTGCTCACATCGCCACTGATGGTTATATTGCAGATTTTCCCTATCATTGCTGCGGCCTTTGCATGTTTGAGGAGGATACGCGAGTTTTTAATTCGTGACGGACGGGTAGATGGCCGATTATTCCATGTACAACCTAATGGCAGTAACGAGAAGACCGCATCCCAGACACCGGATCCGGAGGTATCAATCGCCATCGAGAATGGATACCTTGGTTGGACGGAACAGAATGCAGTCCTGAAGAACATCAACATACACTTACCGAAGTCCTCCACCACTTTTGTCGTAGGCCCTAATGCTTCAGGAAAGTCAACACTGTGCAGAGCACTTCTAGGTGAAGTTCCATTTGCTCAAGGTAGTGTGATCTTGGGCTCAACCAAAGTGGGTTATTGTGACCAGTCGCCGTTTCTGTTCAATACATCCATCAAGGAAAACATCACTGGCTTCTCCTCGTTTAATGCAGCTCGCTACACCGAAGTTATTGAAACGACTCTGTTGGCCGAGGATCTAGAAAGCTTGCCTTTGGGAGACATGACAATTGTTGGCAACAAAGGAATCTCGCTTAGCGGGGGGCAGAGACAGCGGATATCACTTGCGAGAGCACTGTATCACGACGCTGAGATTTTGATCCTGGACGACATCTTCAGTGGACTCGATGGATCGACACAGGAGAAGGTGTGCCGGTCTGTCCTCGGATCTCGTGGCTTATTGCGTAGACGAGGGACAACAGCACTTTTGTGCACGCACGCAAAGCAGTTCATTTTCTCCGCCGATTATATCATCGCACTCTCCTCAAATGGCAAGATTGCTGATCAAGGTGCCCTCTCTGATCTCGTCCAGGATATCGATCGTGCCCAGAGAATTGGTCTTACAGGTTCTCTCCATGCTGATACTCCCGTCACTAAAGATGTGCTGAACCCCGATGGAGTAATCGTAGAGGAAGCGAATGCATCAGGGATACCGGAGCGAATTTCACCAGCACAGATGCCTACCAACGTACCGAACCAGGTGGTAGCTCCTATATCCACGCCAATCGCTGATAGGAAAGTATACGTTCACTGGCTCTCCACTATTGGACTTCGCCCTCTCTTGATCTTCCTACTTCTAATCATCGGCAATGGATTCTTCTCTAATTTTCCAACGATATGGCTGAAGTGGTGGTCATCAGACTCAACTTTCAGCACTCCTGAACACTTGTTCGGGTATTGGATAGGGATTTACGCACTCTTCGGCGCAGCCACAGTCCTGTGTGTCCTCCCAGCAGGACTTGTAATGTTACGGACTGGTGTACGTCTCACTGGAATTACATTACATCACGAAGCCATCGATACAGTCATGCATAGCAGTCTACGTTATCTTAGTCTGACCGATGTAGGTACAATACTGAATCTCTTCAGTCAGGATATGAATATCCTCGACACACAGCTGCCACGCATGGTGAACAACATGGGCTTCACTCTATCCAACGCCATCGGTCAAGCTGTTGTCATTGCTGTGTCCTCTCCTTGGCTGGCTGCAAGCTACCCTCTGTTCATTGCTATGCTTTGGGCGGTGCAGCGCGTGTATCTGCCAACTTCAAAACGACTTCGTATCTTGGATCTCGAAGCAAAGACCCCGCTCTAGTACGTTCCCCTACCAAAAATGTAATTGTTCAATACTAACATTACCCCGCAGCATCAACTTCCTCGACACACTCAATGGTCTCCCCACTATTCGAGCATTCGGCTGGTTCCCACAACAGCAAGCAAGCAACAACTTGCTTCTAGATAATTCTCAGCGGCCATCATATCTCCTAGCTATGGCTCAGCAGTGGCTTATGTTCACCATGAACTTCATCGTAGCAGTTTTGGCCGTGATGCTCGTAGCGTTAGCGACCCAGCTGCGGTCGAATGCTGGTAGTGTGGGTGCTGGTCTGGTTACTTTGATGTCTCTTGGCTCTACATTAACGACTGTCATTGTTGCTTATACTGGTCTTGAGACGTCACTTGGTGCTATTGCAAGACTTAAGAGCTTTGGCGAGGAGACTGAGTCAGAGAACGGAAGCATACAATACGCTGTAGTACCGCAGGGATGGCCAATGGCTGGCGAGATCAAGATTCAGGGAGTGGATGCTAGTTACACAGGTACAGAATTAGTGTTGAAGGATCTGTCACTCTCTATCAAAGCGAGAGAAAAGGTTGCCATATGTGGTCGAACAGGAAGGTATGTCATTCTTTCCGACTACACTTAGGTGCGTCTCCATCGGAGAACTGCTAACCGAGGGTAAATACAGTGGCAAATCATCGATCCTCTCGCTTCTCCTGCGACTCATCGAACCCGTTCCCTCAGATACTCCAACTGTCACAGACGCCTTGAGATCCAGCATCTCTATCGATGGCATTCCTCTCAACTCGATCGACCATACCATTCTTCGAGACCGTGTCTTCTCCGCATCACAGGATGCGGTCTTCCTCCCAGACGGTAGTTCTTTCCGATCAAACCTTGATCCATGGGGTTCCTCTACCATTGCAGAATGTCTTTCTATCCTTCACGACCTCGACTTACAAGCGCTCGTCGAAGCAAAAGGCGGGCTCGAAGCCCCAGCCAGCTTCTCGGAACTCAGCGCGGGACAAAAACAGCTCTTCAGTCTCGCAAGATTACTGCTTCGTCGATTAGTGAAAATCAGAGAGAGTGGGGTGGATGGAGGACTCCTTCTCTTGGACGAGATCACTTCGAGTGCTGATGCGGAGACTGAGAGAAGAGTTAGGAGATTGTTGGAGGTTGAGTTTGAAAATTATACTGTGGTTATGGTTACGCATCATAGAGAGATGGCTGTTGCTTGTGACAGGGCGGTTGTGCTGGATTCAGGGAGGGTTGTGGAGAATGGGGAGCCAGGAAAGTTGCTGGAAAGGGAGAGTGGATGGTTCAGAGGATTGTGGGAAACCGGAGAACGAAGTAAGGATGCTTAAACATATTGATTACAGGTCCTTTAACAGTATCCTGGTTCTCGCCGGTTGGTGGTTGGGGAGGAGTGTCTATCTCTTTGAATATCGGTGTACCTGATCGCTAAGACTTCGTCACCCAGCAAACACTTCTTTCATTTGGCCAACTTCACTGTCTCTTCAATACAAGTAAACTGTCCAGCAGAGCATTCACTTTTGAGATATGGGCTTTAGAGAAGTGCAGAAAACATTTATGAGACTCACAGATCAAACAAAGACTTGATCTGATGTCCTAATGTGGTCCGCTTTTTTTGTCGACATTCAGGCAGGGCATTTGATTTTAGCGAGCCGGCGTTTAGTACGATATTCAATCAGCGCGAAAAGGACACTTCAGAGTAGGGATTTTTTTTTTTTTACAAAGCTTGAGAAGTAGTTTTAGTCTCTTGTAAACGGTGGTATGAGAATGTCACTACTTGACAAGACGAAGGTCGAGGCTTATCCAGGATGAACGCTTCTTCAGTCCCGTGCATTGACCACTCTCATCGGATTTTCCAGGGATCTGAACAATCGGAAGGCGTTTTCTTCAGTGTGTACGCATCATATTTCGATCTTGAACTCTCTCAGTATCAACTAAAAATCGTGAACATGTAAAGTCATTGTTACAAAGCGTTGAAGTGAAAATGGCTGCAGTGGACATTTAGCGAAACGATTCTTCCCGTGATGGAAGTAATACACCTCGCAGTTTCAAATCGTGCGTGAAATCCTGATCCACCACCTCCACCTAGGAATGACAAGCATTCTGATACGCTGAAACCGCAGAAGTGTTTGGGTCAACCTTCAGATACTCGACCCTGCCGTCACCATTCAGATCAGCAAACAGGATCTGGTACCCTGGCGTACCATCGCCTGTCGTTATTTCGCCTCGCTCAATCCAGATCCTTTCTCCAGGGTTCCCAGCACTTCCACCATTCTGCCAAAGACGAACAGCGCCGCTGTCCTGAAGCCACAAGTAGTCATCTCGGCCATCACCTATTAATGTTTAGTATCGATGGCAGAATCTTAGCTTGGGCGCAGCGGTGTATACGTACCATTCATGTCCCCAAAATCAGTCTGTAACCTATTACCACCAACGCCAGTGGCTGTCTTCTTTTGTGGCCACCACTCAACTTGACCTCCGTTCGGATCAGTATTGGCTTTTGGACCGAGATTCAGATACACATCTACGCCGCCAATATCATCAATAATCAGATAATCAGCCTTCCCATCTCCGTTGAGGTCTGCAAACTTGATGCGAGAACCAGGGCTCCCAGTTCCAGTTGCAACTATGCCTTGTGGCCACCAACCCACATTTGCAGGTGTTTTACCGCCTGCGACCTGACCCTGGTTGATCCATACTTCGATGGACCCTTCTGGGTGTACCCAAATATAGTCGTGTCTTCCGTCGCCATTGATGTCTGGTACACGATCAGTGAAAGTATTGGATCAAGATGGGATGAGGAACCTACCTGCGAAGTGGACCTCCTGCCTTCGAGCACCGACTCCTGTTGCGATTGTTCCTGCATCCCACCAGCTGACTTTCGAGCCATCTTGAGATTGCGGAGGAGAGGCAGATCCTTGAATGTAAAATGCACGCACAGCTCCTTTTGCATCAACCCAAAGGTACTCGGCTCGTCCGTCGCCTCAAGATTATGCAAGTCAGCACTCGGTCAAGGGAGAGGAAACACTGAAAAACATGGACATACCATCAAGATCCGCAAAATGCACCGCTTGGATGTTTTCATAGCTCATATCAGTACAAGAACCTCCAGTCAACGTGACTTCGTAATCCCCGGGCTCTGAGGTATCGATGCCAGTTCCGCAAGAGCATTTTCCTGGCGTATCAGGACTGTAAGTATTAGCTGTAAATCCTGAATTGTCGACTTCGACGGTAGATGGCTCACATGTCACCACAGTTGACGTTGGCTTGCAAATCCTTGCCCAGTCCGGCTCCATTCGCAATCTCTCCTTGGGGATACCAGACGGGATTAGTTGCGCAAGCTTGATCTGCTGCGAAAGGAGCATCTTTGATCAAGCCTTTCTGATTGACTCGTTGAATTGCTTCAAACCAGTCGTGACCCATCTTCTCGTATCCTCTGTCGTTGGGGTGGAGATCGTCTGCTCTTGAATACTGGTCTACTGATGAATGTACCACTGCGATTCTCAGGCCATCCGTTCGTCCTTGGTTCACCAGCTCTCGAATGTACGAGTTGCACCTGAGAGGAAAGTTTGAGTCAGCTGCACTTTTTCCTAATCCAAACCGAGTAACTTCATGACCGCTCTTTGCTTGCTTTCCAAAGGGAATATGGGCGTTTTGCTGGCACCCATAGGAATCAGATTGCCAATGAGTATCATGGCATCCGGCGCGCGCGAATGGATTGTTTGGATCATTTGACTGAGGTAAGCAGCAGCCGTAGCAGGAGCTGCCCCCTTCATTGATATCGTTGGTTCCAACCATCAGAAGCACAAGATTCAAGTCGTTAGTCAATGAACCAGATTGCAGCAACCTCTGTTCCAGTTCTTGGATCTTGTATCCTGAGTAGCCTTCATGTCGCAGCCTGCCTCCCGCGTTCCGGGTTCCATACCATTCTATATTGTAAACACTTTCGGTCAACAGGTTATCAAGCGTACGCCTGTAACCATTACCATCCGAGCTTCGGTAGCCAAAAGTGATGGAATCGCCGGCTGCGAGAATTTTCAAATTCTGAACACCAGATCTGTACAGTTCAAACGCCATGGCGCTCTTGACCGCCTTTGCGACAGCGGTGTGTCCAGGAATTGTGGGATGAAAGATTTTCGCGATCCATTCGAACGGTACCGTCTGCGTGAGATCGAAATCCGGATCTATTTGCTTCTGTCGAACCATTCCACAAATCCACAACGCCCGAAAGTCATCGCCGGCCGCAGCTTCGCAGGTATCTGGATCGACAGCATCGTAATCACTGACCGTAAGAGGATTTCCGGCGCCTCTAATAGGAAAGAACCAGCAATTTGGATTGTTGAAGACAGGTTCCGTTGTGTCTTTATTACAGAAACGATGTTGAGTGTAGTCCTCGTCCTGGTCAACGTATATAATTGGTGAGAAGGTATCGGAATACTTCACATTGACGTTCGCAATCCAGAAAGCTATCATGGTATTTAACTCAGCTTGAATACTATTCATCTTTTCCCTCAACGCAGAAGTTAGCAGAGGACTACCATCAATCAATGGGTTCAAACTGATGCTGTTGCATTGTGGTGTAAGTGCATCAAAGAATGCTGGATAGGACGTTTGGTATATCATGACTCTGTTGGCACCGTCTGCTTGCCATCCTGATCGAGAGAGGACTCCGTCAATGACTTCTTGGTAGCCGTCAAATAATTCTTGCGAGTAGAGTTTCGTTCGCGCTTCCGCAAGTAAGGTATCACAATTCCTAGTAAGAGGAATCCCAGCAATGCAAGACTGAAGGATTTTCGAAAAGCCAATGTCATTGCCTGAGATGGAAAGAGTTGCATATCTGTATGGAAAGCGTCAGCGGTGTTTCGAGTTGATTCAGACAGTCTGGATACTTCAAAGAACTATCAATCTGAGGAAGTTGTTTCTCCATCGTATCTGGGATCTTTGCTCCACTACACGAAATGAATTTCAGAGTATGGGCGTCACCATTAGGCCAGTCATCTTGAAGTATGGCAGGATATCCTTTATCGTTCCTTTTGCAAGGTCCGTCAATCTGATTCCCTGCTCCCGGCCCAGCTGAAAATGAATCTCCCATACCAACCCAGTTTCCTCTCGGGCCATCGTAATCGATGTTCCATCTTCTTGAAGTTGCGTTTGTGGCGTCCAAAAAGTTTCGTTTAGGCAGTAGATGGGTTGAAATCGCTGCGTACTTAGCTCTGTTGACTATTTAAGTGCCAGGGGCTCGCTTATCAGTTGAGAAGCCAAGTAGCAGCAGATATGTGAGTTGACAGTGATGCATGTTTCAAAGCGAAGTTGACTTTTGCAGGAATCTAGCTGGCAATATATCCAGGCATCACTCGACTTTATCTTCAAATCTGGTACTATTCTTTCTCTGCAGCTTCTGTTGCCAGTGCTAATCGATATCCAGGCTGTTGCTGATGCATATTCCACATGCAGAATCTAATTTCGGTCTTAATTTGAGCAGCAGGGGTGCTATTCATCGAGTTGCTCTACGTCTGTATTGTGCCTAGATCCTCTCCCACTGCTCGAGGCTGCGAATTTGCACATATATTAACCGGTTAATTGCCCACAGCCCTCATCCACTGAACTTGAAAAGAATGTGATTTTATTGGCAGCTGCAAAACTGTTTTGCCGTAGGCGACAGGATAGTCTGCAACTATTATTACTGTGAGGGAAGATAAAAGTGCCATTCTGACAAGTTCTCCCGTATTTAAGCAACTCTACCTATCATTCGCTTTTCCACAGCAACCGCCCGATAAAAGTCAGGGAAGAGAATGCAGATGCTATTTGAATCACACCTTTGCATTCTGTTCCTAGTTTCTGCAAAGGCAACGGAGTTGTGTCTCGTCTAGCGGATAAAGGCTATCAACCTTCCTCTTGCGTTGAAGATCCTACCCAAAACTTATACTTAGGGTTGCAATATGTCGATCCCGGAAAAGTGTTGGTCTTCGCAGGTGGCACAGCAGGTGACTTGTTCATCCTCCATAGCAACATTAGTCTGGCGGGTAAAGGTTATCGATCTGCTTTTGCGTGAACAAAACCATTTTGGAACTATTGTTAGAAACCGCGAGAGATAATGGGAAGGGAAGGTTTCTATGTCCGCAGGTGGCACAACAAATAGCTTTTCAACGGTCAAGGTTATGTGACTCCTCCGATAGTTGTGAATCATATGGTAAGAAAGCGGGGTTCGCCAGCGTTGCGTCATTGATGAGATGATGGACAACTCTTTTCAGAATTAGAAGGGCTCCAGACCAAATGTTGCAAGGTAACCTTTCTCGCCTTCCAGGTTTACATAGGCACTGCGGTGCACCTAGAATCAGGTGACTACCCACTAACTGTGTCCACCGGATATATCCCTTGCGAAGCTACCTTAACTCTTGCAGTTTGCTAAGGCAAGTTCTGTACCCCATTGATTCGAGACCTATTTCGCGTTCCACTATCCATATTGAGGTACAGGAAGAACAACGAAGTTGACTGATCGCACTCGGACACTCCCCTTCGTATCTGTCTCTCTCTCTCTTGCACTACTGCGCATCGTCTCACTTCTCGCATGCTCATTCCACATCCATGTTACGCGCGAAACCCGACGCCAAAAAGAGCATTGATGCAGCCAGAACATGAAAGTACTTGCTGTTGTCACTCTTCTGGTTGACAAGTTTGGTTACTTTGTCCTCGCGGCATCGCCCGTGGAAAGTCGTCAGAGCCATTCTCCAAGACTATCAAATACCCATGACACCAAGATGGTATGTATTGCCCTATATAAATCTGGGGCTAGCTTTTTAACCAAAATGCAAATAGAGTCTGAGAGAAAATCAAATTCCTCTGACGGGAGGTTCGGAAGCTGGCAGCACATACGCAGCAAAGATAACTGTAAATAAATCCTCGAACCTCGATTGATGCGATTGATAACGATTCTAGGATTATTCACGAATCTCCTTTTTGGCTGATATTCAAATTGGAACTCCGCCACAACAGTCTTTCCGCGCTGTTGTTGACACCAGCTGGGCGGACCTCTTCGTCCCTTCGATGAAATGTAACTCTGGCCCAGCTTGCTCGCTGCATCAACACTACGACTCCTCAAAATCAGAAACGTACGTCGAGCATGGGGAACCTACCAATATTCACTATCAGGGAATGTACACCTCAGGTTTTAAATCAGAGGATACACTCCGTATCGCAGGTCTCGAAATCAAGAACCAGATATTTGAAGAAGCCACCTCTTTGAGGTCTTCCCCATTTTACTGGGAGGAAAAGGTGGACTCGGTATTGCCACTATCTAGATTCCCGCTTTCACTTCCGGGTTCAGATCTCTCGGAATCAACGAGTCCCTGGCATAATCTCGTCAAACAGAAACAACTCAAGAAGAACATTTTCTCAATCAAGCTTTCGAAAACACCTTATAGAGATGGCGAAATCATGTTCGGGGGCGTGAATCCTGAACTGTTTGAGGGAGAACTGATAAGCATTCCCACAACGAACAAAACACACGAGAAAATGCCTCTGAGGCAAATGCTTGGATGTGGATGGCAGGTTGATGCACGTTCGATATCTTTTGGATCCGGGCCAGATGCCATCAATGCGGATCTCTCAGGCTACACAGCGATTTTCATGACTGCATGGCCGTGGATCTCCTTTCCGACAGCTCTTGCCGAACAGCTTCAAGATCGATGCGGAGGGGATTACGATAATTTGGGACAGATTGAGTGTGACAAACGCGCTGAACTGCCAGATTTAATCGTAAGGCTAGGTACGGATTGTTCTGTCGTGATTACGCCTTGGAATTATGTTCTAGAAGGTCCTGTGGAGGGAGGCGGTACCATGTGTTCCGTTCCGTTTGCACAGCACGAGGAACCGGATGACGAGCCAAAGTATATCATCCTCGGGGCAGCTTTTTTAGCTGGTGTATATTCGGTCTTTGATCAAGATGAAGGAACTATTTCACGTGAGTTCCATGTCAATAGGTCAAGATCAATGCTTACAAATAGATTACAGTGGCTCAATTGAAAGCAGAGTAGGTGCAGAGAAATGGATGTGGGAGCTGAGAAACACGATACTACTGCACGAGTTTCATACATTTGAATCAGCATGAATACATAGAGGAGGTTTTAGCAATTGACCAATACACCTTTTGGACAAATATTCCGCAACGAGACAGCGATTCAGGTGTCAAATTCATATCAGCTTTTGGAAATGTTTACGGATGAGCAGCGTCATGGAGCGTTACTGTCCATTGACCGGTACTTGTCCCGCGTCCAAGATACTCTCCGGTCTTGGTAAGCTCCCTATACCTACGTGTCTGAGTATCAAAGTGCTTTTGTCGTCAAATGTTGTCTGGCTCTCTTAGTGAGAGCACCTCGAAAAAGCCGTTGCAAAGAAGTCAACATTTGTAGCAAAAGCCATCAGTGTGACAGAAGTCATATCCCAAATATGCGAGGAAAATCAGCTGAGAACCTTTCAAACCTGTAGTCTCCCCAGGTCAGCAAACCAATCTCTTCCGCAATGTCATCTTCCAGCTCTTGGACACAAGGTCGACAAACAACAAGACAAGCGAAAAGTGCCCCATATTTCCCTCTTTTCAGGGTTCTTCCATTCTTTTTCTTGATGAATTTATGATCTTCTGCAGGGAGTACGTAGATTCGAAATTGAACGCACACGGTATGATTTGAACAACACATTCAGTCCTCTTGAAAACAACGCTTTCGTCTTGATCATAGCTGTTATCAGCCAACCCTGAGCTTGTGGAGCCAGCCCAGTCCCGAGCTAATCCCTGCAGGTCCAAGGCCAGCCTTCCGCACCTGGCCTCGTGTTGGAAGCTCTTCCCACCAGCTCCTCCTCCAAATCACTTGACAATTCAGAGCAGCGAAGCTCCGAAAACATCGTAGAATATGCGATAATCACTGCTCGGGCGCAAGCTCAATGAAACATGGAATACACCGACCATGAGGAGACCGCGTTGAGCAGGCGGCAGGCAGCCGCGGAGACAGGACCGTTCGTGCTGCGCGCCCTGCTGGAGGATCTACCATTGTCTGCTGAGGGGGATAGAGATGATATAGAGATCAACTGCGTGGAGTTCCTAGGTATTTGCTGGTAGCATTCATTTGCTGAGCGCCCGCTGACATTACCTAGAGCAGAACCTCTACGTTGGAACATCCGCATCCGAGATCCTACACTTTGTACAAATACCTCCCGACCCCGAAGATGCCTCCGGGAAACCATCATATATCCTCGCATCGAGATTACCTCCCGCATATCACGAACCTCCGACCGCTGCGCGACCAGGCGTGCAGCAGATATTGCTCCTACCGAAAGTGAACAAGGCTTGCATATTGTGCAATTGGACAGTCACATTCTACTCTCTCCCAGAATTGAGCCCAGTGTTTGGAACTACGCAGATACGGCCGTGTAATTGGATTGGTGGCATAGATCTGAACATCGACTTGAGTGGAAGTGGGCAGGATGTCAAGGCTCCCTCCGTCACGGTTCTGGCGTCTTTGAATAAGAAGATTCGGGTTATTAAGATCAGTGAAGATCCCCGTGGGCTTAGAGTAGGTGTTTATTGACATTGCACAAGACAATGCTAATTGAGAGGACAGACAATTGACTTTGCAGGAAGCGTAACTTCTGTCCGGCGAGACTCTTTTGCTTGTGTTGCTGATTCCCACTCATACGCGCTTCTGGATGTCGATCGATTGCTCAAGATACCATTATTCCCCATTTCATCACTAGACGACTCTCAGTCTGGCAATATTGGTGGCCATGTTGAGGATATTTCAGGCAATACTAGTGGGGGAATTTCAAGAAGCACATCTTCCGCTCAAGGATACTCAAATGCACCACCGGACGATAGAGGGCATGGACGGAGTACGAGTTTGGGAACATTCATGACCGGTGGTGCTCGAAGGCCTGGTCAGAGAGCTACAAGTGGTGATCGTACCGGCCGAGAAACACCAGAGGGTATATTTCGAGAATCTTCACCCGCACCGGCAAGAGAGCCAAGTCCTGCGAATAAACCTCTCCCAGCGCCTCCTTCTGAATCTGAGGCCACGGAACAGCAACATCCGCCCCCTCCGCCTCCTCCAGCACCCGTCTTACTTAAGCCTCATGTAGTCTCCCCCACGCCACAGGAATTCTTGCTTGTAACCGGCACTGGGCCTCGTGATCCCGGAGTTGGTATGTTTGTGAATTTAGAAGGGGACCCGACTCGATCAACCTTGGAGTTTGACAAATACCCGGAACAGCTTGTGGTTGATGGTCGTGGAGTTGGTGTCGATCCGACTCCAACCACAATGGACGATGACGAGGAAGGATATGTACTTGCCTCAATGACCCGCGACTTTGGCGAAGAATCTCGACACGGCGTAGAAATTCAGCGCTGGGATTTGGACCCTGGGGAAGGCGATACTGAAAAGTACTGGCTAGAAGCGCCAGCGAAAGATAGTTCTCTGCCCGGCAGAGTTGGCATGAGATCTGTTGTTGATGTTGGAGATGTCTACTTTGAAGCCATAGTGGAAAGGCTACGCTTGAAGCGCTTCCAACCATTTGCAACGAGGTCTATGGACGCATCTATTTTATCCCTGCATAGCTTCGACTCTAGAACAGCCATGTCGTTGGAACGTGTTTCTGGCGAGAGAGAGCTTTTTGAGAGCACTGATGATCTGCCACAAGGATGGGAAGATCATCGTAACGAGGAAGAGCAGCAATTTGCTCAAAGACTTGGACACGCCCGTACGCGTGTTGTCGCTTGGTCTGGAAATGCCATCTGGTGGACAGTACGGAATCCGCTTGTCTTGAGGTTGGATGCTAGCCTCACGGATATGACTACCACACAAGTCCGAGAAGACCAGACATACCCTTCCATGGACCGAAGAAAATTGATCGAAGTGGTCAACTCGTTGCGTGGCCGTGAGGCCAAGACAGAAACCGAGTTTCTTAGCCTCGGATATATCAGACAGCGAGCAGGATTGTTACTGTTCATGAGCGGTCTTGATGCCCTGGCACCACCGCCGTCAGAGCCTGAGTATCGAATATGTGAAGACGCTCTCCTCGAAGGTGGCTTGGATCCACGAGTCATTCTTGCCATTGTACCATACCTCAGAAACGAGATTGTGGAAGGTCGAAAAGGCATTTGGATTCACGGGGGCGTCAAAGATGTTGCTGACAGTTTCATCACGAATAGCATATCTGAAAACTCAAATACCAGCAAGCAGAGTGGTGTTATGTCTGATCATATCTTGAATTTTTTGAGAAGGTTTCTAGCAGCGTGGAGGAAGAAGAAAGGATTCGGAAGTATCGCCAACGAAAATGAAGTGTTCAGAAGCGTTGATGCGGCACTCTTGATTGTTCTTCTCCAGCTTGATAGCGCCACTCCTCCTGGCCCACCAAAGGGAAAGTCTGTAAGACTAGATCTATATGAGCTTGTCGACAAGGGAGTCGACTGTTTCGAGCGGGCTATCTCGCTTCTCGAGTCTCACCGACGTCTGTATGTGCTCAGTCGACTTTATCAAAGTCGCAAGATGGCTGGTGAGGTGCTCGCTACCTGGCGCAGAATCGTCGAAGGCGAGCCAGATGAAGGTGGAGAGTTCCGAGAGGGCGAGCAGAAAGTTCGGGAGTATCTCACCAAAATCAGGAACCAAGCCCTAGTACAGGAATATGGCGTTTGGCTAGCGACTCGAAACCCTAAGCTTGGTGTGCAAGTCTTCGCGGAAGATAGAAGCCAGGTCAAATTTGAGCCCACTCAAGTTGTCGAGATCCTCCGAGCGGGTGCGCCGGGGGCTGTCAAAGATTACCTCGAGTATCTGGTATTCAACAAGAATCATGCCGAGTACATCAACGAGCTCATAGCATATTACCTAGACATCGTCACCAGCAAGTTGGAAGAGTCAGAGGAGGCAAGGTCGACTTTGGCACAGACTTACGAGTCGTATCGGGCACTTCGTCCTCCGAAGCCCACATATCGACAATTTATCACGGACAATACGATCAATGAGGAGTGGTGGCACAGTCGCCTAAGGCTACTGCAGCTTCTAGGTGGGAGTCAAGGCTCTGCATCTCAATACGATGTGGCGGCAATCCTGGCACGGATAGCGCCTTACACTCAAGAGCTTGTCCCAGAAGTCATTATTCTCGATGGGAGGCAGTCACACCATGAAGAAGCTCTCAGACTCTTGACCCATGGTCTTGGAGACTACGACACTGCTATTAACTACTGCCTCCTGGGCGGATCTAGTATTTACCACCCCGTATCCGGGACTGTCGCGCGGGAAAGCCTTCCAAGTCGGGAACAGCAAGCCGAGCTCTTCGGTTTCCTACTTTCTGAATTCCTCCAAATCGAAGACATTAGCAATCGAGTTGAACAGACGAGCAACCTGCTAGAAAGGTTTGGGGGCTGGTTCGATGTCGGACATGTGCTGAGTCTCATACCAGATAGCTGGTCGGTGGACTTGGTATCTGGATTCCTTGTTAGTGCGCTAAGGCGAATCGTCAGAGAGAGGAGCGAGACAATGGTTACGAAGGCGCTAAGTGGTGCGGAGAATCTAAAGGTTACTGCCGATCTGATTGGAAAGATCGATGCTGCTGGGCCGTCGATTGAAGCTTAGAAATAATGATATAATCTTAATGATGACTTCGCGAGGCGCACTGAAACTCATTGGGAACGACATATCTGTAGGTTCGGTACGGTTGGTTCTCAACGAGTGTAAGAGTTCTTGCATTTGCTCGATGTGTTGCTATTTGTGCATGCTTTAATTGCAGTGCCCGATAGGCACATCTGATTCTTCGAGATGCCGCACTCAGAACATATCTTTATGCTTAAAGCATGGCCCTTGCAGTACCGGCTATCATTTCCTCATCTGAATCTGTCTCATCCAATTCCAACACTTCGAACTGATTCTGTCGTCCCAGACCCAGCCGCCTCATATCTACCTCCTTACTGACGTCCTCAGCCACATCCCTATCGAACCCAGAAATCAAGCTAGCAATCTTCCCAGCAATAAATTCAGCACCCAACCTCGCACCTTCAAGATTCGGTCCAGCAGGACCAAGTCTCAGTCCACCCAGCCGACCAGTAACAAAGAACGGCACCTCCTCATTCCACATCAGCTCCTTCGTCAAGCAGGGCATCCCTCCCACAGTCTCGATCGGGAAATGCTCCAGCAACGGTCTCACAGCCTCAACACGATTGATATCCGCAACTACACCCGTCGCATAAACAACAAGATCGACCACTATTTCTTCCGTCCTGCCATCCTCATCTCTCCCCTGCAACTCCAATACCCATCTCCTCGTGTCACAACCGTCTTTAACCTCCCTCCTCGCACCCTTGACCTCCGTCCCCTCCCAAACCCTCACCAATCCCTTGGCCACCAACTGCTTCAGGATTCCCCTATACTCTGGATTCACGCTGCCTCCTCCCCTCGCATCCCGCATCATCTCAGCGCGTTCCTGATCACTATCTGCTTTCCAAAAGGCACTCATACTGTGATTCTTGTATTTGGAGAGCCAGCAGAGATCGACGTCGAAGTGTTTGGTTTTGAGGGAGCCGCGCAAGATGAGGTGTGTGACAGGGATGCTGTGGTTCAGGGAAGCAAGGTGAGCAATTTGTGCAGAGGTCAGACCGCCGCCGATTATGGCGAGGGAGGCGGGCTGGGTGGCATGGGTTTTAGTTTTGGTTCTAGTGGTTTCGATCGGATCTGAGAGTTGAGTAGGTGTTGCCGAGGTTGCTTTGCTGAAAATATGTCTGACGCTGTCGGTTGGCGAGAGGTTGCAGAATGGACAGTTGGGTGGCAGGGATGGCTTTGCGGATGCGCCGGTTGCGAGGACTACGATGCGAGCTTTTTTGATGCCGGTTGTGGTTTGGAGTGTGAAGAGTGAGGAGGGAGCTGAGTAGGTGATTGATGTCACCGCAGATTTCTGCACCAGGTTCGCGAGATTGTAACGTGCTACGATAGAGTCGCAGTAGTCTTTGAATAGTGCTTGGCTGGGTCGGAAATAATCGTGTCGGTCTCGCTCGTCGACGTAGGTTGTCTCTTGGGGCCGCTTGTTGCTGGTTCATGTCAATGTTTATTTCCCACTGCACTGTCTCGCTTAAGGCCAAAGCATTGTGAAATTCAAGACCACCAGGGAAGACTAGGTTTTGAGAGCTAAATCAACATACCCGTTTCTCAACTTCTTCTTTCTCTGATGCTTACTTAATTCCTTGCCTACTACACCGGAGATCTCCTTCAGTTCTGCCTGTCTCCCCTCTCTAACAGCAAACTCCAACATCCCATCTCGATCCCTCGGATCAGGGTGGAAGAACATCGGACTTCGCAGATGCGTGATACCCAGATCCTCAAATTTCTCGTTCCATGAACTCATCCATTGATTGCCACTCGCGTCTAAAACGGCGATGTCGAGGTCGTGGTTCGAGATGGAGTGGCCCGGTAGAAGACGATCAGGAGATGTGTGAGCCCGGCGACTCGTGCGGATAGGTTTGGACTTGTAGGTGGATTGGGCATTTTGGCGAGCTTTCATGAAATGGAATTTCTGGTGCTCGGATTCGGTGAAGAGTGCTGAGGGGGTCGATTCTCGGAGGCGAGCTGCTACTGCTAGACCACATGGTCCAGCGCCGATGATGAGCACATCGTGGACTGAGGTTGCTTCTTCAAATTCTGTCATGGTTGCGAGAGTCAATTTGTGGCTTGAAAGTCTGAAGGTACGACAAAACGGGGGTCATATGAAGGCCGGAGGATATATGAATGCTTTGAGTATTTGTACCTTGATGGTTATCTGGACGAGGCTAAGTCAGCCTTGCATTGTCAACAGAACGACGGGGTCCTTCTCCATGAACCTTGATGGTTACCCTCACGAGTCAAAAGCCGGTACTTGAGATCAACAAGAGACCGAAGAATTGAAAAGCATTCTCAAATGGTCTTGTTCTACAGGCTTCTGTGTAATGTGCTTGTTTTACAATGTGCCGGGACCAGATGTGAATCTACAACCTCAAGATTCGTCGACCCATCCAATCGCTTGGCCCATCTTGACCCTTTGACCCTTCTCCACAGCCCAGTTCCATCCTCCCTTTCTCTTCGTTTTCTCGCCCATCCAGCCCTCATCCAAACTTGGTCTTTGTCCTTTTGGTGCTTCGAATACAAGGACAACTGTGCTTCCCAATTGGAAACCTCCCATCTCTTCGCCTTTCTTCAGGGCGTGTCCGTGTAAAATGGGACTTGCAGCTTCATAAGTCGCCTCGGCAAAGCCGCTGTATGGTTCTCCATTCTTTGATGCTTCCTCTGCTGCTCGATCTGCTGCAGTATCTGTCGTGAGCGAATTTGTTCGGAGTTCTCGATCAAAGTTGATCTTGATAGAGCCAACGTTCGTGGCTCCTACGGGAGTGTAAGAGAAGAATCCCCAACGCCATCTTCCCAGAAGCACAACTCGCTCGTTCAGAGTGAACAGTCCGGGCAGAGTTCGCTGAAGGTATGGAGATACACTATACAACTCTCCTGCAAAGTGGCGACGCTTCTCTGCAACCCAAGCACATGGCGAGTGAAACCGGTGATAATCTCCTGGAGCAAGATAGATGACAACGTAGTATAACGAAGTTCGGTTCTCAGATGTGATAAGCGAATACCACGGTCGTTCGCCTAGAGCTAGATCTGCGCGAACCTCAGCTTCCGATGCAGGCGTTGGAGTAGTCGATGCGTCCTGGGCTTTCTTGCTAGACTGCTTCTTTGGTCCAGAAAAGAGGTTTGGGAGAGTGTATGAGATGCCGTTGACAGTGGCGAATTCTTCGTCTTGCTTAATGATCTCTTCATCTCCTTCTCGGCGGGACGTTGTACTGGCGTCGGTTTTTGGGGAGAAAATGCTTCCAGGTCTGGATGGATTTGGTGATGTTTCTGGAGTCTTGGTACCAAGGAGGGCATCAAGACTATATGTCATACCCTTCACTTGTTCTACTTCGCCACTTTCAATCGTGCCGAACTGAAGAACACGTCCATCAGACGGAGATACTAGAGCATTTTGGCGAGGATCTAGGGGACGGGCGCCTGGTTTCAGAGTTCGATAGAAAAATGATGCGAGATTTGGGTATACATGAAGATCAGGTTCTGATACTTCCGAAAGACTGTACAATATTTAGTATGTATATGGCAATATGTGCTAGAGGCAGCCGTACTTAACACCGAAGATGAAAGAGTATAACTTGAAACCAGGAACGCGTAGATAGTAGGGAATCTCAAGCTCATTGAACCTGCCCCAAAGTCTAGACATAGCCTTCAATGGCAAAGTCGACATAACCTGGACTTGCCTAGTCGCTGTCAGTGAAATCCTCTGTGCAAAGCAGCAAATATAACAGACCATGGTCCTGTGGGTCGAATCCTTTCTCGCCTCTTGGGTCTGCCACTAGATTCCTCATCTCTACCAGATCCTGACATCTTCAAGACTCCATCATCTTCCCATTCTTCCTCGCGAATCCTCGCCTTCTCCCTCTCGTTGACCCTATATAGTTGACCAAGACCCAGAAATCCAATCCCCAGTCCTACTGGTATGGGGTACCATTTTATTTTTGTCTCGTTGAGGGCTTTTCGCAGACGAGTGCCGAACGAATCTTTGTAATGCGGCTGCTGTCTGTACAGTCTAGCTGAGGAGGAAAATGATCGAGGGCTGTGGCAACGGCAGACGCATTGTGGTTGAATCTGGGAAACGAATGTTGAGCCACGTCGAGTGCTTTGGTATTGAGCGGTTATTCCCCTCTTAGCACCTCGTGCTATCGAATGGGATGCCATTGGAGCCTCGTATCAAGTCGAAAGTCGATTTTGTTGCCTGCTCTGCAATCCATGAATGATTTCAACCCTGCCTGCCCAGAAGATTATGACGGAGTTGAGCCGCTGGATTTCTGGCCGCCGGCGATAGCATCGATTCTGCCCAGCTTTTCTGGGTCACCGCCTCGGCGATCGATAAGCCCTGCAGTACAGTGCCGCTCTCGTACTTACTGGTGCAAACAGCTAATATTAATTATTACTTTTTGTAAGAAGTAAATTGATAGCAATGATGTGAATAATCAGATTTACAAAATCTCACTCATTGAAATAGATTTGAATTCATTGCGTTCGGTTCTATTCCAGGTTGGATCTGCAGGTCAGACAGATGATGGCCAGGGTGTCTCGGAGCTTAATCAATCGATACGCCATACGTGGAATCATCAGAACATCCAGTTCAGAACACTTCGACCCAATTTATCTTCAACAACACGTATAGTATTCCGCTCAGGCTGCCTTTACGGCAAGAGTGAATACTCGTGCTCCATCTGCCCTAAATGCAATGATTCTTTGACAGATCCACCGCGCTTTCGTGTCTCTACAAGCTCGCGGGCTTTCATCCCCGTTTGTCACCAAATACATTCAAACACCATGGCCGAACCCTCAGAAGCGCCGCAGGCAAAATCACAGACGACAGGAGAGGACGCAGAAGGGCCATTGAGCTTCACACTCCATGTTGTTTCGCCTTCAGTTGGCGTATCTGGTCCACTGAATTTCGAAAGACTACCAGCAACTACAACTGTGAAGGAGCTCAAGGGTAGAATTCGAGATGTTCTGCCGTCAAAGCCCCAGGATGAGAACCAACGTTTGATTCATCGTGGCCGCATGCTGGGAAGGGAATCGGAGACCATGCTAGAGATCTTCGGTCAGGAAACTGTGGGCACCCCAAACCATTGTGCAAGATTCTAGCTGACCTTTGTTAAGTTGAGCAATACGGAATCTCAAACACTTCACCTGGTCCTTCGTCCAACTGCTCCAGAAGCCGCCTCACATCCTGCGACTTCTACTCCTACGCCAATTCCTCAGCAGGCGATTGCCAATCCTCCAATACCCCCGCAATTCCAACCCCGCCCTCAATCAACGCCTGTGAACCCAATTCAAGCTATGCATGGTGGTGGTATTCATGGAATGCAAGCACAGCAGCCGCTCCCAGGCTTTCAGCAGATTATGCAACACCAACAACATACACTAAATCAAGCCCAGCAAGTTGCTCATTTACAGCAAGGCATGGTCCATAGACTCGGACAGTTACAGCAGGAAACCCATCGCTTGCAGCAGGAGATAAATATATTCGAGCAGAGAGCTCGAGCAGCTGCGACAGCTATCCAGAATGGCCAGCAAGCTCCCGTTGGACCTGGCATTCCTCCACAGAGCATCTTCCGACCAGCTGCAGCACCTGTGCAGTTCCCTGCCACCTTTCAGCAGCTGATCACTCAGCAGCAAAGAGAGCGAGCAGTTGAAGGTCGTCAAGGGCTACAGGATATGGGGGGACTTCCTCATCCTGGTCATGTCCCCCAAACAGCATCTGGTAGAGCCAGTCCCAGTATCCACCGTCCAGACAGCACTACTACATACACACGTGAGGGTGTTGGACCAAATGGTGAAAGGTGGTCTGTTACTGTGAACGAAACAACTACAACAATTCCCGTGCCCCATTCCCAGCCCCATGTTCATCACCATCACCCAACTCCGCATGCAAACCCAGCCTTAGATATCCAGGCTGTATTGAGGAATGCGGACCGATTCTTGGCTCAGAACGGTCAAAACAACATGCAGCGAAGTGCTTCAACTCCAATACCTGCACAAGGTCCTACTTCTGCCCCGGGTATCAACAGACCGGAAACGCCTGGACAAGCGACTCCGGCAACCACAAATAGCTCTCCTTCAGCATCGACCATTCTAAATCCGCTGTTGAACACGAATCTTCCCGCCATCAATGTACCAGCACAGACTGCTACGAGTCCAAATTCCTCGGCTTCGAATCAGCCAATGGTTTATCTTCTGTCGTCGCCATCTGGTCCTCGAGCTCTACTAGTCACTAACTCAGAGACGTACTTCACTCCTCGTAATTCTTCTAGACGCCGCCTCTCTCCGACAGCAACTATTCAAGGTCAAGCTCCCGGCGCACCTATTGGGCTTCCAGAATACCGCAATAGACCTCAACGTATTGCTCGAAGAGCTAATGCCCAACCTGATGCTCCCCAGGCAGCTGCCCAGCCGGTACCAAATGCACCTCATGGGGACCCGCCTGCTGGGGCTCTTGGTGCTCAATTCGGTCAGATCGTCTGGTTACTTGTACGTCTAGCTGGCTTTGTATGGTTTTTTACCTCCGGAAATCCGAGTTGGACCAGGTGGTTCGTTATCGTTGGTTTGGGTGTCCTAGTGTTTCTTTACAATACAGGCATGCTCAATGGTCTTGGCGAGCTTTTCGCCCCTATTCGGAGACACCTGGAGAACTTGATACCACTCGCAGGACCCGAGGCAGCTCTGGTGCCAGCGCAGAATGCAGCTATCCCACAAGTACCTGCTAGAGATGCTGTCCCTGGTGCGGGTTTGACTCCACAGCAGCGTCAACGTGGTGAACTCGATCCCGCGGAAGCTGCAGAGAGAATCCTCGAGCAGCGTCGTCAAAGGCTGGCAGATGGAGGATGGCTCGTGGCACAGATTCGACGAGCTGAACATTCGCTTTTGTTGTTTCTCGCTAGTCTAGTACCTGGTGTTGGAGAACGACACATTGCGGCTCGAGAGGCAGAGGCCAATGCTGCGGAGGCTCGTCGTCTTGAGGCTATCGCTGCCGCGGAGGCGGCTGAACAAGCTGCGAACGCTGCGAACGCCGCGAACGCCGAGGCGCCTGCGGAGGGAGAGGATGGGGTTGAAAATACGGAGGGGACGGGTGAGCATAGGGGAAATGATACCAATGAGGAAGGAAATAACGACGCTGTTGCTGTTCTAGCTCAGCCTTTGATTGAAGTGTAAGATGCGAAGTTGGCGAAAAATGGGAAACGGAACAATGTAGATTATGTTTTTGGTAGCGGATAGTGAGAGCGAATCTCTAGCTTCTAGTGAGGAAGGGAATAAAGATTTATATCGACAGAATTGGTGCGTCTGCTTCCTTATCTGGTTCCGGTCTTGCTGCAAGAATGTGAGGTTCCCATTGTCCATGTCCCGATGAAACTTTGCCTTCTACGACTCTGGCAAGTGTCGGGGTTGTGTCATACTGGGGCGATTGAAACGTCAAGACAATATCGTACGGAACGGGAGTTTCCTCCAGTAGACTAATGCCTTTGCGTCTCATAAGTTGGATTGAGTTTGAACGTTTAGCTTGCTTTTATCCAATAAGCATGATACTACTTCTTCACTAGAACTGGGCAATTGGTCACGGTGTATGAAGGTATGCATTGGTAGATTGTATCAGGACAAGTAGGTAGCTAAGGATCGGGGCGGGTATCTATATCTCAATAAAAGTCGAAGGCAAGGAAATGCACACAACTAGGTACATATAATGTCAACCAAAACTTGCGATGTTTATATATGTAGTAATGAACTCACTAACGCTGGGAACGCTCAAGCAGATGGTCCAGCATACGAGCAGTGGATTCTAGACGACCAATGGTAGCTCTCACTCATATGGATATGAAGAGTATCTCTTGCCATTCCGCAAACGACGGAACCTTCCTCCTTCTTCTTCAACAGGTTCAGTACTGAAACGCGTCTTATTCGATCGAAGAGCCCTGGCTGGTCTAGACCTCACTCTTACGCTTCTCCTCCTCCTCGATTTAAGTCGTGGCTGTGGCGGAGGCTGGCGCTGGGAACGAGGAGACAGGGGAGGAGAAGACACTCCTCGCTTCCGACGCTGAGGATGAGGTTGAGGCTGAGGATGAGCTTGGGCTTGAGGGTAGGTGGTAGTGTAAGAAGAAGAAGAAGGACACGCTGTGGACGGTAGACCTCGCTGTAGGATATCATCGTCGAGTCCGCTTTCGTCGCTGGCTTCCTCTTTTGGCCGCCCCCTTCTCTTTTTTCAGCTGAAGTTCAGGTGTGGCTGAAGATCGTCCTTTTCTCTTCGTCGGCTGGGACGGAGGCTGGACCTGATACTGAGGATCAGAGAAAGATAGACCTCTCTGCAAAATATCATCATCGAGACCACTCTCGTCGCTTTCTGACTTCGCGGACTTGTCCTTACTAGCACGCTTCTTTCCCTTCTTCTCCCCTTTCGCAGATCCCGACGCGAAAACCATTTCATCCGCTTGCCTTTTGCGGATCTGCTGATTCCTTACATACACATCGAGGTTATTCTGGTGTATGTCTATCGTATTACCGCCACGCTGCTCACGGACTGTTTGGATATGCTTGGATTGCTTAGCGAGATGCTCTCTCGTTAGCTTCGAGCAGAGCGTGTGTTCATAGTAATCGACCGGCCTGACACCTCCCTTGAAAAGCCGCCACTCAGCCGAGTTCTGGATGAATTCGAGCACGATGGCTTCCATACTCTTATGATCGCGCGTGATAGCCATTTTATTCTTTCCCTCTTTCAACACCCGAGTGTCGGGTCGCACGTCAAAGGTCTTGCATATCTGCGGGAAATCCAGGAATTTCTCGAGGCAGAAAAGATGTGTGTATGCGGCGTTGTGGAATGGATCTTTCTGTGTGTTTGTTGGGTGCTCGTCGAATGCTACGCGGAAGTCGCCTTTGCGGATTGTGCGGTTCGGGTCGGGACAGTTGATGAAGCGACATTTGTCTGAAGTCTTTGTGGGGTAGCGACGACCGCTGTCGGCAGGTACGGTCTGTATCCAAAGGGTTGCGCGGTGTGAGCTGATGTATTCGGACATTTGCTGCACTGTGAACCGATCCCGTGGGTTGAGCTCTCCGTGAACAGTGTAATTGAATGTGCGGTCTTGGGTGTCGGGGTTGATGCTTCCCCAGGAGTCGGGTCGCATGGGAAGTGGTTGGTACCATTTCTTCGGATCAGTGTTGCTGATGTTTATGGGTCGCTTATTTCGTGGTGTTTTGGTGCCGTCGCCGATTGGAGTTGATGCCGGTGTCACTGGTACTGGTAGATCCTGAGCTACTTGTGCAAATTTCGCCTCTAATGCCTCGTTTGACTCGCGGCGGCGTTTGAGCTCTGCTTGATAGTAGTCTGCAAGGCTCTGCTTCTTGGCTATCTCGTTCTGGCGATGGAGTTCTGCTTCTAGAGCTCGCTGCAGCTCATCCTCGAATGGGTACTTGTAGTTGTCGATGACGTGGAGGGGCGTACTGGGGCAGGAGAAACGGTTGAGGATTGGGTTCAAGTAGGTTCCTTCAGGAGTTTGGATTGCCGGCCTGGCTGTAGCGAGGGCTGAAGAAGGTCGCATTATGGGTGCGGAGTTTTGCGATGGGTTCAAAGGGTAGGACCTGTTGTTGCTGGGTGCGACACCGTACGGCTGCTGTGGACCGTATGGGTGAGGATTGTAATACTGAGGAGGATATGACTGTGGTACGTAGGGATGAGGAGCATAAGATTGGGAGGGGTAAGGCTGGGAGACAATGGGTCTTGGGCGCATTGGCTGGCGCATATTTGGTTGTGAGCCATACGGACCAGGAGCGTAGGGCTGCCAATGCGTTGGGTCAACGGGCGATGTGACAGTTATGGGGACTGACAGTGATCCAATGTTCGTCTTGGGCACCTCGAGACGCGGTGGTACCTGGAGAGGTTGCTCCGGAAACTGAAGAGGCTGCTCTGGAACCTGAAGAGACTGCTCTGGGATCTGGAGAGGCTGCTTTTCAAACGTGTCTCGTTCTTTCGACGTATTTACCGACTCGCTTGGTCCTGATATATCTGGTTCTGCTTCCTCCATTGGGTATGATATGGTTGGAGCGAAGTCAACATCCGTGTAGTCAGCGTAGTTGAAACCAAATTCGTCTTCAGGTGGTGGCTGTAGAAGTTCTGCATCGGTGTTTTCGTTCATCAGAGCCTCAAAATCGAAGTGGCTGGGCGAGAACTGGTCCGTCTCCTGGTCAGGAACCTCTACCTGCTGCGGCCTCTGCTCATCATTTGAGTCGGCCATGTTGCTGGAGAAGTTGCGTTGAACTTGGCCGATAGTCCTATATATGCCCGTGACAACCTGCCTACGTGAAATATGCAGTGGACGAGCGTGCCTTTCAAGCGGCAGAAATCACAATAACACGATCCAGCGTGGATGCAAGTAAGACATGGTATTTCAAGGATAGTGATGACAGCTGTTTAGTATCAAGAGACAAAAAGCAAAATGAAACAATCGGGATTGTGAAGTTCGAAGAAGATTTCGAATTGCGAGGCCGCAGGCGTCTCTTTGTGCTGCGGTAAGCGTGAACAAAGGCATGGGCGCAAAAGCACTGAACAGGGAACGAAAGAAACTGGACTATAAGCGGACAAAGGACAAACTACACAGAGAGACGAAGGGACAAAAGCGTAAGGATTGAGTAAAAGGTAATTAATTGTCTATGAAGTGATCAAGCCAAGCGAAGTCCAGAGGATTCATAAACCTTGGCGAGATATTGATCACGAGTAGCTGAAGCCCACAAATAGGTATTCATCGTGGATGCAACCCTGGCTTTGAATAATGAGCAAGATCAGTACGACAAAAACAAGCTGAAGAACTGCCTTCTGCTCATGTCGTGTAATTTGCTGAAGCAGTACTGCAAGGCGAGTATATTAGGTATCTGCTATCACGTATTGTCAGCTATTGCATAAATGAAAACATTGGACAAAGTGTGATTTGAATTTGCAAATGATCAGAAGGTCTCCAAGAGATCAGCATCAAGCCGTAAACGGATTTTAAGAACAGGTCTGTAAATCTTGTGATTTTCATCATGTTGCGGAGGTGAAGGCATTGCCTTGGTATGGGTGTGAATCAGAGGGGAAATGGACATACCAGTATCAATAAATCATTGTCAGGGCTGTTGCTGCCAAGCTCTTGTGAGTGGTCAACATCAAAAGTGTCGACAGTTAAGAAGTGTCCAAAGACTTTCAATCTTAAGATTGTCTTAAGACAAGCCCAGCTGTGTCAAAAAGCACACATTCATGGCAACAGGGCGCTGGGCAAGATGTCCATGACGAACATAGAACATGTCGTTGGCTATCAAGTTGAAACAGTCTGAGCAGCCCATCGCCGCACTGCATGAGTACATGCGATGCTGATGTTGTTGATGATGTTGATGATGTTGATGAAGATGAAGAAAGTTGATGAAAATTGAGCTGAAGAAATATTTATAGAGATGGAAGGGTCTGCTCGGTTCGCGGGGTGGCTTTCACACTACAACCCATTAAGACTAGCCTTGCTCGCTTGTCGGCTGTATCACTGCGTCAGAGGTGGCATCCAGGTTGATCCGTGAGAAGGGGAGAGAGAATACGAGACGAGCCAACCCAGGTACAGAAGCAGGAACAGGCGAACCGACGAGAACAAGAACAGAACCCCAACCCCATCCTCTGCGGCATTGTCGTCATGCCCCGATAATGCTTGCTGGATGTTCGCAACCCCTTCTATATCACGACGGCGACCTTTTATCCCGACTCGAGACTTCTCTTGTTACCCCTAATGGTCTCTAGACCTCGACACTCGTTAAAACTCGACTGATCGCAAGTCTTTGTACGGAACTGCCATCGGAGTTTCCCCACGTTTCGAGAATCAGACAAAATGGACGGAAACCACCCAGAACTGCAGCTGCAGTTGCAGCAGCTCGAACACGAATTAGAGGTCAGTTACAATGTTTCCATGTAGGGGATGCGTTTGGGATATTCTTCGGGTTGTGACAGAGTGTGCTTTGACGGAGGGTGACGTATCTGGAGATCGCTTGCCATGAGACTTCGAGGACTTTGGCTAACTTGAATAATTACGGCTTACAGGAAGGAGATATCACACAGAAAGGGCAAGAAGCCAAAAAGGAAAGCGTTTGAGCGCTGGTGCTGACTGTGGCTCCAGATATCAGAAACGGCGCACAATTTTGCTTTCACAATACCTTGGAGACTCGGCAGCTGCAGCAGATCTCAAGGGCTTGCGTGTACACTCTCCAGATAATACCGCGCACCCTTCGAACGACGGATCGCGCAATGCCTCTTTGGCAGCTCTTAATGCGAACTCAAACGACTTTGGAAACCAATACGACTCAAGGCCACCCATACCACCCCAATCGCCTGCAAGGTCGAATTCTGGAGGAAGATTAGATACGATGGCGAGTGATTATGGCAGTTTTGCAACAAGTCGGGAGCACCAACCGGGGTTTTCTGGGCCTCCCAAGCAACTTCAACTAGGAGTTCCTCCAGCTGCTGTCCAGAGAATGTCGTCTTATGGCACCGAGACTTTCCTGCCTTCCACTTCTATGTTTGGAGGGAACTCTCCAGAACCGACAATGACCATGGCATCTTCGGTCTCTGGCGCAAATTATGCTTTTAACCCAGCGTATCAGACCGGATATGTACAGCAGCAGCCAAACGAGTACGAAAGTCGAGCTGGGACCATGATGGACTCACATGGTACAATGTTGGGAGAATCGCAGCAGGGATATTTCTCTGATTTTGCAGGGCAGCAAGGATATGAACATGGGCATTCGAATTCCTACGGGGGAGGGCCTCATAGATACTCATCTAGCGATGCATTTTCACCAACAGCGGCAATGGCTCCCCCAATGTTGACTACCAGTGACCTTCCTCCTCCTGCTGCGCTCGAATATCAGATGCCTCTAGAACCGCGAGACGTTCCTTTCGCCGTCTACGATCCTCACGATGCGAATACGCCAATGTCCAAATTCGACAATATCGGGGCAGTCCTCAGACATCGTTCGCGAACAAATGGGAAAAGCCCTGCATACTGGGTCTTAGATGCCAGAGGAAAGGAGATCGCATCTATCACCTGGGATAAACTCACTAGTCGTGCGGAGAAGGTCGCTCAAGTCATCAGAGACAAGAGCTCGCTGTATCGTGGTGATAGAGTTGCGTTGATCTACCGGGATACAGAGATCATCGATTTTGCCATTGCATTACTGGGTTGCTTCATTGCTGGTGTCGTTGCGGTTCCCATCAATGACCTTGAAGACTATGCCAAGCTTAACGTTATCTTAACATCTACACAAGCACATCTTGCACTTACAACCGACAATAATTTGAAAGCATTTCAGCGGGATATTACGACACAGAAACTCAACTGGCCAAGAGGGGTAGAATGGTGGAAGACAAATGAGTTTGGAAGTTGGCATCCGAAGAAGAAAGACGAGACGCCAGCTCTCGCAGTTCCAGACCTGGCGTACATTGAGTTTTCACGAGCTCCGACAGGAGATCTACGTGGAGTCGTTATGAGCCATCGCACAATTATGCACCAAATGGCATGCCTTTCTGCAATTTTTTCAACTGTACCAACTGGTGCAGCAGGAGATACATTCCATACAGGCCTCAGAGACAAGAACGGGAGACTTATGGCTGGTAGTAACAACCAGAGTGAGATCCTCTTGTCGTATCTTGATCCTCGACAAGGAATTGGCATGATTCTGGGCGTTCTGTTAACTGTATACGGCGGCCATACCACGGTTTGGATGGAGAATAAGGCTGTGGAAACCCCGGGTCTTTATGCACATCTCATCACCAAGTACAAGGCTACATTGATGTTGGCAGACTATCCCGGCCTCAAGAGAGCTGCATACAATTATCAACAAGATCCCATGACTACTAGGAATTACAAGAAGGGGATGGAACCGAATTTCCAGCATGTCAAGATGTGCTTGATCGATGCTCTGACAGTCGATAGCGAATTTCATGAAGTGTTGGCGGATAGGTGGCTCCGTCCCATGCGGAACCCACGAGCGCGAGAATTGGTCGCGCCAATGCTATGCTTACCCGAGCATGGAGGCATGGTGATTAGTATGAGAGATTGGCTAGGCGGAGAAGAGCGAATGGGTTGCCCTCTCAAGCTTGATATGGGTACAGATGATGACTCCATCGAGGAAAAGGCGGAGGACAAGGAGAAAGAGCAGCCACCTGCCAATGGATTTGGAAGCTTGATTGGCGGTGGGACCACGACAAAAGTCCAACATATAGAGAGAACTGAATTGAGCGAGGTCCTACTGGACCGTGAAGCTCTAAAAACTAACGAAGTTGTTGTTGTTGCAATTGGAGAAGAGGCTCGAAAGAAGGCGGGGAGTGAGCCAGGAACAGTGCGAGTGGGTGCATTTGGCTTTCCAATACCTGATGCCACTTTGGCTGTGGTGGATCCCGAAACTGGTCTACTCGCTACGCCTCATTCCGTGGGTGAGATCTGGGTCGACTCTCCTTCGCTTTCCGGAGGATTCTGGGCACTGCCGAAGCATACCGAAACGATCTTCCATGCTCGGCCTTACAAGTTTGAGCAAGGTGATCCTACGCCTATGATGGTAGAACCTGAGTTCTTGAGGACAGGTCTCCTGGGCACTGTCATTGAAGGCAAGATTTTTGTACTGGGCTTGTACGAAGACCGCATCCGACAAAAGGTCGAGTGGGTCGAGCATGGCCACGAAGTTGCTGAGCATAGGTACTTCTTCGTGCAACATATCATTGTGACGATCATGAAGAACGTGCCGAAGATCTATGATTGCTCCGCTTTCGATGTCTTTGTCAATGATGAACATCTGCCTATAGTATTATTGGAGTCTCAGTCAGCATCAACGGCACCTGTTACTTCGGGTGGACCTCCCAGGCAGCTTGATACTGCGCTCCTTGACTCTCTCTCCGAGAGGTGCATGGAAGTTCTGATGCAAGAGCATCACCTAAGAGTCTACTGTGTAATGATCACGGCGCCAAACACACTTCCGAAGGTCCTAAAGAATGGACGGAGAGAAATTGGAAACATGCTGTGTAGGCGAGAATTCGATCTTGGTAACCTCCCCTGTGTCCACGTCAAGTTCGGAGTCGAGAGAGCTGTTCTCAACTTGCCAATTGGTGTCGATCCCATTGGTGGGATCTGGTCTCCACTGGCTTCTCAGACACGCGAAGACATCCTCTCTCCTGGCGACAAGCAATACTCTGGTATCGATCGCCGTGAAGTTGTCATTGATGATCGTACATCTACTCCTTTGAATAACTTCTCTAGTATTGTTGACCTGTTGCAATGGCGAGTCGCACGACAAGCGGAAGAGCTGTCGTACTGTACCATCGACGGCAGGGGTAAAGAAGGGAAGGGCATTACTTGGAAAAAGTTCGACACCAAAGTAGCAGCTGTGGCCATGTACTTGAAGAATAAGGTCAAAGTCCGATCTGGCGACCACTTGATTCTCATGTATACACATTCGGAAGACTTCGTCTATGCCACACATGCCTGTTTCTGTCTCGGAGCGACGGCAATCCCGATGGCACCACTCGACCAGAATCGTTTGAACGAGGATGCTCCAGCTTTCCTGCATATGGTGGCTGACTACGGGGTCAAAGCCGTGCTGGTCAATCAGGATGTCGACCACCTCATGAAGCAAAAGCCAGTATCGCAGCATGTCAAGCAATCAGCACAAGTCTTGAAAGTAGCTGTCCCAAATATCTACAATACGACCAAACCTCCCAAGCAGAATAATGGTTGTAGAGATCTTGGTCTTACAATGCAGCCAGCTTGGGTTCAGCCCGGATATCCAGTCCTGGTATGGACATACTGGACACCGGATCAGCGGCGCATTGCTGTACAGATCGGACACGACACTATTATGGGTATGTGCAAAGTACAGAAGGAAACCTGTCAAATGACGAGCTCCAGACCAGTCTTAGGCTGCGTCCGAAGTACGAGCGGTCTAGGCTTTATTCACACATGTCTCATGGGCATATTTGTCGGCGCCCCAACTTACTTGGTTTCTCCCGTCGAGTTCGCCCAGAACCCGATCTCACTCTTCTTGACATTGTCAAGGTACAAGATCAAAGACACTTATGCTACGCCTCAAATGCTTGACCATGCTATGGCAATTATGCCAGGCAAAGGCTTCGCTTTGCATGAGCTGAAGAACATGATGATATCTGCCGAGGGACGCCCGCGAGTAGATGTCTTCCAGAAAGTCCGCCTTCACTTCGCTCAGACTGGTCTTGATCGCACAGCCATCAACACCATCTACTCTCACGTACTCAATCCCATGATTGCATCTCGATCGTACATGTGCATCGAGCCCATTGAACTGTGGTTGGATACGCAGGCTTTGCGACGGGGTATGATATACCCCGTAGACCCCGAAACGGAACCCAGAGCGCTACTTCTCCAAGATTCGGGCATGGTTCCTGTGTCAACTCAGATAGCGATCGTCAATCCAGAAAGTCGGACACTTTGCCACGAAGGCGAGTACGGCGAGATCTGGGTAGAGTCAGAAGCATGTGTGAAGTCGTTCTACGGGTCCAAGGATCCTTTCGATGCTGAGAGATTTGATGGCCGTACCACTGATGGCGATCCAAATGTTCAATACGTCCGAACAGGAGATCTCGGCTTCTTGCACAATGTCAGTCGGCCAATCGGTCCCAATGGCGCACAGGTCGACATGCAAGTGCTCTTCGTCTTGGGCAGTATCGGTGAGACATTCGAGATCAATGGACTTAGTCACTTCCCCATGGATATCGAGTACTCAGTTGAAAAGTGCCACCGGAACATCGTCCCTGGAGGCTCGTAAGTACTACTACCTCTCCTCCAGAATATAACTAACAAGATTCAGCGCTGTCTTCCAGGCTGGCGGCCTCATTGTGGTTCTTGTCGAAGTGGGTAGAAAGGCATACCTCGCATCGATTGTTCCTGTCATCGTCAATGCAATCCTTAACGAGCACCAGATAGTTGTTGATATCGTGGCATTCGTTAATAAAGGTGACTTCCCGCGTTCCAGACTCGGCGAGAAGCAAAGAGGCAAGATCTTAGCCAGTTGGGTGCAGCGCAAAATGCGCACCATGGCACAGTTCGGAATCCGAGATGCAGATTCTGGTCTTTCTGATGTCACCGAGACTATTGAGCCTCGCAGCGGTGTTGGTAGTGTCAGGAACGGGAGCGTGATAGCAAGCAGTCTTCGCCATGTGGAGTCAGCTCCTCAGATCGTTGAACAACGCGAATATGAACGCCAACAAACGCAAGCTCAGAATAGCTTTGCCCCATTACCAACTGGCATTTCCGAGATGCCAGCGCAGAACTATAACGACTCCATCGTTGGCTCACCGACAAGAGGAGAGAACGGAACCTCTACCAAGAGCGATGATACCCCAACAGAGACACGCCACAACAACCATTTCGAACTCCCAACCCATAACTACTCACCCGAGAAGACCAGTTTCCTAGACGGGTCCAACGATTTTCAAGTCCCTGGCTTTGAAACATCTAATACCCCACAAGTACCTCCGCCTCGAGTGGGTCCAAAGCCCGGAATGAGCCCTCAGATCAGTCTCCCAGCAGTCGAGGGACGAGAAGGCGATCTATGGAGTTTGCCTTCACAGCAGCCTCGCGGTGGCGGATTGAGAGTCCAGAATGCATCGAGTGACGATGAGGACGATGACTGGAAGAACGATGCAATCATGCACATGAACTTGGCAGGAAGAAACTAGATACTAGATTCGCGCCATGCGTGGAAAATGGGTAGATTATATATGGTCGATCATCAGCGGTGTACATTGTTAGGTAATGAATGGAATGATGGATGTGCTTGGATTCTTCCGAAGGGGTTGATGGATGGCGCAGGGATTGTGTTTATGTCTATATCACAGGTAGGGGAGCATGGATGCGGGTTTGCGTGCATAATGAGAGTTGCGCTGCTTGATAATATTAAGAGTAGTCTGAAGCGTTGTGATGTTCAAAGTAATTCACATAAGTACCTTTTGTCTTTCAGTAGGCATTTCTCAGGATGTTCATATGTTGTCTCTGTCCTCTGTTCTGCTCACTCAGTCTCCCATATGATGTCAAGCCCTCAAAAGAAGTGCTCGCTTTCAGGCATACTTCTAGGCTAAATCAAAACACTTTGGACAGAGGAGAAAATGATCGGCTTCCATAGCAGGTTGACTGTTTATTTTGGCTCGCTAGCTATCTTTCGCTTATCTCGAGTTCCCTCTTTTGGATCACTGAGTGTCAAGATAATCTGCCTTGTACACTACACTACGATCCAGGCTAAGCAAATTAATTACCTTGGCTTGACTCATCTGCCACACTCTTCAATTCTTTCTAGTAAGGCCAACTTCATCAATACTATAGTGTGCATCTCGAGCGTAAGTAGTTCATCCCTATTCGACGCATACGGGAGCTATCGAACTATGTCAATCTCACTTATCCGGGCGTTAAATTCATTCTTTGTTCTACCACTTATGGATGGGGGACAAAGAGTTGTGAGAACGATAACAACCTCGACGAATGACCCTCGATTTTGCCTCAGTCTCTCCCTCGTTGCTTCTGCTTAGCATTGCCTACTTGCACAATTACGACTGCTCGACACGTCACACAAACCTAGGTACATATGCTGTGATTCGGCTGTACCTATTTTGTGCTACCAGGAGGCAGAGAATACAATCAGTCTGCATTCATTCCAAATTGCTTTTGGAAAGTACTGCAAGCGTTTTGCAAGATTGCATTCCACAGAACAAAGTGTCGAGCGAGAAATGCCAACTGCTTACCTAAGAGTTCTCCCAATCCTCCGGGTCCCAAGTAAGTAAGTAAGCTCTTGGCTCTCAATAAGGTTTCAACACTCTTGCTAAGTGGCAGTGAGGCTTTTCGCTACAGTACGCTGACAGGGAAGGGCAGGCTGGGCTAAATCAAGGGTTCGAATAAGTCCAGCAATTCACAACTGCACAAGATCCTCCTTTACTTTACAATCACATCGACATATATACAACCTCCTCTCTCTTTCATCTTCTCCGACTTGATCAAGCATCTAAGCTGGGTACCTGAAGGTGGCATTCGAAAACGTCCATCACGTGGATTGTTGCCCATCTTAGTGCAGCCTGCCAGCCAGCCCCTCCAACTCGCTCGTTCGCGAGCCGTTCTCGTCTCTTGTCAGCTCCTACCTAGCTCCACCACAACCTTTCATCTCAGGTCACACAAGACAACCCTTCGGAACGCTGCATTAAGCACGAGCCCCGAACCCGCAACCTCAAAGGCATTGTTTCTATGTCCTCGCCACCCATTCGTTCAGTCCGCTTCTGATCTTTTATTTTTCCTGATCCTGGCTCATTGAGAGCATCGCGATACTGATCGAGCGAGCGAGCGCTGAAAGTGCGATGGGGATGACCAGCGACGAAATGCCGGCTATGCATGTCGTTGTTTTGGTGAGTGCAATGCGCTGCGCTTCGTTCTCCAATGCCCCTTCCCTTCCCTACAGCACAGATCGACTCGGCTTCAAGGGATACCTGCAGCTGTCTTACGTCAAGTTGCTTTGTCTCCCTTGTTTCGTGATATATCAACACAACGCAATGTTTGGAATTAGGCTTCGCGGCTCTGCCGGTTCATCACGTGTAGTTTCTTGGGAACTTGAAGCGCTTCATTATGATTTTGTGCCACTGGAGAGGACTTTCGGAATATTTGGAAGAGCGCACGCTGACATGGGTTTGTGCAGGGTGCTGGCGGTGGTCCCGATGAAGGAAATACTACATCCTTTCTTGTTCGCCTCACAGCTGCTGGAGTAAGTACAACAAATCCATTTCCGTTCGTTCAGCCCTCCTATTTGATTTTTGAAGATGTTTATCGATCCCTCAAAGTCGTCCGAAGGCCCATCTAATCCCGCTACTCAGCAAGCAGAACTAACATTCTCTAGTGGAGCAAAGGCAGTGTCATGGGTGTGGATGGTGGTGTTGGTATCTCAAAGATGGAGAAGATCCTGACGACGCATAAGATGATGAGTCCCTCCAAAAACGGAAAGCAAAGCACAGGAGCTACGTTGATCGATGGACCATTTGAAGGTCTCGAAATACCCCACGACAAGCCCGGCGCCAACGCAAGATATATATATGTAGAGCTCATTGATGCCTTTCTCTTCACGCACCCACACAGTGAGTTTCCAATGACCCGACATATATCCTGTTCCTCTCAAAACTGACCGGGCAATTCTTTCAGTGGATCATATCGCTGGTACAGTTATCAATACTGCGGTTAAGGGTTTGACGAGACAGAAGCGCTACGCTGGTCTACCTAACACTATTGATGGTCTTAAAAACCACATTTTCAATGGCGTCATCTGGCCAAATTTGACCGATGAGAATAACGGTGCTGGAATGATCAGCTATGTCAGACTAGTCGAAGGCGGATCTCCAGCTGCAGGAGAGGGTGATACCAAAGGCTACGTTGAAATTGTACCTGGTCTAGGTGTCAAAGCCCTCAGCATCAGTCACGGTATGTTTGGAAAGCTGATTAGTTTTTCTATTTCTCGTCCGAAATTCCTTCGAGACTCGTCATGTCACTTTCATGGTCCCTAAAACTTGACGAATTACTGACTTGTTTAATACTTCAGGCACTTGCATGGAACATCATCTCCGTCGTGGATCGACCCCTTTACCCTCCCCATCTGTCGCGGACAATCAACACCTCAACTCATCCTTCCCAAACACTCGCATGGCTCGAAGCGAATCCAATGCTTCAAATTTAGATCCTTCTGTACCAAGACTTACCGGAGGCAGCCATCAAATGATTCAGTGCGTTTACAACAGCACCGCATTCTTCATTCGGGACACGAACAGTGGCAGAGAAATCATCATATTCGGAGATGTAGAACCTGACTCCATATCCATGTTACCAAGAAACGAGCAGGTCTGGGCTATGGCTGCGCCAAAGATCGTTTCTGGACATCTCACAGCGATCTTCATCGAGTGTTCGTATGATGACAGCCGTGAAGATGAACTACTTTTCGGCCACATGACACCTTCGCACTTGATGGTTGAGTTGAAGAAATTAGCAGATATGGTGGCTAGAGGTTATGCTAGCGAGCTGCACAGCAAGGCCATGTCCCCAAAGAGAAAGCGAACAAGGTAAGGGCCCCTCACCCAGCTAAATGCTGATGAACCCCTTCAACTTTGTGACTTCTGGAATCTTTACTAACGCGCTATCAGTAATGGTAATGGTTCGGCCTCTGCACCGAAGGTATTGCGTCAAGAATCACCAGCTCGATCCGACAGTCCTGCGAGGCAGACAGTGTTCCGATCACCACCGAAGCTCGATAGGAGTAATTATTCTAGGCGACGAAATGCATATTCTGGTCCCTCTAAGCAGCCACCTGGAAACAAGACCCAAGATGATAAGGCTGCGGAGAAGCTGTCCCGACCATTAGATGGGTTCAGAGTTATTATCACACACATCAAGAACGAGCTGGACGATGAGAGAGATGCTGTAAGGACGCCCCTACTTTTTTTTCTCGAATATCAAAGTGCTTCCTGAGAACATCTTCTTTTTTCCTCTCCTGATCTGACAATTGCTAATATCATGCCTCCCTAGCCCGAAATCATTCGCCAGCAACTTCGTGACCTGGAGAAGGAAGCCGGTCTAGGATGCGAATTCATCGTTTCTCATTCCGGTCAAGCACTGTACTTCTAAATCGACTGCACATGGAGTAATGGTTCTATATGGACAGGAAGGGTGATTCGGTCTGGTCTGATTTGTATATGGGTGTATTGTATGAGAAGCGAGGCGTACTGGTTGGTTCTGGTTTTTCTATACCACTTGGCTTGGCGTTTTCACATCGAGGTTGGGGTGGATGAATGGGTATTATGGTCAATGGAGTTTACAAGATGCGATGGATGCGTCCGGTCTCTGGACTACCTTAGAGCAAGCAGCTATGCAAATGGAATGAAAGAACAAAGCAATTGTGATAACTCTTTCCCCCTCCCCAGAGTCACGAGAAATGAGGCGACGTTTGATGAGGTTCAATGATGTGGAGCTCTGCAGTGTATGAAGTATCATATTTTCGCATCTCGAGACAAGCAATGATAAAATCAATGTGAAAGCTAACATCAATAACAAGTCTCTAGAAGCGCTGTTAGTGCCCTGAATGGGCAGTGCGCTTCAGTTGCAGGGGGTGATGTTAGCACTGCTAGCGCTGCCAGTACAATAAATTGTTCTTCTCAACTTCGATCATCCGCAAACCAGGAAACGATGTTCTAGTCAGTCAACACTGATATGCTTAGTCAGACTCAATGAACTCTCCAGCCTGTGTATTTAGGATTCGAGAAAATACATGTTGTATAAATAGTAGTGTTGTGAACATTTTCTCCCTGGTCATGCCTCGCCCACTTCATGCATCGAGAACAATGTGGAAAATCTCAAAATCAACGGCTCTCAATTCTCGTCATCAACTCAACACTTGCACATATTTATGACTATGTCAGTCTGCTAAAGAAGGTGGTAAGATGCTTTTAAGAATGTGCTTTTTAGTCTCTCTCTGTTCCATCTGAGAAGGATTCCTTCTTCAGGAGAATACCGGATATTTGCACGGCGATCTATGCCAGATCGGATCCCATAGATAAAACATACCTATCCACCTTACATTGGGTTTCTAGTGATGATAGCTGTAGATACGATTAGGTGCAGTCATCTATCTCCGGTCGCAAGTCTGGTTGCTTACTTTCATAGATAAGGAAGAATCTCATCACATCTTGACGCAGTGACGAACTATGCAAAATTTACATCATCTATACATCCAGAGTTACATTGTATTGAATAGATATATGACAGTTCTGGAAGTACTTCAGCTGTTTACATTTGCCGAGTTAACTTTCGTTGAGATACACAATCTTTGAAAGAAGTGAGAAATTGCGTTCCGCGGCATTCTCACAAATCACTCCTGTAGTCAGACGTGCCCGGTCATCCATGCGATTAAATCAGTTCAAAGATCGAGTGGCATAGTATAAATAAATGCGGGCCTCCTTAAAGCTTGGAATAAGAATTCCCTCAATCCTCCCGCGCCGGGCGAAGAAAGCCAGGCAAAACATTTATGAATTATCAAGTTCCAGATGTAAGGCTCTTGCAAATCTTCCACTCGAGACCCCACTATTTGCTAAAAAGTCAGGAGCACCTTAATCAGTCTTCGTCTAGGTCATAGGGCCGAGGTCAGGTCATTGCACATAACGACCAAGGGGAGAAATCACAACAACAATTAAGCGAGATCAACCCTTTCCACAATAGCAACAAAACTCGCTAGCGAACCACAATACGACCAAGTATCAATGAATACTTCGAATACTCTAGCATTGTTGTACAATGAGAGGTGAGATCCAAGAGATGCAGCTTCTCCTGAGCTTCGTCTTCTCTTCTTCTTTTGCTTCTCGATCAAGCTACAGACAGACTCACATACGCATACGATCTTCATCACATCGCAACGCAACATCGACTTCGATCGCAAGAAAACGCTTTCTGTCCATCATCCAAATTCTTCACACCAATACCATTTCTCTTCCTCTCTCTTCTTCTCATCACATCCCAGTACCAAAAATGGCATACACCACAGCAACTTCGGCAACAAAGCCCCGACGCAGCGAACGGAACCAAGTCCCTGCCGTCTCTTCCTCCTCCAAGCCAGTCGGTATCACCAAGAAGAAGGCCGCTGCAAATTCAAAGCCTCCTCCAAAGGCAAAGAAGATTGTCCGAGCTCCCACCAACACCACTGCCGTCAAGGCAACAAAGAGAAAGCGTTCCACTGGAGAGGACGAAGCACCTGCGCCCAAGGCGAAGAGGTCAAAAGCCTCTAAGCCAAAGGCAAAGGTTGCTTCGGGTCCTGTTCCTGTCCAACCAAAGCCTACCACTCACCGGTATGGCACCCGGTCAAAGGGCCGAGTTGCAGAACCAGAGCCAGAGCCAGAGGACCAGCAACCTCTTCTCCCTCCTCAACCACCACCATCTCACCCCGCTCTTCCTCTTCCTCTTGCACCTCCACCAGCAGCTCCACCTCCAGCTCCAGCACCAGCTCCCTACAAATCCATCTACTCCGCCAACCCTCCACCCCCACAACCCACCTCAACCCACCCCAATTACCTCTCCAACCTCCGAAGCCGATCCCGGCAAACAGTCCCCTCCCACCACCGCCCCAGCTACAACCCAGCCTACACGCCCCGTCAACATCACTCACTATCCGAATGGAGAGCATTCGGCGACCAAAAGCGCGCCGGACACCTCTCTCACCTCACCTACACCCGACAACAGGAAGCTCGTCTCGGGTACGTGGATCCGGACCCGAGTCCAAAGAGTCCGCTTAACAAGCGGCTGAAGATAAGGGATAGGAGGTTGAAGCATTATGGGGAGTGGAGGAGGAGGGTGAGGCAGGAGAGGGAGGTGAAGAAGCAGGTGGATTTGCGGAGGGGTGTGGAGATGAGGATGATGTTTGAGGTGCATGAGGTGTCGAAGTTGAGGGTGGAGTTGGGGGAGGCTTGGGAGGAGGAGAGGAGGGAAGAGGACGAGCGGCAGAGATTGAGGGCGGAGGCGAAGGAGGCGTTTGAGAGGGAGAAGAGGGCTGGGTTGGTTGAGGATGCGGAGCTGTATGGGGACGATTATGATCCTTTTGAGGAGGATTACTAGGTGGAGAGTTTTGTGTTGCTTTGTGTTTTGTTTGCTGGAATTGAAGAGCGGAAAGGAGAAGCGAGCTGGTCTTACTGTCTCGCTTGAGTGTGCCTTCTGTTGTTGCGTTGATATAAGAGACTGATGAATTCAGATGGCCATTCCACTCCCCGGATTAAATTTGAACATTGTCGCATGTGACGTGCTTTTGAGTTACTGACTCCTGATGACACTGGAATATAGAAAGGCCCTCCTTACTTCAAGATGCTCTTTTTCGTTAGGTCGATTGAGAGTTAGAATGCCACACAAATACCGCTTTTTTCTCCATGCAGGTCCCCGCGAACGAATATGGCCCACTCAGGCGTTGACTAGAAAGGCTCTGCCTCAAATGTCTCAACGGAGAGCTAAGCATAGCTAGTATGAATGTAAAAAACAATCATGAAGAGGTGAAGTGACAGACCGCTGATAGAGGAATAGAGCTTTACGACATTAGGTATGCTAGGCTTAGACTAAGCAGAGAAATCAATTACACAAACGTACTTATGTAGCAAGAGCATCCGGACATTGAGAGTCATGGCCGAGACGTTGCTAGACGGCCCGAAGACATCAGAGACTGAAAATTGGAAGAGAGAAAGAAAGCAGATGAAAGGAGATAAAAGCAGGTGTTGCGCCCAAAGGTCCCCTACGACTGCAAGGAAGCTGAGGGACTTGGAAGACAGAAAGGGAAGGATAGATCAGGATAAGCGCTTTCCTAATGCGATGTTTTGGCGTCAGCGACGATTCTTGCCAGCCAGATCTAATTGAAATGGCAGTCGCCACCCAAAAAGGAAGCTATCATGACTTATGCGAAGCCTTCTCCAGCTCGGAGGTCATACAAATTCGACGAAGGGGATACAGATAAAACAATAGCAAAGACTTGTCTAAAGTACGAATGAAACCGCAGCGAGCAATATCAGAATCCAGCACTTGACGAAGTAAGGGCTGCAAAGTCATCTACGAAAAGAACATGATATCGTATTGTCTTTGTGCGTGTATCCACTTTCTGCTATGCTACATCCATGCATCCTCTTATATCATCCGCTCTGTCACTCCTCCATCGACCGAGTCCATATCCTGGCTCGTTTGATCTCATATCATTGCTTCCCATCTCCTCTCTTCCCTATTCATTCCACCATCTCACAAATTTTGGACTTGAAGATCTCACGCCCCAACTCCGCGCTCTTCAAACAACCACGTCACCTCGCCTACTCCGCGCACCACATCTCTTCACCTCTCCGCGCTCGCTATCCTACCGCTCCACCCATGGAAAAAAGAAAGATAAACCCAAAGGATGTCGAATCCCGTACTGTGCAATTTACATTGCAACGCCCAAACGCCTCAGTCTTCAGTTCAGCTCAGTTGAGCACAGGGTAATGAACGAAGAGATCCACCCATCCACCCATCCTCTTCTCCCAAAAAGCAACGCAGAAAACAACAAACAACGCTACAACACACCCCAAGCAAGATGCCATCCTCCACCATCCCGCTTAAACCAAAAAGGAAAGAAAAGACGGGTCCATTGTTGTTGAGGCAAAGCCTGCCTGAACACCGTACAAGTAAGTTAATATCGTACCCATATCAGAGGGGTCGTGCCCAAATGTTTGTTGCTCAGATGATATTTTGCTTGCTTTCTTATTCGCTATCGTCATGATCTAGATCCAGATGTCCCATCTTGCACTCGATGACTGTTGCTTCGATCTCGGTGGCTTTGGCTTTGAGCCCTTTCCCTTGCTCTGTCCTCGGCTACGGTGTCGTTGTAGCTAGGTATTGGAGGCGGAGTGCTCTGCTGCCTGATTAGGGGAGCTCGTTCGCTGTCTACACTACCTCGTGGGCTGTTTGCGTGCGATTGATGCGGGCTGGTATATTCGGGAGGAGCCTCAGATACACCAAGTCCGACGTTCGAGACCGTGGTCACTGCTGCTTCTGGTCCACTTCCAGTTGCTGATGTACTAGGCTCGCCTGGTTCATCGTGTGAAGGAATATGTGTCAGGTGGGCGAGCGAGATATCTGTTGGAGAACGAACGGGTCCAGGGCTTGTGGGTGGACCATGTCTGAAGTTTCCACTTCTCGTTCTTCCATGCCTCGCATCAGGATAATTTCCTTGACTGCTTTGAGCTCCTTCTCGTCCAGCTTCCAACAAAATGCTCCCTTGTTCACTTCCATATGGAGGTGGTGGGGCAAGGCTTCCTGTCATGGGTGCGAGACCCCACTTCTTTACATTTGCTTCGATAAAGACGAATCCCGATTGCCCAAAATTGACATGCACAGTACAGGGTCCGTTTGCACCCACTGCAGGGAACAGGTTCTGGGATTTCAGGCCATGGGCAACATCTTCTAGCTTCTTGCCGTTGCGTGTGAAGAATATTGTGCCGGTTCGAGGTCGATATCCAACTCCGATAACATCTCCTTGCACAAATTGGGGTCCATATGTCGGTCCACTGAAAGGTTGATTGTATCTTCGGTGTCCAGTGGATGTGTATGCAACAGAGTACTTGTGCCACCCTGGAAAGTCATTAGCTTTAATTTCCAACCCTCGAAAAGACATCCCATACCTGGTAACCTGAACAGAGGGTATGGCTTCGTAGCTACACCTATACTGATCAAAGTCGTTTCCGGCTTATCGTAAATCTTCGACTCCCAATAATAAACCTCATTCTGTTTCGGTATCGGGAGATTCGTTAGTGTCGAGCATTCCGAATCAAAGAACTCAATCTCCGTTCTCCCTTCTACGAAACAATTCGCGATTTCTAATTCCGGTTCAAACTCCCATGCCGAGACGCCCTTTTCTTGAATCGCAAGGTACTGAGATAATGAAATGTCGGTCGGTAATGAATCTGGAGGGTTTGCCTGAATGAACGCTATCATAATCACATTAGCATATGATTTGGATTTATGTCTCTCCCAAGCTTCTATAAACACACCTTTAGCCCTCAAATATTCCGTCCGCTGTAAATCATCCATCTCCTCCAGTGCCTCCGCCTCCTCCCTCGCATAAGCCTGCTCATCGTCATACTCTCCCGGCCTCCCAATCCGATCCAGGAAAATGCGACCACTGCTCGTATACCTGAAGAAGTAGACGATGAAGAAGATGAGGGCGATGAGGATGGCGCTGCCAAAGGAGCTCAGCAGCCCGATCATGACGCCATTGATGGTCGAATCATTGCGCTGCACGCGGACCTCGCTGTCGGTAGGCTGGAAGGTCGTCGTCTGGTGGGCGAGGAAGGCTTGAATCTTTGCCTGGGCATCGATGGCGATGGAGGAGAGCACTGTCGGCGTGGGCGTTGTTATGTGGGAGGTCTTGAGCGTCGTGTGCATCCCCCGCAGGTCCTCCATCGTTGCTATTCCGTCCCTCTCTGCTTATCGCACCCCGTTCCGTCCGTCGTCGTCTGCCGTCCTTGTTTCGAGTATTTCCTGCCTCGATATTAATGCTGCGTACCGGCGTTCTCGGCCAGCGAGTTAAATATCAATCGTCGAGGATGCGTGGGTTGTCGCGGACGACGATGAGGTTGTTGGGTGTTTGTTTGTGATTGAGAGGGAGTGAGGGAATGGAGAGGATCGGATGCTCCTCGTCAATTCAAGTCAAGTGGACTGGGCTGGGCGCTGGGATGGCGCATGGATCATTACTGCGGTGCACCGAAGTGTGGCGTCACACAACTCACATGCACCGCCGTTCGCAGCCAGTGATACGATTCGTAAGAAGGTTTGAGAAAAGGTGCAGCCTGTTGATTGATGAGAAGGGGCATGAACTCAATTCCAATATATTCAATTTATTCAAAGCAAAGTCGAGCGTCGGAAATGCAAGCAAAACACAAAATGTGGTCCAGAACTATTGGAATATGTCCTTGCTTGAGGCGCAGGCAGGCTTGTCTTTGTCGGACTTGACTGAAATAAACTGTGCGGGTTTCGAAAGGCGCTGCTGCACGTATCAAGCTCTGTGTCAACGACTGCTATTCGAGCATTCACGCCGTAGCCGGTCTCAACTTGTGAGTGGTAAGCAATTTGACTTGCTGAGGAGCCTCATGGGATGATCCGAGGAGGGATCCTTCAATATGTGCTTGGAGCGTGCAGTGCGCAATGTTTTTGTCTTGAGATATGGCTGCGCTTTGGATCTATGGAAGTTTTGGAAAGGGAAGAGGCAGTGTCTTAGATCAGGCATTCTTCACCTTGTCGAGTATTCGATAGTGCCGTTCCCAGAGATACTTCCGAGACTATCAGAGGATTCCCGTATAGTTGTCTAAGGCATATTCAGGACATGAGTGTATCGGAATGTGTAGACTTTTTACGGCTGAGATATCTATTCTGTGAATGGGGTGCAACTTAAACTGGTAGGCAAAAGTATTGAATATCAAGCCTGGTATTGCTCATGAATTTTCTTGGTATCTTTATTGACCTAGTCTATGGGATTGCAGTCAGCTTGCAACTTTCACTCCCTCCCCTCCCAGTCTGAGATTCTCCAACGCCACAAAATGCATCCCAGAAAGCAGAGAATCATGATGACTCAATGCGCCGCAGGGTTCACAAGAAATCGTATAATCATCCAACCATATCACATCATCCCTCCATATCCTCATCCTCATCCCCAGCACCGCCTTTCTTCTTGCGATCCTCGGACCTCTCCTTGGTCTTCTTCTTCGCATCATCAACCCACTTGGTATAAGCCTCTGGGCCCTCCTTCAACTTGTCCGCAATAACACCCTTCAGCACCTCTCCCGCAAAGCCCACGAAATTGTGCCTCCTCAATGCATTTTCAAATTGCCAGTCACTTCTCTTCTGCTCCTCCCTATACAGCATCTCCTGATCGCCCACCTCCCTCGCCCGAATCCTCAAATCCCTAACCATAGCAAGCAAGTTGAACCTGATCTCATGTGCAGGATATCGACCAATCCGTCTCTGCAGAACTGGGATGACCTTCTCCGGGAACTCCTCGAATGTGCTGGCACCATGTGCAATGGGCGCTGGTTGTAAGCCGTCCAGCTCGTAGAGAACGCCGTTGATGGGAGTATAAGCAATGAAATGGTAGACATCGTCGTCGTCCGTAGCCGTCCTCTGCGTCTCATCTACAAACGGACTGCTCTTCGCAAAGCTATTATGCACATCCCGAATCAACTCGCTGTTGCTCAAACACTCCCCTCTAAACTCCGCTGGGAACCCCGCGGTGAATTCCTTGAAGTCCTTCAAGGGTGTTCCGACATCGATTTCGCTGGTCTTATTCAGGAGAACTGATAGGAGTGCTTGGGTGCCGCAGGCATTTTGTATGGTTTGTGCGGCGAAGAAGAGGTTCTCGGCGGCCGCATAGTCGTATTGTCCATCCTTTGGAGTGCCATCTGCGTTGGCTTTCTCGCCCGTAGGGTATTTGAAGAGGAAGATGACTCCGTAGACTGGACCAAGTTGGCGCAGGTAGTCGGCGTCCAGGGTGATCATCTCCTCGAATTGCACATCTTTGACTCCCAGGTTGTCGAGCAAGAATGTAAAGACACCCTAAGAAGCATCAGCTCAAAGCTATTTTCTAAGCATTGTTTGCTAGCACGAACCGCATCAGACTCAACTACTGAAGTATCAGTATAAAGAATGGATTGCAGGATTACATAACTTACTTGTGTTCCATCCGCCAGACATTTTGGCAGTTGTTGTTTGGTGAAGCTCCGAGCGAGCTCACGAAGCTCCAAGGTAAAGCTCCACAGACGCGATAGCGCTTGTGTATCTAAAGCTTGGCGATCAAAACTCCACGTGATATTGCACAAACAGCTGTGAAAGCCAATAACCGGAATTCCGGGACACGGAGCACGGCTACAACGGCTTTCAAAAGTGCCCACGGAATTTTACGTGCTTCTGCATCAAGGAACCCAATTTTGGATACTGTGTGGGGTTAGTGAAAACTTCCTAATCAACTTACGGCCGGATGTGCTGGTCTTGGCATTGAAGGCGGTCAACTAGCGAAAGAAAGAAAACAATGGAGCAGATCATATTGTACGTAGGTTGACTGGAGTGTCTGCGTAAAATATGACAAGTGGTACTGGAAGACTTCGGGAATGCAGACTTGGAGTTAGGTAAATTCTTGATTCTCTACCGATCTTGTTGAGTCTTGACTCAACCATGCGCACTGATTTGCATTACAAGAAGCCGCTATGTCTAACGCCTGGTTTTCCAACAAAATGCCAAAATTCAAAATGAGCTCTCGGTGCTCTTCCCTCCTTCAAAACTCCGTTTTCCATGCATATGCTGTGGTATATAGTTCGTAAGGACCGTGGGTATGTTATTCGTACAAGAATATCATAAAGACATCATAAGGGTCGTAAGCCGTTAGAGTAACAGGTGTTCAAGGAAAGTCGTAAAAAGTGGTGGAACAATTATTTGTGAGATTCGTACAATCTCTGATCGGTCGTGACGGATAGAGGTATTAAGTCTCGCGCTCCTTGCCTTTCCCAGAGTGACCAGCCGGGGAAGGAACGCGGGAAGGATTGCGAGGAGGAAAGCTAGGTAGGTGCGGAATCTGATGGTGGTGTTGCGGCATCTGATACATGCCCTGCTCGTGGGCATGCTCAAACTTGATCTGTTGATGTGGATGTTGCTGTTGCGGTTCGAACTTGATATGCGGGTCGTCAGGGGCTCGAGATTCGAATTTGAAGACTGGCGGTGTCCTGGGCGAGATGTTAAATCCTTTCGTCCGATAATTTATATCCACACGGTGGTCGGAAGCACAAACCCGCCGAAATTCGAGCCTGGGCCCCCTTGTCCATCATAAAGAGCAAAATCGTCCCCTTGGTCGCTGTAGACAATAGAACCTTCCCCAAAATTCGAAGAAGCTGGACTATGGTAGCCACCAAATGCGCTAGGGGACGGTATCCCGAGGTAGTGATTCGTAAACGGATCAAGTGTCAACGGACTGATAGCCGAGGCAGACATTGGATCAGGTGGCATAGTCATGAGGTGCTCCTGGGAGTATGTGAATGCTGGATTGCCATACGGAGAGAGCGAAATAGCAGATGGGTATGTTTCGGCCATGCTATACTCGTTGCCGTTGAAAGTTGGGAACGAAGCAGTTCTCTCAGGTTGAATCCAGCCCATTCGACTTCGAAACTTCGATACCATATCAATGGGGTATTCCATGAGGTGGAGTGGAGTTTGCATATCCGAGTCCGATGACTGAGAAACGTTGATCGAAAAGAGTCTTCGTGCAATCTCCTCGATGGGGCAGAGAGATAGACTTCCAAAGTATGCGGCTCCAACCTCTGTATGGTACATTAGTACTGCTTGGTCACATCGTCTCCTGAGCGGAAAGAGACATTGTAATTTGAAGACAGGGGAAATGCGTACCAGGGAATAATGGTTCAACGACCAACGCCACGGTGTAGTAGTGGGCCAGAATAACCAGGGCAGATGGAGATCCTCGGGTCTGCTGCAAGAACATCACCGGAAGCCAAAACAACCAAGCTCGAAGAGGATTGAGCATCTCAAAACGCTGAGCAGCGGTATGGCTTGGCGAAACCTTTCGAACGCCCCGAACAAAGCTCATGAGTTGTTGGATAGCCTTGGTGTCCTCTCCGTTCCCCTTCAGGTGGATTTCGACCTTCTGCAATTGGGCATAGGCTTGTTGCAGAGAGTCCAAGTCCTGTTTCCGTGGGTTGCTAAGCTTCTTGTGGCCAGGAGCTGTTTAGAGTCAGTATTGCTTTGGTACAACTTCACTGCCCCACAAGCTTCGAAAATAAGTAAAAAAACAAGTGTGATGCTGACCTGGAGAAGGAGGAGCAGTCGGGAAGGTGCTTTGCTCTGCAATAAAGTCGCCGAATTGAGACTCGTTCTTCCACGGCTGCATGGCATCGATAACCTGTCGAATGGTTAGTTACATACGTTGGCGCATGATAGTTCCACAACATACAGAAGAGGTTCCATGCATCAATTGGGTCCAACCACGCCTGTTTACCAATCAGTAAATGTAACCCGAAGAGCTGTTGGATTCACTGACCATTCAGTTGCTTGCCAGGAGAGCAAGAGCGAAGCAGCAAGAACAGCATCGGAATTCTGCCTGGAAAATCCACCGATCGCCTCATGCAAACCTTTCAATGCGATGCCTCGATGCTCGTAAGCGATGTTTGCGGTGAGCGGACAATCCGTTAACCATGCCAAATGGGTCGCGGACAGGGCCAGAAGTGCATGCATTACAAACTGGTAGTCAGTTCCGATTTTGAGAAACCTGCGGGTCTGTGAGTAACTATGTTGAGTGGCCCTCAACGCTCTTGATACTTACAGCGGAATTTGACGAGTCCAGATGGTGAAGTTGCCAGCATCATGAGCAGAAAGCTCAGACGAAACCGAAGCAACATGATGAATCAAGCGAAGGTCCTCAAAAGAAAAGAATTGAGGTGCTGGAGCTGGGTAGATGTATAAATCTGGAAATGGGAAGCTGCCAGTTTGTTGCCAACGTTCAATATCTGCCTCGATTTCTGGAGTCCACAATAGGTCTGCCTTTTCAGGAGTGACTGCTCGCTCTTCTTGTACAGGCATGTCCATGTAAGGACATCGGCAATTATGCTTGGTACAATTTCGGCTGAACATCAATTAGATCGCGTCCAAATAGGCTTTCTCGAAGCTTATAACTCGACTTACCATTGAGGGAAGTTTTCATCACAACGGATGTGTCTTCGCTTGCAAGTTTCACAGCCTTTGCGAGATTTCGTGTGACTATATGCTGTTAGTGACTGTAGATACTAAGGAAATACTTTAACGTACCTCCGACGAGGAGGTCCACCACCGGGGCCAGCCATTAAGACGGTTGAGGAGGAAAGATAGAAGACGACGAGGCTTGAACGAGTGAAAGCCGTCGACAGGGCTTCTGATCTTAAGGTTGATCAGTCGATTATCGACTGATGAGGGGATGGCGCTGAAGTAGAAACAGGCAGATCAGGTACCAGGAATCTGATGGGCCTGAAGCTGTTGGGTATATGTAATGTCGAGCGAGTGTGGTAAGGCTGTAGGAGCAGTCTAGGATATCTTTCTGTATGAATACAGCCAGTTATGTATGGCACAGCGGCTGAAGGCAATGTAACCGTCCTCCGATCTCGATGGTGTATCGGCTGAGCCAGGAACAAGTAAGCATCAACGCTGGGATGTGTTTCTGTAGCCGGAGTCCCTGGTATGAAAGGTATCGTGACACAGGTGCTCTGTAGTTCAACGAGGGTGATTCAAGGCTACGAAAGGAATAATATCCTCCGAAGGCTTGCTGTAGGCTAGGGCTGAGTGAAGGCTACGCAACGCAAAAGCGAATGACAGGAGCCAACGAGGGCTTCCTAGGGATAGATGCACAAAGCGAATGTGGGTGGAGGTGAGCTGCGGGCTGAATTGTCTGTTTTCAATGATCCTGCAAAAACGTGTTGGACCTGGCGATGCGGGCAACTTAATAGAAATGGATGGTGGTGGCAGAATCACCGAGAAAGGAAAGGTCTGGAGAGTGTGGCTAAGGCGGAGGCAGCGGAGAGCGCTTGTAAGAAGTGCATTGGTAGGGCAGGGGAGGTGGGTCAGTTAGTAGCGGGATGTGAGGGTGAGAGCGGCGAGGGAGGCCAGGGAAGATCGAAAATAACAAATGGGATTTTGCAGGGTCCGGCATCGTCGACGGAGTGGGAGAGGGAGAGCTGGGTGGGTGGAGAGAGGTGGATGGGGGTGGATTGTAGGGTGGATGGTCACTTGGAGCGAGTAACGTTGGGTGGAGCTCGACAGAGTAGCGTCGAAGTTAACAGCAGCCGCGAGAGACGGCGTAGGTCAGTGAACTTTTTGAGCGAGCGAGCAAGGCAAAACTCACTCTGAAGCCAGCAGCTAGCATCATAGCAGCATAGCAACATGGTTTCAGTTCAGTCTTTTGGAATCCCCGGGGGCGATCTTGGGGCTGTTTGACATGACGAGAGAGCTTCGGGCAGCACGCTAGAGCCCGAGACAGCTAGACAATAAGAAAGTGAGGGGGTATTCAAGTTCGCTCTAGGGACAGCGGCGATGTTTTGAAGCGACTGAAAGCGTGGCAGGGCAGACCATAGCGCCGTTGGGTCGGTACGGCTTCTAAGAAAAGGGTTCGACGGCCGAGGGGTTTGACTCGCTAAAGCTACTTGGTAGGTTGGTGTTGTTGTATTACTGTAATTGTAGCTCAATAACTCATTCGCCTGAAGAGGAAACTGAATTGAGAATGCACCCAGTCATACTGTTCACAGCCCTGCTGATCGGGTCTCCCAAGTGTATTGGAAGCGGCGGTAAGCCCGAAGGTGGCCAACAGCTGCTTGACCTGCCTGACTGGCGCATGGCTCCAGGATCGGATCATCGGATCTGGGGCGGCGAGCGAAGATCAGAAGATATGCTTTGCTTGCTTGCTTGATGGATGGCTTGCTGCTGCTCTGCTCTGCAGAGCCTGCGATGTGATGTGACGGATGGACGTGTACTCGGGTCGGGATAAGGTGGGACCAGGGTTTTGCGAACGAGCGAAGGCGGGAAGAGTGCAAGGGCAACAACAAGTGCATCTTAAGCGTGGTGGTGTGCATATGTTTATTTTTGGAACACATGCACACTCTCTCGCCAAAGCATGCCCTACCTCTGACATACCCTGTTGGCCATGCCATGCCATGCCACTGATTACTCTGGCGGCCGTGGGCCATTCCGCGTTCACTTGCCCTTTGAAGGTAGAATCGAGGGCCCATCTGGTTGCTGCTTCGCGCACTGGCTGACAGTTGCTGTTTGTCATCCCGACACTAGCTCGTTAGCTGGGTAATGCCTCAATTCCAGCTTGGCTCTTGGGTTCGGTGGGATTCTGATCTCTGCCCAGAATATCGAGCGTCCTCCTCTCAAGTCAGGAGTTTCTTGTTTGATTGAGCGACCAGAGCAACATCACTCGAACGATCACGGCATGGCATGGTCTCAGTGCTCCTGCTGCCTAGTCCGTCTCCGTGACCCGATGAGGTCTGCGTGCCTGTGCAACCCAACCTCAAAGTTCTCAAATTCTTTGGAGGTCGTCCAGATCCCTGCTTCTCGCTTGACTCCGCCTCGAGAGCCATCCCCCTTTTAGCGATATCTGTGCTAAGCGGATGATGCGCCCAGGGTCAAGGGCAAGGGTTCAGGGTCAAGAAACAAAGAAACGAAAGGCCAAGGCGATAGAGATATGCCCCAGAGCATCCTCAGTACCCTGTATCTTTCCCGTATCCATTTTTGTCTGCAGCCAAGGTCACCTTGAGCACCGCCCTCCAGCTGTTTCAACGTCACAGGATCTTGGGACATCACAGAGAATTTACAGAGAAGTTTCTTGATGTCATTGGTCGAAACAGACGTCGCATCTGGATAGCCTGCCACGGGTATGCAAAAGGCCGCTTGAGAATACCCAATTGGGACAAGTCTGCGAAGTGCAGATCTTCTCTGCTCTGCTGAGCTCATGAAACCATTTCGCTGTGCTAGATGAATGCTTCCTTTCCATGAAAGTCTACCATAACTTATCTTCATATTGGTCCCAGGAAACATGAGTAAGGAGCCTCTCAATGACGAATCAAAAAAAGGGGAATGCTGGTCCAATCCTTGCGTCGTAGTTCCAAGTGCCTGGTTCAACTAGGGATTTTGAGATCAAGGCAAGTTGGCAGCTGGAAGTGGACTATTCGAGATAGTCTCAGAACTCTAAATCATCCCCATGACCCTGAAATTCTCATGGTTCTTTTCGGGATTTCGGGCTTACGGGGTCCGTTATTTATGCTTCTTCGTCCATCGTCGGCCGGGGCGACCTGGGTGGATTGAGACAGGTAGCTGCAGGGTGTGTGTTAAGCTTTTTTTACCGCTTGCCTCTTGCTCAGTGGCATGATTTATGGGCATGGTCCCCACCACTCAACCATCAGGTGGTTGGCAAACATCTTGTCGCTCCTATTTCTCCGCCTCGGCCCAGCACAAAGATCCTCGCCGGCCTTCAACGTTGAAATGCCTTGATCGGCCGGTCGGGGGCTGCATATTGAAATGGTCCGGGCTTTTTGTTGAACCGGTATTCTGGCTCGATATCCGAATTCATCTATAGTACAATAAGAGCCGCTAACTTAATGATCATTATTTTAGTACTTTATTGGTTCAACAGCCTTCAGCGCAAACTCGCAAAGAAAGCTCTCAGGAATCAAGAGTAGTCTCAAAATTCCTAGTCCGACGTCATAGGGTAAAGGTCTTGAGCTGGTGCCAGTGGTGGAGAGCCGGAGATCTTACTCGCCGTTCCAGTGTCTAATGCTGGCTGGTGATCACTGATCGGAACTGCGGAATGAGTACGAAAGAATGGTACGTGAATGTCAACAGCATCATTCATCTCCTCGCCTCAGAATGATGGTGAAATCTTTTGGGATGATTCATGTAGCATCATATGCTGCTGCATGTCGAGTTCTCCGATGCTGACTGAGAATAGGTAGCCAGCCTCCTTGCTCGATAGAGACAAGCTCACGGCATCTGTGCATGGAACCGAATGCAGGGTGGAGCTATATTTAGGGGTATTTTAGGGTCCTTCTAGAAAACTAAACAACGTTCGGCGGCATGACCGAGAGACGCTATTTGCGCGCTTCCAACAAAATTGCTGGATTTCGCTGGCTGGTGGCCCTGAATACAACGTAGCATCTTTGGCTAAGCTGTAAAACCGCCAGCGATGCTTCTCAATGCAAATTGTAGCGACAGGCAAAAAGTACCGCCGAGTAGCTGTCAGATCTGGTCTCATAGTCGGAATCAAACTCCGTGGATATTTTTGGACTTTCGACGAAGCAAGGGTGTCTCCGTGCCGAGGCACCAAACATCCTCAGGACGGCCCGGTCAGGTAGAAAATAATAGCAAAAATGGGGTGCAGTAGTTCGGTCTTGCAAGAGCCTCACCGTCCACCTACTTGTAATGGCCTTCCAGCCGGATTTGTATCCAATTTCGGACGGAAAACTTGTTGATGATCGATGTCGAATTGTGTTTGGCAACAAAGTTCAGGGCCACAAAACCACGAGGGCTTGATATGTGGGGTCTAGAAGCCTTAAGAAGAAGGAGAAGAAGCCATACCCCTTGAGTCCTTGTAGTACCTTAACAGCGGTATCCTGGCTGACATTTGGACATCGCTTGTCAACCTCAAGCTCCATGATTTGTTGTCAACAATAATTTCTGCCGCGGAGATGAACCATGCATCGTTGATGCTTTGAGCTGATATTGACGTTTTGCAATGTCAAATTCTGTTTGCCATCATGCACTTTGCCAGTCATCCTTTTCTCGCCATCACACCCAAATATTAGTAGAATTGAGCAAATATCAGACGTTGTGGTCAGCCGACAAGACTCGAAAGCGGTGAAGAAACTACGACATCCAAGTCCTCCTTTCGGTGTCTGCTCAGGCAAGTAAGATGCAGGCGTGCAGGAGACTGAGGCGCATCTGTGCATAGCCAAGCCTCTCCTGGTTGGACAACGATCGGGTATGGTTCGGACAATGAAAAGGCATGATTAAGCGTAAAGCAGGGAGTATTTAACCTTACTTGCTGAATCCAGGGTACCCAGGAATCTCGGACCCCAGTCCCAGCCTCCTCGCCCATCATGATGCTCTGTTCAAGATCTCGGAGTTCGTGATGTGAAACGGCCGCCCCATCTGCAGAGTCTTCCCGTGAGAACCGGAGTCGCTCTGGCAGCGGAGCACATCTGGAAAGAGCTTGCCGGGATCTGTCCTTGTCCCGGTCCGGTCATCACTCCCCTCACTCCTGAGTCTTGACGGCCAGTCTTCGGGCGAGTGACAACGAGCTACCGCATTGCTGGGCGAAAAGGAGGATCCACCGTTCCAAGTGCATAGCAGCAAACATCCTCGAGCTGGCCAATCAGTTTGCAATCATGTCGCGGGCTGTAGCACGGTAACCTTAAGGACGCCTTCCCCTTCAGAGTCAAACCGAGGCTTGTACTATAGCAGTAGGAATAGGCAGTCGGCAGATCCTTGCGAGAAGTCGCGTGAAGTTATTCGCATATCGCGTTCGTTATTCAAGGCGGTGAGAGCTACAAAGCTAGCTAGGCCAGGGGCAGGTAGCATCACCACATCGGCTGATGTACAGCTCAATGTAAAAGCTTTCAACGAGAACACACACATTTGGTCATATCTCCAGCCGTGGATCCTTGCATAGTACTTGGTTGTAGAGGAATATACTGCGTACACTTGTGTTGGAGCTTCGCACTGTGCCGCAGGTTTGACAAGAGGTTGGATGAGACGATGCGAACATGCGACTGGTGTGAATTGGCAAGGCAGGGACTGTGGCAGCGGTACCTTTCGTACAACGCGCTAGTAGTAAAGCCAAGCCGTTTAGCCTCGTAGCTTATTTATTTTTGGACACCGTGGACTGACCCGGTTTATATTAAAGATGACTTCCCATACGTGCCCATGGGAATTAGGACTTTTGTCAACAGACGACAGATATTTACAAGCTGACAGATAGTACATCAATGTACGACATCACCAGATCATAAGCATTGTCCTATCACGGCTTCCCGGATTCCCATATCAGACTTGCCGAAACATCCGAGCAGGTGAGAGTAATCGACGATCCAAGGAAAATACCTATCAACTGATATCCATCACATGGAAAAGTCAAGCAGAAGTTTCTGGCTTATGGCTGGTGAAAATGAACGTCTCGCTTGGTCCAAATACCGCAATAGCACCATACAGCAGACGAGGGCTTGGAAGCATGTTCTCTCACCCCAAGGCCTATTCTCCAGCAAAGTTTCTGTACCTCTAGTCTCTGCGTTTCCTTAAACTGAGGTTCTTTTTGCTTACAAGGTAGCTTTCTAGTGTCTCAGAAAATCCGAGACGCAAAATCTGTCCTCTGGTATCTTCCCAATCCTGACCCCGTTCGCTTCAAATGTACCCAAACCCCCAGACATCGAGAGTGGTATCGACTCTTTTTCATCTACAACAAATCAGCTCGCGAAGTCTACATGTCTATGCCTACTATGTCCCGTCTCGTCCCAGGGTAATGGTGATCGGCTGTCTTACTAGGCACTTTCAGCGGCTCCCTTTTAAAAATAGAACCAAGAAACATGTCAATCACAACGCACGCACTTACATCACCCTGCAACATGAGAACCTCAATCCCACCCCACTCAAAACTTTCGTCCTTGCTTCTTCCTTCTGCACGGGCCGAATCAGAGTGACAGGCTTGGCTCAATTCGTTGACGAACTTCCATCCCTAAATTCGCGACCAACCTCTCACAATCAACCATCTTTCTATCACTGCTATACCAGCCAAGTCAAAGAAAAAGCAGATGAGAAGAAAGAAACTACAGCTCGGAATTCGAAAAAATGAAATCGGTGAGCAAAAAGTTCTTTGGGCCAACGTCATCATCCGCACTCTCGGGCTATTGTCCCGCCGGTCCAAAGTCAATACTCAAGTGGTTGTCAAATATCCTCATTGTACCCCCTCATGCAGCTCGTCTCCCGTCTGAGCCAGCTCCCCCTCACTTGCTCCTGAAATCGCACGGTTACCAAATTGCCAAACCCCAGAGCTCAAAGGTATCAATGCCGCGGCACTTCAAGAGCAAATCCAACGGCACAGTTTCACTCGTTATGATCGAATCATTGCAACTTGCGGGTGGCTGGGGACATACGCTTCGATGGCGTGAACCGAGGGTACTACCCGTATGACTGTGCCCGCGGCGTACTTAACTCTTACAGGGTCAATAAGATCAATCTTCTTTGCCTTGTAAAAGACCAAAGGGGCACTGGAGGAAAGTCAACCCCAAACGTATGCACGATGAGGCCAAGGCGCTGTACTCGGCATTGCGGGGTAATGATCCTACTGTACTTCACCAATCTCCTTTCTCGACACCCTGACATCTGCAGGTTAGAACTGCAATGGTTCAATGATACTACGCCGTAACAACAGAGTTTATAGTTGAATCCTTTCTTGTCCGAGTTGCTGTCAGTCAAATCTCCTTGAATCGATTCAGATCTTGCTTCAGTAGTACTGTCCGTTCGCACATGCGATTGATCAATTTCTGCCAGCTTCATTCTGCCAATGTTGAATATTACATGTCAGTCGGACCTCAATATTGTCAGGGAAAAAACACGTCTGCTTCCAGTGAAGAGCGGTGTTAAGGCGCAGTTCTGATAAATGACCAATACGGGAAAGGGGGAGGCTGTGTTGTTTACCTGCCTCTCGCTACCCAATCACAGCTCCTCGAATATCCTTCCATTTCAAACGCACACTATATCACAACTCGGTCAAGTTCAGGGCAGTCACGTCTCAGCCAGCCGCGAGATCTGCATCGAGTATGTAGTCAGACCGAAATGTTTTACGTCTACTTTAACACTTTCTGTTTTTCTCTACAACGAACCCCGTATCCCGGATTTAACAACTAAATGCTTACACTGTGGCAAAAGAAACACAACTCACACCCCTCAACAATGCGCAGCACCGACAAAGTGCCGCGCGCGAGTGAGCACTGAGCGAGTGGGTTTCGTTACTGTACAGTTTTGATTACCATACATGGCTATGCAAATATTGCGTTACATGTCGAATGGGACATCCAGACCCCAACGGGGGTTCACATCCACTCATTCATTCATCCATTTATCACTGCCTCAGTATCTCATGGTTGCCTCCTACCGAGCTTATGCTGACCCCTTTTCTCAGGCTCGTCGTCGCGGCCTCAAGAGTCATCAAAGCATATCGATCCTTCGTTTCATCCATTGTAAGCTCTACCTACCAGGACCAGAAGTTTACGGATATCCGTCATTCATCCATCTCACCGCTTTAGAAGACTTCTGCGGCCATTCCAATGAGCAAAGTTCTATCATGGGTGATGGATGGTCAGTCTGCGAAGCGCTGCTGTAACTTCGTGTTCTCTCATCGAAACAGACAAGCATTTACCAAGCCGAGTCGTCGTCATCAGGGACTGTCAAGAACTCCCCTGTGAAGTGTATCTCTATCAAGGGACGAATGAGACGCTCGAAGGGACGTTTTTGATCTTCCCGTCAAGCCCAATGGTAAGTGGCCCAGGAACGATCCTTCAGAACATCACGATACCGCGCGAAGGGTCCAAATACCGGGCCGGTATGCATGGAAGCACGACGTGAAAGGGGGTAGCGGCTGAGTGAGGTGAGCACCCATGACAAACCTTCTGCAAGTCACAACAGACAGATGCAAGTTATTACTGCTTCACCGCCTTTGAAAGTCAAGCGACTGGATACCAGGCCATGAACCATCACATTATCGAAGAGGCTCTCAGCCTCAACTCGTATTCTTTCACGGCGCTTGGAGTTTATTTTTAGTTTCCATCTGTCCCGTCCGTCACCCACGTGCTTGCCTGTTTTTCAGTCATCAACAGAGATCTTCAGTACTTGTCAAGGACAAAGAACTACACTTTCTCTGTTACAGCAAAGCTCTGTTTTATTCGGGTCGGTTATACTTCCTCGACCACCTTCCGATCTCTTGTCCAATTCTTGGGATCTATACCAACCCGTCGATTTAGTGGATCCACAAAAACTTCAAGAAGTTGAGATATTCCTTTCTCCGGAGCCTTTCAGCAGTAATCCCATGTCTACCCGCTGTGGAAGGGTTCAGGCCGACGTAGAAAGCAAAGAAACCACTACCCAGTGATGTGACAGGCCGGACTGCTTGCCAATCTGAAGCTATACTGGCTAGTCCATCAACAGTGGAATCGGAACAAGGCCGACATGAAGAACTATAAATTCCCTCAGTTTCGGAACACGACCGCGTCCCTAATCTATCAAAACCTTCAAACCCCGAAGACGGTCAATACCCACAACTACCAGCGCTACTGTCTAGTAGCATCAACTACCAGCCATCTACCGCTTCCGCCATAGCGGGCGGGCACTGTTCCGATGAAAAAGTACCGTGTGCAACCAAGTCCACAAGCGGAAGGTAGTCAGTGTCTTAGGCTCATTCAAGAGACTTCGTCCACTTGCTACCCAATCCCCCGGAATTGAAGGCGGTGAAGTACTTTCTTCATATTCCAACTGGTGGGAGACAGAGCTACTGTAGTGTTGGGCTCTTCAACCCGCGTCCAAGAATGTTAGCTTCTTGAGAACAGGAACAGGAATAGAAATTGTGCTCATGCCAGCCGCCGCCCTATCTTGAAGTTAAGGAAGCTTAGCCGATACTAATGTGACAAACTTCTCAGCCCCAGGTATGGGGCAAGGTCAGGAATTGACATCTCATATGTCACTTACAGTCCAGATCACTCGCTTCGAGATCTCCACGTCAACACAGACCGATCAAATCACCCAAAATGTGACAAGCTTTCCCAGAAATCCAGCCACAAGTTCTCAAAAGCCGACACTTGCAAACCACTCTGTGATCCGAGAATCTTCAACTAGCTTCACCATCTTCAAATCCGGTTAGTCTAGCCTTATCCCCTACCAATGTGAACTGCCAAAACGATTTAGCTTTCATTCCAGCCTCTTAGTCGCCTTTCAACCCACCGGAGAAGCCTCCGGAGAAGCCTCCGGAACCCAATTCCACCGGCCCCCCTCCAGTAGTCCACCACAATTCACTCAAATACCAGGATTTGGAAAGCCACACACCTCATCATTTTTGCTTCAAGAGGAACCCTAAGAGCACGTTTCAAGGGACTTGCTAACCAGGCATAGCTAGTCGGCTATTTCGGATGAAGAAAGCAAAACAACTGGCTGGTAGGGCTACATGTAAGTTGAGACTATTTTGGCGTCGGGCATTCCCCCTACAACTTCACCTATCTCCAGCTAATTATGCTCAATTGCATTTCTAACTTCATTTTCGAGCGCGAATTCGGAAACCTTCGAGCTAAGTAGGAACGTGGCTGAAAGCGGTGAACAAATAGGTATAGCCAGTCTGATAATGGTACGATGTTGATGATCTGGATGGACATTCTTGAAGTTATCGCAGGAACAAGAATGGGCAGCTAAGGAGATAGGGGAATGCGGCTGAGATACGAAAATACGAAAGGACTTAGAGCTTCAGAGACGGGTCTGGCGTGCTTTGGTCGGGTTGAAGCTATCGGCCATTTGCGATCTACAAGCGTCACTTGTGGCTTCTGAAGCTACGAGCAAGAGCAGGGGATGGGGAGATACACGGCATGAATTCAAGGGAAAAGAGATCTAGGGACTGCAGGGCAACGAAGATTGAGCTATCTCAAGAATGAGAACAAGGACATACTTTCTACATTACCCAAGCTACCACAAACTGAGCCAGCGAAAAGCCTCTCAGCTAAAAAGCAGAGAAATCCACGAAGGCATGATGAAAGCAGTGGGGATGGTGAGATGTGTCTGTATATTCTTAACCATTTATCATGTTGTGCCAGGCTGCTGCCCAGGCAGGACATTGCTAACTACCTACCTATCTACGTGACTACCTAGTTGTTGTTGTTTGCTGTTATCTACCTAATTCCAATCCAATATCCATGCCCTCGTCCGTTCGTCATCCATTGCCTATCCCATCACCATCCATTCCATCGGAGCTCGCCAATCAACAGCTAACGGGTTGGCCATATCGAACAAGAGAGGACTGCAGTGCAACCCTCGATGGTTTTGGCACAATATTCATGTATTCCACCATGATCGTATGCCCAAGTAACATGTATTCTAGCCAGCGATATCCTCCAGCTGCCTAGTCCCGCCTCGCTCTTCATCCCACCATAGCAATATATCTACCCTTCTAACTGCCTCGCAGTGCAGTCTTTAAATAAGTAAGGAAGAGTTTGCTTCAAATCAATGCCATATCGCAATGCAGTTTTCCTGTTCCCGTTGCACTGACACTCTTCAACCGAAATGATATCATGGCTCCGTAAACAAAGAACAAAGTAACCAGTCGCTGGCGACAGCGATGGCTCTATCAATCCCAAATTACGCCCTATTGTTGCAATGTATTCTGAAATGCTTCCTGGTATGATCGTCTTCACAGGCTGTAGATTGATCGAAGGTTATTCGCATCTGGCGCCGAGATTTGACTGCTGATGAACACACCGAAATCAGGTACAAGCGATTTGTAGAGATCGAGCGTCTGTGATTGATCAGTAAAAGTATCACAGCATAGACGAAGGAGCAGACTCACATGCTGGAAGATCTGCTGCAAATCGGCCGTCAAAGGGGTTTTGAATGCCTCTTCCATCTTGTACCGAGATACAGCAGTAAAGTATCGACCAAGATCCTTCTCCATTGCTTGTGGATTGCGCAAAATGGTGAGACTGAAGCCTTTGAAGGCGGTGGCCTTCTCCAGTGTATAATCAACACTGTGGATGCACTTCAGAAAGGGCTCTGAGAAAGTGGACAAGTGGGGTGCCATGACTTCAGAGTTTTCCAACCCTAGGCGGCCGAGAGCGATCGCAGCATTTTCGAGGACAGATTTTGGCACCTCTGGATTGCCTAAAATTGCCAGGTATCTCTCCAGCAGCTGCGGAACGTACAGCTCCATTCCTTTACCATGCTGAATGGCGATCTCTCCAGCAGACCAGCATGCATTGTTGATAACGCTGAATCCTGTTTCGATTTGCTCATCCAGGATGGAGTCAAGGTCAAGCTGCTGGATGAGGAGAGGTAGCAAGGTTCCCAGGAAAGGCTCTAACTGCGGGAAGACATATTTTGCACAATCCCCGAGGAGCGCATACGATGATTGGCGTACATCGTTCTCTGGATCCTCCATACAGAATTGGAGCAGCTCAAATAGGCGTGGCTGGGAGCCGGATACGAGCTCAGTGGACTGCTTTTCCTCAAGTGCCTGAATAATGGCGCTCAGGAGGTCCAAGCTCGTTACGAGAAAGTCCTTGTCTGGAGTATCTAAAATTGGATTGCGAACAGAAGCAAGGTACTCTTCCAGGTTTTGATGGATGATCTGAATGCATCTAGCAAACACGGGTTGCGCAAATGGAGCGAAGGACTCGGCTAGAGCGCTCGCAACGTATGATAGACACTCGAGGAGCGGGAACAGCTCTCGTGACTGGTCAGAAACCTTATGCCAGCGGTGGATAAGAGCGGGCATCAGTAAGTCTATCAGTTGAGGTTGGGAAAGCCCGTGGCCCACATGTTCGGCCAAGGTCTGCACGCAGTCGTACAGGATGAACATATTTCTGTCCTTGTATTTCTCGAAGCAACGGACGAATTGGCGGATGATAGGTTCGCAGTAAGGGGTGATGCTGGCACCAGCTTTCTCTTCGAGATGAGCGAATGCTGAGGCGCCAGCTTCCTGCACCCGCTTGTTCTGGTCCAACATCTTCGTCAGAATGCCCTCCATCATAGGCTCGAAGTACTGGGCTCGTAGTGCAGGAGTGTTGAGACTAGCTCCCCAAGAGGAGTATCTTCCCAATGTCCAGCATGTGATTTGTCGAACCAGGGGCTCAGGGTCATTGAGCAACGATATCAGATATGGGACCAGTTCGGGAAGGTGAGGAGTGACAACATCGATACAACCTTCTGCCACTGCGCCAAGAGCAAGTACGGCAGCCTCTCTATACGGCCATTCCTCGTGCTTCAAGTTGGTCATAAGATACGGCAGAATGGTTTCGAAAACGGGCGCCTTGAAGTCGGTTGCAAAAACGTCCAGAGCAGCCGCTGAACATTTCCGCAAATTCCAGCGGTCTTCTGGATTCGCATCATCGTCATCCTCGTCGTCAAATTCCTCAATTTCTCCTTCGCTCAAGTCGTCATCCATTCCGCTCAACTTCTGGTAATTTCCTCCACTTTGTTCGGCCACTTCCTCATCGCCATTTGCAAGTGTTCTCGCGCTCTTGCTTTTTGCGAACTTGGGTTTGATATCCTCCGCACGATCGTCTTCATCTGCATCGTTTCCGCCGCCTTCTAGCATGGCAATATCCTCTTCGCTGTAGACCATACTTTCTAACAGAACAGGAATGATCTTGTGAAGGTAGGGGGCTAGGGATTTCCATAGCTCGTTGTGTTCTCCTACGGTCAGCCAGAACTCTGCCGCATCACAAGCGAGCTCCTCGTCCTCGATCTTGCGCTGTTGGGCAATCATGTACTCGACCAGACCTTCGATATGAGGTAGAATCTTGTCGGGTCTGATCTCAACGATCTGAACAAAGGCTCGGCAAACCTGTCGTCGAACATCAGAAGATGGGTCGTTGGCGAGCTGGAAGAGACAATTCAGGAGAGAGTCCAAGGAGACGAGGAGAGCCTGGGGCTTTTGTGGAATAAAGACATTGATGCTTCCGAGAGCTAATGACCGGATTTTGGGCTTCTCGTTGGTCGTAAATGAGATCAACTTTGGAATGATGAACGCAAGAGGTCGCTGTCCGCCATACTCCTTGTCCAAAATCTTCTTGTTGTCCTCACAAACTTTAGTCAAAGCAGCCATTGCACCCTCTTGTGCTTCAGGAGTGACCGCTCCGCTGTCATTGCCAATCAATGCCAGCAGTTCTGGTAGTAATTGTGGCCAGCCCAGAATTCCACCTCGACTGACAATCTCTGTAATGACATTTCCTGCATAACTCCGTATTGACTGGTTTTTGTCTTGTAATGCCAGTGGTACCGACGAGCGAACGAGTGCCAAACTGTCCTGAGGAATAGCCTTGTAACCGGTCCTAATGTTGTTTTTCAGCATAACAGCAGCAGCCGATCGAACCGCATGATATTCTTCCGGAGTGTAGTTCAATCCTGGAGGAGCTTGTGCGCTTGAGAATAGATATGTGAGGTAGTTGTTGATATCTGGAGAGGATTTGGCTTGAGCAAGCATCTATTGAAGGCCGGAAATCAGTACAGGCTACTTCTGGGTACACAGTGGTTATCTGCAAGTTCTGAGCATGTTCTCTACTTACAATCTCGGCTTGCTTCTGCGCCGTCTTGTTGTGACCGCTTAAAGAGTCTCTCAGGCATCCTGAGAGTTGCCGCAATGGCTCTTGTTCTGGTTGCCAGGCCATGATCGTCCTCTAACCCCCCAGAGCCCTGTCAATCGTCTTATGTGGTGGTTCAAAAAGATCCCGATATGCAGGTACGCTGTTCAGGTATGGATTTCGCCTTGGGAAGGTCGCACAAGATGTTCTTCACTTGTGGGACATTAGATTTCGTAGGTCGACATCTGTTGAAGTGCAAATGTGGTCAGCGCAGCTCGATTCTAGAGTTTTTCTCGCACGACTGAACGTTTCCCGAGCGCAGAAGTGTTGATGTTGAACTCACAAATAGTTCCAATATCGAAGATCTGTGTATGGGGTTGAGAATGGCGGGCTTTGTGTGGTAAGATCGAAATTGTGGCTGCGGGAATGGGTGATCGTGGGGTTGTTTGCTAATGTGGTTTGCCGGGTGCAGAGCGAAGAAATGGCTGTCGCGGGAAGCCTCACACAGGAGCGCGTGATTCTCTCTGATATGAGAATTGAAGACGTCTGAATGAGACGTCGAAAGGTGGTAGATCTGAATAAGTGGAGGGCGAGGGCAACTTGGGACCTTGCGTTGCGGTCGCCCACGTTCCTTGCGCAAAGCGTCGCTTCTTTTTGGTGGGGAGGTTGGAATTTGACTTTTTCTGAGCCTTGCCTTCCTTGCTCCAAGATCTCCAGGGACCACTCAGCCTCGACGCAATATTGGCGAATCGAAAGGTGAATACTAGCGCAATTGTTATATATAAGAGTACAGTTGTTATGATTCATATTCATTTTTGGTTTTTGCATTATTCAGAACGCATGTGAGACAGTTTGGGTAACCCTATGCCGGAGCCATGCCCATGTAGCACTAGAAACGGCCTCGAAATTGGTCCAACTCATTTATTAGATGTCTCTGCAAAGAATCTCTGTTGGTAATGTCTGATAAAAATCTCTGGATTTGGTTTGTCTCCTGCTTCACAGGTTTCGCTTAGATTCATCATCTTAATACTTTCGATATGCCATGAATTTTGCCTTTAGTTTAGGCCGAGCACTGGAAACTGTATGTACCCACCCTAGCTCTACATATAGCAGCACTTCGAGTGCTGAGAATGACACTTATTCCATACCACTGTGGATTCCCTGCTGCCACTGATATGCAACTAGTAGGATTGAGACTGTTTGTACAACCAGACAGATATCGCCGATAAGCCTAGGAAGCTTGGGTCACAGAAACTGTTCACATGCTAGCTCCGTTCCCGCAATATCATGATTACAACAGCAATCAGATCTATAGAGTATGTGATTACCGTGGATTCAGCGTAACTTGGTGATCATTGTCTGTCTTCACCTGATGCCGCAGTCCGAAAGGAGATATCCTATGCTATCTTTGATAACATGATGTCGAGATGTCTAAACGTCCCGCGGCAGGTCCATCGTCCACAATAACGTTCCATGATGACGCGCAGTCAAAGTCGTACAGAGGATGAAATGAGGTTCGTAACACAGGGAACGGAATGAGCCTTGATGGAGGTGACACAATCTATGCTCAGGAAGCATCTCCTCAGCCATGCTTAAACAAGATCGACGTTGTGGGGGCTTGTAACGTCGAAGATCCGAGACGGAGAAGCTGCTGAACCCTTTTCCTGGTGCTACTTGTCATGCGCCAGTAGCTGTCGATCCGGGCCCGTATAACATACACAGCGTTGAAGCCTATTTCGTTCTGAAAACCGTGTTCAAATCCCAAGATGTCTTAGAGACCGTCGACTCAATGACCAAATTCATGGAGATGTTCAGCTTCCATTGACCTGTCCGCTTTCACTCTTTTGAACTTTCTCCATAACAACCTCAACGACCTTCTTGAAACCTTCCATTTCTTCCTCGACAGTGCCGCCCAACCCAGCACTCGCAAAGCTTATTGAATTCCCGACATAGACAGCCTTCTTCGTCTTCCGTGCGAGGAGTTTAGCAAGACGTGTTGTGAACTCCACGGAGGACTCGTAAGTGTACAGAGGGGTTGAGAGGGTTTGACCAGGGTTCAATCTCTGATATTATATTAGCCAATATATTCGATTCTCATCTTTGGAGGTTTTCTCACATCCGGAAGGGCGTAGACAAATGATCCTAGTGGTACTGTCGAGGTATCTCCATTCATGGCCGTAGTCAGGAACAAGAGGATGGAGGTAGTCTGAATCGTGAGATGAACATGAATTCTTGTATCCGGTGCCTTTGGGAGTGGAAACGACAATTGAACGGGCTGCCCGGATGCTCCTGATATCATTCCAGCTCCTGTCGCCATTTCGAGCCCGATTTGAATGCTGGACTGAAGTTGTAGGAGGTTCGAGAAGCTCAGGATAAGCTTCAGGACTCTTCCAATTTTAGCGCGGGGTACTTCGACCCCTAATCACACACGTGACCAAAATTTGTTCGACCAAAATCTGACACTGGATTTTCTCTTCTCCTTGAAGTCGATTATAAATGTGTTTGGTCTTGTATCGAGTCTAGATGAGCACCACCATGACCAAAAGCGCCGCTATGGCGCGGGAAATTACATGCTTTCGAAGTGACGAATCACAACACCGAAAATTACCCAGCGGCGTCAGTCTGAATTTCGAGGACTTCAAAGTTCGAATATCATAATATTTGCCCTGGTTTGAGCAAAGCAGAACCCCAATCGCTTGTTCAAGAAGTCAAGATCGGTTCTCTGTGCAATATAAGAGACCAAACAATACGTAGCGTACTCCAGTCTCTCCAAGCCCTCATCATCTCGAGTAACTAATTAGTTCTCAGATCTTTGCATTCCGGAACTTTTCAGAAAGCCAAGCAACCTCGTCCTTACTATCCCCAAGTCCAACTTGTCGAAGCTTCTCATCAAGCCATTTGACGTCTTCTTTGCTATCTCCGGGACCTCCAGCCCAGTGGCCCCAGATACTTGGGAATGGGACCATGATCCCTACACCGTCTTTCATGTTTGCAACTTCGATCTCTGAGTCCTCGGGTCTATGTTTCAATTCAGCCCCTTATGATCATAAGAGAAAAGATGTAAGCTTACGGGAAATACAAGTCTGTCTTTCCTGGAAGAACAAGAGCTTTGGCCTTTATAGCTTCCATGGCAGCTTTGAAATCCCCATTGTAAGGATCCTGCTTGGAGCAGTCACCTGCTTGCCATGTGTACAACATGACGAGCAAGTTCTCGGGGTCTGAGAGTAGTCAGTAAGTGTTTTCCTCCCGAATGTAGAGTGCGAACCCTTGGACAATGCCCACGTCTCCCAGAAATTCTTCATGAAGTCCTCCAAGTCCTTGAAGCCAAGCACAGTCTCATAAAGTTTCTCGCGGTAGAAAGCCTGGCTAAATCCCCACCCAGCATAAACACGGCCGAATGCCTTCAGTCCAATCTCCTTCTCCTCAGCAGTCCAAATGCGGTACTCTTCTCCTTGAGGAAGAACTCCATCCTCACAAGATCCAGCAGATCGATGTTTCTTAGCCGAAAGCAGTGCGGCCTTTGCCCCTTCAAGGAAGACTTGGTTATGCAGAGAAGTCTTCGCAGCACCACAGAATGGCACAATAATGTCCATGAAGTCAGGATAGCTTGTGGCCCATTGGTATGTCTGGCCAGCTCCCATACTCCAGCCTAGAACGGCTCTTGCATGTGTGATGCCAAGGTGCTTGGTGACGAGAGTGTGCTGAGCTCTCACGTTGTCGAAGAAGGTGACCTTTGGGAACGGACGAATGTTTGAGTTTGATGGCGAGGTTGACTGTCCATTCCCAAATAGAGCGGTGATAATGATGAAGTACTTCTTTGGATTCAAAACATGGTCTTCTCCGATCAGCCATTCATTATCCGCGATGGCTATAAGGCATTATCAGTGTGCTTTCTTCAAGTGGTGAGTTAGACCTACATCCAGAGTACCACGATGGATAGATGATAGCAGGTGACTTTGGATCGCCAAAAGTCTTGAACGCTATCTCGGCATCCGGGATGCTCTGTCCTGACTGGAGTTTCCAGTGTCCGAGCTTGTAAGTTTGTACGCCTGCCATAGTTCCTTGATGGTTCCGTCACTTTTCTTGAGGAGAAGACTTCTGTATTATATACTTAGCATTTCTAAGCAATAGGAAAGAGTTCTTGTGGTTTGTAACATTTCTATTACCAATGGTGCACTTACCCCACTTGAGAATGATATGATTTGCTAAGACCGCGGAAATTAGGAGATATGAGGCTCGTAAGGTCTGGCAACGAATTCTACTGTTGTTCTTAACAGTAACAATGATTCTTCAGTGAATTCTTGATATTATATAGTTGAGTGAGGACCTGTTCAAAGATCAAAGACATACTTTTACTGAAATGTATAGGCTTTCCTATTTGGGAAGAGTAGCCCCTCACCTGCTGCTCCTTATCGTCTCTCGATAAGGCGCGCAGGGCAAGGGGAGGAAACGCGGGGCAATTCCGGCCTCTAAGCCATGACGTTTTTGATTCGAGAATGAGAGGAAGTGGAACTGTGGAACTCGGCTTAGTGATAAACATTTATCCTTGTCCCCATCCATAATGCAATTGCGACTCACAACACATTTTAATCGCATTCCTCATTGTCGGCAAGTCTCTCACTTACACCAAAGACTCAATCGCAGCTGCTGATAGAAAATCGAACAGCCAATTCCTCAAACCCCTCCATCGAAGCTCCGCTATCCGCTACTTCACGATGTCTCGAGCCGACGCCGAAAAACATATACAGAGGAATCCTCACCCGGATTTCAAGAAGGTCGAGGCAGATCGTCAGCCATGGGACAAGTCAATGGCATGGAATATCAAGCAGACCATCAAGCCTGACTGGAAATACGGCGATGGAGCCAACGACGGAGGTGCAGGTCTCAGGATTCCACATGTAGAGATCGATCCGTACGAGACTGGACGACCAGCCGTGTTCAACTACAAGCTCTTGATATCTGGCATCATTCCCAGACCAATTGGCTTCATCAGTACACGCTCGAGGGACGGAAGCAGTACCAATTTGGCACCATTCAGCTACTTTTCTGTCATCAATCATGACCCGCCACTTTTCACTGTCGGATATGCTGGAGGTTTTGACAACGCGAAGGACTCGTTGAAGAACCTGTCGGAGACACAGGAATGCGTGATCAACATCATCTCGGAGCACTTCATTGAAGCGGCCAATGCTTGCAGCATTAATGCTCCATACGGAGACAGCGAGTGGGCCTTGAGCGGCCTGACCCCTGCGCCAAGTTCAACCGTCAAGGCGAGCAGAGTCAAGGAGGCTATTTTCTCGATTGAGGGAAAGTTGGACTTCACCAAGGAGTATGAGAGTCGTGCTACGCCCGGGAAGAAGACTGGTGTGTTGGCCGTTATTGAAGGGACGAGGTTTTGGGTTAGAGAGGATGCTTTGAATGAAGACAAAAATCTCGTTGATCCTGCTGTAAGTTTTGACGCTTGGTAAACACTGTTGTCGGGTACTGATACCTAGCAGGTCCTCAAGCCAATAAGCAGATTAGGAGGAATTACCTATGGAAGAACGACCGAGGGAGCAGAGATTCCAAGACCAGATTTTGAAGAGACTGTGGTCAAGAATGAGGAAGCGAAGAAATTGGTAAAGCCAAAGGTTGATGGACAGTAAGAAAGAGGGACTAGACAATAGAGTTTAGATGAGACCAGGGATTAGAGGGGTAGGTAAAACTACTATACTCCCAATACGTTAACAAGACATATAATTTTGTTATCTTTCTCGCTAGAAATGCAGCTCGCTGTTGACTTCCAATTGCTCAGACAATGCTGGACCCCGGTCGTGCCTCGGCCCGGCTCAAATCTCACATCCAGCTTGCTACCCCACAGTATCCATCCCCAGATTCCATTGTTAAGCTACTCTTTTGCTTCTCATCCAAAACATCTTGTCCAGCCTTATATTTTTCCATTTGCCATATAGATTGCACATTCCATCAGCTTCAATTGCTACGTTTTCGAGATTCCAATCACATATAGCTCTGATCAACCAGCCAAGATGTCCAAATACGATACCGAGCTCCAAGATTTCCCCAACATCTTCTCCCTTAAAGGAAAAGTCGTCGTCGTAACAGGAGGCTCTCGCGGTCTAGGACTTCACGCAGCATCAGGGTAATTCTACTCCCCAGTTCATCATCTCTGCTCATTGCTAACATACCTTCTGCTTAGGTTTCTCCAAGCCGGCGCCTCGAAAGTCTACATCACCTCCCGCAAAGCCGACGCCTGCGAAGCCGCGGTGAAAGCCCTCAACGCCCTCCCCAACCTCGCCCCCGGCGCAAAAGCCATTTCCGTACCCGCCGACAGCGCGAAGTTCGAAGGCGTTGAGCATCTCGTCCGCGAGGTAGCAAAGACGACCGATCATGTCGATATCCTGTTCGCGAACGCAGGGGCTACGTGGGGAGAGGAATTCGATACACATCCTGATAGTGCATTTGGGAAGGTAATGGATTTGAATGTTAAGAGTGTGTTCAATACTATTAGACTGTAAGTCTGGTCCAAAGTTGAAAATTGTACAATACAATGCTAGATTGGGAGGGAGTGCTAATATGGAATCTCGAATAGGTTTGCGCCCATGTTGCAGAAGAATGCATCGATTCTCGACCCCTCAAGAGTCATCATCACCGCCTCTGTGGCAGGTATTGGAATCGGGTCCCTGGGAAAGAACGCCACGTTTGGATATTCCGCTTCCAAAGCAGCCGCTATCCATCTCGCGAAGAACCTGGCTGTCGAGCTCGGACCTAGACATATCCTCGTCAATGCTATTGCGCCGGGATTCTTCCCGTCGAAGATGGCGAGTGGGTTGATTGGGCTGAGTGGTGGAATGGAGGCTGCTGCCGCGAGGAATCCAAATAAGAGGTTGGGGAAGCCGGAGGATATTGCTGGGTTGGTAGTGTTCTTGAGCAGTAGGGCAAGTTCACATATCAATGGTGCAGTTGTTACCGTTGATGGTGGGGAGGTCTGGTCTAGAGGGGGGATGAATTCTGGGTTGGAGGATAAGCCCAAGCTTTGAGAGGGATGGGTATCTTGTGGATCTGTCTGATCATTTATTGGGCTATTTATTGTAGATCTAGGCGAGGAGAAGCATAAAGAGTACAGGGTATCATCGCTTCCTAGCCACCCAGTGGGTAGCCATGTAGGTATTTTGTAACATGCTCTCTACGTCCTGAATATATGGTGCTGGAATTCCAGATTCTCTGTGCTCGATGTCAAAGCCAAGTTTCTCAATCAGTGCCACGACTTCATCATCTGTCAATTCTACAGCACCTGGGTCTGCTATTCCTATTTTAACGATTAGCGGTGCAACATAGGAGTTAAGCGAAGTCCTACCTTGTGCCTCCTGTCTTCCAGGTGATTCTTTTCCGCGCCCATGGGATCCTGGAGCATTATTTTCGAAATGCCATAAGAGAGGGCCAATATTAACCAATAGCCCTCCCGGCTTCAGACAATTCTTGATCACTTCGATGTATCGGATGACGTTCGGAGCTGTGTCTAGAAAGAAGACAGTAGCAATTGCATCGAAGGAGTCTTTCTGATCCTTGTCTCCGTACAACAGCAGGAAATCTGAAGCACTCATACTCATTTCTCCGCGTTTCTCAACTGCTCCCAATGTCGTGGCGGGATGAATGTCCGGAACCAAGACGGACCAGAGGTGGTTGGTACGATTTCTATGATTTGAAAAAGAATGAACCCAAGGAAATAATGTGTGGGCTTGAGCTTTCGGACAATGATTGAGAATGTATGAGCTTGCCATCAATTGGTGATAGCTGATCTCATTGCCTTCTGTGTCAAACCCAGCACAGCAAAGATCGAACACGAGTCGACCCAGACCTGCTCCTGGCACCAAGACTTTCATGTTTGGGCCGGTCCGACTTTCCTGCTCCTTCTTGAGCGCCTTGATCACTGGACCGTAACATGCTTCTCGCTCAGCTGAACCTTCAGAAGACCAATCACGGAAGAACTGCCTTAGAGTGCTCCTTGCTTTCTCTAGGTCATTGGATGTAGCTTTACTACGCCAGTCACTTTCTGTGCTGCCTGTAGTAGAGCTGATCTCAGGAATGCCAAAGGAAGCAGCTCCCGACTTCAAAATGGCAAGTGACAGCTCTGCGTTGCTATCAATAGCATCGTCGACGGCATTGAGGGTCTCGAGGTACGAGAATGGAGGCGCTGCTAGGAGTTCCAGGTGGGCTCTTGGAAGAGCATAAAAGGATTGTCTTCTGAGATGTGTGGTGTTGAAATGTGCCACTCTTGCATATTGGCTGGAGGACTTGTGAGTAAACAAGCTCACTACAGTGCAGCAAGATACGAGATGAAGGAATAGTTGCAATACGAAAGGAACATATTAATCTCCAGCCTCCAACTTGTCTTTGTTGAGCGGATCCTCATAGATTACAGGTCTTCGTACACATTTCAGGAGTCAAGCGAAGTATATGCTTTCAAGGAAGAATGCCAATGTAGAGACAATGAATAATAGCTGAGTTGACTTACTAAAAAGAACTCAGTGCTGCAAGCAAAACTCTTTGTTCATCGGGATCACCAATTGCCTCCTCGTTACCTTCCCACTTTGGGCTCACAGTGCCTTTGCCAGGATCGCTTTCCAGTGTCATCGCATCGTTTTGGATTGTTTGAGGAGCTCTGAATGTGAACTTGAATGCTCGAAGCTCGCTTCCACGGCGATTGCTATTGGGGTACTCTGGGCTGCGCTAAGCCGTATCTGACAGATCACTAGCGTTTACCTAGGTAATCCCTGCTCGACCCTTCAAGATCACCAGCAACCAACAAACGCCGTTTCGCTCCCTTCCCTCTTCGATCTTCAACTCCAACTCCAACTCTCGATTTTCCGCAGGCCTCACCACCACCATGGCCTCTCAATACGTTAAGGCGCAGGGCGTCACTGGTCCTCTATCAACTGCTATGCCAACGGCCCAGGAACTGGCAGCAAATGACGATCTTGTTACAGAGTTGAAGAGACAGAACAACTACGAATCTCCAGAAGAGACTGCGAAGAGGTACGTACCTTCGCATTCCTGTCACGGTGTTGCGACACCATACAAATCTGCGCATCTGCTAAGCCCCTCACCAATCTAGATCGGTCGTTCTCAAATCCCTTCAGTCGATTACCGAAGAGTTCGTGAGGCAAGTCACCAGAGATCAAGGCAAGCCAGAGGCTATAGCAAAAGCTGCGGGAGGAAAGATCGAGACTTTTGGAAGCTTTAAGCTGGGTGTTATAGGTCCCGGATCTGATATCGATACCCTCGTCGTCGTCCCAAAACACATCACCCAAGAAGAGTTCTTCCAAAAGTTTCCCGAGGTTCTGGTCAAGATGGCGCCGGAAGGTGCTATCACGGAATTAGTCCTCAAGCCAGACGCATATGTACCCATTATGACATTCAAGTACTCTGGAGTTGATATGGATTGCCTATTTGGCAGGATCGCAGGGCTCAGTTCGATTCCAAAAGACCTGAAAATTGTTGATTCGGACTTGCTGCGAGGACTGGATCCTATAGAAACTCGCTCACTCAATGGTGTTCGTGTGGCAGATGAGATGTTAAGTTTAGTTCCCCAGCCCAATGTCTTCAGAACAGCCCTGCGGACAATCAAGCTTTGGAGCGCTCGGCGTGCAATTGCTGGTAACGTCTATGGCTTTCCCGGAGGCGTAGCTTGGGCAATCTTGGTTGCTCGTGTCTGCCAGCTTTATCCCAAGGCCACAGGTTCGACAATCATTATGAAGTTTTTCAAGATCGTAGACAAGTGGCCATGGCCTCAACCAGTTTTACTCAAGCAGATTGAAACTGGAAAGCTGAACCTCCAGGTCTGGAATCCTAAGGTACGACACCCAGGTCACCATGCCACTTCGAACCCAAGCTTACGGCAGTTACAGAACAGCGGTACTGACAGAAGACACATTATGCCCATCATCACTCCAGCCTATCCCTCGATGTGCACAACACACAATGTCACTCGGTCTACAATGGCGGTCCTCCAGAAAGAGTTGAAGCGTGGTGGTGATATTGCTGATCGAGTGATGGCCGGGAAGGCGAAGTGGAAGGACTTATTCGAGAAACACAACTTCTTCACTACAAGTTATAAGTACTACCTATGCATCATTACAGCTAGTACCACCAAGGATATGCAGACCACATGGTCAGGCTGGGTTGAATCCAAGGTGCGATTGATAGTCGGCAGACTTACAGAGCAGACTTCCGTTGCGATAGCCCATCCATTCAACAAAGGTTTCAACAGAGCCCATAGATGTCGAACCGAGGAGCAAGTCGAAGCAGTTAAAGGAGGAAGTCTCGAGTACTATGCCAAAGATATGGGAACCGCGACAACTGGCCATGGTCTCGCTGCAGGTGGTATGGTGAAGGATGGCACCAGCAACGGCGAGGAAGAGAATGGTGACGACAAGATTACGATGGTGTACACGACAACTCACTATATTGGACTGGAGCTTCACGAAGGTAACGTCAACTTTGTGCTTTTCGAGCTTACAAACGCGTGGTATGGAGTGTGCACAATCCATCTGCTAACAAATCTAGGTGCTAAATCTCTAGATCTGTCATGGCAAGTCGACGATTTCAAGAACACATGTACCAGTTGGGACTTGTATGATAGCAATGTCAGTGCATTGCACGTGGCTCATACGAAGAAGTAAGTATTCTTGGATGTATATTACAGCAATGATTGACTCCCACTTCAGCTACGATCTCCCCGACGATTTGTTTGAGGACGGCGAAACCAAGCCTACAAAGCCACAAAAGAAAAAGCAGTCGAACAAACGTACTTCAACCGAGGTATGTACCTTCTTCCATGCCTGATTGGAACTGACCACAGCTGGGCCTTGCGTTGTTCAACGATCCCGTACTGCTTGTGGGTCGAAGCAGAGGGCAGAACTAACTCTTATCAGGACTCGTCGCAACCAGCAGCAAAGAGACAGCAAACCTCTGTGGTAGCAGCAGGATGAATCTGTGCGAACTTACCCCACCTCCTTTACCTCCTCCCTCGCATTGACCAGACGTCTAACGGCAGGCCTTGGACCCTCCTCCGCATACAAATTCCGCCTCTCCAGCTCGATTGCCATATTTGTATTCGCCAAAAATTTCCGGACTACTAACAAAAGCAGTTCCCTCGGGCATTGGAGCTGAGAATTGCTCATGTAAGACCTTCGCTCCCTTCACATCCCATTCGTTTCTTGGGGAATCTCGTGACCAAAGAACTTGATACATATACAGGCATGAGACGATAGTCCACCTGGCGCATTCACGATAGGCGTTCATAGACAGCGAGGACTTCGGAGTGTTCACATAGCCTCACAAAGCGACTGGCGAAAAGGCGTCGGCTCGGATGGCTTACAAGCCCACAGTGTGTAATCTAGTTACCAATAAATAATATTTCGAGACTACGGTCTCCTCCATAAGCAATGTCTGAAATCTGGCGACAAGCAAGTGAAGCTCTTAATTACTTCATGTTTCAATACATCAAGCATGTGAAAGTTGATAACCATGAGAACAGCGGCTAAAAAGCTTGTCTGTTTACAGCACATTTGGAGCGAAAGCGTATTTTGGCCAGGGTCTGGAGGGGCCGGCTACGTCAGAGCCCAGACCGAGGACCACCATGGACTGCTCCACAAGGCATTTCTTAGCATCATCCATCATTCTATCCGGCGGACTCCTCTTAAAGACAACAAACTTGATTTTGTAAGAGCTTCATATCAATCACAGTACATCGAGACTCGCTTATTTTTATTGCAAAGAACGAAACTATCCAAATCTTCACAGCATGAATGTCGTCAGTCGTCAATAAGCGCTAGTCTCGAGTCCCCTCCAACGAAAGTTCCCTGTGAACCAACTCTGCCTACTTGTCCATAGCCTCACACCTTTCACCGAAACTGGCGCCGCCATCTCTTCGACCAAGAGCTGGTCATCCTCATCATCGACAGAGTCTCTTTCGCTACCTATTCCCACACCCTCGACAGACCGCACGCGACAGACTTACCAACTTCCGCCTCGATACCCTTCCCTACTACAAACTCCGAGCGCAATCGCGGATCTTTAGCTTCATTGTCAAGCGTCAGAAACGACGTCAAGAGAAGAGGGCAGCAGGAACACGGATCGCCGATATCCTGCGTAGGCGGGGCAGCAGAATCTTTGGCGCGCACAAGAACAATGAGACTGGTGCACGATCGAAGTTGACCATGTCTGGTTTACCTGGGTACGGCTCCGTTGAGGATGGTGGCGAGGCTAGAGAACGTGGTTCGAGGAGGAAGAAACTGGCTGGATATCTGAAAGCTGCAAATGATATAAGACAGTCATACCAGCAGTCTTATTCGGAGAGATGGGGTTCTGCAAATGGGGACTTTAGCGATGAGTCCAAGGGAATTCCGGGCTCGTTCCCAGACGTTGCAATAGTGTCGCATGGGGACGAGCAGCTCATTTTGTTTCCTTCCTATGCTAAGAAGCATGTCAGGCAACAACCTCCTGACCCAGCATCGAACCCTGTTCGGCGAGATAGTAGCGGGAGTGAGATGAGCGCTGATGGCCCTGGAGATGCGGAGTACTGGGCTAAAGAATGGCAAAAGTTCGAGGATGATAGGGCAGTAGTGGATGTTGATGTTCGGGGCTGGATATACTCTCCCCATCGAGGACCAATGACCAGGAAAAATAGATTGTTGATTGGACTCGCTCGACAATTGAGCGGAATTCCAGCACCAAAGGACCCGAATAGAGATAATAGTCCAGATGCGGCTCCATCGTTGATTGCAAGACACCAAGAACATGAGGCTCGCCGCGATGAAGAAAGGATTGCTCGTGAAGCGGACGAGATCTTGAGGCGTGGCCGAGGGGAGAAGAAAGCTGCTGCCCAAGGGCGATACAGTGAGAAGCCGAGAGAGGACTCAGACGATGAAAGCATATATGGAGACAAGATCACATCTGGAACACACACTCCCCTGGGATCAGCCGAACCACCGGGTCCTGGACATCTTCACAAGCGACAATCATGGAATCAACCTTCTGACATGTCCACATCGGAGTTGTTAGCTGCAAATACGCATCTAATGGCACGATTAAAACCTTTCCTCACAAATCCCTTAGTATCTACCCCCATTACAGTCTTCTTCTACGACGAGAAAACTTCTGTGTCTCGGACAGTCACAACGAACGATGCTGGCCATTTCATCATGAGAGCTGCTCTTGACTTTGTACCAACCCACGTGAGAGTCCTGGCCTCAGAACATCTTTCAGCGACGGAAGAAGTCAAGATCACCCAGCCGAAGGGAGTCAGTCTTATCAGCGATGTTGATGATACCATCAAACACTCCTCCATTGGTGGTGGACCAAGAGAGATTTTCCGGAACGCCTTCATTCGCGATTTAGCAGATCTCACGATCGATGGCGTGAAGGAGTGGTATAACACCATGTATGACATGGGCGTTGGCGTCCATTATGTTTCAAATTCTCCCTGGCAGCTGTTTCCAGTTCTGGTCAGTTTCTTCCGGAAAGCAGGCTTGCCTCCCGGATCTTATCACCTGAAGCAGTACAGTGGAATGCTGCAAGGGATATTTGAGCCTGTGGCCGAGAGAAAGAAGGGAACCCTTGAGAGGATCATGAAAGACTTCCCCGAGCGGAAGTTCATCTTGGTTGGAGACAGTGGAGAAGCAGACTTGGAGGTGTACACAGATGTTGCTCTTGCCCATCCTGGCAAGATCTTGGCCATATTCATTCGCGATGTCACAAGTCCAGCGAATCAAGGATTCTTCGACTCGTCAATGGGACCTTTGAGTGGCGATCGCAGAAGGGGTCGAGCTGATCCGTCTCGAACTGAATCTTGGAATAGTCTCAAGACAACGTCTACGATCTCGCTAGATTCACCAGAGAGGCGTCCTACTCTTCCCTCGAGATTTGCTACCGAGGTCGCTCCCCAGACAAGTGATGGTCCAGCTATGGGCAAGTTGATCGATTTTGACGATGAACCTCAGCCAGCCGATGTGCACGAATCTCATCGGAGGATTATGCCTAGATCCGCCTCGGATTTTGAGACGTTGGACTCACCAAGGAGGAAATCTGCGCCCGAGGGTACTATGCCTCGAGTGCCACCTCCACGTCCCGTGAAACCTGCAGGACTACGAGGCGTATCTACCTCCGGCTCGTCATCTGAGCCTGCTTTACCCAACGCGAAGGGCTCTCCACCTCCGCCACCCAAGCCTCGTCGACCGACTGGCAACCGAGAGAGCACTCAATCGCATTCGCATCCTCTTTCTCAAGCGACCAGTTCAACGGATCTTCGATCACCTGAAGAGGATTCATATCTGACAAGCGCACGCAACAAAGTGGCTGCAGCTTACAATTCTTTACCTGAAGTCAGGTCTCATCTCCCAGGATATTCTCATGGTCCCTCATCCGAGAGCTCATCGAACTTATCTCAGGACAAACCACCTCCACCCCCTCGAAGAAGGGGAACAGGCTCAGTCGGGCCAGCAGCAGCCGCCATGACAAAACGAATGTCCTGGAACAGCACCGATACATCGGATGACGAGCGGCCAAACAACGGCGTGCCCGTCAATAAAAAGCTTGACTTATGGCGACGTAGGTGGAAGCGAGCCAAGGACATTCTTGATGGGCAGGGCGTACAATTGCGAGCTTGGAGGACAGGTAGCGATGTTTGCTTGGAGGCGGTACAGATGGTAGAGAAGGCGATGCGAGACATGAATGTTGAGGGTTATGGAAATGATGGGAAGGGAAAGACGGGCGAGGGCGGTGGAGAAATGAAAACGAAAGATATGAAGAGATCAAATAGTTAATATGCCATAGCGGCTGACGATGAAACAACGTACACACATATTTATCATGCAATTTTCCTCTCGATCAGAACACTTTGAGATCCGTGCTCTGCTCACAATCTTCTTTAATATCATATATGAATCATCCTGGATAGTTGTATACCAACTAAATACATACATACAGCTCACTCTGGCTTGTGCCAAATCCCTCTCTCATTCTATAATTAGGCCTTCCCCACAATAAATCATGCCCACTGTGCCCATCACACCGTCCTACTGCAACTCGTGCCTAAACTCTTCACTAATAGGCATCCCATTCATATCAACCTGACTCCTCTGCGACCCCCCACCAACAGGCCTCCTCACAATGCCCCCCGAACTCGAATGTCCACCCATCTCCTGCACTCCAGGCGGCGTATTCCAACTCCCTCTATTCTCTCCCCCTAATTCATTGACCTCGCTATGCGTCCCTAACTCATTCACGGTACCAACAGCAGGCGGCGGAGGACTCTGCATTCGCATTGGCGACTGAGTTTGACCGGGTGGAGGCGAGAACCCTGAGCCCATGGGACTGACTGCGCCTTGACTGCTGAGGTTACTCTCGCGCCGCTGTCCCTGGTCTTGAGCAAGTTCACTGTACTGACTTGGCGGACTAGGGATGAGTGTCGCTGAGGGATTTGTGTAAACTGGTGGCGGAGACTGAGACGTCGGATATCCATTCACGCTCGAATTTGTGTTTGTATTCTCCCCATATGACGAACTTGACAAATGACCTCCCCCTCCCACCAAAGCAGGTCTATACACCTCCTGCATCCCTACTCCCGCCGTCTGTTTCTCAGGGTGTACACCCATAGCTGGATGCTGTTGTTGCTGTTGATGTTGCTGAGATGGAGCGCCATAAGCAGCAGCAGGCTTCATGGTCCCTCCTATCTCCGCGACATTGTTGTTGTTCATCCCATACGCTGTCAAAGCACTCGCTTGTTCGTTCTGGATCCGTGCTTGAGCGGCAGCGGACTCAGCGCGCTTCTGTTTACGCTTTCGCAGGCAGAACCACAATAGGAAAGCTAGCAGCGCTAGGACAGCGACGCCTCCTACTGCGCCGCCAACGATAGCTCCGATGGGTGTTTTACCGTGTTTGTTTGGGGTGGCTGTTGGTCTTGGTGTTGAGGAAGGCGTGCTTGTAGAATCTGATCCTGAGCCCGGGACTACGAATATTGTGGGTTGTGAGGGCGTGGATGTTTCTGTGGCCGTTGGGTCGGGCGTTGCAAAGAAGTTGTCCGTGGTGGTCGTATCGCTGGTATTGAAGCCATCGGTTTCTAGGCGCGAGACGATGAGCCCGTAGGAGGCAGTTGAGCAGCCAAAGTTGTACGCTGTGTATCCCGACCCAAAGTCGAATGCGAAATAGCCGCAGTATGGCTCTTCCACTGGACTTTATATACCGTTAGAGATCCTGGATGTACCGATAAGAAGAGGGTACGGCGTCAAAACTCACCAGAAGATCTCGGACTTTGGCGGAACTCCCGACTGAGGATAATTCCAACATTGCGTGATCCAATCGTATGCTATACTCGTCTGTCCACATCCCTCATATAATCTCCCATTGACCGTTTGGAAAAGACATGTCTGCGAATTATCACATTGCGGCTGTCCAAAGCCTCCCGGGATCGTCCACTCGGTACAGACGTTTGTCAACGCTCTCCCCTTCAATTTCTGCTTTACTAACTCCACTGAAGGAGCAGCTGTAGGCTGAATGAAGGCCTGTCCATATCCACCAGCGATTGTCTGTGTAGGGAATGCGCCGATCGCGAAGCTGCTCACTGAGGAAGCTAGTGCAGCTACAGCTGTATATCGCAGTAGTGAGGCCATGATCAAAACTTGGAAATAGATCACTAACGACAGACAGGACTCGATAGAAATTGGTGACGATCGCAAGCAAAGCAAAGAGAGCCGATGTCGTACATGGGCATATCGTAAATATGTATGGAATTGAGCTGAGCCGACGACCCTGCCCGTTCGTTCGCTGGCTCATGATTCTCACCGACGCCATGTCTTCAGCTGGGTGGACCGCGTTGATCTCAAAAACGCCATCCTTCACCCCAAAGCGTGCAAAATGCGGGACATGAGGCTCTCCCGTCTCGAAAGTGGAGGTGATTGGAGAAAGTAGTCTGGAGGATTGCATGGAAGCTGCGAAACCTACCATCTCTCCCACTTGAGGTTAAGTGAGATGGGACAAGCAGATCCCCGTTCTTGTGCTCATGGATCGAGGACCGTCGAGTCCCTGATTTGCACTTACAGTTGCACTGTGGAACGGCATATAGGGCAACAGAGAGACAGGAGCTGGAAATAGGCCATGGGACGCCACGATGTGGTTTCCCCGTTCGGAGGAGGCAGTGAGACATTCGCTTAGCGAGCTGAAAACCCCTGGGCGAATCATGATCCACATCCTCCTTGGCATGTCGATACGAGACGGTGCTGGTTGGTGCCAAGGTGGCCTGACTGCAAGGCTGTGGAGATCCAATAAACGTTTGTTGCGCAAGGTGAAGGCTTGCTTGCGGGATGAGCAAATATGTGCAAGGGTCCTGAGGGACAGGACAACTTCTGATCTTGCGATTCCGTGTCCGAGGTTCGCGAGGCTGACTCGGTATTCGGATTCAGGTAGGTTAGCGAAGATCGGGACGTTGTAATGGCATCTAGAAGCTTTAGAAAGACTGATGGGAAGGCTGTCGGGCTTGTCGTAGGGTTGGCCGCGATTTTGGTATCAGTAACTTCCTCGACTCCGGTACCTATTTTGTTGGCTATCATCTCTAGACAAAAGGTATTTTTCGATCATATTGAAACATCTTGGGTATTCGTAAATCATGTTCATGTCCCCCCATTTTATCCCATTCCCGAAAATCCGCTCTCACTAGACGTGTCGGACATGAGAAACGAGCCAGTATACCAACTGTCATCCTCGAGAAAGTTCATCCAATCATCTCCCGGCGTGCTGACCATACTCGCACTCATCGAAACCGGCGTCATCATCCCCAGAGGGTTCTTCAGCTTCCATTCCCACTTCATTCCATCGCCAAATTCCATTTCCACCACGTCGTTCATCGGAACATTGGAGACAGTATCTTCCTCGCCAGGCCTGTGTAGATGTATCCTCTCCAACTCCCACCATTCTTTAATCATCCTTACACCCGACTCGCTGTCCCACATCCCTTCCCTTCGCGGACAGCGACCCAGAAGGTCAAGAGCGAGTGTTTTGATTTGCTTGTCCTGACACCTTATACACACATAGTATAACGGACCAACGACTCCTAGATCTGACGAGAACGTAGCGACCGTCTTGCCATTCTTGATATCCTGTTCCTCAGTCGCAATCAACGACCTGCATAAATTGACAATAACTCTAAACTCGTCTGTGTGTTTTCTAAAATTGACTGGGCAATTCATGGCCGAAGAGAGTGGTCGAAGGTCTGTAGCATCTGGTGTCATCGCAGATATAATTTGCGAAGTAAGATGATGGATCTTCAGCAACGCTGCACCTCGAAGCTCACGGTTGCTAAGAGATGCAGATTTGGCTTGCATGAATCGTTCAAAGGCTTTGTTCCACCGCTTGTTTTCTTCTGCGTACTTTTGGAATAGATCGAAGGCTTCAAGTGGCTGTTCGCACATCGGTAGAGATCCTTTGATTGTTAGTTCTCGTCTGCTCGATGTAAAGAACTGGTAACTCACCATCCAGCAAGTAAGTCATCCGGAAGAGCGAATTGGCGACTACATTCATGCTGTTCCTCGCCTCGTCTAATGTCGCAAATACTTCAGGTATTGGTAAGGTTCTCGAGCTCACATGAGCCAGCTCGTTTACCATTTTTCTCCGCTCTGGTGTTGGTCTTGTATCGATGAACAGAATGGCTTGAATGCTGAGTCGTAAGAACAGAGGTGCGATTTCCGTTGCAATAGCATGCTCATCGGCCGCAGATTTTGATTTCAGATCCCGTAAAATATTAAGCCCGCTTTTTAGATGTGCCATTGCGGACACAAAGTGACCTCTCAAAGAATCGAAACCTACTTGCATAAGTCTCGAATGGCCAAAATCATATCGCACAATCAGAATGACTCACAGACAAACATGATACACGACATCAGAGCTGTTAAAGGTGCTTGGGTCCCATCTGCTAATGATCTCCTCAAATGTCCAATTGCCTTCACATATTGATTCACCGCAAAGGCATGTCCTTTGCTTACGTCGTTCGTGCCATATGTAAGCCTCCGATTCGCAAACTCCTCGTGTATAGACCCAATCGCAATAACAGCATGGCGTAGACTAGGTTCCGCAGCACTTGCTTGCAGGACAAGCTTCTCCCAGAATCCCGAGGAGTAGAACCCAGTCAACTCTGCTCCCGTCTGTGATATGAAATACTGGAAGCCGCGCTTCTCTTGGGCGCTTCCTGGGAGGAGGGCAGGTAACCGTTGAATGAGGGCCACGGAATTGGAGTTGGGATTCAAGAGAGCGAATTCGGGGAGGTAACCATCGCATTTCCGGCCAGTACTTGTGCAGCGTTGGCAATGAGGTTTGGCTTCGTCACATTTGATTCTGCGGACTCTGAGAAGGGTCAGTAGGTGTAGCTGGGGAGTCGACAGATGCTTACTTGCAGGTATGGCAGCCAGTTCTCGTTTTAGGCCCGCACTGTCTTCTTCGCTTTACTTGTGTTTGGGGTACTGGATCTGCCATCTTATCTAGGCCTCTTAATCGCGAGGAAAGTACAAAGCTGGGTATCACATTCAAGATTCTGTCAAAAAGAGCAGAGAGAGCATAACGCAAGAAGAGAGCAGTGAAGAGACAACACAATGAGGAGTTAGGTAAGACGGCGGAAAGTATGCTTAAATGATGACTGCCAGGCTACACACGACGATCCATTCGCGGCACAGTTGAACCTTGCAACTGTGAAGCTTCATCATGGCAGAAGCTTGCATGGTGGACGCGATTTAGCTGAGCCACGAGGCACAGCTGCCCACCAATTGAGAGCTGAATTCCCAGACGAAGCAACGAATCAGAGTTCTCTCAAATCACGTGCCTCTGTTTATGTAAGCAGCACTGCGCCGGAAATCAACAAACGCAATTAAGGACATACATATCTTAAGCTTAAATCTATTTATACAGGGAAACATGCAGGTATTATTGCGTCAACTCATCAGGCAGCCAAGAAATCGCTACAGTGCGCCAACCCGGTATTACCTAGTTGCTACCGTGCTTTTGTAACAATTGCTGCTTTCTATAATTTTCCGTATTTCTTGAACTCTTGCAGCCAAAATCAGCCCCATCTCGTCTTCATGTTTGACGATGAAATTTGATAATTTGCAGCAGTAAGAGCAGCAAATATTATTTGACTTAAGTCCACTGAAACTGCAGTAAAGGCAGAATTCGCTTAGCAGCAAAACCACAAGGTTTTTGAACATCTCTTCTATAGAACCACAAAGCAAGACTTTTATATCCCACAAGCAGGACCGTGTACATGTCCATCCTCATCACCACCCATCATCATCTCAGGATCATCCCACTCCTCCCATCCATCCTCAAACGTCTCACACAACATATCAACCTTCTTCTCATCATCCATGCCTTCCAACCTCATAACCCGCTCCCACTCGCTCATCTCCTCGTCACTGAGCAGACAACTGTTCAAGGTACTTGTCAGACCCTCAACATCCAAGCCCTCTCCGATAAGTACGACTTCTTGCCTCCTATCACCCCATTCGCCGTCAAAGTCCCGCTCAATCATCTTGACCAGCTCCTTTCCAGCTTCGCCCTCAGGGAGTGGCCATTCGTTCTTGGGGACGGTCGCGAACCATTGCAGGCCAGGAGAGAATGTCAACATGGCACCAGCTTGAGACCAATCTCCTGATTGATTCGGCCGGGTGGCGAGCCAAACGAAACCTTTCGAGCGGAGAAGATTGCGGAACAGGGGGTGAGCTTTCTTGTTAGCGAGGCGTTGCTCCAATGGAATGTCGGGATATTGCGTGAGTCCATTGGAATCATCTGTGACGCTCGTTCCTGGCGATGTTCCTGTAGCGGCAGGACTGTCGGACCTCGTTGGAGTGGATGAGACGTCATCGTCGGTTGTCGTAGAACCAGCTGAAGAGTGAACTTCGTGTTCAGGCTTCTCGTCATCATCGTCTTCTTCTTCCTCGCCATCTTTTTCGCCATCTGCTTCTTCATCCTCATCTTCGCCATCTGGATTTTGAGGTTCAAGAATAACGAATTTGTCGTAGACGAGCTCGAACAGTCGTTTAGGTTCGAAGGGTCGACGAGCTCGGTAAACGAAAGAGTTGATGCCGTATCTAGACAATTATTAGCCTGCCTTTGGGGATGGGCGTCAAGACTCATTGAACTTTCAAGGGAGATGGAAAGCGCGAAACTCACTCCTCTGTCTCTGGCTTCGGGGCCAACACCTTCCTTCCATGATTATCAATCATGCTCATATCATGCACGCTCTTAAGCCACCCGGACGACTTGATACTAGTCTCCTCACTATACCGACCCGTAGCGATTATCTCCTTCAAATCAAGAGGTATAGCACCGTAAGGATTCTCAGACTGCTTGGATGGTCGCAGAGAAGTCTCTAGGATCTTGCAGCCAGGATTCAGGGTCTTGATAAGACCCCGGATTCGAGTCAGGATTTTGTCGTCGACCATGTCGATCTATTAAGATAGTCAGCGATTGCCCAATAAATCGCTTGGTTGAAATACTCCTCGATCTATTTTGAGGACTACGAGTTGGCGAGAGAGCAAGACCAACCTTATTCATGATAATCACATCCGCAAACTCAATCTGATCAATCATCAGATCCGTAACAGTCCTCTCATCTTCCGGCGTCTCCACCTCCGAAGCAAATCTCTGATGCAAAAGCTCAATAGTCTCAAACTCCTCAAAGAACCGGAATGCATCAACAACCGTAACAGTCGTATCAATCTTCGCGATAGAATTGAGGCCGCCGTTCTCAGCACTATCACCATCACAATTAGTCCAACACTTACATGGCCGTATACAAGTCGGTAGAAAAACAATAACTTACAGTTCCCCAAGCACATCCTTCTCCTCCTGACTCCACGCCTGCTCGCCATTCGCATTACCATCTTCATGTTCAGCCTCCACCATCGCCAAACTGAACTCCTTCGTAAAGCTCTCCGCTACCTGCTGCGGCTCGCTGATCCCCGTACTCTCAATCAGCACATAATCATACTTACCCTCCCTCGCAAGTCTCGCCAGCTCAAGCACGAAATCGCCGCGCAGAGTGCAGCAGATACACCCGTTTTGCATGGCGACGAGTTTCTGCTGGGAGGCAGGATTGGTGGAGGCGGTAGAGGAGCGGATAAGATTGGCGTCGACGTTGACGGCGGCCATGTCGTTGACGATTACGGCGATGCGGAGACCGTGGTGAGGGGAGTTGAGGATGCATTGGAGGAGGGTGGTTTTGCCAGAGCCCTGATTTGGGCGTTAGTAGTATTCTCTCAAATAAAGCTGAGTAGGTCATGTAGTAGTGGACTGAAAGCATACCAGAAATCCAGAGAGAAGTGTAATAGGAAGTGATCTGAAAGCCCCCTTGGGCTGATCAACAGCTAAGTCTTCCATCTTCGCAATTCCTTCCTTCTTGCTCTCCATCTTCCTGTTTCTCTTACTCTTTTTCGCAACTGGTTGTGAGTCCGCCTCTTGCTGTCGTCGCAAGCTTCGGCTTCGTTTGGATGGCATTCAGTCGACTGCTTCTTCGCCCTGGAATTGGCAACTGCTGAAGACAATCAAGAAAATCTTTTCTTCTGAAAACTGCGAAATCAGCTTCTAGAGGATTTTAACACTGGCTTGTAACTCAATTTATAGACCAACATGCAGACGCTGATATATGTCTGGGGTGTGATAGGTCCGAAGGCTGGTCGAGCGAGACCAGTAAACACCTTGTTGTCTTGGGATGCTCGCTTAGCGACGTCTATCGACCACCTTGTTGGCATCGGCACTGATACCTTCACTTTTGTAAGTCTGTTATACACGATCTCAGAAGATCAGATCTGCGTGGTAAAAGCCCGCCGCTCATATTGGAGCAACCGAGCTCCGAAGTACTAACTCATGCAAACCTGGAGCACTGCAACGACACAACAGTTCCGAGGATCTGGCTGAGTGAGAAGGTATCATTTCATAACTACACAAATCTTCTACCTCTTCTTGCCAAACTTTCCACCCCTGGCGCCCCCCCTCGAAGGTGGTTTCCCACCCGCTACCTTCTTCTTCCCCTTCCCATCCTTCTTCGCTGGCGCCAACGCACCCTTCCCATCCCTCTCCGCCCTCCCCTTCTTCCAAACCTTCCCCTCCGTCCTCGCCTCCCTATCATCCAGCTTCTTCTTGTCCTTATTACTCAGCTTCCCTGGCTTCTTCTTCAGTATGCTCTCCACGCCATTAAGCGCATCCCTCCCAAGCTTCTTCGCAGTCCTCTTATCCTGCTCACTCTCAAACCACGTGCGCTTCGGTCTGCCCTTGATCTCCTCTTCATGTGTCATGATATTCTCTCCTTTGCGAACCTGCATCTCTACTTGCGCGAGCTGCTTGTCCTCTTTCTCTTCCTTTAGAATCTCATCGATCTCGTCTGCCATATCCTCGACTTTCTGGGCCCATTCGTCGGCTTCGGAAGCTTCAATCACTCGGCTGACGATCTTGGCTCCTTGGGCACGGCCGCTCTTCACTGCGGCTTTGACGACTTTTCGATCTGGTTCGGCGGCGAGGGTGCAGGCTCTACCTTGGCGACCGGCACGGGCTGTTCGTCCGACTCTGTGGAGGTAGATCTCGTGGGATTGGGGAGCTTCGTAGTTGATAACCGTGTCTACGCCTTTGATATCTAGACCTCTGGATGCGAGATCTGTAGCTAGTAGGAAAGATGCTTTGCCGTCTCTAAAGGACTCGACACTCGTGATACGCTATATTTTAACGTTAGAATGTTTGATTTTGCATGAAGTAAATGACGCTTACCTGTTCTTGGCTCATGCTACCATGCAACTCAGTAGCCTTCAATCCAGAAAGCCCAAAGATAACTCTCGCTCTATGTGCCTCCTTCTTCTGACGGAAGAACACAATGACCCTGTCGGTATAAATATTCGCACAGAGATACAGCAGATATCCCATCCGCTTAGTCTCCCTTCCAGGACGCAGACGAATGAACTCCTGCACCAAAGTCGTGACAGTCTGCTTTTGTGAATCCACCAGTAACCTAACCGGTCTGTTCAAACCAACACGAATCAAATTATCAACCGACGATGTCATAGTAGCCGAGAACAACATAGTCTGTCTTGACTTCGGGATCGTAGTCAGAATCTCGTTTAACTCATCCGCGAAACCAGCTTCCAGCATACGATCAGCCTCATCAAGAACCAGAATCTCAAGAGTATCGACGGTGAAGCTTGCTGAATTGCGCATGTGATCAATAAATCGACCGGGCGTGGCAATAATAACATCTGGACGAAGTCGCAACTCAGCTTCTTGGACTTTGAGACTGAGACCTCCGACTGCCAGACAGAATTTGATATCGGTGTGACTTGCGAGTTTCGTAGCAACAGCGTGACATTGGATGGCCAATTCACGAGTAGGCATGAGAATGGCTACTCTGCTCGTTGGGACCTTCTTTGGGCGGTAGAGAAGACGTTCGAGAACAGGTACAATGAATGCTGCAGTCTTTCCCGAACCAGTAACAGCTCCACCAACAACATCCTTTCCAAGCAAAGCAACAGGAATAGTCTTGGCTTGAATTGGCGTTGGCGCAGAGAAGCCGACCGCTGCTAAACCTCGAAGAATTGGTCTAGATAAGGACATGCCCTGGAAAGAAGAGTAAGTCGCAGCTTTTGCACCCTTGGCAGGCTTCTCTTCCGGCGCAAAGAAAGCTTCTCGACGTGCTGCCTCCTCAGGATCATCATCCTTCTCTCCTTCATCTGAAGAACCGTCTGACTCCATATCGTCAGGATGAGGAGCAGGACTCGCAATCGAGTCTGCATCTGAATTATCCTCTTCATCTTGATCATCCTCATCAGCAGATTCATCATCATCCTTCTCATCTCCAGATTCTTCCTCGTCAGACCCAACACCCATACCGAACCCATCTTCAGCCATGAACTCATCCTGCGCATCGCTATCAAGCTCCAGGTCCAGCGCATCCGCAGAATCCGCTTCAGAGCCACTACCATCCACGTCTCCTTCTCCTTCTCCCTCAATATCGACATCCCCACCAACCTTTCCCTCCCCCCTCTTCTCCCTCCTCCTCGCAATAATCTCATCAATATCCACCGCCCTCTTATCCCCTCCCCTCCCACCATTCACTCCATTCGCGGCCAACCCCTTCCTCGCACTCTCAAACCCCCACCCCTCGAACTCTTCCATCGCACCCGTCCCATCCCCTCCATCCTCCAACTGAAACTCAAAATCCGAATCCATAGCCCCATCATCCTCATCTTTCGCACCCCACACACCCTGATCCTCGTCCCCTTCTACATCCTCCTCATCATCATTGCTCGCATTGGCTTTGTTCTTGGACTTTTTTGCCTTCTTGGCTTTCTTCGATGACGATCCCGCAGCTGCAGAAGCAGCTTCGAGCTTCCGCTTCTTCGAGGATGGTTTTGGGGAGGCGGGGAGTTCTTCTTCTATTTCTGCGAGGTCGTCTTCGTTGTCCGAGAGAGTAAGGATGAAATCCTCCTCTGCTTTTCGTTTGTTTGGGGGCGCCATCGTGAGTTGTGGAGAGCGCAATTGGCGGTTGTTGTAGTTTGGCTTGGAAGATTCTCTGCAGAGAGCTCAGCACTTGAACTTTTTGACTTGGTTCCGAACTTTTTTGTGTTTCGGGGCGGTGAGGAGGGGCAGACTCGCTAGATTAGGATTAAGGTGGGATCGATGTGGGGGTGATCGTGTCTGATCTCGAGGAGATTTCGTGGATTCGATTTAAATTGTGAATATGAAGGTAGTAGAAGCATTGTTCTTTTGAGGATCAGCTCGGAATAACGTGTAGTCCTCGGAAGAGGTTGTCCAAGATTTAACGACTTTCGGCATTCGAATCAGTACTGCATTCACCCACAAATCAAGAATGCGCAGCCCACTCCCCAGAGGACCATCATAGGTAATACAATCAACCAGAACATTGCTCTGAACAAGTCTGATAAGCCAAGAAAGAAAGAAAGAAAGAAAGACCAATTCCACAGGATGCGAGGAAGAACAAATGTATGAACCAACAGTTCTTTCTCACTACCATTTGTGGCGATTTCAAACCTTCCGACAGGAAAGTCGGCTTTAACGAGCCGTACACTTAGCAGCAGGAACCAACCAATTGGCGGCAGGAACAACACTTACGCCTTGACTTTGATGAGTAAAAGCTCTTACCATATATTAGGACTGTTCGGTATACATAGGAATATTGCTGCACTGGCCACAGCTACCCAAGGTTTGCCATGTCTGGTGATACTTGCCCTCTGCAATGCGAGTCTGAGATGGTAAGTACCTACACGAGTCTTGTCTTGTAATCCATAGAAAGTTATGGTAGATTGAAAAGTCAAGGGTTGAAGACAAATACATATCACTTGTATTTGGCCAGTGGACGCCATGAAGTCGTGGCTCCACAGAAGGCTACTTTCTCAAAGTCACTTCACAGTCACATTCAAGGGGAGGTCAGGTTTTCAATTTCCTTTTATTGCGATAAAGTACAAACTAAGAAGCCTCAAAAAACAAAGAGAAAGCGCCTTTGAGTAGGAAAAGCGCCAAATGAAGTATGCGCATTTTAGAAAGCAAATGTATCCATCGAGACTGTCCTCTATAAGTGCGAAGAACACAGCAATGAAGCAGGCCCAAGCTAGTGACAAGTCCTTCTTCCATCAAGAATCTGTATGATGTGTGTGAAATAATGTACAAAAGAAGTGAAGTAGTTGAAGATCTCCAACGCAAGAACCAATGAAGATTCTGATCAGATTGCCCAAGTGCGAATGCAAAAGTGGCTTTCATGAAGAAGGCGTGGATGTCATCAAACGTCGTTCCGAATGCGAAACAAACGGTGTCAAAATGACCCAAATGTGTGTTGGTTACATGTATGGATCAAACTCAGCCTCCTGGCGAGCTGTATAGTGGAAGATGGCCAGATCGAGGAAGTGGGCCTGGAGACCCATGGTAGTGCTACGGCAAACCGACGTCAGGCGCTGGGGATGCTCCTTGTTCCCCTCTCTGAAGACATTCTCCTTGAAGAGGAACTTGAGGAGAAATCTGGAAAGCCATTCGATGTTGGGATCATTCTTGTGCTCGACCGGGACTTGGAAAAGGAGTTGGTGGAACAATCCAGCACCTTCAGCCTCGTAGAGCTTGTTGTTTGATGGATTGATCCAAGCGGCAGCGTTCTTGTAAGCATAACCGGGATTGAGGCAGTGGACAAGACGATCAAGAAGGTTGCGGCCGACGCCCTTGCGAGTGTACTCATTGTGAACATAGAGCTGGAGGTTAATGGTAGCGCGGGATCGGGCGAACTTTCCTGAGAATCCATAGTTGAATCTCTCTGGGAAGCAGAAACCAATGACCTGCTCGCATGCTGGCAACATAATCTTTGGGGAAGAGCGGCCTTGAGCATCGACGTCAGTTGGCTGGCGACCCTTAATGGCGACGAGGAATGGAAGCTTGTCATCCTTTGCTTGCTTGATGAGCCACTTGCCATCCTCTTCGGTAATAGGTTCATGATCCTCTGGAATGTTAGAGTTGGAGATGTACCAATTGTAAATATCAACCACATTGGCGGCATCCTTCTCCTCAGCAGGACGCATATACATGTCCAAAGCAGGGGAGAATAGGTTTGGCTCATCCTGCTTTGCGGCGATGGCGCGGTGGCGTGCGTTGCTTGCCTTTGCCTGACGCTTCATTTGCAGTCGCTGCTCCTCAAGAGCCACAATGTAGTTGTTGGCCTCGATCTCAGCAGTTTGGTATTGTCTCTTCATCTCTTGATCGTTGGTGTTCTCAGCAACATCTATGAAGTATTAGAATCTGCGGCGTCTTCAGATGGGTCATGGCACTTACCTGGAATGGTGTCTGGGCCTTGGTCGATCGGGTCAACAAAGATTACGTTAGTGATGGGGCAGACGCCGCTGGTGAACTTGTCATCATCGATGTCAACCTTGAATTGACCACTAGGGAGAGTCTTTTGCCATTCCTTGATGTACTCAGGGATGAAGCTGTCATCAAAGCTGGGTCTCTCCTCCTCCCAAATTGGTGCTGGAGCGCGACTACCATCCCATTCAAAGAATTGATTGACCATGTCATTTCCTTGAGTGTGGCGAGGATCTTGGGCATGATCACTCGAATTCTTACCAAGACCGGCGCTACTGATACGGTCATCAGAATAGTTGTACTGATTGACAGTTTTGAAGCCAGTCGTTAGAACAAGTGCCTCGTTGGTTAGAGCGGGGATGTTCGAAGAAGTCTGTGGCTGAACAGTGTTGATGTCAGACGAGATCATGGCGGCGACAGACTGCATACTGGGCATGCCTTTCCATTCAGCTGCGTTGAGCGGAGCGGCATCTGCTGGAGTGGCAGGCTTCTTTGGGGCGATGTTGTTGAGGTTAGATGCAACGATTCCGATTTTGACAGGAACTTGAGCTACTGGCTTCTTGTTCTCGATCAATTGTGCTGGGCCATTCTGAACTATTGGCTTGGGTTGGGAAGGATTTTGACCAAGCTTTTGGGCGCCGACGAAGGTTGGCTTTTGGTATGCATGTTGGACCTTGGGAGTCACGGCCTGAGCAGCTTGAGCCTTTGCAGCACGAACGTTTGCAGTGCCATGAACGCTATTGCCTTGGACAGCTGGAATAGCCAACGAAGCAGAGGCGCCAGTCTTGATGAATGTCTCGAAGTTGGCGACACTGTCCTCATTCAGCTTCCAGTGAGGATGATCGAAAGCAGTGCGAGGAGCTTGCCATCCGTTGTTGGGGGATGCTTGCTTTGGTGACTTTGAACTCTTGAGTGGAGCACCATAGACCTTGGGATTCGTCTTTGGCTTTTGCATGTAGCTGATGAAGTCATCGGTATCGTTGATGTTCTTACCAGATTCCCGAGACCACTTCGAGTTGATGGACTGCTTTGAAGGTGAGACTTGGGGAGATTGCACAGGCAAAGCTTGAGGAGATCGAACGGACTTTAGCGGCTCATCAGGTTTGATGGTGGCCGTCTCAGTCGCCTTGGCCTTTTGGACAGGCTTCCTATGATTGAGCCAACTTAAGAAGTCATCTTGGCCATCATTAGCTGGACGACGAGGAGGTGGGTTGAAAGAAGAAGCCATGGTTGTGGCAACTTGAGCTGCTATGAGATTGTTGTTCACTTGTGTTGCAGAAAGTTGAGAAGCTTGGTGAGAAGAAATACCTTGAAGGTGGGGAGCTGTTTGGTGAATTGCCATTTGTGGTGGTGAAACTTGAACAGAACCACGAAGATGAGGAGGAACGGCCGTGGCTTGGGAAGGAACAGCACTCTGAGATTGAGCCAGCTTTGAGGTAGCAGCAGCCGCAACCTGAGTAGGACCGCGAAGATGAGGAGGAACAGACTGAGCTTGAGCAGAAACAACACTCTGAGCTTGAGATTGAATTGGCTTGGCAGCATCAGGAGCCTCAACCTGGATAGAGCGTCGAAGATGAGGTGGAAGGTACTGAGCCTGAGCAGGACGAACAACCTGAGTTTGTGGTGCAGGAGCGGAGCTTGCAGACTCGTGACTCTTGAGGTGAGGAGCGACGGAAGCAACAACACCACGAGGGGCAGTCAACGCAGTTCGCAACACGACCGCAGTGTTCTGACCTGACGACGGAGTAGCACTTTGCGGTTGTGGCTGGACTGGCTTGAAGTCTGGCCGAAGATGTTGAAGGTGTGGAGGGAGGAGGCCTGATTGTTCGACACGTGGAGGTTGAGCAACGACGACTGCTTGGAACGTCGTTAATATAGATCGAGAAATTAGAGAGAGATTCTTACTTGGAGTGGCAACACTTTGAGATTGTTCTTGAACCGACTTAAAGCCTAGCTGGAGGTGTCGCAGGTGTGGAGGGACGGAGGTTGGTTGCTGAACAGGTGGAAGTGAAGCAACGACTGTTTGGGAGACATTAGCATAGATCGAGATTCTAGAAAGGACCCCTTACTTGGAGCAGCAACACCATGGGCCTCTGGCTGGACCGACTTGAAGCCTGGTTGAAGATGGCGCAGGTGTGGAGGGACGGAGGTTGATTGTTGGACCTGTGGAGGTTGAGGAACAACTGCTTGGCGCGGAGTTAGCTTAGATCGAGAAGCTAAAAAGCAGGAGACTGACCTTGTGGACGAGCGATGCTCTGGGCTTGAGGTGCTGATTGAGCTTGCTCGGGCTGCGACGCGACAACACCTTGAGGTGGGGCGGTCTTGACCTCGGGAGAGAGAGCAGCTGGAGCAGCTGGAGCAGGTGCGACTGCGACGACGGGAACAACTACAGCCTCTGCACTTGGAGGTGGAGGTGGAGTTGCTGGAGGAGTCGCCAATGCAGAGACAACTGGAACCTTGACCTTCTCTGTAGCTGGTGGCGATGGACCGATCTTAATGCCTGCCTTGGCTGCCTTCAACTTGGAATCGTTTGCGGGGCCGTGGCTCTTGAAGATGGCTTGTGGCTTGACAGGACTCTTCAAAATCTGGCGGTAGTATTGAGGGCTAGCCCACTGCAGATGATGTTAGCTCTGATACAATCCATGAGAAAGGAGTCGAACCGTGGGTTACGGAGTGGATGGAAGGAGGTGCTGGGGCGGAACGTGCTCTGCGACCGCCAGATCGATCTGGAAATCAAACGGGAGCGAGACTTACCTTGGAATCACGAAGGCCACCTTTACCTGCAGCAAACAGACCATCAGCCGCACAAATTGCCAGAGCTTCCTCAGCCAGCTGAGACTGGGTCCTAGCAATAAGTCAGATCTTGTTATGTTACAGAGAGGGTCGGGAGTCTGAACTTACATTGGCTTCGCTGGTTCCAACGGAACATACTTGGTTCTCCGGGCTGGAGGAGGTGGTGTCTTTGGCGGAGTCTTAGCGAACCGCAACATTTTGCTGGTGTTGATTGAGCTTGTGAGTTTGTGAATTTGTGTTTGGGTTTGCAAGATGCAGAAAGTGTGTGGTGTAAACCGTGAGAGTATGTTTGAAAGTGTGGTGTGAAAATTTGGAGATCAGGAAAGAAAGCCGGGAGAGGGCAAGAATTTGTACTGCCTTTCCTCTGTGTGCGGCGCTATCATACCAACCTCCTCCTTTTTCAAGCACAATAGGAAGGGCTTAAGCGAATGAAAAATGTGACTATCACCGCCCAAGGCGGGAAGGTGACGACAAAAAATGCCCAGCCGAAGCGAGATCGGGAGATTGGTCGTCGCCAATCACGTTGAGAACGGCAGTTTAAGCCGAAGAAAGGAATAGAAACCAATTGCATAAGTTTTTAGAGTGGCCAATATCGCTGTACTGCAAGCAACGAAGCTGTGTTGAGGCTGCGATGCAATATCGGGATGGTGGGGCAGGGCGGTTTGTTGACTTTGAGATCCTGAACTTTTTCGCGACAGTGGTTTCCCAAACACACACTTAAACATATGTCTCTGGAGTGCACAAGTTATTCTTGATCAACAATGTGCGAAAAAAGAATCTCAGGTTCGGGTAAAAGGACGTTGTCGATCCGGAACGGTTTGTTTACTTCGCGGTGGATGCCGATTTTGCAAAAATGAATTTCGCGAGGAAATCCCGATGCGATCGTAATAACACCGACCACAGAGAGAATCCAAATCTTAATCTTGCCATGTAAATCACAGCAGAATGTACCGAGTCATAGGTAATTAGATCCATACACTTCAGTAGTGTTTTGATGCTCTCGCTAGAGCTCAGAACATTGAATCCAGACTTCATTGACCCTCAAGCCTCCACAAGGTGACGAATACAGTCCAACGGGCTCTGGGCTCCAAAATTGAGGAACGGAAACTTCAAGTGCTGTTCATGCACTTCGTAGATGGGTAGTACGAGGCTCGGAGGTCCCAAACGTGATGACTCTGCGAACAGCCAGACAGAGGATTTGAGTGCAAAAGAATCAAAGTTGAGGATCCAAGAGGAAGTAACTTAGGGATTTTAATCAAGGTAGCAGCATCTCGTTGAGGTGTCTTGCATTCTCGCTGGGGAGGAGCGACCTTCCAAAGTGCAGTTGCTGCTCTGATTGCAGGTAGTCCGAGCCGCACCAAGGATCAAATTAAAGAGAATGGGGAGATTCTGAAGCGCATCTACTGCCATTACACTCCCGTTGACACGTTTGCAAGAGATTGTATAACAGGAAGGGTAGATTTGACAAGTGATTGAAAAGAGGACGTTGTTAATCACGTGATCGCGACAGTGAACCTTTTTATGGTGTTGTTGCCGAAGCCCTCTATCTTTCTTTCCCACAACAAAATAATGGACAGACAAGATGCTGTCAATTCTACGAAAAGCAAGACTGAAGGATAAAGAGATGAGAATTTTGATGCTGTGAGGAAATTTGCTCCCTCATCTGAGCAGTTTGCTAACAAACATGGGTAGTGGTCTTGACAATGCAGGGAAAACAACAATTGTAAAGAGGATTATGAACGAGGATGTGAATACCGTCAGTCCTACTCTGGGCTTCATTATCAAGACTATTGATTATAAAGGGTAAGAGTCTACGATCCATTATCTTCACGGCACGCTGACCTTTTTCCAAAGCTACAAGCTTAATATCTGTGAGATATATCAGCCCAATGTCTGACTTTGCTGACAGTCACAGGGGATGTTGGCGGTCAAAAGACACTCCGGTCATATTGGCGGAATTATTTTGAGAAAACAGACGCCTTGATCTGGGTTGTTGATGCGACAGATCGATTGAGAATTGAAGACTGTCAGCAGGAGCTTCATGGCCTGCTGCAAGAAGAGGTCTGCACTTCTTTGCTTTAATTCGAAGACGGTGCTCACACGAGATACAGAGACTCTCCGGAGCAAGTTTGCTGGTGTTTGCCAACAAAACGGACGTGAATGGGTGCATGCTTGAAGAGGAGATCCAGGAGGTTCGTCATGAAGTGTCGTCAAAGAGGCACACGCTAACTCGAATTGCTGCAAGGGGCTCCAACTTCACGGGATCAAAACACACAAATGGAAAATAATACGGTGCAGCGCCATCACTGGAGAGAATCTTCAAGAAGGTCTGGAGTGGGTTGTAGAAGACGCCAAAGCGAGACTTTTCTTGTACTAGAGCAACGCATTGTCCTCAGGGAAGGGAAGTTGACTTTGACTTTTGCGCGCTGGCATTGGATCTTGGACGGGCTTGCAGGGAACCGCGTTCTAGTGTCAGCTCGCACGACAGCAGGTAAACAGAGGCAGAGGGAAGCTGCAGAAGGGATCTGGCTGCATTCTTTTGTCCACGGTTGGGCATATCACGATGTATCCTGGGAATTAGCATGATGGCCAAATTTTGACAGACCTTCAAATAGCATTGCAGCGGGCCTCTTGAAGGTCAAGGAGTGATTGAAACGAAACTTTCTGGATGACCGAAGCGAACGGCTCTAGTCCAGGTCCCAGTTCCGTCCCATGCAAGTTCGTACCTCCTTCGTGGAACTCTGCTCTTCTTCCCTCCCTCATAACTCACTCCACCCCGCTGGCGGATTAATTGTGACTGGTCCTGTGCTCGAGCATGGTTCTGGGTTTGGTCATTTTGTAAACAAATACTGTACCGTATCCTACAAAACTCTCTCTTCCAGCAATGTCTTCCCAAGAAGCCCGACAAGGTTCCGAGGACGTCAATGACTTCCTGTTGCGCATCAAAGAGCTCTCCCACAGAAGAGATTCCGAGGACGAAGAGCGCAATCGGAAGCTGGAGGAGGAGATCCTGCAAGGCCGGGCAGAAAGACAGGCTCGAAGGGCTGGTACTAAATCCCACTCATGTATTTTGGGCGCTGTGTGACAGATCAACTTGCTTTGGGATATCTGGCTGACAATCAGACATCCAGAGCGCGCCAGATCCATTTCCCCTACCAAATCCTCTCCTGCCAGTACGCCGACTGCATCAAGATCATCTGCGGTGCCTCCAAGTGCTCTGTCCCAAACATTGTCCCCGAAAATTGAGTCAAAGGGGGATAGCGAGCCTCGTCGCGAGATGGGGGTTAACGACGACGCGATGGACCGATTGATGGGCTCAACATCTCCAACGAAGGAAAACACTTCTCCTTTTGATACCGAACGCGTCATAACCGAGTCGGATTTCAAGCGGAACATCTCCATAAAACCTTCGCCGTCCAGTGCAATGCCCTCAAGAAATTCACCACTCTCCTGGCAACGACGTCCAAATTCTCAATCCTCTGATCGCGTGCAGAGCCGCCCCCTCTCCATGGTCGCTACGGAAAACGCAGCACGATCACCTCGCGCTACGCCGGCCCCTGAAGTATCGCCCACCCCAGAGCCTACAAGAGACCAGATCGCACAATCCCTGGCCTCGAAAGACCCCGCTTGGTTTCGACAGACTGCAGACAGGGGATTGAACTCGCCAGCATACAGGAGGAGTCAAGTGGAAGACGAGGAGAGGTCAGATCACGGATCGAATTCTTCACGAGTACAAATGCCAGGCATGTCGCGACAATCGTCAGAGCCGGACAAGGTAGTGGATGAGATGGCAGATCGACCTAGCTCCCCCTCGAGAAGCAGCGTCTCGTATGGCAGTGGCTCCAGAGCATCATTTCAAAACAGTCCTAGGCTCCCCGGCATGGGTTCCCCAATGCCAATGACCACGGCGCAGAGACTTGATCCTCCGACGGAGCCAAAGTCTGAAGGTAGAGGCCTTGCTATGTCTCCATCTCAAGGTCGAATTTCGCCGGACAGAATGGATAGACCACCATCTCCTACGAAAGGCATGGGAGGCTTTGTACAAAGTGCCATGATGAAGAGATCTGATAGCGTAAACAAAAGATGGAGTGTTCAATCACCCCCTGGACTGAGCAGAGGTAACTCTATGGCCAGCAATCGCAGCAGTGTTATCGAGCCTACCGCCAGTCCTTCTCTAGGTAGCATAGTCAGTTCTTCCGTCCGAGAACCGAAACCAAGTAGCCTGAGCCGAGAGTCTTCACCGCATCCCAATTCAAGACCATCTTCAAGTCACAGCAATGCCACCCTCATTCAAGACCGGCCTGGGACTGCAAACTCGATGAAGAGTACAATGACAACATCTACAACCAATGATAGCTTCGTCAAGCCTGCTCTACCGGCCTCGCGAACTCAAACACCTCTAGGAGTTAAGACGAATCAGCCTGAGGAATCTGAGACACCTACCAGACGCGAGACAACACCACCAACAAGTCCGTCAAAGACAATGGATCCTAGGAGATGGAGTCCCACCAAATCCAGTTGGCTCGAGAGCGCGTTGAACAAGCCAGAATCTCCAAAACCAAAAGCTGTACCACCACCTCAGCAACCAGCTTGGATGGCGGAAATTAACAAAGCGAAGCAAAAGGCGAGTGTCGATCTGGGCAGAAATACTCCCAGTGCTCCGAAGCATGAGGTCAGCATTGGTGGATTGATGAGATCTCCACCTCCTGGTGGAATCACGAAACCCGTGAGCATTGGCGGCCTTCCGACTGGATTTTCCTCAGGTGCAGTGTCAAAGAACAAGGGTGAAAACGTGTCACCAGAAGTAAAGGACTCCCCAAAACCAAGCTATTCTATCGACTCTGCTACAAGATCATCGCCAGCAAATGGAAAGACCAAGCCTGAGACTCCTCCCAAGAAGGATTTCCGTGCGAATCTCAAGCCCCGCGCTCAGCCAACAGACACGGGTGGCTCGAATGAACCAGAATTCAAGAACGTATTTGGCCAGCTACGACGCACAAAAACACAAAATTACGTTGCGCCAGATGAGCTTAAAGCCAACATTACCCGTGGAAAGGCTGCGCTCAATTTGACTGGTGGCCCAAAGAAGACGGAACGTGTCGACGAATTCAAGGATGCAATTTTGAAGAAGAAGGAAGACTTTAAGAAGGCGCAGAGCGAAGGAAACGGGGTCACAAGATCTGCTAGTGGAGCAAGCCAGGAATCTCCTATACCAGAAGCACTCGCAAAGCGCAGAAATTTAGGTAGATCTGATTCTATCATATCCGAAACAGGTAGCCTGGAATCGAAGCCTCGAGCCCCGGAGTCTCCCAAGCCAAGTCTCGTGAAGGAGGAGAGCGCACCAGGTCGACTTCAAAGTAAAGAGACACCCGCTAGCAAGCTTGCTGGTCGGTTGAATCCTGGCCTTGCTGGATTACTAGCACGCGGACCACCTATGGCCAGTGAAGGTCGATCGTCCAGCCCAGCTCAGTCTCAGCGTACGGCCAGTATCAGTACCTCTGCTTCAGAGCCTACCGAGCCTGGCCCACAGCTCACACATATGACAAAGGGCCGTGCTCGTGGTCCTCGAAGAAAGGCGCCTACGAGCACCCCTTCTTCCTCAAGTACTACTGACAATGTAGTTGAGAAGCCGGCAGTCGTTGCAGAAGCTCCTAGGCAGTCCCCTCCCCTTGAGATCAAGACCACGCCGAAGGTACTGGAGCGCATTCAATCGCCCGTGAAACCCTTGGACCATTCTCCCTCGCCTGCAAAGGACATTGATCGCGCGCCATCTCCCACCAAGTTTGAGGGCCGTCCTCGCTCTACGACGAAGGTGTTGGACCGATTCCCACAATCTCCAACAAAGGATATCGAATCGCCAGTCTCGCAGCCATCTTCTCCTCGCAAATTAGACATGAAGAGAAGATCTCAATTCCTTCAGGATACTGCGAAGCAGGACCTTAAAGCACAGTTGGACTCCCCCAAGCCACTGTCTCCTACGAAGAAAGCTAATTCCCCCGAGACTCCTGTGAAGCCAGATGCACCAGAACCTATTGCCAAACAGGCTCCGTCGCCCAAGCCGAAACCCAGTACACCTATCAAATCACCTTCGCTTTCTAAATCTTCTGTTCGATCACCTGTTACATCTCCAATCGAATCTCCCGAAACCGCAAAACTACGTCCTCAACCCCTATCACCAAGAAAGCCTACACCGGTCGAGCAACCTTCTGTGTCTCAAAAGCCATCTGTCACACCTTCAGAGAAGGTTGACCGCGAACATACTGTATCGGTAAAGAGTGCTACATCTTTATGGGGCTCATCTACAATCTCTGCAGAGACTCCGCCACGTGCCCGCTCTCCCATCAAGGTCCCAACTCACGAGGACGAGAAGGCTGCCATGGTCGGTGCTGGCTTGCGGCCTGCAAGCCCTAGCAAATCAAAGGCACCTGTCGGTCTCGGTATCCAACCTCGAGCTCGTCCACTTCCTACCCCACCAACTAAAGGTCCATTATCCCCACCTCCCAGTTCGGGATCTAGATCTGCTGGGCTCTCAAAGAAGTCTCTAGATATCTCAGTGCCTCAAGCCTCCGAGGCATCTCAATTACTAGGTGACTTCTTTGGGGGAAGTCGGCAACATTCTGAGTTTTTGGTCGATACAGCTGAGATTTTGTCCTCTCGCCCTGATACAGGCGACAAGATCAAGACTCTGCGGGCCGCTCTGTACCAATTCTCGAATGATGGAAAGAAGCAAGAGGTTCCTAGCCACCAGGAGAGAATCCTGTTTGAGGGCAATCTCTATCTATGCAACCATACTTTCGAGAACGCTGCAGGAAAGAAAGTTACAGAATCATACTTCTGGCAGGGAGATGATGTTCCAAGCTCTGTAGTGGACGATATCGTCATTTTTGCTCAGAGAGAAGCTCGTAGTGCTGGGGGTAAGCTGATCAAGATCCGCCAGGGCAAGGAGACTCCAGAATTCTTTCATGCTTTAGGTGGGATCATCATCATTAGAAGAGGCTCGTCCAACAAGTACGACTCACTCGCTCCTCATATTTTATGTGCCAGAAAGCACTTTGGTCAAATAGCTTTCGATGAGGTCGATTTCTCTCCTGCAAGTTTATGCTCTGGATTCCCGTACCTGATTTCAACACAATCGGGCAAGGCATACCTATGGAAAGGAAAGGGCAGCGGCATCGATGAGCTCAGCTGCGCTAGGCTCATTGGCATGGATTTTGGTCTCACTGGCGAGATCGAAGAGGTAGAGGATGGTAGCGAACCTTCATCATTCTTGCAAATATTTGGCAATGGTGTAACCATCCCCAAGTCTGCTGATCATTGGCGCATGAAGCCTAATTACAACAAATACTGTGGACGGCTGTTCGTCGCAGACTCATCAGCCAAGTCCCAGGTAAGCTGACAAGCCTGCCTTCCATTCAGAGACTTGCTAACATCAATAGATCACTGAAATTAGCCCCTTCTGCCAATCCGACCTCTCAGCCACTAAGATCTACGTCCTGGACGCCTTTTTCGAAATCTACATCATCATCGGCTCCAAATCGCAATCCCAATACCCCGCCTTCCAAAATGCCCTCAACTTCGGCCAAGAATACGGCATCCTCGCCGCCGGAATGGAAGACCGACCTTTTGTTCCCGTCACTACCGTTGTTCTAGAGGGTGTGCCTAAGGATATGAAGAGCGTGTTTAGGAAGTGGGTGGAGGAGCTGTCGATTACATTGCATACGCCTGCTGCCGGGGGCCTACAGAGAGGGAGGAGTTTGAGGGTTGTGCCGTTGACAGCGGCGTTAGAGGCTACCAGGAGTTGATGCTGCTGATGCGTGTGTGATTGATGAGGCATGTGAAAATCTATGGTTATGGTTGATGATGATACATGCTTGCTTGGCGGACTGTTGGATTGTGGATAGTTTATGTGTTCGTCTTGCTTCTGTACATACTAGGGCGGTTTATGTGGAGCTGGTATCGTGATGATACTGGTTCCATGGATAGTAGCATAATGATGGACTGTTCGTCTCTGTATCCCTTGCGTCTTGACTATTTCTTGCCGTTTCCCGCCCTGAAATTGAGTCCTTGCATTGATACTGCTCCTGCCATGAAAAGCTACTAGGCGATGCTATCTTCAAGCAACATAATCAGCATGCTCGGCGAATGATTCCTCAGCTTTAGACTACATTACAGCAGTCAGCACTATGCAGGTGTGAGATTTACTTCCCAGGTCATTTTGTTATTCCAATTGGCTTTGTTTTCTTCATGCTACTTCGGGAAGTTGGCCATGCCGAACTCGGAAGTGGAAGTTCTCGACTTTCGCCAAATTTGGCAAGAGCAGGTAGGCGGGCAGAATTTCGCTTGCTCACGCTCACTCGAGGGAAGACGCTCGAGTTCGAGGTCGCCTCCCGCGCTCGAGCAACAACCTCATCCACCAACAACGACGCGTTGTGTGACTTCTACCGAGTCTACGTATACCAGAGACGCGTAGTGAAGTTTGAACCTGGTAAGCGTTGATTATCTGAGCACTTGAGAGATATCGTGCTGATCGAGGGTTGCTTATAGATAAGTCACAACCTTGTGCGTACACAACCTCTCTCGTCAACAGTATCACGAGGATTCTTTGAGGCTACTACGGACTTCGAGAGACGGAACCCTGAGCTTTATCTTCCCCTCCCGAGAAACTTGTTCATTTCACTGTACCTTCTACAAGATGAGCACGAGTGTCGTCGCAAACCTAACAGGTCACTGGGAGTTTCTGGGGCCTGACTATGACGCCACTCAAGTATGTAATGTCTTCTTCGCAAAGTCTCTTACCTTGATCGACTTGCTGATATTCATAATAGCTCACATTGAACTTCGCTGCTGAGACTATATCCCCGCAACAATTGTCCAGCGCCGATTGCCAAGAGAGCGTTTTCAAGGAGACCATGTTCACACTGTTCCCTAACCTGCCAGTCGAGCTTCGCTTCAAGATCTGGAAAGAAGCTCAACCTGAAGCTCACGTCATCGACATCATATTCAGAGAGGATCACCCTGACGAGAGTTTCTCCACTGCCACACCACCCATTCTTCTGTTTGTTTGCCGGGAATCGAGATCGGAGACACTGAAGATATACAAGGTCCTTTCCAAAAGCATGAAGTCGAACCCCACGTCTGTTCCCCGTCCCATCTACATCAACCCATTGGAAGACACTCTCCTCATCGCCGATGATTATAGGACTGCTCCTATTGATCCCAATGCGTGTATACCCTTGGACAACATCATCTCATGGCTGGAAGATGATATTCTAAAGGCACAGAAGTACATAGCCGTGGGCCTGGCAATGCTAGATGCTAACATTCAAGTTCGGCCTCCGCAGCCAGCATTGTTGGCTCTGGCCAAGTTCCAAACGCTCGAGTCTATGATTGCAGTCCTATCACCAAAACCCCGACAAAGATGCGCAACGGAGATTGTTGATCCATACGACCTCAGGCGACCCACCCCACCACTTCTTGCTCCAGACGAAGGTGCCCGATTCGCCATTTATCTATCTCCTGATGTGCGATATGCGAAGCCTGTGTCCCAAGGTGGAGACTCCTTTTATGCGGAGCTTGACGAAGTGTTGAACTTCCATGGCGGCGAGGATAGAGTTCAGGAGCTCGAGGATGTGCTGGAGGAGATGCAAGATGAACTAGATGCGGTGTCTCTGGATAATCCGAAGTGGAGAATGCCTTATATGGGAGTTGCAGCTTTGCATTGAGAACGGGGGGTTCTTGTTTGAGAAAAAATAAGGGAATGAAGGCATGGATGAATGTACGAGCAGCAGTGTAAGGTTGTGTATGGCATATAGATTGCTGGAAATTATGGCAAGCATACATACTTCGCAAAACGTATTAAGACAGAGGTTGAGGTCCTTGCATGGATTGCTAAATTGTCAATGTAATTGAGGAGTCAATTAGCTTGTGTGATCTCACACCGCACCACTTCCTCTTCTTCAATACTCAGTCATTGGTCCTGTTCAATTCCTTGTCCTTTAGGATTGCAATAAACCCTCGCATTCCCAAAATTCTCATCCATTATCGCCGAGCCAGCCTCACCTCTCACCCACATCTCCAAAGCCCACGCCCCATTCCCTATACTCCAGTCTACCAAAACCACCCCCTCCTCCCCTCCCTCACAAGCACCTTCTCCACAATAACCCTCTCCTCCAACCCCCTCCTAATAACCTCCAACGCCTCCTCCCCCTTTGGAATCTCCCTCGTAATATTCTCATACCCATCCTCCGTAACCAGGATATCATCTTCGATACGCACGCCTCCTACAGGGTAGTATTTCTCCAGGAGGTCGGCGTTGATGTATTTCGAGATTCGCTCGTTTTGCAGCCAGACTTTTTCGAGGGCGTAGCGGTTGAAATATCTGTGTTTGGGGTGTTAGTTGGGTTGTGGATAGAATTGGATGTGTGGGTTGGGAAAGGGCAAAAGGGGGAGGGGGTGGGACAGAGAGGAACGTACATTCCAGGCTCGACTGTGATGACCATGTTTGGGGCCAGGATTGGTGCTGCGAGCATACTGGGATCCTCGGTCATCAGGGAGAAGATGTTTGATTCAGTCATTTGGGCTGAGCTGAAATTCTTGCTCAGGAGGAGATTACCGCCGGCTCCTACGTCGTGTGTTTCGAGGCCGAGATAATCTAATATGGTTAGCTGAGTGCTAATTCCTGACAGCGCGAGTCACTCACGGCCCAGCCCATGTGGTAAGAAAGCGACAGAAGCGCTTGCAGATCGTATCTCCTCATACGACCCATTATGCAGAAGACCAAGCTCCATCAACCCCTCCGTTGCAATATCATGAGCTCGTGCGTTGATCTTCCGATAATCTGCATTCGGCTTGACCATTTCTATACACTCCTCCTGCATCTTTGCCACAAGATCATAGATCTGTTTGGCCTCCGTACTGAACTCCCCAGAAATGGGAAATGTCCTCGTCACGTCTGAAGCGTAGCAGTTCCATTCACAGCCTGCATCCAAACAGACGAGCTGTCTTCCTTCCAAAGACTCGTTGTTCTCGCTATAGTGGAGAGTACTTGCGTTTGGGCCAGAGCCTGCGATTATCCCGTAAGCCTGCTGTTTTGCTTGGTGAGCAACACATGTCGCCATGAAGATGGCTTCGATCTCAGATTCGTTCTTCAACGTCTTGAGATATTTGAGGACGTTGATATGAGCTTTTGCAGTAATGGAACACGCTTTCCTGATCATCTTGATCTCATACGAACTCTTGATCACTCTCGCGGCATCCATGGCTAGGATAAGTCGCGTGCTGTCGAATCGGACTTTCTTCTTGCTGTCTGGCAACGTCCTAAATATCCGGGATGCGAATGGCTCGTTGTATTTGTGGAGTAGGAAGACAATTGGCGTTTTCTCGACGTGGATGAAGTTTTGGACGTAGTCATCGAGTCGGTTGATGTAATCCACGTGGTCAAAATCATACTTCGCTTTGATTTCTTCCCGGCTAGGACTCGAGCCGTTGTAGATTACACGGAAGCCACTGCTCGTTGGCGGAATCCAGGCGCATAGTTGGTCTCGGGAGAGGTCGAAGGTGATGATACAGTCGGGGTTTGGTAGACCACTGAGGTAGTAGAAGTATCGACGCTGGCGGAAGGCTACTGGCTCATCTGAATCTTCATATTCCTTTGATGGGGTACCAGGTAGAAATAGAAGTCCATCCTTAACTTTGAGATGTTTGGCGACCGACCTGGCATGTTTCTTGGCTGGAAAATAGATGTCAGCACTATTCAATGGCATGGTGACAGTCGTGAACGAGAGTGGACCTCATTTCATGGACAGAGCAAGATCTTCAAGATTCACCCAAATGAAAAATGACAAACCTGGATGTAAATCGGCTCGTGTCTTACTTATAGACCTGTATAATGTTTAGCAAAATAATCTATCTTGTTAAGTTCTTGGTCGCCTCTTCGAGGAGTGAACCGTACACAACATCCCCAATGTCCTCCACATCCAAGCTCCAATCACTGTCTCGTGAAGCTGGTCTCTCATCCATCAATTCCACTTCGCTATATTCCATCGTATACCGGGACCGAATTGACTTTGCAAACCGACGAAACGCTGAAGCTGGAAAGTGGACGAGGAGTGAGGTCGGATTTGGCTCGACACAGGGGTGTCACGGGCCGGGCCTGCTTCGTGAGACAGTCGGTCATGTGATGCGTCTCGGCAATCCTCTTCTTTTATTTGCGGAACATTCTTCATCCACAAACACAAGTTATGGGATGTTCTTACGTTGGTAATAATCGGAAATATTACCCAGATGGCAGACATTGGGTTTGGGAGGGACGTGTTGAGCGCCGGCACTTGTTTCGTGCTAGGTGTTTTGCTCACGAAGTCTACTTCGCCGACTCATTGCGAGCTCGAGACATGCCCGTAAGGCACGACGTTTTCGATGATCATTGTACGCTCTCAAAGTTACTGCGACTTCCCTAAAAGGACTACAAGAGTCGCCATGAATATTCTTCTGATTTCTATCTAAATGTTGCAGGTCTTTGTAAGTTCGTCCTTTCGACACCTTACACTGTCTCTCGAGGATGCTTTTTTCTCTGCTCGTCATTGAAACAGTCCGTCTTCACTACCAGGCTATTTTCGCTTCCATCATAGCTCGGCCTCACTTCCCTCTGCAAATACACCGTGCGCTCGATCTTGATATTTCCTCCCGATCCTCCGATTGTGTTTCTCTTATTTCCCCCAGAAGCTTCCGAATCAACATGGCCTTTGTTCCCGCCTCCAACTCCACTCTTCATTGCAAAATTACCGTCGTAATTCGCGTCGGAAAGGTTATTCATGTTGGATCGGTTACCGCGAGTACTGATGTTCGAGAGCAACCCTGGAAGTACGCGAGCGATGAGGGGCTTGATCGAGGGTAGAGAGGCACAGGCTATCGCGACATTTATTTCGATTCCAGACCAGATTCCTGCATTTACACCATCCACTTCATCATGTCAATCTAAGCAGAGGCACTCATCGACGGAGAGCAACTTACAAGTGGTGTCTGTAGAGACGGATATCTCGTAGAGACTCTTCAAGCGAATGACACTGGTAACACAGACGAAAGCACCAAATCCAAAGACGAACATAAGGCCAATCTTCTGCTTCTTTGGGAGTTGCAGTTGTTTCAAAAGCGGCATTGGAATGGAGAAGATCAAGATATCAGTGGCGATGTTGAGCGCCGCATTCGAGAACCAGAAAGCTGTCTTTTCCATGCAGTGTACTGAAATGCCAGTATTCCAAAAGTTTGAGACCGGAATGCACATGAACGTTGATCCTATTTACAAGGCTCATTAGCGATACATTATCCCATCTTGAAGATTCGAGGCAACTAGGGGATGTCTGCTTCGTGTTCGCTTACCCAGGACTGCCCAGCAGCCGTAGAAAATCAACACTCCGATCATGATATTGCAAAGCCTGACGACCTTCTGGGTCGTGAAAATGCGGCGGTATTGACACACGATCGAAATCTTAGTCAACACCAGTGCAAGGTTGTAAGTTGGAATAGTGGCCCACAAGCACTGCCCACATGTTACTAGACTGCCCACGAAAAGCTGGAGAGATTTGCATACCTGCAGAAATTTGAGAAGTGTCTCTTGTGAAAGCGATAGGAATGGTCGACCAAGACCATTCTTGATCTCTAGAAAGTTGTTAAGATGGCTAATTGGTTCGTATCACTTGCGGAGTTTGACTTACGGAGGAAAATGACCACACAAAAGCTGATGGATGCAACCTATTCAGAATCAGTAAGTCGGTCAAGATGGATGGAACAGAGAGCTTACCATCGCTCCAGCCATGAGATAGTCATCTGTATAAGATATATCAGCAAAACTTCTGTGTAGCAATCTCATTGGTGAAGTGACGAACCTGCTCCAGCATTTTTGATCAAGAAGATGCGAGTGTAAAGCCTGAGACAGACAACCACAAAGGCAATTGTGGTGAACAGAAGACTGGTAACAACCACCGGAACGCAAGTAGCAACAATTTCGTACATGATTATCACTGATATTTTGTCGCTCAGCCAAAAATGAGTGGATTGAAAGTAGTGGGGAGAAGTGAAGGTTTTGTTGATCGATGCCGTATTCAACAATCAAGCCTGAGGGGACAGTACATCTTCTTTACCAGTGCACGCTATCACCTACCTCCGTAGTTTGATCTCTCCCCTTTTTTGCAGGCATATGATGCAGGTACGTAGCTTCTGGCTCGCTCCAACGGTTCTCAAGATTTTCCGTATAGGACAAGGTTCTCATTGGTCTCCTTCTAGAAGGAGCGCAACGGGACCCTGGAAATGCTTCACGGAGCTTGATCCAATCATGAAATTTAATTTTAGCTAGGTCGTAGAATCTGCTCACTTACGTTGCATTGACATCTGGGAAGTGACCCAACTCCTCAGTCCAGAGATTTTGGCACAGAATGTTGAACCAGGATGTCTTCTTCCTTGTTGAAACCTCGCTTGACGGGCAATATTCCTTTTACAAGCTTGGGTTGCGACTTTGTAGCCCATCATGCAGGTTAGTATCCTTGTATAACAAAACTCGGGACGAGATTGGAATCTCGGGACGAAGTTAGCGCGGGTAGCACTATCAAAGCATTCCTCGAGGTTTTAATGGCTGTAAGAGCTCGACGGTGGAGTGCCGATCCGGCTTCAGGAACTCGAAGTGGAAATGTCTGGTACAAGTTGATTAATGTTTCCCTGACTAATATTGTTCCATCAGTGATGATTTGAATATCTTGAAGCCGCCTCAACAAGGTTCAGAATTAAACCTCCCAATATGGTTACAGCGACACGCCACAGAGAGAAAATGAAATAATATATCAGTGAAAACGTTACACCCCCACAGGAAGACAAGGTCCGTCTGATGAGACGAGTACCAATTGGAGGTTCATGTTTTCTTTTTGAGAAGAATTCTACCGGTTCCGGGGCAGTTTCCGGCGAGGATCCTTTACCCACACTTGTGCCCAGGGGGGCTTGTTTTTATACCGCGGTGTTTCCTCGCTTGTCGCTTAGCCAGTCACAGGAGGAGCAAGCCTCGTCAACGGGCGAGAACGGGTGGCTTGACTTGCCCCATGCAAGATTTTGGCCCATGTCCATGTCGCTGTCTGTGCCTCAGACGCACAGTTGTGGAACGTTTGATATTGCCCGAACAGGGCATGAAATTGACGATCTGATGTTGCTGCTTGAATAACTGCTAGTGATAGCTAGCCTAGATGAATTCGACTAAACGGGTAGGGCAGACGCCAGAGGAGTCTCCTGCAAAGAGTGAGCTCCTTGCTCGCAGACTGTGCTTCTTCAAAGTACATGTGCAAGAGACAAGGCGTCGTCAGTTTTGTCTTTTCTGGTAGTTTCAAGTGTAGACTATGTTTAGTTCGAGATGTTGCTTGTGGCCGCACTGATTTTATATAAATGGTGGCCAGTAGGCTTCTAAGCTACAGAATCTGAAGAATACAACTAAGACAATGGCACAAGTTTTCATCCATAGACAGTGAGACCGTGAATTGAGCGGAGAAACTAGGACGACTTGCTGGAATATAAATCCTCCTCCTTCTCTGCCGGGGCATCGATTCTCATATTAAACTCTTTGACAGGGTCGACTAGGAAGATAGCGGCTACGCAATGTTAGACTTTACAACGATAAACACGAAGAATGGCGAGAACTTACAGATGGCAGCAACAACAGTGAAGCAGCCTGCCGCGATCCAAACATATCTGAATCCGATACTGAACGCTTCAAACAATCCACCAACACCTGCGCCAATGATTTGTGGAGTAACGCCTGGAATATCTGCCAAAGCAGCTGTGTCGCTGGAAGCGAGAGCGCCAATGAAAGCTGGCAGAGAGGAAGCAGGAAGACCAAGAGGTAGAACAGCTCCAGCAATCTTGGTGCCCAGGTTGGCAGAGAACTTGCCGGTGAAAATTGCATTGTCTAGTATGAAAGTGATTAGCTGGAATGTCGCAGTCTGGAATCAAAACAATGACTTACAAATCGCTAGACCAATACTTCCACCCAAAGACCGGACACCAATCAATAATCCACTTGTGATCGAGATCATCTCTGGAGGAGTGCTGAGCTGAGCAGCAGTGATGATCGCACAAAGCGCTATTCCAAGACCACAGCCAAGTAGCACTGGATATCCCCAGACTGCATCCGAAGAACCTGGAGTACTTGTTGCCATACAAATGAAGAAAGCAATCATGAAGCAGAACGCAATGACAGTCGGGTATCGGACCTGCTTGGTACTCGAACAGTACGCACCGGCCAGGACAGCGGAAATCGCATACAAAATGAAGTTGATTCCGTATCGAATACCTGTTCGCAGAGGATCCGTTTCGTACAAGACACTGACCTGGAATGCGAAGTAGTTGTTGGCTGCGAAGAACGAAAGTCCTTCAACGAAGACGCAGATCAACGCGATCACGAAGTTCCAGCCGTTTTTGAAGAGATCGTGGTGGAACATCCCATCTCTCTTGAACTTCGTCTCGTACACGACCAGACATAAGATCAGGACGATACCGATGATGAATGGAGCGAGAATATGCGCATCGGTCCAGCTGAATGGGTTCTGAGACCATGAGAGGCCCATGCTGAACAATACCAATCCCGCGGTGAAGAGGAAGTAGCCAATCCAGTCCAATTTTTGTAGTTTCTCACCCTGAGTAAGTCCAATCTGAGACTTTTGTGGAGGTGGGTTGTAAAGGATCGCGCTGATAGCCAATTAGTATTGTGTCTGGCCACCAAGGTTTGTTGGGCAATCTTACCAAAGAGCTGTAGCCACGAAGTACAATGCAAATGACATGTACCAATAGTTTCTGAATCCACCAGGATTGTTGTTCCTAGTCATGGCCCCTCCAACAAGCAATGCAGTCAATCCTCCGAGAGCTGCGGCGACATTGTCTGCTGCTTGTGCGTAAGGTCGATACTTTCGTGGCAAGACTTCAGAAGCTACGGCGTGCAGCAGCGGTTGGGCTCCGTATGATACTCCGGTGATGACTTCACCTGCAATTGCCATATTCATAGATGTTGCACGAGCGACTATGATGGAACCAACGGCACCAAATCCGGTTAGGATGATCAGAAACCATCGTCTTCCCCAGTAGTCGGCTGCTTGAGAGACAGGAGGACTGAGGACCGTGGTGAGAATTGCGACAGAGGAAGTCAACCAAACACTCTTCGAGGAACCTCCGAGGACGGTAGAGATATCTTGGGCACGCTACTGTTGTATCAGACAACATTGGCTTACTCGGGGAGAGGAGTATACTTACAGCTCCAGCTCCAACAACATTGATAAGCTGGGCAAAGTAGATCAAGCAAACCGCGAAGACAACCAAGAATGTCTTCGCATGCAAATGTGGAACTGGCTGCTCTCTATCCTCGATGCTGGATATTGGCTCTTCAGATTTCTCGTGGTCGGGCTCAGACGACTCGGGTCTCTGAACATCTTGAACAGGCTCGTTGTTCACTGGAGAGGCAACTTGAGTAGCTCCATGCTTTTCCATGATCTCGTCCGTCATCTTGAGATAAGTTGCGAGGGAAGGCAGAAAAGTAAACAAAATACACCAACGAGTAAGGCCAAAAGAGTGACAGCCAAAACGACAAACTCAAAGAAGCAACGAGTTTATCCTTCCAGTGGAAGGCTTTTCGATCGGCAGAAGAATCGGGAGAAGTTCTGCAGACTGGACATCGGTTATCTGGTTGACATTGATTGGAAGAGCTTAACGTATCCCAGGAGGTGGGTCCAGGAATTTTGATCCATTGATACACACCCCAGCCGGCAGCAGCCCAAAGCATTTCTCTCCTGCACTGGGGTCCTGGGGAACCACTAGTACATTTTTGTGCTCCACAAAAGTGTAATTTGTCTGCATGTGAGTGAACAGACTAGGATCCTGGCCCAATGGTGTCTTTGGTGATTCAAGCCTTGTAAACATGGGCCCTTGGCCCCTAGCAACTCCACCCCACGCAGAATGCCATCATGGGTCTCTTCCATACATATCCACTAGCATCGTACGATAACAGAAACTACAATGCAGACAGTCTTTGAGGCAAAGTCAACGTGAGAAGATTCTTGAGACTTTGGGCTGGGAAATATGAATTTCAAACATACTTATGTAATGCTGTTTTGATATCTTCATCGTAGACTAGCTAAGCAAGCTCCACCTTAGCATCTATCTTCTGAACATTCAGGTGCTTGCTCCATCATATCAAAATCCGAAGCCTTTGCTTAATACCCTCGTCTGGATTGAAAGACACCCGGTAAGACTACCCTGTCGAAGCCAGAAGGATTCTAGGAGTCGGCAGCCTGCCTCAAAGATCAGCAAACCAACAGATCAAAAGAACTAGCCAGGGCTAGCTTATCTCTTTCACTTCGACTTAAAGCTGCAGCTTTGGGGGAAAAGTAAAAAAGAAGGAAGGGACGTTGAAGCAAGCAAGGGACGGGTCCACCATGTGCCCAATCTGTGACACAGACCCGGGCCAACCCGTCCCTTGTAAAAAGGTTGTCCTCCGCCGGAAGTCAACTCCCGCTGAAGAGGACCCCTGAATTTTAGCGAGGATCCTAGGCTGGGCGGAGGATAGGCTCGAAGTAGCGAGATGCATGACAGCCCTGGATGAGAGTGAAATGTCTGCGGCGTGGAGAGACGAATACTAGTGGAGATGTATTGATGAGTTGACTTCAGTGTTTGTGCTGGATGGGTTGTAGAGTGATTGTTGAATCCCCCCCCCCCCTTACGGAC
>Ga0207886_10069_pt1 | contig 232072 bp, 258 predicted proteins | sample LinPmetageLP35_FD_184048 | JGI IMG/M metagenome (GOLD analysis project Ga0207886, IMG submission 184048) | Marine viral communities from the Pacific Ocean - LP-35 (SPAdes) | ecosystem: Environmental > Aquatic > Marine > Oceanic | place: Pacific Ocean | collected 2009-08-31 | reverse complement strand
CCAAGTGGATGTGCAAGCTGGTATGACGAAGATCATCTTGAATTCCGATGGGAGACTCTAGGTTCGAAGTCTATGGCCCGATCATTTATAAGAGATTTGACCACTAAATGCCCAGGGGGGGGGGGGGGTTAATTTTCGAGGTCGAAGGAAACACACAGTGCTTGGCATTCGACGCGCGTTATATAGAAAGCAAAGGGTGCGTGGTTAGCCGAGAGCTGGTTAGTAGACGCTTGAAAATAGGATTTAATCCTCCTTAAAACCGGGACTTACTAACCCTTACACTGAATTAAAGTGTTGGATTCCATGTCATCGAGCGTCCTTCAGGCAGTTCATATTTAACCAAGACCTGTATTAAATCATCTAAGGAAGAATTTTAACGACCGAAGACTTGAACATACGAAACATGAACGACTGGACATATCGACTTGCTGCAAATGAATTCTTCGAATGGCGCGCACACTAACGTTAGTATTGACTCTTATCGTATCGCTATGCACGTCACTCAGGGTTAATAAGGATTGTCAATTAATCGAAACAGTCTGCAAGTAGTTTAAGTGCTTCACTTCGCTTTCTCAGGCCCAATGGCCGGAATTATTGATCGCTCTTCCTCTCAGTAACCCGCCCCTCTTGATGTTCCAAAATGCCGCATTTGAAACCCCTCATTTCTCAATCTACCTACTTCTCTCTCCCTTGTCTCTGTTCAATCATTTGTAGGAACCCCGATAATTCCCTCGCTCACGGCTCCTCTTCATAACGAAATCGTCCTCGGACTCCACTTCTATCGGCCCGGGTGCAGGCGCATCGTCCTCATGCAGCCCTCCATGCATATACGCGTCTGGATTGGCTGGTGGAGGAGGCCCTGGCCTGGACCTTGAGTCTGAGCTCAGATACTCCGACCGCCGCGGCATGCGTGGTTCACCTCTCGATCTGTGTCCTTCGTCGTATGAAGAGCTGGTGGCGGGAGGAGGGCCTCCATAGCTCTGTGCTCGGCGGTGTTCGTACTCGCTATGTGGTCTGTGTACGTAGTAGGATCGCGGTGGGGCGGGAGGATATGGAGGACGTCTCGACGTGAAATAGATTCGCTCGTGCATGTCCTCCCATTCCTCTTCGTTTTCCGCCTTTTGTCGCTTTGCCATCTCTCTTTCTAAGTCATCCCTCCTCATTTCGCTTTCTACCCTTATCTCTCGTTCCTTCATCTTCTCCCGGTCTCTCATCATCTCTCGTTCTCTCTCCTCTCGCTCTTTCCCCCAATCTCTTTCCCAATCTCTTTTTCTCTCTCTCTCTTCGTTCTCGCCCATTGGAAAAACCGTTTCGGCTTCAAAGGTGGGCCCGGGACCCGGTCCGCGGGGTTTGGGCCTCGGTCTACTAGGAGCTTCGTAGCTGTCGTCGTCGTCTGGGCCACCATGTCTCCTCCGGACTCTTATAGAAGGCCGTTCATATTCATGGTAGGTCCGTCGGAAACTCGTTTGGGTCTTCAGCCGGTCAGACGGACCACGAGACATGCGATGGACAAGCTCTTCATCATCCTGTTTGCTGGCCTCATCCTCGCTCGACTCTAGCACAGGCTCACTGGCTCTACCCATTCTACTCCTCCGTTCCCTCTCATGTCCCACTCCCTCCTCAGTCACGGGCCAAGCGGCCCGAACCGTCGGACCGTAGATGGGAGCCCGAGCGCCTGGAGGTAGCGGCTCCACTTGGACACCATACTCCTCCAGCAAAATATCGCACAGCTCTTCTATCTCGTCTTCCTTCTCCTCAGCCTCCTCCCTCTCCATGTATTTCGCGTCGAACCCTTCCGGGCGTGCGCTCCTGCGGCGGCGTTGGCGCTCGATGCGCGAGAAGCCTTGCTTTCTTTCGAGCTCCGCAACGGCGGCATCGGCTTCGGCTTGGATACTCTCTAGAACCGAGCGCTTTCGGGCGGCGAGTTTCTCCCGTGATATTGATGGTCCATTCCATGTGGCTCGAGAAGATGCGCCAGTGGGCGCCGCGAAGTGAGGGTTAGCGCTTCCGTAGTCGTAGGAGCGCTCACTTCGCGGAGGGGCAGGTTCATATCGCGGACCGAAACCTGCTCCAGAGCTATGGAAACGGAAGGGTTCGTCATGGTCATAGTCGTGGCTTGATGACATGATTTCAAAATGGACTCCAGACGTAAGATTGCTCTGAGTCTGCTGGTAAGGTCAGGAAGCCTAATAGTGGGGTTAATATCAGGCCAGCTCAGGTCAGGTAGATAAGGATTAAGCGAGGTCTGCGATTGATCTTACCGTACCTAGGTACAGTAACTTGGTTGAATAGGATAAGCGCCATAGCAGGTAGCGAGGCAACGAATGTCCTGTACTTCAACTTCCAACTTCAAACTATCACCATTTGCCGTAGTTGATATTTTTACATGTGAATAAAAACTCTGTATCTCATATATTCATGTATTCATATCTACAGATCTTCATAACTAGAGATTCGTTATTCATCCATACCTTTTCCGAGGCTTTCATTTGGTGTCTGAGAGCAGGTGTGTCGCATTTGACAGTTTGATCTATCAAGGAGCTGGCAGTCCCAGGAATCGACGACCCGCATTGCCGTCGGTATCCGAATCAGATCCATAGTCCCTATCCACACGCTCGGTCGAGAGGCTTCCGGCAGACTTCTTTTTGCGTACAAGGTACATCTGACCTTTACTGCCTTTCTCAATGCCAAGTACTCCAACAGATCGTGATCTTGAGCGAGCCCGTGACTTTGGTCTATGAGTGATCCTATACCTACTACCGCTGCGGCTCTGGCTGTAGAATGGGGCGCCCCCTCTCATTAGATGCAAAGCATAACCGACTATTTGGTCTTCGATGTCATGTGTTAGCTCCAACTCGTCAAGGATGGCATCTCTAAACGCCACTCTCCGCCCTACCACGCTCCATCTATCCACGGGACTCGTCCTCACCATCGCCCCTCCTCCCACTCCTACCGCTCCTCCATCTCCTCCTCCTTGACCTTCTACTCCTCCTTCTACACCTGTTCTCTCTCCTCCTGCCACTTCTCCTGCCGCTCCTCCTTCACGCCCACTCAACGGAATCAAAAGTCCGACGTTCACCAATCCAACATGAGTCAACATCGTCAAGTAAATGTTGATGCTCTGCGCCGGCAGAATCAACTTATCCCTAAATGGCTGTTTGTCCGTCATCACAAACCTATACCTCGCCCACGCCTTGGCAAACCTCTCCTTTAGCCCCTTCGACATTCCCTTCGGCTTCGCTCTCCTGCCCACTTGCAGCTCTACCAGCCTCCTGCACTTGGCCAGGAATTGGCCCAACTCTTGCATGTTCAGCTTTGTGCTCCGGACGAGCGTCTTCAGGTCCGCAGCCTGCTGCGCGTTGATGTACCGGTACAACGTGTCTTGGCAGGAGGGTGAGTTGAGCGAGTTGATGCAGATGAGGAGGCACTCGGCCTCGGCACGTAGACCGATAAAGTCGTCCTGGGCGGAGCGAAGGTCTGTGATGAAGGTAGCGACGCGAATGCCGAGATCAAAGAGGCCGACGAGGGTGCCGGGCCAGTCCATGCTTTCTAAGTGCTGCTGTGGGGGGTGCGGCCGGAGTGTATGTGTTGATGATGACTGGAAGGCTCGAGGGATGGGACATAGAATATCACGATCACATTCGGTGATAAAGAAATGTCTATCTAAAGAGCTGAACTCAAGCTGAACATGAAATTATGATCGTGCGGCTGATATGCCAGCCATCACATGCGGACGTGACTGCATGTATGCCCGATAGCCAATTACTGGCTTCGCTGGGACAGCGCCATGCACCCCACTGTTTGCGCATTTTGCTTATTTTTGAAGTCCCATTGCTTATAAAGAAAATATCATTGGTGACAAAAGACAACGATGGTTTTGCATGATTTATTTCTGGTGCGAAGACATGGTATTGCGTACTAGGAACCCTGAGAGTAAGGCGTATAATGAGCAACGATTGGCCCCGCTGCAAAATGACCTCTTTGTAGTGCTCTGGAACGCAACTGTCAAGGCCGAGCTGCGGCTGCAAAGGTTGCATGAATCAGAACAACGCACTTTTGATCGCAGATCGTGATGCTCGATGTCAGCAGCTCAAGCCAGAATGGTGCTCTAACCAAGGTGTCAGGGACGCGCATTGTGTAAGTCCTCCTTCATCTTGTATCCCTATAAAAATTCAAATTTAAAGGCGATGAGCTGACTCACTACTATAGAAAGCCGAGTGTTGTGCTATCAGCACTGATTTTGGAGAGGCTTGTCCATAGTCTGCAGATGAGAAGTGGGTATTGGGCTCTAAGGACTAGGATAGGATCTGGATGGATAAGATTGCGTCTTGACGTGCCTTCTACTTGATCATCTATGCTTCAATCAGAACTATTCTTGTTTGTTAGCTCTGCAATCATTCCGTTGTCGACTTGGAGTCTCCACGAAGTGCATGAATTGCTCAGCAGGTGTTAGCTAGTGGTGATGCGCTCGATCCCGTAACCTGACGTTCAGCGAACTTGTTGACTGATGCCCAGCCCTCGACGTATTGGTAACCGTACCAGAGCATCAATCCTATCAGACAAAGTTTGATCGAGAATCCGAGAACCTCCCACTCCGAAATCTGGATTCTCGATACGCGCACCATACCTGTGACAAATCCACCTCGGACTCTTCCCGACAATTAAGCTCATTCATGATTGCCAGCTTTACGAGATTGTGTGTGGTCACATATTATTGCCTCAACTTTTAAAGAGTCGCCAACCGTGCCAGAAACTCTTTCTTTCAATACTGGTCATTTCTCACATCCTTGGACACTGCTCGTCACAGAAGGCGTCTCTTAACAGTCTCGCCCGAGAGCTGCTTCGCATGACCCCTCTCCACTGCCTCGATGAGGACAAGAATGCTGCAATAGAAGCCGCCTGAAGTATTCGACTTGTGAGTAGTAAAGTTGAACCGCCTAAGATGGCTTATGAAAGGCCGCTAAGCTTTGCGTGGAAGCCATTGGCGCTGAGGTTACTTAAGCCATCTAGACATCTCGCATTCTGGACGACAAGCACTATCGCTGGTCTAAAGACTCATCCATCTGCACTGGCTACGAATCTTGTCCCGAGGTCTTGCAGATTTCAAAAAGTTCTCCCACAAGTATTCCTAGGTCTCGTCCTTCAGTGTCATCTACTGTGTTGCAGAGATCATCTGCAAATGGAATAAGACGCCAGCATATGTCGCCCTTACATCGTGCGTCCTTCGTTTCGTCTCGCCCCCTTCATTCTCATGCTCAGAAAGATGTACAAGTCCCCTGGAGTGGTGAAGAGAATAGCGATCAATTCAACATTGGGCTATTGGAAGCTGCAGTGTGCTTGAAATGCCACAGGTTGACTCGCAAGATGCTTACTAAAGGCTGGAGATTTTGGGTAGAAAGCAGCATATTCGGGTGACGCCAGCTGAGACTAGTGACTTGGTTACTGTCAAGATATTTTCAGCGTCAGATATATGCAATCGCACTGCCGACAACGTCCAAAGTATGGATTCACTTCGGAACCATGTGTGCAATTGAAGGTAGGGGGGGGGGGGTCCCCGTTACTGCGATTTACTACCCCACCACGTGTCTCACAGATGGCGGATTTCTCACTGCTGCAGAATTCTGACTGTCGTCATCGGTGATCACATCAACGTTCTCGATCATCTCATATCCATCATTGAAGATCTCAGCCAACCATCGAATTCAAATCATAATCACTTCCCAGAAAAATAAGCTTGAGGATACCCTACCAAGAGATCATATAACAGCGCTTTCACGAATTCTGGGATCCAATAAGCAGGTCATTTTGGTCGTGAACAGTTAACAAGAACGCCTCCGCCTTTGTCAAAATATGCCTTAAGATATTTTGAGAAGTCCAGCAAGTTCCAGAAGTCAAGGGGTGGTGGGGGAATTATATCGTTCTGAAGTGGCTCTATCTTACATAGTAGAGCTGAGTTACTGGAGATGAGTGTGTTCTCGCTTAGCTACAGTAAGTCAACAATACAAAAATAGCAAAATGCAACCGTTCCGCGACAAATTCCATACCTACAGTATCCTAGTTCTAACCATTCCACTTGTGTATATCTACGCAAATGCCTGTGGTACAACCGATTTCATCTCCCGACAAGATCCCAGACTCAGATTCAAACCCAAACCCCGATTCTCGATAACAGAAGTCCAAGATGTTATCCAAATCCTCACTGATCCCTTCCAACTCCAACTCCAACACCAAAGTCAACTCCGACTCTCAATCATAAACCTTCCTATCCACATCACTACATCACTATTTCATTCCAGCCAGCCACAGCGTCATAACAACATCGATATCTTAATCTACATTCCCTTACCCATACCCATTCAAATTCACAATCAAAACCCCTGAATCTAATTCCGCGAAAACACAACAATTCTCACTCCTCTCATAAATTCACCCAAGCACCGGAAAGTGCTGTGAAGACCGGCTGATGCAGGCAGTGAGGACGATGGGTTGGCCAAATTCTTAAGTGCACGAAAGGCAAGGAAAGGATAACGGGATAGGATAGGATGGTATTCATGTTATGTTAAGTGGTTGCTTCAGAATTGCAATGCATTACTATGTACATAACAGCTACGTTTCTCTCTCTCTCTCATTTACTCCCTCTCCTCCTTTCCAATCTCTCTTCGTCTCTCCACCGCCAAGCACAAACAAACTATGCAACGAATAATCCTCCCTCCTCCTATCGACCCATGCAAATTGAATCCAAAAAAGAAATAACGCCTCATCGCCGGAAAAAGAACAGCCCACTAAGAAGAGAAGAAGCTGTATACAATCCAAGTCAAGCCAGTTCAAGCACAATTACAATATGAATGTTTACTACACTTCCCCAAATCCCAATTCCCAAAATCCCGCAATGCACATGCCTCGCCCATCCGCTACCATGGATTTCCTTCTTTCACATCATTCCACGATCCCCATCTAGTACCTCGCCGGACTCGCCGAGTTACCCCTCGCATGTCCCGGCACAGGCGGCGGGTTCTCCCCATCAAACAGGTCCTCAAGATACGCACTCGGCGCCCTTTCATTCCCACCATAACCCTGATTCAGGTTCAACGTGCTCGAACTAGCCATATGACCGCCCTGACCAGCCATGAACGGACTACCCGGCGGTGAAGGACCCATACTCCTCGCGCGACTGTAGCCTTGTGATTGAGGGCCGAGATTGGAGAGAGAGATGGCAGGTTGATTACCGAGATGGACTTGTGATTGGCCATTTGCGACGGATGCGGTGCCAGACGCGTAGTATCCTGCTGGGAGGTAGTTGCTGCCGCGGTTTCCTGGGTTGGCGAGACCGGCGCCGGCGGCTCCAGCGGTGGGAGAGAAGAAGAGACTGCTTGTACTGGCGCCGCCTGGGGCTGTGGTTGGACGAGCACCTTTCTTGCCGCTCTTTGGTCCGAGGCCTGAGAGAGAAATTGTGGAATCGCGGTCGGAGTATTTGTAGAATGGTGCTGGAGGAGCGGGTGTTCGGAAAAGGGCTTTGGTGTCTGCCATGTTCTGATGTTGGGCAGCCCGTTTGACTGATCTGTGGAGAGACCAGGCGACAAGACCGCGCCAGAGGAGAACACTGATTGCCATGAAGCCGAGGATGGCTCCCACGACGATGAAAACAGTTCCATCTGGCAGATTGCTTTGTTGCATGAAGGGTGCATTGGCTGTTGGAGGGACTGATGCAGTCACAGGTTGGATTGCACCCGATAGTTTGGGCAGACCTGTCAGAGCTCCACCAGTCGTAACAGCAGATCCTGTAATGCTTGTAGCCCCCGATGCCTGACCACTCGTCCCTGATCCAGTGATGGTTGCTCCTTGGGAAAGCGATGTTGTTTGTGCTGATGTAGAAGCTGTGTTCGAGCCGGTTGATCTCGCAGATGATGCAGATGTTCTAGCACTGGCGGATGAAGCAGTGGTTCTAGTGGCCGTAGCCAAGTCTGGAAGAGAACTCATTGTTGAGGTGTGTAGTTGTGCAAAGACAGGTTCGTGAGCAGAGTTGACGTCTGCGAAGGAGTGTAGGCCTAGTGAGGCGAGGTAAAGTGATCCTTCGATTTGTTGACCAGTATCCAAACAAGCTTCACTTAATGGTATCCAGACGGAATTGGACGATCAATGATAGTCCAATATTTAATCGTTCTGTATGATTCTCTGCGAAGGCTGCAGGTTGTGTGGAAAGGCAAATCGTGAAAATCCGGTTTCTTGACCAAAAACCAAGTATCCAACTCAATACCCTCCTCTGAACTTCAAACCCAAGCAAACAATGCCGTGTATTTTCCCAACTGCCGTCAAACGTTGTGCCTCACGTAGAGTCTGCCGTGATAGTCGTGGTACAAATCTGGTGCTGCCGTCGTGTCAAGGGATCCGGGCTGTTCTCCTGGTTTCCTGTTGCCCCTTCCAACCCTCAATTATCCGGCGTAAAGAATACAATGAATGCAGCGGATCGTGCATACACAGTAATGCGAAGTGATGTGAAGCGATGCGATGCGATGATGCGATGCGTGAAAAATACTGCGATGTCGTAGAACGAGCGTGGTGCGATGTGAGGCGGCAGTCCCTTCGTATTTTCCTGCTGTGCCCCGATGTCTTGCCTTGTCTTGTATTCCTTCGTAAGGGATGGAGTTGTCGCTTCTTCTCATCTCGTGTTGGTCGATCGCAGTTCCTGCATTCTTTCACGCCAAACCCCAATTGAGTTTAGTGCTTAACGCCGGTCTGCTATATTTAGTCGTTGGGGGCAACTGAGGCGGTCAAGGGCGGAAAAGCGGCAGAAAGGTCTTGGCTGGCTTGGCTTTTGACGATTTTATTTTGAAGCTTCATACCAGGGCAGAACGTCAAGAAAGATACTCGATTTGCGCCTCTTCCAACCACCACCCCAGGACAACACTGAACGCAGACTCGAAATAAAACAGCCTGCACCATGGGTACCGCGAAGAAAGTCCGCAAGTTTGGCGCCGTACGCATTCCTTCAATAAGCAGAAAAGCATCACAGCTAACCCCACCAGGTCAAACGCCTCATCGGTCAAAACGACGCCCGCCTCAAGAAAAACCAATCCAAAGCCGAAGATGAATCCAAGAAGAAAGACGCCGAGTCCCAGATCGTGCGCGAAGTCCCCCAAGTCTCCTCAGCACTCTTCTTCCAATACAACACCGCCCTCGTACCACCCTACTCCATCCTCCTCGACACCAATTTCCTCTCGCACACCGTCCAGCGCAAATTGCCTTTGCTAGAAACGCTGATGGATACACTGTATGCGAATTGCATCCCGGTGATCACGTCGTGCGTTATGGCGGAGTTGGAGAAGCTGGGCCCGAAGTATAGGATTGCCCTGAGGATTGCGAGGGATGAGAGGTGGACGAGGATGCAGTGTGATCACAAGGGTGTTTATGCAGATGATTGTATTGTGGATCGAGTGATGAAGAGCAAGATCTATATTGTGGCTACGAATGATAGGGAGTTGAAGAGGAGAGTAAGGAAGGTTCCTGGTGTGCCGATTATCAGCGTGGCGAGGGGAAAGTATGTGGTGGAGAGGTTACCAGATGCTCCCGAAAAATAGACTTGCCGGAATTGCTATCGAAGAATTAGGGTATGGCATGGCGTTCTTGGGCTTGGAGGGTTGCTTTCGGCGTTCTGGCTGGATGGGCATGGGATTTCAAAAGTCTGCTTCTTGCACATACAGATTGTGAGGCATGCATAGAGGCATGCTTACATCACCGACATGGCGAGAAAATATCTAGCCGTTAGTATAGCAGAACGAACGTTCACATATTTACATCTGTGGTTCCTGTATCGCGCTACAGTCCATCAAGGGCCGCAACTTGTGAATTTCAAAATACACTTCCCCCTTCTCTAAATCTCTATTTCATACTTTGCAGACTTTGCAGACTATTCTGTCTGGCTTACTCAGTCCGACTAGCACGTCAAGTACTTGTGGTAATCACTTTCTCTGCAATGCATTTTTTGTAGTCGCTTCGGAGTGACCATACTATTCTTGGCACATAACCAAGTTTGAAAAGGAGAACTTCGCAGGGACGAGAATTGCCGAATAGGCAGGTAGTAAACAAAAACGACTGACTCACAAATATCCAGCATGTTCTAGACCCTCAACCGCAAAGAAAGACTCGCGACCACAGTTTCTTCCGCATCTTTCTCTCATTTTGCTAGACTTAAGTCGTCAAGACGGCACTTCCGAATCCATCATGTCAAAATCCAAATCTCATTTCGAGGATCTAGCACCAGAGCTCCTCGCCCAAGTCCTATCCAGCATGTCGGACCTTGAGTCACTATAATGCCTCCTACAAGCCTCTCCAGCAGCTTACCGCCTTTTCACCGACTAAAGTTCCAGCAAATCAGTTGTCGAAACCATCTTATCATCCGGTAATACCCACACTTACACTATCGCTCTCATCCGCACCACCCTCCTCATCCGTTCCGACACTCTCCCATCCAGCGTCCATAATCACACCACATTCAAAGACCTCCTCCGCCACGAAACCTCGCCCCAAAGCTGGACCCCTGCCCGCTGGACCGCTCTTCCGACTACTTTTCCTGATGTACCGTCCACCTTTTACCTAGGCCTGCTAGCTACTTTTCGGAGAAATCGACAATTAACAACAGCCTGTCTGGAACACTACTTAGAAGCCTTCAGATATCTTCGGCCTTTCAACAGAGCATAATTCTACTACGACGCCTCAACCTTCGCAATGTTCGCACCGGAATTGCTCAGTCCATGGCAAGACAAACTCCCCAATGAAATATTTCACTTCCCGGTCCGGGACATTGGACCTCCCTCCTGGGTAGAGCGACAGCGCGTACAGCGAGCGTTTTGGAGAATTCAAGTCTTTTTCGACATTCGCCATGCGTTAGACGGGAAAAGAGTCGTCTGGGACTCATCAGACGTAGCCGAACCGTTGAGTGGGAAAGGAGAAGTCTGGGGTGCGGCGGATCTGTATGATGTACCAGCGTATATCTTCTCGAACGACGGAAAAGAGGATGTTTTGATGTTTTTATCCTCAAAGAGAACTCTGAGATGATGCATATCGCGACGGATCTTGAGATCGAGCTGGTACAGACAGTCTTGGATTACTACCATGCTCAGAGTCACGAGCTCGAGAAAGCGATCGACGAAAGCGAATACTGGAGTTTGCAAAAGAGCAGGGCCGCTTGTGGAGGCGATGATCTAGCTGATCGAGGGAGAGAAGAGGATCGGAAGGTGCTGGATAAGACATACAGAACAGAAACATGGTCTTTCTTCGGCCGATTAACAGGTAGTCAGTGGCAGCACGAAAACAGAAGTCGGTTTCTGTCGCCTCTACAACACGCTCCTTTCGCACCATGGCGTCGATCCGGGTTCGCAATCTGTACGCTCTACCTTCACCAACCCCCTTTCCTGCTCGTTTTCAGCCTTTCGACAACCACACCGGCTAATTGTTCTCTTTTGAGAGGGAGCACATCTCGCATGTCGTCTTATGGTCTTCTGCAGTCCTGTAGTGATGGCCCGTCTGGCTTGGATATACCGATTTTTGAAGCGTGGGCTAGTCTTTTGACGGAGGGAGAGAGAGAGGAGATTCAGAGGGAGAATAAGAGGCAGGAGGTGCTGGCTATGATGATTCAGAGACCGGCAAGTATCATTGGAGGTGTTGGATCTGTGACCGATTGGAAAGCATGAAAACAGGCCGAGAGGACACGCAGGTATTCTCTGCGAAGCGGCTAATTCATTTGCGCGGTGTTTTTGGTACAAATCTGCTCATATCCAACGATGTTATCTTGCTCGCGACACCTTTCTAAGCTTCTTACTTGGGAGAACCCCTCATAAACCAAGGACGGCAACTTGCCTGCAACAACGCTTCACGGCTTAGTCAGCCACTCTTGGCTATTCTCGACTGCAACACCGCTTACTTTGTTATGCACGTTGTAGCCAAATTGGGGCGGCGCCGACGTGAGGCTGAGATCAAGTCCCCTTGGTCTTGCCTTTCGAAGCTCAAGTTCCCACAATCAGGCATCTCGCTCGACAAAGATGTGGCTCTTAGATACAACTACATTGAAGCTTCATAATTTCATGAATGACTATGAACGCCCCCACTACGCGATCCTCTCACATACTTGGGGCGAGGAGGAGGTCTCGTTTCAGGAGATTCAAGGCTCTCATGACGACATGATGCAAAAAGCCGGATACGAAAAGATCCAAAGGTGCTGTGCGCAAGCGGCATCCGATGGCTTCCCATACGTCTGGATTGACACCTGCTGTATCGATAAAACGAACAGCGTCGAGCTTTCTGAAGCGATCAATTCAATGTACAGATGGTATCGCGAGGCTTTAGAATGCTATGCATATCTAGCAGACGTGCACTCATTCGAACCAATTTATGACCCCGAAAGCGGTCAATGTTTCGCTGAATTTGAGGAAAGTCGGTGGTTTACACGAGGCTGGACTCTCCAGGAGCTGCTCGCGCCCTCCACAGTCCTGTTCTTCAATACTGGCTGGGTCGAACTCGGGACACGGGCGAGCTTACATAGCGAAATCTCAAAGTGCACCGGAATCCCTTCTGCTGTTCTGCTGTCTAGCAGCAAGAGCATTGAATCCTTTAGTCTGGCTCAACGCATGTCATGGGCCGCAGGACGCGAGACAGCTAGGGAAGAAGATATTGCATATTCTCTGTTGGGAATTTTTGATGTCTCTATGCCCCTGCTATATGGCGAGGGAAAGAAAGCTTTCATCAGACTTCAGCTCGAGATTATGAGGACATCGGCGGACCACTCAATCTTTGCCTGGACCAGGCGCCCAAGTCCTGATGATGGCGGACAACGATCGGGGCCGCTTGCAACCTCACCTTCTGATTTTAAGCTCCCTTTTGGGGAGGGAGCTACAAGACACAGGGTAGCAGACAACTTTGCCGGTTTGCTAGAGGCAAACCAGGGAGTCTCATCCTTCGCGATGACAAATAGAGGATTAAGAATCGAGCTACCCATGGTCTCCATTGAAGACACTGGGGAAGTAGGAGCTATCATGAACTTTCGGGTAGAGAAGGCAGAAGAAGAAGACGGATTCAAGTTCTTTGGCATCTACCTCTGGAAAGCAAGTGATGGCACATATACTCGTTCCCGCCCTTGGACCTTGTTCATGACCGACTCAATAGTCGGGAGTATCACATACACAACACTATACATCACCGAGCCGCCGCTTGTTGAAAACTCCCTCAAGTCTCGACCGGGCCGGGTTCCATTCTTGATCACGCATAATACGGAGAGTGGGCAAGAATTTGTCCTCACGGAAAAGTTATCTCTATACTCTGGTGATTATGGCGACCATTTCGAACAGGATATTATGCTGCATTGGACGATCGAAGAAGGTTCTGGTGCAGCGGCACTCTTGTTCAGACGTCCAGCTACTGCACAAGAATTTGCAGTATTGTTCGGCATTTACGATGACGAAAGCTTGTGGTCGGAAATACTCATTTGGAGAGATCCAGATCTGACACTGGAAGAGGAATTGATATCTCGCTATCCACCAAAACCACGGGAAGGATTCGGACGTGGAGCTGGGAAGGTCTACGATAGAGCAGTCGTTCAGATTGCAGGTGGATTTGGGCCGCGAGAACAAATGAAGCTGATTATAAGGAAGGTCATGATATCCTCTCGGCCAGGCTACAACGTCGAAATAAGCGTATTTACAGAACAGGAGAGTGTGGACACCAATATGACTGACAAACGGTGAGGAATTTGAGGTCATTACGCCTCCATAGTTGAAGTTCATTTCTTGAGCCCACCGTTATACACTGGAAAGTCTCATTCGAGATCTTCTGAACTTTGCTCTAAAGGCCTGAAAAGAAGCAAAGCCATCTAGACCCTGGGTCACAACAAAGGTCCGCAGCACCGGCAAGGTGCAAACAGGGTTTACGACTGCAAAATGCTCCCACCTCTCATTACCGCTCCATCCAAATGTTTTGCTCATGGGTGGCTCGCCACGTCTTGAGGGCCTTCTGACTGGCATGCAACGAGTCCGCGAACACTCCAAACCCTATTTTCACGAACTTGACAGAGTTGGCTTGGTTGGTAAAGAAGACCCAACCCATCTATCTTCAAGCTTCAGACTCAAGTAAGCATAAAGCCACAATTCTTGATTTCAGTAATATAGTAACGCCGTATTTCGAAAGAAGAGCCCGATTCCGACACGATTTAAAACTCCGTTCTCTCCTGCAACTGGCTACAAGAATTGTACGGACCTGCGACTAAGACTGGATGTTCCGTCTATAAGAGTTATCGGGGAAGAGCGATCTAACGATCTTTATGAGAACCACGCATGGTGGCAATCTTCCTTGTCATGTTGGCTGGTTCAGGACAAACCGTTATCTGCACGACGCAGAAGCGTATCTAAGAGATGGCGTATCGGCTGAGGAAAAGCCTCAAGGATTGAAAGGCTCGCCATCCTTTTCCAAATAGATTTGTAGCAACTGAGTCAACTTCCTCGTTCACGACCGTTGGGAAAACATCAACGGAACTCAGCAGCGCTCGGCTTTAGTATCTCAACTTATACAGTGACAGTGGTTGCTTGTTGTAGAGCTCAGCGGTGAGAGAATGGACAGACAGGCTTCTGTTGTGCATTTTGGCCGCCCGGCGGATCGAGATACCACTTGCATTCGGCGCCGCTGTCTGTCATGCGATCTCGCGGTCGCTACCCCGATGCCACTCTCGTTCATCATTCCTAACCTGTTCAGGGCCAGTCATGGAAGATGCCACCTACATTTGGGCAACCTCAGCTGATTCGACCGGCATGGTCGGGGATCAGAAAGGATACGTACTCTGTGACTATATGGACTTATGGAACAGAGAGAGAAAAGTAAATTATAACCTAGAACTAAAGTGGCGTGAAATGTGGAAATATTATCTAACTGAAGATGTAAATCCTGAGATTCGACTTGGGAATGAGAAGGGAGTAACTCTTTTGATGCTGTCCGGGAGACCGCCAATTATCTTCAAGGGTGCGGGTTCTACAGTATTATGGAATGAGTAGCTTGAAAATGGTGGGGAATGGCAACGAGAGGAGAAAATTATGCACGAAAGGATCCCTCGAAGTGCCGCAACTTGTTCAGTCTCGCGACTGCTTTGACATTACAACCCGCGTTCTGCATTTCGTTACCACAACCGGCGATAACCTTCAGATTCCTTGACCGTAGTACTAAGAGAAGAAAAACAAAGCGAGGGACAGAATTACTAAGATAAGCTTGTTTTGAACTCGCTTCACTAACCACGCTAGAAGTGAAAGACCGCATCTCTAGACCCCACTATCCACCACGTAAAAGCCATTTCTAGTGAATAGACACAGCAAATGACTGTTTGAGGTGGACCAAAAGATACTAAAAAAAGAAGATGCCAAAAAAAAAAGAACTACCCTCGCATTTCTTACGTATTGGGCTACTAGGTCCATCTCGTTATGCGGAGAATGTTTTATACGTCCACTGTGTTCTCGGCTACTAGGCTTTATCAACACCGCTAGATCAGCCAAGGTATGAGGCACTGCCAAAAGTCGAATCGCTTATTTCGTTAGTTGATTCCCGTTAGATCTTCGACGGATCTCTGACTGCGAGCTGCCGGTATAATACTCGCATTTTGGAGATTCGTCGTTTTATGTTGTGTAGAGTAGAGATGAGAAAACAAAACAAAGGATTTCATGACACGCGTAGCAAGAGTTCTCCTGCGGACGATGAGGGGGATTGTTGAACCAGGAGAATGCCCAATCCAAGTCTCCAGCTTAAATGAACTTTTAAGTGTGATTGCAGCCAGAAGGCCTGCTCGCGATGAAAGGAGATATGTAGGGGCACCGGGGCGTATGTCATCAGTGTTTTCTAGGACACAACGACGATTTTAACGCGAGAGGATTTGGCTGGCACTTCGTGATTGGCTTGGATGCCTCCGCGTGATCCGCTTTTTAGACTTACTGACTTGTCGCAACTGAAATATCATTTGCTATGCTTGGGCATTGATCTTGAGCAAAGTCGGATTCAATGGCCGTGACGTTAATTGTGTAGAGAGATGTGTCCCATATAAGCGAGATGAAAGAAAACAAAGCGCAAATCGGCCCGGCCCTTCCCACCCATTATTCAACAACAAACCGCCTTTCCATCTCCTTGAGTTTCTCAACTCCGAGAGTATAGTTCTCGCAGTTCATCATACCAGCAAGGTAAGCATTACCTGTCAGCGTATATCGTCCACTCATTTCGTCTTTGCGCATGGCAAAGAACTCTGGGGCTCCGAATGGTAAGCAGAACTTGTCCCCGGGACGCATACCGCACGGCCCGTAACCAATTCGTCCCGAAGTGGTGGAATAAAAATAGCTTCCGAAGCACGAGCTATAAAGATCAAAGTGAAAGGACGACTGTGCTGTTGATGGGACACGCTCGCTAGTCACAAAATCCTGGGAGCCATCCGCCGGTGCCACGAATATTCTAAGTACTCTTTCCAGGCTTTGTACTCGTGAAACCCATCAACTGAGTCACAAGTACCTGTGAAGGTGCGCCAATGAGCATCAGGAATCGTGTTCGGAGTATTATAGACCTCCCTCGAAATTTGAAGGCATGAATCTTCCCACCGACACAGGTCCTTCGCGACTTCCCAAGCCGAGAGTGAGAACGTCGTAGCGGTTCGCCGCCCTTACAGAACTGGGAAACTCGATCACTTCCTTTACATGATCGACCTCCCAGCCTGAAACTTGTAAAGTCTTCTCTTGTACACTAGCTTCGAATTTGGGCTTGCAAACACTGTATTCGGTATCGATCATTGTGCGCACAATTGCGGGATACTCAGATGATGCAAAAGCTCCATGGCGATATCCAGAACGGCAATTGACACTCAGGTCGAAGCACCATGAGGGCAAGCCAGCAATTGCGATGCTTGAAGTCCCAGCCTGGTGCAGAAGATCCCAAGGAGATCGCGAAGTATTAAATAAATACGCACTCCAGTCAAGATAAACTTCTTCAACAGGTTTTCCGACATCGACTACCAGCTTTTCCCGAGTGCTAGTCCCCAAGAGACCAAGTAAAGCATAGACCTTATCCTGCGGTTTCGAGACAATGTGAAATCTAGAGAGTGGGATGAGATCCCGCCCTGAGGGCGCGTCATTCCTCTGAAGTTCTATCCTCGTACTGCCAATGTTAAGTATACTGGAAATTGCTCCTAACATTCTCACAAGGATGGGTTCTGAGGCCCAGTGTCGCGTTGAGAGATACATTTGGGACACCAGTCCCATAGCTACATCATAGGGGTCGTTCCAGGTGACTAAGAAGCTCCCCGCAAGCACTAACACCGTTTTCGCCAATGCTATTTCTTGAACAACCCACAAACGGCTGAGAAATGGCACACAAATGAATCTTCTCAGGATCTCCAAGAAGCCGCTTGGAGGTTGCTGGTCCTCAGGCCATTGTAATACCACGACTCCGTTCACGTATCTCGAAGAAGAACGCAGCACATCCGGAAGCATCTGAATAAATGGCCATGCTGCAATCAAGTCATCTTGCGCCGGACCAAACCAGGCAAGGACAAGGTCAGCTTGGCTGTAGATGTCTCTCATCATGGGTATCTGGTGATTTTTTTCGTCGCGGTTGCCCTGGTTGATACATATCGCGTCAATCCAGAGCCAATCGTTGCACCGGACCTGCGACAGTTCTAGCAAGAGGTCATATATGTTTCGATGAACTCGAAGTCTGCGGCCTGAACAAATCAGATACCACGGATTCGACTCATCACCCCAACAGTATGAGACGGCAACGAATTTCGGTGTTGCTGTGAGAGGGAAGCCGGAGATTTTGCATCGTAGTGTAGGGCTATTCTCTCCAGTGTTCGCGAGAATTGCCTCTAGGCGTAAGAGTCGAATGTGTTTGTCGGGCAAGTTTGAATATGCGTAATCATGATTCTCGAGGCCCAAGCTGCCAGGAGCAGCGGTATTCTCATGGTCCACATCAGGCGATGTATCAGAACAGATGGATAGAGATCCAGATTCGTTTCGGAGGCTTTGGAGAGTCTTCATATCCCCCGGGTCTAATCCAAGAGGATATTGTGACCGCCGGCTGTCTTTTGCCACGTAGTCAGAGCTGTTTCGAGGGCTTATGATCAGGCTGCGATGAAATCAAGATAGTTGTACCGAAGGTTGAAGAAGAGGCTGAGATGAAGATCAGATAGCGGTATGGAAAATTGGTGATAAGGCTGCGATCAAGCTCAGGGAGCTGTTTTGAAAGTTGAAGACGAGACTCTGGTAGACTTCAGATAACGGTGTCTAATAGATGATTATGAGGATGTGATGACGAAGAAATGGCTGCGTCGACAGGTGCTAATAAGGCTGCGATATAGAGCGGAGTTGTGTTGAAGGTCATGACGAGGCTGCGATGAAGTTCAGATGTCATGAGGTGGCGACGGAAGTGCAGCCTTGTTTCTGGATTGCCTTCTTGTCTGACTGAGTATAGAAATATTACCTGGCTTTAGATAGAATAATTCGGGTCTAAGAGGTGGAAGGAGACACGGCTGACTTCAGGTGTCAAGATGTTGGGCTGCCACGCAACCCAGCAAATGATGCATGTGCTTAGTCATTACGTTTCTTTGATGTTGTACAAGATGCGCGTCTATGGCCCTACTGTGCTAAGGAACAACATTGTAGTCACAGATAATGCAGCGCCGTTTTAGGGCCAGCATGGATGAGCTAGAGGCTTGTATGCCCTCTTTGTTCGCTTTCCAATGTCAAGTCCTAGAAGTGACATTCACAGAGGCTGAATATCAGTTTGCAGAATAAGCAGCTTTGCAACATGAGGTTAGGTGGAAGTGAGAGCCATCGAAAAGGTGTTGACGAATCCATTGAGAACGGAAGACCACCCGAAAAGGTGATATCAAACCAAAGCAGAACAAGAAACAAGGCATTCATTACATCCATGCATACTCTATACATACTATCAAGACAACCTTCTCTCATTTTCTCATCTCCACCACTCAGAGAGATCATCTTCTCCCCGTGGTAGGCCCAATGCCAGAACCCAGACCTCAAACATAAGGGAACAGAATCGTTGCAAAACAAACAATCTATTGCTTATTCTTCTGCTGGGCAGCAGGACCCATTTCCTTATCGAACGCACCGTACGAGACTTCCAAGCTGGAGATGGCACCAATTCCTACACTCAAGATGGCAAGAAGGAGAAGGGTGACCAGAAGGCCCATGAAGAGACCTGCTGAATGTTAGCTCATCGCCAGCATACTCGGCCGTATACGATACGAGCCCACGTGAAGGCAAATTATGATTCAGAGCGAAGGCCAGTACTTCGGAACGTGGAATTCAATCCAGATTCTACGGGTAGTGACGGAAGGAAGGCGAAAAGGAAAAGGGAGAAAACATACCAGGCGACAAGAAGTTATACTTTTCAAACAACGGTCTTCGATCCACAACACCCGACTCATTTCTCTCGCGAGCATAGATGTCTCTCTTCAGATCCATGTGAAGTGGCTCCATGAACTTCGGCTCATAAACAATCGAATTCTCTTTCTCGCTGACTACAGCTTGGGCTGGAGAGACATTGGTTGCTGGTGTGCTGAGCAGAATGACGGTGTACTTTGGACCGCTGGAAAGTCCTTGGAGGAGTGAGTAAAGGGTCGAATCTGGAGAATAAGTTAGTCAGCGTTTCGTGAGTTTGGTTCAGCCCAAGGAACCGGATCCATCAATGGGCTAGAACAACACCAGTCCAGATCTCAAGTATATATCCAGTAGGAAGGCAAAACAAAAGGATAAACCCACCAAAATCCTCAACCATCCTGCTTCTCTCCTCCCTCTCGCCCTCAATCCCCTCCCCACTCTTCCTCACAATCACACTCTTCCCCTCTCCCTCTCCACTGCTCACAACAGCACCACACTCCCTCTCCAACACCCTAATCAACTCCTCCGCATCCTCCACCTTCAACCCCACAACCTCATTAACCGCCAACCGTCCCATCACCGAATCACTCTCCACGGCATTCTTCAAATGCGGCGCATGCGTGCTGAGTTCAGAGGCGAGAAGTGACGGCTGTGTGAGGATGTAGTATATCTGCGAGGGGCAGGTAGAGAGATGTGCTTTTGCGGAGGCGAGGATGGAGGATGAGGTTTGAAGTTGGGCGGTGTTGAGGTCTTGTGGTAATCTATCCAATCAGCGCCATTTTCCCATCGAATTGTCCACTCCCGATGACTCCCAGCCTGGACAGGCCCATCCCCAAATGCGAATTGGGATTGGAATGGGAGGCAGTAGCATGTGGTAGAAGAGAGACAAGACAAGACATACTTCGAATCAGAGAACATCACAAACGGACTCGTATCCTTGAACGCCGCAGCGCAAGAGGCCGAAGCTGCAAGTGCAGCAGCGATAGAGAGACGCATCGTTGCTATCGTATATGCGTATCTTGTCGAGTTTGACGAAGTGAAGTTGATGATGCTCGATGTCTCGTCGAATCGAGCGAGCTTGAAATGCGGGAGCTTTGATAGCTGGATCGCGCCGCAGCCTGGGCTTGGCATCATGGGCAAAGAGGAGGGCGGAATCCCGCTCCGCCGCCCGGGAACTTATCTGCAGAGATATCCACCCCGCGAAAAAAGATTCGAGATTCGCAGCCAAAGCTTCATGAACATTTACTGTACTTCCATACACCTACTCCCAATCGACTCAATACCCCCACCAAACCCTCCATACCTAATTCCCCACCTACGGATCTCTACAGGAGGAATCCAACAACATGAATCCCGCCCTCCTCGAACCAGGAATATTCCTGCATCCACGACCCAAAAAGAACGTCCTGAGCAGTCAACCCAACAAGCGGCGGAAAGTAGAACACAAGATCGAAGAGATATCCTTTGATAACGATGCGCGCGCGGATTACTTGACGGGGTTTCATAAGAGAAAGGTGCAGAGGACGAAGAGGGCGCAGGAGGAGGCGGCGAAGAAGGAGAGGGAGGAGAGGGTGGAGATGAGGAAGCAGGTTAGTCTTTTGGGTTTTCTTTGGGATTCTTCGTGGTGGTTTGGAGATATTTACGGTCGAGAATTGGAATACACTGAGAGCTCAGTGGAAAGAACAATATTGGGTTACGGGAATTACAGCTGGTCCTGCTATTGCCGTTTCGTTCTGGGCAAGAAGTCTTTAGGGCTGGAGATAGACTACAGCACTTTCACTCCACAGAGCAACACTTCACACTCCCTTCCCACACAACTGCTAACTCCTCTTCTCCTTGATTAGCTCCGCGAAGAACGGAAACAAGAACTCACCGAGCACGTCTCCGCCATCAATGCCGCCTTACGAGCAGCAGGCGACCCGGACGTCCTCGACTCTGACTCCGACTCCGACGCCTGGGGCGGAATATCAGACGACGAAACTCCAGCTATCCCACCGCCAGTAGTCAACCACGAAGAAGAATACGCCTCGGAAGACGAAGATAAATACACAACCGTTACAATCGAAGCCGTGGACGTAACGAAAGAAGGGTTGTTGAAAGTCGGTGATGGGAGTGGAGAGTCTGGTGATGAGGATGGAGAGGGAGGAGATGGAGAAGGGAAGGGGAAGAAGAAGTGGGCTGGGAAAGATGAAGAGGGAGGAAAGGATGATGGGAAGAAGAAGTGGCCGAAGAAACCGAGGAAGCAGAAGTTTAGGTATGAGAGTAAGGTGGAGAGGAAGGCGACGAGGATGAAGCAGAAGAGTAAGAATAAGGCGAGTGCGGATGCTAGGAAGGGTGGTGGTTGATGGGGGCATCGAATGAAGTAGAGGGCTGAAACGTATTGTGATGTCAAATCCGGCAAGGTGCGCTGATATAGAGACTGTTGATATCCCCAAGTAGCACCTGAAGAGAGGAGGGGGAGCGAAGCAATGCGTTCAAGGAAGCTGTTGATATCACTAATGAAAGATGATAAGAGCACAGAGGAATGCCAACGCAAATGTGAAATCCGTCGATATCAACTAGCAAGTAAAAGCCAATGATCGAATCTGTAAGAAACGGAAGCACAGAAAAATCAACAGCGTACCACCGCCAGCGCATACGGAGCCTAACTGCAATTATACCCTCCATGCTCCTCAACGGAGCCCGTGACACATGATATCCTCCTTCCCTCCATGCACAAAGATAGAAGAACATCCTCTAGAAAAGCAACGAGCGCTCATTCATACCATGTCCATCAAAACAACCTCCGAAGTGCACCGCAATGTAGTGTAGGGGACGCAAGACCAGAAACAGGAAAGACGTTATCCAGACATCTAGATGTTGCCGATCTCGGTTTGGAAATCCTCCAGCTCCTTCTGGACGGTTGCGTACTTCTTAGCCATCTCCTCGTACTTGGCCTCCCATTGATCGCGGTCTGCTTCGAGGGCTTGGACTTTACGTTCGAAGTGGCCGGCCTTGACATCAGTTTGACGCAGCCTGTGATTATGGTGGTCAGCTTACGTAGTTCCGAGTAGTTGCATACAAGGACCAGGTAGTGTGGAAGCTTGCAGCGATACCAGATACGAATGTCTGTGGTAGGGAAATAGGACACTCACTTATCGTTGGTCTCCCGCAAGTTCTTATCAGCCTCCTCAGCTTCCTCCTCCAAAAGCTGCAGTCTACGTTGCAGAGTCTCATTCTGTGTCAAAGCCGCAGATCCCTCATCCTTCTCGCCCTTGTGCTCCTTAACAGATGTCTCCAACTTCTCGACCTCGCTCTCCAACTGGGAATTCTTGTGCGTGAGAGAAGTGATTTCGTGGTCTTTGCTAAGATTCTCTTGCTCGAGGACCTTGATCTTGGCCTTAAGCTCCTCGACTTGGGCAGCGGATTCGTCGGCCTCGATGCGGAGGGAGTTCATTTTCTGCCGCTTGTTACTACCGGTATTCTCTGCATGTTCATAGTGATGGATGTGGATATTCTAGAAAAAAACAGAGACATAGTAGTTGCCACAACACGAGGATGCGTTGCGGCGTGGTGTGTTGTGTTGGGTAGATGGTGAGGCAGAGCGGGATGGCGGGGTTGTTGTGCACAGGCAGAGATGGGGAGGACTTACCTCCTTGATGCGATCCATGATGGCGGCGGTGAAGAGTAGATCGTGGTGTTTTGATAGAAAGGGCGGAGATGCGAATACTGGTGGAAGATGGTGCTGACGTTGGATGTGGTGAGAGTAGAGGAGATGTGTGTTGTGTTGGTTGAGGAAATTCTGGAAGAATCGCGAGACGAGATCAGACACAGGAGCTGGATGAAGTTCAGAGACACGAGGCAGCCAGCCAGCCAGATTGGGAAGGGGAAGGACAGGGGTGTGGACGTGGGGCAGGTCAAGGAGTGTTGTCGTGGAGATGGGTTAGTAAACAAATAATTTACCGATTGATAGCTCACCCCTGCTGGATGAAAACACGGGACCTCATCAACGAAAGCAGACCAGACCAGACCATCAACGCGACGTCAATGTAATATCCTAATACAATACGATACTATCGGAAAACCATTATTGCGGATCACAGCAAGTCTGAAAGCAAAATCTACGAGCCTCCAGATCGAGAATCACAATCATCCACCATGTTCGCGGCACGCGATCAGGAGAATCTGGTCCACGGCCACCATCAAGCAGCAGCAGCAAAGCCACTCAATCAGAGCGTACGCGGCCTGCAACCCAAAACACCAGGAGCCAAATACCCAAAGACGCCATTGAAGATCCCATTGAACGATGAAAATGCGCCAGCAGGTTTTGGAGGAAAGTCAGTCAAGGGAAAGGGTCTGGAAGGATTGGTGACTGGAAAAAAGAGCACAACGTTCGACAAGAATGCATTTGTCACTCCAATGGGTATGCGACTATAGTCTCAAGCAATAGGTGTCTGCTAATAGTTCCAGGTCCTCGCACTCGAGCTCCACTTGGTATGAAGACGACAAACGCCAAAGCCAAAGCATTCCAAACACCATCTGGACCTGCCCCCGAGAAAGAGCTCGAAAAGACACAACCAAAACAGCAGACCAGCGCTCGCAGGCCTAAGAAGCTTATCCATGCCGATTCCGTCAAGCTCGAAGTACACGGCGATGAAAGCCCTCTGGCAGATAGAGATGTCGAGTACTGTCCGCCAAGAGTCAAGGATCTTCCCTACGAATCGACTGACTTCCCAAACAACTGTCTCGATTACACAGCTCTGAAGCCAGGGAACTTGATGCGGGGAATCAACAAGAAATATCGCCAACAGGTCGATGAAAATGGCATGTCAAGGATCGAACGAGAGGCAGAAGAAGCATATCAGCGATCAGTCAAGGCAGCAGATGAGCGTATGATGAAGATGATGGAAGAAGACTGGACAGTGGGCGACGTCCCAGAGACATTCCGACATCTTCGCAACAAGAAGACACCACTCTCCATCCCACAAGACATGAAACCACAACCCACCTCCCGCAAACCTCTGTCCGACGTCAAGAAACCCATTCTCCAAAACAAAGGTCCAGGAACGATCAACTCGCGCAAAGCCGCATCAGTCCTCTCGTCCGCACCCTTGAAAACCGCTCCTCTCCAACCAAAGACCTCCAAGCCGGTACCCAAACCATCATTCCTCTCCCGCCCGAAACCAGCTCCCGCTCCTACCGTCCCAAGTAATGCCTCTACGATGCGCGCAGCTGCCGCGAGTGCTGCATCGCGCTCCACAATCGGATACACAAAAGGACGATCCGCGAGTGGAATTCTCAACATGCAGACATTCGCCGCTCCTCCTACCTCCACTTCCGCCTCCACCGCGTCAAGCAACGACAGCACCACCCTTTCTAAACCTGAGCGCACCCAACGCGTCCTTCAGCGCAGCACAAGCAATATGTCGACCAGCTCCGATGTAACCATCACACCCGCTCGCTGGGCCAAGGAGAGCGAAGCACAGACTGAGTGGAGAAGTCCGGCTTTCATGAAGGCGTTTGAGGTTGATGTGAATGAGGATGAGAGTGACAATGGATTGGGACTGGATGTTAGGGCCTTGCAGGAGTGTTTGAGGAGGGAGGAGGAAGAGGATGGGGAGTTTGTTATGACGCTTGGAAGTGGGGCTTAAGTTATTGTTCTGGATGTGTGGTGTACGAAACGTAGGGCGGGAATAGGCTAGGGTAGACAGAGAATTTTCGGGCATGCTTTGTTTCTTTTCTATGGTATTGATTCTGGGTTAGGGTGCGTTGGATGGCGTTCTGGAGCGCTTTCTCTACTGGTTCTCACAAACCACGCTTTTCTGCATATCATAGGCAATTGTTTCCTATGAAGGACACAGCTTGTAAAGCGATTGGGCGGAGAAGTCTTCGAAGTATGATTGGTATCAGTGTCTGCAATGGGAGGACGGAGAGAGTTCTTGTATGGATATTTCACCGAATAGTGTCAGCAAGGGCGCAACATTAGAGAGCAATGGTTATTGTGCGAGAACTTGGATGTTCAATGCTTCTAGTGAAATTATTTCATTTTCCTTTGACTGTTGTTCAAAGCATTCCACGGACTTATGGTCAGTCAGCCTCAGGTCATCTTCTCCCATCGCTTAGCAGGCAAGTAAACAAACACACTCTCCCTGCCAATTTTCTCACCTCCATCCCCAAACTTGTCTCTCCCGTTCCTATCCCTCTTCTCTCTAATTCATCCTCCTCACCCACCCCCTTCTCCCAAGTCCTAAACCCTAGCAACAACAAAAGCAGCCGCCGCCGGCGCATCACTCGGATACGTCAAATGCGCATCCGCACCCCCAGTGCCACGACAGATAATATCACCTTGATGACAGATCTGCAATGTCTTGGAGGCGGGGATAGCGCCTGGTGTGTCGGGGTAGTCTGGGTCGCCGAAGAGGACGGCTTTTGTTTTGGATCAGCTTGGAATCCAAAAAGGTTGGAGAAAGAGAGGGAAAGGGGGAAAGGGGGGGGGGGGGCTAACCAGCAGCAATCTTCGCCGTAACAGCAGCACTCAATTTCTCAGCTGCGTTGTGCAGGATTTGGCCGCCTTGAGAGTAGCCTCCGACCACGATCTTGGTGTTGGGACATTTGGTGCTGGCTTGGTTGATGGTGTTTAGGTAGGTGGTGCTTCCGGAGGGGGAGCCGCCTAGGAGATAGCTGGTTGTTTTGTCAGTCTTCTATTTCATCGGCAACCCATATTTTCCCTTCTGAAGGGGCGTTCCAACTTCCAATACTATGCCCAATCTCATCTTTCACGTTTTCACTACAAGACTTTGTTTCGCTTTCGACGAATTCGAATAAAAACGACGAGGAAAAAACTGGGAAAGCGATAGAAACTCACCCCAAAATACTAGCATCATACTCAATCCCCTGAACCGCGACCCTCGCCGTCCCCAAACTCGCCCTGATAGCCGCGGCCCACGCCGGCCCCGGCGAACTCCCATCTCCCATATTCCCGTTCTCGCCAGTTCCCTTCGCAAACAGCACAGTCACATCCTTGCAAGCTCCCGAGAGACCGTTCTCGTTGATGATGGGATCGGCGGCTGCGGCAAGGGAGTCGGATGCGGCTTGGCTCTCGAGTGTGGAGATCGAGCCCATGGCTGCGGCTTGGGGCAGAGAGATAGAAGGGGACATGGTGACGTTGGTTAGTTGGTCGTCACGGAGTTCGAGGATGGGGAGGGCGGATGTGAGACCCAGGATGGGGAGGAGGGGGAGGAAGTTGGAGGTCTTCATGTTGGCGGTTGTGCGTGGGAGTGTGGGGGAGAGCCCGTATGGGGAGTAGTGAGTGAGTGGGAGGTGAGGGGAGGAGAAGGAGAAGAAGAAGAAGAAGATGGAAACACGACTGGCAAGAAATATCTTCGAGATCGTAGGAATTTGGACAGGACTTTATATTTTGATAGAGGTCATGCGGTGTTGACATGTCCGTCTAAACGAGCTGCCAACTCTGGCGAAGTCAAGAAGAAAAATCAGCGTTGCCATTTCAGTCTACACGTCCGAGGTCAACAACTATACAAAAGTACTGCTGATCTCTTGCCTCGCTTCTTGGTCTTTTGCTATGGGAGTTTACGCTCCAGTAAGACGATAGACTTTAAGCTCGAAGGTGTTCGACCGGGTTGAGTTTACCAATCACCAGTCCGAGTCCACGCACTCCCGTTCTGCGGCCAGCCTTATGCATCGCAGCTTCCCTATACAACCTAAGCAAAATTGCATTCTAGTTGGTCAATAATTTCATAATGCGGTCAGCATTGGCCAATCATGAGCCTGACTAACACACGGGTAATGGCTGCTGTACCGAATGGTTCGGTGGGAGGACCTGCATTAGGAAGGTGTTGCTGGAGTTGTGTGCCCAACCAAGACACTTGTACAACAATTCAAGTCCGGTAGTTGTGCTGTTCAGGGCGGAAAGGCCGGCATGTGATATGCGGGGTATTGTAAAGACGGTAGAGCGGAGGAGGGGCTTCGAATTGCCATTTCTTGGTGGGGTAAACAGCTGGTCGATAAGGGGTTGGATTCTAGGTGCACAAATATATAACCTCACAAAATTCGAGACACACAATTTCATTCAGTAGACATAGAAATTTTTGAGGCTGCTCGGCAACTTTGAAGATGACAGTGATTTGAATTGAAGCTCTTGGGCAACAGAAGCCGACGAAGATCGACAGTGCGGGGTAATTTTCTTGGTTCAAATCGGATATGTATTCTTCAACCGCATTTCATTCTGTTTTTGGATTATGTCCGATGCAATAACTACACGTGGTAGAGTGTATACCTCCGAAGTCAAGGTTTTCTCATTCAGCTGACCCTTTTCACTTTCTCCCTTCGGCGTTTTCTTGCTCCAGCTTACCCTTGTCGAAATAGTTCGCTTCGCGGATTTACCGTTCACTCCATTCGGTGCTTTTTCGTACGGTAAACACATTTATAGCAGATCTTTACGGATATGTTCCGTATCCGGGAATGGATTGCTTTAAGCTTCGGTGCTTTTGGTAAAACCGTCGATAAGAGATTGTTACGTCTACGAAATATCTAGAGCTTCACGAACTTTGGCACCCAAGCCTTTCAAACGATCGCGAGGCTCATTCGAAAATACAAATCGAATGTACTTCCCAGCATCAGCCCCTCCCCAGCCATCCATCGAGGTAGCACATACTCCTTGCTTCAAGAGTCGTTTCGAGGCCTCGTTACCATCGATTCCAAAGTCGCTCACTCGTAACAACAAACTCCATCCACCTGCAGGCACACCCACAGGAAGCTCGCTCAGCTCAGAAATGATGACATCCCGTCGTGCTTGAAGTTCGGCAACGTATTCAACCATACTCTCAGACATGCTTGAGTTTGAACCTAACTTTGAAATCGATTTTATTCCCCATGACAGCTCCAATGCGATCGCCACAGCTTCTTGGGCAATTCCAACAGGGACAACCACATTCGCCATGGAGACCGCAGCAACATCCTTCATGACATCTTCTGGCCCAACGATCCAGCCGACCCTCCACCCAATCATCCTCAATTCCTTTGCTGATGATCCCACTGTGATGGTGCGCTCTGCCATGCCAGGTAATCCAGCAGGATTTATGACCGGCCGATTGTCGAAGAGGAGCCGCTCCATAGCAGTATCATTGATGAGCAAAAGATCGTTTGAAACACATAGCTCTGACACAAGCTTCCAGTCCTGCTCATCCAAATACCCACCACTGGGCATTGAGGGTGACATAAGCAACATTGCAGTCGCCTTGCTCGTCACTGCGGACTTGAGTGCCTCTTGGTCTAATTTCCAGTTTCCACCAGGCTGGAAGGTAAACGGAACGTATCTCGGCACTCCACCAGCCAGAAGCACACGATTGATCAGCCCGCGATACGTAGGATCGGTCATGATCACTTCATCACCCTCTTCAACGGTCGCCAAAAGCACATTGAGAATACCCGACAAGCCTCCAGCGGATATCATGCAGTTTCTTTGGCCGTCGTACTGGACACCTGAGAGCCGAGACACGTGCTCAGCAGCTACGTCTCGTAGATGGACTTGGCCCGTAAATGGAAGATAGCTGTTGTTTTCATCTTGACGGACGGCTTGCTCGGAATGGACGAGAGCTTCTGGATCCGGTGGGATGTCAACATCGAGGTTCTCGAGACGGAGGTAATCTTGTCCGGAGGCGGCGTCGGCGAGGCTCCCCATCTTGTCGACTCCAATGCCTTGGATATAATCCAGGCGGCGAGGACGGTGACGAGGCATGATGTGGTGTGAAGGCCCTCGGTTCGACCTTTCGCTGATTGTAAAGTCTTGAGGTTTGATAGGTGGGGGAAGGTTCATTACCAGCTCTTCACCACCTACTGTAAGCCAGCTCAATCATTTTATACTCGTTAAATCAGCTCTGTAGAAGACTGGTTCGTATGGATACAAACGGCTTTGAGCTCGGATAACTTCAGAGCATGTCAAATGCAAGGCGTCGGCCTAAACCAAGACGGGTCCGCGTGTATGAGAGCGGAAGCTAACTCTAGTTGGTCTAGTGCTAATCCGGTCGTCTAGATCGCTGCATTGTCTCAACACGCAGGTCTACGTGAGTCTCGGGAGACGACAGTAAGAGCTTGTGAAGTTGGACATACTTTATAAATTTGCAGCCTCTTGGCTTGATGCTATGTCTCACACAACTCGGGTCGGGCCATACATTTGGCGGCGCAAAATATATCAATTGAACCTAGGCGAGGAAAGGATCAATATCCTTATTGTTTACAAAAGTCGCCATTACCGAAACAACAATGGCGTTGACATCGCCGTATTTCTGAAATATTCACAATTCGGAGAAAGTATGCGCTTGAGTATCCTACCGCCGCGGGAGATACGCGCGGAGTACTTGTGCTGGACTGGAGTCCAGTCGAGTGACCGTTGAACAGGAACAATCTCCGGGCAGGTATTCACACAGATGAATGCCTCGTACAAATGGAATATCACTTCCTTCTACCAAACCATTTGAAGTCCATGCTGGCACATCTGTGGCTGTAGATTTCACGCTGATGGTCTTCAGGAGCGATAAAGGAATATGCATCTCGACCTCATGCGTGATCTGGCGATGTTTATCAAACAACCCAGGTTTGGGTTCGAAAAACGAAGGGTCGGTTGAAGTGACGAACTTATTCTTGCCACAGACAAGGATCTCTTGTCCTTGTCCTTCGATAGAGCATTGCCCTATCCTGGATTCCTCCTGGCCTTGTCGAGCTAGGAGGGTGACATCTGCGCGTGGAAATTGGAGAACCAGGTCTTGTATGCTGGCGTTGACCGGCATCAAAAATGCCATACCAATCTCATCAATGGCTACCCTGCACTAAATATCAGTAACAGTTTCTTCTAAGTCGTCACATCTTGCATTACCTGACGGATGATCTTCGACTGATAGGTATCGCCTCTCTTAAGGCACTTAAAACCTGGAAAACCATATCTTCGACTTCATCTGGTCTCATCAAATCTGATGTTGACCTAGAGTCGACTTTGTGCCCACCGTACTGCCTACTGTTGATCTTACCCGTGTCCGGCGTTGAAGCTCTAGTGCCTTCCTGACTGAATAGCTCAATCCCATGGGTGGAAAGTGCTGAGCTAAGCCGACGTTGGTAAGAAGCGGAGGCTGAAGAAGCTCTGCATCTTTCAGCATGCGCTATGATCGCTGACCAAGTCTTACTGCTGATACTTGTGAACGGAGTAAGTATTGGACCGCGTGATCTGATCTTGTGGAAGCTTTCTCCCCGACTGAGGATCGGTCGGACTAGATCAAGCCGCGCAGTTATCGGTAATGTACCCACGAAGTCTGTGTAGATGATCTGGTGTAAGGGCTCCATCAATTTTCGCAAAACATCTGGAACAAAGGGCATGTGAAAGTCTTCTGGCAAGGTAGGACTTGTGAGTACTGGGCTCAGCCAAACGATTCGACTCTTGATGTAGGCGCGAACTGCCACATCGTAACCTTGTACTGGTATTGATCTCCCGATCCTACAAGATCTCACATGCGACTTTAACGTCTGTTCGTGCTTTTTTAAAGTTGTTTTCATCGAATGATGAAAATATCTGGAGTCTCTGAGAGCGCCATCGCTCTCGTCGGCATGGAAGGTGCAATGGTGAGTAAGGACCATATCACAGATTTCGGAGTGTGGACGAGAATAGTCTACCGGGACAGCCTCGACACAGCAAGGCATAGCCAGAGAACAGAGGCCGAAGATGCGATCCCGCTCATCCATACATTGAGCATTAGCATGGTCTGAAATTAGATAGAGCAGTGGTTGCTCTATCGCTCTTTGAGAGGATGATTCAATTGAGTCGTTACGTCGGCAGACCAATAGAGCCAAGGAGGAATTCACGACATCAGTCGGTAGTCTTGCAAATCGACCTTCATATCTCGAAAGTGGTTCATGTTTTCTCTAAAAGTTCCGGAAAAAATCCCAAACGTGGCTTAATGGGACTGACCGCGTCCCGGAGTAAACTATGACTTCGGAAGCTAGCAGAACTTCTTGAATAATCCACAGGCGATCCCAATACTGATGAAGCAGGAGGGTATTGATTTCAGCAGATTTGACAGTCGAAAACCTGCCATTCCTTGAAATTCGGTAAAACTGGTAGTCGAAATTGCGATTGCCAGCTTGCAGCTTTGTAACAACGTCTCCCGGTTTGGTCCTGGCCAAAAATTCCATCGCTTGTATTATGGGCGGGGTCGGTTCCCCCAACCACACCACCACTCGAGAAGCTCCGGCGTAGATCTTCCCCATCATTTCGACTTGATGATTCCTTTCGTGTACGTCTTGTTGGTTGATTGAGATAGCATCGACCCATAGTATTCTTGGTGCATTGTCGTACCGTAAATGGTACAAAGCCTGCCACAGGTTTTGCCGGACTTCGGCATCTTGGCCATTAATCTGTATGTTCATGATATCATTGGACCCCCAAATGTAGGATAGAGCCTCATATTGAGGTTTCCGAGACTTTTTGACATGCTTGAAATTACATGCCACAGCCTCGCCGCCGTTCCGAGGCTGGAGCACCAGCAAGCGAATCTCGTCGGGATCCGACAGGGGCAGGTAGATGCCTCTCCGGGACTGAGCTGGTAAAGGCAGCGATTGAGCCATGAAGCTTGAGAATTGGTTCTAAGATGGGAAGGGCTGTCTGATAGAGAAGGTGAAGTAATGGAGATAGACCTTGTGAGGAATATCAGATCAGGCCGCCTTGCCAAGACAGCCTGCAGAAAGCCTCCATGCAAGCCACCGTCCATTCTTGACCTACAAGACTGCAAGGTAGATGTCGATTCGACCACACACCGAAGTTGTCACCCTAGCATCTTGATGTCGAAATAAAGATTCGACATTATAAAGATGGCAATGTTGAAAGCTAATGATTTTCCACTTGGAGGCATTATTTCTAGCCCTTACCATTAGTAGGAGTGAATAGTATTCCGCAAGTCTATAGAAGCAACTCATACGCCAAAGTTTATCGGACTCGGGAGTTTCTTCGGTGTCACAGATCCGCCTCAAGCCTGCATCAAGTACGTTGCGTGAAGCTGGAGAATGCTCGACACAGCCTTCACTGGGCAGTACAATTTAGCAAGGAAAAGGTCGACAAATGGCTCCGGAAGTTTCAGCTAATTCATAGCACCAGGTATAGAAGGTTTATAATTAGACTAGGAGAGTAGGAGGATGAAGATGTTCTTATTAAAATTAAGATGGAGACACGGGAAGCGAGGGGTAGTGCCGGGCAAAGAGCGGGAAGTTTAACCTTAAATAGTTAGCCGTTCTGCGCCGTAGATCTGCTTGAATTCTGACATCCACTTATGAACTTCGTTGCCATTCTTGAATTTCTCGATGCTTTCCACGTCCGAATCACGAACATGTTCCTGGACAGAGCAGCTGCAAGGAGCGAACCAATGTCAACAAAAGTATGCATCGTCCCGAGCCTGTGGAAAAGAAGCCCCACAGCAGCCGACGATCGCATGCGAAGGTAAGGAGCGGCTGTGTGACATGCAAGTAAGTGGCAAGCTCTCTTGTTGTATGTACAGATTTGCTAATCATGATGATTTGGTAGAGTCCGCAGAGTCAAATGTGACGAGCAACGCCCATTCTGCAAGCGATGCGCCAAATTTGGGATCCAGTGTGATGGATATCCGCCACCAAAACGCCCCAAGGGCCTGGTGCAACGACCAAAACAGGTCCTACTTCCGAAATTCCATAGCATCCGATCCCAGCAGACCCCTTATGCGGCTCCATCGGTGACTAAGTTCCAGAATGAGGAGGAATCAAGATGCTTCGAGATCTTCAGCCGGAATACTGCATACGAGATATTTCCAAATGTTGAAATGGGAAGGTTGCGGTTGATGTTCTTACAAGCGTGCGAGGCAAGAGATGCAATTCGACATGCAATAATTGCGCTAGGAGCATTGGACATGACCTCTCGAGTTCGGTCGCAAGGAAACGTTCGCGATGCAGCGCGTCGTGATTTTGGCAGCACCGCGAGTCGCCATTACAAATATGCAGTACAGGAATATGCCAGGGCGATCAAGTATGCACAGGAGGAAGGAGGTCAGGACTTGCGGACAGCTTTGATGACCTCTCTGGTCATTCTTGCGTTCGAGGGATGGATTGGTAGTCATGAAATTGCTGTGCAGCAGATCAGGATTGGGACAAGGTTATTGATGGAGTGGAAGCAGCAGCAGAAGCAAGCGTCCACGCCTGGCCCCAGTGATGACGAGAACCTATTGTCCCATGTCTTCACTCGACTTTCCATCCAGCTGAGACCACCACCCAAAGACCAGCCCCCTCAAGCATCGCCGCCAACACCACTTCCACCACTAAAGATCGACATGCCGCCGAGCCTGCAGAGGATGCCACTCTCCTTCAGTACGATCACAGAAGCTGGATTGTATTATGGGTTGATTGTGAGGTTTGCGGTAACATTTGTCTCGCAGGGCCTGCCTCGGATTGCGAGGGCGGGAAGTCTTACAGGCGCATATACGCCAGGATCAGCGAGTGAAGTGATTCCACCAGAAATTGCTCAGGCTCAGTTGGCACTGACCGAGAGCCTTCACCAATGGATGGCAGCATTTGCGCCTCTGAAGAACGGTACCGAGTTCAAGCAGCTTGAACAGCGCAAGGCCTGCATTACGCTTGAATTGCATATGAAAGCCACTTACATGGGTACCATCAAGTCTCTTGCGCAAGATGAGATGGTATTCGAAGCCTACTACGATATATACAAGGATATCGTGGATTTATCGGAAGCTCTTCTGAACTGCTCTCCTGCTTCGAAAATCCCGAAGTTCTGCTTTGATTCCGGGGTTATCATTCCCCTGTGGTTCACGGGCCATAAGTGTCGCGACCCAGTTCTCCGCCGAAGAGTGATTGCCTTGCTATTGACGTACCCGCGCAGGGAGGGAGTTTGGGACAGTGTCTTCGCTGGACTAGTAATTGAATGTGTTAGAGGGTTCGAAGAGGAGTACATTGATGGTAGAAAGATACCCTGGTGGGCCAGAATACGGACTACTAATTTTGATGTTGATCTTGAGAAGCGGACGGTCGAGGTTCAGTGCGAGCAGCGTACGTCTCCTCACTCAGACGAGACTGTAATCAGGCGGAAGACGGTGGATTACTATGTGTACACTGGCATCACATTGGAGCAGGTCGGTGCTGTGATTGCACGATAAACCATGATAACTCGATACCTCCTGTCGATCCCGTTGAAGCAGAGGTAATGCCCCACAAGGCATCGGCTCCTGGACCTAGATGATAGTACTCGACTTTCAATTGTATCCTCCTTATTGAATTGTTAAGATTTCAATCCTTGACATTCGCATCTCTGCAATGTCTGTTTGCAGCACATCCTCAAGCCTAGCGCTTGTGAGCTTGCTCCCACTGACCTGTTCGTCTGCGCGGCTATCACAAAGAGAGAAAGACAGGACATCTTGCAATCCCTTATAAACGATTTTTCTCAACCCCTCTATTGCCCCCAATCCCAGAGACGATGGAGTCTCACTATCTCACCGGAAAAAGCAGGAAGAAGTCTAAGTAAGCTTTGCCATCCCGCATCTCCGAGAAAGTCAAAGCAAGATGCCGACGCCCATCCTGCTTGCCAAGTCGCTTGTCCATCATCCGATGTCAACAGCAGGAGGTAGGCCCAAAATTTCCGCGCTGTCAAAGTCCTTGCAGTTCTCCCATGTGTGACATGGTACGCAAAATATCCTCTCCCGCCGCCCCTATCGCTCAACTCGATTGGCGATTGCGGTATCTATCCACCTTCCGCATCTGGTCGCATCCACATTCATCCTGCGTCCTATGCGGCACAGCTTCGTACTCCCCAATCGCACCCTCGCCCTACATAACCCGCAGACTTCCGTTCGAAGGCTATTTCTGTTTTTCCTGCACAACGAAGACACAACAGACTGTCCAAAAACGGAGACCGGAAGATTATTTGGTTGGCACTCTACAGAGCATGGATGTATAGCTAGAACAAATGAAGAATCGTGCAACCTTTGACGTGACAATTCTAACAAGCCATGGCTCGAACACTTTCATGGCCAGATAAAGACATTCCAGAGATCATCTACGGGACAGCCTTTAAATTCGAAAATACAGCTCCTCTAGTCGAAGCTGCTCTCAAAGCAGGCTTCCGAGCCATCGACACCGCAGGTGCCAAGGGAGCCTATCGAGAAGCTTTCGTGGGAGAAGGAATCGCAGCAGCCATCGAAGCAGGTGTCTGTACACGTGACAAGCTTTATGTGAGTTCTGGTCTTTACTCGTCAACTATGTCGAATAATTGCATGGTGACATAGGCTCTTGCTGATGTGCAAGAATAGATCCAAACAAAGTTCTCCCCGTACAAGGCAGGCAAAGACACTTCCTTGTACCCATACGACACAACGTCTCCCATCACAACTCAAGTAGACCAGTCAATCACGTCTTCTCTCGCCAATCTCAGAACAGATTACATCGATTGCTTGATTCTGCATTCCATCTACCCCTCTATGGAAGATACAATGACCGCCTACCGAGCCATGGAACTCCTTGTCCCAACCAAAGTCCACTCCCTCGGACTATCCAACATCGACCTCATCTCCCTCCAGCACATCTACTCAAGCTGCGCCATCAAGCCCGTCACGGTCCAAAATCGTTTCACACGCGACACCGAACTGAATCCCATCTACACACCTGGCCTACCGACTCCTCTGGTTCCATGGGACAGAGACGTGCGTGCTTACTGTTGTCAGATGGGCATCGCTTATGCACCTTGGGGTATGCTGTGGGGAAGTTTAGATGATCTTGATGGAGAAGAGAAGATTCTGGAGGAATTTGGGAAGAAGGTGGGGTTGAGTAGGGAGATTGTTTGTTTTGCTGCGTTGAGAAGGTTGGCCGGGTGGGTGAGTCCGCTTTGTGGGACGAGTAAGGAGGGGAGGATGAGGGAGACGCTAGATGGACTAGAAAGGATTAAGGCATGGATGAAGGAGAATGATGGGAACAAGACACAGTGGGAGAGGTTCATGGACAAGTTCAAGGGAATTGTGAATTTTGGCAAGGAAGTGAAGAGAATTGAGGGTGCCGAGTAGCCTCATTTAAAACATTGACAATAATTTACTTTGCCTCTTTTGAATCTCCTGTTCTTTCCTTGTCAATGAATGCGGAGGTTCGAATAGGTGAGGATCATCCCGAGTGAATGAAATCGGCTCTGCCCACGTGCCATCGTGACTTCGAGCTCCATTAAGGTAGTCCTTGCGACTCGCCGTAAGCGATGTTTGTTGTTGCCTCTCGGGTAAGGCCATACCTATTCCAATTTTTCTACGATTTCGAATGTCCCACTCTATACAGAGCAAAAGTTCCTCCTAGATATTTTCGAAACATCGACGACCGTGGACATCAATTGTGCTATCTTTACCAGTCGCGCTCCAGCTAAGATCTTGCCGTGCTGTTCTAGATCCCGAATCGTCTGAGTGGACTATAAAACCTAAAGCTCTGCTCTCTGGCAAAATGGGTTTCGCGGTCGCTAGACAAGATCCAATCTTGGAACGTCTCGGCGAAAGTTACGCGCATATTCTCTTCAGCAGCCAAACATCCGAAGGCAACTGAGCTTACAGATCTCGACGGGAAGCTCTTTTCAGACATTTCGGCCATGACAGTCCCGGAATAAACCAAGCAGACGTATTGTGGGCGATCGATCTCGTACGTATCGTAAGGCGATAGGGGCGTGGGCCAGGCACCATTCGTACCAGGCGGATGGGGTTCCAGAAAGACAGCTTGGCCCAACACCAGATATCCCTGCGAAAATGCCTACGTATGGGACGAGGCTGCTGGATGAGAATGAGATTCCGACTCGTTCAGACCATCTGTAACTTGAGACTTGGCAGGACCCCAAAGCATTTTCGGAAGATATGAAGTGGATCTTGGTAAACGACGGTCTGACGGACATAAAACCTGGCGCGGGCAAGGATGGGATCTTGAAGCAGCTACGTCAACAAGCGAGTATCTGCAAGGGAAGCACGGCCCGGAAGCAGCGAAGGCGTAAGTATTCTCAATCTATGCAATACAAATCATCGCTGACAATTGTGCTTCCTTCTTCTAGTCAACTACACAGTTCATCCACAACTAGAGAACCATTGATGCAAGCTCAGACATTCGACTTCGGAAAGTAAGTACAGAATCTGCGTTGGGGCAATAGTCAGCTGTTACTGGTTATACTGACTTTGAATTAGTCTTGCAATCCGTACAAAAATCCAGGATGCACAAAAGCCCGTTTATAAGGCACAGGTTACCGACAATTTATTGGGAGTTGAACGGTAAGGAGGTCTGCGGTTTTGCGATGTCGAATGTATCGACGCTGAAATTTCATTGGATTGATCATTCCGATGTATCTGTTCAGAGGGGCGGATATCATTTTTGAGTGATTTGCTCGGTGTAACGAGTCGTTGACGATTTCTTGGACTGCTCGAGTCTCCTGGAGATTGGAAGCCAGCACAATTCTCTAAACCACAATGACTTCCTTGCTGCTCATTACACGTAGTTTTGTAGTGCTTCCGATACATATGTGGCACGAGCTGGTTAGGTATGAGAACCGACATTAATGCCTAGCAAACATAGCTGATTCAGAGCTGCTTGTCGTAGTCTGCGTGTTCGTGAGCTAGAAATCAGCTGGACCCATTACATGCCTCGTGCCACCTTATCAGCCGTCTTGATCATATCTTGTAGCCCAGTACCCTAGCAAAGGTATAATTATCTACAACCTACCGAGTTTCGTAATTCTGTTGTGTAGGATAGAGCTAGCCCAGTGGAACTGACTTGGGATTTCCCCAGTGATAACTTAGCTGTCGTTGGAGCTTGAGACGAGAATTCCTTTGGCTTATATATTCACTGTTTCACTCATTCATTCATCTCAACGCTACTCTGATCATTCTCAACTGACTAGGCAGGAACCGAGTCATAAGGCTGGCTCTGGCCAGATTTCAACCGAGGATGGTAACAACACCCTTGTCAATTAAGCGAGGCAGCTGCCCCACAGACATAAATACCCCTATCCGCTGTCAACAAAAACAACAACAATAGCAAGACAACTTCGACGCGTCTCGCAAAGCAACCTCAGAACGCGATCAGTACACAAGCCACTCCCGTTCTGAACATTCTCGAGCCTCAGCCACAGTGCTTCAGCCACATCAACAACAAGATGCCGCTACACAGAACCAAGTCCACATCCGAGACAGCTAATCGCAGTGTTACTCCAGCACCTAATGATCTGTCTCTCGGTATGTACACAGACGAAAGTATCGCTTCCATGACCCCGGCTCACACTCGTGTTGAGTCCAAGGTAAAAGGAGCAGCCAGTTCTGTTGCTGGTTCGGGCGTCATCAGCAATCCATTGGGCACTCGCAGATCAAAACGTCTGGCAGGCATCAGTTCAACGGCTGCAATTTCGCTTGACTTCGACTCCCCTTCTTGCCCGCCTTCTCTCAAGGCTTCGAGGTCTCGACGCGTAACTACCCGATCTATGAGTAGCACAATCGCCAAACCATCGAAGGTCACGAAGAACACCAAGCCTACTAGGAAGAGGCGGCCAACGGATGCTGTCTCGAGAGCTTCGGAGAAGAATTATGCTGAGATGTGAGTCTTGTTCATGGCCACGATGAATTGTGCTAATGAACTGTAGCATGAAAGCACATTCTGCTCCTCCAGCACCGATCCTAAATCAACCTCAGAGTCACAGCAGGTAAGTAAATGTTGTCTGAAGCACCAATGAATGTCCATTCTTACCAGGATGTAGTACCTATGCTCCAAGACAAAGCTCCAGAACCAGCCATGCTCGCACACCCTCCGCGCAAGTCAACATTGGCATCAATTCCAAGGCAACAATGAAGCTCTCTTTCGAGAAGTAAGTTCCCCATGGTGACCAATTCTCCTATGCAAGATGGATACTAACGGCTTGAAGTCTGTCAGTTCGATTCAAGGCATGAAACACCGATCATGGAGAAGGTACTTGCAGGATTCACGAAGCATACGAGTACAGCTGGCTGCACATGAAAGAATTGGTTGAACAGGGATTTATTTTGTTTTTGATACCCAAGAAGGAGTTCAGGAGTCTGTCGATAGCTTAGCTTGCTTTCACTCAATCAATGACCATCAAATTAAACAACTCTGACCATTTGCTTGATAGCTGGCTTCGATTGTATGACATCATTGAGACATCCCGATAGCAAGCCAGGAAATATAGACGAGTGCGGTCTTCATTTTCCTCGGGAGACAAGAATAGATTACCGATACACGAAAACATTGCAGAGAGCATAGAGTATTGGAGGCTAATCAGGACCATTGATCGGAAAAGAGCTTCTATGCTTCTAGGGTTTCGTAATGACAGATATCGAGTCTGCAATCAGTCTATTGAGTGAGGAAATATCGGCACTGGCATGAAAATACCTCCAAGCACTTCTCAAAACCCTATCTACTCTACTCTACTCACGGTGATTATAGCTCAATCACATCTATTCCAATCCTCGCTCCCGAGCTTGCTTATCGCCCTCTCTCACCGATACTGTTCCTTCTTCGACAATATTCTCTTTGCCCCGGATACGAAGTGACAAATTACTGCGGACAAGATTAGCTTGAATGTCAGTCTACCAGAACTTATGGTCACCTGAACAATCCCAGAGTAGAAGCCTCCCCCTTCGTCAGAGTCCGCGCCGTGACCTTTTTCCGACTCTCCTTCTTCGTCCCGGCAACCAGAGGTAATAAACCACCATTCGCGACACTCAACACCGTCCTATGGCCCTGGCTCTTTCTCTTCCTGTCCAAACCATTCGTCTTCGTGGACAAGCTCTGACGGGAACTCCAAGTCCTGACCTTTTTGCTCGAAGCTCGCGGGGTAGACGTCTTGGTAGCAGCGGATGCTTCAGGTGCAGGTCTTGTCGACATCTTCGCCATCAAGACCGCGAGGTGAATACTGATGGATTCGAGGTCACTGTTGCTACATTTTGGGTTCTCGGTGAATGTTTTTATGGCGGCGAGTTGAATGTCAACAAGAGCCTTGCGTTCGTCGCGTGGCATTGCGGGGCTAGGGTCGAGGACGATTGAAGTCATGATTATAAGACCTGCCCAACCGGTACGGTTTCGAGATACACTTTGAGGAGGGTCGTGGATAATGGTCGAAGGTCTGCCAGAAGTGTCGAGCTCTTGTTGTTGACGCGCTCTCGCACGGCTTGATGTTTGCTAAGCGAGGTTGAGTTAAACCTAGCTAACCTACTCTGACCATCGAGTCAGAGTCTGTGAGCTGAGTCATCTTCTTCCCAGCGAATCTAACATCTTTATGAATTCACTAATTCGAGTACGATCGAGGGTAAGAAGGTGAAGTTCTCTGCCGGAATTCGACATATTTTTTCCGACCACACTTTCATTGCCATCCTCACTCATTCGAACCATGCAAATTAAGACACCTCACGCTGCATATAAAATGGGACCATTAATAAGTTCTCTCTGCATTCATCTATATCTTCGACGGCAGAAATGGTCTGAGGTTTCCTGAAATCCTCTATGCTCTGTCTGGTCAAGACCCTTCCTTCCGCCGTAAATAAGCACGAAAGTGAGTGGCCAAAGGCAAATTGACGCAATCACAACAGCGCCCAAAGCTAGCTTTGGTGGGCCCATCGCAATAGCAAGCAGAAGCAACGGGACAGCCATCAGGCCCACGATATTGACACAGGAAACGATCACTTGGAAAGCCTCTGGACTCCATCGCTGCCTGAAAGGGCAATTGTGGTTATTACCGGATGAAGTCTTGCAGCGTCCCTCTCGATCACTTTGTAGAACTCAGTCAGATCTTTGCGATATGTGACCCGCCGCTCTCGAAGGACTTGGTCGATCTCTCTTCGTTCTCGACTTTGATGAACTTTGTGCCCTACGAACATGCTTCCTGAGCTTTGATGGTGCTGGTCTAGAGCCTTGTCGGGTGGGCTGAGTCCCATTTGGCGCAGGTGATGTTTTCCGGTCTTTATGGATGTCCTCAAATATCATCAGCTACAATTCTCCGAGCTTGTCTCTGCTCAAATTCGAGGTTTAGCAGGATGTTTTATCGAGTTGTTAAGGTTGAGTTGAGACAGGTGCAATAGCACTGCGAGCTATTTGCTTCTTGGAATATATATAGCATTCACTCTGGCAAGTTTGATGAGTCAAGACTGGAAAATGGTGCATGCGACAATGTATATTTCAAAATCAGGATTTTTTCAAATGCACCTCCGGACTGTCAAACTGAGCCAGATACGTCGTTTCCTACTTGTGGTCAGTTCCATTATGAATTGAAAAATCTTTTGACGAATGTAATGTGCTTATCTCTATTATTAGTGAAACTTCTTTTGCCCCCGACGGACCACCTAGTGCCAGCTATTCTTCCAAGGAAGGCTGTCAATGCCAAAGAACGTAAGAAACAATTCCATTGTTCTTTGCTTCGAAAACAAAGGGAATGAACATCGGCTATTCTACATGTTCTTGGGTCTCAAAACTAGTCTGGTAAGCTGTCTTTTGTTCTGGCCCACCAGCATGTGTTCTGTATCCCCGCATTCCTTGCGCTTCATCGCCCCTGTCTTGGTCCGGTTCGCTGCACTATAATCCGCGCTGCCATCTGTTAGCAAGTAGATTGCGAATGTTCATACGTGGAAGACTTACATTGAGTGGACAAGCCCAGCTTTTCTGGGTCCTGATTCGGTGGAAATGCTGTTCTCATCGCTGAACACCACTTTCATAGCTTGGATATTGTTGCTCATAAGCTCGACTTGGAAGTTTGCCTTATCAATTCGGGACGTAGCACCTGTAAGCATCAGTCTGCATTCATCCTCCATCCGATCGATGGCACGACGAAGTTTGGGAGTTCGGCCTTGCTCTAAAGTGCGACACTGGTTGTTGCCTCGTTCTGAAGAGAAAGAATCCGACTTCATAAAATCGGGATCAACTGCGACTTGGGGCCGTCGTGGGACTGTCGGTATGACAGGTACTGTGGGAGTTACCGGAACCGGATACATGTATGTACTGACAATTGCAGCAGGATTTTCAGAGGTCTCGGATGTCACTTCGAGATAGATCTTAGTTTTCTTGCAGTAAGAAGCAGCCATCGCCACGTAACGTTCTAGATCGTTGGCGTAGCTGACGCAGGCTTCCCAATACCCACTCATGGCCTGATCATAAGCTGCAAGTGACTTCTCGTACTCCCGCTCCACGTTCGTCATTGAAACTGTGCATTCATCATTCGGGATGTCCTGATATGGTGAGTTCTTCATCGTGAGAGGATGATTACACTGAGAACAATCTGGCCAAGGCTATCGGGGTTGAGTACTCAATGTGGAGGAAGGTGCTGGATTCTGGCGATGGATCCAGTCTCGACTCGATACAGGTCGAAGAACGTCTGATGTATTTCCAACAAGAACGTAAAATCATGTTCGGAGGCAGGTCGCTTACGAAATCTTTTTTTGGCGAGGGGCTTGGGGGCGCCCGACGCGCGACATTCCAACTTGCGAGTGAATCTGAGTCGATAATTGCGACAAGTCTTGTTTGTTTGATGACCGGGATAACCATTTATCATCTCAAACTATATATTGAGCTTATACATGTTAGACTAGGTTATTTGATGGCCGGGTTTCAAAATCATGCCCGGAGCAAGGAGACACTTGCATATTAGTAACACCACACGGACTTACTTCGAGCAGTACCTAGATCTATAACGACATAGGGAATGGTAATTGCTAGGGACATTGAAACAGAAATGAGAATTATAGTTCTGGTGGGGCCGGTTTGAACAGCCTGAATGTTGATCTCGAGAGAAACAGTGCTCTCAAACTGGTAGTCCCGTACTAGAGCAGCAACATACCATGGAAGGGACATCGGAGATACGATCTTGCGGAAGAGAATCAAGCCAGAGAAGCTCTACTGAGCAGCCGAGACGTACCTAACGATCTCAGTCCAAGATTGATCGAGCAGAAGGGAAAATGTACGGCAAATGCTAAGTGAAGAAGGTGTTGTAATCATACCCATGACTTCCTTTCGCCACCGTGTGCCTCCACAGTAGACGTTAGATCTACCATATTAGCATATGAGTGGTTCATGTCAGAGGAAACCAAACTGCGAGTCTTAGGCATTTCTAATTCCAAAAGAAAATATCTTCGCATCGCAATTGAGGACAGCATACATGGTCGTACCCGACCTTGCCCCGATCCGAAGCATCCGCGGATCTGGTGGACACAAACATGAGGCACTATTTACACCGTAAGGCTTCTGCATAGATAACAACCCCGCATTCCCCATATTCTGATCCCGCATCCCGACGCCACATGGATTGGAGATGTCTCGGCATTGCATTCGGCAGAGAGTTTTAGTTTTGCTTTCCCGCTGCTGCCCCGGATTCGCCCCGCATTCTGGACCCTCATGCCACCATGTTGTAGAGCTTGGGATTAGCCACAGGTTCTGTCTGACCAGTCGATTTCTAAGCTACCAATAGTTGATACTTCTTGTGTGTGGTACGCTCAGAGATCATTCTTCCAACGTGGCATGCAACAAGAACTTACTCTCTAATTCCTCACGAGACCAATCTGAAAGATGGCTGCAGAATACTTTATTCCCCCGTCATCACTGAAAATACCAAGCATGGGCATAGCACTAATTGGTTTAATTGTTTTGGTCGTAAGTTGCGTGTGTTTAGCAAAAACGGATCGACATGGCTAAATGCTGCGGAAGGCAAGCTACATCATTTATCAAGTGGCTCTTCATCCATTGCGACACTTCCCAGGCCCATTCTGGGCCAAAATCTCCCCTCTCCCGCTGATGCTTCAATGCCGAAGAGCTCGTCGGTCCGCCTGGGTTCTGGAGCAACACAATGAATATGGTCCACATGTCCGTATTGCTCCCAATCACATATCAATGACTGATCCACGAGCGATCAACGAGATATATGGACATAAGACGGGGTTTCTGAAAGGGCCATTTTACGAAGATAAGATCCCGAAGTGAGGAAAAGAATTGATCAAGCTGACACTACGTACCCTTTCGTCAGGTAGAACCGGTTTTGTTCAACACTCGGGACTTGAATGTACATCAGCGGAAAAGACGATACATCAATCCGGCCTTCTCTGCCAAGAATCTCAAAGATTTTGAGAAACATATGAATCCTTGCATGACCTCCTTTGTCAATGGTATACAGAAGTCTATCCCTGGTTCTAAGTCCCTTGACTTCTCCCGTTGGTGTAAGCTACCTTCTGCCCTCGTTAGTAGATGATGTTTTGATTGATGCTCCGAACCTGACAGCAAACTTTCTCGCATTCGATGTAATTGGGGAATACGCGTTCGGAGTGCCATTTGGATTTCTAGCATCAGGAAGCGACGGCTACAATCTGATAAACACAGTCGACACTCGAGGCGAGGTTCTGAATACCATAGGGCACCTACCCCGCTGGATTCGACCATATATGAGATATTTCCGCATCGACCCCTTTTTCTATAACGGTCTTCGATCAACCGCAAACTTGGAAGCAATCGGACGGGCAGCATTTGGAAAGCGGAAAGCTGAAACCTCTTCAGCCCAACGCAAGGACCTCATGAGTTTCCTACTCAATGCCCAGGATCCAGACAATGGAGGCCCGCTTCCCGACGAGGAGGTTATTGCCGAGGCGATTAGCTTTATCGTTGGCGGCAGTGATACTACAAGCAGTACCATGACCAACTTCATGGACTTCATCTCGCGTGACCAGGAAATCCAAAGCCAGATATTTGCGGAACTCCTTGAAGCTTTTCCAGGTCCCCTCGGGCTAGGCTGGGTTGCATCAGAAGAGGTTGCAGGCAAATTGTCTCTGCTCAACGCCTCCATCAAAGAAGTCATGCGTTTGAGACCCACGAGCTCGACAGGGCTGGAACGTGTGGTTCCACAGGGTGGTAGAGACGTGGCAGGGACTTTTCTCCCAGCAGGCTATCTTGTGAGCGTACCAACGGTGGCAATCCATCATAATCATCAAATTTTTTCTGTAAGTATCCGTACATTTGCAAATCATCCCGGTGTCTCATGTAATGGCGACGCAGCATGCCGAAACGTTGAATCCGCACAGATGGCTAGGACCGGACGCATCCAACCTGACGGAATATTTTATTCCTTTTTCGACGGGGCCAAGGGCTTGCGTCGGGAGAAAGTAAGTCAAGCTTGCACTCTTGTACGCTCATGGAATAATTCTTAACTCGAAGCAGCTTCGCCTGGATGGAAATGCTCAAGACCCTTGCTACCATCTTCCGTTTATTCAAGTTTGAGCGTTCCATTTCAGGACCCACGGAAACGAGGGAGGGATTTTTTGTGAAAGTGACTGAGTGCAATGTCATGGTAAGTCCACGGGACTGTTAATGATCAAAATTGTTTGAATGAGGATATCAACTTCAAATTCTTGACTTCAACCTTAGTTGAAGCTTGTGTTGCTAGCATTTATTCATATGGTATTCGGAGATATTAAAAGCTAGTAGTAGCACATGTTTTGTAGGGAACAAACATTCGCCTCACTACACAGCTCAATCTTTAATCTTGAGTGTAATAGTCGCATAAACAACCGACTATGAGCATTTAGGTGCTGCTCAAAAATCCCAATCGTTCTCAAGGTTGATGTAATCATTCATAGCTATATCGCTTGAACTAGAAATAAAACCTTGCTAGCGCAATGTCAGTAAAGATGATGAAACGACTTTCCCGACTTCTCAGTTAGATATTAGTGACTGAGTTCTTCGACTAACACTGACGAAGTCCGGCACCAAAGAATAGGGGACACACATAAGTAGAAGACAGTATATTGATATTTATTTTGGGTATATCTTATTTCTGATAGCCGCAGTGGCAAGAACTCCCTGATTACTTTGCGACCATTGCCCATTCCCATTCCTCCGGCGAAACAGATAAATGAGTTGTTCAGTAACGATACAACACCGTCGAAAGCTTCCATGCCTCACTTGGTAGGTGGATTTCCATTCATCTTCTCAGCTCCAATGAAAGTTTGGAACGGACAACCCATGACAGAATTTGGCCTTGTGGCATAGTACTTGGGGAACTGCTGGTCCAATTTTTCATGCTCCTTGCGACGAGCCACTTGCTTCTCCTTTGGCATATTTTCCCACTCTGGTAGGAACGCACTTGTGGGATCTGGACCAAACGTCTCCATCAACCACATAAGCCAGCCGAGCACAAAGACAATGGCAGCCTGGAGAAGAGGGCTTGGAGGCTCGATTCGATGCGCTTTCAGTGTCGTTGGAAGAGTTAAACTTTTGGGAATAGCAAGCCCAAGCCAGCGCATACTTGGCCAGAAGAAGCGAAAAGCAAAGTGCTCGTAGATCGCCGTGGCGATTAGATGGCCTTCGTTGCTGCCCGGTCGTGGTGCGTTCTCAAAGGCCTCGCAATATGCAATCAGGCCATCCCAAGATTCGGGCCAGTCCGTGATGGGTACACCACCTTCTGAGTAAAACAGCTTGATCATATCTGACATAAAAAGATACGAAGCGATCTTCACTTTCTCCGAGAAGCCAGACAACCCAAGCCGCAGACGCAAACGGTGCATGAATATTGCACTATAGGCAAGTGTGTAGACATAGTCGTCGTTGTGGGAGAAGTGACCCGGATATCGCTTCGCCCAGTGGGTGTGCAGTCTGTTAATTTTCTCTACCGACTTCTGCGTCCGAACATCACTGGGACCGTAGTACCACCAAGTGTCATTGGTGGTCTGAGTCTGCTCCACGCGACTAGTAGCCGCTCGAAGGACTTTGCCACCGTCTTCACGCCAGACAACTCTGGCACCATGCTCTGTGACTACAAAGTTTGGAAAGATGAGTGTGTAGATCAGGCTGTTAATGAAGTCGTTCGAGCCATAGCAGGTGACCAGACGGAAAATGGCTTCGTAATCAACATAGGGATCCGACTGCTCTAGCTCTTTCTGAATCCATCGATACGATTTGGTGCTGGTAGCCATGTTGAAGTCCAAGTATGAAAATGGCAACAATTTGAACTTGAACGTTAAGCCCGGCGTGTCGGGGCGTTCGCACAAGCAAAGAAGAGGCGGCTGTGATGCCGATCTAATTTCTGTATTTATATGGATGCAGTCACAGATACTGCATTTTTCAAGCAGTGCCCAGTTTCTGTCGGCTTCTGGGCGGCTGTTAGCACCGGAAATGACACTACCGGGGATCAATCGGGAGGGTGCGTTACCTCATCAAACCGTAGGGGATGTCTTTCAGAAGTGACGATTCGTACTCGTACCAAACTGCCGATCCTGTTATCCGACTCTCGCTAAGCATGGTGGTTGACGCTTCTGCACGTCACGAAAGTTGGGGACGCAGGGCCGTTCCATAATACCTTTCAGTCTGTGCTTGTAGCCGAGTTGAAGCTATAACAGTGGTAAAAGAATAGAAAACGATTTACGTCCCGGACGCAACTGCCGCTCATATTTCAACCCACCAACTCATCAAGGCATCATGAAGGATTTGTATTGGGTTGAGTTTCAAGTTTTCGAAATAAGAAGTCTAGCGGAAATCTATAAGTGAAGTTTAGAGACTGACTGGTTTCCTACATGTCTGCAAAAGCTGGCTTTTAATCACATCTGCTCTAGCTGTTCCCTTGCCACAGCAAACTGTGTTCAAGCACACGCTCATCATTAAAGATGTTGATGACAAAAACTCCCAACTCGGCTTGTCTTTCGAGTCCGGTGGAATCAGCTGAAAATATTAGATTTTGTATAGACTGCTTTGACTCAGCTGCGCTAGTTTTCCATTTCTGACATATGCATGTATTGCCCTATACCGATGAAATAGAAGGAGACGAAAGTGATTAATAGCGGCCAAGAGGAATAATTGTGTCACGCTCGCTTCTGTAGAACAGGCGCCGCTTCCCAAAAATTCTGAGATGCCGAATCTCTGATAGAGAAGTCGTTGAGTGAAAGTCAGTCGGCTGTAGTGAAGATATAGTGTGGAAGACCAGCATCTCTAAGACAGGTCGATGTTGATTCTTTTTTGGTAAGTCACCAGATTAGATAGAACACACTTCTCCTTTAAGACTCCTCCCCAGAAATGACTGAGTGCGACGTACGGACTAGTATCGCCCGTTGATATGTGCAAGAAGACATCTGAATTTATGGCGTTTCCGACATGAATTACCCGGGTCGGGAGTCCTGTATCACCATCGCTATTACAATGGGTATGCCACTTGTTGCAGTCGCTCAGCCATCGCTTGGACAGTGCAAAGCACATTCGATCATCTGCTGAAGGCAATACCCTCTTTCTAAGCCAAGACAGATCCGTAATTGGGGCTCTCATATAATAACTTATTCGTCCATTCTAGGATAGGCTGGAGTCTGGAGAAGAGGAGTGTTCAAAGATAGAAGCAGATCCAAATAGTACGACTCGCTGAATGAAAACATGATGACCGAGTGATACTAAAGCAAGGATTTATCTAGGCATGCTTCCGCAAACCTGAAGGTTCTGCTGAATTTGGTTTCACAATCGCGTAAACAGCGGGGGGTTCATCCAACCCGTTATACCATAGGAAATGACAGAGGAAACACGAGTAACCAGATGTGTGGAGGGCAAGTGAGCTGTGGTGATGTTTAGTCTGCCACTCTTTGCACTCGGCAGAGTCGACCGGCGACCACCTAGGATTATCGCAAAGGTCATCGTTTAGGACGTCGCCCAGGTGCTGGCATAGTTGGCATAGTGCTACTGGCGTAGATTCCTTCAGACGCCCGATTTTTTGGAGGTAATCTGCGTCTCCATGGCCAGGCTGTGGCTGTTGAACATTTGCCATACCAACTTGGCGAGATGATGAGGAGATCTTGTGGTTAGGATGAATGCCAGTCCTGAACTTTGTAGCGGGCAGATTTCAGAACGTGTTGTGAACACAGAAGAAAGTCTGCTATCTTGTTCAATATATGACATGGCCGTTGACACTAAAGTTTTTGGCGATTACTGTTGAAATGGTGCCACCCGATAAGTTGCATGCTGCATGGATGTTATCGGTCACAATGTTCTGGTCAAGACAATACACTTTGCACGTGCAATACTTTAGCCGCAATCGTATATTCCCAGCCTTGTATGTCCACAACCTCAAAGCCGCGGTTTCAACTCCATATAATCGGCCAGAAGCCAGCCTGGCACATACGACAGACTACTCCAGTTCTCTGGTCACGGTCTCCGCTTGTGACCGATCATTCTGCCTTTCCGACCCATCTCCTAGCTCCAGTCCCGTCCTAGCCTGACACTCTAATTACTTATTCTCTTGTAGGGAAGCCTGCCTTTGGGATTGATCGGACGCAAACCGTTTTCCTCTGAATACAAAAACGCACAAACCCACAGTCAGAACCAGCACAAGCATAGCTGCACCGACAGCAATCCCAACTTTAGCGCCTGATGTAAGGCCAGACTTGGGATCCTCTTGGGCTTCAGTAGTCTCGCCAGCCAAGCCTGACGAAACAGAACTCGACCCCGTATTGAATGCTCCCGAAGCTCCGCCTCCACCAGCAATTGTAACCGAGCTTCCGGCCAGCAGCGATGTGGTGATCGAAGTCGAGGAAGCCACGGTCAAGTCAGCTTCTCTAAATCGTATTGATACCCCATATACACTCACTCCCCCTAGTCTCTGCGTAGTATCCATGTTTGTCCTCCGATCGTGGACTCTCGTCACGGCGTATGTGCCTAATGTGCTTCCATGACCACCAGTTCCTTCACAAACATTCGTCTGGTATACGGAAGGGAGCCAAATAGGATACTGCCTCGTTTTTGTGAGGGGCAGAGTGATGCATGTGTATCTGATGGACAGCAAGTTGCTTGGGTTTTAATGTCGGTGCCGATCGTAGAAGTGACCTGATTCAACAGAAAATAAATCAGTGAGTGTTGTCATATATGGCTTACCGACCTAACTTTCACTTGAAATGGCCTGGATAGTAAATAAGAGATTGTTCAGGAGATATGGACCTACTGAGCACACGAGACTATAACCACTGGGGCAGACTCCCAGAAAAAGGTACTGAAATGATAGAGCCCATCCTTCAGGGAAACAGCCAGAAGTATCTGATGATCCAGGACGAGGTAATAATCAGCAGCCGTGGGATTCATCGAACGGATGTAATAGCCCGATAGACACGAAGGTGGCGGTGTGAAGGTAGTGGTCAATGGAGTGACACTACCAGCATCGACAATCGTTGTTGGAGAGGGTATTTGTAAGGCCATTTCTGTTATGGAAAGGAAAGTCATGAACCCTACGGCAGGAAATGTACATCTACCTTGGTGTTGTTTCCTGTCCTGTTGAATTGAGCGCTGTCTAATATCTAAGCACTTGATTTCGCTTCAGCCAATGGTCAAACGAAGGTGATCTAAGTGACCAAGTCAAGCTCCAGTAGGAAAAAAGGTGAAGGATGACGGATTGGTCTCGACCGAGACCGCCGCAAAGCGCAAAGCTTTGTCATTTTGTTGTGCCTAGAATAGCGAATCAGCCAGGCAGAAGGCATGCCACAATTACTCCTCAAGATCTGTCTTTACGACTGTAAGAAAAAACACTTCAAAGCGAACGAAAGCCATCATGTCTAATTCCAGTCATGGGCATTTGAATGCTGGAACTGAATGGTCATTAATGATTGCAGAACAATTAAGGTTGCAGTGCCTTGACCCTTCGGCGTTGTGCAAGCCTCGCCTGCCATGTGCTGACGAAGAACAAATCAACCCAGCTCTGCCAGTGGACATGCTCCTTCGCTAACAAGGATATCCGATAAATTCGCCCTTTGATGGCCCCTGGAGAGCAGGCTACTGCAAGTCAGGCGGCACCAGCAACCCATTTCTTGAAGTTAGCGACTGGAGGCAGGGCCGCTAGCATGGTACCCCAATTGCTCCATCCCCGTACTCCTTTATTTAGAATCATCGGAGTCTTTTCCTCCCTCTTCAGCCTATCATACCTAACAAAGTCCAACCGAACACTCGGCATCGACCAACCAGTCGGATGTCTCTCCTTCTCAGCCTCCAATCTTTGTACCACGTTGCCCAACCTCGCAATCGCATCCTTCCCCTCCAAACTCAAAACATCACTTCCTGCCCTCGCCATCTGACTATTCTCACCCCACTCTGCCCAAATACGAGAATAACCACCTATAGGTCTCTTCTTGACTTCCTCCATATCAACCCAGAAAAAATCCGCACGCATGTTATCGGGGGTTCTGTCGATCTCCCGCCACATGGCCCATGGCCGCATACTCCAGTGGGAGTTCAGACTCACCACATGTACGACCTTGACATTGCCGAGCAGTCGCACAAGTTCGCCGAGCTGCATAACGGATCCCGAGATGGGCGAAACGTGCTCTACCCATGCTCGATCAACAGCGATGTGTTGCACGATACTGAAATCTGTCTTCTCCAGCCCTTTTAACCATGGTCGAAGCCATGGTGAAAGAGACATGGTTGGATGAGTGGGCGAGGTGATGAACAGCGTGTCGAGTTTAGAGTTAAAGTAGCATCGAGATGTGCAGCCAGGTGGCGTGGCTTGAGTGCTGGAACTGAAAATTGAGGGCAGGGAGAGTCGTTTCAGGTGGTGTAAAGCTTCTTTTCGGGATTCTTGGCAGACTGACATGATTGTTGGGCTGATGCAGGAAGAACGCGAGGCTTTCTTTGGGTCTGTCCAGCTGATGCGGTGGATGCGAGGGCCGGGGAGACAAAGAAACCATATATACTGTCTGATTTCCAAGGGTAGACTATTGTAATAATGAAATATGGTCAAAGGGGGAGGCTCAGATGGAAGCATGAAGGCTGATTGCGCCATTTTGACTCTGGATAAAGCTTGAGGAATATTAAGATAAAACACTGGTCTCTATTTCAGCACGAGCAGAAAATTGGATCATATAAATACATAGGTGCTCAGCACAAGTCCTCTTTTAAATAGTTCTTTGTCAATGAACTCCGTAGCCTGGGGCTGTGTGCGTGGCTCTGCGACTTTTGAATGTTGCCGCCTAGCACCTCGTCATCACTACACCTAGGCACGTGAACATTGGCACGTGACACTCGCCAATACCACACGGTGATACTTCAGCGCTACAATAGCATTGTAAGAAGTCAATACTTTGAACCAAGATGCCGAGAACAATGCAATAAATTTCGACTCTTGCATATGGCATGAAAGAACTCTTGAACTCGGCTGTTATTTTGGCGAAGCAAGGTCTTGGCTTCGAAGTCCGCAACATACGAGTGGCAGGACTGATACCGGTGTCCGCAACACTCCGCCACCTAAGGATTTGGTCGAACACGAAAGTTTTCGTGTTGAACGGCGGTATCGGTGGACGATGACCGAAGATTCCGACAATTGCGAAGTCTTGGTCACTGACTGATACCGTCGGATCCCAACGGGCCTCACGTGGCAATGTTCCTAGAAAAACAGATCCAGGCTCGCTTGTCAGTCATTAGTCTCTCTCTGCCGCCATCATTGACTCTTGCACCATCTCCAAGCTTCCGCTCTGCCACTCTCCGCCAAAGGTTATTTCAACCCTAGATCATGCAAGGAATTGATAGCAGATACGACCCAGCGCATCGCAAATTCTGGTTGGCGTGCTCGTAGAGAATAAGGGTCCACCTCGTAGCCTCGTGCTCGTGCTTGCGGAATGGTCTCTCGGTCCAGGGGTTCACTCCGACAGTAGAGTTCGGGACTGGGCTGAGCTTAACTCAATTAAGGATTTGAACGGTCCAATCAAACATCACTTAACCCCTGCATCCCGCTACTTCAGCCACTCGACCCCAAACATCCTTGTGCTCAACTGCCTGAATGCAGAAATCTCCAAACCTGATACTGCGGAACTTAGCGATATCAATCCACTCTTGATATCATTCAGTGAGTTGCGTGGAGCTGAGTCGCTGTCAAAACTCTAAATTGAGGCCAAGCTCCAGATCTTTCCGGGCTCGTGGGAAAGGCCCCACGGAAATGACTTTGTCCATTAGATTCGATCTCCAGCTACTGGAATTTCACGAAGCCTTCGCGGCTAGTTCCGTAGTCCGAAGTCAGTTGAACCTAAGGAGGCGGAGCTCTTGGGGTAAGGATTGGCCATATCTCGTGTCCCTTCGCGAGATATGCGACTGCAGGTAAACAAGCCGAAAATAACACCGCTGCTCGCGAATGTGGCTTTGAATATCACGAAGGCAAATGAGAAGCCAGAAAAGAAATTCCACTATGGCAAAATGCAATAAGGAAGGTCAGTGAAACGACAAGATCTGCATCTAGACTTGCTCGAATGTCTAAATGCAACTATACGATATTCCTCGCTTAGCTGTGCCGACACGTGATTCCCCTTGAGATTTTCAAATCCAAGCCCACTACGATGAAATCCCGTACGCCAAACTAAAGGTGTGCTCAAGAATTCTCGACATTGATTTGATGGAGATACGTCAATAAGGAGCAATTAATACTTGGATTCTACAGGATAAATCACTTACCAAGTAGGTACTTGTCAGTGACAAATCCTGACATTGCTCGCTTACTTAATTGCTGAAGTGGATGTTCCAGAAGCCCCTGGTCGAAGCCTGCAGGCCAAGGACCACCAAGGAAGCATACATGCGCTTACTCATAACTACCCCCTCCCCTTTCTTTCAGCGGCTTTCCCGACATTCTGCCCACTCTGGCTGACTGTCCTGTTCTTGTTAGACATTGTCCAATCATATCCTCCAGCTTCATCCCACGTCACTAGTGGCCTGGAATCTCGTTGTTCAGCATTTGCTCACCCTTACATGAAGGTCAACTTTATTTTGGTTTTGATACTTGATATACAGGAGGAAGGTCCCGACACTTGACCAGAATTTTGGGAATCAAGGGCGAAAACGTTTGGATTCTTTATCACTAGCAGGCCCGTGCCACTAGCCCTCCTTACCATGGCGAACGACGAGTCTTCCAAGTCTTCCAGGTCTAGAAAGTCGAGTCCTGCAAACCGAAGGAAAACCAAGGATAATGATAGACAGGTACGAAAACTTCTTGCCAATGAAAAGATAAGGTTCATGGCTTTTAGTGATGCGCCCCACGAACTTACTGACAAGAGACGCGCAAAGCAGACTCCTATCAACACCAAGCAGAACTGCCCCAAACCAAGAAAGCCGAAAACAGAAGCACCATGCAACGAGTTCCGTTTCGTCAACCAGCTAGGAACGAGGGATCAGGATGAAGAGGCGAAAAGTGAGGTCAAATCACATGTGATGCGCCGAGTATGGAAGAAACACAAGGACTCACAAGCAAAATGGATCAAACGACTCCCACCACTACGATCCAAAGAACCAGAGACCCCAACTAGCGATATGGGATCAGAATCATCGTATTTTGGATCTCCTGAGCCGCAATCCCGATACAGTGTTCCTTCAAGCCACCATCTCACGCCACGGAGCTCTGTCACGCCCGCTCCCTCGGCAGACGGTACCGAGCCGTTAATCAGCACTCAGGTTGGAGACTCGGTTGACCATTCAATCATTCCCATACCTTCGGGTTACGCCCATGTCTCGCCCCGGCTGGCTGCATATATCTTCGGTAGCGACTCCGATCCGTTCGGCACCTTTCCCATTCCTATTACGCCAAGGGTGCATGAGCTTATTAATCAAAGTAAGTCTACAGAAGTCAATCTCACTTATTCCATCAAAAGCGTGACACTGACGAATGCATTTCGCAGGTGCCCAAGTCAAAGTGCGCACCTCTGTGCACGAAGACGACTTGGACACGTTCTCCTCATGCGTGGGAACCAATGCAGCTCTACTCTACATTACACTTTCTTGGCTTGCAGCTCGAACCGCGAATTCGTCCGGTCCCGAGAATTTCGAAAGCTCGTTCTATTTGCAGAGCTCTGTTTCTGCGATAAACCAGGAGTTGGAAAATGCGGGCGAGTGCGGGATTTCCGAGGGAACAATTGCTGCGGTTGCATGCATGACCAACATGGAGGTAAGTAACAGTTCTCGTTTCTATGAGCATTGACTAATTACAGCCAGAACTTGAACGGAAACAGATGCAAAGCAGTGATACACATGAATGGATTGGAGCAAATCATTAATCTGAAAGGAGGATTGTGCAATTTAAGTGCTGTCCTTCGTCGACTCATTCTCTGGTTCGTTCTCTTTCCCCCTTCAAGTAAATACACTTACTGACAGATTCAGGACTGATCTCCTGTACGCCACAAGCTGGCAATCGACTCCACGATTCCCCTACGTCGATTTCTCCCACCTACCGCCACTATCCACCTACCTGCCCACTTCCTCCCTCAAACCTACCCTCACATTCAGCAACTGTATAATGTACAACCTGATCCAAACCAACAACGGAACTCTCCTCCCCATCCTCCAAGACGCCCACGAGCTCGCCCACTTCCTCGACACAATCCCACCAGAAGATATATCCTACCTCAACGAAGCATCATACCCAGACCGCGTCTACAGCATCGAACACCACATCCTTCAACTCCTCGCTCAGAACGACATCATAATGGACGAATCGCCGGCTCGTATCGTGACGCCTCTTCTTCACAGCTTACTCCTCTACACCTACACTAATCTTCGACTTACTCCCGTCGGCGGACAAATCAGACAACGACTAGTAGGACGTTTACGCATGAGTCTGGAAGCTACGGAACTTACAATACTAAATTGCTCGTTTGCGGCTGAGCTTATGTGGATGTTGGTTCTTGGTGGTTCGGCTGCGGCGCAGGGTGGTGAGGATAGGAAGTGGTATAAGGAGCAGCTTTGGTGGGTATTGAATCAGAATTCGGCGCTGGAATGGAGATGGGAACAGATGACTGGGGTTCTGAAGGACGTGCTTTGGCTGGAGAGAGGATTCTTGGAGGGGTGTCGGGACTTTTGGGTAGAGGCATTGGATTTGGAGTGGGTTGCGGATTTGTAGATGCTGGGATGTGGATCTGAAAGTTACTTATTGGAGTGAGGAGTTTTAGGGCCAGTTGCTTAGGGTAGATATCCTTTTATTTTGAAATAGACTCAGAACATATACAGAGACGAACTCTAGCCTGGAACACTTTCATAGTTACATATAGCATGCAATGACTTCGCCTCAAAGCTAACCAACACCCGTGAAGATGCTTTGACGTTTGAATTGCGGATGTTCAATTGAAGATTGAGTTCGCGTTTCCTCCTCGCGAATGATCAGGTCAGTGGAGAATACACGCTCTCGCGGAGTATTACCAGTGCTTAGTGCTGCCATACGGTGACCAACAGGTCTATCCTATATGTCAGAGTAAGGTCAACCAATGTTCTTCAGCCAGAAGAAGCTGTGTAAGTCAGACAAACTTTTCGCCGAAACCTTTTGGGGGATCCTAGCCAATGTAGAATAGATTGAGGTTGCTGACATAATCATAAAGATTGTTATCCCATCGTCAACCTCGATTTTCTCGTCATCCTAAGTTGGAATTTCAATGTTCCTATCTCTTCAAATTATTATGCAACTTCTCAGTTCAGAGCATCGTAAAATCCCAGCAGCCCCAGACTATAATGGCGTGCTGTCGATTACCCCGCATGTTCGTTCCACAACTCCATTTTTTCTCGTACCACACCCACCTACAGCCGCCTCCCCCAAAGACGACATTTCTTTCTCTCAAGGTCAAAGAAATAGACATCATTTATAGTCCGTTCTCATACTCAGTTGTCAATACTCTATTACTCACCATGACCAAAGTCCCTCCCCAGGCCTCCAACCCCACTTTACCTTCCCCTCAAGACGACCTAGTCACGGTCGTCGAAAGCCGAGCCCGGGAATGGCATTTTCATATATATTTCCTGATTCAGTCACCCGTTGAGACGGCTGCTGCACTTGCGCTTCGCGATGCAGTGTTGAGGCTTCGTCGGGATGGTAAGCTCGAAGCACACTGAACTAAAATCAAAGGAATGCGATGTAAGGGGATTTCAGCTAATGGTTTTGGATTGAAACAGGTGCTTTCGTCGCTGTACCGCTGTTCAGAGTCAACAAATATCCCATTGGTCCGCATCCGGCTGGGTCGTACGAAAGTAAGGAGTTATTCATGGACAGAAAAAACACGTTCGATTAACTTGTGCAAGTTTGGGTTCCGGATTCTTCGTTTTCAGATGTCTACTTCTACTTGGCGTCCAACAGAGGAAATCTGAGGTGGGTTGCCTCTCACGTGTTAGAATTCAAGGAAGCATCTAATACCTTTCCAGCATCCTGATCCATCCCTTGACTTCAGATCAACGTCGAGATCACGACGCCCGCGCAGGCTGGCTTGGCAAGCCTTGGCCAATCTACCTCGATGTCCTTCCTAGCGGTGGTCCTGTTCCGTTGCAATATCCTGACCTTGGCTTGGGATACAGTGCCTCACCGGAGAATGAGATATCGGTTGATGAAAGGAGGAGACGTGGGAAATGGGTTGAAGATATGCTGGAAGGAAATGGCGAGGCTGCGCCTGCTCCGAAGGATTGAAAGTCATGTAGTTGCTACTCTGGCCGGAAGTCTGGACGGGAAGTTCTATTGTGACCTCTGAGATCAACTTTTATGATGTTGAGAAGACTGTGATTTTATCGAGACTTTACAAGCCTTTACGCTGGTAAATGAGATTCGCCCCGTGGTGTGAGACCCTCCAACAGAAACCAGTTCCCCGTCCGCTACATTCGTCCTCATTGTCAGATTCCTTCAGAACTACATTCATGTCCTCCTTTGTCTCGACTGGCTCTGCATTGATGACATCGCCTTCCATGTCTACCGCCAACTTTCCCTTTCTCTCTCTCTCTCTCTACCGCCTCGTGTTCGTCCGCCAGTTTTTGTATCGCCTCCATAGGCTTTCTCTTATCCTTGCGCTTGCCTTTCCTAGCAATGACATGGTACTGGACCTCACCAGATGGCGTCTCTTTGTTCTTGCGCTTGCCTTTGCCGTAGGTGGAGTAGACTGCACATTTGGTGGGCGGCTTTTTGCCTCGAGCGGCGGCTGGTAGAGCATTTAGCAGAAACTTCAACAGAGCTGGTGTAGTATTGCGTTGAAGAGATCTACGGCAGCAGCGATGGGAATAAGACACGCGAAATAGAAGCTTAATTCTTCTATTGGCACTTGGCTCGGGTTCAAGGAAGTCATAGACATCGAAGGTGTTTACTTGTCGGTCGCTTTGTGCGACTGCTTCATCATGCAGGTTCTGCAGACGAGCAGGGTTATTTTGTACTGAGCATCGTCGTTGGGTGCCATGGTGATGGTGTAGTCTGGCGTTCTCGTTGTTGACAATCGATATTTTATCCCAAGGATCGGGGAGCTCGTGAGGTTGGAGAGTTTATATCTTCAAATTCCTCAGATCGAAAGGTGAGTGTTTACCACTCGCTTAGACTCACTAGCGTAATTTGCAGCCTCTCCCACACATCGCAATTTTTCATATTTTTCCCTCGCAAATACCTCAATGTCATCCGCGAACGCAGAAAATTCATTTATCCTCGCGATTGCATCCTTTACCATACCACAACATCTTGCCCACAATTGCTATCGCTCAATTCGTCATGTCGAGCGCAATTCCGATTGCGAGAGACGTCCCAGAGGGACTGAAGGAGAGAGTTCCAATGGAGGAAATCAAGGTTTCGCACCAAGATCGATCAAGCAAGACCACTCAGAAGAGCAAGATGAGTGGTAAGAGTAGTGACACAACCCGATTCACGAAGAGCACCTGTCAAGATCTCGATTCGTTCAACATGGCTTCCACCACAACATCTACATGCAAACCAAGGGCGGTACCAGTCGAGGCTCTGAAGACTCTGGACAAGAATCGTCACAGCAGTCGCACTCGAAAGAGTGTCAGTACGTACAACGTCAAGGCGCTTGCTGGCACCGCGATCCATACCCCGAGGAAGTTCGACAAGGATGAGAATGGGAAGAACAAAGCTGGCTCTCTGAAGACTGCGATACGTGTTCCAGCTGGCATTCTTCCACATATTCCAACGGACAATCCAGTCAATTTCAGATCTTACAATAACAAATCTAGCAATGAGCTCAAGATCACTGGGAAGATTTTACGGGCTTCCATGCCATCCACCAGCTGCCACGCTGCGTCCAAGTGTTCTCGGCAAGGTATCGACGCGTCTATCGAGCCCTCAGCCTCACTTTCCCCGCAGCCACAGAACAACAGTGTCGACCTTATCCGTCTCAATGCTTTCAGTCTGCATCGTTTCCGTGCCAACCCCTTCCATCGAATCAAATTGGTGGTCAAGCAGAAGCCTGTAGAGGACATTGGTCCCGTCTATCTTCCCAGTCCGCCAGAGTCGGTCGCTCTCGATGATACCAGCACAGTCTCCACTTTGCCAGATACATCGTCGAAACAGAGCGTCGTTACTGCTCCAAAGGAACACCATGAAGGCAAGTCTTCCCATACGGTTCCAAGGGGTCAGAAGAGCAGCCAGGTGGGCGATATGAATGGCAGCAGCGGCATTGGTACCAAGAGAGCACCCCCTGCTGATAGTGCTCGTGTCGAACCGCTCTCCAAGAAGCGCAAGATGCAAGCCAATGAGACGTCATCAAGGTTTATCTGCTATGCTCCGCAAGTTCGAGCCAAGTCCTCACATTCTATAGACAAGGAAAGATCATTATTTACCTCACTGGCAATCGCCCCGACTCCACCCATACATCACTCACTGAAGAGCTAGTCCTCGCCAACTCCGCCGTCCTCAAACATGTCCTCGAGAGCAAGGCAGACCCCGACAATGGCTATGATTCTGACGACGAGCTTTGCTATAATCCCAGCAAATCCAAGAACATGAGACGCTGGGCCACTGGCAACAACTTCGTTCTCCCAGTGGGTAAGAGTCAAGCAGTTTTCATCATCCCTCTTCTAAAAGCCATGATCCAAGAACTCGACGACGAACTCCCAAACTTGGACAAATGGGACAAAGACAACCGCACATACCTTCAAGAGCTCGTCAACACCCCATCTGCCAAGAGCTGGGAGCTAGTTCAAGCCTGGAAAGCCTGGGTAGAGACTGGTGAAGTCAAGCTTGGTCGCTGCCCATTCCAGCGTGAGCGTATGTTGAAGTTCGCACGGGTCATGGAGACACCTATTGAGTTCTTCAGGGCTGTAAAGAGACATGAGGTTGATGTGAAGAGGTTCCCGACTGAACATGAGTGCGAGATGTGGTATAATGGGTTGCATCCTGAACAGTATGTTGAGAAGGAGGATAGGGAGTTGAAGCAGTATTGGTCGCCGATTGGTGGGCATATTCATGAGTACTATGAGAAGAGAGGTCTTTGAACTTTTGCTTGTATGGATGAGATGAATTTGGATTGTAGCTTGGGGGTTTCAATATCGAGGGTTGAGAGTACACTCTGGGTGGAGCTTTTGATAAGTTGATATTTCTAGAGAATTGGGTCTCAGACTCCCAGCTGTTGGTGTTTGTTGCTGCAGTACCATTTTCCATTCACCACTTTTGCTCTGTACCAGAAATGAAGAATATGTGCCTCCAAATCCTGGTGGACTGTATCCGTGGCTCTCTGCGATAATTGTTTCAGAGGCATCCGAAATGTGTATCAGGTACCTATTTCCAGCGCAGTCTTGGTATTCCACCAAGATCCCGCCCTCTTGAGACTTCTTTACCCTTCACTGCGCAACGAAAGAATCCGTATGCACTAGCACAGACTTGACATTTGGGCTACCACGGCACGAAAGATGGAAGTGGGACGAAACAAACGGACCCGACGAGTGTCTAGCAGATCATTCCTAAGAAGTCCGAGATGTTACCATGAACATGAGTTCACGAACTGCGCAGAACTATATCTATTTTGCCCACTGGTCAAGCGCATGCTAGGCAATCTCTTTGCCTCGAGATCGCACCTTCCCTACTCCCTTGGTCGCCAACTCCCATTGGACTTCGACGACTTCCATGCCATCTTCAATATTACATATCCTATCATGGCACCACTAAAATACGCAAAAGGCAACTATTCCATTCCGTTCGAACAAACTCCACGAAGGACAGACACTGATGTCGCATAGATGACCGCCACATCAAGCCTACCTGCCGACGCACCTTCGAGGCGCCACCACAGAGACAGCGGGCATCTTCCGTGCCGGCAACAAGATCCCGAAAGCCTTTCCACGAATATGAACATCAATTACCACATCAAAGTAAGCATTTTCGTCTCCGCCGCTTCGTGCGCTCAACATCACCAACTCAAAAATAGCGTCCCCAATTCCAAATAGAAGACTAACATCCCACCAGCCACGCTGTGCTCAACCTGCTCGACCTCTAGGACTTCTGCTCCAATCTCCAAAGCTACCACCGAACACAACTGTCAGCTAGCAGGATCTTGCAGCACGACAAAGAACTCCAAGGCGACGATCCATAAGAAGAGTAAGGATGCTCGGCGATCGAAAGCCAGCCAGGGCAAGCTTGAAATGGAGCTCACGAAGATGTTGGGAGAAATCTCGTTGAAGAGCATGGGTCCTGAAGGGACAAATAAGCCAAGGCATGAGAGAATGGAGGGGTCCCACCAGAGTGCGTCGCAGGATAGCAAGGGAGAGAAAGAGAAGGATGAGAAATGCCAATCGATACAATGACGATGTGGGAAATGGAGAGCGGAGGGCGGGAAATGGACGGCTAGAGGTATTGAAATCGTGATCCACCAAGGGAGGTTAATGTTTGGTTATTGTACTGCATTGGAAGTTGGACCTTAGGGTGTGCGTCAGCTCAGCTATGTGCCTAGGTTGTGAAGGTTGGGTACTCCAGTCAGCAAGAACCGTGCTCTGAGCAGGAATAATGTATGATCCTGTGGTTAAGGTGAAAATACTGTGTTGGTCGCAATGGCTCTCTTCACGTTGGAGGACAACATGTAATTATCCATTATACCATCTTTTCCTAGGTGTGGTTTGTGACTGAAAAACTTCGCAAGAGGTACTATCTCGGCTCAGTGTATTGATGCCGGTCCTGTGAGGATGACCTGAGTCCACATATTAAGCCCGACAGAACCATGTAATGTGTCTGATCTACTTATGAAGCATGTTCACGAGTTTCTTGTGAAGTGATGGGACGATATGATATCTTGGTAGACGTGAATTAAGCGAAGAAAACACAACCTAATCCCAAAGACAAAAGCAGTTACAAAAGCAAAGAATGGTGTCTAACAGATTAGATTCCGTTTCTGTTTGAGAGTAGATCAATAGCCAATTTGAATAAGGAATTCAATTGCCTTTCAGTATTCTTTCGTTTTCTATTTTCGAAACCTCGCAGTACTAGTTATGAGAAGACGCTAGTGCCATCTGCCTTCTGCCTCATATCACCGCTATTCAGTGGTAGTAAGTTCCAATCTCTTCCCTTCCAGCCTACACAGCCGAACCCTCATCCTAATTGCGCCATTCCGATTTTGGAATTCAGCAAAGCTCCCACGATCGCAAGTATGGGCGCCAAGGATCCGAATATCGACTGGTCATATAGATCTGGAAAGAAGAGCAATCGTGAGTCTCAGGCAGTCTTCCTATATTTATCCTCGAGATATTGCACTGACAAACTCAAGCAAACAAGCGCCGTTTCACCCGCTCTGCAGCGCCTTCACCACCTGTCCTACCACCATCGCAGATTGCAAGTCGATCTCCAACCAGTCCCCAAGCCAGAGAAACAACAAATATTGACCGCAGAGCTGGATCCAATACGCCGTCGTGTTCTAGTCAAGATCAAGCTTGCAGTCTCCAGCGACCTTGCTCCACCTCCGGCGTTCTAGAGATGCTTCCCTACAACATCCACGCAATACACCAAAGAGCTCGATCCAACGCGCCCTCACCTTCACCATCCATCAGCGCCGCCGCTACATTCAACAGCAACAGCAACAGCACCAGTCAAAATACTGACCTTAACGCCGAGCCTCACGTCAAAGTAGAGCACATATCTGACTCACTTCCGCCACAAGTACGACGCCGCTCCAACGCGCCTTCACCGTCCCCATCTATTTCTGCACCTGTGGTGAAGAGAGAGAACATGGAGTCCTCAAAGCCTAAATTCAGAGCAAGTTCTGTTCAGCAAGAAGATACACACGAGCGCGGAGTCAGTGCTAGGAAGACCAGAGAGCCAGCACCGCGAACCTTCCGCTCCTCAGCTCCGTCACCAGATCGTTCTCTCTCCATGTCATGTACACCTCCAGCTGGTATCATCCCGCCGACGAATACACCAGTCGATGCGACGAAATATGAATATACCGCTGCTCCAGCGAGAAATACTTCGTCTAGCAGTTCATCCCAAGCACTTCTTGGGGAGATGGAGGGGGATGAGAATGAGGATGGGAGTTGGGATAGTGATGTTGAAGACGACTCTGGAGAAGCAAAAACTAGATACGATCCCAAAAAAGACACAACATTCCGCACCCTCTACCGCCAAAGCAAAAGCTCAGTCACCAAAATAAACACCAGCACCGTCTCCGTCTACATTCCCAACTCTTACCATGAAGCCGATTCCATCATACCTTCCTTCCTTCTCTCAAACCAAGGAACCGGAACCGGAGACGGAAAGGGCAACGAAGCTGGAGATGAGGACGAAAGAAGAGGAGCCTGGAACCCACCACACGCGCCGAAAGCGATGCAGAGTCATCAGATTACGTGGATCAACGATAAGAAGGTTGGAGAGAGGATTAATGGCGTGCAGGTCCCGATTGAGAGTGATGAGGAAGAGAGGGGGAGGGGAAAAGCGAAGGGGAAGGCAATCAAGAAGGGGTTGAGTGGCAAGTTGAGGATTGGCAAGAATGGTGGGAGGAAGAGATGAGATCTGTTGATGGGATGTCGTAGGTTGATGGATATGGGGGTTACATTGGTGAGGCAAGATGTGAGGTCCAGGCAGCTGGTAGAAGGGGTGATTTTGAGGGTTTGGGGTGCTTTTCAAGGCTTGTGCTGTGGATATGGGATGTGCTTGAGTGGGTCAATGGCAGGTAGTTAAGCAGGACATGAATGGCAGTAACCTTCCATTACATAGATCAATGCGAGGAAGCAGCTCAATGGACATAGTGCCAGAAAGCGATATAGCGGATGAACAAAAGACCTTCCATGACAGTCGAGATGCACATCCTCCAGCTACCGAGAGGTCCATTTAACGGCGGACCGCGCCAGGTCAATAGGCCATACTGAGACAATATCCAGACCTGTAATAAATTGAAAACCATACTAAAAGAAAGCAAAAAGCAACGCAGAATCCAAAGAACATAAGGAATAACCAACCTACAAAACATTCGTATCCAGCCAGTCCGTCGTCACTTGATGTTCACCGGCCACCAAGCGCAACTCCCGCCCCTTGAATCCAAGCCTTGGCATCGGAAGAGTATCATCATTCCTACAATAATCCTACATCCCAAAGTACCCTCTACGCCATCAATGCACCAATATACACATTCATACCATCCAATTTATCGCCTCTTTCCCTCTCCCTCAACCCACCCGATCCGTCCTATTCAATTTCCTCGCCGTCAAGATCTGACTCCTCGTCCTCTGTCCCCTAACCGGATAACCCATCGCATGTCTCCTCCCCCTATAAGTTCCCATATCCCTCAAGCGCGCGATATTCGAGCGCATCTCTTTACGCAGCTCGTTCTCGATCTTCATACTGGATAGCTCGGCATCGATTGCGAGGATGGTCTTGGTGGGCAGGTCGCCTACGCGCGCGGCGGGGAAGATGGAGTGTTTGGCTAGAATACGGGAGGAATGTTGGACGCCGATGCCGTAGAATGTTTCGAGGGATTTCTGGAGGGCTATTAGAGCTGTTGTTGGGGTTGGGAGAGGAAGCTGGTGTACCTTTAGGAGTCTGGTTTCGGGGAAATTGATCCCTAGGATGAAGACCTGTGGGCATTAGTAAGATCACAGAGTCGATCTCCCAGACATCGAGCATACCATTGTAAAGGTTGAAGCTTCGGCAGCTTCAATTGGGACAAGGAGGGTTGGGATGTCGTGATGTTTAGCTCTTGGTGTTGTCGGTTCTTGAATTTCCCAAATGCCGCTTTGGAGCTCTGACCGCCTTCATTCTTGGTCAGCACGTGATTTGGCTCGATTCCTAATCGACACCTATCCGAAACTCTAGCTGGATATCCGAGCTCATCGACCACCTCCCGCTCTCCTCCTCTTCTCCCCTCGAAGGTCCCACGAATACCTTCTGTACCACAATACACATCCTCAATACCATCAATTGAACAGCAAAGATGTTCACCATGCAGCGTTTCGTCGTTTCGGTGTTGTTGATCATCGCCATCACCTTCGCCTTCTTTACCCAAACAGCTGAAGCTGTCAAGGGCCCCAAGATCACCCACAAGGTCTACTTCGACGTCACTCATGGCGATGAGTCTATGGGCAGAATCGTCATTGGATTGTACGGCAAGACCGTTCCCAAGACTGTTGAGAACTTCCGCGCTTTAGCTACTGGAGAGAAGGGCTACGGATACCAGGACTCAACCTTCCACCGTGTTATCAAGGGATTCATGATCCAGGGAGGTGATTTCACAAACGGAGATGGAACTGGAGGAAAGTCCAGTATGTATATGGATCTGCGAAGTCATCAGAAGAAAATGCTAATGTACGGTAGTCTATGGCGAGAGATTCCCTGATGAGAACTTCAAGTTGAAGCACTCCAAGGTTGGTCTTTTGTCCATGGCCAACGCTGGACAAGACACCAACGGTTCCCAATTCTTCATTACTACCTCCACCCCAGGGTAAGCTCCCCCAATTTATACTACTACAATTGGCACATGCTGACTTTCCCAGCCACCTCAACGGCAAGCACGTTGTCTTCGGCGAAGTCCTCGAGGGCTACGAGATCGTCCAAGCTATCGAGAACGTCCCCAAGGGCGGCGGAGACAAGCCAAAATCGCCCGTAAAGATTGCCAAGAGTGGCGAGCTCCCCGTACCAGAAGAAGGTATCCACGTGGAACTATAAAGTACCTTTCCTTCACACGCAGCACGCTTTTGCTTGGGTGGACATGCTGATTGGTGGCTGTCCGACGCACAGATGTTGAATACGGACACGCGGAGTTCGTTGCAGGACAGGAGGAGGTCGACGACACGCCTATCGTTTCCACATCAACTGTTGCTGCTGCAGCCCCAGCCAAGACCGATGTCGTTCCTGTTGTCCCTGTTCCCGATACCGATGCCGAGACCGAGTCTGCTGAGTGGAGCGTGTTGCAGAAGGGATTGTTCCTTATGGTCATTTTGGGATGCGTTGCGGTTTGGATGAAGGTCGGAAACAACAAAAAGGCAAAGCGGTATCCTGAAAAAAGCATGGCATGATTTTAGACTTTGACAGTATTTCGATTGCCGTATATATCTATCTACGCCTGTTATGACTTCTGCCATATTTTCCACCCTCTTCTTCAGTTGGCAAGTGCCATGATTTCTTGAGCCGCGGGCTCTACAATCTGTTCTATCGAGGCCTATCGACTTTACTTGTGTTGAAAAGTCCTGTGTATTGAGAGCTTCAACGCCTGACGTGCGTCGCTACCATCACATCCTCGTTCATGATCAAATGAGATGGGAGTATTGCTTCTCCCGTTGGTGATCTTTTTTCTTTGTTCGCCTTTCAGCTGCATTGTCTGCTGCCAAGGCATGGCAATATGTTGGCGTCAACCGCCAGCAGCTCAGAGCTTCGATTGATTTTCGTAATCTTTCAATGGATGGGTGCTAAGCTCTTCTAGACCAAGCCATGATGCATCAAATAGAGGGGAGCGATGGGCATTGATAGGAGCAATTACGGCGATTACATCCATCATCTCACAGCTCGAATCATCTGTATACATTTCGGCAGTATCTCGTATATTCGACTCGCGAGAGGTAGACGTGTGCTGTAGCCAATGTCTATAGCCACAATCTGAACACAAGTTGTACAAGACCTTAGGAAGTTGGGTTTGATGGCACTTGTGTCGTGTTTTGTCTTTCTCGCACCACCTTATATGATCCAAACTCGTGAATACCTTCGCAAGGGTAGAACTGCCTCGTCGATCAACTTTCGATCGACAGACTTAACAAATTCAAGATCGTCATGTTCAAGAGTATCCTGATTTTCCTGGGCCAAGTATTATGGTCTTTGACATTCTGATGTACCTCCGCACATAATGTCCACATGCTCATTCCAGAGCCACGCTTCGGCGTATTGCTAATTCTTTCAAAAGTTCAGTCAGACCCGCAATCGGTTATAACAAAGGAAGCACAACCTCACCAGGAGTTTCATTAACACTCTGACATATTTCCAAAGAATAGTTCATACTTGCTCCGCACCTCCTATCAAAATTTTGGTCTTTGGATCTGTTGAGCAGAATGATATCCCAGTTTTTCTCCATCCATCTGTTTGGCTGTTTTCTTCTCCCCTTCCTCTCCCCTCTCGCCCAAGCAGCAACCGGCGAATGCAGTATCCCTCCCCTCTACCTACCCTGGCGCAACATTACCGTCTCCCTCGACGGACTCGCCGTAACTCGCGGCATCGAACTCGGCATCGGTACACCCTCTCAGATCTTCTCTCTCCGCCCAGCAACGACACTCAACAACACTCGAATCTCCAACGTCCTGGAATGCGTCTCCCTAACAAACACCACTTGCATCGGAGCAGCTGGAGGTGTATTCGATGCCACGAAGAGTAGCACGTACGAAGTCAGTATTCGGAGCGCGTGGAATGGGAGCCAGGCCGATCAGGAGAGTGCGACGGGTAGTTATGTGTATTTCAATGATGTGCTCAAGTTTGAAAGGAATGGGAGTGTATTAGGATTTCCGCTCGTGAATGCTGGGCTTGAGGGCGGTTCGTCTCTCTTTTCATATCACTTCACTCTATCAAACTCCAGCGATCAGATTCCATTCTACCAGACATGTCAAGTGAGGTCACAGGCAACTAGGTCTAACAATTTCAATGAACAGAAGCCGACAACGGCATCCCCCTCGGCGTCGACTCCTCATTTCTCAAAGCCGCAACAAACGGTCTCGTCGCCCCATCAAGCGCCTGGTCTCTCTGGGCCGGCTCCCGCTCCCTCTCCCCCGTCGACGGCGCCCTCGTAATCGGTGGCTACGACAGCGCACGCATCCTCCCCAACACAAACTTGACCACCTTCCCCATCGGCAGCTGGACCAGCTCCCAGCCATGTCCCTTGCAAGTCTCCGTCTCAACCATAAGCTACACATTCCTCAACGGCACATTCGTCTCTCTCCTAGCCGAAACAGAACCCCCCATAAACGCCTGTCTCGACACATCCCGCCAACGCTTCACATTCACACCCACAGTAGCCAGTCTCTTTGGCAACGTCACAGGCTATAACAGCAGCAGTTCCCTCCCCGGCCTCAACTATCCCATCTCGCAACGCCCAGACGGGAATCTCACAGTCATACTCAACAATGGGTATAAAACCGTCGTTCCAAACTCCGAACTCTTCACCATCAAACGCGGCTCCGACGATCTCGGCCGCTACGCCATCGTCAACGATAGCTTAGTTGATTCGGGTATTAACTATAATGCTAATGTATTAACTATAATGCTAATGCGGACCCGGCGAGCGTCAGGGCTATCCTGGGCGGTATGTTCCTCACGCAGAACTATCTCGTCGTCGACTACGAGATGGGAATATTCAAGATGGCACCAGCTGTTCAGGGACCACTTGATGAGAATCGAGCGAATTTGGTGCCGATTTGCAGTCAAAGAGGTGATAGTGTCAATGGAACTGATACCTCAAAGCCAGATCCTACTGCGAAGACTAATGTCGGTGCTATTGCGGGTGGTGTGGTGGGCGGTGTTGGGGCGTTGGTGGGGATTGTGCTTGGGGTGTGGTGGCTATTGAAGAGGAAGAGGAAGGTGAGAGAGGAGAAAAACAGGAGGGAGTTGGAGAATACGCATAGGCAGAGCTCAATGCTTTCGGTTTCGGAGTTGCCGTCTCCGGTGAGTTGTTAGATTGGCTGCCGGTGATGGAGACGGAGAGCTAATGTGATGCAGGTTCATCCTCCAGGGCCACCGAAGCAGCTTTATGAGTTGCCGTGGCCGTAGCCATAGGATGACATTTTTGTTGTAGTCTGCAGACTGCAACCACTTCAGGGACTTGCCTTTTGCCTCTATCAGCGCAACAGAAAGGAGGAGAAGGCAGACATGAGTTCGAGATACAAAGAGCTAAAGGTAGAGCCAGCAGTAGTCTGAATGCAACTTCAAGTCCAGTAAAAATTCTCGGTCTGTTTCGTCCAAACACACACAAGAAAAGGTGGCACAAGCCTCTCAATGTGAGCTGTAGGTGGACTGGAAACAACAGTCTGACGATAAAAAAATGAACTCACATACAACATGCCCGCTGAGACACCGAAAACGATTTCTTCATCTACTACGAGGACTTACCTTTACTAGTCTTTTCTTTCGACAATACCCAGCTTCTGAAGAGTAAACATGACAAGCCTATGCGAGTGGTGAAGGTTTGATTCGTGATTGGAGCGTATGCCAAAATTTCCCAGCGGTAAACATCGGATGTGATGGATGGGATTACAGATCTGTCCACTCTTTGAACTCATGAAATCATTAACTTAACTTTCGGCTTTTCCGCAGCAGCAGTAGCAGCAGTAACAGCCAACACACGTGTATTTTCTTCCTTTTCCGAGCCGAGTGGAAGTATGACTGAGTCAGACTGACGGACTCGAAACCACGCCGAAATGGCGACATCGAAGAGAAGCGTGAAACTCAAAGACGTGACATTTTCATCCTTTTAAGGACATCTTTAACGAACGATGGTCCCGTGGTACTAATGGAAGGCCATTCCAGGGATCTGAAGATGCGGGGGAGCACGGCTCGGAACGAATGCGATTGGCGGATTTCAAGAGCTTCCGGCACTGCCCATAAGTTCGTACGGGAGGACAACGGCAACATGCAAGATCTTGAGTCGTTCTTCGCAACATACAGAATGGTTCTGTTTATACTTTCAACCAACCTTATTCCATCCATAGATTTTGAGAGGTGCAAACGAAACCCCAGAACGGATGTCGTCCGAACAAAGGCAATCTGCATATGGATCCAATCAATTCGCCCATATAGTCGGATATCGGTCCCGAACAAGTTTACTCCACAACACTACAGCACTCTAAACCTGAGACAGGAAAGATGGGGCCGGGGGCGAAACACATCTGGATCACGAACTGCTAGCCTCTAAGCATTTGCCATGGATGCTTAATTCTTCCATGCCAAGCTTAAATTTAATCTTTTTTAATCTATCTAGCTCGGTAGCTACGGAACAATTGCCATGGAAGTGGGATGGGGCTGAGAAAATCGACATCGACAACAAGTCACCACAGAACTCCACACCACCATGTTGGGGTCCTTCGGATCGCTGCACAGGGCCCACAGCACGGAGATACTATGGTACTTTCAGTCCACCAGTCCGATATTCAGGGTCACGAACATCCACCAACGCACCACACAATCAGGCGCACTACGAGTGCGAGAAGTCTGAATCCGAGGATATCGAGATGACATTCCGCCGAGCATGCGATATTAACTGCAATGCAACTTGTATAAAGACCAAGACCTGCCACCTCCCTTGGCTTCTCTTGGCCAACAGACAAGATCTCGAATCTCACCCTTTCGATTCGTCTTACCTCTGTGCCAAGTCAATCAAGCACTTCTTGCACCCTTCCATCCCGCCTCACCCCTTCCGCCACCATGCAGAACCTCCTCATGGCAGCGCTGCTCGCTGCTGCGCCAGTTGCAGTCCTGGCGTCTCCCGTCGCCAATGCCATGCCTGCGCCAACTGCCGCTCCTAGCCCAAGAGAAGTCGAAGTTGCTCTTGAGAAGCGCGCTGTTTCTTGCACATATAGTGGCTCCCAGTATGCGACTGCGATCAAGTCCAAGGCTTCATGTGATTGGATCGTTCTTAAGGACCTTGCTGTCCCGGCTGGTGTCACCCTTGATATGACGGGTCTGAAGGATAACGCTGTTGTTGTTTTCTCGGGAAAGACGACTTTCGCTTATGTGAGTTTAACCTCCTTTCCTCGCTACCGGGTAACGGGTGCGCATGCAAAATACCTAGAAAGTCGAACTGACTCTCGTAATCTTCAGAAAGAGTGGGAAGGACCTCTCTTCTCAGTCAGTGGAACGGGCATCAAGGTCGCAGGTCTCTCCGGTTCATCTCTTGATGGAAACGGAGCTTCCTACTGGGATGGTGGCGGTGGTGACTCCGGAAAGACGTAAGATTTCCAGCTGCCTTTTTCAAATCACATATATTAAAAGTTCCTTCACAGCAAGCCCAAGTTCTTCCAAGCCCACAAGATCACCAACGGTCTGATAGAACAACTCACCATCGTCAACCCTCCCGTCCAAGTCTTCAGCATCAACCAGGTCACCAACACCGAATTCGCATACATCACTATTGATGCCAAAGCTGGTGACGCTCTTGCTAAGAACACCGATGCCTTTGATATTGGTGACTCGGATGGTGTCACTATCAGTGCGTTTGTTCCATATTTTGCTTGAATCCATACTGATATCAAACAGCTGGCGCAACCGTCTACAATCAAGACGACTGCGTAGCTGTCAACTCCGGCACCAACATCATTTTCACGGGCGGTCTCTGCTCCGGTGGTCACGGTCTCTCGATCGGATCAGTTGGTGGACGTGACAACAATGTTGTCGATGGCGTGCAGTTCCTCTCTTCAACTGTTACCAAGTCCGTCCAGGGTATGTTCCTATCTCACACATTGCAGTAAAAAGATCTCGCTAATGAGATCAAATAGCTATCCGCGTCAAGGCCAAGGCCGGCACAACCGGATCCATCAAGGGCGTTACCTACGATGGCATCACCATGTCTTCCATCTCGAAATACGGTATCCTGATCGAGCAGAACTACGATGGAGGTGACCTCCACGTAAGTTTGGTCCTTTCCCTTCCTCTCTTCCTTTGTTTTCATCGACAGCCTGACTAACTTCCCATAGGGAACTGCCACCACGGGTGTCCCCATCACCGGCTTGACAGTCAAGAACATCGTCGGTACTGGCGCTGTCGCTTCATCTGGATACGACGTCGTCGTCACTTGTGGATCGTCGTCTTCTTGCACCGGATGGACTTGGTCGAAGGTTGCTGTTACTGGTGGCAAGAAGTATGCTAGCTGCACGAATGTCCCAAGTGTCACTGTCTGCTCGTAGACATTCTCTTTTCGAATGATCCACCGGATAAAATACGTCAAAACTATTGATGTCGTCGATGGTAGATGATAGGAGAACCAAGCATGGAATTTACCGAGCGAGAGATGTGGTGCTGGATAAGAGGATAGAAGCTTGACTTGTATATAATTCATAACTTCTCTATATTGGTATTCATGGTCATTTCTCAGCTTCCGTGTAACATTTATTCGTAAGAGAAACGTAGTCGCAGGCTAAGAGAAGTGCTGAAGTGGGGTATCATACAGTAATTTACATTGCTAGTAAAAGAGAACAGAGTTGGAGGTTATACTGAAAGCATAGCATACGCCCCGAGAAGAAATTTGAGAGGAGGAGACTCAGTGTACGAACACATCAGAACTTCCTCACTCGCTCTTCTCCACTGAAATCTTCGCTTTCTTCCCAGCCGCCTTCCTATCCAATTCATCAAGCCCCTCCCATTCCCTCCACGTCTGCCACCCCGCAGCTCCCCATATACACCCAATAACCCCAATCATGCTCACCACCAACTTCACACCCCTGGGATGTATAAATCCCACATTCCCATCCAAAGCACTCGCACTCAACGCCACAAAGTCCGAAAATCCATGATAAAGCGCACTCGGTCCAACAACCCACCACCACTTCGTTTTCCCATCCCCACTCGTCCTCTCCCCATCCTCGTCATAGAAATCCCTCCTTGTCGCCCTAACAGCGCTCAAAATCCCCGTAGCCAAATGCCCCATCTGCCCCGCCACCCTCTCCAGCACCATAACAACCAACATCCCCCTCCCAAACCCCTTCCCCTCCATCCCAAAAATCCCATAAAGAAATCCCAAGGCCTCCATCACCCCAAACCCCAACGTCCCGGCAATCGCAAAATCAATATAACTCCTCTCCCTTCCCCCCTCGCTCCTTTCTTTCCCACCCACCCCAGATACCTTCCCATACCTGTACCGCGCATACAAAACAGGTACGAATTTAATTCCTTCCTCAACGACCCCCGCGGCGAGAAATGTAAAAATGGAATTCATAGCACAATTCCGCCAACTCCCCGCCAAAGCGACACGACTCGCTAATTCCTCCGCATTCAAACCATCAATGCTAGTCCTTTGCATTTCCTTGAAGAACAACTCTCCCGCTTTTTCATCCCTATAGAAAACGCCAAATAAAGCCGCTTTCAAGATGAGTAGTTGGGCTGCAGAGGCGGTTATCAGACCGAGTGTTCCTGTTAAGAGACCGGTCCAGATTAGGGGCTCGAGGGGGGCGTGTTTGCTGGGGGAGAGGAGGTTGGATTTGTGGTATTCGTGGTGGAGGTAGAGGGGTGGGATGTAGGCGAGGGGGGAATAGAAAGCAGCGGTGGGTGAGTAGAATGATGTGAGGAGGAGGGTTGAGGGGGGGCCGAGGAGGATGAGGAGGCGGGTGGGGAGGGAGAGGAGGGTGTTTTGGGTGGGGGTTGTGGACATCTTTTTTGGTTCAATACCCCGGGTTGTGTTTGGGATTGTGAGGTTTGATATTTGATGGAGATGAGGACGGGGTGGTATGAGAGAGGTTGGTGGATGATATATGGAGTTTTGAGGACGTTGATTGATACGATGCTGCACAAGACAAGCTGAACGCGGCACGGCAGCAGCACCCGAGGAATTCCGGCTGCACTTGGCCGAATGCAGTGGCATGGAGCGCTCATTCTCTGCGAAGCGAGTTGTGAGTCAACTCACGTATGACGAATCGTAGGGCTGATCGACGATTCTAGGATAAGTCAAAGCGAAAACATCGGATTTGAGAGGATCTGATGTCAATTGAAACGGCTAGGGCTATACACTTCCACAGGGGCAACTCGCTCGCTTATATGCACCGGAACGATCCGGAAGTCAATATTGGAATGGGATTTCGCTAAAGATGTGGCGTTCGAGCCATTAAAAACAAAAGACCTTCACTGCACTTCAGGAGCGATACCTTCAATAGCCTGTTCGGTACCCCGGGGTGGCGCAACTAGCGCATGCAGTAAGAGAAGTTTTAAACATGCAGCAATTCCTCCTAAATCTCCATGTCTAACGTCGTCAGACAATCGGCACACCAAACAACTCCTCAAGTCCATACTCCAAACCCGGAATCTCATAATCAACCGCATTCCAATCCAACTCACCCTCCAGCCCAAACTGCACACCCCCACTCGGCGCAACCATCGCCATCGTCTCCGCCGCCGAAAAACTCTTCAATGACTCCTCCGCCCTCAACGCATCACAATTGAACACCCACTCCCTGATCTTCCTCGTACTCATCTGTAATCCCTTCCCACCCATATGCTCCGCATCCATCGCACAAATCCTATCTCCAACTTCGGAAACCCGACACAGGTAATGATCTACCTGCAAGCTCTGCGGATCGATGAACGCGCCATAGGTGTTACCCGATGCGGTGCATGCGACGTAGAGTTTTATGAGGAGCCATTGTGCGTAGAATGCTTTGGCTGCGAAGGTCACGATGGGTGCGAATGCGATGTCTCTGTAGTCCAGGGCAAGAACGGCGTTCAAAGCGGTGTGACAAGCATCGCGCAAGCCGTACAGAAAAGGGATGTGATCTGGCGTGACGACCGGCGCCGGAAAATCCGTCAACGACAAGCGCTCAGCGACGTACGGTGCAGCGAAGGATCGTTTATTCGTCGGTGTATGGAGTATACATTCGTACAGGTAGAGCGTGGCAATATTCTCATATAGTTTCAGCGCTGGCGTGCTGTTGGATGAGAACAATTGGGCTTTCCGGTCGATGATGAGATTTTGAATGCGTCGAATCTTGACGTGATCCGTTACTTCCATTGGTGGGTCTCCGGTACTGTAGCCTGCTTCTACGGCTATCTGTTCGCATAATCGCTCTGCGCGGACGAATTGGCAAAGTAATCTATCTGTGGCAACGGCATCTCGCCCGTATTCTAGTGACGAGAGCTTCATTTCCATATCGACGTTCCAGGGGATCTTGGGTGGAAATCTCATACAGCCCCCTAGACTTGACGATAGCAGATAGCATAGATTCCATGTCCGCCATGCTTCTGTTGAGTTGATATTATCGTCGTGGGGTTCTAGCGATGCAATACCTAACGCATGTTCAGAGCTTGAAATGCCCAATTCATCTGCAAGGCTAATGGCGAGGTTGAGATTCCTGTCAATGGCAACATGAACTTGGTTCTTTGGCGGACGATACCAGAATGAGATCATGAGTATCGCTTGTAGTAAATCAACGGTTCTGGCATATGTCAGCCATCATACGCGAGTCAGATGCAATCGAAAAAGTACTTCTCGAATTTCTCAACCTGATCTGGAGCAACGAGCTTCACGACAATCGTCGTGACTTCATCCTGAGCCTCGACTGGCAATACCCCGGGACAAGCAGCGAAGATAACAGCTTGTAGCAAGATGGGATGCCTTTCTCGCAGGACATCATACCCATGCCTGACTGCAAAAGGAAACACAGGCTCCATCTCATTCCGGTACTTGACAACCAACGCCCTCTGCACCTCCTTCGATACCACGTGATCGATCTCTAATTCGTCCCTTGCACTGGCATTGCCATTCTCTAAAGCATTTCGCCCATCATCGCCAGACAACCTCCTCTTCTTCCTTCCATTCACCGCCCCTACACCCACGGCTCTTGAGTCCGGCGTCCTCGTCCTTGCATCAAGACTAATCGGTGTCCTGGGCGATGTCCTTCCTTCCGCCCCCACCCTTTCATCTTGAAGCTCCTGTTTCCTCAATAACCGCGTCATCTCCTCCAATTGCGCTTCCAATTCCGCTATCCTGTCTTTCTTTCGTATAGGTGCAGATACAGAACATGTCTTTCCGAGACGCAAACATCGCTCGCAGGGCGGTACACTGCTTGGGGACGCGCCGAGCTCACATTTGATTTTGATGCTATGGCAGGCATCGCAAGCGCGACCTCTGCGTGGTGCAGTCATCTCCACAAACCAAAGAAATACTGTATGTGTATGCAGGAGAGTGGTATTTTCGTCTTTGTGTGCTGTCTTGATGTTGAATCTGAATGTTTGAGGCTGAAGGCGATCTCGCACACGTGACCAAGTGGTGACGTCAATGAAGTCCAAAACCCGCAATGTTCCAAATATACTTCGCAGGAGTTGTGTTGCGATATTATGAAGGGCAAAGAAGTCCTTTCATTCACTGCCTTTTTCATTGACAGTCAACAGCTCAAAGCTGCTTCAAATACCCCTATTGACGTAAGTATTCTTTCAGTGGTATCTGCCAAGTCCAAACTTCAAGGTTCCATTTATCCTCGTGAGGCGCAGTCTCGCAGACCAAAAAAAAATGCTACATTGAGAGTGAGTGGTCTGAACATCTATCTACCAATACATTCTATATCTATTCCTTGCGAAAAAAGCATACCTTGATCCCTTATCCTCTCTACTCAAACCTTTTCAGATTTCACATCTTCGTCAACAGCCTGCTTACTCTCCACATCCTCAATCTTCTTTTCCCTCTTCTCTTTCTTCACGCTCTTCCACTCAACCAGCAAACCCATGGGAAACGTACAAGCGGCCAAGACCAACGCCACCAAGAAAGTCTGTACAAGCGCATCATTATACAACAGTAGCACCTTCTCCACAGCCCCAGCATCGCCTCCCAACGCCGCATTCGCATTCTGCACCAACGTTGTCGCACCACTACCACTGATAAACGACAAATCCACACCAGGCAAAACATCCTTCAAATTACTCCTCAGCTTGCGCTCAAACACGTTCTGACATATCGCAACGGAAATCGAGCCACCAAGCGACCGGACCAGAACACTGAGGCTGGTACCTGCGGGAATTTGATTCTCTGGAAGCACAGTTTGGATCGCGATGTTGCATTGTTCGAGTGTCATGCCTATACCGGCACCAAAGATTATCTGGTAGCCCAGCCAGGCGCCGATGCTGGAGTTGGGTTTGAGGGTGTAGAGCATGCCTGCACCAACAGACATGACGATGGAACCGACGATCAGGAATGGTGTATAATAGCCGAATGCTACGACTGCGCCGCCGGAAGCGATCGATATGATGATCAGACTGAGGATGAGAGGTAAAGTGTGGATACCCGATTCCTCAGCGTTGTCTTGTCGGATGGCTTGAAACCTTTGGAATTGTCAGTCGAGAGCCTGGACATTGAGGGAGAGTTGAAAAGAGCTCACCAGATGGGCAAATAGTAAACAACAGCCGTAAACGATGCCGATCCAAGCATCATGAAAGAACATGCCCCAATAACAGTCCTCTGTTTCAGGATGCTGACTGGAACAGTTGCATCTTCTCCAAGCCGGGTTTGGATCACCACCCAAGCGATGAATGTTACCCCAAAACAAACAAAGGTTGCAATGACTCGGGGACTACTCCATTCGTACTGGCCACCACCCCATTGAAGAGCAAGGAGCAGACAAATTATGGATGGAATGAAGATCGCTGTACCGATGGGGTCGAACTTCTTGAAGACTTCCCACGGGGTTTTGGATTTAAGGTCTGGGGAGGACCGGCCAATGGAACGAGGGAGGAAGAAGGTGACTATCACCAAAGCCACGGCGCCAATTGGGAGGTTGACTAATTTGAAGTCAGCTTCTCGTGTATACAATATCAAACTTTAGCAGCACTAGAAGTCCAAACAGTGTCTACTTACTGTAAAAGCACCACCTCCAACTTACACGAGTGGTAAAGGCCCCACCTGCAACGACATCAGCACAACTCTCACCATCCTCCCGGAACAATCAACATACCAATCAGCGGCCCAACGACAGAGGCAATTCCAAACGTCCCGCCAATAACCCCAGTGAATAGAGCTCTTTTCCTCAACGGCGTACTCTCAGCAATGATAATGAAGCATCCACTGAAAATCCCCCCACCTCCAATACCTGTGCATCACCTCATCAGCCCTTTCATCCAGACCCATCCATTACCCCCAGGTACCAAGGAGAAGGAGAAGAGAAACTCACCAGCAACTGCCCGTCCAACAATCAACCCCACCGAGCTCGGCGTCGCGCCACACACCACACTCCCAACCTCAAAAATCGCAATCGCCGCCAAAAACACAAACTTGGTATTAAATAGCGTATACGCCCTCCCAAACGGCAACTGGAACGCACACGTCGTCAGCAGGAATGCAGAGTTGTACCATGATACATCGCCCAAGCTGTTGAAGTCGTTGGTTATGGTTGGGATGGCGGTCGCGATGACGGTGCCGTCTAGTGCGACGAGGAAGGTGGTTGTGCAGAGGGAGAGGAAGATTAGGAAGAGGGGGAGGCCGGAGGGGTAGCGTGAATCGTCTTTGTCTTTGGTCACGACTGTGGCTTCGCTTGGTGGTATGGTTGGTGTTGGGGTTGGCTTTTCGGTATCAGTGTCGGTTATGGGAGCGGAACTTGTTGTCTCCATGTCTTGGCCAGAGTCGTCGGGCTTGACGACTTGCTCGGACATGGTGGCTTTGAATCCCCTACAATAGACGGATCAAGACGCGGAGATGTAAATGACAATTTAAGAAGGAGAAATTTGTTTGAAAGGAGAGAAATCGAGGTTCAAACAGCATTTAGGCGAAGAAGAATGAAGTGAAGTCAAAGTCGAGACATCTCCCATTCAAGCTTCGAAGCCATTCTCTTATATCCCAGGACGCCGGTCCCTCTCCACCGTGCGGCTCACCGTACGGTGCATTTCGTCCGTTTGGATCCATCTCGGGAGAGCCCGAGTGGATGGTTCTGGTCCTTTCTTTTGGTACAAGGGTCGGTCAAATGTGGCCGGATGGGTGGTACGGTGGTTTTTGGCCGGTTCCGTGATTTACCTCTGGCTTGAAAATTTCGCTGAGACCCCGCGCAATGACGCAGATGACCTGGTGTAGTGAGTTGTCCTCTAGTTTTTACATACTGCTCATCAATTTCGACGGTAATTGTTTGAGATACTGGTTGAATGCATTGGAAGGGGTAGGCCGGGAGAAGAGTAGATGGTAAAGCAGCAACGAGATGAGCGAAAAGCAGCGTCGCACTAATTCAGCGGTTAGCGAGAAGCGCAGCTTTCGAGCCAAAATAAAACAAAGGAGGGAAATCCGCAATGCATAAAGCAAAGGGAACAAAGAACGTTTCTACTCTTGTCACTCAAACTCAAGGATGCAATCTTCTTGACGCGATGCACACTTCTCCATGCTCCATATTCTCATGTATCCTAGTTCTCCGAAAGCTCCCCATATCCAACCCATAAACAAAGCCCATGCACAAAAAGGCCAGTGAGACCAGTACAGCCAGAAAATGCCCAAACCCCAGAACCCCCAAATCTACACATTCCGCACTTCCGGCAGCTTCCCCTTCTGCTGCAACATATTTTACCTCCCCCTATCAAACAGGTACAACCACTGCGGATGCGTATGATTCTGCCACATCACATCTTCCCTCTCATCCGCATACTTCTTTTCCCTAACCACACACTTCTCAACCGCGTCCACATATCCCGCTCCCGCTCCCATCACCCCAGCTATCTTCAACGCCCTTCCCTTCTCCCACGGACACCTAATCACAGCAATCTCCCCATCCTTCACATATCTCCACCAATGCAGAAATGCGCCCCAGATCTTGTTCGGATGTTGTAGAAGTGTGAGAGCATCAGCATTTCCTTGTGTGGCTTGGTGCGCGATAAGTGAGGGGATGTAGATTGATTGTTCGTTGTATGGCTTTGAAGTTTTGGAGATCTGCGGGTCCCAACAGATGGTGTCGTTTGGGTCGAAGTGGGATGTGGGGTTGTGTTTCGCGAAGAAGAGGTCGACGATTGTGGAGGAATGGTCGGTTATGAGGGAGTCTGGAAGATAGACGTGGCGGGCTTGATGGCTGTCGTCGGCGCTGTATCGGGGATTCTCTTTCTCGCAGAAGAATATGATAAAGCGTTCATTCCTGTAAATCTGTTAGTGCAAATATTCCCGAGAAGCGACTTGACATTATACTCACTTATATGTTGGGAGAAACGAATCTTTCTTTGTAGTCGGGCGCCATTCTGCTATGCGTACAGCAGATACAGACTTCTTTTGCGCTGCCTTGGGAGCCTGCGGCTTCAACTTCGGACCTTGATCCGACATCCCCGCGTGCGGATTTGCAGTCTTGAGAGAGTCAACGGATTCCGTTCGTTCATCGGTAGCCGGCATTGAAGAAGGCAAATTCTCAACTCGCAGTGGCACTACTTCACTCGATCCAATTTTGTCTGCAACCAGGTATTTAACACTAGGGATCACTTCTACTGACAGCGGTGGTGCGATGTCTTCCTCTGCAGCATCAAGACATAGCCGGTTTGAAAACAGTACATCATATGCTGTCTGATACTGCTCGTCATCCTCAGAATCGAAGTCCATGGGAGCCGAGCCAGAGTCTGAAAGGTACGTAGGGTCTTCCCCATGAATCTGTACGGAGGGGCTTGTATCTACTATCACTTTGACTTCTGCATGTATAGTAGGGCATAAAGCTTGACAGTCTGGTTGTCCTCCATCACTATCCATAACATAGCTGGGGGCATCTTCCTCGGTGCTGTCTTGTGTCTCAAGCACCGCAGAATTGGTACATGATAGATGAAGTTCCTCAGCTTCGTCGATGTTATCTGGATTGGACGACATCATGCTACTCTTCGAAAGGGTGTTCCCTGTTGAGAAAGACTTTGCCTCGTAGCCAAACCCAATACCGGAGAAGGTCTTAGCTTGGGCATCTCCATTCCTATCTCCGCCCAACGTTTTCGCTGTGCTACTTCCGAAGGGTGGGCTGATCCTGGTTGATTGGATTGCTTCTATTGCCTCCTTAGAGTCCTTGACAACCACAATCCAACAGCTTTGGGTATGTTATTCGATCATAGTTTCCATCCCACAATCATTGTTTTACTGAATCGTCTTACCGCTGGTCGAAGACTGCTAATGGTAGAGAACAGCATTCGAGTCAACCTCTCCATCGCCGATGAAGATGCCTCGCAGACTTGGAAAACGTCGATACGACCACAGTGGACAGTATATCAAACCCTCGAATCCTCAAAAGAATATCCCAAGATCATCCAAGATCAAGTCTCGTCGGAAGGAGATATTCGCTAACCGCATGGGAAGAGACCACACTGTGCTTCCAAAACGAGTCAAGCCTACTTTGAGCAATGAGGAGAGGTCTTTGGCGACAAGGGAGAGAAAGGCGGTAAGAAAGCTCGAGAGGAACAGGAGGCTAAGAAGCAGAAAGTGGTGGAAGACTTACAGGGCATGATGGATCAGACAAAGACACTGACGGCACCCGTGCAGAGTCAGGGAGCAAGGGAAAGCAAGGTTCTTCAGAACTTGGAGTCTTTGATCGTACAGACAAAGCATGCTCAAGGAAGACTGGGTCAATTGTAGAGCTTATCTCGTTTTGGTGCCAGACTACCACTTTCTTCAGGAGCAGTAGGCGAAGTTGAATGGGAGAGAAGGCACAGAAGGATAGAACCATGAATGCATCTTCACCCGTGAAAGACTTTTTACCTTTATTTTCTCACTGAGCTCGAGATGTTTCAAGAGCCTGGTGGTGGCATGCTGCAACCGAAATAGACCCGGATTTCCCTCATGCACAGATAGGTAGGCTGTTCAAGGGTTACATACTTTCGAGAAGTTCATATCTCATTTTCCAGAAGCTCCTGAGGCCCATTTCGCATGCGTTTACTTCTAACAAACCTCTGGTGAAACGTTAATTCGATTTCTCATTTTGAACGAGCCTGGCTCTTCAACACTCCTTGCGGAAAACAGAAAAATTGGCGGTAGCGCTCACTGGCCCAGAATACCCAAGCTTGCTTTGTTATCTATTTACCCGGTGCCACGAGATGATCTCCTGGCTTCTGAATACTTAACCCCGCGACCCCTCTCTTCCCTGCTCTCACCTACATTCAACCCGCACATCAACCATGGCTCCTCGAAAATCTAAAAAGAATCCAGCCCCACGTCGTTCAAAGGGGTTGAAAGAACTCGCAAATCCACCATTTCCACTGTTAAAGCTCTCCTCCGAAATCCGAGTCCTCATTTTCTCTTATGTGGTGATCGTCGACCGTCCTTTTCTGATCGGTCGAGTCCAAGAGGATCGCGGCCATACGAATGGTAGCCCTCGGGACATATTCATCTTTTACAAGAATTCCCCGTACAAAGTTCGCCGAGACGAGAGGAGAAGTCGTCCGAAACAGCCTCCAATCTCTCGCGTGTGTCGTGCATTTCGGGAAGAGTCTCTTCGGTTGTGGTAAGTAGTGGCTATCTTCACCTGAGGTCTCCTGAAACAATTCCTCTACAGAGCTTAACTTAGCTTTTGGCATTTAGGTATTCTCTAAATCAATTCTGGCTCATCCACAATGAGTTTGAGGGACGAGGCGACAACACATATCGTCGCTTCAGGTCGTGGATCTCCCAGACCCCGCGAGAGATGTTCGATCGCATGGAGAGCGTCTCACTTTGTGGATACATACATTGGCCGAATCGCGTGATCATCACACTGGATCTGAAGAACAGGCGAGTCGTGGGAGAACATTGCTACTCGACCTACGGACAAGAAAATCCCTGGTCAGATCGCTGGGGGGACGAACCAAGTTTTCTCAATACCGTACAGGAGAGTCTGGCAGAGAACAGAGACACAGACAGATTGGCGGCTCTGGAGGCGGTTTTGAAGCTGTGTGATTGCATTTATCAAATCCCGGGAGAGTATTACAACGGTCCACCGGAGATGCAAAAGCTGAAGCCAGCTGCTGGGTGGGAGTATGATTTCTAAGGAGCGTCTTTGATGTTGGAAATGATTTCGGTGTACATAGATAGGAAGCATACAACTTGCTATTTCATGGTCCGTGTTTAGGGTTAGGGATATCCCTAGCTATCCGCCAGGAAAGCTTGCTCTTTCAGGTAATATGAGCTGTGGATACCCACCGTGGAAGAGAGGAGGGAAAAGAAGCTGCAGTTGCGAGCTCCAATAATGCGGAGAGGGCCAGAACAGTATCTCTTTCGCATATCATGCCTGTAGCTTCTGTCGGTAAGTTCTCTGCCATCCCCAGTTCTATTAAGCTTCATTCATGCCTTCGATCGGCGCAAACCGATCCATCTCTCAAAATTAGTCGATGGAAACCTAACAAAGTAGAGGGTTGCACTAGAGGAAGCCATCAATATGTTATCAGATTCAAAGTCCAACACGGTCCCTACTCCCGTATCCAGTGTCTGCAAATGGGTCTCCTCCAATACATGGATGCCTGACGAACCTGTCCATCCACTTTGCCTTGTTGGTATAAATCCATTTGCAGACCACTGAATAAAGGTAGTAACACTCAATCTCTGGAACTTGGGTTTTGGTCCATGCTAACATTTTCCCGTCACGGGGTCGCATTCCAACAAAACATTCAAGTGTTGGTGGGGCCTGAAGGCCCTGTGCCGCACCAGCATCCACTCAGTCTATTTACAGAACCCACAAATCGAAGGATTTGTCCGTGCGAGCACCTGCATGTAGTTCAAATAAGCGAATACACACCGAGTAAGAAAAGCTTGACTGGAACCCAGTGGATCCTGATGCTGCGACTGAGAGAAAACATCGTTGGTGCCTGCCCAGGTGGGTGAAGGCCCCTGGAAAAACACAGGTATCCAACAAATAATTCCCCTGCATGTTGCATCGTGAGTGGCTGTGTCTCCAACCAACATCACTGTGCCCCTCTTAACCAACTAGTCGTATTCTTTGGAGTCACTACTTAGACCTTCTCCTGCCTAAGATTGGGAAATTCCAGAAATCGGAGCTGTGTCGCAATATCTCTCTGTTTGACAACGTCAAAATCTCGACACCTTTCAAATCTTCTACCTTTATCTCACCAGACCTTGAGGAAAGAGGTTACACAATGGTCAAACGCGCCACCGAAGAAGAGAGCAGGGCATGGTCTGCTCTCCCATCTAGTACCGAAATGGCCGTCCGTCGCATCTCCTCCGTGTTCCTCATGGGTGCACTTCTTACGATTCTCACACCTTTTGCCCCATTCTCCTGGGTCATCCCCGCCGAAGGGCCCGAGCTTCTCGACACTTTCCTCTCACCAGTCCTCGTTCTCGGCGCACTCTACTCTCAATGGCGCATCGCAGGCATTGTTCAGCCTGTCGCGGTTGAGTTTGCAGATGTCGTGTTTATGTATCGCCAGGTCATGTACTGGCAGTTGGCCTTTTTGGAGATTGTGGTTGTGGTGGCTGTCAATTGGGCGCAAAATGAAGTTTATCGGAGATTCGCGAGTGTGGGCGTCGTGGCTGGGCTTTGGGCTATTGGGTGGTTTGCTACTCCGTTGAAGGTGAAATTGGTTGCTTGGGAGCATATTAAGTGGATTTGGACTTGGATGGCTTTCAACGAGGCGAGAAGGGTTGTTGGAGGCGGACGAGGTCGACGTTATTGAGCGAAATTAGGAGTATGAGATGATCAGGGGTCGGGGGGCCAGAATGTGTTGAGGAGTCAAATATCATAAGGGCAGAGATTTATCAGAGGAAGTTTTTCTAGAAGTAGCCATGTGTGTGACACGTAGAATTTCCCTTCCAAATACCAAACAAACCCCTGGAATCTCAATGTCGAGAGACAAAAGTAACTCGGACTGCCGTATCAGTCGAATTTACAAGACTATTATGCAATTGTGAAACTCATTACCTCCGGTTGATCAGCTGCCATTCTTTAACGTTGCATCGGGATAGCAGATTTTCATAATCGGCATTCGGCACTTACGCACGGGTGGCCCTAAAGAGATTCCCGGGTAACAAAACTTCGATGGAGAAAAGACTCGAACTGTCATGCCATAGATGAAAGCTTGCTGAAAGCAAGTGAGACTATTTCCATCGTCGGTAGAGGAATTGGGATATCACCCACAAGCATCCACGCTCCCAATGACCACGGCCCTATATGCCGAAGCTTCGGCTATTCCCGATGTTTGCCGAGAGTAAACAAACTTCAGCAACCACTTTTATGACAGAGCTCCGACCTCGAACCTGCTGCATCAGCTGCTGTATCAACATGTTGCAGATTTAAAAACAGTAATATAGAGGGCATAGGAAACTCAAAGAACCTGGAGAACAGTGCGCATCCAACACGGTTCCATCTGTGTAATGGTTCGATGACCTATTCACTTTGAGCCTGTTTGAACCTCCAAATGACTTAATGAATTATCCTCAATAACTTAAAAGCATTCCTTCTACATGAAGCAAGAATCTCAAGACCGAATAGTGAAGGACTTATGCTATCTATGCGCAAAAGTGATCTTTTCTCAAAAGAGTTTTACAAAGCTACTAAACTGTCGGGTAGATCACCCGTTACCCTTCACAACCGTCTCCCAAAGCTCAAAACAATCGACACTCACGTTTTCGTCTGGAGACCCAATATGTACAAAGACACGAAATGCTTGTGACCATCGGGAACATTCTACCCGATACCTAAATTCCACGAGCATCCATGCGGGGTACCTGCAACATGCGATGCACGCATCTTATCTGCATTGTGGAACTGTGGAACGTGACTCGTGGCGGATGACAGCTGGGGTTTTGGGAGCCTGGACTCAGGGGATACCGACTAGACCGTGGCTCTAGTCGAACAACATCATCTCAAGGGCATGTTGCCCCTGGGGACAGCGAAAACTGCGCGTGTAGTCCAAGAATTCACCTCGCTGGCTTGACAGATCTAACAGGCATCGATGCCAAATTCCAGACGTTCTAGAGTTTAGCCATGGGGCAACGAGGCCCTGTATATTCCAAAGCCAGTATCGCTGCCAGTACACGCATGCTGGATGAGATCAAGGTAGTCCGAGGTGTTTTTGTTGATAACCTTTTCATTGAAAATTCGCTAATCCGCTCCTCCTCCAAAAGACATCAAATAAATATGTGGTACCTGCAGATACCAGAACGAGAGACAAGAAGCGAATCCCCCACTTTCCCCTCAAACAAAACGTGATTTATCCGCCTTCCGTCCCCAAGCAGGTATCGCACAATACAAAGAGGAAATGATGAAAGGCAAGCATCGACAAGCTCTCCAATTTCCTCTTTGCCTAGGGCTCTCTCTTCCTTCGTGTCACTCAGTAGTGGTCAGCCGGAACATAAATCGGGGGCGTGTAAACTGGTGGTGTGTAGACCGGAATTCTGGGCTTACTCTTGGTCGTCTTCTTGGTGCTGGAAATAGGAGGTGGGTAAGTCTTCAACGTGGTTGGTGGAGGGGTGTACACGGGCGACGGGATGGACTTTGTCGATGGAGTTGGATAGACGGGAGTAGTTGGCTTGGTGGTGGGAGGTGTGGGAGGTGTATAAACTGGGATAGTGGGTTTGGTAGGGATAGCTGGACAAGTGCTGGTGTAGGTAGCGGTCTTGACTGAAGACATGACACTGTAGCTTGTACCGGTACTCAGGACGGTGTAGGTCTTGACGACTGGGATGGTGGACAGCTTGGTGACATAGCTAACACTGTAGCTTGGAACACAGACAGATGTATATGCCGGGGGTGGAGGTGGTGGTGGGAGGTAAGATGGTGGTGGTAGAGGAGCGTAGTCCCTTGCAGCCACGTCAATGTTCTCAACAGCCGCCGCAATGCCGGAGCTAGCTGCAAGCAAGCCGAGGATGACTGCTTTCGAGAAGCTCAGGTAAACACTGAAGAAAGCCATTGTGGTCTGGTGGAGTATGAAGTATTGAATGGATTGCAGATGTGGGGTGCCCGGCTTGCTTGGCTGTCTTGTATTGAGAAGTGGAGGAAGACCAAGAGATTTATATCCATCTCAGTTCCTGCATTCTCCCAGGAACCAGATGGAAATACTGTCGTGGCAGCATGAATTCCTGATTTCGAAGTTGGAGTTGCAGCTGCTGTGTCGAAGGAAGGTACTTTTGCCTGGTACCATTCATTTCCAGGAGTGAAGGGTGTCTACAGCCAGAATATCTGTTGACGGGATTTGGAGGAGGTTGGGTATGACGAAGACAGGAAGCCCGCCCTCATTGAGGCTCTTCTTTCCCTGCAAGCAAAAACACGGACGGCATCTCGTTTTCCAGCTCCAAATATAAATCGATCCTATGCTGTTGTTGTTCTCTCGTACGACTCGCGTACGACCGTGGTTCTCGTTAACCTCGCCGTTCACGATATCAGGCACGTTGTGCTCAGGTTGTACACAACGCACGAGGATCTCGTAAGCGACGCTCATCGCTCAGCCGTTGGTCCTCCATACTTGTTCGTCGATCGATGCACGTTGAAAATTGACTTGCCAACGGGCCGATTGAACTTCATCGAAGCTTCCAATTCCTACCTTTGTGTATATCCATCTCCGGAATCCTTTGGCAGAGGCGGAAAGGGTGCTTGTCAGACATCTTCGACCAGTCCCACTCGCTTGTCTGTCGTACTTGACATTGGTTGCACAGGATTCTCCAAATTAAAGGCATTTGGCGAAATCAATTGTAGCTGCCCGATATTTGGTGTGACTGGAGTTGAAGAGGAAAGTCGTGCTTCCAATAAGAAGTAGCGACTGCGCCTCTTCCTTCGCGCCACAATCACGGCTGGGAGCATTGGCACACTCGAAAATTGAGCTTTCAGAGCTGGAGGAAAATTCGAAAGTCATCGCAAGTGCAGCAGCGATGTTCGAAAAACAATGGCATCGGCCAGATTAGAACAAGAAAAAAATCCCCAAGGTATGTATGCTAAAACTACCTCCAAAATTCAGAAAACACTTGGAGATCAAGGCCTTCACGACATCTGCCTTAAGGGTTCTGCTGGTTACTTGGCGTAATTTCTTCATCCCTATCAGGCTGCAGCAAGCCACCGACAGGGGCTCCTGATGGCCGGATTAGGCACCTTACGAGATATCCAATTTCATCGCAAATCAGTCGTTGGAAACATTTTCAGGCTGTCACAATTGCGTGCCGTGAGTCAGTGGTCTGCATTTCATACATATACTGTCGCCCTTTGCAATCGCTGGCAAGTGCACCCTGTCTGATTCTTCTCATCACATCCTTCCCGAGCATGGCCGTCAAAATTCTATGCGTGAGCCTCATGGCCACCAGTGCCATCGCCTTGATCCACACCGGAGGGTTGTACCGGAGGGAGCTCGATGAGGAAACTGATCTGTATCTCCAAGAGATGTGCCTTCCCACTGTCGCGGAATATGCATACAACGTTGATTCGACGGTCGACAACCTCATCCCATCTCTACACGACTCGCCATTTCCTTGTGAGCAACAAGTCTACATACTGAACACATGTGTTGCCAACGACACGACATCCATCGACTACCTCGCTGAACAGCAGTGCATCTGTGGCTCCAACTTCAGAGAAACCATTCAAGGATGTGGCGCGTGCTATTCTGCGCACGGCTTGACCTCGGAAACGGAGAATACGAATGAATTGGTATCGTCCATCTGGACAGCCGAATGCAGTGCTCGTCCAACGCAAGCATTCCAGGAAATCCTATACAGTATTGCATACCGTATCGCATCGACGGCGTCCACACCACAATCCGAAACGACCACAACTCTGGAGAACGACCAGTTTCCCAGCCAAACAGCTGTCAGCAATTACTGGACGGGCCTTCCGAGTCCAAGTCTGGGAAGCATTACCGGAAGTGCGACGGCGAGAGCGACAGTGTATTCTGGCAATGACGACGATGATTTCGGCGATGATTTCGACGATGATGATGTGTACGTGACGCTCAGGTCTACGTCCACAAGCAGACGCGCGAACTTCTCCTACACTTCTCCTACATCAGCTACACTCACCGCTTCCACTTCGACCCAGTCCTCAAATCTGGACACTTCTTCTCGGCTAACGACTTCGGCTCCAACTACGAGCGCTGCTGTGACTGCAATCTCACAGACAGCCACTACTGTATCCACTTCGACAAACGGAGTCGGAATGGAGATGGGCTTGGCGTGGAATAGTGGGGTAGTTTTGGTGGTTGTTAATGTTGCTGTCGTTGCGCTGCTATAAAGGCTGGCGGCTTTGATCTTGCAAGATGAGGGGAATGCCTAAGATACAGCTTACGAAGCTTTAGTAATTTTAAATTATGATCTTTAATATTTTTCGACATCTTTGCTGGCAATTTCCAGTGATGCGGGGTTCTCAACTCAAAGAAGCCTTGGGCATACGTGGGGCACCCGAGACCGCATCTTCGTCCAATCCACTGCAGTTATTTGTGCACTCTACCTTCGGAACTTGCGGTCTTTGGCACATTCTGCTGTCGATTTAAGCTTCTGACATAAGCTCCTCCATCATCTCGTGTTTACACTTCCTTTCCAGCAGGTGGAGACCCATTCCTGAACCGTGTCATTGGTGGAAGTTTAAACACCGACCTAAACCCAATTAGAAATTTACTTCTGTTGACTTCCACCCAAATTGCGCTAAGGATTGCGTGATACAGGGACAAGAAAACATCTTGCGGTCTTTGACAGAGGTTGTGAAGAGAAATAAATTGATCGCGTCTTAGTCTCGGGAATGACAACAGCGAGCGAGTTGCCTGTCTCGGTTAGCTGTTGATCTTTCGTACACACTCCCATGGTTCCGGAAATGTGAGATCGCGGATTGAGTTTACATCTCGAATATATAATAGGATCTTGGGACCATCTTATTGACTGCCCCCACGAATTCGTCAATTTGTCGTCCCGAAGCTTGTAACGTTCGGACACGGGAAATTAGAACTCAACTACACTTAGAGCCAATATCCGTGGTTCATGCTACAAAGTCTATGAGGAACTCCTCATCGAACTCTTCAAGATGCGCAACATTCTCCCAATCCTCGCTGTCTTAGCCGCATCAACCATGGGCGAAACACTACTTTACAGCAACCCCCTCAATTCAACCTCAGACATCTCAACCTGGGTTGCCGAAGGACCCCTCACAGCCACCGCAGTCAACGGCACAATCGAGCTCTCAGGCGCTGGAAAGGTGGATGACTATTTCGTCTACTGGGTCCCAGAGGTCTTCCCAGACGGTATACGCATCACCTGGGAGTTCTCACCCCGCAATGAACCCGGCTTGGCAATGTTCTTCTTCGGCGCCGCCTCCGTTGCAGACGACGGCAAAGGATCCATCTTCGACCCCTCACTCAAACCACGAAATGGAAGTTATCCGCAATATCACTCCTCTGACATCCGAACTCTACACGCATCCTATTTCCGAAGACGTTGGCCTGAAGAGCGAGCTTTCTTACTGGCGAACTTGAGGAAATCGCCCGGTTTTAATCTCGTTGCTCAGGGTGCGGATCCGCTACCGCCGGTTGCGGATGCGGCGGGGGCGTTTTATACGATTGAGGTTGTGAAGGATAAGAGGGAAGTGACGTTTTCGATTAATGGGTTGAAGGTTTTTGAGTTTTATGATGATAAGTCGACGGGACCGGTGATTCGGGATGGAAGGATTGGGTTTAGGCAGATGCAGCCGCTTGTTGCGAGGTATCGCAATTTGCAGGTTTGGAAACTATGAGGACGTTGTACTTGGTGTAATACGGTAGTGTTTGATGACTGCGTGGAAAGGATTGCGCTGCCTTGCAGATGGAGACATCTAGGCACACAGTCTTGTTTCCTAGTTGATGTCTTTTAGGTGAATGTAAGGCCTTAATGACCTCGTCATTATTCCAGAAGATGATAGATTTAGGGCATTACAGCGCTCTCAAACTTTCCGAAGACGGTCGGCTTCTGTAATAAATAACCTGAGGACTAAGGAGTATTCAAACTCAATGACGCCCAGAAGGTGCTTGAGATTACTTTCGATAAGTAGTCCAAACATTTTGGCCTTGGCGGACTTGCTTACGTCTCCACTGCAACAAACGGGTTTCCTTGTACACAGGACAACCGTCCAAGGTATTGTCACAGGTAAATCTTACTTACTGACACATTCCCTTTTTTCTGATTTGACATTGAAACGGCCTCAATAAACTTTTTGGAAATGTCACGGTCTACTACACAAATGATACCGGTATACATAAACCCGTGGAGGGTTCTCTGAGATCGATACATATCCATGCGCCAAGAAATGTTCATTCACTGTCTCGTGAATGACCTGTGTTTGACTCCTCACTCCATCCTTTGTGCCAATTCCTTGATCTAGAACGACCACATGGTTAACTTCAATATATTAACAAGACCGTTCGCATGCCGAATATGAAAAAACAAATGGGTTTGAGATCGCTCGACTATGGCACATTGGCAAATCAGTGCCGCCCTTAGGATGGTCCAACACAGTCTCTCCATTATTCGGTGGAGTCTTTGAATGGCACCCTGCTTCTAATAGCAGTTGAATAGTTGCCTCATAACCTCCAAAGATAGCATAATCTAAAGCTGTCCTGCCGTCAGAGTCCTGAGCAGTCAGATCTGCTCCAGCTTCAACTAGAAGTCGTAACGCTCCTTCCTTGCCATTTGCCGCAGTTCAGTGGAGAGTCGTTGCTCCTGTTCCGAGCCTAGCGTTGGGATCCAGACATAGATGTAATGATTTCTCCACGATAGCTTTATTACCACCGTAGCCAGCGTCATGCAACGGAGATTGCCCTCCATGGTCCGTAATGCTTTTCGCTCCCCACTTCAGCAAAATATCAACGATCTTTTCGTGTCCTCGGGAGCACGCTAGGTGTAGGAAGGTACGACCTTGAAAATTGATGATATCTACCTCGGCGCCGTGTTCCAGAAGTATTGAAACTAATTCGCCGTGACCTTGTTGCCAAATGTAGAGGTTGTACAGGGTGTGCTGCACCGCCCAACATGTATCACCAAAGTCTCAACACTCGAGGATCAGGCTGCTTGCTACTTTTGACTCAAGAGTATCAGAAGTTAATATAATTAGAAGAGAAACAGCTCTGCACGACAGAATAATATCGAATGCAAAAGCCATCGCTTTTGGTTCTCGCTTAATGGCATCGACACGTTAAGAGCTGGGAGCTCACGCCAATTAAATATCATTCTTCGTCCAAGGTTCATGTTGACAGATCCGTTTTAAGGTCTCAAAATTCGATTTCGAGTTCATTTCCTTGGCAAAGTCGATTCGCTACACTCACACTACCGGGTCTGAATTGAAGGAAAGGTCGACGCAGACCAAGCTCAGGGTTTCATAAAAACAATCGTTTATACCACTAAATTTTGCAAATGACACCTTTTATTGACTCACACTAAATCATATGTATCCTCATTAGCTTAAATTATCCAGTTGGAGTCTTTGAGATACGAAATCTAACCCGATATCTGGATTCAACTCAATTGCAAGAATAATAACTCTATAACTGGAAGCTACTTCGAAATATCAACGACTGCCTTCTACCAGAATCCCGTATTTCATGAATAACCGAGATTTCGACACGAAAATCGTACCCAAGCACTCTCACCTCAAATAGCCAGTCCCCTCTCAACATCCTCATCATATCTCCTCCACATCTCCTCCACAACCTCATGCCTCTTAACCGCCACATCCCAATCCGGCACCCCCTCCTCCCATTTCCTATACCCCTCATACAACCTCGCAATGCCCCTCGCAAAAACCGGTAAATCCATCTTACTAACCTCATCCCCTCCATCCCGCCTCTCTCCCTCTCCCTCATCCTCTTCCCAAACTACCTCCTTAACATTGCCCTCGCCCTCCCCCTCGACAAACAACTCAATCCTCGTCTTCGGCCTCCCATGTCCCATATGGATAAAATAATCCTCACTCACCAACCTCACCTCTCCTTTCTCCCCCTGGATCCGCCATTCCACAGCTGGTGTGCCTGGGAATGGAGCGCCGCCACGGCGGTGCATTGAAAAGGGGATGTTGTGATCTGTGATACCTTGGAAGAGGTGTTGGTCTGGAACGGTGTTGGAGGCGGAGGCTTGCACGATGGTGCTGTTGGGTGTGCTGATGCTGGTGGTGGATGTGACGATGTCTTTTGTGGGGTGTTGGTTGACGAGGAAGGAGGAATAGGTTTTGAATTCGCCGAGGACTGTGGTGGGATGTTAGTAAAATGTTTGGAAGTGAAGAGAGATGAGGAGAACAGCGGGAAGGAGGAATGAAGAAGGAGACGTACCAGATACGACGCATTCCATTGCGTGCCAGAAATGGATGCTGAGTGTATTGCCGCCGACTTCTCTGTCGAGGAAGTATCTAACGTTCTTACTCTCCGTAGGTCCAGAGTTCTGTTTACTAGTCAGCACTTTCCATCCCTCTCAATATCACCCATTTCAGAGATTAACCTCCCAAACCATCATCTAGAACGTCAAATGCATCATACTCGGTCCTTCATACCATTCCATAGCTTGAAAGTATCAACGCACGCCAGGAGTAAGAAACGAAGACCACTTACCCCCAAAGCAGCAAACAACGTACTCCCCAAAACCCTCCCAATCCTTCCTCCCTTTCCATCCCTCCCCCAAACCAACTCCTTAACTTTAACAACCGGCTCCGAATACCGTCCCTGCAACCCGACAATCGTCCTCCCGCCATGCTTCTTCGCCAACTCATTCATCTCCTTCGCGATCGCTAGATTTTTCTCAAGCGGCCACTCGACAAAGACGTCTTTGCCTGCTATGATGCTTGGACGGACGGTGGAGAAGTGGCGGTCGACGCGTGTGGAGCAGACGACGAGTTGGATGGTGGGGTCGGCTGCGAGATCTACAGAGATTAGCACATTTCGTGTTAATCTTGATGTTTGAATTGGGTTTTGATAAAGGAGGAGGGAGAAGGAAAAAGGGAGGGTGGGAGAAGGGGGGGAGTAAGTACCTTCAGGAGCTCCGTAAGCTTTTACGGATGAGGGCAGGTTATGTTTTAGGATGCTTTGATGAGCAGACTCGGTGGTACTGTTTAGTAATGCAGCGATCTCGAAGTGTGGTGATTTAAGCAGGTATGGGAGATGAGCGCTTGCGGCCCAGTTGGTACCTTCGTATAAGTCGGCGGGGGTGGAGGAGAGGCCGATTAGGGCGACGCGGATTGGCTTTGATGGAGAGGACATTTCTTTTCAGGGAATTGGAAATATGTGAGAAGAGATGATTTGTGGGCTTTAGAGATGGGACCAGGAGAAGCAGGTGTCGAGATTCCTATATTTTCGAAATTTGCTATGCGGTGAGGATGATAACGCATGCTGAAATGGCAACTATTGCACCGGATAGATAGATTACATAAGTCTATGAGAGTATGATGTTGTGTGAACGGGAAGATATATAAACAACGTATTCTAGCTTAATAATCTGCATTTGAATTCTCCAGAGTCTTTAGAGGAACGGCTAAATCATGGGTCTGCGAGATTTGGGCGAGATGGGGTCGAAAGAAATGCAGGAGCGGGAACGGGGTGGGTGTCCCGCCCCGTCAGCCAAGTAATGATGTAAATAAGTCAGCAGGGTGGTAAGCGAGATGCTATCAGCCAACCAAAATAGAAAGAAACCTGAGAAAATGGTAAGATAATTCAGCTTTAGCAGGAGAGCAACTTACTATGCAAGTTAACTGTCAACATAAAGGCCCGGGATGAGATTTTACCCAGTATGTCGTGCTCCCAGGTTGTGAGGAACGTGCTGAAGTTTCAGGCAAGAGAGGGGGGATTGTGTAAGCAATTAAGCTGGGTTGATGAGGTGATCTTTGGACATGGGGTCGATTGACTTCGGTCATTGTTGAATTCGTGAAACTGATCAAATAGCCTTGCGTAGTGTGAAGTTGAGAATTGAGAATGAGAACCAGGATTAAAAATCGGGAAATCGGTGAAGCAATCACGTGCATGCATGCATTGGTAAGATGCTGGTTCTTGGAGTAGCATTGCGAGCAGTTTTCAAAATCGAGGAAAAGAGGGAAAGAGATTTTGAATACGCACAAATCTAATGAAGGTAATATGCTCGAAGGGTGTAGAAAAGCCATGGTCTAGAATCAGAATGCAATGCTACAGCCCCAGCCTTATTTTGGAAGTCATGAAGTCGTATCACGAAACTTCATTAGCATTCGATAACAGATGTAATGATTTGTCCAGTAGGAATCCAGACGACCGTCGCAACCTTCCAATTCTCTCGTGGCTGCTCAAACAAACGCCTCAGGCCCCCTCAAACTCGGCAACTTATCCTCCACAGGCTTCACACCCCTCCTTTGCATCTCCTCCGCGACCTCATCAACATCCCTCCAAACCCTAAGAATATTCCCCCCAACCACCTTCCCCGCATCCTCATCACTCACCCCCCTCCTCAACATCTCCGCCACCAAATCCGGAAACTTACTCACATCATCCAGGCCCTCTGGCGTCGTCGGTATCCCATCAAAATCACTCCCCAACCCAACATGTTCATACCCAATCAAGTTCCCGATATACACGATATGATCCACTACATGCGCGAGCGTTGAGTTCGCTGGGTAGAATTCTGGCATGCCAGAGGGATCAGAGGTGTTGGTGATGCAGGATACGAAATCGGGTGAGAAGTTCACCATCACGATACTATTCTTCTTTTTCACCATTTGTAGAACGTCATCGGGGACGTTGCGAGGATGCGGACATATACCATAGGCGGACGAATGGCTGAACATGATCGGTGCCGCGCTCCCTTCCCAATCTTTCGACCCGCCGAGGACATCACGCATAGTATCCTGACTAACATGCGCCAGGTCAACAATCATGCCCAAGCGATTCATCTCCCCAATCAACTCTCTCCCCGCGGGCGACACGCCTCCCCATTTCGGCTTTGCGATTTCCACGCCGCCGGAAGGTAGTTCGACCAGAGCGGCGTCGGCATATGCGTTGTGGCAGTTGTGGGTAAGAGTTGAGTAGCGGACGCCGAGGGCGTAGTAGTGTCGGAGGTTGGAGAGGGAATTGCCGATTTGATGGAGGCCTTCTATGCCGAGGGGGGAGATGAGGTGTTTGGATGCGAAGTAGGAGAGGGCGGTGCTGCTGTTGGGGGGCGGGGAGAAGGTGGTGGGGTAGGCGGCTTGGAGACGGGTGAGGAGGTCAATTTGAGAGTAGGTGAAGGCGACAGCTGTTTTTCATGTTAGTGTGAGCAATGGGAATGAGGAGATGAGATGAGAGCGAAATGGCATTGGGATGAGGAGGGACTTGGTCGTTGGAAAGAACGTACATTCGGCATAGTTCTCATCTGAGAAGTCTGATCCGTTCTTTGGGCATGGTACGAATGCACTCCAGAATGCACCTCCGTTCCTGCCTTCCCGCAGCCGAGGAATATCAACATGAGCCATCATGCCGCCCTCTTCAAATGGTTTCTTGAAATCATCACCATAGATTTGATTATTGAACAAGAACCTGATGAGAATTGCAAGATCATTGTGGCCATCTGTCTTTTGTCAGAATTGTTTCTTGAATAGAGGGGTTGAGCTGACCGATAAGTGGGGTGTCTTCAAGAATCCGGTTGACCCGCTGGCTGATTGTCTTTGGAATAGGTCTATCATCATCGGGAGGATTTGAAGGCATGAAGATCATGACCAAGCTGGAGAATATACATAATCCCAAGATCATGGCTCCGATTTCATTCCATATAGATCTTCTTGGTCGTGTCCTCTCCCCCAAAAGCTCTTCCTTGGCATACTCGTCATTGATACTCTCAGGTCGAGATCTAACCTCTGGAGATCTCTTATTTTTCGGAAGCAGAGGATCTTGCTCATAAGAGTAAGACATGTCGAAGATATGAGGATATAAATATGCAGCCTAAACAACCAAAAATAAACAATATCTCAACTCTTCATGGCAGTTCGTCGGAAATGATGTCGTTTGAAGTTGATTGATAAGGCGGATCTCGAATCACATGATACCAAGACTGGGGCTGCTTTCAATGCCCCTAAACCACATCTGGACGCGACGATGATCTGCAGGCGTCACTTGGGAGGTTCCTTGCTGCCACGAGAGAAAAGAAATGCCCATAATTCATGCTGTGAATACCTTCATCTTCTCGTCTTTTCTACTGCGTAATTAACAATCATAGCGGTCGCTTCACACTCACGAACACGAAATCAATCACGGCTGTCACTCCAATCCATCCCAACAACGAACGACGGGCCGCGACAGCAGTCAGTCGGAACGGAACAGGGATACAGCTGAAGGGAAGCGACAAGAAGCTCGTAACTCGTACTCCTGAACCCGCAACCGCCAGCCGCCCAACATCACCACCTCCGTCACTCGTTAGCAGACTGTCACAACCCCTTGAAAACTGTTCTGCAGGCTCTGCGACCTTTGTGATCTTCCAACAACACCAATTCCGAGCGCAAATATACAGCAGCCATGCCAGGATTCGCAGACTCCTTTTGGTCAGGGGACTATGCGGGAGGTAAGGAGAAATGGAATTCGGGGTCCTGGAATCGTTTTCTAATTGTTGCTAGGACTCGGCGTCCTCTTTGGCAAGCTTCAGCAGGGTGTGCAAGAGAACCAGCAGATGTTGACGATTGCGCGGATGCGAGCAGAGGCCGAAGATCTATATGGCATGAAGTTGGGAGAAATCGGCGCAGCAACAGACAGGATAGGGGGAGGTTTCTCAAGAGATGATGGAGCAAGCGTCAAGAAGGTCAGAGAGGAGGGGAAGAGTCTGCGGGGAGGGAAACCATCTGCTAACAGATCTGCAGGCATACGATGGAGTGCGGACGGAGATGGAAGAGGCAGCTAAGAACCATCGGAAAATCGCCCAAAGTATTCGAGATCTAGTCGTACTTCCCTTCACGAGATGGTGCGATGCCCACGAGTCACGAGTTCAGAATTCCCAAGACGATTTACAAGCACGGATAAAACTTCACGACAAGCAAGCCGAGACTGTTAAGAAGCTGCGCAGCCATTATTTCAATAAGTGCAGGCTAGTCGAAGATATCGAGGAGGAGAACAAGCTTGCTTTCCAAGATCCGGAAGTCAGTCCCAAACCAAACATACCCGAGATCAAGGTCCAGGACAAGGAGGAGGAAGATGACGAGCCCGTAGAAATTGGAGACGAGGTCTACCAGCCGGAGCAAGTCAAGAAGATCCTATCACACGTCTTGAATACCGTAAGGCTGGGCGAGACGAAAGTCCCTATCCTGGGCACATACCAGAATACAACCAGTGGAGCTGAGATCGTGGAATACCTGCAAAAGAGCATGGGCGCAACCAGTGTCAGTCATGCCGAGCGCATCGGTCAGGATTTGATCACAAATGGTTTCTTGCGGCTCATTGGAAATGTGGGAAGCATATTCGCAAACAGCTCCAAAATGTTCTATCAATGGAAGCCAAAAGCTTTCCAATGGTCTGGTGTTCCTGAGAAGAAGGTCCCTGTAAGCAGGACATTCTCGATGGCCTCCCAATCCGACTATGCAGAGTCTCCAGTCGTAGGAACTGTCACTGACTATCTGGCTGGATGGAACCCTCTGAACACTCAACATCCAAACGAAACACCAGGGGACAGACTTCGAAGGGAAGCATCAGAGGCGGATGAGAGATACAAGGCAGGCGTCAGAAAGCTGGACCTTCTTCGCTGCCAATTGGAGGAGGCTATCATTGAGCACTTGCGATACTTGGAGAGATGCGAACTTGATCGTCTAAAGGCGATTAAGACCATCATCCTGGACTTTTCTGGGACCATCAGCAATGTCATCCCAAGTCTTCAATCGACTGTTGACAATATGATGCTCTACCAGGAGACTGTTCAGCCAATCGGCGATCTCCGATACTTGTTGGAGAATTACCGCACTGGTGGATTCGCTCCAAAGGTTGTGGTCTACGAGAATTACTACAACTCTGCAGATGAACAGACGTTCGGTGTGGATCTCGAGGCCCGTGCTAGAGCTGATCGCAAACGTGTTCCAGCTCTCGTCACAACCATCCTGACATTCCTCGATAACAGATATCCTGATCTTGAGGGCGATGAAGCCCGTCGAAGTGTTTGGTTGGTTGATGTCCCACTTCATCAGACTCACAGAATACGTGCAGCGCTCAACACAGGAAAAGCATTCGGCATTGAAACCTTGGAGCCATTCGATATACCCATCATTGCAAGCGTTCTTAAACTGTACTTACTAGAACTTCCAGGTATGCTAGATTGCGCTCGTGTCTCCGATCCTGCTAACACTGCTTAGATTCCCTGGTCTCTTCTCATGTTTACGAAATTATGAAAACCATCTATTCTTCTCCAGCATCCGAGTCTATTGAGTCTCGCATCTCCGTCCTTCAAAACACCCTCAGCCAGCTCAGACTAGCAAATATTGCAACTTTGGATGCCCTCATGACACATTTTACAAGACTTATCGAGCTTACTTCCGCCGATGAGACCTACATTTCTGCTCTGGCAACCGCCTTAGCACCATGCATTCTCCGTCCCAGAACAGAGACTTCGATGACCATGGAAGAAAAGTACTCCTACCGTCTAATTCGAGACCTCTTCTCCCACAAAGACGCCATCTTCTCCGAACTGAAGCGAGCCTCCTCTCTCTCCCATAGCATCAGCGTCGACACACGCCCTCGCTCTGTCTCGGGCGTCTCCACCGACGAAAGCAACCGCAAAGCCAACATGGAAGCCCGCGCCCGCGCCATCATCGAAAAAGCCGGCGGCTCTCGAGGCCGCGACAAATCTCCAGCGCCCTCACCCCGTGGTCACCGCAGAGATCGCTCATCCGGCGGCCCCGAAACCAGATTCCCTATCCAGACTTCACCAACAGCCAACACCGACCACGCGAGAACACCGAGACCCGCTCCAGGCGCAAGAGCAAGCCTCGAAGTCCCCGGCGAATCTGCACCCGTAGTCCCATCCGAGACTGCAAACGGCACCGATTCCCCGCTCAAACCTATCACCAACGGCGCCTCTGAAGCTCCTCCCACCAGCGCAACGTACATCCCTGGTAAGGGCGATGGAATTGACGAGGTTGGCGTAGAGAAGAGGAATAGTCTGGGCAGATCGGCACCTGCTGCTTCTGGAAGGTTTGCGGGGAGGAGACCGGTGGGACTCGCGCGCATGAGTCAGGACCAGGGGAAGAGGGATAGTGTGGGTAGTATTGGAGGCAATGAAGACGGTGCCGCTGGGGCGAGGGTCGGTGTTAGTTTGACGGATAAGCCGATGGATGATTGAGTAGTGGGTTGATCAAGTGGCTTTTGGGTTAGGAGATAGGTTGAGGATGGGTGGGTTGGGTGGATTGGAGGGAAGAGGGTAATGGTGACGTGCGGCGATGTGTATGTATGCATGTATGTATGATAGAGCTCTACGTGCTGGTTCTTCGCAAATAACAACAAATGTATGGTATGGAGGAATGGGTTGGGCATGGGAGATGGGTAGGGAAAGGGGAGGGAAGGGGAAATGGAAAATAGGATGAACGTTGCTGATACCCTTGCTTCCTGCTTGCTCTTCTGATCGCCTGTTTAATGACCACCTCCATGTCCATGTGTTTCCCCTTTGCAAATTCAACCGTCCATCGGGAAACGACTAAGCTAACTCCGCCTCGATTAATGCGAGGGGAGCGAAGACCTCACGTCGACACTGAACGGAAGTCATGCCCCTTATCTTCCCGATTTACGGTGCTTGCTTACGGTACTCACTGCTGGTAGCTGACGAGTACCCTCTCCATACAAACATATCATCCACACCATTCGAACGAAAACAAGAAAAAAAACAAGCCAAATAACTTTAAACTTTCCGAGGTCATTCATGACTGTCCATCTCTCCCTCTGCCTCTCCATTCTGGCCTGTAGATATCGGTGTTGTGGAGAGTCAGCTGGCTCTGGCTAGATGATCAAGCTCACACCGATATCTTATACGGTAAGCCCGCATAAATAAACTCGTTCTTGAAGCCATGCCGGGTACTTATCTAGCTTTTACTGTTTCAATCCTCGTCTATCGACTGGACGACCAATGCCACAGTCACATGGATCCAGTTGCCTACGTTTGGGGGCATTGGAGTGTACTGGGAAAAGGGGTGGGTTTGGTGTTTGGTGGTTGATGTTTGTTCGTTGCAGGTAGCTTTGCCTTTTGCTTTTTGCTCTGCATGGAGTTTCAGAAGCGTATGGATGTCACGAGGATGGAGATGGGGTTGATGCCGACTGTTGAGATGGAATATTGGTGATAGGGAGGGGGAAAAGAATGGTATAAGTAAGTCGTAGAGCTCAGGGCGTGCACTTGGGAATTTGTAAGGTCTAAAGATATCAGGGGTCAGGGGGCAGGGAAATGAAAGGAGGTCATGTTCACGGAAAGGTATGATTATCATGGCGGAGTGAAATAGGAGGTTATATTCCGAATGTCAGAATACTAATGTCGGAATAGAAAGTGTGTCGGCTGCAGAGGAGTTCAGACTGGTGAAATACTAACGTAGAATTGGAGGGCATCGATGGAGCTTGCTTTGCAGGTTGTGTACACGAAATTGAAGTTGACGCTTCACATGTTTCAGGTTAGATGTTTTAGAAGTGATCACTAGTATGTATAAGGACATTAGCCTTGCTATTACATAACAGACAAAATCTTATTCTTGCTGCCGTAGGGTGCCAACTTTGCTTAGTTGAAGGATATTGGACGGCGTGTCTTGGTGGGTTGGGCGGCTATCGACATGATTCTTCTACAAGCAACTTCGGTGGGCGCTGCATTTAGAATATGCTCCAGTGTAGATATCAAGAGTTTCTCTTCAAGTACATCAAAGAATTGGAGGACGAGATTGTCTTATTTTCTATAATTACACTGAGGTCTTGAACAGTTGCTTGATCGCCATGTGTATGCATTGTTCTAGCTGGTCTTCCCTCTCACAATCTCTGATGACCTATCCTACTGTATATATGTGAATATTACAGTACCAACTGTTTACTACCAGCCTCTCCACCTAGTCTCGTGAATGCGGAGCCATCGCGTGAATTCGAGTTTTTCATTCATATCAACGCCAGAAAATGTCGCACGATGCAGGTCAATGGGCGCGCCTCGCTAAAGAGCAGCTTGCTAGCGCGTTCTCGAGACTCTTCCCATCTGCTTCTTGGCCTTAAAACAGGAGGAAAAACTCGAGACACGATCTACTCCGACACAAAGAAGCACTTCGACTAAGACTTCAACCCTCCTTCGATATCCGCACCACTTACTACCACTACTTGAAACACTTCCAACCCAAAGCACAGAAACATCTCGTTCCTTCAAGCACTACCAACACAATGCCTCTCTTTGACCCTGATACCAACTTGGACTTTGTAAGTCTCTTTCTCTGCAACCTCCCGCTTTCTAGTAGCCTTTTAGTGCCCTCCTCGGCTAACCTACCACCTTCTAGGGCGATGACTTCGACATCGACGAGCACGACCCAGTCGACGGCTACGCGAGCGCAGAAGGCCTTGGTCTCGGTTTCTCTGTTGATGGGATCCAGGTTCCTTTCAGAACTGTCTCACAACATGAGCGCACCGAACCGCAGTCAATCTTTCCAGTATCTCCTCGAAATGGTGATGCTGATACATATGCTGGCGGTACTTCTCACTCTCCCTCCTCTCAGCAACAGCAACGACCATCATCCAATAACAATCACCGAAGGAACACCGACATGAGTCCTGCCAAACGGAATGCGGCCGCTGGCCCTAAGAAGCACCTTGACGATGATTATGGATCGGACTATAACCCTTCTCCTCCTCATCAACGCCGAAAACTGAGCAAGACACCATCGAAGAGCGGCGAGCATTATGATGGAGACGAGGAGGATGAGAAATTTGCTGAGTCGGATGACGACGACGAGAGTGAGGAGAGTGGAGACGAAGAGCAGAACATCGATGACGAGGACGAGGAGAAGGACGAGGATGAGGGGGACAATCAGGATCTGGAGAAGGACGAGGATGAAGCGAAGGGCACAGGTGAAGATGGTGAAGTTGTTCAGAAGGTTCACCACGACCGTTGGCAGCCAGACTTCGGAAAGATCCGCCCCAAGATCTCAGAGGCAATGCTCTCCTTCATCCGAGATGGATATGAGGTTCTGAAGGACACCGAAGTAGTCTGCTTCAAGCCGGACGGCGGCGCTTTCAAGGCCAGCACCAGGAAGCAGAAGAAGAAGAAGGGTGACGAGAAAGCGGGCGACCAGAAGGATGTAGAGGTGCAAAAGAAAAATCAGAAGGAGAAAGATGAGGAGAGCAAGGAGAAGGAAGCTCTACTCAAAAGAAGAAGAAAGTAGGCTCAGGCCAAGTCTGGGTCACTAACGACGAGGCTTTCTTCAAGGTTGCGGTGAACTGGGCTATGGGAGGTCATTTGGGATCAACCAATCACGATCCCGCATTCCGCGACTCCTATCTAGGCGCGCGCCACGAGCGTGATGAAGAACTCAATAAATGGCTCGATTCTGCCAGATACGCAGGAAACATGGACGCCGCCCGCATGGCCGACAATCGAAAAGCTCGACGCCGGGCTGTCGAGAACCTCCTCGCCCAATACAAGCGCAAGGGTCAGAAGGCTACGATCTCCCAAGCCAAAGAGGTCATCAATGCGATCGCTGGAAAAAACGTCGACTACGAGGAGTTCAAGAACCGAATCAAAGACCCTGAGAAAAACGGATACGAGTTCGGGCCTCTCCCTGCAGCACTCCAAGTCGACCCCATCTACTCTTTCGCCGAAGAGCAGACCCAAGAGTTCAAGGATAAGAAAGTGGAAGAGTACAGCGAGTGGAAGGTGAAAGCGGACCTTGCCAGAAGGGCAGCGAAGGACGGCGAAGGTGGAGCGAAACACGGCACGAAGGGCTGCGCGAAGTAAGCTTCTTGAGTCTGGGCAACATCCACGATTGTAACATTCTGGGACTTGAATCGGCTGGCGCAATAGAATTGGGAAAGCAGGTGACTGGAAATACTGGATAGAGGAATAGATAGATAAATTATGAATAGAAATCTTTCCCCACATCATGAGGTGGTGAGTAGTGCTTCGCTTGGTGACTAAGCATGTCAACAACCAGTTCTCATCACGAGGACATCTTCCCCACATGCATCCTCGCATGATCAAACACCAGCGGTAGATGTCGAATAACCAACCTTAATCCGGGCCATTCGAAAATGAAATAAGTCAGTAGGCTTGGAAGCCCAATCAGTTAAGCCAGATGTGGAGATCACGAGAATCGTTCCGAGTCACTAGATCTATGCAAGATGTTCCATCGAATAAACCACATTTGGGCATTTCAAAGAGGTATCTGGGCATACGAGAGTTTCGATGAATTCTTGGATGGTCCAGCATCAACAATGAATCGAGAATACCAGGAGCAATCTGCAGCTGTTACGGGAAGCAAATATGGCTAGGAAACTTGCGCGGATGACGTATCAATGGGAAGATGGCACAACCACCAGACATGATACGAAAGCGGATGGATCATTTCCCTATTCGTTGGATACTTGTGCTTGTCAATGGATTTGATGCATTTATCGATCAGCGCATCATTCCCTTTGAGTCATATGAGGCCTCGATCCATACATTCTCTCGCGATCGTAAGACTATGATCTGCTTCTTTTGCTCAGCAAAAGATCAAATCCTGCCACCAAACATTGGTCACCACACATTGGTCACTAATATACATCATGCGCCTACCAGTAGCCATCACAGCTTCTGTCGACGACTCGCCAGAGCCTCACGTCCCAACGCAGTAATACTCTTGAACCTCTCCTCCTCCCTCTCCGGAAAGTCTATCTCTCCTTCCCAATCCGCCAAAAGTGCCTCCCGCTCCTCCTTACTCACACCCAGCTTCTTCCTCGCAGCATCCAAAGCACCCTCAAGCTTCTCTTTTCTCTTACGTGCAGCTACGTCCCAGCTTGCTTGCTCCTTTGGGTCGTCGCGAGGTCGAAGCCTAGGGATGTGAATCTTGTTTGCCATGCGGTGGCGCACGAGGTTGCGGCTGTAAAGAACAAAAGTTAGCTCAGTTCGGTTCAAGATCAAGCTGATGGTTTCAGGAGGCTGGAGGAGAAATGAGGCGACTTACAACTCAACATCAGTCAACTCCACCATTCCCACACCCTTCCTATCACCCTCTCCACCAGGCAGGAACGCCCTATGCCGACCCATCCTACCATGCGATGGTCGACCGATCGTATCATAGTCTGGCTGAACGATACGAATCTCATCCTCCGTCATCATTGTTCTCTCCTGTCCCCAGTCAGATCTGGACTGGCGAGCCGCACTCTTCGATGTGATTTTGGTTCGGCTCGTTGCTTTGTGCCCGGGAGTTGGAGTGTTTGGCTGGGACAGGGTATCATCTTCTTGCCCATCCATGTCCTGGCCATCCTCTACCTGTTGGTAAATGACCTTCTCAGCCAAGTTCCTCTTCTCCATCCCCATTTTCTCGGCTCTTCTCTCCTCCTCTCTCATTGCCTTACCCTCCCGAGCTTTGACTCTCCGCTCCCATTCAGCAGTATCACCGCAACTGTACTTCTCAATCAGGTGGCCATACTCTTCGTCCAGATCTCCAAACTCAACATCCGCAAGGCGGCGCGCGAGGGGGTTCTCATGCTCGTGGAGGTTCTTTGGCTTGCTGCTGTTGAAGGGATCGAAAGGGTTACGTAGGTACCATTTGAGCATGCAGAATTCGATTTCATTCTGGAGTTGAGTTAGTCTTTGTCTAGACGAGAGTATGGGAAAAGATAGGGTTGTACCAAGGCTGCGACCCAAGGCGCGAAGTCTTCCCATGAGGGGTTGACGTCCATGAAGTCCATGACGCCTAGCTCTCGTTGCACCATGGTTGCTTTGCGTTCAGGTAGATTGTCTGCTTAATATTAGCTAGGTGTCTACTTGACTTTCAGTATGCTGCGCAAGTATGAAGCTCAAGGTGCACTGTCATGGTCATGTAAACAAAGAAGATATGCAACTCCAGAGGGTAGAAAATGTTGGAAGCGATTCAAGCGAGCCTCTGCAAGTGCAACAACGAAACACTGTGGGAAACAATTGACGTACGTACCTGTGATGTGGATTTGTCCTGCCTTTCTCTGAATACTCAGTATCACAGGTTGATCGAATTTGGTCCTGCTCCGTGAACGCGGATTCGAGGTGTCGGCTGGGTGTTGATTCTCGAGTGTCGGCAACTAGCGCAAAGGAGCCCGATCACGGGTGCCAAGACAATACCATTCACCAGAAAGCTGGAGTCAAGACAGAAAGCTAAGGTCGTCACTTGGTGCTCCAGTAATAATAGATGGCCCTGAAGCATAACTCAAGACTTAGAGTAAAAAGGCCTCAGGCGAGCCGCGATGATACAGTAGCAGCTCCAACAACCTTCACAGACGTGCCGAGATTTGCGTGACTGCAGATATCATCGCCTAGAAAAGTAGGCTGCTGCCTTTCGAATCTATCTCGATTCAGCAAAAGTTGGATCCTCATCATGGCATTCATCATTAAAGCAGGTATGAAGCTACTTGCCGTTTTCAGACGCTGATTAGCAAGATCTGAAAACAGATTCGAGAAGATGGCATTTCAAGTCGTTTGAAGACGAGCCCATTTCTGGATGATACATGGCGAGGAACGGCTCATGCCAAATAGCTGCAGTAAACTCAGGACGTAGCCCACGGCGAATGATCACCGGTTATGTCTGTGTGCGTGGGTAGACTGAAAGATTCCTGTGATCAGTTTCCGACGCTCTGACCTGGATTGGAATGACGGAATGATTTTTAATTGGGCATATCAGGCAGTCCAGAGTTTCCCGATTCCACCCAGAAGTCTAATCTGTTTGGATCAGAGAGTATTGCGTCTTCCAAGTAAGTTGTTATTCCTCTTTTTCGCGTATAATTATGATCATTTCAGTTGCCGAACCTTCCCAACAGGTCAAAGATTATTTGTTCACGAGAATGTTTTGAATTTGATAACATATGATCAATTCCATCAATGTCGAGTTTGCTTTGTTCCTCTGTACCGGGCAGACCCAAAGCGGCCAAGTCTGGATATCTTTGCCATCCTGAGCAGAGCACCGAACAAGTGTCCTCTGTGTCCATCCTGATGTCCCCTGGACGCGATCATGAGGTTCCAACAACATCTTACGGCATTGCTCCAGCTATTGCTCCATATCAACATCAGGTGGATCAACCGGAATCCCAGTTCTTCTGAGGTCGATTTCACTCTCGTAAACCCTGCTGATCCAACCAATCCATGCATTCAAAGCCTTCTTATTATCGATAGGTGGACCTTCACCAAAATGGCAGAAACGTGAATCTGAAAGACGGATCCGCAAGAATTGCTCCATGTGCATGAGTAATCTAGCTTCCTGCCAAGTTTCCTGACTGAGTCCAGCCTGAGTCCAGCGTTCGGGTACCAAGGCATCTTTTGGTTGTAGGTCCAAATAGAGAGCTTCTAAAAATTGTTGTAGGTACCATAAGAGGTTGCCACATCTGTCGCCCAGATCGGTAGGGAGTCTCAAGAATCTGCGAGCGATGTCGAGGCCGCGGCGGCTGGTTTCTGTATACTCGAGTCCGTATGCCTCCACGGGGATGATGAAGGATTGCTCGAAGGGAATTCCGGGAGGTCGGACACGAGTTGGGACCCTCGGTCGTGAGTGAGGGAGAACCATGCGGCTGGGTGTTATTTCACCTTCGGATCGACGCCTGCATCTTTCCGCGAGGAGGAATGCGTCGTACTCTCTCAGCAACCGCTCGTACTACTATACTAGTCAGCCCAAGATTTGTGCGGCGGAAGAACGGACAGTGGTAGAAGACCAATAGCTGCACAGTTAACCGTCGTCAATTAGAGCTTCTAGATGTCTCCAGGCTTCGTACCCGGAGACTGGGTCCGGTCTGCAGCTTGGTAAAGACTGGGGGGGTTGAGGAGGACTAATAAAGACTTACAACATATTCCTCAAATTCTTCCATTACTAATGATGCTGTTATTGACGATGTAAGTACTGTGATATTTGAAACGTGGCGTCTGTCTCGCAAATCGAAGGTAACGGGATGCTTTGCTTGAGGAAGGTGCCCAGGCGACAAACACCACCTTCTGTTTTGATGACCCACTAAACAGCTTTAAGCGAGACGCCAACTTCAACGTCATCTCAAGGCACTGCTTGCGGTGCAGATGGCTATCTATCCCCGAATCGAACCTGAGAGAGAACCAGGAGATGGAGAGACGTAGGATTGTTGCTTGAGCTAGGTGAAAGCTCCGATTTTGTCGAGGCTGTCTTGGAGGATCAGATGCTTATGGGTTCTTTCACTCAGAAATCCCTCTGGCAAACAGAAGCCGTTGCATGTGTAGCGCGATTCAGGAGTGTGCTTCTGTCAAAGAACATAGTGCTCTGCCGTACTTCGTCATGTCAGACTGTCTGTACCTTCCACGATATAAAAGTCGTAGGCACACAATTTAGATTTAATTTCCACTAAGTGTTGAGATTTCTCCTCACAGAACCTCACGTTTGACAGCACAGACGTTATCAACGGCATACAATGATAGAAAACGCCAAGCACGTTCAGCGAATGAGATCTTCAAAGACGTGGGCATTCTTTTTGTCCGTGAAATCGCGTCCAAGTAGTGCGATCCCTTCAGTAAATCCAATTCAGGTTGCTGCATCGGTTGACCAGGCTCGAAGATGCTTAGCGCGACTGACCCGCACAGGCTTTGTTTTGAGGCTCGAGCTTCTCCCACGACAGAAAAAGAACCTCGAAAACTGGAAACGATGAACCACTGCCCACATCATGCTGTCCTTTGTCCAATATATGGACAGAGAGTCCTTTGAACGCTCCTCTTTGGCAGAAGCATCTTTCTTTGGATTTTCTTTCGATACCATATAAGCAGCTGGGTACGAAACCTTGCTTCAGCTTTTTTGGTGAAGCTAGCAGTACTCTGCAGCCCACCGCGTACGGAATAGAAGCATCTTACAACACCTCTGCTCCACCGATGCCTCCTCCTCACTTCTAGAGTACTTATACGGAGAGTTTCCTCAACCATTCGAGGATCGGCAGACGCCCCGATCACTCACAATGTTACCGCAATTATGCATGTAGGAACAGACCTTCCCTTCATGATCAACTCGAGCTCAAAAGGAGAAATGCAGAGGACTAACGATAAGGAGTAGATGATACGCCGCGGTTCATTGATGGCCACTTTGGACAACATATCGACCAAGGTATCCCGTGTCTCACCATGTCCCTCCCGTATCTGCCAAGGGCTTCTTTATTTCCTTCAGCCCCTTCTATATTTGATGAAGGGACTTGATATCGAGGAAGCCACGATCACGACTTTCTGATAGACATTGCTCAGGACGACTAGAAACCAGATATAGCCCAATCTACCCGCTCTAGCTCTACAAGAAACAACTGAAGTGTGCGGATTCAAGGTTTAATGCGCTTAGACCCCTGGAATGGATCAGGTTTTGCTCTGGGAAAGGTACCTTCTAGGCGTATTTAGGATCCACATTCCCCACACGTCTTCAATGAAACGAAAAAAATTCTCTTGGACTTGAGCACCATACAGGAAATTCACCATAAAGGCCACTTGGCAAACAACGACTCTGCTGATACGGGAACACCCATCATTTGTAGTCGGTCTGCTACTCGTGGCACTGTTTGCTGCCTCACTCCATCTGGCTTAACAATGCTTCTCCAATACCGGGAAACACAAGACTCAACAAGAGGAGAGACGTCTACCATGGCACGGAAAAGAAAAGAAGACCTGGAATGCAAGGCTACATCGCCATGAAGAAAAAGACACACCAGATCCAGAACAGGACTTTCCCGCTATCATACGCAGCTGCAGATTGGTAGCAATCATGCTCGCCTGGAAATCATGGTCGCCCGGTAATATTGCTGGTTGGTATGTGAGGAAGTGTCCTCCACCAGGATGGTTCCTTCCATCTTTCATTTCCTCTTCCATTCGTACTGATTGGGGATGTGTTATTGCTCCAGACTCCAAGCTTGGGAGTTCGTCTGGTAGTTCTTACCAAACAGAGATCTGGAATTTCCCAATGTCCACCCCAGTGACCCGTTTCATCTTGTGTCTTCAATTGGTCTTTCTTCTCGAGTTGTCATAGCAGTATGTGAGCAACGAATATAGCTCGTGATGCCCATGATCGACGATCTTATACGTCTCCTTGTCTTGTCCTTGAAGCCTCCGAAGTCGTAGATGTTGGTGGACTTGGGATTTGGGATATTATCTGCTGTTGCAGGAATGTCGGATACGTGTATGGCACCAGCCTCAACATCTTGTTCACCTCAATCTCAATGCTCCGCATCTATCCTCAAATGCAATTCACCGATATTTTTGGTTCAATCTACCGATATTTGAGGAAGTGTATGTCCATGGCAGGTTCAACGACCCGTAGTGTGCGATGCCGCATTCTAGTCTCTAGATCATATCCAGCCTACGGGTCCAGCGAGTAGTCAGCCGGGATCTTCGGAGGCTATCATCCTCCTGCTCTAATCTTTCAGTCCTTGTGTTGTAGTGTCATTGGCCCGGCTGGACTGCCAACTTCTCCGTCCAACGGGTCGTACAATGGAATGGCAGGATCGTTGGAGGATGGACAAGCCCAAAGGCCATCTGTATACTGTCGAGCTCGATGTTCGAAAGAGGAAAAGCACGAGAGAATATCTCTTGCTTGGAGCAGGATTTTTATACTGAAATTTGTTTGCTGCGCGCAGCCAGTCGCTGTGTCGAGCCCTCTTGAACATTTCTTCCGTCAGCGGTGCTTGCACAGGAGGTTACAGATCGTAAGTTCATGGGATCGGCTGCGGCTACTCCAGCTTTACAAAAAGTATTGGATGTCGTATGGAAGCCCACGATGGTGTGCATGAAGCGATGGTCTGTGGTCTGCGGTTTGCAAGCGAGGACACCCCGATTACCGACGATAGACAAAAATTCGACCCCGCCCAGTAGTCTACATCCCACACACACTCCAAACGCAACTCTCGAAATCTCCAAAACAGCATCTCAACACAAACAAAGATTAAACTGATACGAAAAGCCATAGCAAACATGAAGCTACTTCTGCATATGCTAGCACTTGCGATGCTCATCTTGAGCTTGGTGGATATTGGTCGCGCAGGCCCACCGGTGCAATCTAAGGTATGTTAAGCAGTACCACGCGATCTTCATCCACAATTGAGAAGAGCCATTTCCTATGATTGAAACCCAGTTGGCAGACATCTTTCATTGATATTGTGTCAGTATGAGCAAGATGCGATTGTTTACTGACAATATCCCGATAGGGATTTGATTTGAACGGCGGAGAACTCGAGAAAAGGGAGCAGCACATCGGCGAATACAAAACATTTCGGCGTCAGCAACTGGATGACTCTGCTTCGATTCATGGTGGATTGGACCACATCCGCGAGAATAGAACAGAAGTAATTGTGTATTCCACGCGCACATCCAAGGTAGTGGGCTTCGCCTTCCCTCTTTGCCTGTCCCTGGAAACAACGACAACGGCACATCACCTGTCCCCAAGAAAACCAGAAAGCGCAAGCTTCCTGATGAAAACGGTGACAACAAGCCAAGTCGATCCCGGGATAGACCATTAATCCCCAATGCAGACCGCAATGACTTTGGTACAATCCGGGCACCAATTACGGAGAACGAACTGCAGGCTATCCGACCTGGTTATGGTGTCAATCTCCCTCGCGCTGCACCCTTTGTCAATTCGCAAGGGGAAGGTATTACCGGTCCACGACGGATGCCAATCACCTTTCTCGAGTTATCTCACCTGAACGTCATGCAAGAGCAGGCCAACGACCCAACCCGACGACCATTCTATCCTAGTGATGAGGTTATGGCAGGTCACGGCTGGGACCAAGCTGCAGCCGCTCGAGACGCCGAGTTGACTCGCCATTTAGCAATCATTCAGGCTGCAGTTCGAGACGGAATCTATGATATCGATGAACCTATGTCAGGCTCTGGAAAATCAACTGTAAACGCTATTCTGAAGATCCGCGGAGAGACCTTAAGTGCGTCCATGTCTCAGCGAAGAAGACCAAATCGAGAACGGCAGACAGAGCGGTCACGACACCGTCTGGAGGCGATTATGGCACAGTCTCCCGAGACGATGCAACAAGACGCGCCTTTCGATACAATTCCCCCGCCAACACTACCTCCCCATACCGGCGACCCCCGACAGCCCCAGCAAAACGAAGACTTTTGGACCTACGATTTCCAATCAGACTTTGATAGACAAGATATGCTTTCTACAACAGCTCGGCAGAATACAGACCTTTGGGGACCAATCTCTCCACCAGCTATGCCCGAAAGCTTCTTCTCACCTGACACCGCTGGTCAATCACAGTCTGGGGATGGTCAATATTCCTCGAGCTACCGAGCTGAGGCTCCCAGCCAGGCATTGATGCCTCCAGGAGCATGGGTCTACTCCAACGAGTTTAATAGGCCAGTTTTTGTACCAACAGACCCCTCCTTCTACCCTTCTGGCAACCCACATGTCGCCCCTTCTCCTCCTGGCCTTGAATCATCGTACGATTCCACTCCCTTCTCCGAACTGAGCGACTACGCCAACGCTGAGACAGCGCAGCGAGCTCAACGTCGATTTGACGAGCTAATTGCGGGATTTGAGCGACAGGGTGAGAAAAGAAGACGCCAAGATCGGCTCGAGGAGGATAGGCACGCTGCAAAGGGAAAGAAATGAAGTTCCTGGAGCATGGGTGGATAGGTCGTTCTATACCGGCAATGGGGTGCTATCTGAGGGATACATGCTGGGTTTGGTGAGCTTAGGACCTAGAGCCGTGGAAATTGTGAGCAAATCAATGCAAAGCTCTTTTCTGCCTCCGTCTACTACTTCTCTTGATCCATCCTGAAAGAAGAAAAAGAAAATAGTCACACTCTATCAACAATCTGTAGTCTGACAAGCTTTTCTCAAGTACAGGCCACTTCTTAATCCTGACTTTCTCCAAATTCCACCTCAATTGGTGTCAGTCTCTGTACTTTAAACCTCTTCCTATCCACCTTCTCCATTTTCGAGAAGCTTCGTGCAGAGTACTAATTCTTGACGGTAGGAGCATTGTATCTCCATTTCTGGCCCATACTGTCACCATTTCCCACCACGATCTTGATTTCTAATGCAGCAAGACGCTTCTTTGGTGGTCAAATTCCTGCCCAAAATTGGCTTAGATCTAAGTAAGTCTGTTCGTATCCTTTCATTAAGCTTGTCAAAATTATGCCAGTCTGGGATTCATGTCAAGAACACCTCACTATCTCCTTGTGCAAGTGAGCCAGATGTCAGCTACGTAAATATGTGATGGGAATAACATAGATACGATCAGTAACCATCTCGTTGAACATCCATCTTGGTGTTAGGTCATCTCACGGCAGATCAATCCCCTGAAATATCGATGTCTTTCAAAGTGGGGAAGAAGCTCAGCGCTTGGCCAGAACTTTCACCCACCTCGGTATTTTACGATGTCTATCGCCACAAACCGAGATGACTTCTTTTGGTATTGAAGGGACTACATACACAGCAGTTATCACATCGAATGGACATAATACAAGTATGCAAGTTCTGCCCCGCAAAATGGGCGATGTTTTTTTACCAACCATACATCGTCGGGCTGCCCCACATCGTGTCTCGCTTAAGTCCAGAATATAAACAAAGACTTTTAACACGCCTGAAAGTCGAATTTGAGGTTTATGGCATGGTGTATCATTATTTCATTACTTCATTACTCTTAGAATCTACTGTGCCTGTACTCGTATCCCATATCTCATATCTGCAGTACTCCAACCATCCATCATGCACCCCTCACGATCCGCTCCCCAAATTTACTTGTACAAAAGGCCAGCATCATCCTACTCATTCATGACCTCCAACTTCAGAAAGAGACATCCAATATTCTCGGATGTCCAAAACATGGAGCTCCTAGTCCATAGTTAGCACTAGTATGACAAAGGGCTGTTCTTGGGATTGGGACGGGAGATACTGACCACTCTCAACAGACTCGCTCCGCTCTGGGCTCCAACTCTGAATAACTCCATTCGGTCCACTCCACGAAAGCTTACCACCCTTGTATGGTCTTCCGTTATCATCGGCGGTTATAACGTCAGCTTTGCACTCAAGACTTGTGCTGTTTCATAAAGAATTGTACTTACCAACAGAAGAAGCCACAGATGACTCTCTCATCTCCGAGTCCGCGCGCTCCGTCATGTCGTCCGAGCCATCGTACCCAGAGTTGGACATTCCCTCCATCTCGATCTCTGGAGTTCCAAGATCTGCTGCTACGCCAACAGTTTCACCTTTCCTAATGAAAGTGTCATCTTCACTCAGGTAATCGCTGTCGTACTGGCCGTTGTCGTCACTCAGACTCTCATCCTCCGAATCGTCGGCGCGCTCCCCAGACCGTCTGCGTTGAAGCTCGACACGTATTCTACGACGTTGTAGAAGGTTGTACTTCGTGTTATTGACCGGTGCCATTTTGGCGTATAAACCAGGATCCTTGGTTGACTTCGGTGGCTTGAACTCCCAAGAGATTCCTCGCCGCTTCCGGTCCGCAGACAGGTTCTCGCATTCACAGAGGGACAGGTGAATCGGGTAGCCCTTTGAACTGTCTTTGGAAAGTCCCTTGAATTTGTCTGTTCTGTACCGAAAATGTTTGCAAATTCGAGACAGCTCACCCTTGGTCAGTGACAACAATGGCACTGCATAGGTGTTCCGGCTCGCACTCGAATGCGCTGGCGCCAGACCTGGTGCCTTACCCGCCGGAGGCTTCGAGTATTGTGGGATCGATAATTCATCATCTGCTTCGATGCTTGGATATTTCTGCTCAATGTCGTCGAGTTCGTGAGCAAGATGTCCGAAATCTGAGAGCACACTGGTCTCCCGTCTCTCCCGATGTGCCTCCACAAAGCCAGAATCCTCCAAGTCTGATCCATCTTGCGACCGATTATCTCCGATTTCTTCCACAAACGCTACTCGCGACTTCTCCCAAGCGAGATTGTAGGCTTTTTGTGCCAGGGAGAGGATTAGGGCACGTTACCTGATGGGGAAGTCTGGGCACTGATGGCCTGGCTTGTACTGAAGTGGGCGAATAGTGGGTGAACTTACAACGCCTTGAAGAGCCTCCAACCATAAAGCGTCCTTTCGGTCCATCTTGATATAGTGCGGGGGATGTATCTGTAAGAATGGGGCGACCTTCTGGTACTCTAGTTGTGTGAAAGAAAGATGATAAGACAAAGGCTCGTTGAGATTGGAGATGTCGAGGATTCTAGTCCAAGGAGGAAAATTCGAACGAAAGAATCTCTGTGAAAGAGACGAGATGGGTTTCGAGCTCGAGATGGCTCGCGTCGTGGAAAGACGCTAGCGACTGCCACTCCGCTAGCATTTTTTCCGCCGACTGACATGGTATTCACTTCGAGCGACAGAAATAAAAGTCAAATCGACAATTACGCGCCTTTTCAGGGTAATTGAAGTAAAGTTAGTAACGCATTAAAGCTCGGCTTCGCTGAGATTGTGAGAGCTGACAGGCAGAGCACTCTCTTCAGTCGGGGAAGGGGATCAGTAGCTTGAATTTGGCATGTGGTAAATGCGTCGTGACCTGAATACCAAGCTGGGAGGGTCATTTTCATTCTACAAATGCAGAACTCATGATAGAAGGAAACTGAAGGCTGGGGCGCCCTTGACCTTGGTCAAAGGACTTTTTAACTCTTTTCAGGAAATGTATGAGGGAAGAGGAAAATTCCACATATCAACGAAGTGCTATGTATTGCATCAACAAGGGATTGCATGAGCACTGGCGCCAAAATCGCCTCTGATTCAATATCTGTGGTATGTTATCAAGATCTCACGATTATATATGCAGCCAGGAAGGGACATTCACAGTAGTTGGACGCTGCCTTTAAGTTCAAAGAAAAGTTTGCAACACGTGGAAGAGTAGCTTGCGATGTGGCAGTTTCCCCACTACACGGCCAGATAGATTACCATCAAGCCAGAATTTGATGTTTCCCGATGGTCTAACACACTTTGAGGCAATCAATGGCCTCACAAATTGCAGAACAGATGGAGCCGAAGCAAGGCAGAAAAACGGCTAGTCGTAGTGATGCCTCGAGAGTCTAAGATCACGAGTCCTGTGTCACAATTCAGAGTCCTTTGTTGGACAATGCCAGAAGGAAGTAGGCATCACGAAAGAAGCACAGATAAAGTGCTCTATTTGGTCTATACAACCCTCCATCAAAGGCTGGTTCTATGAACCATATACCCATGAGACCCAGACCGCTCTCCGGTACAGAACTATCCGCTGCAAAACGTTCCTCCACTGTCGTACCAGATACCCAACATTCCTCCACTATCATTCCAGAAATTCTACCTTTGAACACAGAACCTCTCCCAATTGTCCGTTACTTCGTATGCCATAACACAAAGAAAGGACAAAAGAAAAGTGAACTCATAAATGACACTCCCGCATCCGTCTGTATGCCCCACCATATCTCCCAAAAGAAAAATAAAAGACAAATGAAATCGTTTCCAGTAAAGCCCGGTTTCCGATCCTGCTCGAAAGCCCTCCGTACATCCTACTTGTCCACCTAATCCGCCTCACTCTCTACGCTACTATCACTCTGAGCATCGTCCTGGATGGTTTGAGTAGACTCAGCTGTGGACGGGATTGCTTCAGCTTCCTCATAGTCCGGATAGTGACCATGGTCGTAATCCAACTCTTGCACATCTTGCACAGCGGCGCGGCCCTTGCCCCCGCCCTTGCTCTTTCGGCGTGGCTTGTAACTCTCTTCTTTATAGTCTGGCTCGCCATCGGCTCCTGCCAAAGCCCGGCCCTTGCCCTTGTTCTTGCGACGTTGTGGCTTCGGGACATCATCCTCATCCGCGCCGTCGTATTCATCCTCCACTCCATCTTTCTTGGCAGCCTGCTTTGCCAAGTAGTAATCCATTCGCTCTTCCAAGTCCCAGCCGCAAGTTGCCTTATCATCACCGTACTGGGAGTCATCACTCGAGAGGTCAGACTCGTCGTCTTGGTCCTCGCCCCGAGCTAGGCGCTGCCGTCTTGCCCGCTTTCCTCTGCGAATCTTCTGAAATCGCTCCATCTCAAACTTGATCAAGTGACCATCGATGATGGGGTCTTCTTCAGAGACATCTCCACGCTCCAAAGAATACTTCGTATCTCTGGGACCCAAGAAAGCGTTGAAGCGAAGGGCCTCTCTGTGAGTTATCGTGACGTTGTTAACTGCTTTTGTGTCATTCTTGCCATCAAACATCGTGGTCGTGTGTTTGAAGTGTTTCCGAAGCCTGTACATCTGTGCCTTCGTAATCGAGTCTTTTGGATTACCCCAATCACCACGACGCTTCTGACCATAAGAACGACCAACCGATCCCGCTCTCAACTTTTTCACGCTGACGGGTCCTGGCTTAATCTTTCCCTGCTCGAGGAACCACTTCTGAGCATCACTCAATGGTCTTTGCGGACTCCGATCGCGCTTACCAGAGTTGCCAGCGAGGGCCCTGTGAGACTTCTTGGCGGGGCGGATGGATTCACCCTCCTCTGCCGCGAACGACCTCTTTCGAGACTTCTGTGCCACTGGTGGTCTGAACTCGCCTGCGCCGTGATCAAGGGTCTCGGAATAGTTCCAAGCAAGGTCATCTTCTGAATCGGATTCGATATTGCTAGGAGGCACGCCAAGGTATAGACCTTCGCAGGCCCCGAAAGGGTGGTAACAAGCGTTTGGCTCCTTGTCCTTTTGGATTCTGCGGGAATTCTTCTCGTACGCTGCCTCTTTGACTTGCGCGATCTCGATCTTTCTTCTCTTGTGGTTTTGCCAGCGAGTCTCTCTCTCCTCGGCGGTTTCGAAGAATTCACGGCTTCTCTTCTTCAACTTTCGTGCAGCGACAGTCTTCTTCTTCTTTGGAGCCCAATCCGAGCCACTATCCGAAGACGAGGAGTCTGAGTCGGATTCTTCAATGTCGAGGCCACCATGTTCATGGCCATCCTCAAATTGTTCATCCTCATCACCCGAACCGACGCGATCCTCCTCGACAGCGTGTCCCTGCTCAAGACAACCGTGCACGGTTTCCACAACATCGATCTCATCCTCGCAGCCATCATGCTCATCGGGATCGATACTCTCTCTGTGCGCCTCCACCGCTGTGCCTATCTTGCTCTCCTGGTACTGGTAATCACCGTCCTGACCGTCGTTGTCGGTGCCATCAGACTCGAAAGCAGTGCCCTCTCCTACGTTCTGACCCTTATCCCCAGCATAATCAGCAGTGGCCACCTTCTTAGCCATATCCTGCGCAATGCTGTCCTCAACGAGCATCCGAGAAAGCTCCTGTCTAGCCAACTCGAATCCATCACTGACGGACTCCTGGGTCGCTTGGTCGAAGAGCTGGTTTGTCAAGTCATCGATCAAGGAATCAATGTCAAAGTTGGGTTGGTAATCCGCACCTCCCATAGCCTGTTCAATATTGTTAGTTGCTGATCTTAAATTTCACGGCCTTTGATGGTATACGGTGGATTATGGATGTACTTACCTGCTTCCACTGACCATATGCATAGTAGAATACTTGCTTGATGTCGTCAGGGCTGTTGCATTCGAAGACGAGATCATCACTAATCTCGGCATCATTCATCGCAGTGGCATCAGCATCATAGAGTACGCCGCTATCTTCATTTTCGGGCATGGTGCCATGGTAAGACGTGGCAGTGTCGGCAAGAGAGCTCTCAAACGAAGACTCCTCGCCAGATGACACTCCGTCAACTAGATCCAGTCTCTCTTCTGTACGGGCGGCGGATATTGGCTGAACTGGTGCTTTGGACGACATGTTAGTGGAAGTTGGTGGATCGGAGATGGAGTGTGCGAAAGATCGAGGTTGTTTGGACGACATGTTAGTGGAAGTTGGTGGATCGGAGATGGAGTGTGCGAAAGATCGAGGTTGTTTGGACAGAGCTGGTAGATACGAAAGTCTACAAAGGATCGGAAGATTGCTTCGATGTAAGCAAGATGTTGAGCGAATGTAAGTGTTGAAAGTTGTTGATTTTTCGTGATGGACTTTGGTGATCGAAATCCGTCTATGGAGTTTTCGAATCTGGGAAGATGCGCTGCTTTGGTTGCCAGCCTACCTCGTTTCATTCTCAGTCGGTGGAAAAGAAGCTAGCCCAGATTGAGACTCGCCGACGTGGATGGTGGTCGACAATAAGAAATGAGGTCGCTAGGCGATGATTCACGCGTTTATTGACAAGCCGAAAACCATTTTGCCATCCGCAAATAGCAAGAATTTTGGCATTTGAGCTTCACTGACGTCATGGCTGGCCTGCTGGCACGGCGAGCAACGCCAACGGAGCGGCTGAGAGGCTACTCATACTTCTGAAACATCTTGGTTGCTGTAAGTGTGTAATCCATATATAATCTTGACTGTTTCCTCTCCCAAACGGAGAATTTGCAGTCCTTGAAATTCACGAAGTCAACAAATGTTAAGCGAGAAATCGTGCCGGTGTGTTAGGTTTATTCGAATTCACCTAGGCGCTTCACCATGACACAAAGATGTTCTGCCGGCATCCAATACACTACTTCGCAGGAACAAAAAGGATTTCGAACAAATTACAAGAACGTTCGATAAGACCTTCGAGTCTGCACCAGCCATTACACGCGCCTTCAAAGCCCTTGCCATACCAACACAACACGATACCTCTCGATTGTGTAATCATGGACCCAAAGACCCGTCGAAGAGACTTTGGCATTCCACAAAAGTGAATAACAAAGGAAGAAGTCCTTGCCATCCGACCACACGGCCATTTTACCACCGCGGTCTTCTAGGGAAGACAATCGAGCTACGGATTTCCTGTTCCACTCACCGAAAGGGAGGCAATCAAGCATTGCGAAGCAAAGAGCGAGACATACGAGAGAACGTAAGGCGTGACAACCACAGAAGATAAGAAGATCGATGACAACCTCAAAAGATTCAGAAGAAACATGCGCCTTTCGATACAGCGAAAGTTACGTGAAGGTGAGAAAGAGGAAGTCTGCGCTGATGATGCTCAGGCCGAGGGAGATCTGTCACTTTACGACTCGACGGATGAATACGGTGATGAAGAGATCAAGAATATGAGATGACAGAAGATTGATGCTGAAGATGAAGCTGAGGGATGGGTGTTTCTCTGAAGGAACGTGGCGGAATTTGTCTTGGGATAAGGACAAGTGTAGTAGAAGGAACTCCAGAAGTCACGAGAGCCAATGAAAGCACTCTCGAAGCTGCTCCGATTTGCAAGCAGTGTATTTCTTCTAGAATCCCGCATCATATGACTACATTCAGCAAATTATTGCTCGTGCACGAGCGCTGCCGCCGCTCAGTTACCAATGAGCCAAGTAAAATCGTCTCGTTTGAAAATCGAACGTCCTCTTGACAACACCTAGACAGCTTCTTCTCCTGATTACTCGCTAAAGGATCTAAATCTTGTCTATGTACTGGTTACTTGAATGCCTTGGGATTATCGGCCACTGTTTACTCAAGTTGCTCTTTGTTTCTCCAGTAGCGAACAACAAAGCCGTCACGAAATGATTTCGATTTGACGCCTTACGAATAAATTGTGAGACTGTCTTCTACTTCTCTGGATAAGGTCCCCTCCGTATTCCAGAGCAGTTTGCTAGCGTATGCTAGATTTGCCAGAGCTTGATCATCCGCGATGAGGGACATAACCTATTTGCAAGCACTTGAAGGTTTGGGAGTTTGAGCATCAAACTCCGATGTGGTGAATGGTTAGAGAATTACCAAGCCATGGATTTCTGTTTGGCCTTTTTTCTCCCGCGGGAATTGTGTCAATTTGGAACGAAATTTTGGAACTTTGCTGAAATTTCTCGCGAGGAATTTCCCAAGCGTGACCTGAGGGTCTGCATGAAGATCTTCAATACCTCTAGGCCGAAAGATTCCTCTTGCAACCGATGTTATTGAGGTAGAAATAAAATCAATGCCATGCTGAACCAGCGTGGGTATTTAAAGGCGAGGTTCATTACAATTCTCAGGGGCATCACGTGAAATTTTACTTGGCTGCCGGCCTCGGTTAAACGCACTACCGAATACGAGGCGGTGAGCTCCGCATCTCACCCCTCATCCCATCTTTGTCAACTCATCCCCAAACCCCATGTCCATTTATAATCAACAATCCATTCTCATGCTTTATCTTCGGGCGCTTATGTTTATTTAGTTCGCGAATCTAACGGCCTGTGTTCTACCGAGATCCTCCCTCCCAATGCCGGACCTTCCACATTTATCTAGCTCATGGCAACATTTAGACTTCAAAGATACTGGGGTCACGCGCTCCAACATCCCAAGTAGGGAGGTGAATGAAGATATATCTTGGCAACAGGGCTGCCAAGTCGCCCTTGCGATGCCACTGCATTGCTTATCTCACCTTATGAATCGTGCAAAGCCGCTCTCTGACCTCTCGTTGTCACCTTGTCTCGGACGTGATGTCGTGATGGAGGTCGCGAGGCACAACATCAGAGGCAAATGATGGAAGTCTGACATCGTGCCTCGCATGTGCGCAATGTATTGAACAGGGACATGTTATCAGATGGAGAAGGTTGCAAGTGTCGCTTTCTCCTGAACTGCCGTCTACGGCATAAATCCCCGATGCAGCTAGGTTATCCGTTCACCGGGAGTGCATCGGGGTCTGCTATCTAGCTCCTCGAGGGGTGCAATTCATGATAGATTTAATTGATTTGCACTTCTACGGGCGCTTCGAGAACACGAACGATGTTTCCCTGCCTGTCATTTGAGCATCTTTGCCTTGGCTCTTCTAGCTTCAAGAGGAAGTTATCTCAATGCAGAAAGACTTAAGCAATGTTCAAGCATGAAGATGTCTTGGTATGTCTGCTTTTGAGCTGCTTATCCGCGATGGAGGAGATGGTAGCGGAAAAGAAGAGATAGGACCATTGTCTGAGCAGTGTTTGGGGACGAAATGAACGTGTATATAAGGGGCGATAAGTAATCAACAATCACATTTGGCAAGCAGACTTGCAAAGCTCCAAAATCTCTCAAGCTCCAACTTGCCTTACTCTCTTACGATGCGCTTCCTCTCTCAAGCTGGAGCCGTTGCTCTTTTAGCTGCTAATGTTCTCGGTCACCCATCTTCGCCTTCTACCTCAAGACGAGGACTTACACCAAGAGTCATCGACTTGAATAAGTTCCGTATCACAACCGAAAGTACTTATAGCAATGCCACTGCTACAGCGGAGTCTGAGATTACAACGCTCGTGAGACGAGCAGACTACGTTGATACTGCGACTGCCTTGGTTGCCAGCGTAGCACCTGGTGCAGAGTTTCGCGTAGTGGATGACCACTATGTGAGCGACAATGGCATTGCGCATGTCAACTTCAAGCAGACTGCACATGGGTTGGACATCGACAATGCGGATTTCAATGTCAACGTGAGCTCGCGTCATAACTCCCGGGGAAGGCGCTAATAATGTCAGGTTGCCGCAGATGGAACTGTCTTTTCCTACGGAAACTCCTTCTTCACAGGAGCAATTCCGGCAGAGAGCCCACTCGAGAAACGGGACCAGATCGACGCAGTTGCTGCTCTACAAAGCGTAACGAGTTCACTTGTCCTTCCTATCTCCGCTTCCGAAGCCGTTGCTGTTCCCGAAGAAGCCACCGAGCACTATGTCATCGAAGGCTCTACCGGCACTCTCTCCGAGCCGAAGGCGAAGCTTGTGTACTTCCAGAATGCCGACTCAACACTGACGCTCACCTGGAGAGTCGAGACTGATATCAACGACAACTGGCTATTGTCTTATGTTGATGCTGTTACTGGAAGCGAGATCCTGGGTGTCGTCGATTACGTTTCGGATGCTTCTTACACTGTTTAGTGGGTAATCAGAAGCGGCTCAAAGAGTTTCGCTAACAGTGGCCTAGCCCCTGGACAATCAACGACCCCAGCAAGGGAAGCCGCTCAGTCGAGACCAATCCCCAAGATGCCGTTGCTTCTGAGTTTGGATTCCAGAGTATCGGCACGACATCATATACCGTCACCCGAGGCAACAGTAAGTCGCTCCTAATTTCACACCATTCCCAGCATGACAAGTCATATCAGATTAGTAGCGCGAGCCTGAAGTGACTTTGGTTCATGCTGACATGACCTATAGATGGTATCGCACAAGCAAACTGGGAAGGTGATAGCGCCTATCTCAACGACTACAGACCAGACGCGGGCACAGGTGCCAACTTCAACTATGGGCTTGACTTGACCAACACTAACCCCAAGACCTACGCCAATGCATCTGTCGCCCAGCTCTTCTACACTGCAAACATGTAGTACGTGCACACTTTTACTATCCTTATCTTTGCCGTTCGCTTAATTATTGGCCCGGAGATGCTAACCCGGTCCCTCCGATTAGCCATGATCTCCTCTATGTTCTCGGCTTCAACGAAGCAGCCGGTAACTTCGAGACCAACAACAACGGCCAAGGTGGGCGTGGAGCCGATGCCGTTATTCTCAATGCGCAAGACGCATCCGGCACCAACAATGCTAATTTTGCCACCCCTGCCGATGGCTCTCCAGGACGCATGCGCAGTAAGTACCAAGACTTGTTTAATCTATCGGATCTTTCACCTCTCCTTACGCGGAGACGTATATGCAATTCTGATTCTGATTAGTGTACATCTGGACTTACTCCACTCCCAACCGCGACTGCTCCTTTGACGCTGGTGTTGTAATCCACGAATACACCCACGGTCTTTCCAACCGTCTCACTGGTGGCCCAGCCAATTCTGCTTGTCTCGGCACTACCGAAGCAGGTGGTATGGGCGAAGGCTGGTCGGATTTCATGGCCATCGCTATCCACGTCAAGACAGCCGACACTCGCTCCAAGAACTACCCCATGGGTGATTGGGTCTACAACAATCCCAACGGTATCCGCAACTACTTGTATTCCACCAGCTTGACGACGAACCCATACACATACAAGAGTGTCAACGGCATGACTGCCGTGCACACTATCGGTACAGTCTGGGCCACTATCTTGTATGAGGTTTTCTGGAACTTAGTCGAGAAATACGGTATCACTGCTGCAAGAAAGCCTACGTTCTCTGGTGGTGTACCGACTGATGGACGATTCTTGGCAATGAAGCTTGTTGTTGATGGAATGAAGTTGTCAGCGCTCCTTTTCTTCATGTTCGTGTCGTCCATACAACTGACTCTTCACAGGCAACCTTGCAGTCCAACATTCATCACAGCACGTAACGCCATTATCGACGCCGATCTTGCCTTGACAGGAGGAGCGAACAAATGTCTGCTCTGGAAAGGCTTCGCCAAGCGTGGTCTTGGATCTGCTGCTGCCCAAGGAAGTGGAAGCAACAACCGCGTCGAGAGCTACACGCTGCCATCCGGATGCTAGATCTAAATTCCTAGAAAGGTCAGCGCTTGTTCTTGAATGGGATATTTATGATAGCTTCACATTTGTGGAATTTCTTGTTGCACTTTTCGGGGTGTCTATTCTAGATCGAGGATTTCATGATGTTATGATATGCCTGGAAATCGTATAAAAACTCAACCTTGAACATGGGGTCTTTCCACATCGCGGAACTGCCCTTATCATGGCTCACAGAAGATGTATCGTCTGCGTGTTCAAGAAATTTGTAAGTGATCTTCCTCGTCCCTAGGTCCGAAATCAAAATCCTGCCTACACACTTGTTCCCACTGAGGCTTCTTCCTGACGTATCTCCAAAGATCGTACGGGGGTACAGACAAGCAATGCTGATTAATAAGGTCCTGGGATCTTCGCCTCTTTTACCCGAAGTGACCTCTTATCTCCGAGCTGACGTTATACCCGAGTGGCCACAAACCATCCATCGTCAAATATCATCGTCCTACCAACTTTCATTCTACATCTGATTATCTTGAGACAAAGAAGCATCCACTCTTGGGGATACTTGCTTGAAACATGGAGTCAACAGTCCAAATGGAGATAGATAATCTGACCCCATCTTCTTTTAAGAATGGCAAGCCTGTAAGCTCCTCCTTTAAACCTCCAATCCGAACCCGGAACCGGAAACCACTGTCATGTAATCACTGCCGCCAACAAAAGATCAAATGTAACCGCAAGAAGCCGTGTGATAGCTGCACTCGTTATCATCGCGATTGCAGCTATGGTCCGGGATCAAGTCGGCAAGATCGGAGACGAAGCTCCTCAAATGACCAGGACAAGAGCATAAACTCCATGAAATCAAGAGACAATGATCAATCCATTAGCGGTAGCGAGAACAACGTTCATATTCAAGTCTTGGTTCATGGGAACCCATTTCCGGTCCCGTCATCGGGCTCGTCTCCGGGACAAGACCAGTGGCTCACCAGCGGACAAGGTCAAAATGACAAGTCGCGGGGAAACAGAGTCGGATATGCGAGTTACAAGGATAAGAACGTCAAGTTCAAGGGTCCATCGCATTGGGCTTCGATAACCAGTAAAGTAAGGATACTAGTGAACTGTTATTTTATGAAGGCTAATATCACGAGTTCGACGATCTGGAACCGTTCATGTTTGGTTGTAGCCCAGCCTTTAAAGAAACGTCCAAGCGACTCAAAGAGTGCAAGCGGTTCTACTCAAGCAGAACGAAGCGAAATAGGAATTTTCCGTTCCTCCACGGCAGTCATAGCCACTTCCAACCCCCGGAATCCATTTTGTCAATCTTGCCAGATCGGCAGGTCACTAAATCGTTCATCAACAATTATCTGTTCACATTCGAGACAACGCATCGTCTCCTCCATATCCCGACGTTCAAGAAGGAACTAGAAGAGATATGGACAACTCCAACTCAAATATGCTCCGCATGGGCTTCCCAACTCATGATGATGCTCGCGCTCGGATGTCCTCGCGCGAAACGAGTCGAAGAAATCGAGATGGTTGACGGATTTCTCGATGCTGCTGAATTCTATCTGAGCGAATCCTCATTCATGTACAAACCTAACCTGGTGACTCTTAGGGCCATGTGTATGATGGCAATTGCTAAGCATATCGACATCGTCGCTTTCGACGATTCGGATGGACTTTGGAGTTTTATGGGCGTCATCCAGCGATTGGCAATGTCCATCGGCCTCCACCAAGACCCGAATCACTTCGAGGATATGCCCTTGTTCGAAATGGAAATGAGAAAGCGACTCTGGACGACGATTATTTGTCTGGATGTCCAAATGTGCATGGAATCTGGCATGCCAATCCTTCTCGCCTCGCCAGACTTCATGTGCCCTCCACCCAGGAACTTTGATGACGACGATCTTTCGGCGTCAACAGATTTCCCCTCGACCTTTGAATCTGCGACTGTGTTTACAGAATCCTCACACCAATATCTGCTCGCGAAATCATTACCTCTGGCGATCAAAATAAACATTCTCATCAACTCCAACAAGCAGCCGAGTGACGCCCGTACTATTCTATCTTTCAGTACCCAAGTCAAGGTTTTCCTGAAAGAATCTCAAAGGATGTTCGACACGGCTTCCGTAAAGCATCCAGAATGCCCTTGGATCTTCCATCAAAGAACAGCGACCGAGGTCTTCTTCCGTCGTCTCCTCCTTGCTCTCCACCGCGAGCAGTCCCTTGCCTCGGACTCGATCTCCCTTCAACCCGAATCCTACTTCACATCCTTGGAATGCTCATACTCTCTCATAATCCTCCAGCGAACTTTCTACGAAGACTCCAATGACACCGACAACGAATGGCTCGCTGAGCTTTTCAAAGCCGACTTCCTCATCGCAGCGCTGTACGTCTCTCTCGGATTATGGCAGAACACACTTTCCGACCAGTATACCTTTGGTGTCCAGATGCCTGAGCGTGCAACGGCGAAGATTGCTCTGGAAGCTTGTCTCAATATCTGGGGCATTAAAATAGCCATTTCGCTGGATCATTTCAAGACGCATTATACTTTGGCAATGGTCCTTGCTGGTATCGAGTCGAGAGAGGTTAACATGGATTTGTTGACTGCAATGGAGAGAGCTGCTACTGCTACCATTTTGACTGTCGAAGAAGCCTTCTCAGGAATGAAGATACAACAAGAATAGTCTGATTGCTTTGAAATGGGTTGTACTGCGGAGTATTGAGGTTCTCAGCTTTAAAGGATCATTCAAAGTCAAGGGCCAAAGCTTAGCCCGTTCATTTATACAGATCGAAATGGTCCCCGAGATCTACAGATTGGTTATCTGTTGGAGCCAGGAATGCAGCTTTGTCTAGGATTGTATGCCACGCTCTCGCTTGTCGTTTTTGGGGCCGATGTCCTCCAATCAGTGTGATCACTGCACGTCAGATTTATGCCAAGTATGTTAACCCCCTTGAGCGACTTAACCCCGAGTGGGTCCCACGAGCGTTACTTGGGTGTGTCAAGCTTTGATGCAAATCTCCGTAGTTAGTACAGTGGATTGGCAGATGCAATAAGCAATCATGAGGCTCGCAATGACGACACTAGATACGGATTTATCGGTTTCGGCAAATTCATATTCGGTCTTCATGATGAAGCAGGTGGTACTTGAGTGAGTTATCGGAAGCCATTGATGAAGGCTCGAAAAACTGCCGTACAAGCACTCTCAGAGCTGAAAGACTCGACGAATGCTATTCTACTAATCGACCGTTGAAAACATTCGAGGGATATTATCCAGCAACATGACGTCCACAGGATCATCCGCGGAAAGAGTCGAGGCCGGCGCTGAGAAACGCACCCTTCCAATCGCCCCAACAACATCTTTTCCTGAAGGTGGTCGAGATTCATGGCTGGTGGTTTTGGGGAGTTTCGCGGTCATGTTCTTCACTTTCGGTTACATCAATGCTTTTGGGTAAACATGATTTTTCCACACCAATACAAAACAGGAACTTACCATTTCCAACAGAGTCTATGAAGATTACTACCTCAATACAAAATTGCCATCGGAGTCTCCTTCCAACATTGCTTGGATTGGATCGTTGCAACTCTTTTTTCAGTTCTTCGGTGGTTTGGTCTCAGGCCCCATCACTGATATCAACGGCCCTCGAGTATGTGTCTCTCTTAAATCCAATATGCCGTACGAGACTAATGGCTTCAACCAGATCATCCTCATACCTTCCTCGATACTTTTCGTCGCGTCTCTTATGCTGACCAGCATCTGTCATTCGTACTACCAAATCCTACTCGCACAAGGAGTTCTCGGCGGTTTAGCGTCCGGACTCGCCTATGCACCGTCTGTGGCCATACTCCAACAATACTTCCTCAAGCGTCGAGCTCTAGCAATGGGTATAGCTTCATCAGGATCTTCTCTTGGTGGGGTAATATTTCCCGTAATACTCAACCGCCTGCTGAATCAAAGCTCCCTCGGCTTCAGCTGGACACTTCGCATTCTTGGGTTCCTAGTCCTTGTCCTCTGCATCGTCGCTTGCATAACAGTCGTTCCAAGGAAAGACTTGCCTAGAAGAAAAGGGAATTATTTCGTCTTGAGCGCATGGAAGAAGCCGGGGTATACCATCCAAGTTGCTGGTCTATTCTTTGTTTTCTGGGGAATGTTTACACCTTTCTTTTATCTTCCAACATATGCACGTGAGCATGGTATGGATGTCAACCTGGCTTTATACACCATCGCCATTCTCAACGCTGGCTCTCTCATCGGTCGCTTAATCTCCGGTCCTCTCGTGTCTCATGTCGGACGATTCAATCTACTCGCCTTCTCCTGCTTCGCGTCCGGAATCCTGATATTCAGCTGGCTGCGCATCACCTCTTCTGCACCCATTATCGTGTATTCAGTTCTGTACGGGTTTTGGTCGGGCATCATCATCGCGTTGTTTCCGACGACAATTGCAGCCGTTGCGGAGAGTCCGACTGAAATTGGGAGCTTGATGGGTATGGCAATGGGTGTGTATAGTTTGGCGGGGTTGACTGGTGCGCCTATCACTGGGGCCATGATAGATAGGTATGGAGGATTCGAAGAGGCTATCATCTTCAGTGGTAGTGTGGTGATTGGTGGGAGTATACTGATCCTCGCTGTTCGGTGTTGTCTACCCTCTGCAGCAGGTTGGGTTCGTTAAGTCTCTAGTGGATAAGAAATCGGCATATACTTGTATGGGCGAGGGATCAAGAGATTTTCATGGGATTTATTAGGTACCACGGCGCATTTGATTGTCACAGTAATTGTATACTTTGTCAAGTTCGTCAGCCAGTCTGTTCAAGTCCATTAAGGCTTTGCTGAACAGAATCACAGGGTGAAGATATTGTGTCAGTTGGCTCGTCGTTGTTCTATTCTATCGCCAAAAAAATGCAGCATCAACTCTTCCAGAAATATTCATCTCGTGGCCTAGAGGCTAGAGTCCAGTCCTCCCTTGCCGGAGCAGAGATTTGCGACCTTGCTTTACTCGTCGGAATGAATTTCACTTTGCCTTCTTCTTCAGGTACAACACCTGAACATTGCAAAAAGCCTTCAATCCTGCAACGCCATTCTCAGCACCAATCCCGCTCTGCTTGTGTCCCGCAAAGGCAGCAGCTGGCAAAAGATCCATGTGAGCATTGACCCACAAATTTCCAGCCTCGAGCTGCTTCGCAATTCTAGCTGCTTCATCGAGGTCATTTGACCATACTGAGGCACCGAGACCCATTTCGGTGTTGTTCGCCCGGGCGATCACATCGTCCTCGTCTGTCCAGGGAAGAATAGGGAGGATTGGCCCTTTGAGAAGTCAGCTCGAGTTTCTCATATTTGACTGGGAGCTGAGTTTAAGAGGTCAAAGATGGAAGGAAAACATACCAAACGGCTCCTCTACCACAATTCTCGAATCATCATCCGGGTTATCAATGATTGTGGGATTGATAAAGTATCCATTGGAATCTGGTACCTTTCCACCAACAGCCACTTTCATACCATGTTTCTCGACGTCATCGAAGAAACCTTGTACACGATCGTACTGCATTTCGTTCTGAACAGGTCCGAGGAAGACGCCATCTTCGAAACCTTCGCCTACTTTGAGGGTCTTGGTGTATGCTACCATAGCGTCCCGAAAGGCGGGGTAGATCGATGAGTGGATGTAAATTCTTTTGAGAGCCAAGCAGATCTTGATATTGTCAGTTCATAGAGTCTCGCGACGCAAAGGATCTCTGAGGTGTCAGCATACTTGACCAGAGTTCATGAACGCCATCGTTGCAATCGTTGGTGCGACAGTGGCAATATCCACCGACTTGCAGACAATGGCAGGGTCATTGCCACCCCTATTTGTAGTTAGTCTGGGTCACAAGTCTTCACGACTGACTCACAGTTCCAATGTAACTCTCTTCAAAGTCTTACTCGCACTCTCCATGATCCTTTTCCCCGTCGCTGTTGATCCAGTGAACGTGATCTTATCGACACCAGCGTGAAGCGTAAGTTGCGGACCCAAGCTATCATCACCAGTCAAGACTTGAATGACACCAGGAGGGAAGAACTTCTGGGCAAGCTCGACAATTTTGATGGCAGTGTACGGGGTGAAAGGCCTGTTGATATTACGTCAGAAATATCATCAAGTAGACTTTTAATGAGATAGCTCACGAAGGCTTGATAATGATCGTGTTTCCAGTAAGAACAGCAGGGGAAATCTTCCCAGCAGCAAGACTCATGGGGAAATTCCAGGGCACGATACCAACTACAACCCCCAGAGGAGTGTATCTTGTGATGACTTGGCGATCTTCCGTATCCTCGGTGATCTCTTCGGGGAGTTCAAAATTGGAGAAGTTGATGATCTGTTTGGAAGTTATGTCGGCCTCGAATATAGCCCATTGAAGCTACCATTCCGATCAGACAGTCTCCCACTTGATGCGGGGCACGTTCGGAGGACTCACGGGTTTGCCTTGCTCATTAACCAACAATTTACCAAACTCGGTGACATACTTCGCAATCTCAGCTGACCATCCCTCAAGAGCAGCTTTCCGCTCAGCAATCGTCGTCTTGGACCATGTCTTGAAAGCTGTTCTCGCTGCGGCGACTGCTTCGTCGACATCTTGAGATGTGGAAATGGGTACTTCCCAGTTCGGCTTCTTGGTTGCTGGATTGATCGCGTGAGTCGTCTTGGATGCTGAAGAAAGTCTGCCATTGATCACGTTGGAGAAGGACGTAAATTCTATGTCTGAAGTGCTCGATAAGGAGGGCGAGTCTGCTGAGGGAGCCATGGTACTGGAGGTGAAGCAACTTTCAAGATGTCTTTCTCGTAATTTGATAGCTATGATGTCGGCCTAGCTATGTGTATGGGAATGGAAGGATAACGTTCAAGGTATTCCCGAAGAATGAAGAACGAGATTCTGTCTGGACTTTTCCGTCGCCAGTATATATAGGCTCAAGGGCAGTTTAACCCGAACCCGAATTTGGGATGATCTGACACAACCCTTGTATAATTGTAGCCAGTCACCAAGAGCCTACCAGTGATGTTCCTGCAGTAAAGTCTCGGCTGCAAGCAGCTAAAGCTCCTCGCGAAATTTCATGTACAGTAAACAAATCTCGGTGTCGGTGTATAAACAATCCAAAGAGAGCCTGTCTTGATGGTGCTCAACCCACAATGCGTGCCAGCGGCACAAGCCTCACATGCCAGCCTAGTCGTCCAATAAACTTACCTGTATCGGTCCAGTCAAAGAGAAAAATTCGAAATAAAACACCTTCTGAATAAGGAATGCACTGCTTATCTCTGGGGCACCTCGCCCACGCTCAGGTCCGAAAATTGGCGGCCGACAGAGGGGTTCTTGATATGGAATACCAGCCAGGTAGCGTTGTAGTGCCTTTTCTGCTGCATAATATCTTACTCATTCAGTTAAAACAGTCATGCATGATGACAAGATCTGGACCCCAGGTATCCATTGTCCTGCTGACAAAGCGCTGGAACCGGAATCCCGAGTTTTGCTCTCTCTGGAGTGGGACCGGTGGCCTAGAACGCCTTACACTGAGGAGATTTCTTTGACTGCAGTCGTAAATGGCTTGTGATAGCAGAGCTCGTCAATGCAATCAAGCGAGGGGCTATTTGAGATGATAGCGGGAGAGTGACTTCACGAAGGTAAGCTCAAGGACTTGGAATATCAAGTGCGGGGTAGTGGGGTAACCAGTTGCCGCAGCCCAAGTCTCAAAAATGTGACTGCAAATAAGTCAAATGGAAGCCCCCAATAAAGAGAATAGCCTTGGGGGCATTAATTATTGTCAGTCATGGACGGTGAATGCCTCTTTGAGCTCTATCATTAGTCCTTTAGAGTAGTCCTTTGTACCGAGGTGTTTGGAACCAAACACCTGCTTATTTAAGTCTAGAAAGCCATTGTTGGAAATTTCCAGGCGAAGAAGATTTCCTTTGTATGTATTCGGAAGTATTTGAGATATTCAGATGTTTGAAATGAAAGTGGGAATATTTACGGCAGCGTATATGCACTATTTTCGCACACAAATAGCTGGGTAATTTTACAAGAAAACCAAGCCCAGCCCAACGTAGTCCTCATGTTGTTAGCACAGATTCATATTTGCTCCTTTCTGTCTGGCTCCGAACCGATTCCAAAGCTTCGACATACTCCAAATCCTCTGTTCCTCGGTCCCCACAGATTCACATCTACGCTAAAATGCTTTAAATCTTGATATCCCAAGTTCAAACAGATTTTGCACGCCTGTGAACGAGGTGAGATATGTTGGCAGCCCTCGAACTCTCGCTAGCTCATCAAAGTGCAGCATAAGCTTCGTCCGGTGCCCCTTCCATTGGTAGTATCGCTTGCGAGGAGACCACTAAATTTTATTATTCTGACATCTCCATCATTCTTCAATGCCACAGCAACTGCTTGCGTAACATACTTGGATATTCTCTTCTACTCATCGCTTCATCTTCACTCGCCAATCCACCCTATGCTCCTTTGCACACACCATCGAAATGCTCATTCGCATCCCCAATCTCACCATCGATTATTTCAAGCGACTTGTCCCTCTTATTCTCATAATTCAAGCACACAACTCCAACTATTTCTTCTTGTCATCATTGTTTATTGTCAATTTGTACAAGGTCGAGGTCGGCTCCGTGAATTTGGCGCACGCGGACTGTGTAGTAAGGAAGTATATACTCTATCTGCGCCAAAGTTTGAACAGGAAGGCGAGGATTACATCGCGTATATACCAAGTCATTATGTTTCGTGCAAGAGTGGGGAGGTCCGACAGGGTGGCGTGTGAGATGGGCTTGTGTGGTGATATTCACTTGAGGGCCGGGAGGCATGTTGATGGTTGTTGGAAAAGAAACTGTGCCTGGCTTCCGCAGATTTGGTATGTTTGGAAGCGACATCTAGGATAATAGCCATCCTCTGCTCATATTGATTGCTATCAACCCAAGAGCTGACCATGGGAAGTCCGCTCATTCGGCGGATTGTGGACTCCTGTGACAACTCCTCGTCTGTATTTGTCTTGGTTTGGCTAACTTGAACGTCCTATATGTGATCGCACATTACAATGTACACAATGATGAGGGTGAGAACGAGACGAGTTCTACTTAGATAAATGATCTAGTGGAAACGTAAGAGCTTGGACGCTGCGACGTCTGGCTCATGTGCTTGGCAACTTTTGCTGACTGGGTATATTGTTCTCTGAGAAATTGACGTATGAATAGCTCCAATAGATATGTCCCTCATCCTGTAAATACATCTCAGCTGCGCCGATGCCATCAGCCAGCTGGATCCTGAATGCATATGTACTAATTAAAACCTCGTCACTCTCCAAAGTATGATTACTACCCCCTCACATTCCCCAACCTCTGGCCCGATGTCCTGAAACTCCTACTCGCATCCATCGCCGGACATATCCACAATTTCTTCCCCCCAGCATCAGTAATCGCATGACTCGTCGCCGCAAAATCGTAAGGCTTCGCATTTACATAGATGTTTTCCCACTTCCCCTTCTCTACGCCATAAATCTCATGTGCGATAGTCAAGTGATCAACTCTCCCAGCTTTCTGTTCGGCATCCCACCATTCCCACGCAGCTCGATGAGCAGGACTGCTATGTGCCCATTTATGGACGTGGTCGATGGATTTGAAGTACATGATAGACAGAGAGTGGGGCTGCGTGCTTGCATTATTGGAGCTGTAGTCTGAGTAGCCGAGGAAGCCGTTTCCGATGGGATCTTTCTCAAGCTCTTTGTACATTTCTTTAGCGTAGGTGCCCATCTCGCGATACTTGGTGTAGAACAGTCCAAGTGGGCTGGGTACATCTCATTAGCGCGATGTTTTGTGGATCATGATGGTTACGTACTGATTGCATCTATTTGAGAGTAAAAGAATGCACATCTCTTGTCCACCAACGCTCTCGCCCACTGGCCTGAACATTCCTTTCTCCCCTATCTGAGATGGTGGAAACACAGCACTCAGTCTCCCATGCTGAACACCTTCCATCAACGGATTCTCAACCACGCCATAAACTTTCAGAACCAATATCGTGACTTTCCAGATTGCAAGTCCAAATGTCGGCAGTAATGCGTAAATGGGACGGATCGGAAGTAAGAGAATTGTCAATGACTGAAGCAGTCCTCCCATCAAAAGCCAGTCGCTAATCGTGAAATGCGCACGTATCCGGACACGGCCTTGATTTCCCATCAGAGGATGCGTCGGATGTATCCATCCTCGAGTCGATTCGGAGAGAGGCCGCTGCTCCGTCGGCGCATGAATAGGCGACAACTCCATCGTCGACACCGTTGACCGGCCTTACGACCGTTCGACGTTTTGGAGAAGATAGATGCAGGAAGAGAAGATGCTCGACGATAAGAAATGAAGCTGACACCCCAGATAACCTTCCGTGGCACAGCTTTCTTGTCCGTCCGTGGGTAGTGTCGATCAAGCACGAGCCACTGCGCGGCCTTGAACCCCCAAATGAGTTAAAATTGACGACAGGGAGCCAGCGCATCTATCTCCATATGGCTTCATAGCGCATGTAGTACAGATGATGACGATCCAGTTTCCGCACAGCGAATCCAGATTTCGTAAATTCTGCGCAGACGCGCTGAGCGCACACTCAGCAAAATAAGCTTTCATCAAATCCTCCTTATGCATGCAGGTCTGTCTGCAGCAGCCAATGCTTGGCTGCAACGTTTTCATCGTGGGGCGTTGGCGTTGGCGCCGGAAAAGGAAATCGGCTAGCTGAATGCGGATGTGTGTTGTCTTGGGGGCGTAAAAGGGGTACCGAGGTTTGCCAAGATCATTGTTTTCTTCTGTTCGCATTCGATGTCATTCTGGAAATCCGAGTCACATAAATCAGTCCACGATAGAGGCTTTGGTAGGATTACAGTTGGGGGCAGGCAGTTTGGGGGCGCTCTGAAGGTTCTCCGCATTTCCCGGCTGTCCAGGAACCTCCCATCAGCTCGGTCTCCATATCTCGTTCCGTGAACATCTCCAAACCGGCAGCTTTAATAATGTCGGATGGGAGTCGTCTTCCTGGTTTAAGATATCTATGCTTCGACATGTATCCAGAGCCCATGGTATGGTGTGTACAAATTTCTGCGATGACGAAGGTTGCGAGGAAAGTGCCGTGGGGAATTCGAGGAACAATTTTCCCACAATCTATTGCTGCGCATTCTCTTCTAATGGCGTGACTTCAATACTTTATGACTGTTCAACAAATGTCAACGGTAGGCAGAAATTCAAGTTTGAAGACCCTTCAACGTAGCGATGGTTTGTTGTTGAGTAGAATACAAGCTCAGCTTTGAAATCTTTTGAATTCGGGGCCATTTTAAGACCCTACCATGTTCTCGAGGCAACTTATTGTTCATTGGGAATATGTCTAGAGCGGTTTCCTTGTCTTCTGGTCACTGTTTTTAGATGGCACTCAGAAAAGTAAGTTGGTGCTTGTTTCCTCGTTTCGGATTTGGGCTCCTACCTTGGCCGCTAGCGCTGAAAGTCAATATTTACTTCGGAACCTAATCGGCAATTGCCTCAAGCGCCTGCTCGTCTTCCAACAAAAGCCTTTCAGTTGACGGATCGCTGGTGACATTCAGCAAACTATCATTTCCAGCATCATTTGCATCGTGGCCGGTCCTAAATAGCCACCACTCTTTTCTATCTGCCGCAACTTTTAGGGGAAGTTCAACTTCAAGTATGCTTTAAGACCTCAGTATATCTTTTGGTCACTACTCAACTCTTCGGTGCAACGGACGTATATGCAGTGCCGACTTGTGTTTCGTTTTTGGATTTCTAAGATTGCCCGCCCAAAATATTCCCAAAGAAGACTCAGCCACTATCTACGAAGGTTTTTGTAGGGATCAAAGTAAACCTACACTGTATCATCGTCAGACCTCTCAATAGAAATGGTTCACAAGCATCAGTCGCACATTCAGAGGAGGTCAACTCAAATTCCGCGAACTCAGTCCTTCGGTACTCAGAAAGAAGCGCACCATTCAAGCAATAGATGTAATTACTGATAGCTATATATAGCCATGCTGTCGCACATGGTGATGGAATACTTGCTGACTGGCTGCTTGTTCACGGAGCACACCCAAACCGTCAGAACGATCTTCTTAGCCCTCTTTTGGTTTTACCGACCTATCCTAAGTCCTTTTATATGGAGAAGTCTCTAAGTAAGTACCGAGCGAGTCTGAATGAAACAGATACTCTCTGCTGGGTAACATCGAGCAACGATGAAACTGCGAAGCTACTTGAGATGATGCAATATCTGGATGTGGGGGTAAATTTCAACCATATGTAGAGGATCCCACCGCCCTCGAATGCTTATATAAACTATTCTCTCGGGACAGCATTGCAATATGCCGTGAAAAGCAGAGATTTGAGAAGATCAGAGCTGTTGCTTGCTTGTGGAGCTGATTGGAATCTCAAAAGCGTCAAGGGATTCACACCTCTCGAGATATTTACACGATATCGATAAGTAGAATCAGTCAGGATACTGGCACCAGTCGAGAACCCCTCCAATCAAGATGAGAAGAACATAGAAGAAGAACTCAAATGTATCGGGGATACTTGGCTTTGTGGGGACAGAGACAAGGAGAACCAAGGCGGCGTCGGATTACGCCGCACTCTATGGGAGTTACCTGCCTCTCTCCTTGCATGTTAGTAGCCTTGGTCTGGTGGACCAGGTCGGTATGAAATCCAATACACCCAGGTAGATAGAGGATTAATTTAAGACCGCATCTGTACGATCAGTTTTAAACATATCGGCCATCGACGCGAGTATCAGGAACAGACACTTGAACGTTCGCATTGAGCTATACTTAATCAATGGTTTCATCCTTCCAGAATCCCACCTTGGAAGTTTATGAATCCTGAAGTCAACGCCGCATTGACGAAGCTGACTTGGAGTGTTAGGCGACATATTCACATTGAAAGACTCGTTTTCAAATCAACGACTTTATATCCAGAAAGCCAGCTGCCCGAACATAATCAGAGCCGGCTCCATCTCGATCTCGGACACAGTCGCAGACAAATCCCCCCACAAAAGAAAACGCAAAATCAACGAGAACATTTCAACAGGGACCAGCTGGCGAGAATCGGAAACAGCAAAACACATAAAGAAGTGCCCAAGCTTCTCATCAGCAGATTTGGCGCCGTTCCAGCTGCGCCGGTCAAGGATCGCCTTATTACTTTTACTTGATATTATGTTTGACAGTCTTATGGTGGTTCAATTCAGCTTCATTGTTGAAAACCACATTACAGAATCTTCCATCGTTGTATCGGTATCTGCAAGTCTTCTGTGCGGCTTTGGCCTTGTCAGCGTGCACTTGGTTGTAGTGTCCGGGTCGAGCACTATCTGTGAAGTTCTTTCCGCAGACCTAGCAAGGTGGCATGTTGTCAGTCAAAGCACTGGAATTTGACGCTGGTGTGAAAAGTGAAGAGTAGATGTGATGGTTGATGCAGACTTTGAATGTCGTTTCTCTTGCTTGGAGGTAGTATTTCGGATTTTTGTGTTGAGTTTGTGTTGAGGTGTCCGGAGGTTGAAAAACGAATGAGATGTTTGATTAAAATTTATATTGAGCTATTTGATTAGAAAGAGGAAGCTATCAAATAGAGAGTAGACATGCCAGCTATTTAGAGATCTTGATCAGTGTAGGCCCTCACTCTTGAATCACAGACTCTCAAGAGATGGACCACCTGCTATGGTCTGATTCTCATGTCAGTTAGAATTACATACATTTCTACTAACGTCTATCCGTGCGTAACGAAAAACCTGGTGTGCCGAAAATACTTCCTGACTTGGAGGTCTTGAATTTCCACCACATCCATTAATAAAGCTGTGATTTGTTCATTACTGTTCTTTAGCTATTTTTCTATCTAGTCTTCATTCGCTTATGAAAATTTTTGTATTTTGATTATGCTGGCGATCACCGTGCTGAAAGTGTTGGAAATTGCTATAGCTATTACCTTTTACTTTTCATGCTTATGAATCTGTTTCTGGATATTAAAATGGTGCTATGGAGCTTCTCTTGAATTCAAATGTAACTTCAAAGTTTGGAAACACAGTTCACTAGGAAATATATTTGCCGAATTTATCCGGACAATGGTGGGGGTACCTTTCAGATGCAAAATGCCGCTTCCTAATAAGCAAGGAAGGATTTACCAACACCGCGCAATTCGATAGTTAATATCACGCTAGCCGTATTACCAGGCATATTTTATATCACGTGATAGTACTTCCCAGTGCGGCGTCCTTCCAGAAGATTCCATTGCAGGCTACGTGTCTCTGAACCGAACCATCAGGACCTTGTCAGTCGAGCCGCCAACCAGTTGTTCACAACCCTATCTCCATCTTCATGCAAGGTACGCAGGCAGGCAGGTATTGCCATATGAGCGACCGCGCCAGCAAAGCCCTTGCAGAGGCCTCCTTGCCAGGAGAGCCTCGAACATACGATGCCACGTCCAAACGTAGTAGAGTCCCTTTGGCTACCCTTTATCATCGCGCTCATGGACGGCCATCGAGAGAAGAGAAGGCCAAAGGCCAACAGTATCTCACTCCACCGGAAGAAAATGCCTTCGAAAAGTATTTGAAACTAATGGCTGACTTGAGAAATCCTGTGCGAATCAAGTTCCTACCTTCCCTTGCCTTCAGTATCGCCCGTCGGCGTCTTAAGAAGAAAGCGACACAGCCTCCGAATAAGAATTGGGCTTAGGCCTTTCAAAAGCGTTATCCGGCCTTTAAATCACGACAAGTAAGGGCAATGGCCTGGGAACGTCACGAGAATAACATCTATGATAAGATAACACATTGGTTTGAAGTAATCGGAAAGGTAATAGAAGATCCGGCTATTCTCGCAGAAAACGTTTACAACATGGACAAGACGGGAGTTATGTTATCAATGCTTGGCTCTGTCAAGGTTCTCTTAGGTCAAGACGATTCGCGAGACTATAGAGGCGCGATCGTCAAGCGCACAACGGTTACCGCCATCGAGTGCATCAGTGCAAACGGTAGGTCTTTATTGCTTATGATAATTTAGCTAGCTAGTACCTATCGAAGTAATTGAATCACCTTCCTCACTCCTGGATGGCATTATGCGATCTTTGACTTAGGATATACCGACTCCAAGATTAGCTTAGAGTGGCTTAAACGCGTATTTGAACCTCAAACCAAAGAACAAGCTAATCAGAAGCTGCGGGTACTAATCTGTGACGGCTTCGGCACGCACGAAACGCTTGAAACTTTAGAATTCTGTTTCGAGAACAACATTATCTTATGTCGCTTTCCCTCTTACACCTCCCACAAGCTGCAGCCCTGTGATATTACCATATTTCCTCGCTTGAAGGATATCTACCATGAGGAGGCAAAAAGGCTATTTCATGGAGGTGCAAATACAATCGGCAAGCAACATTTCACCTCTCTCTATAGCCATGCCAAAAAGAAAGCGTTCACAAAAAGAAATATCATTGCTAGGTAAGCGGCTTATAGTTTATTTCCATTTAACCCAAACAAAGTCCTCAGGGTGACACCAAAGCCGCCCAACCAATCAACTGTTCCAACGGTCGACGAGAAGAAAGTGCGTGCCTATCATCAAAACGGCGCACCAACGCATTAAAACGACGTGCCACTAACGCCTGTAACACCAGTGTCAACAGGTGATTTAATATCGCTGTAAAATCTTATCAAACATGATGCTCACACACTTAACCAAGCGAGTATATAACGCCTCAAGCAACACGTACAAAAGCTTGCCCATGCCGCCCAGGTAGCCTTTAACGAAATAGCCTTTCTTAATGCCAAATGTGCTCTTCTCGACAATCGGAATCAGGTGTTAATCAAAATGAATAACGAAGCTAAAGTTCGCCGATCAACTAAATCACTCGTCTTAAGGAAGGCGAAGGTGATGAATTTTGAGGATATCAAGGTAGCACAAGCTGCGCATGCTGCAAAGAATATCACCAAGGAAAAGGGAAAACGCGGTTGGAAGCGTAAGAGTGCTGCGCTTGAGCCAGATGAGCCAGAAGCAGCAGAGGCAGAAGCAAAACCAGAGCCAGAAGTGGCGCGTGCTGCGAAAGAGGTCATCAAGGGCAAGGGGAAACGCGATCGAAAGAGACAGACTGCTACGCAACAGGCAGATGAGCCAAAGCCAGAAGTGGCGCGGAAGATCGATGCGCCAGTGCCATGGAGGGCACCAGTTGCGCGGATAATATGAAACTGTTGCACGAAAGAATAGAGAATCGTTTATCATTTCTTTTAGTTCGGATTTGGTTTTGGGAGGCAGGAAACCAGATACAATTAATGTTTGTAACAATCTCGGCGCAATAGAAGATGCAATTGTGGTTCGCCTGCAAGTCATTAGCGAACAATCTTTGTGTCGAGGCCAGACTCCTGACTCAAATCTTTGACATCAGTTCGCAGCTGCTTACAGTTCCACCTCTTGCCATCTACACCACGGCGGCCTGCTTGTTGCCTGACGCAATACTATTTCAACTCTACTCCCTCGCTAGCTCGCGACGTCCTACTCATTTGTATATGTCTGTACGCCTGCGCGGTGCATTGCTTGTACAGCAAGTAAAAGGTCGAATTGCATTTACTTTTTGCGAGCAAAACTGCGTAAATAGGTAAGACCTTAAATAATCTTCGTTAGCGCTGTTGCTTCCGCTACCTGAATATGATGCTATACTAACCTTAAATATTGGAATGATCTTGAGAAGCTGTTCTTCTTTGGCTTGGTAATTCTGGCAGATCTTGCAAAGGGTCTGCTTTGAGACCTTGATCCGGATCAGCCAAGAGAGCGTGGCCCACCTGTGCTTCAAGCATGAGTGCTTCTGCTCCTGCTCCTTGTCCTTCTGCTTCTGCTCCTTGTCCTTCTGCTCTTTGCGCTTGTAACGGTTGCAGATCTCTAGTGCTATCTTCGGATTCCGTTCATCGATGATATGTTGTATCTGGACGTAGCTTATTTAATTAGGCCGTAACTGGTACAGGACGGGACAGAAACGGGAATACAGTCTACCATGGTTTGTGCAGCAGGAAGGGTAATGGTTTCGAAAGCCGTGCACATCGTGTTTCGCAGTCAGCAATTGTCCGGCGAGGATGTCATGGCAGATCATTTAGAGCGCAGCGCGCAGGTGGCTGCTGACATGTCTTCGGAAGCGGTGAGGCTGTTGACAGTTAATTGTGGGGTTGGGTCATTCAATCACGAGCGTCCTTATGTAGAGGCTCAGCTCCTGTCATCGCGACGATAGAGCCATTCCGTCATCAACCTCGTTCTTTTCTTTTCTGCTTTGTTTTGTAAGCATAATACAGCTAGGAGCAAAATCGGTGTCCTATTAACCTAAACTCTTTCAAACTGTCTAAACGCACAGACATTTTATTTTGAGCGTCACCTGATGACCGGATATATGTTTTACCGAAATCCGAGAATGAGGCAAGCTAAAATTCTCACCGTCTAGTTGATGAGGCTATCCTCTGCCGTTTCACAGTCAACACTCAAGGTCATAATTCCGAATTAAGCTTTCTTAACATTGTGATATCTCGACATAAAACAGACCTATCCTGCTTTAAATGACTTCAACTACAAAGCAAAGCGAGTTAATATTAATTGCATTACTAACATCGTATCGGATGCTGCTGAGATTGAATGGATTGATGCATTGAAATATCTTGACCCCTCCTCGGCCCACTGGGTTTGTGACCTACGCTCTTATTTACGTTCTCGGATGCTTACTATACATGGTAGGTACCAAATGAAGCACAAAGTGATCAGCCGCTGCTGCGAATGCGAGTTTTGTAAATTATGTAACTGTTTTGATATGTCCATAGCTCACAGGGCTTAGAACTACGCATAATCCGAGCCTTAGCAACCAAACTCTTCGTTTAGCGCAAGCTGTTGTGCCGATTCCTGTTGAGGTGCTTGGCCATGTGGTGGCATCGTTGCAGGACTTTAAAGCCTTGTGGCAGAATGATGCTGGCAGCACAACCTTACTCAATGGCCTACGACGTAAGTGCGCCTTTTTCACCGTAGTTGCTCGAAGCCTCCAAGGCGACTGATAACAAATGTTTGAAGGTCTCCTAATGCAGACGCCAAATGATGGCGACTTGTTCTGCTCGATGATTATGCAAACCAATGGATTCCGTGAAGAAGTCAGCACTAACAACAGTCCTCAAAGGATTGATCAACTGTTCAGTGCAATTCTTATTTCATCCAATCCTACATTAAATATGCCAAAGATCGCCCAGTCGTTTAGCCCTCCTCCATTGTGGAGCACAATCGACTTACCAATAGTTCTTCTCCCCCTTGAGTTTCTGCTTAGACACGTCCAACAAGTCTCCAAGACGCTGGCAAAGCTTACGACCGAGGTGTCTTGCATCGAGGAGATTGTTATCAGTGGCAATATCTCACCAGCACATTCCGAGCAGTTTGCAAGTACCTTCAAAGGCCTAATCAAGAGGCTCCATATCTGTAGCCGTGAGATTGTGAAGCTTCGCAGACGCTGGCACTTCCAGATGACGCTTGCAAGGACAATTGTTGAGCTAATCGAGACCCATGATCCTCAGATTGTAGCTGCTCGAAGGAATATCACGAACCAGATGAATATTAGTGGCGACGTACATTTTGGCTCTGGGATTGTAAACTTTGGTAACGACGTAAATGATGACAACAAAACCTTGACTGAAAGTCGTGAATACCGGCAACTCTTTAGCGTTGCTTCTCTACAGCATAAGCTCAGCCATAGTCTAGAGTACGATTTAGACGTTCTACCTACAAGTATTGCGAATCAGTCCAATGCTGTAAGCAATAAATCCTTTGGAAATTTCCGACGATTATGCTATTTCGACATTTTCAGATATTCAACCTCATGGCCCAAAGTGACACACAAGCCAGTATAAGTATTGCAATATCCTTTAGGAAAGACAACGAGTATATGCAGAACATAGCAGACGCAACTTTACGAGACAGCTCTTTCATGAAAACTATTGCCATACTCATCATGGTCTTTTTACCTGGCACTTTTATCTGCGTAAAAACAAGCTCAATCCAGACTCAAGTATAACTTGTACTAACGCATCAATATAATAATTATTTTTCAGCATGATCATGTTCAATTGGAACAGTTAGCCTGGCGAGCCGCTGGTATCTCCCTATATTTGGGCATATTTCCTTGCAATGGTACCGCTGACATTGCTTGTCATTGCCATCTGGTGGTGGAAGACCAAGGAGAGCCGTCGAGAACAGGAGGAGGATAGAAAAAAACGAAGACTTGCGAGGGGTAATATTATGAAAGTATAGAAATTCATCGAAAGCTATAACATACAGTATTCATAGGACATAAATAGGTTACGAAATTATGCAAATCAGCATTTGGCTCAATCGTAATAACGTGTGCCCGCGGTTTTCGGTCAAATATATATGTATCCGATTAATCAGGTGACACTCAAGATAAATGTCTGTGTGTTCAGACAGTTTGAAAGAGTTTAGGTTAATAGGACACCGATTTCGCTCCTAGCTGTACTGTAGTATCGCAAAGAGATGTCCAGGGCAGAGTTTACAAGTTCAAGAGCACGTCAGATTGCTTTGGGTTGGGCACAGATGTAACAGAAGACGATCACTCGCGCACGTCTTCGACTGTAAAACTTACGGCCTTCACTACGCAGCTATATTATTTTCAACAGGATCAGTGGTACCGTACCCCCTCAACCTAGCTCTGATCTCTATCCGACACTCGAAGAATTTGCCTGTTCCCTCTTGAGTACTTCGTACCATGGGTCCAATACCACAAACAAGGAGTTTGCAAGTCGTCTAAATTCCGGTCTTAGGGCTTCTGGGCAGGACGCGAAGCGGTCCTCGTGCCAAAGGAGTCTCTGACGCTTAACAACTTTCAGTAAGTCATTGCCAGATCCTATGAAGAACTGCTTGACATTGTGTTCGCAGGCTGCCACAGGATATTTGAGAAACCTTGGGCAGTCCGTATGTGTACACCGCGAGAGTGGTGGAAATGGGAGTTTGGCCATCGAGGCCTTGTCCCGAAAGAACCTGTCGCATTCCTCTTCCCAATTCATGTAACCTGCTCTGGCTTTTATCCGCCTCTGCTCTTCATCTCTCTTTAGCTTGTCCTTTATAACTTGATCTTCTCGGGCTCTCTGTAATCTAGCCTCCTTCATTGCTGTAGCTTCTGCGGCTTGCCTCGCACGAAGCTCACTTAGGTATACCGCACGTCGTTTTCTCTCTTCGTTCTGCCGTCTATCCTCAAGTCTCCTCACTCGACTTTCATTGTAAATCTTCAAAAGCTTAGGCAAACCCCAATATCCGATATGTATAATAACGGTGACGCCAATAGCAGTTGCTAAAGCAATGCTACACCACTTAAAAATTCGAAGCAATATCAGGAAAATGGCTTGCAGTGTATGTGAACTTTTCAAAGCTCGCCACACAGTAGCTATCGCCTGACAACTCCAATAAGCTATCCATTGGAGGCAAGTCTGTAGCCCTCGCAAGATGAGATCGACGGCTTTTTGTAGTATGTTTCGCCCGGTATATGAGATATTTGTAGTGAGCGAGGCCAGTAATCCATGAGCAGTCACATTCGAGGTAGCTCTTTGGGTAGGCATTTCGACCAGCTTTAGCCCATAATAGACAACGTAGCAGGCTCAACATGGGACACGATAATAGCTACCTGACCATCAGTTGCTCATCAGTAAGTTATTGGTCGCCGTACAACGTACCTTTCGATTATGCTTTGGGTCAGCTCAAGTGTCGAGACTTGTCAAGTTTGATGCTGTCGTAACGAGTCGGTAGCCAAGTTTGACCAGCCCCGCTCTTGGCTTATCACGTGTTTACTTGGCTGGAACTTTGTCGATTTCATACACTTAGCACTCCGCAACGTCATCCTAACGTCTCTTCCTCGAATTCCAAAAATTACAATCAATTTCGATGGCTTCGTGTGGGTCGCAGGATAGGCCTCATGTGACTCTCAAGTTATAGAATAAGCCATATGTCAGCTATTACTAAGCTGGATGTGGCGCGCCGGACACTACCAGCCAACAGATGGCCTTCTTACCGTAGGCTTAATAATCATGATTATCGCGTAAATATTGCGGGGGCCCCTTCCGATCGAGATCGAGTACTGACCCGTGTGGCGATCATGCACAAAATTGCGCGCCACAGCCGCCACAACGGCGGATGACAAATTTCTGGCATAGGTAGGAGGCCTTCAGAGCGCGGATATGGTTCTTTTATAAGTATGACGGGTTATAAGCTCATTGGTAGAGTTGAAGTAAACGAACCTTGCTATACTATAAAAGGAGACTCTTCATTAAATTAGGCCAGAAAACGACAACACGAATATTATTTTCTAATAAGAGAGGTTTCAGGTTTCCAGGAGTGACCATGTAACATAATCTATGAGAAGTTATAAGAGATGTGATGATGTGCACAGATTTTGAGATGCTTGATGTCAAAGTACCTGATATTTATTTCGGTGCGCAGGGTTTTTCGGCACACAGGGATGGACGTTACACTATGAATCACACACTTGGCTCATATCAGTACAGAAGGTTAAAGGATCCTCTCGACGTGACGACTATGATTATAAAAATGTTTGAACATGCAGCTGAGGATAAAAGCTGAAGAACAACAAACAGTTAAGTTGAATGAATTAAGGCAATGGCAGAGTCTGTTTCAAGAGGCTCGCGCTCACGATGATAAGCCTGTGCACAAAGTCACACTTGCACGGCAATTCTAAATATTTGATGGGAATGTGGTATGTTTTGGTTACAATTCTTTTCCTCAGAATTTGCCTCTCAAGAGACACGCGCTCATGAACCTTAAGTGCTCTCTCTTGATCATGGGGGACCGGGGATTCTATGTAGTACTTAGCTACGGAAGCAAAGGCGTGGAAAGATGAGAACCAGAGCCAGCTGAGATCCTTCACCCCCACAAGACCAGCCGGTCAACACCATGTGTCGCAGCCACACGCAGCGCTTAATGAACGCCATGCGCAAGCTCCATATGCTCCTTCCAAGCCGGAATATTAGCACACATCTTTCCACACGGTCTGCCGTGAGTTTTGAAAGTACATCTGACTTTCGTGGCTGGCACGACCTCTGGATGTGCACGATCGAAGTGAGCTGTGAACTCGGTGGCGACGAACTCGCGGTTGCATTTACAGCAGTGGACCATGATTGCGGATACGTAGGTGTTGTTGGGTATGCGTGTTGGTGGTTTGATGGTGGTGAGGAACCTCGAGGTGAAGCTGTGTGGTGAGAAAATGAGGGGGGGATTGGGAAGCTTGTTGGTGTTTTATGGATGATAGTGGACACTGTTTTGGTAAGCCGATCAGAATGGCCATAGGTTGTGCTTTCTTCCTACACTTTTCAGAATTTACATATTCATGGAAAGTTGTTCGGGCCGATCCAACTCATTGGTGGATGAAAGTACTACGAGCCTCGCTTAGTCCACTACTGAGTGCGAAACAGGGGCCCGTCAACGAAAGGAGGTAACCGTAGGTGCGTATTCCCCTTTGTGTGACAGCACTTAGGTGCTTTGTTCGAGCTTGCGAAACACTGATAGATAACAATGTGATTGTTCGAGTCGAAGCTTCAAAGAAGCAAACCTCTCGAGGAAAACTCTTTGTCCAATGGTCCTCGAGGCCTATGGTTTGAGCTACTTGATCAACTACATGGCGGCTACTAAGCTCCCTGACAAGTAAGTAGCCAGCAAATGTCAACAAGGCTAGAATTAGGCATCTGTAATCATCTAACAAATGTTCTTTTGAATATGTACAGATTCCCTCTCCAATATTTACACGAAGATATCCCGACATCCTACTGTTGTCGCTGCTCTCTACCCCAGACTGCCTGATAAAGGTTTGCACTTAAACTCCGGGAGCATAAGCCTTCAAAGTCGAGTCATAGTAATTATACCCAACACTGGACGGCGGCTCATACCCGAAAATATATTCGCCCCTACAAAGCAAGTTAGATCTATCACATTTTATCAGAGAACGTGAATGGGAAAACTTTACCACCAAGGCCCACCACCCCACCAAAGTGCACCAGTCCAAACATCCGTATTTGCCTTCAACACATTCAACATCCCCGTAGCAGCACTCATGCACTGAGAGTTCGCACCCCCGGCAAACTCCCCAATAATCCCCTGCTTGCCATTAGCCTTCAACCACGCCGTGGCAGCCGCGATTCTCTCCGCTCCAATCGTGCTCGAAACGCAAGTTGCGCTCGTTCCTGATCCGTCGCTGTCGAGGTACTGGTGCATCTCATAGATGATCTTGTTCTGCGGGTCGGTGAGAGCTTTCAGGTTGTCGTTTACACTAGCCCATGTCCAGGCTCCGGAGTAGGAATTCCCTTCGACGAAGATATATTGTGATATTGCGCCAGTGGCTCGGATGGCGTTGATGGCGCCTTGATTGAGGTTTAGAACGAGGGTTTGGTCCATGTCGTGGTATTCGTTGTTGGTGTCGAAGATCTGGACACAGAAAAGGTCATCAGTGAAAGTCCAAAGGTCAAAAGTGAAAATAACAAGTTTCAGTAATCGTTTACTTACGACTTTTGAGTTTCCCTTGAATTGAGTAGCGAGATTCGTCCAGAAGGTCTTGAAAGAAGCAACATCCGAGATGATCGCCCCATTAAATCGCCCAAAGTTATGTGGGTCAAGCACGGCATATGCGCCCTTGCTAGTGATATAGTTGACGGTGGCAGTCAAGTTGGCGAGGTATGCTGGGCCAAGAGCAGCTGAGATTCCTGATGGTGCTAGACGCTCCATGGAGAATGCAACGCGGAAAATGTTGTAGCCTTCGCTGATGAGTGTCTATGCTTGTCAGTCCTTACTCCAAAATCAAGAATGTGATGAAGGGCGTACGTCAAGAGCACTGTTTGCTGGGAAGATGAAGTGTGTTCCCCAAACACCGGGATAATTCCCTTGACCAAACTCGGCTCCAGACTCGTTGATACCGAACCACTTCAATTTTTCCGTTCCGCTCGAAGTAGGTGGTGCTGCCGAGGACGTCGTTGTGCTAGCCTTTGTCGATGAGGTCGTTGCTGGCTTTGTGCTGGTCACCAATGTGGTAGTTGGCTTCGCAGTTGTACCCGCAGTTCCTGGCACACATTGAGAGTACCATTGGCTTTGGTAGAGACAATAGTATCCAGAAACACATGTCGTCGTCCCAGTCCAGTTGGGTCCTCCGCACTGTGCATATGCAGCAAGCTGAGCCTGTGCTCCGGCTGCGAGCAAGCCGCTTAGTAGGATTGAAGAACTTCTCATCTTTGTAAAAGTGAGGGGAAAAGCTTGTTGTCCTGAAGATTCCAAGACTGGGGCTATGCTTCGCGTTATATATTCTTGCCAAGAGTGATAATCACTTGCTCAGAACTCTCACAGAAATCAAAGGAGGCATGGCGGCCCGATGAAACATCAATTCCAACTCTCCTTGGTACCAATACCATTGGTACTTGCCCTTGTAAATCTAGGTGGAGTTGAATAGGATTAGTTGTGGCGGAGACCATGATCCGAAATGGGGGGTACTCCCACCAACAACACCTGAACAGACTAGCGCCAGGACCGAGGCATCGAAGATTCTGATCTGATTTCCTCAAGGACCGTCTAGCAAGGTACCACAAAGCTTCTCGTAATCCATGTAATATACATCTCGCAAGCATATGCCACCTACCGGAGTACCTCCCGCACACCCCTGCTAAGCGAGCCCTCCTCGCTCTCCCCTTTCCACACCCCTCAATGTCCATCTGATCACATTAGGGCCAGCTCGGCCCAGGACCCGAAGCCAGATCCAGGTACGACGGTACCCCTGGGAGCACTTAAACAAGACTTTGCTCTTGCGAAATTTCATTTCAGTCTCGTGGCCATTTGCCGTTGCTCCGGAATGGATAAACTTGGTAGCGGACGGAAGGTAGCGGACCGTCCCCCTTTTTGGGCGTCCTTCCCCATGGGACCCCGCAGTAATGTATCGTGAGATGCGGCTCGTGTTCCGAGGGGAGAAAATTGTTCCACGACTTATCGATAACTGTACGGAAATGTTCGACTATTTCGCCACATTTTGGTTCTGTTGGCGGTGGAAACATGAGAAGCTGTGGTAATCTCGGGAAATGAAAGAGCGTTTCAGGTGAAAATTTGAGCGAGTTCTGATTTTGACTTTTATCAGCATGTCCTTCTCAGTCGAGACCTGATGCACAGGACATAATTGTGGCGCCGGTAACAAGAATAATGAAATGCTAATAAGAATTCCGTACACGAAGGAAATACCATACAATAATGTAAAGGAGAGCGAAATGACTATGGAGACTGAATGATCATCTATCACTCGTGAGTGTTGATGCTCTAGCTCTGCTAGTCTTGCAAACGCTAGTCTTGCAAACACACGTCGGTCTCAAAGTTCACTCCCAAAGAATATCTGATCATCTGCTCCCGAAGTGAACACTCCAAACGACCTCATCGGAACCAAGTTCTCCTCAAGGCCCCTATACTTTCATTGTGTTTTCCTTCTCGAGTTTCCTTCGCTCAGATTCTTGCTGGAGTGATCAGCGCGTCTCTCTGGTCTTCCACCTCGAGATATACATAACCAGCGGCGTCGGGGTACCATAGCATCGAAGTATGTCCAGATGTACGGAGAAACGAGACTTTCCCTTGGCTGACGATTCCAGTCAAACATTGTCATGCTAAAGAACGACTGAAGATTTGTGAGTGCATGCTTCCTTCATTATAGATCACAGCAGCACTTACGCAGAGAAACGTTCCCGGCAGAAACACCATAGCGAGAGTGGCACTGCTTTTCATCGAGGACATATCCCGTCTTATCGCATCGGCTATGCGTTGTATGTACTCGTCGTCTTTTCGTGAATACATTGCAATGCTTATACTAGCTTCGATATCACTTTAAGTCATGAGATTAAAAAGCTGTAGGTGCATGGTAAGCACAGTACAGTAGCCCGAAGATTAGGTTGAGGAGATGGACGACTTGAGTCTTTTCACCAGGGCACCGAACCTGTTTTGTGACATCTCCCCTTTGATCTATTCACCGATCAAAATATCATCGATATCCGACACTTCGACCGTAAGTTCCATCAGCTTCCAAGACACCATCAGAACGTGTCGAGTCAGAAATTCGAGGAGAGAAAAGGCTACTGGAAGGGCAGTTCCCATCCGTTCAACAACCACAATAAATGGATGAGCAATGTCCGGCTTTCGATCGGCACTATCCTTTGTGATGAGAATGCCGTAGAAGGAAAGGGAGAACTCCTCATGTCGTTGACCATCACTCCACTGGGAAACATGCCATTTTTATCTCCGGAAATTGAGGTTGGGCAGAGGGGCATGCGAAGGGACGGTGTGGGGGACGAGAAGACAGTGAGAATGAAAATGTGGCTGTGATATATCCGTGATAGGTGATCAATATAATCTATAGTGTTATGATGATTGGAAATGCGAGCGACAAGTAAGCAATACGGTGTAGATATTGTCCTTGTTCTGACATGCAACTGACTATCAAAGAGACATCTAACATTACAGTAAGGAGAATCTCGCGGGAGAGGCAAAGAGAGGCGAGAAGGGAGAGTGTTGGTGCGAGTGCGACTTACAGATCACATTGGCGTAAAATCAAGTAGTTGACATCACGTCACAAGTCACGAAGAGAGGGGAGAAAACACAGCATATGTTTGTATGGTGAACGGACTTTCATTTGTACTGGATATCAATCGTCAATCAACCGTCGATCAATCATCGATCAGATCAGATCAGATCAGATTATCCCACTGAAAATTTTCCCATCACTCAGCGCGTGTTCGCTGTCGTATTTGCATTGTACGCATGCAATGTCCGCGTCTTGTATGAACGACATTCATACCGCGCGTACGTACGTACGCCAGCCGCATGGAATGGACAGGAGCACTTCCGTATTCCATCCAGCTAGCTCTATGTATGCCCGTATGCGCAAACCAAGCCAAGCCAAGCATCGAATCTATATCCTCGTTCGTCCTCTCCTCCGGGAGATAAGAAGAAAAACAAAGAATCTGGGGTATCCATGCCCTGCCTTGCCGTGCCTGCGATTTTTCGAATATTTGCAGACCCCACACGCATTTCCGTGATGAAAAAAAGATAAACCGAAGAGCAGAGATCCATCAGATCAATCATTATCCGAAGAATCCCATTCCCAGACTTCTTTCCCAAATGTTGCCCATGAGAAGAATTCCGAGAAGAGATTTTTCCATCCATCCATCCATCCACTTTTGTCTATCGCAGCGCAAGAAAGCAGAAAATGCCAACGCAATTTCGCATGTAAAACAGATGAGAAAACAACCATGTGCACGCACGATCTTCTATGTGGAAGCACCAGACGAAGTTGTCTGCCGAACCTCCGATGAGTATTATTGAAAGCAGAATTGATTCCGAAACATGACCGTCATGATGCGTTCTGTGAACCCAGGGATTTTCCACGCTCCCAGGGTAAAAAACGCTCAAATGACCGGTACGCCGTATGTGGCGTCTCATGCATCTGCCTGATCGCCTTCTGTCTATTGGGTATCTCGAGACGAAGGGGACAGCCAGGAACAAAAGACAACGCTATCTATTCGTATGCCTTTTGGTTGGTCGAAAGCACAATGTAAAGCCAGCTCAATTTGCAAGGGACATGAGCCAGCTTCGATCGTGATTTGCCGCCACCAGAAAATCGATATCGCAAAGTAAAGAAACCGAATTGTCGAAAAATGTAAAAGAAAAGGACCAGGTGACCCAGGAACCAGTGAAGGACTGATACCTCAAATGACGCCTTTCCCATGTCTATGTATAACAGGGTCGAAGGAAGACGTCGTCAAGGTGGATTTACCACCAGGATTGGCCACCACCGCCGCCAGATGGGTTGCCATAGCTTCCACCGCCATAGCCACCAGCTGGGGGTCCACCACCATAGGCGGGAGCACCACCGTAAGCAGCAGCAGGGGGAGGTCCACCGAATCCACCACCACCGCCGTAGGATGGGGCACCACCAGCGAATCCGCCTCCGTAGGATGGTCCACCACCACCTCCGCCGAACTTTCTGAAATCACGGTTGGCACCGCCTCCGCGTCCACGTCCACCTCCAGATCGTCCACCTCCTCGTCCACCACCACCGAAGGAACCTTCACGGGCAATGTTCTCGAGGAAAGCTGGGACCTCTTGGTTGGCCTCCTTCAGAAGATCAATGAGGTCACGGACAACACCTCTGTTGCCACGGTTGAAGAATGCGGTAGAGATACCCGTGTTACCAGCACGACCAGTACGACCGATACGATGGACATAATCATCGATATCAGTTGGGAGATCGTAGTTTACGACGTGGGTGACACTAATTTTGATTAGCAGATGCACAGACAGCAAGGTGGAGAATGACTTACTTTGGAATATCGAGACCACGAGCAGCAACAGCGGTGGCAACCAAGATTGGGCAACGTCCATTTCTGAACATCTCTAATGCACGCTCACGCTCACGTTGAGTACGATCACCGTGAATGGAAGTGGCAGGGAAGTTCTGGTTGATAAGGAAGTCGGAAAGAGAGTCGGCCATACGCTTGGTCTCAACGAAGATCAAGGTAAGACCAGCACCGTGTGTGTGCAAGATGTCGAGAAGGACTGATCGCTTGTCCATATCCTCAACATACTCAACCTTCTGGGTGATGTTCTCAGAGGTAGAACCAACACGTCCAACAGACAAGAAGACGTAGTCCTTCAAGAAATCACGGGCAAGCATCTGGATGTCGCGGGGGAAGGTGGCGGAAAACATGAGGGTTTGACGGTCTTGAACACCTGGCATGTCCTCACCCTCGACGATGCGACGAATTTGTGGCTCGAAACCCATGTCCAACATACGATCAGCCTCGTCAAGAACCAAGTACTTGATATTGCAGAGGGAGATACGGCCGCGCTCGATCAAATCGACCAAACGACCAGGGGTAGCGACCAAAAGATCACAACCACGCTCGATTTGGCGGAGTTGAGAACCAATGTCAGCACCACCGTAAACAACACATGGACGGACCCATGATCGGTAGGCGAACTTGCGGGACTCATCGTAGATCTGAGACACAAGCTCACGGGTTGGTGCGAGGATCAAAGAGGTTGGGTAAGCCTTGCGTTGGCGTCCAAAGTTGGCACCGGAGCCAGCTGGAGCTGCTGAGGGACCGTTGATGAATGCCTGGGACAGGATGGGGAAGAGGAAACCACCAGTCTTTCCGGAACCAGTCTGGGCACAAGCCATCAAATCACGGCCACCCATGACAATTGGGATGGAGTATTTCTGGACTGGAGTTGGAACCTTGTAGTGAGCAAGTTCAATGTTGCGGATCAAGTGGTCATCGAGAGGAGGGTTGGTGAATCGGAGGACTGGCTCAGGGACGTTGGTACCGGAAGCCTCAACTGGGATATCGTCGTACTTCTCGAAGTTGATGCCGGTTTGTTGCTTGGATGGATCGTCAGCAACACCGAACAGCTCACGCTCCATGCGGAGGTTTGCGGGTCCAGCAATGTGCTTGCCATCCTTCCATTGTCCGTCGCCGCCGCCACGAGCAGGGGCAGATCCGCCACCGGCACCACCAGCACCTGGGTTACCATATCCGTTGCGGTTGAAAGCCTTTGGCTCAGTGTAGTTGTCCCATCCGCCAGCAGCGCGTGGGGGAGGTCCTCCGGCACCTGGAGTGAAGTCAGGGGCGTTGGCCCAGTTTCCGGCGGGGCGAGGAGCATCACCTGCGAATCCGTTTCTGCTTGGGGAAGTACGTTAGCAGGCCATCAGTGAATGACGAGGAGGGTGAAGTCTGGGAAGAACTTACGCAGCTGGTCCAGCCCAGGCACTGCCGTTAATGCCACCATTCATTGGAGGAGGGCCACCGTTAGGAGGACCAGCAGGAGCTGGGCCACCCATCTTTCCTCGCATGTGAGGAGGAATGTACGAGCGTGGCTCGCCGGCTCCCCCAAGGTTGAGGTTGCCCATGTTGAGTTGATCCGCCATATTGATTGTTGGTTGTGGTAAGGCTGAAGACCGACGTTTGTTGTATTATTTTTGAGTGAACTGCGAAGAGTCAAGAATCTCCTTATTCTCTTGAAAGACCGTGGGATCTATAAGAGAGTGTGGAGAGAGTTGTGTTGTTGTCGTGAAGGCGAAACGCCGTCGAAACGATTAGGAGGAAGAAGAGGCCGTGAATTGATGCTTCTGATCGAGTCTATGTCAAATCAAACGCGAAGTCGTAACACGCAGAATACGTAGAGTGATGATATTCCCCAGAAAGAACGAAGAACTTTCAAAGGAAAAAGAGAGGAGTATTGTTTGTTTTACGGGAGAGGGTGAAGTTGCTGTTTGTGGGAGGTTGAAGGAAGAAGAGAAGCAGGCGGAAGACAAGGCAAAATTTTAGTAGGACAAAACCGATAACTCGCTTGACCAGGACGGGACTGGCGCTATCCCTAATTGGGAAGAGAAAGGGTCAGGGTCTGGAGGCCAAAGCTGTGAATTAGTCAGCGGATTTCACCGCCAAATTACACGTGATAGATATGACGATTGGGGCGGTTTTGCCTTCGTCCAGTCTGAGTCGAGTCGATTTGAAGCAACGGGATATGTTTTGAATGCGGCATCGAGTCAGGAATGTATTATCATGACAGAATATGGATACACGACACCTCCTTTCTTCTTTCGATTGACTCCTTTCTCCAAAATACTATCTGCCTATCACCAGCAAGCCGGACATCTTCCCCTGCCATCATCCCACGCCCTCTTGCTGGACAGCTGAAGGTTACGGGAGGCACGGGACGAATGAAGAAGCCAAGTGGCTTTGATTGGACCCTGCAGACAGAATACTTGCATCATGAGGCGGCGAATGAAGGGTGTAGAATTTGAAAATTCATTTGTTGGAAGTCTGTAGGCTGGATTTTCATTGGTCGCTTTGACGGATTTTTTTCTTTTAGGAAAAGGGGTCAAAGTCCTTGGGGTCCTTTTGCTTTCTCGCTTGGAAAGAGAAACTCGGAAGACACAGAGAGACACTTGATGTTGCTTATTAGAAGTCTCCTCTATGAGCTTTCCGTACCCGAGCTAAGTCTTTCTCTATTTCTCATCTGCATCAGGTACCCTAATTCTGCAACAAATCTCCAAAATTTCCTGTCTCTCCTGAGTCAAAGATCTTCGACGAATCATCTTGGCGTGGGGTAGTGCTGAAGCTCGCTAGACCTGGACATTGTGAAGACGCTCTGTATCTTTTGCAGCTCTCAAGTCACGCATGCTTCTACCTGGGCTATTCCGCCTATAAAACCTTCAAATTCCACATTTCCTTTGGGGACTTCAGGGTCTCATCAGCAGCAGTACTAAACCTCAAGGCGGGCAAAAGTAACTGAGGGTCACACGTGCAGACGAATAATCTTAGCTACGATCTCCTATATTCGTTTTATACTTTTCCCATCGCTATATCAGTCTGTTCTTCGATTCCATTATTCTCTCTTTTGTTTTGCTAGTTTCGAGATGTCGAAGGTCCAGAGCTGGCCCTGGTAAATCTATATCCTGCTAAGCAATGTCGAGATCCGAGTCCGACATACCACATAAGTGCATCCTCAGAGGGTCTAGAGTCAAAAAACACTCTAGCACTGTCTTGGTAGAAGCTTGCTGACAGTGACTTGCACGGCAACCCTTCAACATTACCTTTACGAACGTGGGGCGAGCTGGATTCCAAGTCTATGACTCCTGCAGCAATACATACCGATCTCTCTTTCTTTCTAAGGTTGCAGGGGGCCGAAGGAAACACTTGACTACGATCAAATCTGCAAGTCCAGGCCATCTGAGTACGGTAACTTCCATGAAGACGCAACTAAACCCACAACTTTCCATTCAGAGGCTCCACGCCTCATCGTACCTTTCTCGCTCTCCCCTCTACTCTCCAAACATCAAGTAAGCATTCAGTCAGCCAGCGAAACCAATTTTTTCACAGCACAATCCTCAGTACATTCCTTTCCCTTTTCCCTTTCAAGTGAGCAAAAATCAGTACGTAGAGTCCTCAGCATTACCTTCTCTAGCTGAAATCTCCCCGACAAGATCTCCGTATCATTGCCTTGATCTGACCACCTGTTCGCAAGAAGCTGTATACAAGAACAGCACGCAAGCTCATCACTCACACTGAAGACTCCCTCCCGTCTCTTCACATGAAATCGAAATCCAAGAAATCGAAATCGCTTGCTTCTAACAACCCGTATCCGTAATTATATACCGGTATCTCACCCAGTCTATAGAGCAAAGATTTCGAATTCAAAGAGAGCGTGTATTGGTAGGCCTCCACTCCAATCAGATCTGGAAAAAAGCATGAAGGATGAAGAACAAAGGATTAACCACGCAACGAGATATTCAAATGCCACTAATACCCGCACCACATCAACACTCCACACCTCTCCTTCCTCTCTCTATTCCTCTCCTCTGCCTCTACTTCTAGTGTTAGTTCCGGTTTACAGAACTCTCTCAATTCAAGAAACAGGTGCACAGCTTATTGCTGATATCGATGGCCATGTCAACATCCATGCTAATAGCATACCACGAGTTAGTAACTTGGCATAAGAAGGAAAGGAACAGCTTGTGCGTGATAGTCATCCCGACTGATCTATTTTATGAGAAAAGGATACGGTGATGAAGAAAGTTTGGGTATAGATGCGATGGGATGGGGTGGGAAGACAGATGGATGGATGTGTGGGCTTGCTATTTTGCCTGCTGCCTTTGAGATGACACAGGCATTCTATTGTGGACTGCTCAGAAGCCGTCAGGTAACGAAATAATCACGCTATAGATCGGGTGTGTAGATGGGTAGATAGAGATGTTCTCACCATCTGATCGCAATGTCAGCTCTCTAGACCAGTCAGTGCCTTCTACTTCGAGGGGCCAGATGAGCAAAGGGAAATCACAGGACATATGCAGAGTGTATAGACACCAGTACCGGTCCTGAAAGCAACCGCGTTCGCCATTCCATTGATGCCATCATATCGCTATAGTACAGCCAGCCAGTTTATCATAGCCAGCATTCCAATCCATTCCGATCCATCATCCATCCTTCCACACACCTTTCCAGTGCCAGCCCCATCATCTAAGGACAAGCAATCCTCTCCTCATCATCCCACTCCACCTCCCTAACCCCCTCCTTCGTAACAACCTTAACCAACATCCCCTTAAAATCAATCGGCAGCCTCCTCTTCAACTCATCCGTACACAGCCTCAACAGCTTCAGTCCCTCCTCATACTCAATATCCGGATGATGGTGCTTATCCAATATACTCAAGCAGTAGTACTGAGCATAGCCATGAGCAGCGTATGGGAGGGGGGCGAGAGACGCTAGGTAGTCGAGCCAGTAGAGCGAGGGGCGCGAGGTGATGGGGTCGAAGCCGCCGAGGAGGAGGTTCACGTTGTAGGGTTTGCGAGAGCGGAGGGAGGAGGCGAGTTCGCCGCGGACGAAGTTGGCGACTGCGGAGGGGGAGAGGTCGATGCCGTTGCGCATGCTATAGAGTTGGGCGTTGGCTTGGATGTATTCTGCAAATTGGACTGTGGAGGGTTAGCTGTGTGTACGTACGACTTCATAGTGTGGGTGGTCATTGGGAGCGGAAATGGAGAGCAGCAGATGCTCTAAACAAGAAGAGGCAGGTCAGTGCTGTGGGGGAGAACGCTGAGAGAAGAGAGGCTGCCACGACAAAGCAACAAGCAGCAAAGTAGCAGCCCGCTCACAGTGCCTCCAGCTCCATCTCAACTCAATCCTCATCTCCAGTCCCAGCTACGACTCCCAGTAACCCATCGACCCTGTTCAACCTCTCCTCTCCTCCGCTCTGGTCTGCCAACCCATCTCCAAACAAAACAGAACATATCCCAACTCACTAGTATCACCAGCCTCTCCCGAGAAAGCCATCAGTGTATGCTTATTCAACGATCGTGTCTTATCATCCGAAGCCTTCAAGACCGTAGCTCCACGCATAGCAGCTTTGGAGGCCGCAATGAGCGTGAAGTCCTTGCCGGTGATGCCCAGTAATACCTCCCTGTGAAGCATGAATGTTAGCAGACATATCGTAACAGGAGGATCGTAGAGCTGAGGAAAGGGGAGACGTACATTTTGGTTATCTTTTATGGTTGTTTAGGGGGGGGTTTGTTGTGCTTGGAGGTTGATGTGGTGGAGAGATGGAGCTCTATTGAGGTCGTTGCTTGCTTGACTGCTCGTCTCGTCTCTCTACGCGTGGAGCTTGCTGCCTCTTGTGAAGCTTGAAGCTAGCGGCCGCGTGAGAGTTGGAGCCAGGAACAACCAGACTCTCCACTAGGGAAACTAACTGCTGCCTTTTCGAATCAATAACACGATAGTAGACTTGAAACCTAATCTATAATAGATTTAAAATATAGTCTAATATTCCATTTAATACTTCTTTAATACTTCTAATTCATATCAAAAGTCAACTCAAGTCAGGTCAAGCAAGCATGCTGATGTTCCTCAATCCCGCCCTAATCCCAATCCATCCCCTCACCGCCGGCAGAATATAATTTTCCAATGGTAGAGACAATCTTTGGTGCAGCCTCAGAAAAAAGTTCCCAAGTCCCCTCCAGAGCTTCACAACACTCCGTCCTCACAGCCACCAGAATGTCCTCATTCTTCACCCTCCCCTCCGCCAAAAAGCGAAAACGAACAGAAACCTCTAATTCCAATTCTGCACCTAAAAAGCGCATCGCATCCATATCCAACACCTCCAAATCCAAGCCTTCAAAACCCGCCCCAAGAAAACCACAGCGCGATGAAAGTATATCCGGTAGCGACGACGAGAGCGATGGCGGCGGTGCAAGGGAAGATGGTATGGACTTAGACCTTGCAGACGGGAGCAGCAGCGAAGAAGGAGAAGGAGGATCAGATGCCGAAGAAACAGCAGCAGAACGACGTCTTCGCCTCGCAGAACGCTACCTCTCCAACATCCGCAACGAAGTCGAAGCTTCCGCCACAAACGCCGACCCCTCCGCCTTCGATGCCGAAGAAATAGACAGAGACCTTATCGCCGAGCGTCTTATTGAAGATGTAGCCGAGTCGAAAGGCCGCTTATACAGGAATCTTGCGCAGGAATTAGATTTCGAAAGCGCAACACACAGCTGGTTTAGATGGAATAGTGAGACGGTCACAAGTATAGCTACATGTGCGCCATGGGCATACACAGTCACAAAGGACCTAGGTCTAACCAAATGGCGGATCCAAGATCTCCCTTCGCAACAATGGCTCCCCAAGAAAGGAAAGCGGAAATCCAAGAAACCACCTCCCCCACCAAAGCGCAAACCCGAACAAATCCTCTTCGTCCGCGGCGACAGGCGTCAAAGCAAAAATAACGCCTACCAAGGCCACGTCGACACAATCCTTACCATCGCCGCCTCCCAAGATGGCAAATTCGTCGTCACAGGCGGCAAGGACCGGCGCATCGTTGTCTGGGACGCCGCAACCCTGACCTGTCTCCGCGTCTTCTCGCAACATCGAGACTCTGTCTGCGGTCTCGCTTTCAGAAGAGGTACGAATCAGCTATACTCCGCATCTAAAGACCGAACTATCAAGATCTGGAGTCTGGACGAACTAGCCTACGTCGAAACGCTATTCGGACATCAAGATGAAGTCGTTGACGTCTCGGCCCTCGCGCAAGAACGTTGTATCTCTGTCGGTGCCCGGGATCGCACGGCGAGATTATGGAAGGTAGTTGAGGAGACACAGCTGGTGTTTAGAGGTGGTGGAGCGGAGAAGAAATCGAGGACAAAATCCAATTTCAATGGATCAAATGGTGTAAATAGACCCTCAGTCCAAGAAGGAAGCATCGACCGCGTCGCCATGATCGACGAAGAGATGTTCGTCACAGGCTCCGACAATGGCTCTCTCTCCCTATGGGTCGTCCACAAGAAGAAACCACTCTTCGTTCTGCCGCTCTGTCACGGCGTCGACCCAGCTCTCAAAGTCGAAGATGTCTCTGCTGAGAAACATCCAGACGAGAATGTCATACCGCAACCTACGCCAAGGTGGGTCACGGCGTTGACGACAATCCCGTATTCAGATGTTATACTGAGTGGGAGTTGGGATGGGGAGGTGAGGGCTTGGAGGGTCAGTGAGGATAGGAAGAAGATTGAGAGGGTGGGGACGTTGGGGAGTGGAGGGATTATTCCTCATGCTCAGCCTCAGCCTCAATTACCAAATGGTGAAGTGGTTCTCAATGGAGAGGTGCCAGAAGTAGATTCAGACACAGTCCCATCTACAGCACCTGTCCGAGGCGTCATCAACGATATCTCACTATTCGAACGAGGAGATAGGGGAAAAGACGGGGTATGCGTCGTCGTAGCTGTAGGCAAGGAACATAGAATGGGAAGGTGGAAGAAAGTCGATGGAGGCAAGAACGGCGGTGTTGTGTTTGAGATACCACGTGTTGAAATTGAGGTGAAACCGTACGGAGCTGGTGACGGCGAGGAAGCAGAGGAATGAGAGAGATATCCATGCGGGAGACGAATAAGCCAAAGGTGTGATGAAGGACAGGTGCATTGTATGGAGTTCTGAACTCTGTAGGGAGCATAGCATTATCGGTGTTGGTTCTGACGGTACATTTGTGCTCGCCGTTGACTTTACAATTATATTCACGAACACAAGCAAGAAAGCGGCATAGCATACCTACCCTTTCCACTCAGAGAGTTCATTCCTATGCTCTACTGCAATACCATAAAGACCATCCTCTCCAGACTTTTCTACCCTTCCTTTCTCCTTTTTCCTTTCTCCGTCTGTGCGTGTGTGCACTCATTGTCACTACTACCCTCGCGTAACGGCTCCGTGCAACTCAGCAAACCCCTTCCCCACGCTCCAGATATCCAGAATCGCAATCCCACACACACACAGCGTCCTCCCATACTTTTGCCTTCCGTCCGTGTCAGCCTTTCCTACCAGACCAACCTCCAACATCACAATCCCAACGAGTCTCCAACTCCTCCCCCTCTCGTGCAACAGCATCTAGCTAATTAGCTCCAAAAAATACCCGCCCAGCCTGAAGCATCCTCGTAAGCAAGATGTAGGGAGGAGAGTAACGAAGTTGATATATCCACCGCGATGAGGGCTGTATATAGCTCGCAATGATGAGATGGACGTTGTTTGAAGATGTTTCGGTTACGAGATCAGTTTGATTATATCTGTGGAACAGGGAGAAGGTCTGTTCGTATCGTAACATTATCGGCCTCTATGGACCGCTCTATCTTCCTCGGAGATTCCTCTCCTGGTGCTTTACCATATCATTACACAAATCTTTGCTTTCTTGCCCGATCCAGTTGTCATCGCGTGCTGTCCACACGTCCCTTCTTACAGCTTCAATCTTCCTCTGGACGTACCAGCATCACCTCAGCAGAAGCTTCACAACCTCGAAGCGGCATATCTCAGGCCTCAGCATCACTCCCTGATATCCCTCATGCTCCTCCCTGCGAATCAGTTCCTCACCTCTTCACAACACCTTTCCCTTTCCCCTTCCCCTTCCCACCCCCCTCCCTCCTCCTCTCCCAAACCTGCAAATAGCTCTCCCCAAGATACAGCAACTCCCTCTGCGTTTTCTCCACAAACAAATCCTGCACCACAACCCACTCCTCCCTCCCCCTATCCCTAACCTGACACTTCCACGCCCTCCTCTCCTGCTCGCCCTCCACAGCATCCTCCCTCCCCCTCACAGCCTCATGCACAATATTCGCCACGAGATCATACCAGATCGGTTCACCAGGCGGATGCAACGCCGGGTTCGGCTCCACGTACGGCGACATGTCGAGATTCCTAGCGTCGAACGTCACGATGGTGGGGTTGCGCTCCTCCACGAATTTGTTCTTGCTGAAGCGCTTGATGTGGAAGAGTAGGAACGGCGGGAGAGGATGTAGCAATCGGTAGCGTTTCCGCTGGTTGAGATGTTCCTGCGCGTTCAGCCCGTCATATTTACTCAGGATGTTGGTAAGAGGGATCTGCGGGATGATATTGCGTTCCAGCTCGTCTTGGAACAGAGGTGCGGTGGGTAGATCGAGGGTCAGGAACATGAATCTGTTGACGTCTGTTTGTACCGATGCTGCTTCTTCAAAACGAAGACGGTCGCCCGCGTCGGCTTTGGCGGTTATGGCTTGCGATTCGACTTTTAGCTTTCCTTGGAAGACGCGCTGGATCATGCTGCTTCCGGGCTTGGTCTTGCTTCCTCCTAGCGCGAGATGTAGATTATTGAGGAACCAGGAGAGGAAGTCGACGGGGTCGGATTGGTTGGTGAGATTGAATCGCTTGCTTGATTTGAGGGAGATTTCTTGTAGGAGTTCGTGGGGCGAGACGTGTGATTTGAAGGCTCGGGGATTCCAGATCTTACGGATGAGGATAGAGAGGCGTTTGACTAGTTCTGGGGACGAAGAAAAATCTTCCAACATGAAGTAATTCCGGAGAGGTGGGACATGCGATAGTGCTTGCACCACGACATTGAAGTAATCGTTCTCCTTGATGTTGTTCATCCCCACGAACCCAGGCGCATATTCCTTTCCTCCCAGTGCCCAGGCTGTCTTTGCTTCCCTATCCAAGGCCATCACTTCCTCTTTAGTATACCGTGGATCAGATACGAACTTGATATCATCCAGACTCTTGTTCTTGACCTCATAGCCTTCAGGCAGCACATATACTTTCTGCGTCTGCATATTGATATAAACATGGTGGCCAACCTCCAGCGCATGGAAATAGGCGTGTGATTTCGGACCTCGACCTTGATAGTATTTGCCGCAGACCAGACAGGCGTAAACATTTATGTTTGAAAGGGACACCGAGCAAAGCTTCTCGAAATCGAAATCCAGAACACCCCTCTTGATTGTATCCAGGTATAGATCGTCGAATCCTTCTAGCGGCGCATCTTGTCGCAAAGCAGCCCTCGATCTATCCTCATCTTCCTCGTCATCCTCCTCCACTGGGATCACTGGTGCATCTGCGCGACTTGTCTGTGCTTCCTCAAGGCTATGTAATTCCATTCTCTGCTGGAGGGGGAGCTCGGAGCCATTGTGTAGATCGTGGAAGTTATCGACGCGGGATTTCTTGAAGGAGGGAGAATCAGTTCCGGCGATCTCCTCGAGGGCTTCTGCAGCTTGTCGTTTCGCCATTGTGGGTGGGGGGGAAAGTCGGGTATCTTGGTGTTGTTGACAATGTCTCGGCCTCGTTGAGTCGTGATTTTTTTGTCGCGAAGCTGGCTCGAGCAAACAGGGCAAACATTTGAGGCGGGTGGTCTTGGCACTCTGATCTTCTCCCCTTTTTTCTTCGTCACCCTCTTTCCCCAAGCGAGAGAAACCAAAACAATGACATGTCAACAATGACAGACACTGGCTGTAAGAGATGGCAGTGCGAATCTAAAGTCGTGGTCCGCTCTCGCATACACAAATGTGCCGTACCCGTGTGCATTTCGGACTTAAAAAGCCTGCCTTGCTTAAAATCATACCTTTTATCTCATCGCCGATGCATTACCAGAAGTGCCATCCTATCACCGATTATGTCGCCCATCCACTTGGTGCTATTTCCGTTTGCTCGATCTCCAGAGCTACATACGACCTCGTCTGTCTTTCAAGCTTACACGACGTGCTGAGAAATCACAGACGGGTCAAGATCACCCTTTTCCATTTCAACTTATAAAGCGCAGTATATGCCTTAATCGTGTGGAATGTATTTCTCGGTATACATTTTCCAGCATCTGGATTGGCTTTCCGTCTCGGCTTGGGATTTCGGCCTAAGAGCGGTAGAGCGGACTCGAGCGGCATCGCATGCAAGTTGCATTTGTCAGCCCGCTCTACATCGAAGTCCCTGCTGCATCTGACGTCGGTAAAAAGGAAAACGATGCTAAATCTCGCATATGCCCTTTTCTGGTGTAGGTGCTTTATGGCGACCGATTTGTCCGAGAAGTGTATTCCTGAGGCCCGTTTGGCTTTGGTATAAGAAAGAAGGTTTTCTTAGAGAGAAGACATGTTCCTCCAAGTCCCTCAGACTACCTTCCTCTGCTTCAAGAATCCCTTTTGGTAACTGACGGTGTTTGCTTCCCTTCCATGCCAACCTGCCTCCCAGTACATTATCCTTCCAATCGCGAAGGTACTTCGTATCATTGAGCCGCAAACTCATCGAATATTCGGGTACTTTCTAATTTCGTATTCCTGCGATGGCTTCTACTAAGATCCTCCTCACTGGAGCAACAGGATACATGTGAGTCTTTTCCAACATCTTTATTTACCTCCTGACAAAACACAGTGGCGGCTCTATCCTCTCTGTTCTCCTCGAGCCCAGCAGTGGCATCGTTCCTACCCACACCATTTCCGTGCTCATCCGAGGCGCAGAGAAAGCTCAAACTTTCAAAGACCTAGGTGTCACACCAATACTCTTCCAAAGCCTTGATGAGTCTGAGCTTCTCAGAAAGGTTGCAAGCGAGCATGACAGTACGCCTTCCTCCCCATCCACAACATCGATATTTCGCTGATCACAACAGTCGTCATCCACACCGCATCCGGATACCACACCAGCTCAGCCAAATCGCTAATTCAAGGTCTTGGAGACAGAGTCGTAGCCACAGGTGCAAAAGTCCACTACATGCATGTACGTCCTCCCTTCAGCCACCATATCCCCATCCCTCAATCTCGAGTATCCTAACACGCCACTTTTCCTTCTAGACAACTGGCACATCAAACCTCGGTGATCAACCAATCACAGGCGCGTACTCGGAATCCCACATTTTCAGCGATACCGAACCAATCTTTACCTACGAGAAGAAACGCGAAGCCCTCCAAATCTACGGGCAGCGCACCACAGATATCGTAGCCATCAAAACTGGTCTCTCCGTCAACGTCCCCACCACACTCATCATGTCGCCTACCATCTACGGCATCGGAACAGGCCAATTCAATACATTGTCTATCCAGATTCCCAGCATGATGCGCTATGCTCTTGCGGCTGGGAAGGTGCAGATGATTGGAAACGGTGAAGGAGCGTGGGATTATGTTCATGTAGAGGACTTGGCGGAGTTGTATCTGATTCTCCTCAAGAGGGTACTAGCTGGAAAAGAAATACCCATCGGCGAGAAAGGTATCCTGTTCAGTGCAAGTGGATGGTTCAGATGGAAAGACGCAGCGAAAGAGATCGCGGATGCGCTCGTACAAGTCGGAGGTTTGAAGAGTAACGAGGTTGAGAGTATTAGTGTCCAGGAGGCTGCCAAGTGGGCGGGAGGCGATGCGTTGACTGCGGAATTGGGGTTTGCTTCGAAGTGAGTCTCGAATTCCCACGATGAAATGAATGATAGCATTCTGATCTGGAATTTAGCTCGAGAACTCGGTCTGATATAGGGATTAGCATGGGCTGGACACCGGTCAAGAAGGAGGAGGATTTCAAGAAGCATTTCTTGGAGGAGGCGAAGTTGGTTGTAAAGAATACAGCTCCAAGATCGTGGTGAATGATTCGAGATGCAATAAATTTGACTTGAGCATTGATGAAATTTCCTAGTGCTTTGTGCGTGTCTGTCAATCTTGGAGGTCGTCTCTGAATCTTGGAACTTTGGTGCTCATCTGGTCTTGTGAGTGCGTGCTGGAAAGGCTGCTAAGAGTGTGCCTTTTCCTCCTCTTCCTCCTTGCTCGCATAATGTATCTTTTGATTCACGTTTACAAGCAAACTTTCTTATGCGCATGATTTTATATACTCCGAAGTAGTACCGCATGTCACGTCATCGGTGATATGTCTTCTTCTCTGAATCTTTTGCGGGCAAGAATCTCTAGAAGAGAGACTCAGTAAAAAAAGACCTTTCTTATGACGCTCTAGGAACATGCAGAACGAACCAAGTGGAAAAACCAAGCTGTTACTTATCACGTGTAAATGATGGTGCCAATGCTGTTTGATCAGAGCCAAGAGCAACCCCGAATGCTTCACCAGTACCCCGCATACTCCACACTTGCCTCGTATCGAGCAGACATCTCTTATACCACTGCCTGGCTACCTAGATCAGTGTAGCAAGCGAGTCTAAAACGGTTGGAAGGGATTATCTCGTACGTAGATAGGCGAAGCCTTTTGATGTGCCGTAAACGCCTTCACGACTATATATTTGCCAACTCCTGGGTACTCTTTCAACCATTGTCCAGGGACAACGATATCATCTGATTGACTCCAAGGCGAGGCAAGTCTGGAGGATTCGGTAGCCATGGCTTCCATTCCGTCTATTCATTGCTTTCACGATCGTATACTTCACGGCCGGTGCACTGCTATCGCCGCTCCGTAGTGTCCCGGGACTATTCCTAGCCCGGTTCACGAGACTCTGGAAGCTGAGCGAGATCTACAGAGGACATTTCCAAAAAAAAAAAAACGAACATTGAACTACACAAGAGATATGGCGAGGAATATCTTGAAGCCTGGGAATAAAATGCGAGTCCTAGAGCGTCTGACGGGTACTAGAACAGGTCCCATCGTCTCGCACCCAACGAATACAGCATTGATGATCCTGCGGCGGTAAAAGAAATCTATGGTCTTGGAAGCTCGACTATCAAGGTACTGTTCCCTCAACATCTGCAATGAGACAGAATATAAATACTAAAAGGACTCTGTCTTGTTTAGTTTCCGTGGTACACTGCGAGTGGGAATCCAGATCCACATATCGTACCCGACCTTTCTCTGGCAGAGATCGGAAGCGAAATGCCAACAACAGGCGAAAAGCAGCAGCTTTGTACTCGATGTCTTACTTGGTGCAAACGGAGCCTTTTGCCGACGAGTGTACTACCGTCCCGGTGGTGAAGTTTGCAACGCGGCGAAACAGGGAAAGAGTGTAGACATGCGCCTGTGGTTGCAATGCTATGCTTTCGATGTTATCGGGCACAGTCACGGTAAGCTGATAATCGCCAATCTTGTTACGCAGTCTAGCTAATCTACTTCAGCTCGCAAAGAGGTTTGGGTTTTGGACAATGGAGAGGATATCTCTGCGATCATGTCAGCCATCAATGAGTACCTTGCATACGCCGCTCACGTCGGCGTATACTTCGAATTCCATCGTCCGCTGGCCACCTTGCTGTCCAAACTTGCACCTACTGGTAATGGCATATCAACAATGCAGGCGTTCACGAAGAATCAGCTAGATGCGCGTGGATCAGACGTCTCGGCAAACTCCTCAATTTCCATGCTGAAGATCCCGAAAAGATCTCCATGCAAGACGTGTTCAGCACATGCATGACAAACATAGGCGCCGGCTCGGACACGACATCCATCAGCCTCGGGTCCGTAATCTATGATCTCTGTCGCTACCCAGCGGCCATGAAAGCCTTGAAAGACGAGATTGAAAGTATGGAGAAGGAAGGGAAGATCTCTAATCCCGTCACTTTCACTGAAGCACAGCAAGTGCCGTACCTCCAAGCTGCTATCAAAGAAGGTCTGAGGACGCACACAGCCACTGGTTTACCTCTCGGGCGAGTCATGCCACTAGGTGGTAAGATGATTGCAGGACGTCGTTCCCTGAAGGAGTAAAACTCTCTTCATTGCAGTACATTGTTTACTTTTTTCACTAACGGCTATTTAAAGATTATCATCGGAATATATTCCTGGGTTGCCCATGCCAACACTTCAGTATTTGGAGAAGATGCCATGATGTTTCAACCTGAGCGATGGCTGGAGAGCAAAGAGAAGGCTTTGGTCCTTGATAAGTATTTCCTCTCGGTAAGATTCACTTCGCATTTTATCTGTACAAACATGGAGATAAGATCAATTTTGCTGACTGCCGCTTCAATGTAAACAGTTCGGAATGGGCTCCAGGACTTGCATAGGGAAGAACATCAGTGTGCTTGAGATGTCTAAGCTGATATCACAACTCATCCGCAATTTAGACATCTCGCTCGAAAAATTGGAAGAGATCTGGGATACGAAGAACAGATGGCTTGTCAAACAGGGGAAGTAAATGTGTCAGGTGCGATCGCTGAACGATTGATGGCTTTGTAGATATTGCAATTTAGGTGATCGCATCATATATCTGAGGTCATGGAATACAATTTATCAAATTTCGAAAAACTGCACCCATTCATGTTATTATTGTACCCACAGCTACGTGGCGTTCAAGACATCGTTCCTTTAATCCATGCCCGAAGTGTCTTGCTATTGAATTCCTTGAATCTATACAAGGCAATACTTGAATCCAAAACAGGGCTGAATGCAATTGCGTTAACCTCCGCTCATATGCCATGCAGCAATACCGATTGCAAATTCAGTTAAACCAATTGTGCTGTCATGACTGTCCTCGGAATACTGCCTTGCACATCTCATTAGAGACTAGCCAACTCCTCCCTAATCTTGACTGTGACTTTGAGTTGTATGCTGTTCCTGCCAGGCAGTCCATCTTCCATGCGGGGGTGGGGAAATGGCCCAAACGGGAAGACCTGAATACCATGTGGGGTTGATTACCGCCAGATCAAGACTAGTGAGAGCTTAAAGCGGCACGCCTTTCGCCTCGAAGACACCACTCACGCCAGATCTGCCGGACAAGCTAGTGTTTTCGCGTCCAATTGACTCTCTAGTATGGTACTCCCCGGATTCAGCTCCTATGTGTGGTGCAAGCCGTTATTTTCTGGCTTGGTTTATTGATGTGGATAGCTAAGACTTTTCTGGCTTGAGTAGCATACTGAAAAAGTAAGCATCGAGGTCTCCACTACCTCATGGTTCCTTTTAGATATGTTTAGACATTATATAACACCGAGGCAGTGCGATGTTTTGAGCTACTCGCTTTGTAATACACGTCTACCTAGGTTCCCGGCTGGGTGGCAATCGAATCAAATGAAAATTCATCACGAAAATGACACCACAGGAAGATTGATTCGGCGTTGATGTACCGTCTCCATAGTGGTTGAGAGAAAAGATGTTCAAAGAGAATATGATACAGCGAACCAATAAACAATAGCATTCATTACTTTCGCAGTTCTTATTCGGCTCCTGCTATGACAGAACGTATATATGAAAACCCTCAAGTGGCTACAGGAGGCGGATGACCATTGACCTTCTAAGGCAACAGCTCAAACTCATCTTCTATCAACTCGTTCATCTTCACAGCCATCTTGACACTAGCCGACGGATCCTCATTCAACATACCGAAGAACCCATCTCTCTGAGCCACAACGTCCGGATGCATCGAATGACAGCGCAGCTTGAAGTCGATGGATTGTGGATTTGTAAACTGTGTCCAGGCATCGCGACGTACCTTTGCATATCTATCGAGCAGGGCATCGGCCGGCTCGCCTCGTTTCAGGATTCTCAGCATGACATTTCCCAATGCTGCTGCATCAAGTAGACCCGTTGTGAGCCCAAGACCACCGATGGGATTGTTTGACTAAAGAAGCGATTGTCGATTAGTCTCTTCCTTGGTACATATGTGAGATCTCGAACATGATTATTTGTTGAGACTTACATGTGCAGCATCTCCGCACAGCACAATCCGCCCTACTCTGAACGTCTTTGCCACACGCTGATGAGCCCAGTATGGATTCGCGCTCACCAACTCGTACTGTAGCGGACGCGGTCCAGGTAACAAGCGTTCATAGTGCATCGCGATCTGAGCCAAGATCTCTGACTCGGGCACCGAGGTACGTACTCCAAAAGCTACTCTCCATGGAGCATCGCCGGGTCCAGTACGTGCAATAACCGCCCAGTCCTCCTCGTCGATGATCATATTCGCTGTTGTGAAACCGCCGTGTTTCTCAAAGTCATACTTGACATTGGACGCCACGAAGCGGAAATCCTGCCATGTAAAGCCCTCGAATGGTATACACTGAGACCTGCGAACAGAGCTGCCTGCACCGTCGGCGCCGATGAGATAGTCGCACGTGAAGAACGCTTCTCCAGCCATACCAACACAGGTAACAGTCACTTGTGGGCTTTGTCCTTCTTGCTGCACGATGCCGGCGAAACGGTGGCCCCAGACGATCTTAAATGTTTTCTGCTGGGTGCAGTGGTCCAGCAGGATTTTGGCTACGTTTTGCTGTCCAAGATGAATGCCTGCAAAATTGTATTTCGCTGCATCTTTTGGGATAAATGACATCTTCAATTGAGCGAGGACATCACCGCCTTGAGCGTTCAATTTGCGGAATGTGATCCCTTCCTGATTCTTATGTCCAGCCTTCACGATGTCATCATATATCCCGATCTTCTCGAATTCGTTGAGGACGACGGGCATATACCTGATTCAGTTAAGTAAGCATCAGATATCTTCATAGGGAGTGAGTCCTACGTTGTTGCTCGAGGGCTTTGAAGAACTTGCTTCTCTGACTCCACAACAGTGACTTCAATGCCTTCTTTGGCCAACTTCAAAGCTGTGAACAACCCAACTGGGCCAGCACCGATAACGATGACCTGAGAGTGTTTCATCTCGATTTCATCCGCCTTGGGAACTGGAGAGTTGGCCGTTGCCATGTCGGCGATAATGTTTGAACGATCCTTAGACTTGTGAGGCACGTAAAAGAAGGGTAGAATAAAGTGTTATTAAATGAAAATCAATGTAAAAAAGAATTCTAAATCAAGTCAGAACCATCTCAAGGAGAAAGTGTGGAAGCATTTGAAAGGGGACGCCATATTTGAACTGACAGAACCATGATCAAATTCAAGCTAGCCATTTCGGAACCTTTCTGGCGGATACGCAGAAGGAGTTCCGAGCAGGGAATCTGACATGTGGGCGGAAGAACTAGTCTGAGAGTCAAGTCAGACACATGATAGCCTGTGAATATTGTACCCACAACGAGATGGCCCTGGAAAATCGACAGGCGGGTGAGGGGGAAGAACTATGTAATAGGCTAACCTTGGGAGAGTAAGTCGGGCGGGGTCGAATACAAAAAGAGAACGAAGGGTATTCAACCACAACTATGTCGGCGCAATCTAGTCACTTGACGGAGGGGCATGGAGCCCAAACACACAGCTTCTCATTTGTGTTCTATGCTCAAGTCATACTATCATTGTCTTTAATCATGTTGTCACTCTCGTGTTGCCGAAATTTTAGCACGGTCGGAACTTATGGATTAATGCTCAGCAGTGGCTCGTTGTTTATCAAAGTCATTGTGGAATACAAATGTTCATTTAGAAACTTAAAAACTGCAAGCGATTCGTACTTCGCCGGTTGCCTCTAGGCAACCTCGAGCACCCCCTCTCATACTCGTGCACTCGTTATTTTCCTTTCAGTATCGCACATTGGGTGCAAAAGCACAGTCGCGCTCAATCAAAGCGGCATGAGCTGGGCTACGGACCTTGATGTCGACGTGGAATTGAGGCTTGTTCTTTGTCAATTGGGGAATCGAGAAAGTGTCTATTGGCCGAGCCTAGAGATTTGTTAGGCAATGGTCTTCTTGGCCACGTAGATGACTTACCTTATCTTCTACAAAGTCGAAACAATAGAGCAGTCGTGCGGCTGCAATCCAGACATTCATCTCGCCCACGTTCCAGCCTACGCATACGCGACGCCCTGTGACATGACATTAGCTTCTTATGTTGAAGTTTCGGCATGACAAATGAGAATACTTACCAGGTCCAAAAGACCAGTGCCCCTTTAGGCTATTATTGAGATCTGCATTCATGAACCGCTCCGGGTAGAACCTCTCTGGCTCTGGGTACTCTTTTGGGTCAAGAGCAATTGCCCAGGCATTCCAAACGAAAACAGTGTCTTTGGGGAACTTGTACCCCTCATATTCATCATCCTGTGTCAGAGAAGTCGGAGCCCCTATTTCTGCAATATTTGGCCTCCAACGGAAAATTTCCTTCACCGTAGCGGTAATGTAGGGAAGTCTCTCCCTATCGGCCAAGTCAGGAAGCCGTTCCGCGTTGGCGCCACAGACCGCGTCTAGCTGCTCTCTAGCCCGAACTACCCAATCCGGATACGTCGCAGCAGCTGCAATCATTTGTCCGATGGAAACTCTCGATGTATCGCTACCGGCTTCCATCAGCGTCCCAAGAACAAAGAGCCTCTGGGTTTCGTTAAAGAAAGGATCATCATCGGTCGATTTCAGGAAGTCTACAGCGAAGCAGTCTTTTTGGGTGCCCTTCTTGATGCGTTCCCTCACGTTGTCGAGCTGCTTTTGGTACACCCTTATCCCAGTCAGACTCGTTCTCCTTGCAAAACTTGGATGTACCTACTCTCTTGTGATGTTGAAGATTCGCTCTCCCCGTGGTCTCCACCATTGTAGAGCCTTCGGAAGGGTTGCGAGGATAGGAAACCCATCGACAACATTTTTCCCCGGCTGTTGCTCTTCGAGGAACATTTCTATCGTCTCAAATAGTGCCACCACTTCTGGATCATCTAGGGTCGATCTCGTTCCAAACACAACGCTCATGATGACCGAGTTCGCAAATCGGCCATTGGCCAGATACCACTTTCCTGGATTATGGAGGTAGTCGTACAGTAGATTCTTCGACTCCAGATCCTGGAAAGGCTGGAAAACGTCCTTCTGCCGCGTGCTTAGGATCTGGTGCATGATCTTCCTAGTCGCACGCCATCGATCCCCGTAAGGCATCAGCACAATGCGCGAGCCTCCAGACATAATGTCCTGTGTCATTGGGAAAGGAGGCCGAGACGAGTAGATAGCTGCGCGCCTTTCCAAAAGGTCTGTTACGACCCTCGAAGAATTCAAGAAGACCCAGGGAGTCCCGCCGAACTTGACTGTGAACCTATTCAAGGATGTAAACAAGGGACTCCAAAAGATCTGAAAGCCCTAGAGAACCTTACATTTCGCCATACTTTTCGGCCAGTCCTTTTGCCCATGGTCCTTGTTGTACGGGGGGCACCTGGAGAGCATTGCCGAATATGGGAACACCGGGGACTCGAGGAGGCAGTTTATATTTCGAGGACTTTCCTGAGAAGAGTCGCGACGCGAACACGGTGACTAGCAGACCAAACAGTGAGAGGTACAAGGTCTGGCGTTCCATCGATCTCAAAGCTGCAACAAGGCGTCTAAAATCCATCTCATTCGATGTAAAACGGTTGAATTGCGACATCGCTGGACTCGATCTAAGCGAATTGACTGCTTGACCTAGGCAATAGTAGGCACACGGTGAAAGTCGAAGATAAGAAGTCGTGTTTAGGTCTGCTCGGAAAATATTATTCGCAGATGCCTTGGGTTCTTTCTCCGCTAAGTCGTCGACTAGATCGGGATCTCAGGATGACGGAAATACAGGGATTCACGCATAAGAACGCCATAGCTAAGAGGAAAGGAGGAAGGAGGGGAAGCATTTCAGGGACCCTGTGATGCGTAATGCGCGATTGGTGATACGGGAGGAGGGGTTCAGTGGTGTAGCATAGTGAACTTAGGTTCAAGGAAATGACAATGCGGGGTCAAAACTTGGAGGATGTGCTGTGTGGGGTAAGAATGTCCCCCCAGAGGGCTCGCTTACGGGCTGCCTTAAGCTTCAGCACGCTCAGAATAGGGGTAATAATATCGGCAATCCGTAAGATCTCTAGGCGCCGAAAAACACACTTTTCGTTGTTAGGTATGATTCGGACAGTGATAAAGACTTTGAGGAACTCATAATAACACAGTGAGCCGTGTGCAGTTGTCCTTGCAAGCACTGATCGACAGACGAACCTTTGAAGCCGAGGAGGAAGTGAAGTAATTACTCCGATGCGATTCGATAAACCACACTCCAACTAGAAATTTTGCACCTTCTGTACTCAGAATTTCCATTGTAAAAATTCCGATCGCTGAATTGTTCCGTCGCACAGCGATACATTAATCATTGCCAATTGCCCAAGCTCTTCGTCTCCCAGTTCCATTCAATTACCCCTTCCTTGATCAAAATGAATCGCCAGCACCCATGCGCTCCTGTCCTTCTTGAATCGATGCTGAAAGCTCCTCACCCATCCACTGGGGTCTTATCGTATCCAGCCTCTGTTCCAATTCGATTGCTTTGTTTCCTGCCACCCAAATCGTCCTTCCATTCAGCTCGGGTCGCAGCAAAGGAATCACCAGTGCCCTGGCCACGCCTTCAGGGTCATTAGCAGGCAGATCACCCCAGACTTTCTTCAGCCAGTCAGGGACTTGAGCGGTAACTGCGAGTCGTGAAAATCAGACAAGTACATGTTTTTTTCTACTTGTGTCTATGAAAGAATCGCAGTGCAGAGAAAGTGTTCGAGAGAAACTTACCAGTCATCCACGGTGCAATCATATTGACTGTGATGTTTTTCGCACGCGTTGTAGATCGTAATCCTCGCATCAATCCCAACACACCAGCTTTGGATGCCCCATACAGGAACAATGGCGGGGTATCGAGAAAGCTATATCAAATGAAGCCAACATTAGCTTTTTTGCTCTGCCAAGAACATTGGAACGAAAATATCACAGGATATATCACTCACCTCGCCGCCGATCCAGTCAGGACCAACTGGTGCTGCTTATACGATTCCTTGCCAAAATAGTGGATAGCAGCCTTGCTCGTATACACTGCACCGTACAGATTTACCTCGATGCTTTTCATTGAAGGTGCTCTAAGTTTCCCACCTTCGTCCACCTCATCATCAAGAAAGCCATCAGGAAATGCACCGCCAGCATTTGCAAACACCGAGTCAACTCCCCCAAAGCACTGTACCGTTGCCTCGAATAATGCGATAACAGATTCCCATACTGTGACGTCCGTCTGGACGAATAAAATCCGCCTATAAGTTTGTTTACTTAGAGAAGGGTGTAATTCCTGTTGGGGGATGACGAAAAGAGAATCACTGGAGGCATAGACGATACTTACTCCTTGAGTTCCGTCTCTAATCTCTTGCCGTCTGATTCATTCAAATCTGCAACGGCGATATTGGCACCAGCAGCTACCGCTCCTCAGTCAATAACTCTTTCTCGTTCCTTGACTATAACTAAACCAGCGGTCTGAACAGTTTTTACTTACCGTGAGCGAGAAGCACCGTTGCTCTACCAATGCCACTTGCGCCGCCTGTCACAATAATGGTCTTGCCGGCCAATGTTTTGAGCTCGTGTTCCTCGATTGGATGTAAAGTCGTCATATTTCCCGTATTCCGTGCCGAAAAGAAATGTGACGGGGCTTGTGATATATTCAAAGGTTGGGAGATCAGGATCCACAGGTGCCGAATGTCGATTTTCTTCTTTTCCTCCCTGCAGATCTTGAATGTAATGGCGTTCGAAACTGATGCAGCTGTAGATCTCATAGACTACCTAATTTGGTGCGTCAAGCCTGCACGTCTTTCCTAGTAGTCATCCCTAGCCTGCGGGGTGATGCATGCGAGGGACTATCGGTGCGCCGGATAGCGGACACATTCGGCGGACAAGTTCATGTGGGGTTAGCGGGTCCCTGCTGATTGTAAGAAACTCTCCCAATGACATGTTTGGATGGTCTGCGTATATGGGCAACCCATGTGGAAGACACGATTACTTGAACGTTTGGCGTTGGGTTACTCTGTTTTCTTGTTGACGATGGCCGTACTCAACGAGCTGGGGGCATGACACGAATTCCAATACAAGGAAATAATAACTCTACTGAAAATGAAATCTTGATGCTACCCAATAGAATACGTTTATCTGTACATTTATACTGCAAAAAATTAAGTTTCTGATATATCTTGCACGAATTCAAGAAATGCTTTTTGACAGTGCTCCGGTTTCTGCACGTAAATCTCGTGACCCGCCGCGTCTATTAATTCAAGTTTCGACCCCGCGATGCTTGCCTGAATACTCTTCTGTTCCTCCACACTTGTCGCTGCGCTTCTCATTGGAGCCAAAATCAGCGTAGGGACCTTGATATCCTTCAAGACATCACGACAGTCAACCTTGCACAGAAAGTCTGCATAGCCAGCCAAACCTTCGCTTTTCGAGACTGCTACCTGATCGATCCACCACTTCACGTATTCCTGGTTGGGGACAGAGAGCGTCCCAGGCAACTTCGCAAGCTGCTCAGCCCAGCCTCGGGATCCCAGCTCTAGACACGCCGTTGACCAGTCACGTTGGTCGAAAGCAAAGAGCTTCTGGGCGACAGGCGGAAGTACGGTAGGCGATGAACACAGCGTGAGGCTGTGAAGTCTCTCGGGATGCCTCGCAGCCAGAATACTACCAATGATTCCACTAGTAGACTCTCCGATGAAATGAACCCTTTGTAGGCCCAACTGATCGAGAGTGTCAACAATCTCATCAACGATCGTGTCGATGCTGTAGTCGTAGGACGTCGTATTGGGAAATGGCGGGTAGCTGGAAAGGCCATGACCACGGGCGTCGCGTCTGATCACTCGGAAATGACGGCTGAGCACTGGAATCCAATGATACCAGAATGCTGCATGGCGGGCGAAACCGTGTTGAATGACTATCGTCTCGGCTGTTTCCCATGGATCTGTGAAATCGTCTTCGAGATAATGAGTTTGTTGCCCGTTCGGATGTGTGATATAAGGCATGACTGCCTGACTCTTGTGATAGAAGGTCTAAGTTAGCTCTCTGACTATTACGGAAAATTGCCGTGGGTTACACTCACTTAACCCTCTATCTTTGTTATGTGTGTGAACGGATTCGTTCAGGATTCAGTCGAGGCAGTTTCGGATCCTCAAAGTAAACTTGCCGACTGCATTCGTGACTGCCCCGACAAGATTATTGCAATCTTCTAGACCTTTGACACTCAAATATCTTGCTCCAACCTGTATACGGTATGTTGTATGCTTCTCAGACACATGGGGCCCCCCTCACACTCCAACTCTCCCATCCGAGCTCGGCTTGTGTCACGTGGGTGGGGTAAAAAAGAGCGATCCCCCTCTTCACGATGTCTACCCAATCTTAGATTTAGAGGATCATGACAGGTATAAGTCATCTGACTATTCGTCAGATAGAGCGACGGAATTTATATGGTGAAAGAGTCTGGGAGCAACCGCAAATCTCAGCCTTATATTGCCCTTTGGTTTTCGACTACGCACTTCAAAACACTCGCTGATTTCTCTGATACCTCAGATACAGTATGGCCACCCTTCCGAAAAGCTTTGGCTTTATTGACCTGGGAATCATGGGATTTTGCATGGCTCTGAATCTAGCGAGCAAGCTTCCACCACATTCACACCTCAATGTTTACGACATCTCCAGCAAGGTCTTGGACAAGTTTCGACTAGAGGTAAGCAGGAATAGCGTTATTGTTTGCCATTCGCCTCGAGACGTGGCGGAGAAGTCTGTAAGTATTCCGATTTTGGGACATATTATGAGGTAAAGTTAGCGAGCTGATATTCAAATCTAGGAAATTTTATTCACAATGGTCCCTGAAGGATCACATGTACGCGCTGTTTATTTAGATTCCAAGAATGGCGTTCTCAAAGCCAACCTTGGCTCTAAAGTTCTTGTTGATTTTCGACTATAGATATAGCTACATCCGATCTGGTTCGAGGGAGAATTGTAAAATCGTTCCCCGAGGCTTCTTTTTATGACGCCCCAGTCTCTGGCGGCTCGTTGGGAGCTGCTGATGCCTCGCTCACCCACATGCTCGACGCTTCAGAGGACGATATCAATTCTCCACTCCTTCGACAGCTACTAGATATGATGGGAAAGTCCGTTTATTGTTGTGGGGGTCCATCAATGGGTTTGGTGGCGAAATTGTCAAACAACTACTGCTCAGGCCTAATTGCCATTGCCACAGCAGAAGCCATGAACATCGGCATCAAGTCTGGTATTGATCCTCGAGTACTTGCAAAGATATTCTGCACAAGTACGGCCCAAAGCACAATTTGCGACAAGTGGAACCCAGTTCCAGGCATTTGTCCGAAAGCCCCATCGAGCAATGATTACCGGGGTGGATTCAAGGTTCAGCTGGTGAAAAAGGATTTTGGCTCGGCACTAGATGCTGTTGATGAAGTTGGGACGAAATTGCTCTTAGGAGAAGCTTGATTACAGGCATACGTTGATGCTAGCGAGGATCATAGATACAGAGCCCGGGACTCGAGGCTCATAATTCGGTATATTGGAGGAGATGAGAATTGGGCACAAGACTACGGGAATTGATTGCCCAGTGTACTGCTTGCAAGATGTGTTACAAGCAGTGCGTCTTTAGGTCAATTTTAATTGTGATTCGCCTCACTAATTAAATTCTATACCGGCGTTAACAATTTGCACTCCCCACGGTGATGTCACTAATTATATACCAATCATGATGTCGGTATAAAGGAAGGTTACCTGACGCTGAGGAGCTATGATACCCTATACCCCACATGCAGCACTATATGTAACATTCGCCGAAGCGCGCGGCGGATTAGTCTTGCTAGAGGATGTCCCGTATGCCCCGGATCCTTTCTGGTAGCCGGCCCCCACGACAACCCCGTTTCCCCAAATAGAGGGGCCTTCCCCGCATCAAACCAGCGGCTACGCACAGATATCTGCGAGGGATGTTTCTTTTATTTACTTGAGGAAAGGTTCTCGACACTTGACAAGATGCATGTTTGTTTGATAGAGTAACCATCAGATCTCGGACTGTCAGCAAGACAAACAGAGACCGCCGACCGAAACCTGCAGGTATGACTACGTATCCCACAGACGACTTGGATTTTGGCTCCTTGAGAGGGAAAACCATACTCATAACTGGTGGGGTAACGGGCATTGGAAGAGCCACAGTTGATCTAGCTCATCGTAAGTCCTCAACGACCTTCGCATCCAAGTTCTCAGTTACAGTCTGCACTGCTTAGGAGCAATGAAAAGTCTTTATAAAGATCTAACATGTTGAAATCGCAGAATATGGCGCAAACTTGGTCATAGGCGATGTCCTCGAACAGGAAGGCCTTCAGCTAGCTACTGAACTTGGAAAGTGAGGTTGTCCCAGGATAGCTGCCGATGTATCACTAACCGCTTGTCAGACGTATTCTGTTTCGGAAGTGTGACGTCTCCAAGTGGGAAGATGTGCTTGAGCTATTCCAGACGGGATTCACTCATTTTGGTGCACTCGATATCGTCCTTGCTAATGCAGGTGTGAACGAAATTGGAAGTTTACTAAAGGACGATATTGACAGCGCCACGGGAAAACTGCTGCCTCCTCCTCTTAAGACTCTAGATGTTAACCTGGTCGGTATCCTTTATACAACCAAGTGCGCAATTCATTATTTTGTAAAGATGAACGGAAAGCCATGTCAACTTGTGTTGACAGGAAGCGCTGCCAGGTATGCCAGGCAACCTTTCAGATCGAGCAGAACTGACAATCGATTACAGCTTTCTAGACACACCTCCACTACATACATACTGCACTAGTAAGACAGGCGTTCTCGGCTTGATGCGTTCCCTGCGAACTCAGCTTCCCAAGAATGCGAACATAACGGTCAACATGGTCGCCCCTTGGATGACGAGTAAGTTCAATAATTCACTCATCAAGCGAATTTACGTCTGATGAAGCGAAGAAACACCAATGTTGCTGCCAAAATTCCTAGATATATGGGGTGACCTTCCGGCGAACGAGCCTATTGGTGTTGCAAGAGCACTCCTGCTACCAGCTATAAAAACGGATCTGAATGGCAAATCTCTGTTTGTAGCAGGGCATAGTATCGTAGATTTTGAGGAGGGACTGTCCAGGACGCAACCTGAATGGATGGGTAAGGAGTTAAGTGATCATGTAAATGAGGGACAGTCGCGACTCATACCGTAAGAATATCGCATCGCAAAGTCGAAATAGAAAATGCCGTGATTGGGCTTACCTAACTTTGTTAGATCACTTTGCGATGAAAGAACTGCGTCGTGATAAGATGCTATATTCGATTGCACAATTTTGCATAGATTCGAGAGAAATATGTGTCAGCCAAGTTTTGATTCCTCGTGCACTCTAAGTATGTACACCGGGATACTTCTTGACGAGTTGGTCATTGCGGCATTTCAGTCGATCTCAGTGAAGGTTCTCTAGGGCAATGAAGCAAAAAGAGTTGAATTTGGTCTGGGATTGGACCAGTATGAACAACTCACTAAAATCATGAACATCTTGGAAAATCGTACCTAAAGTGCTTCATTTGATACGTCACACAATCGAATAAGAACAAAGATCAAGAACATCCCACGTGCCCGGAGCCGCCAGAATCACAACACTCAATTTCAGGCCTATTGAAACTCTCCCGAGTCCTCAGCCGCTCCAAACGATTCTCTAATCACTCTAGCATGTTGTGCAGACCGAGGGGTAATATCGCACTCGAAAGGGTTCGGCACGGTCAAAAAGCCACGGACCATACCCGTTTCAGGCTCCTGAAACTCACCATCTGCTCCCTTCTTCTTGGAGATGTTGAAGCCCCAAAGAGTGCGAACAATGTTGATGTATAGGGACTTCTCAGCTACGTGAACACCAGGGCAGACACGTCTTCCAGCTCCGTATGTGAAGTGGTCCCGCTCGTAGGGATCCTTGGAGTTGATGTAATCGGCAGCCGGTAGTGGCTTGTTTAGATACCTCTCGGGTCGTAGCTGTGTAGGATCGGGATAAAGCTTCGGGTCCATGTGAATAGCCCTGCACATGTTAATCAACTGTACCACTCGATACGATTACAGCTAAATTGACTTACCACCAACTGAGTACTGCTACCGTACCCTTCGGGATGAAGTACCCCTCGTACCAATTATCTTCACTAGTGGCGTGCGTCATTCCAAATTTATTGACAGGACGCCAGCGAAGGACTTCTTTGACAAGTGCCCGAATGTAGGGAAGCTGCTTCTCATCTCCAAAGTTGGGTAGCCGGTCCGACCCAACGACATGATCGATCTCTTCTTGGGCTTTCTTAGCTACTTCAGGAAATAATACCATCCCTAGCATGAAGTTGTTGAGAGTGGTGCTTGTTGTTTCTGCTCCAGCCTCTACGAGTCCGCCGCATGTATATGCTGCTTGCAAATTGTCGATGCCTTGTTTTGACGGATCATTCAGGTAGAAACTTTTGCAGAAGCTGTCTTTCGCTTGCCCGGCATCGACTTCTCCTTTGAGGTTCTTCCAGAGGTCAAGGTAAACTTTGCTGTCGTGCTCATACACGCGCTTCGCAAATGTTCGCCAGTTACCAAGTATGAATTGAGGCAGGCCAGACAGTGAGGGGAAACTATCGACAGCATGCGCCCCTGGTGCAGTCATCTCAGTGAGGTTGTCCAACACAGTGTAGATTTTCTTCATGAGTGGATCTTCCCAGGTTGGCAACCGATGACCGTACGTGACAAGCATGATAACAGATGCGGAATATCGGCGGTTGTGTTGGTAGAAGCGTTCTGGTGTATCCAGAAAGTCGTTCATCATTTGTTTGGACTCGAAGTCTTGAACCGGTTCGTATTTGACTGCAGTCGCGGAATTGAGGAGTGCATGCGAAGCCTTTCGCAGCGTTCGCCATTCAGGTCCATAAGGCATAAAAAGTTGGCGTCTTCCTGCACTAGCAACATCTTGGGCCAGGGGCAGCGGTGGTCGTGAAGAGTAGATGGTCGACTTCTTGTCCATCAAATCCTTCACTACTTTAGGAGACGACAGCCAGATATAGTCAGAACCACCAATCTTCGTGTAGAAGATATCCCCATGTTGTTCTGCCCATTTACGAACCTTTCCTCGAACCAGGTCCGAGTCAGCAAGATCTAGGAGGTTTCCAATGAATGGAAGGCCCTTTGGTCCCGGAGGCAAGTGACGTCGTCTGGTATCCTGCAACGATGAGTCAGAACGATGATGATCTTCGGCACGAGAAAGGGACAAAACCGGATGTACCTTGAGCACGTTTGGAACTGTGATGAAATAAATGACAGAAAGAAGGAATAAAATGCCTGGTAGTGCTGCGGCGATTCCTTGCACGAAGTATGGCACTTGAAGAAACGAAGAGAGTAGCGACATCTTGATTCTAACGAAACTGTACTGAAGATTTGGGAAAACACGAGGGTCAAAAAGAGAGAAAGGATTGCAACGAAAGAGCTTATGATTTGTGGTAATATGGTATGTTATTTACTATAACTCATAATGCTCGGAATGCCCAAGAGAAGGTGCAAAGCAGGGACTGGGGAAGACAGCTATCCTAGACCCAGACTCCACTCTTCCTCTTACGAAGGTGAATTCTGAAGCTGTTACCACAATGCCAAGTACTTTGTTCGTGATTCCCCGGTACGCGGGGTGGTGCTTCATGGGGATGAGGGGCGGGGTGGGCAGCCTGTCAAGGTGAACGAGGGAAAAGGTGACAAAGCGGGAGGAGTAGTATCCCCCCTTGGACATAGACAGCTATGCGTACGGTATTCGAGATTGCGGATCATCTCTATCCGTACTGTTTTGCAATTGGAGACATTACCCCACATGACATGCGAACAAGTTCTCACCTCGCTTAGGTCAAGCGTGTCTCATTCGCATCGCCGCTAGTATCTGCGGCCGGAGGATTTACCCCATGGCAAGTCAACACAGCTTCTGACACCGTCCGCAAATGTAAGCAAGATATTAGCTTGCATGTCATGGCAATTTCTTCATGATATAACCTATAAGTTCTAGATCGAGTGTGAAAAGCTTAATTCCTTAGGGCTTAATTGGTGATTTCCTGGCAGAATAACACCAACCTTGTACTGCCCAATTTCCGCTTCCCCAGCTTCTTACCCCAGGGGATAACATAATCCAAACCCAATTTGTTCCCAAAATTTTCCCCGCATAGAGCAGATCGTAGTATTAGAACCCACTCAAGGACACATTGGCTGTAGATCATTATCAGCTCCTCGACAGAATAGCAAAGCCAGTGTAATAGATTTGCGGACTTACACGAGACCGACAAAACATTCATTGCTTTTGACCTTTTTAAGAAAGAAATAAACCTTCCAATTGCTCAGATCTTCGAAGTTCAATCACTCAACCACTATTCTGTCTTCTGCAAGTACTCTCCCTTACGATGTCTTCTGGCCGTAAGGCTAACAATTCAGGACGCGATCTTCAACTACAATACTTTCAATCACAATGGGTTTCGGTGGGGTTCTCGAAGACAAGCACCTGCCGCATGTCCCCGGCACAGTTATCCTCAACGAAGAATTCGCTCATTCTTCCGACGTGACCGCTGGACTCCGACACGGCAGCGGTAAAGATGCTCACATCATCTTGGTCCCTCAGCCCTCTGAGGACCCTAATGATCCTCTCAACTGGCCCATCACCAAGAAGCGCATCATTCTTGCGATTCTCGGCTTCGGCACCTGTCTCATAGCAGCAACAATCAGTCCTCTCCTGAACGCCGGACTGTTCACTATCTCGCTCGAGTTCGGCGTGGAAATTGGCGACATTACGCTCATTTCTGGCTACCAGCTACTCATTGCAGGTGCATCCGCACCATTTATCGGAGCTCTGGCTCGGAAATACGGCAAGCGTCCCTGCTTTTTGTTCTCGTCAGTGATGGCGTTGATCGGTACCATCATCGGCTCCTGCACCAACTCATACGATGGCCTCCTCGCTGCACGCATCGTACAGGGCTTCGGCATTGCAGCTTATGAGTCTTTAATCGTTTCAGTCATTGGTGATCTCTTTTTCGTACACGAGCGCGGCTTTTACACCTCGATAATAATGTTTTTGCTCGCGGGCGTGTCCAATTTTTCTAGCGTGATTACTGGCTATATCACTGCCAATCTTGGGTGGAAGTACCTCTTCCACATCCTGAATGCTTTCATTGGCCTGCAAATCATCCTTTTGTTCTTCTTTTGCCCTGAGACGGCGTATTTGCGCGATCGGCGCTACGAAACCGACGAACTTGCCAACGACGACTTGAGGGGTCTTTCTGAGGTCGAGAAGCGCCATGAGGCGCGCATGGAGCGAAAGGAATTAGGTGAAGGTGCAGAACTTGCACAGATGGAGACCGTAGCCAATACCGTGCGCTCTGTGCCAAAGAAGAAGACTTTCATGCAGGAAGCCGCCGTCTTTACTGGGAGTTATTCGGACGAGAATCTACTGCAGCTGGTTATTGGACCGCTAGCAGTATTCAGCAACATTGCTGTCTTCTGGGTCGTCATCATATCCGGCACAATCACCGCAACATATGTTGCCCAAGCTTATATCTTGGCTCAAGTGTTCTCTTTCCCACCTTATAATCTTGACGCATCTGGTGTTGGTCTCTTATCTCTCGGTCCCTTCATTGGTGGTATTCTTGGCTCCATCGTCCTCGGCATGATTCTCGACCCCACAATCAAATGGCTCTGTGCAAAGAACAAAGGCGTCTATGAGCCTGAGTACCGTCTCGTCATCATGATCGGTGCTCTGGTCACAGGCGCTGCACTCATGGCTTGGGGATACATGATCGAGAATGGCATTGACATGTACGCATGTGCTACTGTCCACGGACTCGTGTTATTCGGTGTCATTGCTGCAACTCTGGCATCGTCGGCGTATGCTTTAGATGCTTATCGCGACATGAGCAATGAGGTCTTTCTCGCGGGCATGCTGGTGAAGAATTTCTTGTTCTATGCCTGGTCATACTTTGTCAACGATTGGACGGCGTCGTCTGGCCCTGCAGAGGTGTTCTATGTTTTCGGAGGTGTAGCTTTTGCACTTGTGCTGAGCACGATTCCGGTATACATCTTTGGAAAGAAGTATGTATACGACCTGATAAATCATGATGTGCCTCCGTTTTGTGACTTCTCGCTGACTTTGTCGATCATCAGATATCGTAGCTACTGGTTTCGCCACAATCTGCTCACCAAATTCTCGATCCGAACACACGCTGAGTACTGAGGAAGTGAAGAAGGTCGGTAGACATCTGGAAGGGGTTGCTTTTGGTGCCAGGTTGATCTCTTTCCGAGGTCGTCTTCACGACGCTGTCAGGCACTTATAGATGCGTGAAGTATTGGAGAATTAGATGGTGTAACTATAGTAGACCCGCTGTCCCGTTTCACAAAATGTTATTCACTATCGCTCCCTATCGACTATATGGAGGTGGCATGTTGAAGTAGACGAAGGGAGCGTAGAACATGGCACATCTCTTGATGTATTCTGTGATCGATAGACGGAAGATGCCAAACCTACCGTCGAGCATGTAAATTAATATCATCGACTAATTGGCCCATCCGGATTTCCTTGGGGAAATTTTACTTCCCAGTCCTTAATAAACGCGTCAGACAGCTGTCTTAAGACTCTACCCATCCTTGGTGTAATGCCCCAAACCCAGGTATCATCAAGAAACCCAGCCCAGACTCTTGCGACCTCCCCAGCCAATGATCCCGACCCATCATAGTCACTGTCAACCTCCGAGAGAAGTGTTTTGAAATTGCGAAGATTCTGTGCCTCCGCCTCGTTCGGTGGAATCTCTTGCTGCTGCATCTCCATAACATGTATCCATTTTGTGACAAATAATGCACAATCCCAAGCTGCAACGGCATGCTCAACACTCCAGCTTAGCGCAGCTGTTTTCCGTACTAGAAGGTGGCCCGCCTTGATCGGAGTGAGAAATCCGCCATATGCCCTGTCTACTGCTCTGGTGAGGAAGGGGCTTCGCTCCTGATCACTGACGAGATATGCGACAATTGTGCTGTCAATCTGCTTGGAGTCTTCACTGAGAAGTATCATTCTGTTGAAGTTGCCGGCTCCAGTGAACACCCGTACATACGCGCTACGCAGCAGCGCAAGACAGTTGAAAATGACCGGTCCCTCCGGATCGTCGGAGGTGTGATCTCTCTCGGATCGATCGGCTGTGAGGAGAGCATAGCACCTCGCCAGACAAGTGTCGACCTGCGAAATGAATCCAGCCTTCAGTAGCTTGTCGTTCTCTTCGTCGACGGCGAAAGCTGTGAGTGATTGAGTACATTGCATCACACTCCACATGTGTGCATTCACCGCGTGGAAAACCATCGTTGTTACAAAGGCCGTCCACTTGACTGAATCATCAGATGCAGCTCGTTGCGCTCGACCGAAAAGTAGGTGCGTCATAGCGTCTCGGACTGTGATCGACTTTCGGGATGGCTGAGACTTCCTCAGAGTTTCCCACTCTTCGCGGGTGCTTGCTTCCCAGAGACACTCTGGCTCTGATAACTCGATGTCGAGATCCTGTGTTACGGAAAATCCAGGGCAGAGGTCATATGTCACACTTGTCAGAGAGCTCATGATGAAAATGCTGTATAGCAGTCTGCACAAGACATTAGCAGACTCGATATTGCGGTTCAGAATTCTAAAGCGGCTAACCTTTTCGAAATTTCTCGCGAAATCCATATTTCGTAAGTGGTCGTCTGGAGGTCATACTGCATCGACGCTAGAGCGTATCTTCGCACGCGATATTCCTGTGTTGTTTCAGTGGCTGCACTGCTTCAAAGTCAAGCCAGGCTCGGATTCTTACACTGCACCAATAACCAAGCCTTGAAAGAGCGCGTTCTGACAAGTTCCCACTGAAAACTGCGAACATTCCTAGCAGCATCTTACCCTGGACTGATTCTGCATAGCTACGAGACAGCACATCAGAGGGGATGTCAGGCGCCTCCTAGTTGGGGTGAGTTCGATTGGCGAGGTAAGATAAAGTTTGGTATAACTTACTTTGTCTGCGATGATATTTCCCCAGGACCATAAGTCTTTAGCTGTCCTTCGGCTGAGCCGGTAGAGGGCCCCAATAGCGCACATGGCCAGCACCAAATGGCGTGGTGCAGACTTCAAGTCAAATGTCTGTATATGAATTATTGGACAGTGACGGTGAAAACAGGTGAAATAACTTGTCAGGAATCGTTGCATGTCTCGTAAGCTGGGCAATTCCGCAGCAACCAACCCCATTGGCCCGAGTAAGCCTCTCAAATTAGCCAAAAAGCTTTGATGTGTATCCATGTCCATGCCTGGAATGGGTATCTTCCGCGGAGTCTCTTTCGCGACACTTGGCATCCTGACAAATGTCCCCTGCTCGAGTTCGGAGCTGCGACCAGTGTCAGGCGGTGGAGAAGTTACTTTATTGTTCGAGATACCATTATCTTGGTGGCCAGACAGGCCCGCCTGAACAGCAGCAGGAAACTCAACACGAGTTTCGGGGCTATATCCAGTTTGAGCCAAGTAAGTCGAAAAGTCTGCATCGAAATCAAGACCATCGTTGGGGATCATAGAGAGTATATCAATATTGTCGAAGAAATCAACCTGATGGTTTTGCGCTTGCTTAGGAGTTTCTGATTGTGTCTGGCCAGTGTCTCCAATGTAAGCACTGCTATCTTTCCACATGATTTCTGGTGTCTGCCATGAGGTCATATATGCTAGATTCTGTTGGCTATGCGCCGATAAGTTCTCCCCGCTGCTCATTTGTCCCAAACCTAGTAACCCATCTTCAGAGAAGGCTTCGTTGATTGCATTCTCCACTGTAGGGATCGGTGATTGAGAGGCAAGTGGGGGATGGAAATGTGGCCTTGATTTTCCATGTGAGCTTGAATGTCGCTGCTCCTGTAGCCTCGGCAATATGACCGAAGCTGGAGATACTGATTCAGGGTCGGCTTGCGGGTTCGAACTGTTGTGTCCAGAGCACGGCAGATCTCGAGAATGGTCAGGGGACTTTGAGGTACTTGGGTTCACCGCTATATTCGGTGATAAATGTGTTGGAGTCAATGGCGGCCGAGCCGACATATTTTGATCGCATGTTTGGGTGGTAGTGATTCCATCTGCAGCCGCGGATTGACCATCCCCAAGTTGAACGACATGGTTACTGTCCTGTCGGTGTTGAGTGATAGTAGGGGCCGGAGGTGTACGGAGGGGCTCGTTCGCATTTGGGTGAAAGGAAGCTTCGTGCCGGGTGACAAGGTCCCTGAGTAAATGTACGGTTAGTAAATCAACCACAAATATAGTCATCAGATAAATCAAATAATATAAACATCGTGAAAGAGTCCAGGCGAGTCTATACTCACTTGCGTGCGTAAGATCTTCCACAATAGCGACATGAAAACGGCTTTTCGTTGGTGTCTGTTTGACATCGTAAGTCAATGGTTGAGAAAAATGCCCCAAAACCCTTGTTGAGTCAAGGAGCCTTACGTCCGCGTTCGTGTCGCACGCAATGTTCACTTCGCTTGAATGTCTTCGGGCACCGTGAGCAGGCGTAGACCCGAGGGGCTTTGGTGGACTTCTTGGTCCTCGAGCCGAAGTCGCCGGCTTCATTCATGGAGATTACAATCTGCGACATCATGAAACTCTACTGTTTGCACGATCGGACGTCTGACAGCGTGGATATGGGACGAGAGATGAGATTGACGGGAAGGATGGAAGTTGGAGAACAGAGGATGATGACTGCATTGCTCTGCTGCTGGCGGAAAGATTAGTGAACAGACACTGGTAGCGGGAAGTGGGGAGGCGGGGAACCCCTGACTGGTGTATAGCCCCAATCCCCCACCATATACCAATATTACGAACTGATTCTGTCTTAGAAGCTGAGCTGACCTTTAGCCAAGGAAAAAGTGTAGGGCATGCTTTAAGATGACCCCTTGAGAGACTGAGAGCCTCATTCCACGCGAATTAGCAGCGTATTAGACAATCACAAAGCTTAACCGAGGCATTGAGCCCAAGAAAGGGCTCGCTAAAGCTAAGCTCTATTTGGGAATTTTGTTTCCCCTGACCCCCTCGCACAGCTATTGATTGGCTCGTTTAAATGAATCACGCTCGTGACTGACAACGCCACAGCCTCTGAAACTCAATCAAAAACTCGAGACTCCAGAGTAAAGAAGACTTCAACACAGCTTCGACACAGGCTACAGAGACTGTTGGAGCTGCTCGGTTCATTTCAAAATCACATCACCATGTAAACATGCGTCAGATAAACGAATCAGCTATTCTTTGACTATTGACTATCGAATCACACTCGGAAAAAATACCAACGATAAGTTCAATATTAGATATCAAGTATTCCAACTACGTTAGATGAACTGGAAAAGTCTGGCGTCACTAGCTCTATTGCATTTCTTTACGTCCTAGACAGTCCGACGCTCTTCCTTGGAATTCGAGGGCTCACTGGCGGGGAGCCATGTACCCCAACACCTCTAATAGCAGTGCTCCCAGAGTTCGTGTTTGAATCGTTCGACACCTCAGAGAACCTGGAATCACTATCCCCCCTTCTATGCCCCTGGCCCCATTGATCGCCATCGTGGTTCTCACTTCGAGCTCCCACAAGCGGTGTGACGTTGTCGCCCTCCTCGCCGACTCGATGACTATTCCAACCAAGGGGTGTAGGCGATCCCGGAATGGGCATCTCAACTGGTGGGCTGTGAGCACCCTCTCGGGCATCTCTGTCGGCTATCTCCACCGGAGGATGGCCCTTGGATTCTTGGTATGACGGAAGTTCACTTCGTCGCTTTTCTGCCGACTTGCATTTTCTTGGTCGAATAATGAAGCAGAATAGCAGAAAACCAATGAGGGCAAGTCCAGTGATGCCGCCGATAACACCGCCAGCGATTGCACCTGCGTTATTCGAACCAGATCCACGATTGGGAGCAATAGAGGCAGATTGCGTTGGGCTGGAAATCGGTGTCGATGAGGAAGTCACATTGGTTTCATTCACGGTAGCCAGCACATATGTCGGTGACGGAGTATAGAAAGGGCGCTCGAGTCTCGTGTTGAAGATATACTGAAGGTAATTGTCGTTTGCCTCTTCAGGAGCTGTTTTCAGAGCACTCCCTGATACTGTGCCACCGATGGCGGAGACTATAGCAGAAGGGACCAGTGCTGGACGCTGAGAGCCCGCATAGTCAAAAGTGCCAGTGTAATTCATCAAGGGCATAGAGAATATCCTCGCGGGCATGGATGATTGGCAGTATGTGGCATCCCCAGAGCCAGATGGCAGAGTCCTGTCCATGCCGCCGATGATCAGAAGATTTTCGCCAACCAGGTGGCAGGAATGGTCTAGCAAGATATCGAAAGTCAGCTTTCCTCCACTGCAATTGTAGTTGGAAGGGAACATGTACAGAATACCTACGATACAGACCACCATCTTTACCATATAACCTCACCCACTGGAACGTTGGGAGACTGAGAGCCCAGCTGCAGCTACATTAGCACACATGGCTGAGAGGACGAAAAGGATCGGCTGACATTTCTTGTCGGCTCGTCGAGCCTTTAGAGTCAAATGTGAGAATCCCTGCAACCATAATAATGTTCCACGAGGAACTATCAGTAGCAGGGATGAGTTCAAGACACATTGCGCCGCGGCCAGAGGAATGCCGTCGCCGGCATCGAATGTCTTCTGGCGAAACCAGTACCCGGACTCGATATCATAGATGTCGATCTCTGTCATATTGATCTAGGAAATAGCATGCATAGGTGAGCAATAGTCTCTTGGTTTTTGAATTGAACTTCGTGGGTGGTGATGTTTACTGACCATTATGTTGCCCCAAGATGCATGCTCTACAGGTACACCCCATGGAGTGTCGGGACTCGATGGTGTTTGACCGCCAATCAACACCAGTATGCCCTTATCCCCGACCGGGACATGTATCATGGAACCGTCAAGTCTTGGACGAAGGAATGTCGGTATCGATATATTTGTGAGGACTGGTGACTGTGGCTCGGAAGTGTCAAGTCGTAGCATACCTTCGATGACTGCAAAAGCTTGTTAGACATGCCGAATCCTTCTGCCGATGGAGAGAGAGCACTAACACTTATATGTGTCGTATATCGGATAATCTGCATAGTCAGGATCAGACATCTGCTGCACGAAGCCCTCAAAAATAAAACTCTGGTTCAGAGAAGGAGCATCACAGTAAGCAGCAGCGCCTGGTCTGTCAATCTTCTTCCCAGTATCAACGGTCTGGAAGTCATCTGGCTCGCTCCACGCTTCCGTATCGAGGTCAAACTCCCAGATTGCCGCTTTGGGTATTGAGCCTTGTTGTATATAGCCGGGTGTGCTTGGCGTGCCACTTCGAGAGAACCATCCTCCAAGTTGATATAGCTTTCGCGTCACCGCAGAGTACCAAAGAGCAGAATCTTCGAGTGCAGGTGGTACGCCGGGCGGCTTATTGATGGTGCGATACGGGAAGGTGTCGTTGTCGGTGAAATTCTTGGACAGATCGATCACCAACAGATTCACATCTAAATTCTACAGCTTAGCCTTTGTGTAATGCCAAATTTTTGTAAGCACTGAAAGGTTGTTGGAGTCTGTAATGACCGAAGAAGACAGAGTACAACGCACTTTGACCAGAATCATATTCTCCGGGCCTGGTAGTATTGAACGTGGTGTTGCATTGTGGAGTGTACTATCATCTTAATTCTCAGAGCAGCAGTGATGTCGCGGGATCCTTACTGTGTTGCCCGAGTCAATGTAAATGCTCCCATTCACGTATGCGCCTGTCCAATGATCAGTCTTTGCATTATTCCTGACCGGCAACGACATACTTGAATGTCTCCATAGTCTGCAGTAATGTTTCGTAAGGTCATATGCGGTGCTGTTGACCGTCGGAGCTTGGCTCGGGATGGGCACACTGGTCACAGAGCTGACGAACGAGGCTGTGGTATTGGACGATTGTCGCTTTTCAAGGATGTCCGCATCTGCCCAGTAGACACTCGCTAACGTAAAGATGACAGAAACCAAAAACATAGTTCCAGGCGTGCACGAAAAAGAGCAATATATCTAAATATCGATCTTCGAAGCAGCAAGGGGGAATCGCAAAGAAGTCAATGGGGTCCTTGACAATTATAAGTTGCTGCCCTGTGCGCAGCGGCGATAGGCAGGTAGGTCCGTCGACAGCACGTCCAGCGTATAGAAATCGACGCGTTCAGCCATGTAGTCATGTAGTGCGAATCTTCAGGTTCTAGAAGTGCAAATAGGCATCATGGCTGCCAGATGATATCCTTGACTGGGCCTCCGAGACTCATCTAACTCCCGCTACAAATGCATCATGCAGTTGACTATCAAAGAGTGAGCCTTGGGCTGAAAATAAACGGAGAAGCCGCATTTGTTAAAAAACGGGAAAAGGGTTCAGCCCTTGCATTCCTGGCTGGCCCCATCAACAAGTCATGAAGCGAAATCTTGTCGAGACGTGGTATGAATACCGAAAGTCTATCTCCGCGTTATGTTACACTACGTAGCATTGTTGGCGCAAAGCCGTGGTGCTAGAATTTGAGGCTCAAATATTGCTCGGGCTTAGCTGAGCCTATTTGGCAGGGCGAGGATCGACATGCGAGTGCACCACTACTGAGCAACTCTGGGGGCTGAAATGCAGAGATGCATCTGGGCCTTGATCTACCAACGAGAGGAACCTCTGTAACAGCCACAAGTTCCGAAGATGCACTTCAAGACCGAAACGTGCATGCCAAGGTGATTTGGGGCCACATGGGAAGGATTCTGGTCCAAGGCTACTTCACAAAGTCTCTCATTCGTGGGCTTTGCAGATCTTGCCATTTGTTGTCATCAAGTGTGGCAGAGAGCTAAGCGAGACCTCTCAGGCAGGCGAGGCTGAATGTATTCAGAAGAGTATCAGATGTCTCACTTGCCCTTCCGCTTCTCACGCAACTCACAAAGAGAGCTTTGGACGATCGGTGGCTAAAACGGAGACGACACCAAAATCGGTGCTGGTGGCCTTCGATCAGGGTTCCGGTGGCTTTGACGAAGTCGCCACATTGACTCCACGATCATCGACGAGCGGCCGAGCATGATAAGGAGAGTCGAGATTGAAGAAGCACACACTACATGAGGTTGATTAGTCTGATTGAATTTTATGTTGCCACGATCCGCGAGCCCGCATTTCCAGCTCGCGTAGAGTCGCATATCATCCGCCGCCTAGGCCTTCAAATCCTGGAACTTCACCTCTCAAGAATTCCATCCATGCATCGTCCTGCATGACCACGTCCGCTTCAAGTGCTGGCAGATTTGGCCACATCATATTATACACGTGATTCATTTGCGTTTGTGGACTTTCGTTGATTGGACTCATGCCACCACCAGTCTCACTTCCAAAGTTTGGAGGCCATCCGGAAGAGCCTTCCAGATCCGCATTGTCAAAGTGAAGAAATTGCTGACTTAATTTCAAGATAACGTGATAGCATCGGGAAGACGATGAGTTTACTGGTGACAGGACTGATATCGTGCTGAGAGTTGTCAAAATTTGCGACCGCCAATCCGATGCTTGAGGTGCTAATGGTGAGTTTCGCAGACAGATGCATGGTATCAAGACCGCCTGAAAGAGGAAGTATCTGTTTAAAATTGTTAATCAAAAAATGCAAGTATCGATTCTAGGGCAGTGCTTACAACGAGTACCAAGCCGCAACTCTGGTCAATTCGTTTCCCGCGCAGAATTCTGAGATGCTGGTGATACTGCACTTCGCCTCATGCAAGCAGCGCTCATAGGCTTGCTCGCTTTCGGAAGACTCCTCAAGGCGGCCATCTCTGGCGTAAATCGCCTTGCGGATAACAAATGGCCGATACATGATGATGCGCAAGTTGCGGTACCGCCACATCATGACTGCGTGGGCAAGGCTGTACTTGGTTGGGATGAACGAATGTTCGGCGAAAAAGTGGGGCAACTTAGACAGCCAGTCTCCAATATTTGTATTGTCCATGACTATAAGCTCTTTTGCAGTCGAAAGAGGCTTCGATATAACACGGCTATAGATGCAATTCGTCGCCATGTGGAAACTGGCCTGAGTGCGAACAGCAGTGTATGGTGTGATATCTGCAACTTCTTCAGGATACGACTGCGAGCTTGCCGTCAATTCCTACCTATATCAGAAAAGTATTCATTCAATCGCGGAATATGTTACGTACTCGATCACTGACATTTAGTGGCAAGGCAACTTCGATCCCTTCCCCGGGCCATGTCATTGGTCTGCTGAAAGTGATTGTTGCCCCAACGTCAAAGACACATAAAGACCACCACACCCTCCTTCGAATTTCCATCTTCAATGGAGATATGTTCCATCCTGGGAATTCTTTGTGTAAGCCCAGCCCCATTGCCATCCGTTGCGCGAGGCCTAAATAATTGTAACCACTATTTGGCATATTTCGCTTCTGCTGGTAGTTGGAAATCAGTGTCAGAGCTTGAACTAACGTCAAATTTCCAGTTTCCAAAAGGTTTATGGAGAACATTGATTTAGCATGCGCAAATAAGGGGAGATCCATATTATCCAGTGACTTTGCAGTTGTGAAAACTCCGATTGCAGCAATTGTATATGCCAGTATCAGCCAGCAGTCTTGATTCGGTCTCGTAATCACCTCGGAGTACTGTGCTCGAAAGGTTGGCTCATGCACAATGGGGTAGCTGACGTGATAGACTCCAAAATATGCATCAATCATTGAATCCAAGATATGTTTGTTAGGATTGGGCTGTTCGTACAGTGGTACAGGCATCGTTGATGAGCCAGAAGAAAATCGTTCCGTTCGTGATCGCAAAGTATTCTGTCTCTTTCGTGGCTCCGGTGCGGGATCGATGATACGAAGCAAGGCAGCACCGGATGCCACCCCAAGATACCCACCCTCTTTGTCGTCGACTGTGAGTGAAGCCATTCCATCGATGACTTCCTCCTCGGTCTCGTCGACGTCGCCAGATCTAGGCGCAGAAACATCATGACTGTAGTGTGGTATATGTGACATATGACGCTCGTCCCATTCGAAGTCCTCTAGTGGCGGATGCTCAAGTGGGCTTGTATGGGCTTTATTTTCCATATGAGAGACTGTAAGAGGGCGATAGGTTGAGGTTTCTATCGATTCAGCAAAAGTATCGATACTATAAAGTGGCGTTGGTTGGGTGAAACCATTCATGATGCCGTTCTGTAATGCATTGTCCTGCCGCTGCTGAAATTGTTGATGTTGTTCATGCGGCAAAGTCTCATGGGTTAGTACAGGAATCGGGTCGTCCAAGTTTGAAAAATCAAATGTGCCTTCAGAGGCACCCAATTCGGGGAAGATTGGGGGAGGATCTAGGTGGCGGGGCAGAGATGCCCGTGGTAGCGACTGTCGATAGCGCGGCAGGAGATGTGCTTCTTTCAGTATGGTTTCTGCTCTCTCAAGTCGCTCTTCTACGTCAGTCAGATGCCTGGAAGCTGTCAGAATTGCAACACCCTTTCATGTATTTGGAGGAGGACTTGCTTTCGCGTCAGTGGCGTCTTGCTGTGCTTTTCGTACAAGCAATGCCTTGTGTACTTAATGCAAAGATTGCATGTCGGAAGTCCCTTGTCACACTTGGCTTTCCTCCTTCGGCACTCTTTGCAGGCCTGATCTGCAGTCATCGGGGGCAGATCGAGCGACTCAGAATCATCCGGAGATGGCTGGAGATCGTAATTGCTGATTGCATTTTGACTCGTCTCGGAGTGGTCAAGGAATTGATTCATGATAAATTGTGTCCATCCAAGGTATCACAGTCCATCAGGATGAAGCTTTGTCTGGTAGAGCCTGGTTGTCAAGGGACAGTCAAATTTGTAGATCACATGTCGTCTATGAAAGTCTTGCGGGGTTGTGGAGTTCGCTAAGCGTCGGATTCTGCCGGGCGGTCAAAGGGGTTCAGAAATAGGGGCGACGCAACCAATGTAAACACGAATAACAAACAGACTTGCGCAGGCAACAGGTATTTGTTCAGGGGCTCAAGACGTGACTTATTTGGTTTTGGTATTCATTTATTGTATAAAAGTGATGTCCGGTCTTCCCCAAGTAAAATTGAAGGAATAATTCACATTCTTCTTTCTCGATTTTGCGGCCTTCAAGTCATGGGGAAGTGTTGACAAATAAAAGAGGTACAGCAATTCTGTACAATACATACAGATCAGAACCACAAGGATTTCGCTGATTTATAGCATTGTGATGTCCAGATTCAGCAATGGCCATTTACTCTTCAACAAACGCAGACCAATATTTCACATTGGAGCCTCAACTTTCAACTTCGGCACCCACGACGTCTTTACACCTTCTCTACATGAGCATCACTCTGGACACCAGCATCCTCCATGACGAACCTTTCGCTCTTTTCGTCATGCTCCTCCAGAGCGCTTGGTCCATCAAACAAGACTGCAATTTCCTCCAAGCTATATCCTTTCGTCTCCGGGAACAGAAAATAGGTAACTGCCAAAAAGACCACCAAGAATACACAGAACACGATGTAGTATCTCCAGCCAATGTTTTCCAGTCCAATAGGATTGACGAATGCTGCAATGACAAGCGAACCATAGATGGCGAAAAGCTCAACAGCAATCCCCTTCGACCGTAGGGAATATGGAAAGATCTCCGTGGGGTAGGACATCAAAAGAGGCGTGTAGGCGATATCGTAGTGGAAGAAGAATGTGAACAGACATACTACTACGACAATGCCAGCTGGCTTTGATCCAGTGTTTGAGTTCACGGCAGAGCAAGCCGTCCAGACAATGTACGAGATTAGCATTCCGATTCCAGACCAGATAAACAGCGTGCGACGACCAAGACGATCTACCAGAATAGCGGCAGAAAAGGCAGCACCAAAGTTGAATATTTGCAGCAGGCCGTTGATAAGTGTCTGATCAAAGGATTCCGTTATGCCGACAGTATCCAATACTAGAGTGAGATAGTAAGACACCACCCCAATTCCGTTCCACTGGGCAAATGCGCCAAGGCAAACTGCGATGAGAGTTCGCTTCCTATTTCCAGGAGTGGCGACGAGGGCAGACCAGCCAGTATTCTTTGCGATCTTCTCGAGGTTGATCGTTTGTATGATTTCGGATATCTCGAAAGTGACGAGTGGCGATGCAGAAGTCCCTTGATATTCTGGTCCGGCGTGGTACTTTGATAAGATAGCATTAGCTTCTGGTGCTCGGTCTTGGTCAATCAACCACTATACAACATCAGTCAGGTTCCATGCAATTGCTATGCAGGGGATCTTACCCGTGGTGATTCTGGTATCCAATACCAGAAAGTGAGTTGTACAAGGGGAAATCCAGCTTGAAGAATCGATGGGATGCGCCACGCCCATTCGGACTCGTATTTTTGTGTGCCAAAAGTGGTCCAGGATGCGAGAATTGCCCCTGTATCATAAGTTAGCTATATCAAAGGACACCAGGATATGTTATTGTTACCCAGGTAGTACATGGTCCAGAAAGCACTTGTATATTTCCCACGATGTGTCGGGTAAGCCAGCTCGGCAATGAGCATAGGTGATGGCTGAACAACAAACATTCCTCCGAATCCCACCACAAGGCGAGATACAATGAACATGGGTAGGTTCACTGACGCGGCTTGAAGAACTGTTGCGATGATGATCATGATGATGCCTGCCAGAAGCACCGGTTTCCGTCCGAACTTGTCTGAGAACCATCCCACGAATGGAAGGGAGACCACCGAGCCAATTGACTGTGCTGCATTGATAAGTCCTAGAAGGGCACCTGCGGGGTGGCCGAAGTATGCTCGCCACTGCTCGAGTGCTTGTAGTCCGTTCATGAGGGAGCCTGCAGTATGATTAGTAAAGGTTCTACAGGAACATTAACATTCAAGAAAGGGGGTCATCCCATCATAACCCGCAACCGATGATGATAGTAGAGGAACAAGGAGCAAAAGATTCAGACGAAGAAGATGAGGTGTCTGAAACCAATGCTTTGTACTCTGCGGGAGGACTTCTGCAAGTGCATGGCCTACGATGTCTGAGTCCTTCATCGTGAATTGAAGTAGATAATTCGATGCTGCGATACGTTTTCTGTACCAGACGATAAGGTTGGTTGCAGGAATAAGAATAAGTAAGGGCTCGAGTATTGTCCGGTCTAGAAACGGAAGGACGAGCGGAAATCTGAACTAGTTATATACTCTTGAGCCAAGGAAATAAGACGGACGTGATCGAACGATGGCGTTCTAGGTTGCGGCTCCATTGCTTCCTTGGATCCCAAGGAAACGAAAATGTCAGAAGACTGTTCCTGCTTGAAAGTGGAGTGGTGATGCAAGTCTGTCAACAGAATTCTGGGGACTCTGACTCTGGGGCTCTGGGGTGTGGCGTTTCCCCAGGCAGGTGAAGAGTGGGGAAGCGGACAACTCTCACCCTGACTAAATGTCTAGCTTCCAGGGAACATCCAAGCGATGTTGGACACGTTCGGAGTTTTTCCGAATCATTTTGGTGTACCCAGCACCATGGAAGTTGTTCTTACCGAACTTGTTGATCGTGAATAATTACTTCAACCCGGGAGAGCATGCAACTAAGGATATGCATTCCAGGCTCGGATATTGTGACGAGGATGCAAAGAGTGGACAAAAGTGGAAAGTATCGGACGGCGTTTGGTCTATATGCCCCAAGACAGAGGGTTGGCATCGTAAAGGTTGGCACTAACTGTTTGCGGTTGAGGCACAGCAAGAACGATTCATTTCAATCTAGTAGATCGCTAAACATGACTCGAGCAATTTTGCAAATGAACACAATCGACAGCTTTCTATCTTGCAGTATAGCCTCCGTCAACGATGAAGTCTGCCCCAGTTGTGTATGAACTTGCATCACTTGCAAGATACAAATACACACCCCTCAGTTCCCTTGGATCAGCGTCTCTTCTCAGCGGCGTGAGATTAAACCAAGCTTCCTTCATTTCGATTGGGCAGTCTCCAGAAATGGCGGTATCAATATATCCCGGACTAACAGAGTTCACTCTACCACCCCACTTCGCCCACTCGACTGCCAACGACTTCGAAAGATGGATCTGAAGGGATAATTTGTTAGCACTGTATCCCAGAACTGATTTATTGGGACTTACCACTCCTGCTTTGCAAGCATTGTAACCGGCTTGTTCTTGTGGTACATTTGCAGCATGGCCACTCATACTTGCTGTGAAGATACAGTTGCCATGGCCTTGTGCCTTGAACACCAGTCCAGCAGCTCTGGCACAGTAATATGCTCCATCAAAATCAATTGCTCGAACTCGATCCCAATCTTCAATTGTGGAATCCAGTCCGCCAGCCTTGGATGGAATACCGGCGTTGGCAATCATAACGTCCAAACGGCCAAAATCATTGACCACTGCTGCAACAGCTGCTTCGACCTCTGCATATACTTCAACTTGCACTTTGTAAGTTGCAGTCTTCACATTGAAGTCCCGTGCGACGATTGCTGCTTGTTTGTCGGCTGTCGTAGAAGCTGAGTACCAAATTGCAATCTACAACATATTAGATCGCTTATACTCGTAAGAGGATTATCACCCCATACATTTGCTCCAGCTTCAGCGAGACCCCTGGCTACTTCATAGCCAATACCCCCAGACCCCCCAGTGATGATCACTGTCCTGCCATCCAAACGGAAAGACTTGAATATGCTGTCTTCTACAGGTGGGTTTCTTGCGCGTATCGACTTTTGCGTCCCATTCTGGGAGCCATTTGTTGCCATCTTGTGGATCTGGATGAATTTAAAGGATAGTTTGAAGTATTGAAGAACTCAATGGTGCAAGATAGGTAGGTTATTAGAGAACAAACAGGACATTCAAGACCGTGAAAGTACACAAGAAGTAGAAAGAGTCATCCCTTAGGCTGATACCTTCGGACGGACACCAATTACCTCTTTCATTGCATTGCCATTGGACAGGGTGAGTATGTCCGATTACTTGGCAAACCCACAGGTTGACTGAATGCAATTCCAGGGCAGTTGATCGCTGCGTTGTGGATCAAGGGCAGTTGAAATCGCAAAGAGTGGTTCTTCAGCGGCTTGCTCTATTTGCGTGGCTCTCAGGGCGACTGTGTCCGTGGAGGGGATAGCTCAGGAGAGAGATGTGGCAATCTCTGCGCAACCTGCAACTCTATCAAATGACTTTCGGTCTTTGATATCTTCTCAAACTCGTTGGCAGAATTTGATAACAATCGAATTAAACCTGGCTCAAATTGCGATTGAAGTTATAAATTCAAACATGTCTCCCTCAGTCACCAGCGCGGAAGTGGTAAGTTGCTGGGGTGTTTCATCCCACTCTTGCAACGCTGACCCCGCCAGAACCCCGCATTTGTCCTCCACTCCATCAAGAATGTTTCCATCGAGAATCGAGACATCCCAAAGCTGCGAAATGATCGCGATGTTCGAGTCCATATCTCGCAGACCGGAATTTGCGGAAGTGATGTACATTACTGGCAGCGTGGAAGGATTGGTGACTTCGTCCTGAAGAGCCCAATTGTGCTTGGCCATGAAAGCTCAGGAATGGTTGTCGAGGTCGGGAAGGCTGTCAAGGACGTGAAAGTTGGGGATCGAGGTATAGGTCCAGCGAAAACAATTGAAATACTGTCCTGACCATTTCCAGTTGCCATCGAGCCCGGTGTGCCATGCAGATAGTGAGCGAAATCGACCCTGTTCCAACAAGGATCTTGCTAATGTTATTTCTTCTAGTTGCGACTTTTGCCGCGAGGGCGCCTACAATCTCTGCGCAGACACAATTTTTGCTGCGACACCTCCATGGGATGGAACTCTCCAGAAGTACTACATAGTCGCATCTGACTACTGCTATCCGATTCCGAACCACATGTCATTTGAGGACGGGGCGATGGTAGAGCCAACTGCTGTTGCAGTCCAAATATGTAAGGTGGCAGATGTGCGGGCGAACCAGACAGTAGTGGTATTCGGATGTGGACCTATTGGTGTTTTGTGTCAGGCAATGGCGAAAGCCTACGGAGCGAGGAAAGTGATCGGAGTGGATATCTCCAAGACAAGGGCAGAGTTCGCCAATAAATATGCTGCTGATGGTGTATTCGTCCCTGAAAGGGCTGCGGCAGGGACAGATCCCGTTGAAGCAAGTCGGGCTATTGGCGAGAATATTGTGGCAGATTTTGATTTGGGTGAAGGTGCAGACGTGGTTCTGGAATGTACCGGGGCAGAACCATGCATCCAAGCTGGTGTTTTCGCAGCTAAGAAAGGCGGAACATATGTGCAGGCAGGAATGGGTAAAGAGGTGAGCTTCAGTGAGTGGTTTAGATGATTAACAAAGCTAATTTAGTTTCCAGAACGTTGTGTTCCCGATCACCACAGCTTGTATCCGCGCATTAAACATCAAGGGATCTATCAGATACACAGCTGGGTGCTACAAAACAGCGGTGGATATGATTGCGTCAGGCAAGATCGACGTGAAGTCATTGATCACGCATAGATTCAAGTTCGAGGAGGCCGAAAATGCATTCGAGCTGGTAAAGAAGGGGCAGGATGATGTTCTCAAGGTGGTCATCGAGGGTGTTTTGTAAACAATATATGTTTAGCGATGAGAATAGGGGTTAAGCGAGCTGCACGCGCCTCCAACAAATTGCCTGGCATAATCCTTTGACAGACAATGTATAGACACGTGAATCATAGGCGAAGTGATGAAGATTACTTCTGTAGATCAGCTGAAATCTGCCCGCTCAAAATCACCTGTTATTGCTGATTTTTGCCACGGCATGATTATTCAAAATACACTCCCTATCTACCCATGCTCGCATCGAATAGTACTTCCGATAGAAGTACATTTGACAGCAGAGGGGCCTCTCATGAAGTGGCAATACAACAATTCTCTCGTCACGGGGATAGCCGACCCACCAAGCGACTTAGCCAGGTCGACAGATGTCCGGCCGCTGGCACTTAATGCACCACCTGTCCAGGTCTCACTCGCGACGTAATCTTTCTACCAGACAATCATCACAACAATATACCAAATCTAAAGTCATGTCTCTCGCCGCACACCCCTCCCCAGACTCTCCAGTCTTGTCACAATTTTCTCTCGCTGGCAAGACCGCACTCGTAACCGGCGGTACACGCGGAATCGGCCTCGAAGTATCCCGTGGTCTCGCGGAAGCAGGCGCCAAAGTAGCCATTCTATACACCAACACCAAGCCATCAGACGCAGATAAAATCGCGTCAGAAATCAGCAAAGCTACAGGAGTGGCTATCAAAGCCTACAAAGCAAACGTCACTTCTCAACCAGAGATCGAAAACGTCATCGCCACAGTGACTAGAGAACTTGGAAATGGGGTTCTGGACATCGTGGTGGCGAATGCGGGAATCGCGACGCACTATGCTGGGCTGGATTATACACCGGAACAGTTCAAGGAGGTTATGGATGTTAATCTCAATGGAGCGTTCTACACGGCTCAGGCTGCGGCGAGAATTTTTGAGAAGCAGGGGTATGGGAATGTGATTTTTACAGCGAGTGTCAGTGCGATATTGGTGAATGTGCCGCAGAAACAGGCTGCATACAATGCGAGCAAAGCTGCAGTTGTGCAGCTGGCTAGATGCTTGAGCGTTGAGTGGGTTGGTTTTGCAAGGGTTAACTGTGTTTCGCCGGTGAGTTCATATCTCCACATTCCCAAAGTTGTGCGGTTGCTAATAACAGTAGGGTTTCATCGCGACAGATAGTAAGAGAGCAGTACGAAAGCCCGTGCCTATCGAATGCTAACAAATGGTACAGTGCTTGACGTTCACCCTAAGGAGTGGAGGGATAAGTGGTTTGGCATGATTCCAGCCGCCAGGTTATGCAAACCAGCTGAGTTGAAAGGAGCATATGTGTTTCTAGCAAGCGATGCGAGCAGCTACATGACAGGTCATACAACTCTTTCAATCTAAATTATGTAGCTAATATTTTACCAGGTGCTAACTTAGTGATCGATGGGGGTTACACATTGCCTTGATAACTCGTTGAAATAGCGTCGCGAGGCTATTTCTATTTACTTCCTTGAAGCAATGGCTAATCGAGCCCTGAAATATTGAAGCCCGCCATAATTGTGTTACACTTATTGAGAGTGTATTGACTTATTTTGGATCGCGTATCTCCGTCTTGACTATACCTCAAGTTTCAAATCATGGCTCGGCGGACCATGTTTTGCTCTAGCAACTGCTCAAGTTAGCATCAAAATCACAACGTTACTAGTATGCTCAAACTCACAACTCATATCACCCGTCTCCAGATCAAAGACACTAACCCAAGCCTTCACAAACGCACTCCCCAGAACCACTACACCTTCATCCTTCCCACCATGATCTTCATCCCCAAACATCGCCATGAACGCACTCTGACAGTACAAGTCATCTTGCCCCGGGTATCGTTGCTCAAGCAGGTAATCATAGGGCGTCAAAACAAACCCCTCATCGTGCAATATGATCGTAACGTTAGGGAAAGTGTCGCGGTCTCCACATTCAGCCCATACGAAAGGACCCCAGTTGTCTGTTCCAAGAAAAGCATTTATGTCCTCGGCAAGAGAGGCGGGAAGGCCGATAAAGGGAAATCCGACGTCAATTATAGCAATCGTTGGGGTTGAGAAGGTATGTTTGATGCTGTCGATTCCCAGAGTGAGGCTCGAAATGGTCGTCTTCCACTTATCCCCCTCGTCATATACATAACCAAAGCTCGGAGAGTCAGGAATAGGAAGACTGGTCATGGGAATAGTGGCAAATTCACCAGTATAGAACTCCTTATCAACTACACTGCCAAGGACGAGTTGGCCTTCTCCATCGCCGGGGTTTCGGGATAGGCGGAGGGAAAAGATATTCGAATCCAGTATTTCGGCTTCGATGAGCTGGGCGATGGGAGACATGAAATTCCGTGGTGCACTGGCGTTGTAAGGTCCAAGTGGGAAGAAGGTATCTGTTGGGCGGTCGCACAGCAAACACTCGGGGAGCGGGTGCCACTCCGGCGCCTCTTGGAAGAGACTATGGCCTAGTAACAACGATGAGATGTGGAGATCATCGTAGGACAGATAGCCAGAGACATTCTCACGCATGAAAGGTGAAGTTATAGCTGTGCCATTTGAACGGAAGGTGGATGATAGAGTGGAATTATACTGAGGCCAAGGAGTGACTGTAGATCTTGGTGTCGTCGTGTGGTTGACAGATGGGATAAGGAGAGCCGAGCTGGCTAGGTCCAACAGAGCGCCAAAACTCTGGGGTGGTTTTCCTATTGAAATGTTGATCGTGTGCATGAAGTTGCCCCATCCCTACTAAGTATCAGATGTGAATGCCTGGTAGGAGTAGCTACGAACCCCAGTGACTGGGCTAAGGTTGGGTTTTTGAGGGATGAGAGAAGTCTGTCCATGCGGAGCTCGTAGAGGAAGTTCCAGGTTTCTCTGGCGTGCATGGCCGATGTTGATATCGGAGGTATGTAGGGACAGCGTGATTGGAAGTGAGAGCTTCATTTCGGACTATTCTGCGCCCATGTTGGGTCGTTGATTGAGAAGAAGAGTTCCAGATTGTGAGAAGAATGGCAGCCTGGTCCTCGGGTAATGCTGTGCCGCCTGTCTGGTGGCGCCACCTACAGCTGGAAAAGTCACGACCCTCCCACAATTTGAACGTCAATGTAGAAAATAAATAGCTTCAATAGTACGTATTGAATGGCACAATGGCAAGAAAAGCTACATTGACCTTTAGTCCTAATCTCTGCCCTTGAATCCATTGGTAACAGCACAATTTTCCGTGCCGTTGCTAGTACATGAGATGCGAAAGCGGGGTATGGAGTGAGAAATCGTCAATTCAAGCTTTATACTGACTTTATCCACGTTGAAGTTTTCGGTTATAACAAGTCAGAACCCTGTTGATTGAACATACTACCCTTCATAATACGCCTTGGCAGTCAAAACGAAGAACAGCAAAACATTATCGTCTAGAGCTAAAACTTATCATCAAAAACAATCGCAGAATCAATCCTCGTCAACGGCGGCAAATACTCCCTCGTCACAATCCCCAAATACCTATCCCCAACCACACTCTCCCTCGCCCCAATAGGGACAAAATCCTCCTGACTACTATCCTGCAAATCCTCACCCAGCCTCCCCTGTATACTAGCAGCGTCCACATCCCCATCCCCATCCTCCTGATCCGTATCTCCTTGCCCATCAACCTGTACCGATGAACTCGTAGTCGTCGTCTTCCCCTTCTCAACATCAACATCCACCACCTTCCACGGCTTCACCAGCACAATCTTCGTCTTACGGCGCTCCTCTCTCTCTTTCTTCCCATCCTCTTCCCGAGCAGACATCCTCACCCTCCTCGGCAACACAACCCCCAACACCGAATAGATCACCACCACAATCATCTCCGGTAAAACAGACACACAACCCTGCAGTAACACACTTCCGCCAAAGAACCCAAAACTCGGATCCGGCGCCCAAGCCCCCAGAAACCCATAAATAACCCTCGCAAAGATGAAAGGCAATGAAGCAGCTACTGCGTATAAAACATATTGATCTGAATCGTCGAAACGGAAACGTTTGTTGAAGAGGAAGACTGTGACAATTGCGGTGGCGATGGACACGACTAGGAAGAGTATCACGCCGATTTTCGATGTTATGGGAATCTTGTAAATCCCTGTTGCGCCGATGCGAGCTCCGTATTCGATTGCGCCTTCGTCACAAAGGACTAGTGCGGCCATGACTGGGATGCGTAGGATGACGAGATGAATGGGTTTTATCGTCGTGGGATAGATCTTCACCATGCCGAAGCGGATCCTGTAGACCAGCCCTAAAGCTGCTAAGAGTAGAGGAGAAATTCCTGTGAATGAGAGGACTAAGGAAGCGGTGTTGAGGATGCCGGCTTGCATTGGAGAGGTGTGGATTGAGGCGAGGTTCAAGGCGGATCCGGAGATGCGGATTAGGGAGAAGAAGATGAGGAATATGAAGCCGGTGTTGGGACTGAAGCCGTGCCGGAAGCAGAGGTAGATGCTGAGGAGGGTGAAGGGGGAGTAGAATGCGATGGTGACGGTGGAGAGGATGTTGAGGGGTGTGAAATGCATCGCCGGGGCAGGGACCAGCAGGACGTGAACACAAGTAAACACGGCTCAGATTCTTCATAAGGAGAAGTGGATTGAGGCTGCGGTTGTCCCTCACTTATGATGAACCCCCACTACGCACATGCGTGGTGGAAACCCGATGGATGGTTCATCCATTTCGAGTTTGACAGTATCGAGTCCGGTCTCGAATAGGAATCATCGTGACATTCTGACACCACAACCACACTAGGAAAGCGATACGCACTGAACAATCTGATCTTTTCTGGAAGATGGTGTGTGGTGTTGTGAGACTTGCATCGAGTGAGATAGAGGGTTTGGTGGGGTGCTTTGACAGGGGCGTGCATGTTTGCGGCAAACCGCTCGTCTGAGGGTTGATGACTAGCCGGATTTGTTGACTGGCAGCTCGGAGAAACGATTGTTGTTTCCCGGTAGTTTGGCCAGCTGTAATATGTCAGTAGTAAAGGTCTAGAAGGTTGTTGGACCGTTGAATATTGGATTTTACCACGCGTCATTATTGTTCAGCTGCTGAAGCTTTTCTTGTGGTCCGAGGACATTGCTGACTCTGGGCGACACACCACTCATCAAAGACAAATTCCGGCGTTGGGATCTCAGTCAATTAATTAAAAGGCAAATCAATTAGATCAAAATCTGAAAGTAAATTTCACGTACCGCAGAGCTCGAGGTGATCTTCTTCCCAAGCATCTCATCCCGAATGTAGCAACGGAAAGGTCTGTCTGCACAATAATCACACGACGCTAATGGGGAAAGTAAATTCTTCAGACGGTTGCCGACTGAACACAGAAGATTGGGATCAAACTGAGATGGAAGATCTGACATTGAAATCGATATCCTTCCAAGCACCTCGAAATTCAACAAAACACCAACCATGCAAGGAACTACAACGATCGCGGAGCAACCCTGGTCGGAAGTGTATTCTGACATAAAAGAACGAAGTCTATATACAAGTGCTAATCACGACATGTATTGCGCCACAACAAAAGAAATCCGAACCATCTCAATAACTATACAACTCAATCCACCTCAATCCAGTCCAATTACAACACCAATCCCATTCCAGCCAACACACCACCAACGGTAACAAAGACCGGGATGGTCAGCATCATCATGAACGGCGGGATAACAACATTATCGGCAGCTGAGGAAGAAGTGGCTGAACCACTGGTGGTGCCAGATCCACTACCACCATTGCTGCTCGCAGCCGACCCATCCATCTCAACCATACCAGCCGAGTACGACTCGCCTCCATACTGACTAGGCGTAACATCATCCCCAAGACCAGGTCCCTTGCCCGCACCATCCTCCATGAACTTCTGGGCAAGAGCAGGCATAGCCGGGATCAAGTCGTCAGTGACCTCCCAGTCGTCGCTGGCAGGCGGGCACTCGGATGCGGTGGTCGTAGCGGAATATCCTCCATCGCCGCTTGGGTTGGGGGTCTTCTTGTACGCAGCCTCAAGACGGGTGAAATCGGCGTTGGGGGCGACTTTGCCGTTGGTGGTGGAAACGAGGCCGTATCCGTTGGCTTCGGTTGTGTACTCGTAGGCGAGACCGCCCGAGTAGACGGATGTCATGTTGGTGCTGTAGAGGGCGGCGACTTCGTTCCAGTCTCGTCGGTTGGTGATGCAGCCGAATTCGGCCATGCTAAATTATCCCCATCAGCGAAAGATTCCTCAGAGCGAGGGATGATGAATTACTCACAAAATTGGAACGCCATAGCCAGTGTATCGCTCAACCTTCTTGTCCCATCCGGCTCCAGTGAATGTGTTTGGGTCGCACCAAGAGTAATCGTTCAAAGCGAAGAAATCTCCTCGAACGCCATCAGGACCACAGTCAAAGTAAGCAAGTTGCTGATCGACGTTCTCAGCGACATCTGCAGCGGCGTAACCGACTGGGATGTTTCTGTACTCTCTGGCTGAGATGTACGCCTTCATGTCTCGCTGGAGGGCCTTGATGTATGGTGCCGCGATGGTGTTGTTGCGCTCGTTGATGACCTCATTTCCATTGATGATGAGGAGCAGGTTCGAGTACTTGGCGAACGCATCGATGGTTGCAAAGATACTCTGGAGGTAATTCTCGTTGTAGGATTGGTAGAGGGTCTGGTTATCTTGACGGTTGAGGGAGAACTCGGGGGTGTTGGCGTCCAAAGCGAGGTAGATGCCAGCGTCTGCCAAGAGCTTCATTCCTTCATCGTGGGAGGCGGAATTATCGACCGTGTACACGCGAATGGTGTTGATGCCGAGTTTCTTGAAGTTGGCTACATCGCGTGTGAGGTTAGGAATGTTGATGAGAGGGTCTGCTGCGTCGGCTGCTCCACCGGGTCTGGATGTTGATCAGTATGGAGGAATAGTTTGTGGGGGAGATTCTGGGGAACGAACTGGTAGGCAACACCACGGACATAAAATCTCTCATCACCAGCGAAGAATGCATTTCCCTTTACTGTGACTGTTGGGAGAGCACCAGAGGAGGTTTGTCGTTTCTCGACGTTGTTAACTGTAGGGGTAGCAATTGCAATCGCAGCAAGCGACGCCACAACAGCTGTGATCTTCATTTTGGAAAGGGCTCGGAATTCGAATAGGGGCAAATAATTAAAAGGGGAGAGAAAGATGACGATGGAAGAAGAATGCCGGAACTACTCTCTGAACGAGTGAAGAGAAGTTCGATCCGGTTACGATTTTGAACAATGGGCGTTTGATTGAAGAGACGAACAAGTAAAGATCACATCAAACAACAGGAAGAAAAGAAAAAGAAGAGAAGAAACCTAGCTTGGGCCGGACACGAGCTGATATGGTCTCAACCAAGAAACCCAAGACAAATCCAAGAGTCAATGATATCCATAATCCAAGAAATGCCCCCGTGTCGCAATAATTTTATCGGGCTGTTTGCCTGCAGCGAGCCTGTGTCTTGGAGGCTCTTGGATTCTTCTTGGTGTTGATGAGGTTGGAGTGCTGGCCCTGCAGTCCTTGCTGGGGAACCTGCTCCGCCACCGTTGGCGGCTGCTCGCCATGCCACCAAGGTCCTTGGCTGCGGGCACTCATCCAACCACTGCGCATAAGTTTCACTCACTAAATTACCGCCAACCCTTTCTCCGTAGCAGGACTGGCCTCCCTACCGAGATATATTTCTTGGGAGTTACAGCGCTCTTTATCCACTGCGCTTGGCTAACTTTGGCGCTGACGAATGTGGGATTTGGATTTTCAGGGGCTGGGAAATGCCAAGCTGCAGAGGGTGAGGCGACACCTTGAAATAGGAGACGATGACCACAGTAAACCGGCATCCGAGAAGTCGAGATGGCAAGTCAAACGTCCCAAGAAAAGAACAGCAGAGCCGCCGACCAGTGTGCGATGATCTTTATGTCTTGGGATTTTCGTGGCAATTATGGCAAGTTGCCAGCAGCAATGCGAGAATACGGACGGCCAAGGACAAGGGAGGCGGAAAGTGGTGGGCTGGCGGGCTGGCATGTTTGATTGGAATGAGATCGGATCGACATACCCAAAATGCGAGAAGTATATTTACTTCCCGGTCATCTGATTTGAACGTGATTAGCATTTTTTGTATTTGCCTTGCAAAAGCATGTACCTCTTGATTTGCACGTACTCATTCTTGCCGTTTTTTTGTTTTCCAACATGAAAATTCCAGCAAAAAGTACTGCACTGTCCTGTTTCCTATCTTGGCGAGCTGCCAAGGCCCTCATTTGTTAACAGTCCCTGCTGGGACATTTGAGCAACCGACGTCAACTCAAAATTCCTATTCTTACAGAAAACCCTGCCTCATTTCCTCGACCCTAAAACTCCTTATGCTAGTCTGCTTGGTTTGCGATTATTAGCGCTGGTCATTTCCTCATGGTCATTTGTACTGCTAAAATGTTTCTCGCAAAGTCGGCATGTTCGTCGCCTTCAAATCGCGTATTGTGATTCCGAGGAAATTACCTGTTCTCTTTCACAACATCAATATTAAAAGATTTAGAGACTTTGACTCCAATGCTTGGAAGCGTTGAACTCCAGTCTCTTATTGCAAGCAAGGGTACCCTATCCTTTCCTGGAAATTGAAGATATCCTGTCTTTTGATTCCATCTTCCAAATGGTATGGTCGTTACAGTGGCTTCGAAAACCCCGCGAGCTTACCTTGACAAGTTCAAGAACTGGCGGAAGCGCCAACCTGAGCATGAGCAAAACAAAGATTGAAGCTGGGAATCGATTGTATGCCAACATGGGTATATAATACACGAACCACGTCCGTCGCAGAGTATGACAAGGTAAGTGTCTTTGTATTTCTGTAGAATTCTCCACGTTCCGCACTTCTCAGTTACACCAATACCGCGCCAAGCATTCATCATCTACTCCACCCGTGTGTCAACAAGACCACGATTTCTTCATGAACATATTCATGCTTGCGATATACGTATCTGTGACCTTATCTAGTTCTTTGCTCCCCCAGGGTAGACTACCTATAACATACAATCTGTGATGGGCACGTGACAATAGTCGGTAATGTATGGGCGAAGTTGGGCGTATTCAGCTTGCACTGAATATTGTGATCTTTTGGTTCAGTTAACCGAGTTGGTGTGAGCCTAGCCTTTACCCTGTCACCCGAACTGATATGAGAACAATTCGGCTAGGGAGTCAGACTGGCAAATTGCAGGTGTCGGGTCATTCATGACTTCTTGATTCTGATTCCCCTGAGTAGAATGACTGGTTTTAGTCTCATTTGCTACATGCACCTTGCAGGAGATTCACATCTCAGAGTTGCCCTTGTGTTTTACGAGTCTGAATTCATGAATTCGTTCACGTTAGTCATTTTCAACCCTCCCTCACCACATTCAATTACCACAGCTTCCTTTGTTGTCACTGCTCATAAGCGATATTGCTCATATGTCTCCGATGGAGGAAGTATTGTGGCTACAAGCTCGACGCTCACGATCAGCCCAAAAAGGAAGCTTTGCGCTACTTTCATGCGAGCCTTTGTAAAGCAAGACATCTCAATCTTTCGATCAATAAGTCTAGCATCTCGGGATCCTGAAGGTCGACTAGGTAATTCAGTCTTCTGCTGTAAATGCGTGTCAGTCGATGGATCTTATGGAAATGTCGAGCTCAGCGAGGGAGGGGGTTTGGGGGTTTGCCCCCATGAGAGATGAGTTTAAGAGGTGTTGAGTCGAGTTTTTCAAGGTGGGTATCAAATTCTCAAATTACATCTACTAGCCACCACTATACAAGCAGCAAGCACTTGAGACCCAACGGCTTCCAATTCCCGACTCTTCCTAGTACACCTACTTCAAACCCAACATCCCATCGAGTATATCATCCCCTCCACGCTTGGCTATCAACACCACGAATACAAGCCATCTACTCCGGCTTCTCCGGCTGCATCAACTCCTCATGCTGCGCCTCTGGGCCCATCTGACTCTTATGCCCATTCTCCTTCCTAAAAATATCACTCTCACTAACGGGGCTAAATACCTTGCCCCACCTCCCACTCAAAAAGTCCTTAGCAGTAACCACCACACTCCTCCAATTCTCCCTGACCAACTGCCCCGTGGGCTGACTAAACAAGATATCAATCTCCTCCAACGTCTTATTCTTCGTCTCAGGCATAAACAACAATTGGTACACCCATCCTAGCACGGCTATACCGCCGTAGAATCCGAGAGTGAGTCCGATCCGGGACATAGCTTCTTGCATCTGTGCGAAGAAATAGGTTACGAGGAAAGAACAGAGGAAGAGCGTTACGTCCGATGTTTCCATGCCGTAGGAGCGCAGGTACGTGGGGTACACTTCGGAGGGGATGACCCATGTCAAGCAAGAATACGATCCGAAGAATCCCTCGTAGATGATCAGGCCGGCGATGTACGTCCCCTGCGCGGCGGGGATGTTGGAGATAGGGATGAGATAACTACAGCCGATGATTAAGAGGCCGATGAAGAATCCGGGTAGCATAGCACAAGCCCAGAATCGACGACCGAATTTCTCCATGTAGAAGATTGCTGGGATAGTTCCGAGTAAGAGAGAGCCGCCGCCAACGAGGGACATGAACACGGCTTGTTTGTCGCCGAATCCGACTTGTTGCATTAAAGTTGCCATGTAGTACTGGATCGCGTTGATACCGGTGAATTGGCCTAGGAAGACCATGATGTTGGCGTAGATGATGGAACGTCTTGCTCGTGGAACGGTGAAGAAATCAAGCCAGACGAAACGCTTGTGGACGCCTTGTTCTCGAAGCGTGAATTCCTCTTGCACGGAGTGCTTCATGACGAAGAACTCTTTACGGGCGTCGGCGTCTGTTCCACGGATTTGTTTCCAAACATGCCATGCTTCGACAGTCTTTTGCTTGTGCATGAGGAAACGAGGGGATTCCGGCATGAACATGATGCCGACGAACATGATAGTTGAGAAGACGAGCGAGGAGCCAAGCATGTATCTCCAGCTTCCGGATTTAACGTTGACGAAGATGGCGGCGATGACGTAGCCTAGGACTTCGCCGAGGGCAATCATGAATTGGTAGAGGGAGACTAGGTTTCCACGGTACTCTCGAGAGACGGATTCGGCGACGTAGACGGGGACGGTTCCTCCTTCGAGACCGACGCCGAGACCGAGGACGATTCGTCCGGTTAGCATCATGGCGAAATCGATACCTCCTGCGCAGAGAGCTGCTCCGATAGTGTAGAGGACAAGGGATACGATGATGGCCATTCGACGACCGACTGCTTCGTTTAGAGGACCGAGCATGAGAGCGCCCCCTACAGCACCGAGAGGAACACCAGAACTGACGAGGGAAACTTGATTGGTATTGAGATGGAGGGCTGAGAATATTAGTCAGGTGCTTCTAGAAGTGAGACGATACCAAACTTACACTTTGGCATGTATAGATTGGCACCACTGATCAGAGATTGATCAACACCAGAAAGAAGACCACCCATAGAAGCAAAGCCTGAAAAGTCAACACCACTGCACTCCATTCGGAGATACGGACACCTTACCAACAAGCAACCAAGTAAAGTGTCTGGGATCCTTAAGTCTCAACTGCGGCTTATGCCACGTCGACTTGATATTCATATTCTGCAACTCCGCATCAATCTCATCAATCTCGCGATCAATGGACTCGACATCTCCAGCGGCAGCCATCTGAATAGCTTCCCACTCCGAGACATTGCGACGATTTGGTGGACGTGCTGGTGCTGCAATGTCTTTCTCATTGACTTCCTTGTGAGGAACACCGGCATCGCTATGCTCAGTTGAGCTGATAGCATCTGAGTCGGAAAGCTTTAGATCGGCCATCTTGAAAATTTGTGACAAAGACGGGAATGGAGAAGGGAGGGGAGGGAGAGGAGGCGGAGGTAGTTGGGGAGACGCGTCTCTTATATTTTTTTTAGGATGTGGTATACGAATGGGGAACTATTCGAACCCCAGGGACCCCTCCCACTACCTTTTTTCGACTCGTGGATGCAAGATCCCATGAGCCATGTGCCTTGATCGGCGCCGTTACTGAGAGAATCGGACAGCGATGGTATCCAGATGGGGCGATCCGGTAGTGATGGGACTTAAGAGGAAAAGTTGAGCCAGCGTGTCACTAGTTTCATGACTAGAAACAGCTGTTGGTGGTTCCGAGGGGCCCCTTCATCTCCAACATCCACCATCCATCTCCTTAACTGGAGCTCTTTTCTCCTCTGGAGACTTTGGAGTGTTGGAGACTGGAGTGATGGAGGAAGAAGTCGGGATACCCGCAGCTGGGTAAACATCGGTCGGCAACAAGTAGTGGATCGATACATCCATCTTGACGTCAGCCCTTCCCTCCATCTGCAAAACGTCCCTTCGGCGACTGTCGGTCTTCGAAACCATCCCCAAATCTGATTCGTCAACGCTGAAATACTCGTACCTTTGTACTTTTACCCCCTGGCTGGCCCACGCACAATAGAGCCGCATGGTCCGCTTTGAAGAAAACAAGCATCCACAAAGACGCCGGTAGAAGACTGATCAAGTGGGACGAACTCTGACTGACGAATGAGAATATGTCTGCTGTTGAAGTGGTGGTGTTGTGGTCCGGTTTTGTCCCACTATTTTGGTGGTTGAGGCTCTGGGAATGGTCAAGCTTCTGCTAAGGGCGGGACTGGCTTCGGTCCGACATTGGCAAGAAAGCTTCGATGTAGCGGGCAGATGTGCGCGTTGCGAGTCATGGTGTTGGCATGATGTTTTCGTGCGTGAATGTTTTGATTTCGAATTGATTTATATCTCTGGTAACATACAATGAGAACAATTGCATTTTCAAACTCAACTACATGCAGTTATGGTTCCCCAAATTGTTGTTGTTGTTGCTGCGTTCTGTGGTAGTTGGTGTGTTGAAGTGCTGATGCGCAAGAGAAGGACGCGTATTGATGCGCAAGACAAGCCACCTTCTGTCATTTCAAGCTTTTCGAAAAAGTCAAATGTAATCCCTCAAAATGTCTGCACCCAGCAAACCCACCCAAAACCATCCACATCGGATGACCAAACTCAATCAAGGCCAGTCGTCTCAGCACTCTCTGCAGCAGCCTTCTCCGCCATCATCGCTCTCTTCTTCCTACCCCACCACTGCGTCCCAATCGTGAACCCCGCCCACGCAATCCCCGTAACAACCAATTGCATCGTCAACGCCGACGCGATATTTTGGAATCCACGTATAGTAAATCCAATAGAGTACATATCATCCATTGGAAGTCCTGCACTCGCTCTATATGCTCTCCCGATAATGCGCACCATGACTGCTTCCAGTGGCATGACAATAACCCCCGCTACGATCTCGCGCAACCCTTCTGTAGCCATGATGGGTGGGAGCATAGTCAACCCTGTGACTCTATACTTGACTTCTTCTGGTGCTTTGGGCTCATTCGCACTTCGTAATTCAGCGGACCATGTCCCCGCGGCGTTCTCAACCGGTTCTGTAGCCTCGACATCGAAACTGATTAATGTAGCATGTGCCATTTCTTCATCGTCGTCTGTTTCGTCACCATGAACGCTGACTAGTGTTGGCATGCCTTCCAGTGCGCGAAGTGTTGGTTCATCAGAGCGACTGCCTTGTCTCTCTTCTGGTCGGTCTGGTGTGTCGTATTCCATTGTTGGTGCTGACATGGAGAGACCGGCGAACATGCTGTCACCGATTGGTCGTGGTAATGCTTTGTATATTGGGCGATAGATGATACTCGATGCGGCGTACTTGATCTTTCCGTGAATCAAGATGACCAGCATTGGTGCCAAGGTAGTTGCCAGTGCACCTCCCCAAGAGAGCATCGAAGCGCTGTTCATTGATGGTAGTGGAGGCATGGTGAGTGGCGAGGAAGATGAGAATGGAATGAATGATTTCAGACTGGGAAACCAAGGTGAGCCTGGTAAGAGGTTAAGCTGTTGGAGGATGGCGAAGAGCCGGAAGTGTAGGGTGAGGTAGCAGAACGTAGCATCGCGGCTTGTGATGTCAGCAGGACTACTGAAACCAATGAGAACAGACTAACAAATTATGTAGAAGATTTCGAACTTGATCCTCTCGTTCTGTGACGGGTTCGTCATCCTCGTCATAAAACTGATCGATCATGGTTTCCACAAAGAAGGCCACCCAGTCAGATATGTGATAGGCAATCACGGTTGGTACTCCTGACAAGAACATGTGTGGTATGCCGTGTATTGCCCTTTCTTGTCGGAGAATATCCAGAAATCTCATGTCTGCGTAGGGTTTGTACAGCTGTGATAAGTCAGTCACACTCTTCCTCTGAACTTAGACATTACCATACCAGAACTCGTCTCCTCAACCCCATCACTCCCCAGACTCCACCAACCAGAACACCTCGACCGATCTCCATGAACCTCAACCCAGTGAAAGTCTCTTGGTTTTTATCGTTCATGGACTGTACGATCTTCTGCCTCGCCGCTAACGAGTCTTCGACAACACCTGTGACCTGCATCACTTCGTTTGCTGCTCGTACATGCTCCCGTTCGCGTCGCTTGGTTTCTGGGTTTCGTGGATGACCCCGATCATTATATTGCTGCGTACTGCTGCTGCCCTCGGCTGCAGTCTCTATTATCTCATCTTCGTAATGGCCACGGCCCTGGTTGTGGCTATCAGAAAGATGCTCACGTGATGAGGAAGAAGTCGATCGCATCAGTGGAGAAGGGGAGACAAGTTGCCTGTAGATAGAAGCACGAAGCCCGAAAGATGACTATGATAGTATCCCGAAGAGATACAGAGTACTTACCAAGGCCATAGCTGTCAAGTACTCCTGCCGACCCATGTCGCCTGATTTGTTGACCTCGGGTGCTGGCGTTCATGGGCTGGACATATTCGCTGGCCCCCTAAGGACACCCGACCATGATGCCTTGGAGAGACTATGATGCCGGTCCTGGTTGCTTGATTTCAAGAGCTGGAGTGACCGATTTTTTACGATGAATTGAATTGATGCAAAGAGCTGAATAGATGGAAGTTGCTTGAAGTTCTGCCCTGAAGAAGAGGCGACCGCTCACATGGCGCTAAGATTAAGCTTATCTCCAGACCCCTGTCAATCTGAAAATATTTCTGCCAAAACACCAAGAAACATCATCAACCTGTATATCTGGACCTGCATGCTCGACCGTCGGCCCTTGCAACACTCTGTCGACCATGGCCAACAAAGCGCCATACCAAACGACCTTTGAGCCGGAACATACTATCCAGCCAATCTATACTGGTGGCAGCGTTGCCCTCGATCAAGATGGGCGCATTCTTGCGACAACACTCGGAGAGGATGCTTTATTGACCGACTTGAAAACTGGAAAGCAACTGGCGAAGATTGAAGGAGTATGCTCACACTCCACCTGGTCCATGACCCTGCTAATTTGCGACTAGGATGGCGAATTGATCTCGACCTTGACATGTACTTCTACAATTACCCCACCACCATTTGCAAACGACTGACCCCTAATAGTGACACCCTCCGCCTCCCATCTCATCATATGCTCCCGGTCCCTATCTATGCGAATATACTCCCTCACGCCCTCCGAAGATGGTACAATTGAATCCGAAGTCCTACGAACTCTCAAACCCCACACTACACCTGTTGTCGTTCTCGCAGTTGATCAATCGGGGTTGTATCTCGCGACTGGAGCTGCAGATGGTGTGGTGAAAGTCTGGGATATTCTAGGAGGCTACGTGACACATACATTCCGTGGACCCAATGTTTTGATATCAGCTCTACATTTCTTCCAGTTAGTCGCAAACAAGCAGGAAGAAGAAACTGGAATTTCTGGCCGGAATCGGAAACGAAGAAAGAGTGAGGAGCCAGATGTGGATGTGGCAAGAGGGTATCGCCTGGCGTCTGGAAGTCAAGATGGCAAAATTCGGATCTGGGATCTGTATAAACGGACATCTGCCGCTGTTCTCGATTCACATGTCTCCGATGTCACATCTCTGGATTACTCCTCGGAACAGAATGCTGTCCTTTCTGCCAGTAGAGACAAAACGGTAATGTGGTGGGATGCGAAGACGTGGAAGGTGCGAAAGGTTGTGCCGGTGCTGGAAGAGGTTGAGGCAGCTGGATTTGTCGAGGCTGGCAAGATGGCGTATACTGGAGGCATCAATGGCAATATTCGAGTCTGGGAGACGAGTACCGGACGAGAGGTGACTTCAGCCCAATCTCCACAGGGAGAGGCTGATGCTATCGTGGCTGCGATCTCTTTCAAAGACCGAATCCTTTCTGTGCAGGCCGATCACACTCTCGTCCTGCATTCGACAACCTCGCTCCAAGAAGCGGCGCATACAATCCCACCTCTTGCAAAAGTCAAGCGGATATCAGGTACACACGACGAGATCATTGACCTGGGATACCTCATACCTGATAGATCGTTGCTCGCTTTGGCAACGAATTCCGAGGAACTACGGATCGTTTCTCTCGGGACGGGTGCGGATGCCGACTACTTTGGCGCAGATGTTGCTCAGCTTCACGGTCACGAGGACATCATTATCTGTCTGGATATCGACTGGTCGGGACACTGGATAGCCACGGGCGCAAAAGACAACACTGCTCGGTTGTGGAGGATCGACCCTGCAAATGCATCTTTCACGTGTCACACTACTTTTACTGGCCATGCTGAATCTCTGGGAGCAATATCCCTACCAAAACAGACACCGCCGGAATCTTCATCAGCATTCAAATCTCCACTTGACCATCCACCCTCATTTCTTCTGACTGGCTCCCAAGATCGCACAGTCAAACGCTGGGATATCCAATCTTCCACCCGCAAAGCTCCTAGAGCTGCTTACACTCGCCTCGCTCACGACAAAGACATCAACGCTCTCGATATCAACCACACCTCCCAACTATTTGCCTCAGCATCTCAAGACAAGAACGTCAAAATTTGGTCCGTGGAAGAAGGAGAAGTACAAGGAATCCTTCGCGGGCACAAGCGTGGTGTCTGGTCTGTCAAGTTCGCGCCTAAAGACACCCCATCAATTATCGGTGAGAGTGGCCCGGCGGCTGGGAAAGGACTTGTCCTCACTGGAAGTGGAGACAAGACCATCAAAATATGGAGTCTGGCGGATTACAGCTGTGTGCGAACATTTGAAGGCCACACCAACAGTGTGCTCAAAGTCGCCTGGCTAGGTCTTCCGAATCCAGAAGATAGAGGCAGGAAGCATGTTCATTTTGCTAGTGCTGGCGGAGATGGGTTGGTCATGGTCTGGGATGCAAGTACTGGCGAGACATCGTGTACTCTGGATAACCATGAAGATCGTGTATGGGCCTTGACAGTTCATCCCGTCTCCAACATGATTGTTTCAGGAAGCGGAGACTCAACTGTAACTTTCTGGAAGGATACCACGACTTCCACACAGGCTGCTTCGAATGCTGCAGCGACTCAATTTGTCGAGCAAGAACAGGAGCTGCAGAATTATATCCATGCGAAGTCATACCGCCAAGCTATCACACTCGCCCTGCAACTCAATCATCCAGCTCGATTACTTGCATTATTCACATCTGTGGTGACTGGAGTCCATGAGGAGGGAAGTCTCAGCGGTGTCAAGGGCGTGGATGAAGTTCTGGCTACTCTGTCTGATGAGCAGATCTTCACTCTACTTTTGCGGATTCGGGATTGGAACACAAATGCCAGGACGGCCGCAGTCGCACAGCGCATTCTGTTCACGCTAGTGAGAAGTTATCCTGTTGCAAGACTGGCAAATCTCCAAGTTCGTGGGGTAAAGGGTCAGCAGAGTTTGAAGGAAGTTCACAATGCGCTGAAGGCGTATACTGAGAAGAATCGGAAACGGAGCGAGGATATGTGGGATGAGGCTTATTTGATGGAGTATACCCAGAGAGAAATGGATGGATTGATGTTGTTGGAACCTGCGTCTGAGGCCAGCAATGGTTTTGTGGAGGCAGATCAGGATATGATAATGGTGTAGGTATGCAATGACAAGTATCGAACAAACACAGTCTGCATGCGCCCGAGACTTTTGAAGTGATTTCATCGGTTCAACCTAGCAAATCTATGGGCGTAAACCAACACCTGACGTCGAGTAAATAAAAGAAAGCAAAGGACCGCAAGATAAGTGAAGCAACCCACGAACAGTGAAGCAACCCACGAACCAAAACCAATCTAACGACCTTGCAGAAATCGATCAAGCAATTTGTCCATCGAACCACTTCATTAAGTGACTAACAGTCGGATGTCCCCAAACCAGCGTTGGGGGAACCTTGACCCTGAACTCCTGCTGAAGCATCTTCCTAAAAGAGACCGTCATCACGGAATCCATCCCCAGATCCGCCGACGCAGCCTTCGGATCCACATCCTCAGCACCAGCAAGTTGCAAAACAGAAGCAACACACCCAGCAATCTTTTTCCGTCAAAAAAGGAATTCGTTCTGGTCCTTACGGAATCGATGCTCCTCCAGTACTATACCTCTCGTCCCTATCAGGCAATTTGTTTGCATCAGGATTACTCGCAGTCTTCCACCTCGCAATATCCTCCAAAATCCCACACGGCACCCTCTCCCTAATCTCCAACACTCTACTTGTCAACATAATCGCCTGCCTGACACCTCTCCTCCCCACCTCCTCCCAAGCCGCAAACGCCTCCTCCCTGGCCACACTCCTGAACCCTCGAATCTCCACTTCCGCCTCAACAAACTCATTATCGCTCATCCCGCCGACGCCCTTCCAGCTCGTCCACTGAATCGCTACCGCATTGTCGCCTTGACGGAGTCTGGCAAATTGGAAGGTCGACTAGACACATTGCTCCTTGGCCCATTGCCTGATGGTAAAGTGCAACTCGTCGACAAACAATAATTGCATCTTTATCGGGAGTCAGGGCCTCTGCCACAACAGCTGCTGCGATCTCCCCAACTGAGTGGCCGATGATTGCATCCGGCTTTGCCCCCCTTCTTGACATCTTGATTCGAGAAGCGAAGCAAGCGCAACTTACACATCGTATGTCAAGACTTGAACTCTGTCCGTACTAGAAATATCCCCTGTGCTTAAAGCTTGAATTGGGCAAAACCCTGCCTCGACTTGAATTCTCTTGGAGCCAGATCTTCTACGACGCCGCGGAAGACTGGTCCCTTGGCGAGGAGCTCTTTACCGATGTCTGCCCCTTGTGCGCCGTGGCCTGAGAACATCCAGATTACTCGCGTATCGTTCTTGCTCATGACTCGGCTGGCGTTGAGTTGGTTCCCTCCGGTACCGTTCGCGAAGGTGTTCAATAACTCTGTGGCTTCTTGGCGACTTGAAGGTACGATTGCGGTTCTGAAATCGTGGTGCCCTCGACGAGATGCTAGAGCGTCTCCGATTGAATTCGTAGAATTCTCTACACCATCTCCTGTCCTCCAGTCATGGGGAGCACGAGCATATACTGGGACTCGCCTCTCATTTGTTGATATCAAATGAAGGGCAGTTGGTTCGTCGACTTGCTTGTATGTATATTCCGAGCGTGGAACACGTGGAGCTTGCTCGATGACAGCATGCAAGACCGTTCCACCGTAGCCATATGAGCAAATGGCTGCCCTCCTGACTGCTTTTACTGCAGGCCAATTGATGATTTCCCGAGAGACTTTAATGCCGGCATTCGCCCAGTCGATCTTTTGGCTGAGAGATTTCAAATTTGCCTAAGGAGGAACGATACCGTGCCGGAGTGCAAGAACAGCTTTGATGAATCCTACACAACCTGCTCCAGCTTCTAGATGTCCAACATTTAGTTTGATGCTACCGATATAGCAAGGCGCATCTTCAGGTCTGTTCTTGCTGTACAAGTTCAACATTGAGGTGATCTCGACCGGATCACCAACAACTGTCAATATGGCGTGAGCTCCGACATATCGCATGCTGAGTGGATCAATCTTGCTGAGAGCACTGCGAGCGACAGGTTATTGAGCAACAAAATTCGGAGTCATGATCCCATTCGTGCGGCCATCTTGACCAGCAGCCGATATCTTCAGAACAGCCAAGACGTTGTCACTGTCTCTCAGGGCATCTCCAAGTCTATTCAGTATGACAATAGCAGCACCTTCTCCTCTTCCGTGACCATTGGCTCCATGATCGAATGATCTGCAAGTGCCATCTCTGGAAATTTCGCCAGCTTTATTGAGCACTCGGGTAAGACCTGGGCCACACATGGCATTGACCTTAGGCTTGGATCGATTTCCGCTACGGAAGTGACAAAACCGATATGATCGTAAAGATTCAGACATTCGACTCGGATTTGTCTGGCCTCAGCAGCGTCCATCGAGCGAGGTCTATGGAAGAGCTTGTCAAGCTCGTTCCCGAAGGAATTGCGAATTTCAACAAACGTTTCGTCGGCATGCGAAGACTCGAAAGTGTAGAGATAGAAGTCAATTTCTCGGATGGGACGACTGCAAGAGCAGATGCGGTTGTTGGGTGCGATGGCATTCGAAGTTCGGTTCGGCAAGTACTCATAGGCAGGAAGAGCGCAGAGGATGATGTTTCATTTTCTAGCACAGTTGCATAATAACAGTTAGCTTTAAAAGTTTCTCATAATAAATAAACCATTACCATAAAAACAATTACCCGGCTGTAAGATCGAAGGCCAGTAAGAAAAGGCATAACGACATTCGCCGGAATGAACGCTAGTATAAGTGTCTAGGCAGGAATGGATACCATACTTCAATTAATGATTCGCTTAAGCGACCTTGGACCCGAGAACCGGGAAACCTTGGTCGAATCCTACTTTCATTCCTCTTGAGACTATACATTTTATTCTCGGACCCGAGATTCCGGGAAACCTTGGTCGAATCCTACTTTCATTCCTTCTTAAGACGCTACATTCCATTCTCATATTCACATTCTCAGCTCACAATCCTAGCAGGGTCATGCTCATGAGTAAATAAAGTCTAAATCCGAAAGGTTCATGATCATACTTACAAGAATTAGTGAGTAAGCAAATCATGTCTTTAATCATATGACACGAATTAGAAAACCAATACGACGGCATGAGCTAGATTGAATGTAAACAACGAACTGGAACTTGATGCGCGATGGATACAAACATATAGTCTGTACAGCTTTGGCGAAGCACAAGAATGGCATCGACTTTGTTTCTTGATTTTTCTTCTCGTGCTTCGGCAATTGACACATATTTGGCTCAACTATTACAATTCAGAAGAATCAGTAAATTGCTCCACTCAATATTAGCAAAGACGATATGCATTTCTCTATCGGCCTTCTATTGGTCGCTTTGCTATCGAGCATAATCACCGCAAACCAGAATCAAAGCCCCTGGGCAAAGCGAATGTCCTTGCCATGTCCAGATTGCCATCTCAGAGAGACTCAGTGTCCTGAGGGTATGGAGCCAGTGGTCTTGAAGATTTTTACTTTTGATGAGACCGTCAAGTACCCGGTACCCGTGGATGAAGACTGCCCGCAGAACACCGTCATCACGTGCGGCACTGGTAAGAATACAGGCTCTGCTGCATCCAGAGAACATGACTAACGCAGCTCAGGCTGCTATGTCACGGTCACTGACGCCCCAACCCATGTCCGGACGATCGCTACTAGGACATCGAACTTCATCCGCACAGAGACGACCACCGTGTAATTATCGGCACCCTCTTGAGATATCGGAAATGTTCTAACTAGTATAGTTATCGTGATAATGGACTTGAGCTCAATGTTTATCAACAGGTCAACATTATTCATGTTCCAATCTATATTAGCACTTACATCGCATCCAACACTATCATCAACGTGAATGGAGGTCAGTATTCAAACCATTCTTCGGAGCTTGGCCTAATATCTAAAGCAGGCATCAATATTGTCATCAATAACGCGCCCACTACCATCATCACCACTGCGATTGGAGCATCTACTGTCACCACTACAGTCACCTCGACTGCCACAACGTAGGTAGTTCACCCTGAGTCCTATTCGCGGCGAGCTAAAGTCTGCGAAGTACTATCACGGCCGCTGCTGTATCTACCACATTCTTGTTGTCACCTGTGGGCGTTGGTGGGGCAAGACGGTTTCGTCGTCAAGCAAATCGGCCATTTTTGTCTGTTGAGGGAGAAATCGTCAACGGATGCGAGAGTGCAGCAAGATATACCATTTCTGAAGGGCAGCTCCGCAGTGGCATATCTCTTCTTTCCGCCAACGCTGGTACATCTTTCACTGCATTTTCCCTCGACATACCTATCAGAGAGATAAGCACTTCCTTCGCTACCTCTTCCGCAAATGGCACAATCGATGTCGGTGGCCCGCTTTCGTGGACGAATCCCGCTTTTGACAACGGTGTTGCACGATTCTGCTCGACGATCGGACAAGTCTATGCCCTTCTCACAAGTGAACCCGGTCCTGATGGGTGCGGCCCGATCGAACTAGTCTCACTCCCGGCCTCTGTGTGTGACGGCGTTACATCTTCGTCTTCCTCGCCATCAGGTTCTGAAAGCTCCATCATTAGCGACTCTACGATAGGCTCTACGACCCAAAGTACCTCGATGACAGGATCGTTTACTTCAACATCGACGCTTAAAAGCTTAGCACCGTCCTCAATTGGGTCACTCTCGAGCCAGATTTCAGAGATTTCATTTACAGTCTCGAGCAAAACCTGGGAGACTTCTCCTATCTCTCTGATTCAGCCCTCAGAGACTTCTTTATCAGACCCATCCTCAGAGACTTCTTCCATATTCTCAAGCCAGCTTTCGGAAACTTCTGTTCTATCTCTAAGCCAATCCGTGGGGGCTTCTTTATTACTTTCTAGCCGAATCTCAGAGACTTCTCCTTTCTCTCTGATTCAACCCTCAGAGACTTCTTCATCAGGCCGATCCTCAGAGACTTCTTTCATCATCTCAAGCCAACCTTCGGAAACTTCTGTTTTAGCCCTTAGCCAATCCGCGGGGACTTCTCTATTATCATCTAGTCGAGTCTCTGAGACGTCTTTTGCATTCTTAAGTCAGCCTTCGGAGACTTCTCTTGCAACCTCAAACCGACCCTCGGAAACTTCTATGATAGTCCTAAGCCAGGTTTCAGGCACTTCAATTGAAATGTCAAGCCAACCTTCAGAGACTTCTTTCTCATACATAAGTCAACCTTCAGAAACCAGCTTTTCAAGCGTTGATCCGACGTCCGGAAACACTTTCATAGGAATCAGTTCGACGTCAGACGAGTCAATCTGCACAAGCACAAACCTTCCTGAGACAACGACTGTAAGCTCGTCAGATACAGCCGTAGCACCTACCAGCAGTATTCACTCCGCCGACACCACAGCTTCGGGTGCATCACCAATTGGGACAGCCGTTTGTGATGATCCTCTTACCCAGATTCCGGATCCTGCCGATCCGTCTAATTGCATCTGCGATACTGATCTCGTTGCTGGCCTTCCCCTCCCTGGTGGTCTGCTGAATTGTGTCATCCCAGCAAGTTGTGATCTGACATCTACTATTCTCGACCCTATCGACCCGACCCTGTGTCAATGCATTAGCTCAACTACGCAAATTCAAGACCCCTTCAATCTCAGCAGCTGTATTTGCAGAACAGGACTCACCGAGGGTGTACCATTAATTGGTGGCCTCCTAAATTGTGTTGCGCCTGCGGTTTGCAATTCTCTAAGCGCCGTCCTTGACAATGTTGATCCGACAATTTGTAATTGTTTGGATATTACAACACAAATCATTGATCCAGCCAACCCGACTCAGTGTATTTGCACAACAGGGCTCACGGCAGGTATTCCTCTAGTTGGTGGTCTCCTGAACTGTGTAGCTCCTATAGTCTGCAATGCGCTCAACGCCGTACTCGATCCTATCGACCCGACTATCTGTGATTGTTTAGATATCACAACGCAAATCATTGATCCATCGAACCCATCGCAATGTACGTGTGCAAGCGGTCTCACTGCAGGTGTTCCTCTGGTCGGTGGTCTGCTGAATTGCGTGGCTCCGATAGTATGCAATAGTCTTAGTGCCGTACTTGATCCTATTGATCCGACTATATGCGACTGCCTCGACATCACAACCCAGATTATCGACCCTTCAAATACTTCACAGTGTATATGTGCAACCGGACTCACTGCTGGAATTCCTTTACTTGGCGGTCTATTAAATTGTGTTACACCTATCACTTGCAACCTACTTAGTGCTGTGATCGATCCTCTCGATCCGACTTTGTGTCGATGTCTCAACCCAACTAACCAAGTGCCCAACCCATCGGATCCAACGTCATGCAATTGTGCTCCCGGGACTGTCACTGGAGTTCCCTTGCTTGGAGGCCTTTTGAATTGTGTAGTACCGGCAGTTTGCAACGTCCTCTCATCTGTTATCAATGCAGCAGATCCTACACGGTGTCAATGCCTCAACCCTTTGACGCAAATTCCTAATCCTAATAATCCAACCCAATGTATCTGTGGGAACGGGTTCGTAGCCAGCCCTATTCCACTCCCAGGAGGCTTATTGAACTGTATACCAGACTTAGGGTTTCCTTAAGATGGCCCTTTAAAGTCTCTGCGGTTTATTTATATGTTTAGAGGCGCTGCCTCTGGTTGTGCGATAGTATATGTAGATTGAACTCTTTCTGTTACCATACTGTCTTTCGAGAGCGTATAGAATGAATATGTGCTATTAGAAACGATATCCAAGAGCGTTGCGAAGTGCTTGAGATTTGATTTGTTTTCGAGGATAAGGGTCAAGCTCTAAGCCAGACATACTCGTTAGATTCAATGATGTGTACATGTGATTAGCATCTCGAGACAGAATCAACAAAGAAATAAGGAAAAGTTTTCCCTGGAAAGTCAAGTAGTAATTAATAAGGCATCCACCTTGACAACTACAATAAGCACGCAACAAGATAAGGAGCAATCAAGGCATAAGGAATAACTTGATGTAAATGAACGATTTGATCAGATCAAGACATGATACTACCTGAGTAACGGCATTTATCACTTCAAGGGTGGAGAAGAGATTGAATCAGATAAAACTATAGAATGACCTTACTCTCATTTATCCCGACCAAGGCCCCTCTAGTGAAATTTAGATTTACCCATTGAAATATATCTATATGTGACTCCCCATTTTCAAGATTTAAGAGAACTGCCTGTAAGCTGCAATGTTCGCTCCCCACCTGTGATGACGTTAGTTTCTTGCTTTATGTAACGATGGGCTCAGTATGAGATCAGAGTAAGACAGGTGGAAGAAAGATGTGACAGCTTTGCACTCACCCTCCCGGATTATTCAACTTTAATGGATTAGTAACTCCATCAAGAATCACCACCGTTGCTGATTTTGTGGCAATTCCGTACCAAAAGAGCTTTGCCGGATTTCCAGACACCCGTAACATATTCGTCTGGCACGTGTCGCACTGCTCATTGTACTGTCCATTCCAGAATCCATCGAAGAAACTCCAACTTGCCGTGTTGTACAGGAAGATGTTCGAGCCCCCATTGACATTTTGACCTAAAGAGCTGCGACAAGGTCCATCACCACCACCACACCACGAGAAATCGGGATCCCCATACCGTGCATCAGCTACCCAAGGTGCGGGTGCTAGTTGATATGCACCTGCACCTTGCATATATGGAGTTTCGGTTTGTAAAAGTCCGGCGAATACATTCTGAGCGCGGTTGAAGTTGTAGTTATACAGCCAGTGGTGCTCGGATCCAGTACCAACAAGCCAAGTCGCTTTGGTAGATTCAACGAGCAGACCTCGACCGGTAGAGATAATTTGCGGGGAAGCACCACCATCGACATGGTGATCGGCGGTCCAGATCCAGACATTTTGGAGATACGCGGACGAGCTTGCCGTTAGATGTACTGCCAGGAATACGGCTTTGCAGCTGCTCGAGTCCTGATTTGTGCATTGAGTGCGAATTGTCGAGTCGGCACCACCGCCAATAGTAACTTGCGTGTTCCATATTCCGACATCTCCGGGAGCTGTACCCTCAATGTTGACCTGCAGGATAATCGAACCGGGAAGTACTTCTGCTACGGTAAAGCGCATATCACTGATATGAGCTAGGCCAACATCTCCGGCGTTCCCAACTTTGACCACCGGCTGGGGGTTACTGGCATCACCAAAGAAGGACCCCTTGCCAGAAACCACTGCCCATGCTTCTCCTACAATTCGAGATCCAGATGGGACGAAAAGCGTCCTGCTTACTAGATAGACTCCATATGGGAAATAACTAGACACTTATCAGCGAGGGTTTTTCTCGGAATTTATTAGAACACTCACGCAATCTTGCAATTCTGAGCTGCTTGTTGGAGAATAGCATTCAGAGATGCAAAGTCATCGGTACTGCCGTCTCCATTGACAGGAAAGCCTGGTACGCTCTTTACATTGATAAATTGATCAAGGTCGTAGTTCGCATATGTTGGGGCATCTTTGGTGAAAAAGGTCCCATCAGAAGCCAAGAGTGCTGCAGGCCGAGGCGTAACATACGATGTACCTGATTGGAATTGGCCAGGGACAGCGTTTCCCCAGACCCAAGTGTCAATCACGCTTGCAGCTGCAAGCTTGACCGCATTGTCTTGGTTGATCGCAATAGGATTCGTGGTGTCGTGCTTCAGGTTCTGGATCACGACCTGGTTGTTCCGATTGCCAACGGGGGAGGATTCTCGGAACTTGATCGTCGCGCCTGAATTTGTTGAGGTGGAATCCAGAAGGACCACATTCCCCGCATTTCCGCCGCTGATATCGATGCCGAAACCGCAAGTATCAAAAGTCACCTTTTGTAACAAAGCAGTAAAGCCACCGTTCGAAGCGTATGCGGTGCGACAGTTCTTGAAGTAGATGTTCTTGAAGTTGCATTGCTGATTGGTGTTTTGGATGCCAATGACTCCTCCTTGGATATAGGTATCCGTTACAGCGATGGTACTTCCTGCTTGAAGGAATATGCCTATGTGGCCATTGGAATTGTCAGGCATAATAATTCTCACATTTCCAAGTGCGCAGCCTTGGGCAACTCCCCATTGCAGTGCAACAAGGGACACATCTTTGTTGACGGCAGTCGTGCTAAGAATGTCAGACAGATGGGCTTTTCTCCAAAGTCAAGACTTAACTGACTCGATGATAACATTTCGTAACGCCGTCAAGAACGATGTCTCAGGCGGGCCGTTGTTAATGGTACCTAAATGTCCTCAGCATGGCTCGCACCCAGGAGACATGCCTCGTCCGGCTGATTATAAAACACATACCGTCATATCCCTGAACAAGCACATTGCCGGAGAACGCTGTGTCTGCCCTCAAGATTGGGGGATTTTGTGGGTCGCCCATGATGATAGTTCCTACTCTCAGATCGAGCTTCGACTTCAAAAGATATGTTCCTCCGGGAAGAAAGACATGGGCAGGTATCGCCATCTTAGAGCCGACCTGCCACCGAGTAGTTTGGCCATCGTAGTAGTTCAAAGCAGCTTGGATTGATGGAGTCGCATCGACACTACCATCATTTTTTGCTCCATAGTCGAGAACATTTCGCCAGACTGGATAAGTGTAGTAATTGGCAAGGAAGGGAGCATAACCTCTTGGATTTCCAGTATGGTCCATTCGATTCATCCAGTAGTCAGAAGGTGTGCTCGTCACAGGGCTGCAGGCTGCCACTCGAAGATTTTGAGGGGTAAGGAATGGTTGGGCATCTGGGATCTCAGACAGAATGATTGATTCATTGAAACCTCCAGGAGGTCCAGAAGCAGATACACTGATGCACGTGTTAGCGACTACTGTTTACTTTGCGTGGGATTGAAGTCTTCACTCACGGTGCTGGCTTTCCGGAGTACACAGGAGCAGGCAGTAAAGCACTTAGTGGAGCGGGTGATGGAATGTCATCCCGACCACGGAGTGCTCCTGCACTGACTGTGGTAAGCCACGAACAGAGAAGCAATAGATTGAGCATTCTGATAAAGATTCAATTGGAAGATGATTGAAAGAAAATTGAAGACGTTACACGCATGGCGAAGTATTTAAGAATTTTCGAAGATGCGATCATGATGCGGCTCCTAATCCAAATTAGGTCACACAAGACTAACAGTAAAGCACAACGATAACAAAGTGAGGTCTGACACACAGAATGTGATTGACAGATGACCCTTTGCGGGTTTCTCGAGCTTGCAGCTCAGCTTGCTTAACCGTAGACCGCCAAATCAAGTCAAAGCATGTGAGCGTGATTGATTATCAGGAATAGCCGAACAATTGCGCTGACATTTCGTCTGATACCCGACATGAGAACAATTTATTGGCTTGGCATAAGCGAGCATGGTTTATTTACCCATGCACAGTGACAAAACATAACGCATGAGACATGGGACCATTGCAGGAAAGAAGAAGTAATCCCGAAATGTGGTACTTTCGAATTCGGACTGTCTCGCCAAGAGAGATCATACGAGCTCACCCATATGCGTGCAATTCAACAAAACAGATTTGGGGCCTCTTTCCGAGGGTGGGCGCAAGCATGATGCAGATCACCAGGGCCGAGCTATGTAAACAAGCTTGCCGAGGAACAGCCTTAAAGCCCCTGGCAAAAGGGCTGAGTAAGCCATGAGGGGTAAAAGTTGCACTACTTTCCCTCATCCAGACCAAAGACACCTGACAACAAACGAGGCTTCTATACAAGCCATGTATGTCGTGCAGAATAAGAAAAATAGACTTCGAAAAGAATGAAGTTCTGTGAAGAGATGATCGGAATACCTCAACATCAGGAAGACTTTTTTTTGTTGTTCTGGTTCTTTTCAGTAAGCGTTCTCTTCAGTAAGAAGCTTACACTTCCGCTCAATGTAGCAAAAGGTACCTGCAGTGCCTGCAGGGGCACTCTCGGCACCAATTTTCATCTGAAGTAACGGAAGCATATGCACAGTCATCGTTCCCCACATAATTGTTTCCGGTATGTCTTGCATGACATGCATTCCCGTCCGCAATAAAACCTACGAGGGGCTGAAGGGTAATAAGCTACCAGGTGAGATTTCAGGGGTTATGAGCGCAGCCATAGTTCTTCTTCACACTCTAACGGACGCCACAGTTGTGCTAAAACCCGTGCAAATGTTCCGCTTCTCGAAAAAATGCTGCCTTGTGCGCCCTGGAGACGGGCCCAGCCGAAGTGGTGGGGTCGGTGAGAAATTTCATCTATTACAAATCCCTTGGAAACCATTCTCGTGATGGAAAGTCCGATCTCGTTGAGTGCAAGATCGATTTGGGGCTAAAGAATACAGTAAGACTCAGTTGAAGGTGGAGTGTTATCGCAAGTGTGTCGGCCGACGTCCTTACAAGATGGAGGGAAAACAGCTCACCGGGTGCGGAACAGAAGTATCGCTGGGACCTGAATTGAGAAGGTGGTATCCCGATGAATCCCTCGGCTGATATTTTTTGAGTGTAACATTACAGCAGACGATCAAGTGAGAAAGTAGACACTTTGCTACGGAAAAAGCAAGTGTATCCGAGAGGATGCATTTTCTTATATAAAGGAGGCAGGAAACACACCGACCTGCAACCTCGCCAACGCTTTTCAACTACACAGCGCACCTACTTCTTCGAATTTAAGATTGAAAACCACTCCCGTACTCAACATGGCGAGCCTGACATTTTTGTTTGCAACTTTGCTTGCCTCCTTGGTCAATGGCATACCTGCAGATGCATCACCATCCGTGCCCAGTGAAGTCGCGTCTTTGAATGGCACCGTTGGTATTCCCTACTTTGGGCACTTTATGGGGAACTTCCAGCCGGAAAGTGGATCCAGTTTCGCACCCACCGTAGTCAATGGTCCTGAAGGGGTGTGGACCATTGTCAATGAAGATGGTATCGGTGAAGGTTCCGATGTATACAGGCAGTACTGGGGCGATGGAGGTCCAGAAGCAGGATGGCCAGCAAAGAGTCAATGGGTAAGCTTCAGGGCGATGTTTGACAACAACAAAGCAATCATGTTCAACTCTTGTGGTTGGAACGGGTGGGGAGCGGACAACAGTGGAGAGGAGATTGGTCAGATCTACAATGCCATCCAGAAAATCGCCCTTGAGACTGGAGTCGACCATCGATTCATATTGGCTACCATCATTCAAGAATCTGGTGGATGCACACGAGTAAGTGACGAGATATACCTTCATGCTTAACACTTGCTGAACCTCTCATCTAGGTTCCAACTACAGACAATGGAGTCGTCAACCCAGGATTGATGCAATGTCATAATGGAGATGGGTCATGTAACAGAAATGGTTGGGTTCAGACCCCATGTCCAACACCTATTGTGAGTACTCTCCTTTCCTGGATAGGATCAAGCAGACCTTTAACATTCCATACAGATCGAACAAATGGTCAGAGAAGGTACGGCGGGAACAAGTTTCGGAGACGGACTCGCAGGGACTATGAACAGTAAGTCATTTACATCGATCGCGAAAGGGGTGTATGGCTCTAAATTGTTCCACAGTTGCCACTAGCACCTCCGGCTGGGGGTCCCGTGCCGTCTACATGGCCGCCCGTTTGTACAATTCTGGATCTGTCAATCAAGGGAACATGAACGATCCCTTCACTGCAACTCCATGTTATGTTATGGATATGGCCAACCGTTTGACTGGCTGGGTTAGGGTTAGGGTTAGGGTTAGGGTTAGGGTTAGGGTTAGGGTTAGGGTTAGGGTTAGGGTTAGGGTTAGGGTTAGGGTTAGGGTTAGGGTTAGGGTTAGGGTTAGGGTTA